>Ga0213920_1000010_pt1 | contig 472225 bp, 474 predicted proteins | sample McNCre1117MG_FD_161054 | JGI IMG/M metagenome (GOLD analysis project Ga0213920, IMG submission 161054) | Freshwater microbial communities from McNutts Creek, Athens, Georgia, United States - 11-17 MG | ecosystem: Environmental > Aquatic > Freshwater > Creek | place: USA: Georgia | collected...
TGCAAGTAAATCGACATGGCCAAAAGCCAGTTTTGCATCAGTAAGAACAATTAAAGCCATAATGACATTATCGCCATTCAATTAAAAAGAGACAAAAAAGATGCATGAAATGGATTTCATTAAAGACCTAGCCGTCATCATGTTGGTAGCCGGAGTCGTGACTGTGATATTCCATTACCTAAAACAACCTGTTGTTTTGGGATACATCATCGCGGGCCTCATTATCGGCCCATATGCCAGTCCATTTCCATTTATTTCTGATGAAAAAACCATCCGCACGCTTGGCGAGTTAGGGGTTGTTTTTCTGATGTTCGGTTTGGGTCTTGAATTTAGCTTGCGTAAACTTGCAAAAGTTGGCGCAACAGCCTTTGTAGCTGCAATTGCTCAAATTATTCTTCTAATTTGGGTAGGTTATGAAATCGGTAGATTTTTTGCTTGGAAGCAAATGGATGCGATTTTCCTAGGCGCCATGATGGCCATTTCATCAACCACCATTACGGTAAAAGCCCTAGAGGAGCTAGGCCTTAATAAAGAAAAATTTGCCAATCTAATTTATGGCATTTTGATTGTGGAAGATATTTTGGCAATTAGCTTAATCGTCATGCTCACAGGTATTGCTACAACTGGGCAACTTGAACCGATTGAAGCGGCCATGACAGTGGGGCAGTTAATCCTTTTTATCACCGTATCCTTAGCTGTTGGCATCCTATTAATCCCTCGCTTACTTAATTTAGTTGCTAAATTTCATAGCAAGGAAATGCTCTTAGTCACCGTTCTAGGTCTTTGCTTTGGTTTTTGTTTGCTGGTCATGAAAATGGAATACAGCGTCGCGCTAGGGGCCTTTTTAATTGGCGCCATCATGGCTGAATCACGCCATATTCATACTATTGAAAAATTAATTGAACCTGTTAAAGACATGTTTATTGCTATTTTCTTTGTCACCATTGGCCTACTACTGGATCCATCGATTCTCTTAAAATATGCTCTACCCATCTCCATCATCAGTGGCGCAGTCATCATTGGTAAGGTTATTTCTTGTAGCTTGGGGACCTTTATCACTGGCCATGATGGCAAAACATCTATGCGAGTGGCCATGGGTAAAGCGCAGATTGGGGAATTTTCATTCATCATTGCCTCACTAGGCTTAACACTGAATGTAACTAGCGATTTCTTATATCCCATTGTTGTGGCAGTTTCCACTATCACCACACTCTTCACACCCTATCTCATCAAAGGTTCTGACCCAGTTAGTACTTGGATGGGAAATCAGATCCCAGCAAGCATTAAAAATGTTTTCATTCAATACTCTTTATGGCTGGGACAAATTCGTAATGACAACCAATTGCGAACTGATATTAGGCCATTTGTCAGACGCATCAGCTTTCATGTATTCGTCAATACTTGCATCGTCATTGCTCTATTTCTATCAGCAACAAAACTATTCACGCTCATCAATGATTACGTTGATACAGGGCACCTAATGTGGTTTAACGAGGATTACCAGCAAGCCATGATGTGGGCGATGAGCGTACTTCTATCGGCCCCTTTCATGTTTGCCATCTATAGAAAACTAGAAGCTCTCGGCTTGCTACTTGCCGATGTCCGCTTGGGTAGCGGCCATTATTCAGATAATGACCGCGCGGCCACACACCAATTGTTTGCTCAGTTAATGCCCGTCTTGACCATTATTTCTTTATTAACGCTCGTATCTGCGCTCAGTTCAAGCATTCTTCCCCCGATGGGCATGCTTGTGATCTTGGCTGCATTTATGGCTATTGTTATTTATTTATTAAGAAAACAAATGGTCAAAATACACGCTAAGCTACAGATAGCCCTAACTGAATCATTTAAAGAAAATAGTCAAAATCAACCATAAACACAGTTGGCTGGAGAAGTAAGCGATAATTCGTCTGTGGAAAAAGTACGCATCTCAAAATTAATGTCAGAACAAGGCATCTGCTCACGTCGTGAGGCAGATAGCTATATTGAACAAGGCCTAGTTCTCGTCGATGGCGAAGTAGTCAGCGAGCTAGGAGCTCGCGCCTTTCCCAATCAAAAAATTGAGCTAAAAAAAGCTGCTGTTGCACAACAAGCGCGTCGGTACACGATTATTCTCAATAAACCGGTTGGATTTATATCTCACTATGACGAAGATCGCGAATATAAGCCTGCTTCATCATTAATTACCCCTGAGAATCAGTTCGTACACCAACTATCTGCTCACCTACCTGGCAAATTCAACACAAGAGGCCTAGCTCCTGCAGGTCGCTTAGACATCGATTCGAGCGGCCTCCTTGTTTTAACTCAAGATGGTCGTATTGCTAAATTGTTGATTGGCGAAAATAGCCCTATTGAAAAAGAATATTTAGTGCGCGTCGAAGGTACCCTCACCCCCGAAGGTTTACACCAGTTAAATCATGGTTTAAGTTTAGATGGTGTAGAGCTAAAACCAGCTAAAGTCAGTTGGCAAAATACGGATCAACTTCGCTTTGTTTTACGCGAAGGCAGAAAACGTCAAATTCGCCGTATGTGTGAATTAGTAGGGTTAAAAGTTATTGGCCTCAAACGTATCCGCATTGGGCAAATACCTTTAGGCAATTTACCCGTAGGTCAATGGCGCCATTTAGGCCCTAATGAACGATTCTAGGCATTTTTTAGATTCTTTTAGCTTCACGATCTGAAATATCTCAAGGGCTTTAGCTATGTGTCGGGCAAAAATAGCTGAAAACCCATAAAATACGGGCTATGAAAACACCAGAACTATTAGCACCAGCAGGCAGCTTAGATATGCTGAATACCGCCTTCAATTTTGGAGCGACAGCTGTCTACGCCGGCCAACCACGTTACTCTCTACGCGTTCGCAATAACGACTTTGGCAATATTGAGGTCTTACGTGAAGGCATTGATACGGCCCACGCACAGGGCAAACAGTTTTATTTGGTATCCAATATCTTTCCTCATGGTGCAAAAACACGTACCTATGTGAGAGATATGGAGCCAGTCATTGCCTTAAAGCCAGATGCACTCATCATGTCTGACCCCGGCCTGATTATGTTGGTTAGAGAAAATTGGCCAGATATGCCCATTCATTTATCCGTGCAAGCTAATACGGTGAATGGACATGCCGCCAGGTTTTGGCAATCAGTTGGCGTTAGTCGAGTGATTCTGTCACGCGAACTATCCTTAGATGAGATTGAAGCGGTTCGCCAAGATTGTCCAGATATGGAAGTCGAAGTATTCATTCATGGCGCTCTTTGCATCGCTTACTCTGGCCGTTGCTTATTATCTGGCTACTTCAATCGCCGCGACCCGAACCAAGGTACATGCACCAATTCTTGCCGCTGGGACTACAAAGTAGCCCAGGCAACTGAAGATGCAACAGGCGACATCTATCTACTTGAGGAAGGTAATCGTCCTGGTGAATGGATGCCTATCGAAGAAGATATGCACGGTACCTACATCTTGAATTCAAAAGATTTGCGCGCCATTGAACACGTTCAACGACTGACTGAAATGGGTATTGATTCATTCAAAATAGAAGGCAGAACCAAGTCACCTTACTATGTGGCACGTTCAACTCAAGCATATCGTCGCGCCATAGATGACGCGGTAGCAGGCCGTCCATTCAACCCAGAATTATTGGGTCACCTAGAAGGTTTAGCAAACCGCGGCTACACAGATGGGTTCTACCAAAGACATCACGATCAAGATTACCAAAACTATTTGCGCGGCTTCTCCATCTCTGGCCGCAGTCTATATGTTGGCAATATCACTGAAGTTGATGAAACGAAGCAACTCGTCAAAATTGAAGTGAAAAACCGCTTTGCAGTGGGTGATAAATTAGAAATTATTCAACCTGATGGCAATACTGATTTTGTTATTGAGGAAATTTTTAGCCAAAAAGGTGAGCCTATGCGTGTAGTGCCTGGCGCTGGTTATATCGTTTGGGCAAAATTACCACTGAACTCTAAAGGCGCATTCTTAGCTCGTTACACCGAGCAAGAAAATGCATCTAAGCTTGAGCAAATCCCTATCTTGGAAGCATAAGTAGAAGCAAGCACTAATTGGTATAGCCAATTCGGCTATACCATCAAAAAGGCTCTATCTAAGATAGAGCCTTTTTGATTTTGCAGCAAAGCTTGATGCAGCTTAACTTGCAGATTTACTCGCGAGAGTGAAATGTTCCACGTTTGGTGGCTGCAAGAAAAATGGTCCTACATGAGAGCGCCATACGGCAAAAGCCTCAGATTCCCTAAAGTCTACTGTGTGATTCTCAAGCGTCTCCCAATAAAGCATCAAAATATAGCGGCCCGGCTTTTCAATACCCGCATTTAATTGATATCCACAAAATCCTTTCGCAGGCGCAATCGCAACCTTGATGCCTTCTGCGACAGCTGCCTCAAAAGCATCTTTTCTTGCCTCATCGATACTAATATCTACCACTTCTAGAACCATGTCCACACCTCGTTTATTTAATTATTTTTTAATTACATTCAACACAACTTACTTAAGCCATCCATAAGATGCCATCCCAAGCATAGTTAATGCTAAGGACCCCAAAAGATGAAGTCCAATGGTCAAAAATGCCCGTACATAACCACCAGACTGGAGTATCTCAATCACCTCTGCGCTAAATGTGGAGAAGGTCGTTAAGCCTCCTAAGAACCCAGTAATCACCAACAAACGGAACTCCATAGGTAGATCGGCATGAGCACTAAAAAAACTACTCGCCAAACCAATCAAATATCCACCAATTAAGTTCGCAGCCAAAGTACCCAAGGGCATTGCAGCCCAGAAAGCATTCAAACTCAAAGCTAAAAACCAACGAGATACTGCACCTAAGGCCGCACCAAGACTAATCACCATTATCGACTGCAACATACTGTTTTCCCTATACAAATAGCTACTAAGTACTCATCTTATCAACCATTTCATACTAATGGTGATCGGAGTGGATTATGCTTATGATATGAATAAAAATATTTGTGTATTTTGCGCATCAAGACAAGGTGACAACCTTAACACGATCGCCAAGGCTGGTGACTTAGGAAGGGCGATTGCTGACTCAGGTTATGGCTTGGTTTTTGGTGGTGGTCGATTAGGTCTAATGGGGGCTGTTGCTGAAGCAGCAATAAATGCCAAAGGACATGTTATTGGGATCATCCCCAAAGGTCTGACAGCACGAGAGCCCGTCCAACAAGAACTAAAAGAATTATTTGTCGTTGATGACATCATTGAAAGAAAACGTTTAATGATTGAACGCTCGAATGCATTCGTCATTCTGCCAGGCGGTCTAGGAACTTTAGATGAGCTGTTTGAAGTATGGACAGGAAAACAAGTTGGCGCACATCAAAAACCCATCATCATCGCTAATTGGGATGGTTATTACGACAAGCTGATTGGATTTCTCAAGCAAGCTGATGAGCACGGCTTCTTAAATGGCGACCATCTTGACCATATCAGAATTGCCCACTCAGTTGAAGACATCATGACCATGCTAGATCAACTTCTCTAATAATAAGTTGGTCTCATTAATTAGCTGATGACCTAAAGGAATGTATGCATATTAAATTTTTTGGTGCTGCAGGCGAAGTGACTGGATCGCGTCACTACGTAACTGGCGATATTGATCAGCAGCCATTTCAATTCATGATTGACTACGGTATGTTTCAAGGTGGCAGAGATGCTACCGATAAAAATTTGGAACAACTTCCATTCAATCCAAAAAATTTAGATTTCGTCATTTTGACGCATGCCCACATTGATCACAGTGGATTACTACCCCGCTTATGTGCAGAAGGTTTTAGAGGACCCATTTATTGCACCAAGGCAACTGAAGCCCTGTTAAAAATTCTTTTATTAGATAGTGCCCACATTCAAGAATCAGATTTTTCAAGGGCTGAACGCAAACAACAATTGGGTAAGTGGCATGGTGAATTGCCATCAGTACTTTACACAGTCAAGCAAGCTAACGAATGCTTATCCCAACTGCAATCGTATGATTACGGCCATGTATTTGAACCCAAAAAAGGCATTGCGACCCACTTCCGTAATGCTGGACACATCATTGGCTCAGGCATTGCCATCATCGACATTAATAATGCGGGCACAACAAAACGTCTTGTTGCATCTGGTGATATTGGCATGTATAGCAAACCACTCATGCCCGACCCAGACACGATTGAATCCGCCGATATTTTATTAATTGAATCAACCTACGGTGACCGCCTCCACAAAGGCCTCCAAGAAACAGAAGATGAATTAGTTGAAGTCATTGGCAACACCATGAAACATGGGGGAAATGTTGTATTGCCTGCATTTGCTGTTGGCAGAACACAGGAAATTCTTTTATTGCTAATTGAGCTAGTTAGAAAAAAACGCTTACCTCATATTAATATTTGGGTTGACTCTCCGATGGCCACTGCAGCAACCCATTTAACAGAGCGTTATTTTGATGAGTTAGATGAGCAAGCACAAGGTGCATTTAGTTGGTACAAGAAAAACCCCAATGCCCTCACGCTACGCTTTGTTGCGGATGTGGAAGAATCTAAAGCCCTGAATAAGATCAAAGGCGGCGCTGTGATTATTTCCGCGAGCGGCATGTGTGAAGCGGGTCGTGTTTTACATCACCTCATGGAGAATCTTCCTTTTAGCCAAAACGCCATCATCATCACAGGCTTCCAAGCACAAGGCACTCTAGGTAGACGCCTTGTTGATAAAAATCCAATGGTTAAAATTATGGGCAAGGAGGTAAGTGTTCGAGCTTCCATCCATACAATTGGAGGATTATCAGCTCACGCTGACCAAGCAGGCTTATTGCAATGGCTCAAAGGCTTCAAAAAACAACCAGAAAAAACTTTTGTCATACATGGCGAACCAAATGCAGCCAGCAATTTTGCAAAAGTAATACAAGAAGAATTAAATTGGGCGCATGTGGTAATTCCACAGCGAGGAGAATTATTTCCTTGCTAGTCTAACTGGCGACTAAAAAGCTACTGAAGGGCTTGGGCACAAACATAAGCACTAGACCAAGCCCATTGAAAATTATGGCCGCCCAGGTGTCCCGTTACATCAACACACTCACCAATAAAGTAAAGACCTGGGTGAGATTTACTCATCATAGTTTGACTATCTAAGGCCTTCGTATCAACGCCACCCAACATAACTTCTGCTTTTTTCCAACCCAAAGTACCGGCTGGCTTAACCGTCCAGCGAGTTAATGTTTCTTTTAAAGCTTGACGATCTTTTTTCCCAACTTCAGCCCATTTTCGACCCAGCAGATTTTTTTGCTCAGCAAAGGCTTTAGCTAAGCGCTGAGGTAAAACAGTTGCCAAAATTGTTTCAGTTAACTTAAGGCGGTTAGCATCATCCTCAAATAATTGATCACAATCGATTTCATTTAACCAATTAATTGTAATAGCCTCACCCTCCTGCCAATAACTACTAGCCTGTAAAACAGCAGGGCCAGAGAGCCCCTTGTGGGTCAGTAGCACATCTTCATCAAAATGACAGATGCCATAGCGCAGATTTTTCTGCCCTGCGCTTATTTTTACAGGAACACTTAAACCTGATAACTCACTCAAACTCCCAAACTCGTCCGAAGTAAAGGATAAAGGCACCAAACCAGGTCTAACGGCTGTCACGGGTAACTTAAATTGTTTAGCAATATCGAGTGAAAAATCCGTTGCTCCAATCGCTGGCACAGGCAAACCACCTGTAGCAATGATTACCGACTTTGTTTGCTCAACCCCAGCATCCGTCGTTATTTCCCAACCCTGCTGATGCTGCTGAATTGCCTCAATGACTACAGGATGGCGAATAACAACAGAACCTTTTTGACATTCAGAAAAAAGCATCTCCACAATTTGCTTAGCGGAAACATCACAAAATAATTGCCCCTTATGCTTTTCATGAAAATCAATGTTGTAACTCTGAACTAAACGAATGAAGTCTTGAGGTTTATATTTTGAAAAAGCACTTTTCACAAAATGAGGGTTATCAGACAAAAAATTAGCTGATGCAGAATGCACATTAGTAAAGTTACAGCGTCCACCCCCACTAATACGAATTTTCTCTCCCAATACGGCAGCATGATCTAAGACCAAAACCTTCTTACCTAGCTGACCAGCAACGCCAGCACAAAATAATCCAGCTGCGCCGCCGCCAATAATGACTGCATCCCACTCACGTTCTGCCAACATATATTTAAACTCCCTGCTGGCGCTGAGTATGCGTCAGTTTTTTTCGAATGTACAAGGTCTTTACGACACGCGCCACCACATCTCCGCTTGCATCGTTAATATCAACTGAAAAATCCCGCAATACTTTTTCACCCTGACTAGCCGCTCGTAAAATTTCTTCGATCTGTGTATCAGTAATTTCAAATTTGGCGCGAACAATTCCTTTACCAGGTTTTAAAAAATCAATTTTTGCAGACCGATCCCACACCACATAATCCTTACCCAACTGATGCTGCACCAAAATCATAAAAAATGGGTCTGTCATAGCAAATAAACTGCCGCCAAAATGTACGCCCACTATATTTCGATTTGCAAAACCTAGTTTGAGCTTAACTGTCGCTGTTTTGTAGTCTTTACCAATATGCTCAACCCTAATACCTGCCCCGATAAAAGGCGGCCATAAATTCATGCCATGTTGCAATAGTTTGGGGTTCATAAAAACAAGTCTTTAGAGCTCAAGATGAATCATTATTTCATAGGCTTAACCCACTATTTAAAACCTAGCCCAAATTCCTAACTATTCCTCGCCCAAGACCTAGGTTCTTTTCCCCCAAATTGTTCTCTTTAAAGAATAAATGTGCAAAAATGAGCCCTGATTTAATCTTTGCCAAGCATTTTTCATCAAGGGGATTTAATATGAAAGCATTAGTAGCTCTATTTGCAACAGTAGGCATTTTGGCTGCTCCAGCAGCCATGGCATCACCAAAAGATATCGCATCTAAAAACGCATGCTTAGGCTGTCACGCTGTGGATAAAAAAGTAGTTGGGCCAGCATTTAAAGATATTGCTGCCAAATACGCTGGTCAAGCTGATGCCACAACTAAATTAGTTAAAAAAGTAAAAGCTGGTGGCTCTGGTGTTTGGGGCGCAATCCCAATGCCAGCTAACGCAGGCATTAGCGAAGCTGACACAAAATTAGTTGTTGAATGGATCTTGGCAGGCGCAAAATAATTAACTGATTTAGTTAAATTCACTAATTTCAGTTTATTCCATTCAAAAAGCCACCTTCGGGTGGCTTTTTTATTCATGGATATCCTGCCGCCGTATTTATTAATTTATTCATCTATATCAAAAATTTAAGCTACATGTCAGCAAAATAACGCTTTCTTAGCCTATCATTTAAAAATGTCCTCTGATAGAAAAATTGCCCTATTTGCTGATATTCACAGCAACCTTGAAGCCTTTGAGGCATGCATGGAGCACGCTAAAGAACAAGGTGCAAACGAATTTGTTTTTCTTGGCGATTTGGTTGGTTATAACGCTGACCCTAAAGCGATCATTGAAAAAATTTCCGAATTAGTCGATAAAAATAAAGCCATTGCGGTCATGGGCAATCATGATCAGGCTGTTTTTACGGATCATTCCGATCGTATGAATAAATCCGCATGGGCAGCAATTCAATGGACTCGCGAACAACTCGGCGATGACCATACTGCATTTTTAAAACAACTTCCCCTCATCCACAAAGAGGAGGAAATTTGCTTTGCACACGCGACAGCAGCCAAGCCAGAAAATTGGGGTTATGTCGATGGAGGAATGGCTGCTTGGCATTGTGCAGAATCTTCAGAAAGTATTTATACATTCGTTGGCCACGTTCATGAAGCCACCGTGTATTACCAAAGCACCGTTGGTAAATTGATGCTCTTTCATCCACACCCAGGAGACCCCGTCCCGATGTCGCGACATCGACGCTGGGTCACCATTGCCGGATCTCTAGGCCAACCAAGAGATGGCAATCCAGCCGCGGGCTATGCTTTATTCGAACCCGATGAAGAATGCATCACATTCCATCGTGTTGACTACGATCACTACAAAGCCGCTGAAAAAGTTCGCAAAGCAGGCCTCCCTCCTGAACTTATTAATCGCCTTCTAACAGGAAAATAATCTCGTATGGCGATTAATAGACAAATTGAATCGATCAATGAGATCTTTCAAGAAGGCAAAGAAATTGATGGATTTTTAATTGGGGAAGAAGTGCACCGCGGTGGCATGGCTGTCTTATATGAGGCTACCAAAGCGGGAGTACTCTACCCCATCCTACTCAAAGTGCCTCGCGTAGGGCGCGACCAACCAGTAGAAAGTCTTATAGGCTTTGAAACTGAATTAACCATTATGAAGGCGCTGAAGAGCCCTTATGTTCCAAGACTTGCCGGTGCAGGCAACATGGCACGCAAACCTTATATTGCGATGGAACGCTTAGAAGGTCGCCCCCTCACCAAACTGCTTCAAGAACAAGGCGGCAGACTAGAAAATATCTCTCAAGCGGTTGAAATTGTTGCGAACATTGCTTTAGCAGTTGCTAGCCTTCATGCGCAAGATGTTATCCATCTTGATTTAAAACCTGAAAATATTCTAATCACTGAAGATAACAAGATTGCTCTCATTGATTTCGGATTAGCGCACCATATGCGCTACCCCGATTTATTAGTAGAACAAATGCGTAAAGGGGTTGGATCTGCACCCTATATCTCTCCCGAGCAAGTTATGGGTATGAGAAATGATTGGCGCAGTGATATTTTTGCAATTGGCGCTATTTTGTATGAGATGTTAACGGGCGAGTTTCCATTTGGCACTCCGAGCACTATTGGCGGTCTGCGAAAAAGAATGTGGATGGAACCATTACCACCAAGAGCTATCCGTAAAGAAATTCCTCTGTGGCTTCAAGAGGTTGTCCTGCGCTGCTTAGAACCTCTTGCTAGCAACCGCTACCAAAGCTTAACGCGACTACGCCAACTACTAAGAGCTCCAGAGGGCGTTCAATTAACCGAACGTGCAGAAAAGTTATACCCTAATAGCGCTTGGCAAAACATGAAACGTTGGTTTCGAGCTGCCGGCTATGAACCATCACCATGCCCCAAACCTAGCTCAGCACAAGATAATGCTCCGCTCATCATTGCTGCCATTGATACGCGTCAAAACGATGAGGTTCTTCGTGAACGCATGCAAACAACTGCAAAAAATTTACTTCTTGCCTATCCAGAGAGTCGTTTAATTTGCCTAAGTACTATCTCAAGCACCCCTACATTTGAGGGCAGCAATGAGGATGAAACAGCCTCAGGCATTGTGAGGGGACATTTAGTGCAACTGATGGATTGGGCCAAGCCTCTACAAATGCCTACCGAGCGAGTCTCTTTCCACGTCCTAGAGGCCATGGACCCAGCATCACGTATCGTTGAGTTTGCAGAAGATAATCAAGCATCTATGATTTTAATTGGGGCATCTCATAAGATCCCAACCAAAGTAACCCCTTGGAGAACTTCTATGACAAAGATTGTTGAAGAAGCCCCATGTAGCGTACATATTGTAAGAACTTAAGTGTGACCTACTCTTTAGTCCTAGACAATAATTGATCAAGGGCTGCTTGATAACGCTGAGCATGCGAACGCTCCGCCCGCTCTAAGGTCTCAAACCAATCCGCAATTTCATCAAAACCTTCTTCACGCGCTACCTTAGCCATCTGGGTATACACATCCGTAAACTCATGTGTCTCACCATAAATGGCGGCTTCTAAGGCTTCTTGCGGGGTGCGACTTGGCAACCCCGTAATTGGCTCACCTGCTCCACCCTCAATCAAAAATTCCATATGACCATGTGCATGCCCCGTTTCCCCCTCTGCGGTTGAACGAAACAATGCCGCCAGATCAGCTTCACCAGCAACATCACACATATTTGCAAAATATAAATAGCGACGACTTGCTTGTGACTCACTAGCAAAAGCTTCTTTTAAGCTCTGCTCTGTCCTACTACCCTTTAGCTTTAGCACGGCCGCCCCTCACTGATAAGTAAATTAAACAATTCTTTTAAGTTAGACCTGTATAGTTTATGTCTAAAGAATTTTATTAGCCAAAAGCTTTTATATTCATTTTTATAATGATCAAAATCATGTTTCTTAAACTGCTAACTTATTGAATTTATGGACTTTAACTCATTCGCACTGGCCACTAGTATCGTAGCGCTTGCTGAAATTGGCGACAAAACCCAATTACTATCTCTTATGTTAGCTAGCCGGTATAAGGATCATCACTGGGGAATTATCTGGGGCATCTTGATTGCCACCCTTCTTAATCACGCTCTTGCAGCATGGGTAGGCAATGCAGCCTCCCAGTGGATTGACCCTCAGATCATGCGCTGGATCCTAGGAGTTGGATTTATTGCATTAGGCCTTTGGCTGCTCATCCCAGACAAACTAGATGGTGATGAAAATACCCCATCCACTCACAATCCTTGGAAAATATTCACACTGACAACGTCTCTCTTTTTTATGGCAGAGATGGGTGACAAAACTCAAGTGGCAACAGTCGCTCTTGGGGCCCGATATGATGATTTATTGGCGGTAGTTGCCGGCACCACCTTGGGTATGATGCTAGCAAATGCGCCGGCAGTTTGGCTAGGGAAAAAATTTACGAAAGCCCTGCCCATTAAATGGGTTCATGGAATTGCCGCACTCCTATTTATTGCAATGGGCACCCTAACCCTCGTGCTTTAACCGATAACCATGACTAATAGCGGAAATTATTGATGACTCGCACCGATACACCAACCACGTTTCTAAGAAGTGACTATCAAGAACCGTATTTTTCCATACAAAGTGTTGACCTTGATATTGCACTAAATCCAGCTCGTACAATTGTTGTAAACCGTATGCAGATGAAGCGTTGTACATCTAATCAACAGCAAGCTCTGGTGCTTCATGGCGAAGAACAAGAATTGGTGAGTGTTCGGGTTAATGGTGTAGTTGTCACAGACTATGAATTAACGCCTCAATCCCTCACATTAAAGAACTTACCAGATGTATTTGAATTAAGTATTACAAGCGCTTGCATTCCTGAAAAAAACACCTCGCTCATGGGGTTATACGTATCTAACAATAACTTCTTTACGCAATGTGAAGCTGAAGGGTTTAGAAAAATTACTTTTTTCTTAGACCGTCCAGATGTGATGGCGACGTATCAAGTAACACTCCGAGCTTTGAAGGCACAATTTCCGGTGCTTTTATCGAATGGTAATTTAATAAAAGAAGAGGAACTGGGCAATGGTTGGCATGCTGCAGTATGGCAAGACCCCTTCCCTAAACCATCCTATCTGTTTGCCTTAGTTGCTGGCAAATTGCACGCCATTGAACGCACGATTAAAAGCCAGTCAGGCCAAGCAAAACTTCTGCAAGTGTGGGTAGAAGCCAAAGATATCGATAAAACAGAACATGCGATGAACTCTCTGATTGCCTCCATCAAGTGGGATGAGCAACGCTTTGGCTTAGAGTTAGATTTAGATCGCTTTATGATCGTAGCAGTAGGCGATTTCAATATGGGGGCCATGGAAAATAAAGGTTTAAATATCTTTAATACCAAATTTGTTTTAGCCAATCCAGAAACAGCAACCGATATTGACTATGGCCACATAGAAAGTGTGGTGGCGCATGAGTATTTCCATAATTGGACAGGCAACCGTGTGACATGCCGTGATTGGTTCCAACTATCGCTGAAAGAAGGTCTTACCGTTTTTAGAGATCAAGAATTTTCAGCTGATCAGATGGGTAGCGAATCTGGCAAAGCAGTTAAACGTATTGAAGATGTTCGATTGTTGCGACAAGTCCAATTTCCGGAAGATGCGGGACCGATGGCTCACCCCATTCGACCAGACAGTTATCAAGAAATCAATAATTTTTACACCGTGACCGTTTATGAAAAAGGGGCGGAAATTGTTCGCATGCAGCAAACCCTACTTGGAAAAGATGGGTTTCGAAAAGGCATGGATTTGTACTTTAAGCGCCACGACGGTCAAGCAGTGACATGCGATGATTTCACAGCAGCCATGGCTGATGCGAACCAAAAAGATCTTTCTCAATTTAAAAACTGGTATAGCCAAGCAGGTACGCCAAGAGTTACTGTTGAGGATTATTTCAATAACGGCGCCTATCAAATAAAATTAACGCAATCGTGTCCGGATACGCCCGGCCAAACTAGTAAGCAACCATTTCATATTCCACTACTCTATAAATTAATTGGCGTTAAGGGATCAAGCTTAAATGGCGTACATACTCAAGAACGCCTTTTAGAGCTCACTCAGCCATCTGAAACGATTACGATAACTGGTCTAAATGAGAAACCTGTTTTATCAATTAACAGAAATTTCTCAGCTCCAATTGTTTTAGAGTTTGATCAACACGAGACTGAGTTGCTCACCCTAGTAAAAAATGATGATGATGCATTTAATCGCTGGGAGGCCATTCAAAAACTATATATCCGTAGCATTCTTAACAATACGATATTAGATACATCTGTTATTGATGCATTAAGAGAAGTCTTGTTAGACCCATCACTTGACCCTGCTTTTAAAGAACTTGTCTTCACCTTACCCGCGGAAAGTTATCTTTATGAACAAGTGCAGATCATCGATCCACAAGCCATCCATTTAGCACGCCGTCAAGTTAGAGAACAATTAGCGACATCGCTATTAACTGAATGGCAAGTGACTTATCAAAATCATCAAACGCCTGGCAACTACAAACCAGATGCAGCCAGTGCCGGTCGTCGCGCTTTAAAAAATTTAGCCTTGCATATGCTGATAAATGCGCAAGCACCAAATGCTGTCCAATGGGCTCACGAACAATATCAATCAGCCAACAACATGACTGATCGATATGGCGCCTTAGCTAGCCTTGTGAATTTCTCTGCGCCACAAGCACCAACATGTCTAGCAGATTTCCACCAGCGTTTCATCAATGATGCCTTGGTGATTGATAAATGGTTTGTACTTCAAGCAACACGCCAAGAAGATCTATCTGGCAAACATCCTGTTATGGCAGATATATTGGCGCTCAGATCCCACAAGGATTTCAACATCCAAAACCCTAACAGGGCTAGAAGTTTGATTCATGCATTTTGCATGAGCAACCCAGGTGCATTCCACAACCCCAACGGAGAGAGCTATCAATTCTGGGCCAAACAAGTCATTGAGCTCAATGAAATCAACCCTCAAGTAGCCTCAAGACTAGCCCGCGGACTAGATCGCTGGAAACAATTTGCCCCCATTTATCAAAATCACATGAAATCAGCACTAGAATTGATAGCTAAGCAGCCCAATCTGTCATCGGATGTGGCAGAGGTTATCCAAAAAGCATTACTTAGTTAATAAAAGGCTCACATGTCTCAAGGCACCACATTTACACAGTACATATCAGCATTAGCTGCCAAAGATGCGCGCATCCCTAGTTCATTACTGATATCCGTTGCGAATGCCTGCAAACTTATTGCCAAACAAGTAGAACAAGGCGCACTAGCGGGCATTATTGGCTCAGCAGGCAGTGGCAATATACAAGGCGAAACACAACAAAAATTAGACATCATTTCCAATGACATTCTTTTGGAGGCTTGCGGGAAAGAATCCAGCTTGGCGGCCATGGCCTCTGAAGAAATGGAAACTATTTATCCTGCCAACGCAGAGGGCAACCTACTTTTATTATTTGACCCATTAGATGGCTCATCAAATATTGATGTAAATGTCTCAATTGGCACGATTTTTTCAATTTTAAAAAAGAGTCACGCGGGTGCAGCCTCTGAAAAAGATTTCTTACAGTCTGGAAAAGAGCAATTAGCTGCTGGCTATGTGGTGTACGGGCCGCAAACTAGTTTGGTCTATACAACAGGGCAAGGCGTCCATATGTTCACACTGGATCATGAGACTAATGAATTTCTCCTCATTAAGGAAAATGTACAAATCTCCCCTGATACCAAAGAGTTTGCAATCAACATGTCTAATATGCGCCACTGGGATCAGCCCATAAAACGCTATGTTGATGAATGCTTATCTGGCTCCGAAGGCAATCGCCAAAAAGACTTCAATATGCGTTGGATTGCATCCATGGTGGCTGATGTCCATCGGATCCTATGTCGTGGCGGTGTATTCATGTACCCTTGGGACAAACGAGATCCGAATAAACCAGGTAAATTACGCTTAATGTATGAAGCCAATCCAATGAGCTTTTTAATTGAACAAGCTGGTGGCGCCTCAATTAATGGCAAACAACGCATCATGGATTTGCCAGCAGAAAAACTACATCAACGTGTTTCAGTTATTCTTGGCTCGAAAAACGAAGTGGCATTAATTCAACAATATCATCAATCAGCATAAAAACTGATGATAGGTTGCTTAATTTAAAAGCCACCTTGGGGTGGCTTTTAAATTTTAGTGAAAGAACTTCTTTGGATCTACAAACTCAAGCCCTTGCGCCCTAGCTACTGCCTCACAAGTAATATGCCCACGGTACACATTCAACCCATTTAAAAGATGTGGGTTATTTTTTAAAGATGAATGAATGCCATGATTAGCAATAGCTAATACAAAGGGAGAGGTCGCATTCGTTAATGCCAGCGTAGATGTCCTAGCAACAGCCCCGGGCATATTAGCGACACAGTAATGAACAACATCATCAACCAAGTAAACAGGATCCTCATGTGTAGTGGGATGCGACGTTTCAAAACAACCCCCTTGATCAATCGCCACATCCACTAAAACAGCACCAGGCCTCATCTGTGAAACCAATAACTGACTCACCAATTTTGGAGCTGATGCACCAGGAATCAAAACACCCCCAATCACTGCATCAGCTGATAGAACAGATCTTTCTATATTCGCTGTATTTGAATAAAGTGTATGAACGCGATTGCCATACAGATCATCAATCTCTCGCAAGCGCTCTAAACTCTTGTCTAGAATAGTTACATGAGCACCCATGCCGACTGCTATTTTTAGAGCTGATTTTCCGACTACACCAGCACCCAAGATCACCACATGAGCAGCAGCCACCCCTGGCACACCTGCCATTAGAACAGCTCGCCCACCATGCGATTTCTCTAAATAATGCGCAGCAGCTTGTATTGACATACGCCCAGCAACTTCACTCATAGGCGCCAATAAAGGCAAGCCATGCCCCATACCAGTAACTGTCTCATAAGCAATACAGGTTGCCCCCGACTCAATCAAAGCATCCGTCTGTTTCGCATCAGGGGCCAAATGTAGGTAAGTAAACAAAATCTGATCGGGCTGTAGCATTTGGCATTCATGAATCTGCGGCTCTTTTACTTTAATAATCATGTCTGAATCCGAAAAGATATCGCCTGTTTTTTCAACTATAGTAGCTCCAGCCATCACATAGTGTTCATCCAAAAATCCAATAGCTTCACCAGCTCTTTTTTCCACCAAGACACGATGACCATAGACACACAACTCTTTAACTTGGTCTGGTGTTAAACCAACTCGATATTCATGATTCTTAATCTCTTTAGGTACCCCAATAATCATTACTCTCTCCTATCTTTCTTATGTAAACCAAAAATAAAATAAAAAATTGTCAATAAAATCAATATCGGCGGGCCGACATAAAAACCCATACGAGTTGAGTCGGAGTACCACATCAACCCAATCACAAAAAATACAAAACAAATAGCAAACCAAGATGCATAAGGCCAGCCAACAGCCTTATATGACAACTCATTAATCTGCTTCTCATTCAAATGTTTTCTGAAACACAATTGCGTTACTAGGATGGCAATCCAAACCAATAACCCAATTAAAGTGACCGCGGCAGTAATCCACTGAAATGCTTTTTCAGGAACAAAGTAATTGAGGGCAACGCCTGCTGTTGGAAATAACACCGTAAATAGAATTGCCTTATAGGGCACGCCTTCGCTAGACAAATCACCTAAAGATTTGGGTGCATTGCCCACACTTGATAAGCCTAGCAACAATCTACCACCACTAAAGATGCCTGCATTACAAGACGAAAGTGCTGCGGTGATCACCACAAAATTAATAACTCCTGCAGCCTCCCGTAGCCCCATGCTTTCAAACATAGCCACAAATGGACTACCCGTAGACCCCACTTCATACCAAGGGAAAATAGACAAAATGACAAATAAAGCGCCTACATAAAAAATAAGAATGCGCCATGCTAGGGAATCAATCGCCATAGGAATTGTTTTAGTTGGATTTTTAGCCTCACCTGCCGACAAACCAATCATCTCAATACCTACATATGCAAATAACACCATTTGCAATGAGAGTAAAAAACCTTCGAGTCCATTTGGGAAAAATCCGCCATGCTGCCAAAGATTAGCCATACCAATAGGCTCTCCACCATTCCCAAGACCAAAGAAAACCATCCCAAGGCCCATACCAATCATTGTGACAATGGCTACAACTTTAATTAGTGAAAACCAAAACTCAAATTCACCAAATACTTTGACGGCAACGAAGTTAATTGCGCCCATACAAATAATGGAGGCTAAAGCCCAAATCCATTGCGGCATATCTGGAAACCACAAGGACATATACACCCCAACAGCCGTCACCTCTGCCAAGCCTACAACCACCCAATAAGTCCAATACCCCCAACCAACCAGATAGCCGGCTAAAGGACTCATATATTTACCTGCGTAATGTGCAAATGAACCTGCTACAGGTTCATGAACAGCCATCTCCCCCAAAGCTCTTAAAACAATAAAAGCCACCAAACCGGCCAACACATATCCCAAAATAATTGAAGGTCCTGCTAGCTGGATAGCTGTTGCAGAACCAAGGAATAAGCCAACTCCAATGGTTGAGCCTAGTGCCATTAAACGGATATGCCTTGGTTGAAGACTTCGCTTTAATTCATGGCTGTTATGAACCATTTTTTCTCCTCTAACTGTTTTAATCGGCAAAAAAACCAATCCAGCGAGAATAGGAGCGAGCGCTTGAAATGTATATGTTGAAAAAATGTGGGAACTAATTAATCTAAGAAAACTGCTAATCAGCTCTTAACGCCCCCTTGTTTTATAAAGGTCTTTTAAATAATGGCGTGATTTGTCTTACAAAAAAATAAGACTTTTCCTACAGGATAATCAGAAAAATATGACGTTGCTTTCAAGCAATTAATCAGGAATCTGTAAATCACTCGTGGCAGGGCAAATCCATCTTGGAGATTCACGAGAAGTATCAATACATCCCCCACTTTCGTAAATGCCCTTTGGATCACGATAACGCATCATGCGTTCAATAATTTGATGGTATGCATTAGGATCAGCTAATGAGTGTGCAACCGCCAATTCCACAAGAGATTCATCCATGTGCAACTCATGATCATCTCCGACATAAGCCCCATCCTTCCAATGAAACACTTCGACACATTTAGTTTGAAGCGTAAATGGACTATGGCGTTTCCAAAAATTGGTAAATAAATTATGGCCTAAATAGATCACCCAAGAACCCTCGTAACCAGAAATATCGGACGATCGATCATCAGGGTTACGGAACCAGACACGATCTCCTGGCACGTAATATTTCATAGGAAGAGGATGTTCAATGTCACCGTATTCCTTTAAAAAAACCTCATGAAATTCACCAGATCGAATAGCTCTTATCTCAGATCTTTTTTCTAGTTTTTTTAATAAGGCCGGATTACTGGTTTGCAGCTCCCGAGCAACTCCCAACAAAATGACATACTCAGTCGCTCGGTAACAAGAAAAAGAAAAGGCAGGATGCGTCCCATCTGGTTGAGTGGCTTTAGTTAGCGCTTGAATGATTGAAACATCTTGATTCAATAAAAACCCAGCATCCTCATCATAGTGCCAACAGTCTTCAGGCCTCTCCGTAGCGTGGGTATCAAAATTGAGCTCCGCCAAGTAACCCGCCTGGACGATATAACGCCTAATGCGTATCGCTGCTGCTAACTCTTCATAACTTGGGAAAATGAAAGGAATGGGGGCTAACAACATTGCCACCACAATTTCTTTGTCTAAGGCTTCTTCATGATGCCGACTGTCAATCTCTAGGCGCTCGTTCAGAATCGTAGTATCCCAATCTGGCGCCCACAACTTCTGAAACTCGTCTTTCAGGCGAAATACCACGCAAGCACTTTGCTCATCAACAAAATCATCGATACAAACAAAATCAATTAAGTGATGTTGATGGAGATATTGAATCGCGGCTGTTTTTGAATCCAACAGCGCCTCCAAAGAAGCCGCTCTCAATTCAATGCCACGAGTTTCAAACCTCATCGTATGATTATCTCCATGAAGCGGCATTTTTATTTTTTATAAAAATCTATCTAACAAGCGCCTACTATGCTTATCCAAACTCTGAATATCTTGGATCAAATACTGCACGCCATGATTATCAGAAACCAAGAACATCGACTTATTGATACGCCTAATGTCATCTTCACCACGCAAAATAAATTGCGTCGAGCCACGACTGGTCTCAACAGTCCAAGTACTAGGCGTTGCAAATGTTGAAACATCGATAATTTTTGTCAAAACTGGCATAAATTCTCTTGAGGCCAGCTCCTCATTAATTAAAGATTGGTTTTCTTCACCCGCCTGCTCAAGACTATCCAACCAAACTAACTCACGCCCTTCACGATCAACTATAGCAATAGATTGACCTGGATCGCTAATAGGGAAAGCCCTGACTGGCACAACGTCGGTAAACGCACCATGTTCGTTGACTAACGTTAAATGCCCAAATGAGTTACGAGATAGCGTGAAATGAATATCACGAGAATCAGCCATGATTAATTCCTAATTCAGTATCAGAGCCAGCTTCCATTGCTTGGCGAGCCTGCGTCTCATACATACGATGGTACACACCTGACATAGTCATTAATTGGTCATGACTACCCTCTTCAATAACCTGACCCTTATCTAAAACAATCAAGCGATTCGCTTTACGCAAAGTAGACAATCTGTGGGCGATTGCAATCGTTGTTCTTCCCTGAACTAAATTGTCTAGTGCTTTTTGAATCTCTTTTTCTGTAGTGCTATCAACTGATGAGGTCGCCTCATCCAAAATCAGAATCTGTGGATTAATTAACAAGGCTCGTGCTATTGAGATACGCTGACGCTCACCACCTGATAAAGATTGCCCTCGCTCACCCACCAATGAGTCATAACCGTGAGGTAAGCGCAAAATAAACTCATGGGCATGAGCAGCCCTAGCTGCAGCAATCACCTCAGCTCTAGTGGCATCAGGTTTGCCATAAGCAATATTGTCTGCAATCGTGCCGAAAAATAAAAATGGCTCCTGCAAAACCAAACCAATATGTTTGCGATACTCAGCCACAGGAATTGAGCGAATATCAACGCCATCTATCTTGATCGTGCCCTCGGCTGTGTCATAGAAGCGGCAAATTAAATTGACCAAGGTACTTTTACCGGAACCACTATGGCCTACTAAGCCCACCATTTCGCCAGGGGCGATTTTTAAATTAACGCCTCTTGTTACTGAACGATTACCATAACGAAACCCCACATTCTGCAACTCAATACTTCCCTTCACCTCACCCAATTTCACAGGATTCAAAGGCTCAGGAACACTCGAGACATGATCCAAAATATCAAAAATACGCTTAGCGCCTGTTGCTGCTTTCTGCGTAAAAGAAACAATCCGACTCATCGAGTCCAAGCGCGTATAGAAACGGCTGATGTAGGCCAAACAAGCGGTTAACATGCCCACGGTAATGGCATCATGAGAAATCTGCCAAATACCAAAAGCCCAAACAACCAGTAAACCAATTTCAGTTAAAAGAGTAATCGTTGGAGAAAACAAAGCCCATACTTTATTCACTCGATCATTCACAGCCAAATTATGTTGGTTAGCTACATTAAAACGATCTGACTCACGCTGTTCTTGTGCAAATGCTTTGACCACGCGAATACCAGGAATCGTATCTGCCAATACACTCGTTACTTCAGACCAAATGCGGTCAATTTTTTCAAATCCATAACGTAACTTATCTCTCACCACATGGATCATCCAAGCAATAAAAGGCAGCGGAATCAATGTCACAAGTGCTAACCATGGATTGATAGAGACCAAAATGGCTGCTGTCATCAGAATCATTAGTACATCTGTCGCAAAATCCAAAAGATGTAACGATAAGAAAACGCAAATACGGTCAGACTCAGAACCAATACGAGCCATTAAATCACCCGTACGTTTGCCGCCAAAATACTCCAATGATAATTTGAGCAAATGCTCATAAGTAGTGGTTCGCAAGTCAGCTCCAATGCGCTCGCTAACCAAAGCCAAAATATAAGTTTTTGCCCAACCTAAGGACCAAGCTAATAAAGCTGCCAACAGCAAGCCACTCAAATACCAGCTAGCTAAAACATAATCAATAGGCTGGCCATTTTGATAAGGCAATAAAATATCGTCCATCAAAGGCATCGTTAAATAAGGCGGCACCAAAGTTGCTGCGGTTGATGCCAGCGTTAATAAAAACCCTGCCAACAACTGCCCTTTGTAAGGTTTTGCAAAACGCCATAAACGAAACAATGTCCAGGTAGACGGGGGCGTCATATTTTCAGAAGTACATGCGGGGCAATCATCTTGATCGGGTGGCAATGGCACCCAACAGGTTGGGCACAAGGGCTGACCAACTAAATCGTCAGTAGGATCAATATGCCCTAAAAATTTACCTAACTCTGACTTATATTGCTGCATTAATCGATTCGCCGCTGGATTTTGAGCTAAGGTGAATCGCCATAAAGCTAAGCGTCCAGACGCATCACATAATTCAAGGCTAGCTACACCGGCATGATCATGCAAATTGAGACGCAAGTCAGCTCTATAGGGCCAAAAATCCCAAGCATCTCGGCTTTCTAACGCTGTGAGACTCTGCCCAGTCTTTGCGGAAAGCACACCCTGGTTAGTCAAGCAGATAAGACCATTGGAAAAACGTAATTGGGTATTTAAATCCAACTCTAAAAACGCCAACACTTGCTCTTCTACCTCCAGCACACGTGGCAATAAAAAACGCCAGTGTTCTGGCATACGGTTAACTTGGTTGGAATCTGTAAAGGTCAAAGGAAACACTACTTTTAATTTTTATTAAGGGTTTAATTATCTCAAATTTGAGAATCAAAATATTTGCATTTTTTGTCAACAAAAACAGTGCCTAAGCGTTGAAAGACAACGTACAATTAAGCACTTTTGGCACTTTAGCCCTACATGACTAAAAAAACTATAGAAATCATAGACATAAAGGTTCTCCGCGGACCTAGCATGTGGACTTATCGCCCAGTACTTGAAGCTTGGGTTGATATTGGTGATTTAGAAGAGTGCCCATCCAACACAATTCCAGGTTTTACCGAGCGTCTTTGCGCTTGGCTCCCATCTCTGATAGAACACCGCTGCAGCTATGGTGAGCGTGGTGGATTCATCAAACGCTTAGAAGAAGGTACTTGGCCAGCCCATATCCTTGAACATGTCACCCTTGAACTACAAAATCTAGCTGGTATGCCAGGTGGCTTTGGCAAGGCAAGAGAGACTAATAAGCGGGGCGTATACAAGGTTGTTGTTCGCGCATGGCATGAAAAAATTACTAAAACTGCGCTTTATCACGCTCGTGATTTAGTCATGGCCGCGATCGAAGACCGTCCTTTTGATGTGCCAGCGGCCATCAAAGAAATTGAAGATTTAGTGGATAGTCTTTACTTAGGCCCTAGTACTGGTTGTATCGTAGAGGCAGCTCGAGAAAGACGGATCCCATCTAACCGCTTATCTGAAGGCAACTTAGTACAACTTGGTTACGGCAATAAACAAAGACGCATCTGGACAGCTGAAACAGATTCAACCAGTGCTATTGGAGAAGGTATCTCTAGAGATAAAGACCTCACCAAAACACTATTAGCAGCTTGCGGTGTGCCAGTACCCGAGGGTCGAATGGTTGAGAGTGCTAGCGATGCCTGGGAAGCTGCCCAAGATATCGGCACGCCTGTTGTTGTGAAACCTTACGACGGCAATCATGCACGCGGTGTTTTCACCAACCTTTCAACACAAATAGAAATTGAAAAAGCATACGCTGATGCTCTCCATGAAGGTAGCGGCGTTATGGTCGAAAGATATATCCCAGGCAATGAACACCGCCTCTTGGTGGTTGGTAAAAAAGTCGTTGCAGTAGCCAAAGGTGAATCAGCTTGGGTCAAAGGCGATGGTAAACGTTCTATTCGAGCTTTAATTAACGAAGAAATCAATACGGATCCAAGGCGTGGCGACGCAGAAATTTTGCCCCTAAGTCCGGTATTGTTTGACACCATGTTAGAACTTGAGCTGTCACGCCAAAATCTAACTATCGATGCAGTTCCATCGGTTGATCAAGCTGTTTTGGTGCAGCGCTCCGGAAATATGGCATTTGAAGTAACACACCTGATGCACCCAGACGTTGCTGAGCAAGTAGCACTTGCTGCGCGAGTAGTTGGCTTGGATATTGCCGGTGTTGACCTAGTCGCGCAAGATATTTCACGTCCTCTAGAAGAGCAAGGTGCAGCGATTGTTGAAGTCAATGCAGGCCCTGGACTAATCATGCATCTAAAACCTGCTGTTGGGGAACCTCAACCTGTTGGCGCTGCAATCGTTGAACATCTCTTCCCTGATGGCGCTAATGGCCGCATCCCGATTGTTGGCGTTACTGGCTCTCGCGGCAAGACCATGGTGGCTCAATTAGTCACTCATTTAATGCAATTAACTGGCTTAAAAGTAGGTCTTGCCTGTAGCAAAGGGGCTTTCTTTAATCAACGTCTCCAAACGGCTGGTGATTGTGCCAACTGGACAAGTGCCAATCGAATCTTGCTCAATCGCCAAGTTGAAGCGGCTGTATTTGAAAATGACAGCAGAACCATACTGAATGAAGGTCTAGCCTACGACCGATGCACCGTTGGCATTGTTACAAGCTTAGACCCTAATGACACCGTTCCAGAGTGCGCCATTGTTGAACCAGAGCACATCTACAACGTGATGCGTACCCAAGTAGATTTAGTACTCGCAAGTGGAGCATCCGTGCTAAATGCTGATGATGAAGCCGTTGCTAGAATGGCAGAACTATCTGATGGTGAAGTGATATTTATCAGCAAGTACGGACAAAATGAAACCACCAAAAAACATCTACAACAGGGTGGCAAAGCGATCTTTACTAAAGATGAAAAAATTATATTGGTCCAAGGCACCGACCATCATGTTTTAACTAGCATCTCCAATATCCCCCTTCTGCAATCTAGCAGCAAGGCTCATACATTAGAAAACGTATTAGCCGCTGTTGGTGCAGCTTGGGCTTTAAATATCCCTAAAGACATCATCGTAGCGGGCTTACAAACCTATCATTAAGCACTCATATGGAACTAACTCGTATTCGCGCGCTAAGAGGCCCCAACTTATGGGGAAGACATACTGCTCTAGAAGCATTAGTAACGTGTGAAGAAAACGAGAAAGTTATTACCAATCTTTCTGGTTTTGAAACAAGATTACGCGCACGCTTTCCCGAGTTAAGCCCACTTCGCTCACATGGCCAACATGAAATCATCTCATTAGCCCATGCACTTGAAGTATGTTCACGCGATTTACAAGCCCAAGCAGGTTGCCCCGTTACATTTAGCCGCACCATGTCAACGCCAGATGATGGTGTTTATATTGTTGTTGTTGAATATAGCGAAGAAAAAGTAGGTCGTTTAGCACTTGATTTAGCCATGAAGCTTTGCCGCTCGGCTTTAATTGACAATGGCTCACATTTAGAGGAATACATCGCTCAATTACGAGAACTCGATGAAGATATTCGCTTAGGCCCCAGCACTGGTTCTATTGTCGATGCTGCCATTGCAAGAGGCATCCCCTACCGCCGCTTAACCGAAGGCAGCATGGTGCAGTTAGGCTGGGGTAGCAAACAGAAACGTATCCAGGCGGCAGAAACCAGCTCAACCAGCGCCATTGCAGAATCAATTGCGCAAGATAAAGAGCTGACTAAAAATTTATTACATGCAGCCGGCGTTCCAGTGCCAATGGGAAAGATTGTAACGACCGTTGATGAAGCATGGGATGCCTATATAGAAATCAACGCGCCTGTTGCAATTAAGCCTCGAGATGGCAACCAAGGTAAAGGTGTTGCAGTCAACATTAATACCCGCGAACAAATTGAAGTGGCTTTTAATGCCGCATCAAAGATTTCTTCTGAAGTCATTATTGAGCGCTATTTACCCGGTCATGACCATCGTTTATTAGTCATTGGTAATCAATTAATAGCAGCAGCTAGACGTGAACCCCCTTACGTCATTGGCGATAACAAACACACCGTACGCCAATTAGTCGACACAGTGAATAGAGACCCCCTCCGCGGTGACGGTCACGCTACATCATTGAGCAAAATCAGAATTGATGACATCGCCATTTCTACACTCAAAAATCAAAATCTCACACCTGAATGTATCCCTCCTAAAGGGTTACGAGTCACTTTGAGAAATAATGCCAACTTAAGTACTGGCGGTACCGCCACTGATGTAACCGATGATGTGCATCCTGATCTAGCTGCCTCAGCAATTGCAGCAGCACAGATGGTTGGCTTAGATATTTGTGGTGTCGATGTGGTTTGCGACAACGTCTATCGCCCATTAGAAGATCAAGGCGGCGGGATTGTTGAGGTCAATGCTGCACCCGGGTTAAGAATGCACCTACACCCCTCTTATGGCAAAGGCCGTCCCGTAGGCGAAGCCATTATTTCGACCATGTTTGGGAAAAACGATGATGGGCGCATTCCGGTAGTTGCAGTTTCAGGAACAAATGGCAAAACTACGACCGCTAAATTAATGGCTCATTTATTTGAGCAGCAAGGTTTACGAGTGGGCCTCACTGGCACAGACGGTGTCCATGTGAATGGCAGAAGAATTGATACGGGAGATTGCAGCGGTCCTAAAAGTGCGCGTAATGTACTCATGCACCCCGATGTCGATGCAGCTATTTTAGAAACTGCACGCGGCGGTATCCTAAGAGAAGGTTTAGGCTTTGACCGCTGCCAAGTCGCGATTGTTACCAATATTGGTGAAGGCGATCACCTTGGCATGAACTACATCAACACAGTCAATGAACTTGCTGCAGTCAAGCGTGTGATTGTTCAAAATGTAGCCAGCCATGGTACAGCCGTATTGAATGCTGCGGACCCTATTGTGGCTAAGATGGCTAAAGCCTGCCCTGGTTCAGTCACTTATTTCGCTAAAGATGCCAACCATCCAGTCATGGCAAAACATCGTGCGCAGGGTCTACGCGTTGTGTTTGTTCATAACAACACGATTATTGCCGCTGAGGGTAAAAAAGAATTTCATATTGAATTAAATCATGTCCCTATAACAGCCAATGGCACCATCGGATTCCAAGTTGAGAATGTTCTTGCAGTTGTTGGCTCAGCTTGGGCTTTGAATATCCCATGGGAAACCATTGCCCAAGGCTTAAGCTCATTTGTAAGCGATGCTAAAACTGTCCCAGGTAGATTTAATATGTTCAACCATAAGGGAGCAACGATCATTGCCGACTATGGTCATAACCCAGATGCTATTCAAGCTCTATCAGACACTATCATGCAAATGCCTGCAAAAAAACGGATGGTTGTCATCAGTGGCGCAGGCGATCGTAGAGATGAAGATTTGCGTCGCCAAACAGAAATTCTGGGGCAATCCTTTGACCATGTCATTCTTTATGAAGATCAATGCCAACGAGGCAGAGCCGACGGTGAGGTCATTGCCATCATGCGTGAAGGCTTAACTGCCTCCAAGCAAGTAAAAAAAATAGAGGAACTGCATGGCGAGTTTTTAGCAATTGATAAAGCTTTAGAACAAATTGGGCCGGAAGATATTTGTTTAATTCTGGTCGACCAAGTAGATGAAGCCCTAGATCATATTGCCAAAAACGTTAAACCTGCTTAATGCGTTTTAGGCTCTACGCTTCAAGTAATTTTTCTTAATGATCTTTAAAGTCTCTGCGGCAGCCACAAATCCAAATGTGGCCGTCACTGTTACAGCAGAACCATAACCAGAACAAGCCAATCCTCCACTAGCAACTCCTTGCCTAGGCTCATCCGAGTAAATCGCTCGGATCTGGAATTTTTTCTTAGGGTCTGATGCAAACCCATAATCCTTACGCAAGTTGTAACGTATTTTTGAGAGCAAAGGATCTTGGGTTGTTTTAGTTAAATCTTCTACCTGAATGCGGCTAGGATCTAATTTTCCACCAGCGCCACCGCAAATAACCAAGGGGATATTTTTTTTACAATAAGCAGCCAAAGCAGTTTTCATTTTTACGTCATCAGTGGCATCAAGCACAACAAAATTTGTTGGAGGTGTCTGATGTGAAACCCCACCGACATGTAGATCAATATTTTCCGGGGTTAAAAAGTCATCTACCACATGAATTTTTAGATAAGGGTTGATGGCTAAGAGACGCTCTGTCATCGCTTCCACCTTAGACTTACCAAAAGCACCATCAATAGCATGCAACTGCCGATTAACATTACTTTCCGCAATATGGTCAAAATCGACCAAAGTCATCTCACCGACTGCACTTCTGGCCAAGGCTTCAGCAGCCCATGATCCTACCCCGCCCAAACCCGCCACTAATACATGCGACTGCTCAAAGGCAGTAAGGCCTTCTTCACCATATAAGCGAGCCACCCCGCCAAAACGTCTATTTTGATTGATTTCCATAAGCGCAATATACTCAACTATATGACTAAATTAGCAGATTTAAGAAAATCTTATATGAAAGGCAGCCTCTCTGAAGAGGATGTCCAAAAAAACCCGATCGATCAATTTCATATTTGGTTCGATCAAGCACGTCATGCAGACCTACCCGAACCCAATGCGATGACTGTCGCATCCGTTGACGCTGATGGCAAACCTAGTGCTCGCGTCGTATTAATTAAAGAGGTTACTAACCAAGGTTTTGTGTTTTTTACAAATTATGAAAGTCGCAAAGGAAAAGCTTTAACCCATCACCCTCAAGCAGCTCTTTTATTTTTCTGGCCAGAACTAGAGCGTCAAATCAGAATTGAAGGCACGGTTGAGAAACTATCCGATGAAGCCAGTGATGAATATTTCCACTCAAGACCACTTGACTCGCGTATTGGCGCATGGGCATCGCCACAAAGCCAAGTTATTTCAGGAAGATCGGTACTTGTAACTAAAGCCGCTGAATATGCCCTCAAATTTGCCTTAAATCCTCCTCGCCCACCACATTGGGGTGGCTTTAGAGTTAAGCCGCAAGCCATTGAATTTTGGCAAGGAAGGCCCTCTCGCCTTCATGATCGCATCCGCTATACCCAACAAGCGTATGGCATGTGGAAAATAGAGCGGTTAGCCCCATAACCACCTGTGCACACGCATATTGATGGGGTGTATTCCTAGATCAACAGTTCTGAAAACCGTAGCCTAAATTTACTGACTTTGGGACTCACCACAAAAGCGCAGTAACCTTGATCAGGATGCGCAATAAAATAATTTTGATGGTAATCCTCGGCACGATAGTAAACCGGCAAATCAGCTAACTCGGTAATGATTGGCGCATCAAATATGTGTTCTTTTTCCAACTGCGCAATCACGCGCATAGCCGTTTCTTTTTGTTGGTCATCGTGAAAGTAAATCACTGAGCGATACTGCGTGCCAATATCATTACCCTGTCTATTTAAAGTAGTAGGGTCATGAATCGTAAAAAATATTTCCAATAATTTCTCATAACTGATGATGCTAGGATCATAGGATATCTGAATGACCTCAGCATGCCCAGTTTGACCCGAACAGATAGATTCGTAATCAGGATTTAACGTATGACCACCCGCATACCCAGACTCGACATGATGAATTCCCTGGACAAGCTGATAAACAGCCTCCAAACACCAAAAGCAACCACCTCCCAAGGTGGCTTTTTGAATTGCAGCATTTTCTACATGAGTGACCATATTAATGTCTAAGCTTTCGAATAAAACCCATAAGTAACTATAAAATATTGTTTGATATTCTGCAGTATATAAAACCAAGGCCCGACATCCATGAGCGCACTGTACTTACATCTTGAAGACATTAAAAAAGCGTACCAGCATGATGCTAATCCAAGCATAGCGGTACGAAAAGAACGAATAAGCCGTATCGTAGAAATGATTAACAAATATGAAGAAAATATTTGCAAAGTTGTTTCTGCTGATTTTGGCAATCGCCATACTGCTGAAACTCGCCTGGGTGAATTAAACATGGTGAAAAACTCAGCGCGCTACGCCATGAAGCATTTAGAAACATGGATGAAGGCACAAGATGTTGACACGCCAACACACCTTAAGCCATCCAAAGCCTATATACAGGCACAACCAAAGGGCGTAGTAGGGATCATCAGCCCCTGGAATTACCCCGTCCAGCTCGCTTTAGCGCCTGCCGTTGCAGCCCTTGCTGCAGGTAACCGTGTGTGGTTAAAACCATCTGAAAGAGCACCCCGAACAGCTGGGTACCTAGCCACAATCATTGCCGAATACTTTCATCCACTCGAGTTTTCAATCACCACAGGGGATGATTTGATTTCAAAAGAGTTTGCAAGCTTAGCTTTTGATCATTTACTGTTCACAGGCTCCACCGCAACTGGCAAACACATCATGCGCGCTGCAGCAGACAATCTCACCCCAGTAACCCTTGAATTAGGTGGCAAATGTCCTGCCGTGATTCATGATGATGCCCCACTAGATGATGCCGCAAAGCGTCTCATATATGGCAAGTTATTTAACAATGGTCAAACATGTATAGCGCCAGATTACGTCTTGATTAAACAGGACACTATTAGCCAATTTGTGGCAGCATGCCAAAAATCTGCGCAGGCAATGTATGCCAACCCTGACGAACTGACACACCCTATTGATCAGGCTCAACTCGAGCGCTGGCAATTTCTCACGCAAGACGCATCTAATAAAGGCGCCCAAGTCATACAGCTACTTGAACCTCACGCTGACCGGCCTTTTACACCAGTCATACTGACCAATGTATCTACTGACAGTTTGGTTTTAAAAGAAGAATTATTTGGCCCCATTCTTCCTATCATCGGCGTCCAATCACCTGAGGAAGCTGTTGAATATATTCAACATCAAGAACGTCCTTTGGCGATGTACTGGTTTGGTAAAGATAAAAAGATATTGAATAACTTATTACTTCACACCCATGCAGGGGGCGTCACAATTAATGACACGCTATTACATATAACTCTTGAAGAAATGCCATTTGGAGGCACTGGGGCAAGCGGTATGGGGAACTATCATGGTCAATTCGGCTTCAATACATTTAGCCACCATAAACCAGTCTTTGAAACGAAGGGGTTTCTAGGCATCCGCAAGTGGATGGGCACCAGCTTGGCACACCCACCCTACGGAAAAACAATTGAAAGATTAATTCGTCGACTTGGCGCTAAATAGCATTAACGAGTAGCGTAGATCTTAGCCGCCATTTTGTAATGAGTAGCGGCTTCGATTGACTCATCTAAAGCCTCATGTAGCCCCGCGAGACTGAGATGTGCATCAGCCTTCATTGCAGGCTTAACCTTAAAATCATTGATTAATCCTTGCAACGTTGATTTAGCTTTACCCCATAACTGTTGAGTAATGCAAATACGCGCCAAGGCTAAGGACAATGCCAGCTCACTAGGATACTTCTTCATCCATAGTTCAATTTTTTGAATTTGAGGCAATGCACTCTGTCCAAGCAAGACACAACTAGGGTAGATATCAATCAAAGACTCATCCCACTCTTGATCCAACGATTCCTCGATCAACTCTTTTGCTAAGTCTTGCTTGCTGGCAGCTAATAGGCCATTAGCCATAACTAAGACCACTCGAGAAACTTTGCGGTCTTCTTTAGTTAAACTTTTCCATATACGTAGCAAAGCTTCGTGGTCTGTCGCCTTCTGTTGCACTAATTTGGCAACAGCTTCCTGAATATTTTTTTGCACCAATATAGGATGCAAGGCATCACGTTTGGCTAAGGCATGGGTTAAACGTAACACCTCTTCCCAACGTTTTAAGCGTTGATTTGCCCGCAAGGCAATCCTTTGAACAAACAACTGACGCGCACCACCTTTTTGTAACAGATCAATGGTTGCGAGTGCTCCAGTTGCATCACTTGAATCCATTTGCATATCTGCCATGGCTACTAGACGTGCTTGTTGCTTTTCATTAGATTTTATTTTTAATAACCACTCATCGCGCAAATCAAATTTATTTAAACGGTGGGCAGCTCTAGCTGCCAATAAGGCAGCTGTTTCAGCCATAGCATCATTAGCGCTAGCTGCTTCAGCAGCCTTAAGAGCTTTTGAAAATCGACCTGCAAACATATCCTCAATCGCTTCAGATAAATAAGTAACAGACCTAGCTTCACGACGTTTACGTCGATAAGTAGCTGCCTGTTTAGGCAAGTCAACAATAGCTGCAAATGTTTTCCAGGTGAATAAAGTAGAAAAGAAAACTACTGCAAGGACTGCAAGAAATACATTCAAGCTAGTATCTAAGCGGTATGGCGGAAAATAAATGGTCATATGACCAGCATTGCTCGAAGCAAACAAGGCCAATACAACTGCTACCGCAAACAGAAAAGCGATCCAAAGTGCGCTGCGCATATTTACTGACCTTTCTGCGGCTGCTGATTAACTATGTCAATCTTTAAGTCAGCTAGTGCTTTTTGCATAGCAAGTACGGCTGGTGACTGTGCTTGATAATGTTTGGCCAATAACAACTCTGCTTGCGTGATGTCATCTTTAGATACATTGGGCATGCGAGACAACCAAGCCATTCTTGCACTCACTAAGTGAAGTCGCAATTCTTGCCGAACCAAGTCTTGCGCAGCTGGCGTCAAGGTTACATCTTTAACATCACCCACCACCTGAATACGCACCAAGCGATCGCCAATCCCCTGAGTCTCTTTTAAAATTCTTTGCATCAAATTACTGGATGACGTAGCCGATGCAGTCACTTGGGATGGGGGACTTGGTAATGCATTCATAGGCAACTGAGGCAAACGATTCATTAACTCAACAAGTTTTGCCGCCGTAGGCGCCAAAGTACGCTCAGCTTCTAAAGACCCCTTTAGCACTGAATCCAATTCAGATTCATGGGCCGTTACAGCAGCCAATTTTGCTTCTAATTCAGCAACCCGCGCATCTAGCTTAGCAGGCCGGTGGTACAAACGAAAACCACCTTCAATACCTAACCATAAAACACAAACAGCAACTGCAATCCATAAGGCTTTCCATAAACCTTGAGCTAACGCATCTGACTTGGAGCTCTTCGGGTGTGCCTGCTGCTTATTGTTTTCCATCTTAATGCGACCTCTTTATTGACTGACTTTATTGATTAGTTAGGTTATTAAACCAATTTTGACTGGCAAAGACTAAATTATCATCACCAGAACCACACAACTCTACCATTTTGAAACCTTCATCTTTCGCCGTTTGTGCAATTCTAGGGTGAGAACAAATAATCTTAGCAAGATTTAGCCAAGCACTCCCCCATTCAGGTTGTTCTTTGAGATGCAGCGCAAAATAATGTACAGCCTCAGAACTGGTCAACAAGCAAGCGGATTGATGCGCATCGACCTTCTTTAATGACTCCCAAGCAGCAGCCTCTTTAGATAAAGGCAGACGTCTGTATGTTTCAAATTGCGTAATCTGGGCTCCATGAAACAAAAACTGTTCAGCCAACCATTCACGGCCACCCGCACCTCTTAAAAACAAAATGTGCTTCCCCTGCCAATTGCGCTGAACTCCATTTAACTCGCGCCATAATCCCTCGGAATCCCAACTCTCTGGATTTTTAGGGTAATCAACTTGATAGCCATTGGCTAAGGTAATACCTCTTCGCTCTAGGGCCTCAGCGCTCCCCCCACCCACCACAGCAATGGGAATCGACTTAGGCCAAGCCTGATGCAATAAACGCATGCCGCACTCAATGGCATTCGGGCTCACAAAAATAGCTAAATCTGTCGCATTAACTAATTTCTGTAGTTTTTGAGTATCCACCGGGTTTTCATTAGGAATAATCGATAACAACGGCAAATGGATTAAGTGGGCATTTGGCACGTGTTGACCAAGCAACTCCGCTAAACGCATAGATTGGCCTATAGGGCGCGTTAAAACGAGGTTAGCCACGATGGTTGAGTCCTCTTATCTTGGCGGCAGTAAAGCTGTTGCACCCTGCGCAATAAGATCATCAGCTACCAACAAACCCATCGCCTCAGCGGCTTGTGCTGTACTTAAAGTCACCTTTTTCTCCGCTCGGCAAACCTGCATACCATCAGTGCTAGCCACAAATGCTCTTAGATATAAATCATGTTGACCATTCCAAACTGCATATGCCGCCAAAGGTACATCGCAGGAGCCGCCCAGAGCCCTTGAAACAGCCCGCTCAGCACTCACCGCCAATTGGGATGGCACATGGTTTAACGGGGCTAACCAAGCCGCCATATCAGCTCTTCCAGAACAAATCTCGATACCCAAAGCACCCTGGCCAGCTGCTGGCAAACTATCCTCGACAGCCAATAAACTACGGATTCTTGAGGCCATCCCCAAGCGTTTTAAGCCTGCTGCAGCCAGAATAATGGCTGCATACTCACCTTTATCCAATTTACCCAAACGAGTATCTAAGTTTCCGCGCAAAGGACGGATCTCTAGCTGGGGGTAGCGCGACCTTAAGGAAGCCTCACGACGTAGGCTAGCAGTCCCTACCACGCTTCCAGGAGGTAAATCAGCCAATCCTGCATACTCATTAGATACAAAAGCATCCCGGGCGTCCTCTCGCTCCATAATGCAAGCCAAATCAAAGCCCTCGGGCAACTGCATCGGCACATCTTTTAGCGAGTGGACGGCTAAGTCAGCTTTTCCATTCTCTAAAGCCACCTCTAATTCTTTGACAAATAACCCCTTCCCCCCCACTTTAGAGAGCGTTCGATCCAGAATTTGGTCTCCACGAGTGGTCATCCCCAGGATACTGACATCACAGTCAGGATAGAGTTTTTTCAAGCAATCACGGACATATTCGGCCTGCCACATCGCCAAACGGCTCTCTCGGGAGGCGATAACTAGTTTTTTAGGAGAAGAAATTTGCGTCATAACCATAAGCATAAGGCCTTTGAGGCAATATACTTACATTTATGGCTGATTTAGACAAAAACAAAAATTCTTTAGACAACAAAGACCAAGCTTGGTCGGCTCGTTTTGCCGAGCCTGTAGCGGAGCTCGTCCAACGATATACCGCCTCTGTTGATTTTGATAAGCGCATGGCGTTGGTGGATATTCAAGGGTCACTAGCTCATGCAGAGATGCTGGCAGCGCAAAAAATTATCGGCTCACAAGATTTAGTTGACATACAAAAAGGTATGGCACAAATTCGCTCCGAAATTGAAGCGGGCAGCTTCACTTGGGAATTAGCGCTTGAAGATGTTCACCTGAATATCGAAGCTCGTCTCACTAAATTAGTGGGCGATGCAGGCAAACGTTTACACACAGGTCGCTCGCGCAATGATCAAGTGGCAACGGATATCCGTTTATGGCTGCGCGGGGCTATTGATGAGATCCAGGAAGAACTTAAATCATTCCAGACAGGTTTGATAGGTTTAGCAGAAAAACATGCCGCCACTATCATGCCAGGGTTTACGCACCTGCAAGTTGCACAGCCCATTACCTTTGGTCACCACATGATGGCCTATGCTGAAATGTTTGCGCGCGACAGAGAACGTCTAGCAGACTGTCGCAAGCGCGTGAATCGTCTACCACTGGGATCTGCCGCATTAGCAGGCACAAGTTACCCCATTGATCGTGAGCGCGTTGCCAAAACCTTAGGTTTTGAAGCCGTTTGTCAAAACTCCCTAGATGCCGTATCTGATCGAGATTTTGCGATTGAGTTTTGTGCCACAGCATCTTTAGTGATGACACATATCTCACGTTTATCTGAAGAGCTAATTCTTTGGATGAGCCCTCGCGTAGGCTTTATCGACTTACCAGATCGCTTTTGCACGGGCAGCTCCATCATGCCTCAAAAGAAAAATCCGGACGTCCCTGAACTAGCCCGTGGTAAGACTGGGCGCGTCAATGGCAACCTAATCTCTTTGCTAACTTTAATGAAGGGGCAACCTTTAGCCTATAACAAAGATAACCAAGAAGATAAAGAACCTTTATTTGACTCTGCCGATACACTTCGTGACACATTACGCATTTTTGCAGACATGGTGCCGCACATCCAAGTGAAGGCAGACACCATGAGAGCTGCTGCCCTACAGGGTTTTGCAACCGCTACCGATTTAGCGGACTACCTCGTCAAAAAAGGTCTGCCATTTCGTGATGCGCATGAGGCTGTTGCCCACGCTGTAAAAGCTTGCTCAAACAAAGGCTGCGACCTATCCGACCTATCATTGGCTGATCTACGCGCAGCTTGCGACTTAGGTGATAAATCCAGTCTTATTGTTGAGGATGCTTTTGACGTACTAACTCTGGAAGGTTCGGTTAACAGCCGCAACCATACGGGAGGCACTGCTCCAGAGCAAGTTAAGAAGGCAATTGCGACTTATCGAAAAAACTTAGGTTAACTTTTAGCGTAATTTTCAGAAGTAAACCAATAAAAAAAGGCTCAACCATGAGCCTTTTTTATATTGAGCCCTGAAAACGACACTTAACTTTTCACGCAATCCACGTAGTACTCTTTACGACCGTCTACTTCGCCTTTAACCAAGCCATGGACATCCGTCTCAAAGCCAGGGAATTGCTCATTGAAGTCACGAGTAAAACGTAGGTAATCGACAATACGCTTATTAAAACGTTCTCCAGGAATCAATAAAGGAATACCTGGAGGATAAGGGGTTACCAACATAGCAGTCACACGCCCCTCTAATTCATCGATCTGAACCCGCTCGATATCACGATGCGCCATTTTTGCCCAAGCATCAGATGGTTTCATCGCAGGCACCATATCTGATAGATACATCTCGGTCGTCATGCGTGCAACATCATATTTTTTATAAACTTGGTGGATTTGTTGACATAAGTCTCTTAACCCAATCCGTTCATAACGGGGATGTTTAACAACAAATTCAGGCAATACTCGCCACAAAGGCTGATTCTTATCGTAATCATCTTTAAATTGTTGCAACGTCGTCAACAGCGTATTCCAACGACCTTTTGTAATACCAATCGTGAACATAATGAAGAAAGAATACAAACCAGTTTTTTCAATAATCACGCCATGTTCAGCCAAATATTTTGCAACGATACTTGCAGGAATACCTGTCTCAGCAAAACTACCATCTACCTCTAACCCAGGATTAATCACAGTGGCTTTAATAGGGTCCAACATATTAAAGCCATCAGATAGCTGGCCAAAATCATGCCAACGCTCACCAGCTTTTAAAACCCAATCTTCACGCTCACCAATACCTTCGTCAGCTAAGTAGTCAGGGCCCCAAACTTTGAACCACCAATCAGCACCCCACTCCTCATCAACCTTGCGCATTGCACGACGGAAATCTAATGATTCCGCAATAGACTCTTGCACCAAAGCTGTTCCACCAGGAGGCTCCATCATGGCAGCAGCCACATCACAAGAGGCAATGATGGCGTACTGGGGGCTCGTTGATGTATGCATCAAATAAGATTCATTGAAGCAGTCATTATCCAATTGATGCGCTTCAGAATCTTGCACCAAGATCTGAGAAGCTTGGGATAAGCCGGCCAATAACTTATGAGTTGATTGAGTTGAAAACACCATACTCTCTTTAGAGCGAGGGCGATCCTTACCAATCGCATGCATATTTTTATAAAAATCATGGAATGTTGCATGTGGCAACCAAGCTTCATCGAAATGCAAGGTATCTACCTTGCCATCCAACATCTCTTTAATCATCTCAACGTTGTATAGAACGCCATCGTAGGTACTTTGGGTGATGGTTAATACACGAGGCTTGGCTTTCTTATCGGTAATAAATGGATTATTTTCGATTTTCTTCTGAATAGCTGCCCAGTCGAACTCTTCCTTTGGAATAGGGCCAATGATGCCGTAATGATTGCGAGTCGGCATCAAAAATACCGGAATCGCACCTGTCATCATAATGGCATGCAAGATAGATTTGTGGCAATTGCGATCAACCAACACAATATCACCAGGAGCAACGGTTGAATGCCAAACAATCTTATTCGATGTAGACGTCCCGTTCGTTACAAAAAACAAATGATCGGCATTAAAAATACGCGCCGCATTACGCTCACTGGCAGCTACTGGTCCCGTATGGTCCAACAATTGACCCAACTCATCTACAGCGTTACACACGTCTGCACGCAACATATTCTCACCAAAAAATTGATGAAACATTTGACCCACAGGGCTCTTTAAAAAAGCAACACCGCCAGAGTGCCCTGGGCAATGCCAAGAATAAGAACCGTCTGATGCGTAATGAGTTAAAGCTTTAAAAAATGGTGGTGGCAGTGAATCAAGATAAACCTTTGCTTCACGAATAATATGACGTGCCACAAATTCTGCCGTATCTTCATTCATATGAATAAAGCCGTGTAACTCACGCAATACATCATTTGGAATATGGCGGGATGTTCTTGTTTCACCGTACAAGAAAATAGGAATCTCTTCATTACGCTTGCGCACCTCAACAACAAAAGCACGCAATCCCTCTAATGCCGTATCAATCTCAGCACTAGAGCCAGAACCAAACTCTTCATCATCAATCGACAAAATAAAGCAAGATGCACGTGCGGCTTGCTGAGCGAAAGAAGTTAGGTCACCATAACTAGTGAGACCTAACACTTCCATACCTTCAGTCTCAATCGCCTCGGCAAGGGCGCGTGCGCCTGAACCTGAGATATTCTCAGTACGGAAATCCTCGTCAATAATGACTACCGGAAAACGAAATTTCATAGCGACCCTCACCTAACTAACAGACCCATAGAGGGTCAATTTCTTAAAAACGAGACTATAGCGACAAAATCGTGCTTTGACTTAATTTATTAAGCTATTTTTGATGTATTTTTTATCTGAATAGGCTTAGCCGGCCTAATTTAACCAGCCAAGTGATTTTATGGAGTAAATATGTCAAAAATGGGGCGAATTCAGCCCCAAAAGACTTTATTTAGGTTTTTGGCAGGGTAACGCCAATTTGCCCCTGATATTTGCCGCCACGATCCTTGTAAGAGGTTTCGCAAATTTCATCACTCTCAAAGAAAAGTACTTGAGCACAACCTTCACCAGCATAAATTTTGGCAGGTAATGGGGTCGTGTTAGAAAACTCCAGGGTTACATAACCCTCCCACTCCGGCTCAAAAGGTGTCACGTTCACAATGATGCCGCAACGCGCGTAAGTACTCTTACCCAAACAAACCGTTAAAACACTGCGTGGAATCTTAAAATACTCGACGGTGCGCGCCAAAGCAAACGAGTTAGGCGGAATGATGCACACATCACCTTTGAAATCTACAAATGACTTATCGTCAAAGTTCTTAGGGTCTACGATCGTGCTATTAATATTCGTAAAAATCTTAAACTCATCGGCGCAACGTATGTCATAGCCATAACTAGATGTGCCATAACTAACGATCTTCTGTCCCTCTGGCGACTGACGAACTTGGCCAGGCTCAAATGGAGAAATCATGTCGTGCTCAGCACACATGCGACGGATCCAACGGTCAGATTTAATAGTCATGGCGTTATTTTGACATATATAGAAACAACACTGGAGGTTTTAAGGCGTAACCTCATTTATGAGATTTTTTGGGCTTGCGCCGCAAGCATTGCAAAATCCTCTGGTGTATTCGCATTAGCAAAACAAAGTTGATCCTCTATAAAAACATACGAATAATCCAAGGACTCATACCACCCCAAAACTTTGCGCTTGCCAGTAGCTAAATAAGCTCTTAAATGAGAGAGCGTTGATGCTCTAATTAATGCGAACATCGGTTCTGCCGCAAGCTGCCCTGCCTCATCCCTACCTTGTGCATAAACGATATTGGCACTCGTGCGCTCCATCTCAGCATAAAGCTGCGATAACAAGTCTTGACTAATAAAAGGAGCGTCACAAGGAACCACTACCAAATAAGGTGTTGGACATACAGAAAGCACGGCCTCTATACCAGCTAGAGGCCCCTGAAAATCGGCTAATCGGTCTTTAACAACGGGCGCACCAAATTTTTTATATTCCTCCACATGGCGATTAGCGCTCACGATGATGAATTTGACCTGTGCCTTTAATCGACTAAAGACTCTTTGAACAATCGCTTCACCATTAAAGGTTAAAAGCCCTTTATCTTCACCACCCACACGGACACCACGACCGCCCGATAAAATAAGTCCGGTGATTTGATCAATAGGCAAATGATTCGACATTAAATGACTTTCACAATAGCTTGTGTTTGCTGCCCTGGCAACAAAGAACCAATCACACTTGCTCGGTCGAACCCCTCTTCTCTAAATACCTGCAATACAGCATCCAAAGCATTAGGTGAACAAGCAACTAACAATCCCCCGCTTGTCTGAGGGTCCGTCAAAATAGCCTGATTAATAGGATTCAACTGATGGGATAACTCCACCTGCTGCCCATAGCTTGACCAATTACGTCCAGAGGCGCCAGTAATACATCCCTTCTCAGCCAATGCTTGAACTCCAGGCAAGATTTGCAAGTCTTGATAATTAATAACACCCTGCGTGTTAGAGCTCTTACATATTTCAATAGCATGTCCTAGCAAACCAAAACCGGTTACATCCGTCATGGCATGCACCCCTTCAATCATGGACAGCTTCTGACCAGGCGTATTCAATTGAGTGGTATTAGCAATCATCTGGTCATAACCATCTTTACCTAGTTGATCTTTCTTCAATGCTGCCGAATAGATACCCACGCCCAATGGTTTACCCAATACCAATACATCACCAACTTGCGCGGTTGAATTTCTCTTTAAATTTTTGGGATCAATAATCCCAATAACAGCTAAACCATAAATCGGCTCAACCGAGTCAATCGAATGACCCCCTGCCACAGGAATACCTGCTTTGGCACAAATTTCACGACCGCCATCCAATATCTCTGCAATATCGTCTGCCGGCAGCACATTAATAGGCATTCCCACAAGGGCCAAAGCTAACAAGGGCTTCCCACCCATGGCATAAATATCAGAAATCGCATTCGTTGCGGCAATCTGACCAAAATGGCGCGGGTTATCCACAATCGGCATAAAGAAATCAGTTGTTGCAATAAGTGCTTGATGCTCATTAATTTGATAGACCGCTGCATCATCGGCAGTTTCTGTTCCCACCAATAACTCTGGAGGTAACGCAAACGGCACAGAAGTTTTTAATAAATTAGCTAAAACGCCGGGGGCAATCTTGCAACCACACCCACCTCCATGAGATAAGGAAGTGAGACGCACCTTTTTTAATCCTTCAGATTCCAACATAGCAATTCCTAAAACGTTAATACAGTTGTATTTTCTTCCGTGGCACGATCTATCATCGTTACCATACCAATTACCTCACCAAAACCATCTGTTAAATCCTCAACCTTTAACTGACGATCTCGCATGGCTGTGCTGCAGGCATAAAATTTCACCCCAGTTCTGATGGCATCATCGATAAAGTCTGATAACTTGCGATGCATCGGTGGAATAGTTTGATGTCTTTGCGGGTTATCTTTTACAAACATTTCAATACTTTTCCCCAAGACATGCACCTCAACGTGCATTTCCATAGCAGCAGCAGCGGATGCAAAAAAGAAAGGTGTCGCAGCTAACTGAGGATTATCAAGACTAGCCTGCCATAACTGAATGATTAAACGTTTCATCAATGACCGCCTGTTTTTTTAAATTCTTCTAAAGATGTAAAGCGATTAAGAGCCATTAACTCAAGCGCTCTAACTGACACTTGCGCACCGCTGAGTAACCCCTCTTTTGCTTGCTCAGGGCATTCCGCTTTTAGATGCACCAACCAACTCTCAAATGGCTGACGGTTAATTTTAATCGGGCGCTCAGAAATTGCCTCATTCGCCTTCACTAAAGTAGATGGAAATGGTGTTTTAACCGTCAAAATAGTTTTTGCCACTTCAATTAGAGCAAATGGCTCATCCAACTCTAACTGGCGGTTCATCGGCTTTGGATTAAACATATAAATATCACCCACCAAAACAGCCCCAAACTCAGTAATCCCAACCTCCCATGTTGACTCATCAACAGGTCTTAACCAAAGATTAAGATCGGCATCATAAAAAAGATCATCAGGAAACAAACAGCCACGTATATCAGCCATGATTTAAATTTCTAGGTAAGTGGCGGAAGAGTATGGGAGTCGAACCCACCAAGGACTGTACGACAGCCCTTCCCGGATTTGAAGTCCGGACGCCCCGCCGGGGAACGTAACTCTTCCTCATGCTGCAACAAACTCATCAAGAAATAGATCCGAATTTCTCACAATCCGATGATCTTTTTCTAACTCTTTTTTACCACGCTTATAGCTTACTAACCGACGCGTAAATCCCAGACGATCGAAAGCTTCCAAAATCTGAATGGCACGTTTACGACCTAAACCCACACGATCTTTAAAACTAATCACGGTAACATGACCATCCACATCAACAATATCACGAATAATATCGGCCATGATTCTCATCGTAGCCACAGGATAAAATAGATCGGGCACTAATTGAACCAAACCAGAAGTTCTAGAAACTTTTCTCAACAATGATCGTATATGCGCCTCAGGCTCACTCAAAGCAGCAGCAATATCTCGCACCCAAGGAGGGTCGTATTGCCCTTCCAATAACCTGGGGTATACCTTTTCCCAAATAAGTTGCTCGCTAACTGTTAATTCAACTTTGTGATCTGGTAAATGAACAAAACTACCATTTAGAGACAATATTCTATTTTTAATTTCATAGGCCACCCAGATTCTGAATAACTCTTGACTCAAATTGGGGCTGGCCATTCGCCTCAAACGCTCAACTGCTAGACCTGGCTCATCCGGTTCATCCAAATGAAATTTGGTCAAACACGATATAACTTTGCCCTCTAATTGCTCTTGAGCTAACCTACCTAAAAGATAGGTAGCTCCATTTAAATCTAATTGAACTATTTCTTGGCTGGAAATAACCGTTAATAAATCACTCTCAGAACGATTCATCGCACAGGCCCAATAACTCAAATTCACCAAATCTGAGTTATTACTTAATATATTCTGAATAGCCGCCGAAGCCACTGGCTCCACCAAACAACTTAAAGTCATTAGGCGCTCAGGTTTTCTTCTGCCACGCACTGGCGGATCGATATCCAAAACCCAACCGCCTGCCAAAGTATGCTTAGCACTACTATCTCTAAACACCACACGATCATGCCAACACACCGACATTGGTTTGTTAAAAAAGCATTGCGCGTAAGCCTTCTGACCAGGTAATACCTCATGTGTATCAAGCAGAAGTATTCGCGCCAAAACATACTCCGTGCCATGATGTAATAGCAATTGCTCGCCATCTTTGATTGATCGCGCCGCATCATGGGGCAATGAAATTTCACAGTCGATGCGCTGAGTTTGCAAATTCAACTCAGGAGCGTACAACCAATTACCACGTTCAACCTGATCATAATCAACCCCTGAAATCACAATACCGCAACGGCTACCTACACCTGCAGTTTGTACAGGTACGTTCTGCGCATGAATGGAGCGCACCTTCACAGAATATTGCTTAGGGCCCAGCAACAAACTATCACCGACAGTCACTTGACCACCGATCACCGCACCAGTTACTGCAACACCAATACCTTTAACAACAAAAACTCGATCAATGGCCAATCTGAAATATTTAGGCGAATCAGCCTCAACTTGATCTGCTAATTTGAATAAATCATTTTTAAGAGCTTCAACACCCTTGCCAGTCTTAGCTGAAACCAAATACGCATTAACGTCACCAAACCTTGTTTGCGCAATATAGGCTTTAGCTTCTTTAAGAACTTCCTCTGACCGTTCGTCTCCAGCCAAATCTATTTTGGTCACTACAAGACTCATCTGAGGCACGCCAAGCAGATCAAGAATCCGCAAATGCTCTCTTGTTTGCGGCATAAGGCCATCATCAGCAGCGACCACCAATAGGCCATAATCAATACCTGTTGCGCCAGCTGTCATCGTGTGCACAAACTTCTCATGCCCCGGCACATCGACAAATCCCAATGTATCACCATGCCCATTTGGCACATAGGCAAAGCCTAAATCAATCGTCATACCTCTGGCTTTTTCTTCAGGCAATCGATCCGCATCAATGCCCGTTAAGACTTTAACCAAGGAAGTTTTGCCATGGTCAATGTGACCAGCTGTACCAATAATCATGCTTAGCGAGCAGTACGGTTGTTAGATAAGTTTGAAACAGCCTCTAAGAATGTCTCAATGAATATACCTTCTTTATGGACTTGCAAACATCTCAAATCAAATATCAGCGTCTTATCTTGAATACGCCCAATCACAGGCGTTTCTGATGCTCGGAGCAAACGCTCGAGACGTACTATATTTTTTTCACCTACTTTATCCATGGCTTCAACCACCAAAGCAGCCGAAGGTAATCGCTCAACAGGCAATGAACCAGAACCAATTTGAGATGAAACTGGCATGACCTGAATATTCATCAAAGCTCCCAAGAGATGTTCTCTTAATTGGGGCAATAGATTTTTAGCCTGAGACTGAATAGAATTTTCATCTCTAGTTAATAACTGCATCACCGTTAATTTCTCAGGCAATCTAGCTGGGTCGCGATACATCCGTAATACCGCTTCTAATCCTGCCAACGTTATTTTTCCAACACGAAGAATACGTTTCAATGGATTCTTTTTTATTTTCTCAATGAGATCTTTTCGGCCCACCAAAATACCTGCCTGAGGACCTCCCAATAGCTTGTCACCACTAAACGTCACCAAATCAGCCCCAGACTGAATGGCCTCCCGGGGCGTTGGCTCGGCCGGCAAACCAAACTGCGTCATATCTACTAAAGTACCAGATCCTAGATCCACAACAAACGGTAGCTGATGCTCGTGCGCGATGACTGCAATCTCTGTTTCAGGAACGGCACGTGTAAATCCTTGTACGACGTAGTTGCTCGTATGAATTTTCATGAGCATGGAGGTTCGAGGTGTTATCGCCTCACTAAAATCTTTTGCATGTGTTCGGTTGGTAGTACCTACCTCCACCAATTTAGAACCAGCTCGCTTCATGATGTCGGGAATACGAAATGACCCACCAATCTCAATTAACTCACCTCTTGAAACAACCACCTCTTTTTTATTGGATAAGGCATGCAATAAAAGAAAAACTGCTGCTGCATTGTTATTAACCACGGTTGCCGCCTCAGCACCTGTTAACTCACATAGCAATTCCTCCACCAAATCATCACGATCCCCACGTTTACCCTCACCCAAATCATATTCAAGGGCGCAAGGCTCAGAAGCAGCAGTAGCAATAGCATTCACGACCTCAGGCGGCATAATGGCGCGACCTAAATTAGTATGCAAAACAGTCCCAGTTAAATTAATAACTTGGCGCATATTAGTTTTAGACCGATTGACCAAGACTTGCACCATATCTTGGAGCAATTGATCTTCTGTTGGCGCTTTTACTTTGGACTGTCGAATATTCTCTCTGGCCGTCTGCAATACCTGCCTAGCGGCTCGCAATACTTCGTCTCGACCATAGGTGCAAATAGATGACTTCACATCATCTATTTGAAGTAATTTATCAACTGACGGTAGTTGAGCCAGGGGCTCAGATATGGGCGCACGCGCCACATGGTCTTTTTTCATGATTAGATTATGAGTCTTTTTGATCTATTTCGCTAGCCACCATTAACAACATATTGCGACCAGTTCTTTGATAACCTTCTGCAGACAAACTAAAGTCAACTTGGATACTTGCCAAATCATCAGCCACAACATCCATCATTGGGTCCCTAGACTGATACATAATTTTTAAATAACCGTGGCAATCATCGCAGCACTCGCCTTGCACCAAGCTTTCCTTTGTCTCACCTAACATACTCACTTCCTTGGGTGTCTCACAGTTAGTGCAACGAGCACGTGCTGCATACCACTCAGAAGCACACAAAGAACATGATAGATAACGGTGGCCATCGTGTGGGCCAACACGAACAACACTCGCTACTGGATGAGACCCGCAGACAGGGCATAGGGTGCTTTGGCCTTTATAAGAAGCAGCATACGGCGCAAGCTGAACCACTTTTTTCATCCAAATAATTTGCAAAATAGCACCTATAAATGGCGCCCACTCTGCTTTAACATGAGCCTCATCAGCCTGCAAGTAATCTTGCGCCTGCTGCCGCAAATTAGCGGCATCGGCCGATTGAAATTGCTCTAAAATTTTCTTAATAGGGTCAGATAACGATAGCTTGGTCAGTGATTCTGTAAAGACCTTAAAAGCCTCATGCCAGTCCTCCCCTGCCCTCCATCCACCAATAGAAATAGGTGGCAGACCATGTTTCAAAGACTCAATGACAACATTCTGATCAAGAGCACTGACAGTGATTTTATCAATCGCCTCTAATTGGGCTTTTGTCACATGAGCGCAAAACTCAAGCCAATCTTTTAAAACGCCTTTGTTTGATAAATCTTCTAATCTTGCAATGCGGCCTTTAAAAACTTCTGCGGCAAGAGGCAAAACTAATAAAGGTGTTTCATCATCGGGCAAACCTTGAATCTCACCAGGCTGAATCATCTTCACTGCGGATACTGTCATTTTTTATCTCTTCTGTCTCTTTGAATTATTTTGATGGTCAGTATTACTTTTGAACTACGTTTAATTTTTTGTCTCTTAATTTTTTATTTTGTATATATAAAAATATAAGGGGAAGAATATCATTCTTCCCCCTTTTTTTCAGTGGTAATAACGCTAAAAGTTATTTGCCACCAGACACTTCTTTGTACCAACCAGGATGATGTTTCCGTGCCCAAGCACTAGAGACATAACCTGTTTTCATGGCACCAAGCGTACCCTTCACCCAGATCGCAGCATAAATATGCACAATGATGCCGATAATCAACACAGCAGCTGAAGCAGCATGCACTAGAGCAGCCAAACGAACTGTATCAATACCGAAGTTACTAGCAAAATAAGGTCTCCAAAATGCAAAGCCCGTCACCACCAATAACAACATCGCAAGGGTCATCACCCAAAATAAGAGTTTCTGACCACCGTTATAACGACCCACTTCAGGTAAACGCTCTTCATGATTAGCAATCACATCACCAATTTGCTTTAACCATTGGCGGTCATTTTTGTTCAAGATGTTATGGTGCCAAAATTTAAAGTACAACACCACAAACAGCACAAACATGGCCACACCAATAAATGGATGCAAGATGCGTGATAGCTGACCACCACCTAGAACATTGCTCAAAAAGAACAATGATGGGTGAAAGAATGCCAAACCTGATACAGCAGCCAAGATAAATAACAAAGCTACCACCATGTGAGTCATTCGATCAGAGCCACTATAGCGAACTATTTTTGACATGCTCTTCTCCTTTATGCCTTGATGTCGTGATCATCTTCGACTTTATTTGGTCCTTTAACGGCGTAGTGAACTACACCCGTTAGAACCGCAGCAGCCATAGCAATCAACGCGACAGGTTTCATAATGCCCTTCCATAATCCAACAGTTGGAGAAATAGATGGGTTAGCAGGTAAGCCGTTGTACTGCTCTGGCTTGTCGCCATGTGGTAACACGTACATCACATGTGTCCCACCAACGCCTTGCGGGTTGTATAGAGCAGCCTTTTGATACCCGCGGCCATTCAAATCTTTAATGCGCTCTTCAGCAGCTTTGATTTGATCTTCCTTAGGTCCAAAAGTTAGAGCTTTTGTAGGACATGTCGATACACATGCAGGGTCCTTACCTTGTGTTACACGGTCAGAACACAATGTGCATTTAGTTGCCTTATTGGTTTTTGTAGAAATACGTGGAATGTTAAATGGACATCCTTGTACGCAATAACCACAACCAATGCAATTGTCACTATTGAAATCAATAATGCCATTGCTTAGCTTGATAATTGCACCAGGACTAGGGCACGCCTTCATACAACCTGGCTCTTCGCAGTGCATACAGCCATCCTTGCGGATAAGCCAATCAATGCCGCCCTGCTCATTTTCAAGTTCGTTAAAGCGCATCACTGTCCAAGCACCAGCGCCTAAATCACGAGGGTTGTCATAAACACCCTCGTTATCGCCGATTTCTGGACGTGTCTCATTCCATTCCATACAAGCTACTTGGCAAGCTTTACAACCGATACACTTTGAAATATCGATTAGCTTAGCCACAGCAACTGTATTAGCCGCATCTGCAGGTGGAGTCATAGTCGTCGCTGAGCGAGCTACGACGTGAAGTGCTTGAGTAGCCATGTCGTCTCTCCTTATACTTTCTCAATGTTGACTAAGAATGTTTTGAACTCTGGTGTTTGAGAGTTCGCATCACCCACGAATGGTGTCAATGTATTGGCTAATTGACTTGGTTTGGCAACGCCTTTAAAGCCATAGTGAATTGGAATACCGACGTGATAAACCTTTTGTCCATCGACATCCAAGCCCTTCATACGCTTAGTTACAACTGCTTTCGCTTTCACGAAACCACGCGCTGATGTGACCTTCACCTTATCACCAGTTTTAATGCCACGCTCTTTAGCCAAAGCTTCACTAATCTCGACAAAAGACTCGGGCTGAACAATCGCATTCAACTCAGCATGTTTTGTCCAATAGTGGAAGTGTTCTACCAAACGATAAGTAGTAGCCACATATGGATAATCTTTAGCGCTACCAAACTGAGCCATGTCGTTTTTATAAACACGAGCAGCTGGGTTCGACTTTGCTTTTGGATTATTCGGATGCATAGGGTTAGCGGCCAACGGTGACTCAAACGGCTCATAGTGCTCAGGGAACGGGCCTTCAGCCATTGCCGGAGCAAACAAACGGGCTACACCTTCTGCAGTCATGATAAATGGCATCACATTCTCTTCTGGCTTAGCGTTAGGTCTCATATCAGGAACGTCATTACCGCCCCATTTATCGCCCAACCACTTAACCACAGCACGCTTCTCATCCCATGGCTTACCTTTTAAATCGGCAGAGGCACGGTTGTAAAGAATGCGGCGGTTAGCTGGCCATGAAAAGCCCCAATTAGCTGACTGTCCAAGGTTCTGATCCGATGTATCTGTTGGGTCACGGCGTGCAGTCATATTGCCCTGCTTATTCCATGAACCTGAATATAACCAGTTACCACAAGCAGTGCTGCCATCATCACTCAATTGTGCAAAGCCAGTTAACTGATCACCTGGCTCAAGAACAACTTTGCCTGTAGGATCTTTGATCTGAGCCATCGTTTTACCGCTGATCTCACGCAAGACTTCATCAGCCGCAGGGAACATTGGGTTCTTATAGTTCCATGTCAAATTCAAGATTGGTGCAGGGAATGCGCCACCTTGAGTTTTGTACATGTCACGTAACTTCATGAACAGTGCAGCGATAATCTCTTGGTCCGACTTAGCCTCACCAGGAGCATCAGCTGCTTTCCAGTGCCACTGAATCACACGACTTGAATTAGTAAACGAGCCATCTTGTTCAGCAAAACATGTTGCTGGCAAACGAATCACTTCTGTCTGAATGGCTGATGAATCCACCTCATTGAACTCACCATAATTCTTCCAGAACTCACCAGTTTCAGTAGCAAGAGGATCAATTACAACCAAAAACTTCAACTTTGATAAAGCTGCGCCAATTTTGTTTTTGTTAGCCACACTCGCCAATGGATTAAAGCCTGAACAAATGAAGCCGTTCATCTTCCCTTGGTGCATCCGCTCAAAAATATCCAATACGTCATAAGCGCCATCTTTCTTAGGCACCCAATCGTAGGCAAAATCATTGTCTTTAGTTGCTTTATCAGCGTACCAAGCCTTCATTAAGCTATTGAACCACTTAGAGAAGTTCTGGCCATAGTTCATTTGATTTGGACGCAGTGCTTTTGGCGTACGCTTCTCAACATAAACTTTATAAGAAGGATCGGCAACCGTTGGTGATGACAAGTAACCTGGCAGCACTTCACTATACAAGCACATATCAGTGATACCTTGAACGTTAGCGTGTCCACGTAATGCGTTCACACCACCACCCGCCATACCCATGTTACCCAATAGCAACTGAATCATAGCCATCGTACGGATATTTTCGGAACCGATGGAATGCTGAGTCCAACCCAAGGCATACAAGATCGTCATCGTCTTGTTACCTGGAGCTGTAGAAGCCATCATTTCTGCTACTTTTAGGAACTGCTCTTTAGGCGTCCCTGTCACCCTACTCACCATCTCTGGTGTGTAACGTGAGAAATGGCGCTTCATATGCTGGAATACGCAATTAGGATCCTGCAAGGTTGGATCTATTTTTGCATACTGGCCATCCATCTGATAAGTCCAAGTTGCTTTTGAGTAGGTACGTTTCGCCTCATCATAGCCCGTGAACAAACCATCCTTAAAGCCAAACTCTGGATTAATTAAGAATGCAGCATTGGTGTAATTCTTCACATACTCGTGATGAATTTTGTTATTAGATAACAAATAATTAATTACGCCGCCTAAGAAAGCGATATCTGCACCAGAACGAATTGGCGCATAGTAGTCAGCCACTGCAGCAGACCTCGTGAATCGAGGATCGACCACCACAAGCTTTGCACCGCGCTTGGCTTTCGCTTCCACGACATACTTAAATCCACATGGATGCGCCTCAGCAGCGTTACCGCCCATGATCACAATCACATCGGCATTTTTAATATCTGCCCAATGGTTCGTCATTGAACCACGCCCAAATGTCGGACCCAAACTGGTCACGGTTGGAGCGTGTCAAATACGTGCTTGTGTATCTAGTGCAACAACACCTAATGAACGTAACACTTTATGTGACAAGTAACCCGCTTCATTATTTGAAGCAGAACTTACCAACATACCGAATGTGTTCCAGTGATTCACTGTTACACCATCCGCATTTTTTTCTACGAAATTCTTATCGCGATCAGCTTTCATGTGTTTAGCCACACGAGTTAAAGCCTCATCCCAAGAAATGCGTTTCCATTCTTTGCTACCTGCTTCGCGAATCTCTGGGAATTGCAAGCGATCAGGGCTTTCAATCATTTCGAGAAGACCTGCACCTTTAGGGCAAAGCGTTCCTTTGTTAACAGGATTATCTGGATCGCCCTCGACGTGCATGACTTTTAACTTACCGTCTTTATCTTTACGGCTGTACATCAACACACCGCAGCTCACTGAGCAATAAGGACAAGTACTTCGGGTTTCTGTGGTTTTTTCTAACTTATATGGCTTTGTAAAGACTGGATCTGCAGCTTCTGCAAGACCCATCGCAGTCATACTCGTCACCCCCACACCCGACCCAGCCAATTTGAAAAATTGGCGACGTGTCAGATTCATCTGTGACATATGGTCTCCTTGGAATTAATAAAAACTACAAAAGTAATACTAATACTTTTGTACTAGTTTTGTGTACAAATTGCGGCTACTAATGCCTGAATTGGACTGGTGTTTTCCCTGATTTTTCACAAAATGTGTCATCCCGCTAATACTGCATCGCAGCAAAAATATCTTTCATTGCCTTCTGCTTCGCTTACTGTTAAATTGAAAAATCAATTCATCAGCAATTTTGCCAAGCGAAATTCTGATTAAGTGCTTTTATAGGTGCTCAGTTGGAGCCCAAACACTGTGGAGAAATCACCCCATGCTTCGACCTTATCCATGTTCTATGGAAGCTGCTGCTTGTTTTTTATTTTTAACTAAGGATCCATCATGACCATCAATCGTCGCCAATTCTTGGGGGCTGGTATGGCTGCTGGTGCTGCCTCTGTACTAGGTGCCTGTGCTAATCCAAGCAACCCATCAGAATCTCTCACACCGAATGTTGTCAAACCATTTTTAATCGGTAACTCAACCGACACACTACTTGCTAAGGGCAAAGCCACTCGCATTGTGATTGCGGGTGGTGGATGGGGTGGCTCAACAGCAGCCAAATACCTTCGAAAATTAGCCCCAGACACTGAAGTTGTTTTATTAGAAAGAAACCCGGTATTTTTCTCATGTCCCATCAGCAATAAATGGCTGGTTGACATGGTCGACACGAGCTTTTTAATTCATGACTATTTAGCAACCTCGCAAAAGTATGGCTATAAATTTATTCAATGTGAAATCTTAGATATTGATCGAAGCATTAGAAAAGTCATCACCAGCCAAGGCAGTATTGACTATGACTTCTTAATTATTGCTCCTGGCATTCGATATAACTATGAAGCGTGGTTTGGCAATGACCGGACCATGATTGACGCAACCAAAACAAGGTTCCCAGCAGCTTACATACCCAATCATGAGCATTTCAATTTAAAAAAAGCCATTCATTCATTTAAAGGTGGCGATTGGGTCATGACATTGCCGCCACCACCTCAACGTTGCCCACCTTCACCTTATGAGCGCGCCTGCATGATTGCGTGGCACTTTAAAACCAATAAGATTAAAGCCAAAGTAACTATCTTGGATCATAAGGATGACATCAGACCTATTAACCTAGGTTTTAAACGTGCCTTCAAAGAGCTTTATAAGGATTACATTGAGTATGTGCCCAATGCACATATCGAAGAAATTGATCCATTTAATAAAACCATTAAAACTGCTGCAGGTGACATGAAATTTGATCATGCCGTTTTAATGGCGCCTCACCAAGCTGGAGACCTTGTCTGGAAAGCAGGGGGCATCGGTGTCAATGCAAGCACGGGTAAAGCCACTGGCTGGGCTGAAGTAGATAACAAAATGCTTCATCTTAAAAAAGATGATCGCGTGTATATCATTGGTGATGCAGTTGGTCTTGTGTCGCCAAAATTCTTGTTTTATCCAAAAAGCGGTCATATCGCTAATCGTCACGGCCGTATTGTTGCCAAATACATCGCAGAGCGTTTAGCTGGTAGAAACCCAGAGGTATCATTACCAGACAACCTTTGCTACATGATGGTCAACGGCACCCCCAAAGAGGCATTGAATGTGCAATTTGATTACAAAATTAATCAAGAAGGCATTATTGAGCAAACACAAGTTGACTACAACGACCGAAGCGCACAGTTTGTCGCTGACAACTTCAAATGGGCAGGAACCATGTATGAAGATATGTTTGGCTAAAAATTAAAACGATGTGAAGATCAAGAGATGTAGAGATGATACGTCGTTAAATTAGTCAGTCTAGCAAGTAAAAAGCGACCTTACGGTCGCCTTTTATTTGCTAGATATAAATTTAATTAAGTGTTTTTCACCACAATATTTGGGAACTTGCTGGTCATGTCTTTTGACATATCCGCCACCCGAATAGCGACCTTCCTAGCAATCGCTTTGTAAATTTCACTAATTGCGCTCTCTGGTTCAGCTACAACCGTTGGGTGACCTGAATCTGCTTGCTCACGAATAGAAAGATTTAATGGCAAGCTACCCAAGAAATCAACACCGTATTGCTCGCACATTTTTTGACCACCACCCTCACCGAATATATGTTCTTGATGATGGCAGTTAGGGCATACATAAATACTCATATTTTCAACAATACCCAAGATTGGAATGCCCACCTTCTCAAACATCTTGAGACCTTTTTTGGCATCGAGCAAAGCGATATCTTGAGGGGTAGTCACCACAATAGCCCCCGTTACCGGCACTTTTTGAGAAAGGGTCAACTGAATATCCCCAGTTCCTGGAGGCATATCGACAATCAGGTAGTCCAAATTTTGCCAATTGGTCTGTTGCAACAACTGCTCCATGGCGGAAGTGGCCATAGGCCCACGCCAAACCATCGGATTATCGGCATCAATCAAAAATCCAATCGACATCACCTGAAGGCCATAAGCCTTCAATGGCTCCAAGGTATTTTCTACAATAGTTTCAGGGCGGCCGCGAACACCCAGCATCATCGGCTGACTAGGGCCATAAATATCCGCATCCAATACCCCGACAGTAGCCCCTTCGGCTGCCAATGCCAAGGCTAAATTAGCGGCTGTGGTTGATTTGCCCACGCCACCCTTGCCGCTAGAAACAGCAATAATATTTTTTACACTGGGCAACAACTTCACGCCACGTTGCACAGCGTGAGCCACAATTGCCATAGAAACATGGGCATGCACCTGGCCAACACCGGGTACTTTCTGAATAGCCTCAATAACCGCCTTCTTAATAAGGTCAATTTGACTCTTCGCTGGGTACCCTAGGATCACATCAACACTTACTTCAGCGCCATCTATTTTGATGTTTTTGACTGATTTTGTGCTAACCAAATCCTTCCCGGTATTAGGATCTATAACGCTTTGAAGCACATTTTGGATATTTTCTATGGTTACTGCCACATCTGTCTCCCGGTACTATTTATCTATTTTCAGGTATTAACTATATCTGCAGACTAAAATCTATGCCTATGCGTCGAATTCTAGTTACCTCAGCCCTCCCTTATGCCAACGGCCAAATTCATATTGGTCATTTGGTTGAATACATTCAAACCGATATTTGGGTTCGTTTCCAAAGGATGCGTGGACATGAAGTTCACTACGTTGGAGCAGATGATACTCATGGCACCCCCATCATGTTGCGTGCTGAAAAAGAAGGCATCACGCCTAAAGAGCTGATTGCCAATGTCTGGAAAGAACATAAAAGAGATTTTGACAATTTCTTAGTGTCTTTTGATAACTATTACTCAACAGATAGCGAAGAAAATAAAGTGCTATCGGAAGAGATTTATATCAAATTAAGAGATGCTGGTTTTATTGAAAAACGCGCTATTGAACAAGCTTATGACCCTGTTAAAGAAATGTTCTTACCGGATCGCTTCATTAAAGGCGAATGTCCTAAGTGTGCGGCCAAAGATCAATATGGCGATTCTTGCGAAAAATGCGGAGCCACGTACGCCCCAACAGATTTAAAAAATCCTTTTTCAGTGGTGAGCGGTGCCACCCCTATCCGCAAGGTTTCTGATCACTACTTTTTCAAACTATCTGACCCTCGTTGTGAAACATTCCTACGCGAATGGACTCAGGTTAAAACGCCATTACAAGCTGAAGCTAAAAATAAGATGAAGGAATGGGTTGGCGAACCTGGTGAAAGCAAATTAGGCGACTGGGATATCTCAAGAGATGCGCCATATTTCGGCTTTGAAATTCCAGATGCACCTGGTAAATATTTCTATGTCTGGCTAGATGCCCCGATTGGTTACTACGCTAGCTTCTCCAACCTTTGCAAACAAAAGGGGTTGGATTTTAACGAATGGATCAAGCCCGATACCACGACTGAACAATATCACTTTATCGGTAAAGATATTCTTTACTTTCACACCTTGTTTTGGCCAGCCACCCTTCATTTCTCAGGGCACCGCACGCCTACCAATGTTTTTGCACATGGCTTTCTAACCGTAGATGGCGAGAAAATGAGTAAGTCTCGCGGCACTTTCATCACAGCGCATAGTGTGATTGAGTGCGGCCTTAACCCAGAATGGCTCCGCTACTACTTTGCAGCAAAACTGAATGCATCCATGGAAGATTTAGACTTAAATCTCCAAGACTTTACGGCTCGCGTTAATAGTGACTTACTAGGTAAGTACATCAACATTGCCAGCCGAAGCGCAGGTTTCTTGGTGAAACGTTTTAACGGTCTAGTTGATGATGCTGCCATGAGCCATCCACTGCTCACTCAACTAGCCGGTGCAAGCGAAGAAATTGCCACACTCTATGAAAGTCGCGAATACGCCAAAGCACTTCGTGCTGTGATGGAACTAGCAGATGCTGTAAATGCATTTGTTGATACCAATAAACCATGGGAAATTGCCAAAGACCCTGCGCGAGAAAAAGAATTACAAACTATTTGCAGCGTAACTCTTGAGGCATTTAGGCGTTTAACGCTTTATCTTAAACCTGTGATTCCTGAAGTGGCAGCCAAAGTTGAGCAATTTTTTGGCATTGCTCCGATGACTTGGGCTGATATTAAACAGTCCATCACCAGCCAACAAGCAGTCAATCCTTATCAACATTTAATGACGAGAATTGATCCGGCATTAATTGATAAGCTGATTGCCGCTAATCAACAATAACTTATGGTAGGCTACAAATAGCTACAATTGAGGAACTATGGCTCATTACAAATCAAACATCACACTTTTCTTGGAAGAGTTAAAGGCGACAACGCCTGAATTAGAGCAATCTCAACAGGAGGGACGTGCCCTTTTGTGGGACAAAGCTCCGATCACACCAGACGAACAAAAACGCAGCCAAATGGCTCGTGTCAAGCAAAAAGCGTACGTTTATCAATGAGTGAGTTAATTCCAGCGGTTGCAGATTTACCGGAAGTCACAGATGGCATGTCTGAGTCTTTTGCTCGACTTTATGGCGAGCCCTTATTTCAGTTGCCCTCAGACCTCTACATTCCGCCGGATGCGCTTGAGATTTTCCTTGAAGCCTTTGAAGGCCCTCTTGATTTACTTTTATATCTCATTCGTAAGCAAAACTTTAATGTCCTAGACATTCCAATGGCAGAGGTAACTAAACAGTACCTTGGATACATTGAACAAATTCGTAAAACAAACTTAGAGTTAGCCGCTGAATATCTTTTAATGGCAGCGATGCTGATTGAAATCAAATCGCGCATGCTATTGCCTATGAAAAAAGCGGATAGCGATGAAGAAGTTGAAGACCCACGCGCTGAACTAGTTCGCCGACTACTCGAGTACGAACGCATGAAATTAGCCGCGCAAGAACTCGATAAGATGCCAGTTCTTGGCCGTGACTTCTATAAAGCTAACGGCCATGTTGACACCACCGTAGCCGTTACTTGGCCAGACATTAATGCTTTTGATCTTCAAGCAGCCTGGAAAGATGTACTCTATAGAGCCAAACTGAATCAGCACCACACGATTACTCGCGAGCAACTCTCCGTACGTGATTTCATGACACGTATTTTGCGCCGCCTCCAAGGCGAACGTTTTATTGAATTCACTGACCTATTTGAAGATGCCATTGCAACGGGCAAAGGTGCACCAATGGTCGTTGTTAACTTTATTGCTATGCTCGAACTATCAAGAGAGTCTCTTGTTGAAATTACTCAGGCAGAGCCTTATGCACCTATTTATGTGCGCCTAGCTTACTCTCCCAACGAAGCCTCCTGATTAATTGCTTTTTCAAAGAAAAAAGACATGAAAATTATTAGCAACATTCAGGATCTTAGAGATCAATTACGTGGCCAAAACCGAGCCGCATTTGTGCCAACAATGGGCAATCTCCATGAAGGCCATCTCTCATTGATGCGTTTAGCTCGTCAACATGGCGACCCTGTGATTGCCAGTATTTTTGTCAATCGTTTGCAGTTTGGTCCCAATGAAGATTTTGACAAATATCCCAGAACATTTGAAGCCGATATTGAAAAACTAGAAAAAGAAGGTGTCTACGTTCTATTTGCACCAACTGAAAAAGATCTTTATCCAGAGCCACAGGAATACCGCGTTGATCCACCAAATAATTTAGGCAATATTCTTGAAGGAGAGTTTCGCCCAGGCTTCTTTAAAGGTGTCTGCACAGTTGTCTTAAAATTATTGTCATGTGTGCAGCCTAAGGTGGCTATTTTTGGTAAAAAAGATTACCAACAATTAATGGTTATTCGTCAGATGTGCCACCAGCTAGCACTACCGGTTGACGTCATTCCTGGAGAAACAGTGCGTGCAGAAGATGGCTTAGCACTCTCCTCTCGGAATGGTTATCTATCGCAAGATGAGCGCTCTGAGGCTGTGCAATTGATTCAAACATTAAAAGAAGTTCAAGAAAAAATTCTTTCAGGCCGCATGTCGCCAGAAGAAATTATGGCCATTGAGCGTGAAGCTTGTGAAAAACTAGCTCATCGCGGATGGGCGCCAGATTACATCTCAGTGCGCAAACGCAAAGATTTATTAAATGCCACCGAAACGGATCTTGAAGGGGCTGAAAAATTAGTGGTTCTAGCGGCCGCCAAATTAGGCAAAACTCGTCTGATCGACAATTTGGAAATTTAATGATTAAACGCTATCTGTTTGCACTGGTTGCGATACAGTTAGCGGCAGCTACGTCCTGTTGGGCTCAAGCATCGAATGCTAAGCCCAACAGTCTTCCAAGGATTATTACCCTAACACCTCACCTCACAGAAATGGTAGAAGCTGCAGGCGGCGCTTCCATGCTAGTGGGCGTAAGCGCCCATAGCAACCGCCCAGCATCTACTCAACATTTGCCCATTGTTAGCGATGCAAGATCCATTGATTTAGAACGCATTAAGACTCTAGACCCCACCATCATCATTTATTGGAAAAGTGGTACGCCTAGCACCCAAATTGAAGCGCTAAAGAAACAATTCTTGCCGCGTGGTATAAAAATCTTAGGCGTGGAACCCAGAAAATTAGACGATATTGCAAAAGATATTCAAACGATAGGCGGTTTTTTAGGCACTGAAAAAATAGCTGAAAAATCCGCCAAACAATTTCGAGAGCAAATAAAAACTCTAGAAAATAAATATAAAAAAAAGGCGTCAAGCTCCCGTCGTCAAGTACGTGTTTTTTATCAAATTTGGGCTCAACCATTGATGACACTCAATCATGAGCATTTGATCGGTGATGTGATTCGACTCTGTGGCGGTGAACAGTTATTTTCAAATGAAAAACTATTGGTCTCAACCGTTAGCAGAGAATCTGTGGTGAAAGCTGATCCAGAAATCATTTTCACAGCAGTAGATCACCCCAACATCAAAACCGATTGGCGCATGTGGTCTTCTCTACCGCACTTGAGTGCTACGAAAAATAAAGCTTTTATAGAAATTGATGGTGACACGATTAGTAGGCCTAGCCCACAAATATTGATGGGTGTCGAAACAATGTGCGCAGCGATTGAGAAAGTTCGCTCATCTCAGGCGAATTAAATAGCATCAGATAATCGAATCAAACAATCAATTTTATACGGGTATATAAACCCGTATACCTGAACCAGCCGTCATCTCTTCGATAGGATGCCCTAAAGACTCTTCAAGAGTTTGAGAATTAACAACTTCATCAATAGGGCCCGCCAAATACCCCCCCACTTTTCCCGTAAAAATTAAAGCATGGGTAAATCCTCTGCCAATTAAGCCAATCTCATGCAAACTTGCAATCACAGTTTGTTGGCAAGCCTCACTAGCTTGTACCAAGGTTTCTAATAACGTTACCTGATGGTGAATATCTAGATGAGCTGTTGGCTCATCTAAAATTAATACAGGGGTTGATTGCGCCAAACAAGCTGCTAGAGATACTCGCTGACGCTCGCCTCCTGAAAGAAACTGCCAAGATGCATAAGCCAGATGCTCCACATCACAGCGAGCCAATGCAGCCAGCGCGTGATTTAATGCTTCGTTAGGGGATGCATCGCCGCGCCACGGCCATTGGCTAGCTAATACAATATCAATAGACCTTAAGCCAATTCCTCCTACTGGGAATTGCTCGCCATACGCACGTAATTTAGATAACTCTTCAGGCGTACATAGTGGCAGGTCCCGTCCTTTCCACTGAATATTACCGTCCATATACAGTTGACTTTGCATACCCGCAATTGCTTTTAATAAAGTAGATTTACCAGCGCCATTACGGCCAATTAAACACCAGCGTTCGCCAGCATGAACGGTCCAATTAAGGTCTGCGACCAATATTTTGGAGTCGACTCTTAAAGTGAAATTTTTAACCTGCAATAAAGCTTCTTGACTTATCATTTCTTGGCTCATCAAGCACTCCACTGGCGCAAACGTGCCAATAAAAATAAGAAGCTAGGCACGCCAATGAGTGCTGTAATCACGCCAACAGGTAACTGAGAAGGGGCAATAATAGTTCTAGCAACCATGTCAGACAAAACAAGGAAAATCCCCCCTAACAAACCTGCTGCAGGCAGCAAAAATGTTTGATCTGGACCGAGTCGCTTTAAAACAACAGCTCTCAAGATATGCGGGACTAACAAACCAACAAATCCTATCGACCCTGCAATCGACACAGCAGCAGCTGCCGATAAAGCAGAAATTAACACCATGATCCACTGCATCAATGGCACATTAACACCGAGACTCAATGCTTTATCAGTTCCCAACTGTAATAAATGAATTTGTGGTGAAAGCCTGAACAAGATAAATAAAACAAAAAACCAAATACCTAAGAGCGCCCCCACCGCTTCAAGATTCATGACTGAATCTAAATCTCCCATCAACCAATGAATCATGCCTGGCATTGCCATATCAGAAGCAAAAGCAATCATTAGGCTTATCACAGCGCCACACCCTGTTGCGACCATAACACCAGCTAATAACAAACGGGAAGGATGCGTGGCATAACTCCCAACCAACAACCAAAGTAGTGCCAGTACAGCAACAGCTCCTAGCCATGCGCCACCGGCTACCCAAACTGTTCCAGCGCCACCCATCATCAGAACTGCCAAGGCCCCAACTGAAGCACCACCTGAAACGCCTAACACTGATGATTCAGCTAAAGGATTACGCGTCAAAACTTGCAACAAAGCACCAGACATTGCCAGCAAACCACCGACAGCAAAAGCAATTAGCACGCGTGGCAAACGTAAGTCGTAAATCAAGGACAAGTCGGCGTTTGAAACGCTCCCCGTGAAAAGTCCGGCCAATAGGCTGATCCCCGATAGGAATATAAGTGCTAGAAATAAATTGGATTTATTCATACTTCCGAAATATACAGGGTCTTTTATGCCACAAATGCTAAAATCGCTTATCTTCTTTAAATAGAAGATAGTAAGTGTGGTGTCGATGCTCCTCAGAGTATCGATTAAATGGGAAGTCAGTGAGTAAATTACAAATCTGACGCTGCCCCCGCAACGGTAAATGAATTAGCGAAGCTTAAAAGCCACTGGAGAAATCTGGGAAGGTAGCTTAGCCACCAGCAATGGAATCATTAGCCCGGAAACCAGCCCTCTTATTTTGGTGGTCATGCTACGGGGAGTGGCATTCAAGCTTATCTTGAATAACTCCTATGGCACGGCTGAATTAACTCTGGTTCGGGGTGTAACCAGATAAATAGTTGCTCACATGAAAAGTGGCAACTTACTGGAGTCAATATGTCATTCAAAAAAAATCCGCTGGTTGCAGCTGTTGTATTAACACTCACTAGCTCCGTTGCTTTTCCGCAAAACAATCAAGAACTTGGTGCCGTCACCGTATATGGCTCTAGATTTCAGGAAAACATTGATCAAGCATTGCCTCAAACTGTCATCATTACTGCATCTGAGATTCAGAAAAGTGGCTTAACTAATATCTCTGAAGTATTAAAGAAACTAGGTCAATTAAATACCCGACAAAATTTAGATGGCAGCAGCAATGCTGTCATAGATATGCGGGGGTTTGGAGATACAGCCGACAACAATGTGGTTGTATTACTCGATGGCGTGCGCTTATCTGAAAATGAACAAACGAGCGCTAGAACTTCCTTTATTCCACTGGAGGCCATAGATCACATTGAAATCACAAAAGGTGGCAATAGTGTGCTTTTTGGAGATGGAGCCACATCAGGAAGCATCAACATTATTTTAAAAAAGAATATGGGAAACCTAACGGCGGTTTCTGCAGGGATCGCTAGTTACTCTGGATATCAATCCAATATTTATCATTCTGAAGATTTAGGAAAAGAGCAAATTGGTATTTTTGCTCGCCAACAATCCTCAAACGGTTACCGAAATAACTCTAATAATTCTGAGCAATCTGCTGGCTTTAATCTTACTTCTCAATTAGACACCTCATCTTCAGTAGGGTTGAGAGTTATAGGCTCCCAAGAAAGAAACAAATTACCAGGCGCACTTCCAATGGCCTATTTAAATAGTGCACCTCAAAATACCCAAGTTCCTGGTTATTCATCAAATATGGATGTTAAAACCAGCAACATCACTATTTTCGGATCAAAGAAGATTGAAAATGTGGAATTAGGCATCGACCTAAATCAAATGCTGAAAAATAATCACTGGGCTTATAACTATGATGCCAGTTCGATATACGATGGTTACGATCCGGCACTTCACCCCAACCAGTCACCCGTAGCTTGGGGTAACACCAACTCTCATTCAAGAACACAGCACATCAACCCAAGAATTAAAGTAACTGATTTTGGATTAAATGACAATACATTGATCTTTGGTTACGACTGGTTATCGTATGCAAAATCAGCAGATGCGTATAAGACAAATAGCGATAGCTCTTATTACTCTAGCAGCTTCAATAGCTATAACATCAATGATGGATCCTATGGTAATAAGTCCTTTAAGACACAGGCTTGGTATGCAAGATCTGACTGGCAAATTAACGCCTTAGATCGAGTAACTGTAGGCGCAAGAAGGCAGCTATACCAGCAGTCTTCCAACCAAAACTATTACAACGGGGGTAATCTTTCGACCTGCTCTCCCTACTACTGTGACCCATTTAATGTGGCCTTCAGCAATCAAGGTCATGCATCAGCATACGACATGCAATGGACGAGGACCTATAACAAAGCTTTCAGTAGCTATTTCAGGCTTAGTCAAAATTTCAGATTTGCTAACCTAGATGACAATGCACAAGCTCCTTATTTGCAAAACAATAACTTAGCACCTCAAACATCGCATGACTATGAAATTGGTGCCAAATGGGATAGCGCGTCCTGGAAAATTGATACCAAACTATTCAAAAGCTTTATCAATCATGAAATTGGTTTTGATGGTAACAATAATATTAACTACAGCCCTACAGTTCACGAAGGTGCTGAGGCAAATATCAAATATCAAATGGGCAGCAACTACTTGCTCAAAACCAACATTCAGTTCATCAAAGCACAGTTTGTCGACGGGATCTACAACGGGAAATACATTCCCAATGTGGCCAAAGTGAATGCTTTAGTTGGCATTGATTATCGTGTGAATGCTAAAGAAACGTTTGGCCTATCCACTCGATTCTCAGGGAATAACTATGCCTCTAATGACTTACTTAACCAACAATATAAAAATCCAGGCTACGCAGTGGCTGATTTAAATTATGTATATTTAGAGAAAAAATGGAGTATGACTGCCTCTATTAATAACTTATTGGATAAAAACTATACTGATACATCCATCTACAAATCCGCTTATAAAGATTTGTATAAGATGACGACTTACCCCAATCCAGGCCGCAATTTCAGCCTAACCGGGCGATACGTTTTCTAAGGCTGACAAACTCTGACCCAAGCCCGCCCTAGGCGGGCTTTTTAATTCTTGCTCTCTTCGTAGAGATAGATACAATGGTGATCATGTCAGAACTTACAAACATTTCTTATAACCGTTTGCAAGATAGCCTAGCCCGCCTAGAAGGTAAAACCAAGGCCCTGCTAGAAGCTGTAGAGCAAACCCGTAAAGAACGCCTAAGCTTGGAAGCCAAGATTGAGGATGCCCAAGGTCGCATCCAAAATATCCTAAATAAATTACCTCCTCAGGCTGATAATGGCCAAATGGATCTTTTAGCAGCCAAACAACAGGATGCAGAATGAGCCAAAATCGCATTGAAATTACCCTAGGCGGTCAAAAATTTGCATTTGCGATTGCGCCAGAACATGAGGCCAGTCTACGAGCTGCTGCTGCAGTTGTAGACGAACAGCTAGAAGCAGCTCTGGCAACAGGCAATCGAAGTATTGAACGCGCAGCGATCATGACAGCTATTAAATTAGCTGGTGACCTGCAAGCCGCCAAAATGAATATCAGTCACGCAGAAAACCCGGGGGCTAGCCTAGATCAGATCGTATTGCTACAGTCAAAAGTGGAGCAAATCGAAGCATCCGTTGATTCTGCACTGAGAACGCTTTCCCTACCTGGTTAGCCAAGGCCAATAGTTCCTTGAACCGATGCGCAAGCATCTGGCGTGGGCCATATAGTATGGGCGCGAGCGTCTCGTAGCTCACAGAGCATAACTTCGGGTTATGTTCTCCCTGAAATACTTGATGCACCCGAAATATTATTGCCATGCCGCCTTGAACCTACTGGGTTCAGGATGACGGCCTAGCGGCCAAGGTGGGGAATCCTATAATAGGATGTCAATGGGAGGTTTATATTGTGAAAAAAATCTTACAACTGCTAAGCCTATTAGCCACGATCATCCTATCGACAACTGTTCCCGCCTTCGCTGAAGATAAGATCAATGGCCAAACATTACACCAAGCCAAATGTGTTCAATGCCACGCCGATAAATCTGGTCTTGGCAATGCAGATATGATTTATTTGCGCAGCGACCGAAAAGTTAAAGATTTAATCAAACTCAAAAGCATGGTATCTAGGTGCAACACTGAACTACGCTTAGATTTATTTCCCGAAGATGAGGCTGACCTAGTTGCTCATCTTAATGAGACCTTCTACAAAATTAACCTTAAAAAATAATCATGACTCTAATTCAAATCAGCGCCCTAGCGCTTCTTGGCAGTTGTACAGGTTTTGCGGCTGGCCTGCTTGGCATCGGTGGCGGCATGATTTTGGTACCATTTTTAAGTTTCCTATTCACCCTGTATGGATTTGATAGCAACATCGTTGTGCATGTTGCTATCGCCACCTCCATGGCCACTATTTTATTTACATCTCTTTCATCTGTGAGAGCACATCATCAACGTGGCGCAGTCCGCTGGGATATCGTGTTGACCCTAGCTCCTGGCATCTTGATTGGTGGCATATTGGGTGGCGGTAAATTATTTGCGATCCTAAAAACTTCTTGGCTATCGTTCATTTTTGCAGGTTTTGTTAGTTTCTCTGCATATCAAATGCTGCTGAACAAAAAACCTCAGCCAAGCCGAACCCTACCAAGTAAAACAGGTATGTTTGGCGTTGGCAGTTTTATTGGTTTTCTCTCTAGTCTAGTGGGTGCAGGCGGTGGATTTGTGTCAGTACCTTTTATGACATGGTGCAATATCTCCATGCACAATGCAGTTGCCACATCTGCAGCCCTAGGTTTTCCAATCGCCTTATCTAGCGCGATTGGCTACATCATCAGCGGCTACGGCAACCCATCTCTACCCGCAGGATCCCTAGGTTATGTATACCTACCAGCTCTTGCATCTATTGCTATAGCTAGCGTCATCACCGCACCTCTAGGAGCTAAAGCAGCTCACCAACTGAATGTTGCACAACTAAAAAAGATATTTGCGATTGTTTTATTTTGCCTAGCTGCTTATATGCTTTATAAAGGCCTCAGTACCTTGGTGGCTTAATACCTTAGTACTTCATCTTAGGCCCTTATGAAAGCAATAGGATCACAATGAGCTAAGCGATATTAAGTTGCATAGGTTTGGCGCAGTACATTTTTCTGCACTTTACCCATGGCATTTCTAGGCAACTCAGGCACAACAAGAATGCGCTTGGGTACTTTGAAATTAGCAATCTTACCTTTAAGGTCAGCAATCATCGCATCAGCATTTAACCGAACACCCGGTTTTGCCACGACAACGGCCAATACAGCCTCGCCAAAATCTGGGTGAGGAACGCCAACCACAGCACTTTCATCAACGCCTGCCATGTCATCGATAAAACTCTCAATTTCTTTCGGGTAAACGTTATAACCACCAGAAATAATTAAGTCTTTACTTCTACCAACGATACACAAGTAATTATCAGGAACCTTACCTGCACTAGTCTGCCCACCCCAACGTCCTACATCGCCTGTCTTAAACCAACCATCGGATGTAAATTCTTCTTTAGTTTTTTCAGGCATGCGCCAGTACCCCTGAAATACATTAGGGCCTTTCACTTCAACATTGCCAATCTCATTGATGCCACACAAAGAACCATCATCTTTTCGCACACGAACCTTTACTTGCGGTAAAGGCAATCCAACTGAACCACCTACCCGAGCGCCCTTATAAGGGTTTGATACGAGCATCACCGTCTCACTCATACCGTAACGCTCCAAAATAGTTTGGCCAATTCTTTCTTTAAATAAATTAAATGTCTCCGTTAGCAATGGCGCGGATCCTGAGACAAAGAGACGCATATTTTTAGCGGTTTTCTTTGTAAAACTTGAATCCAAAAGCAATCGCACATAGAAAGTAGGCACACCCATCATCACTGTAGATCGTGGCATGTGCTTAATTAACTCTTTCGTATCTAAGCGTGGCAACCAAATCATTTTGCTGCCATTCAATAGCGCACCGTGTGATGCAACAAACAACCCATGCACATGGAAAATCGGCAGAGCGTGTAATAAAACGTCTCCTTTTTTCCAAGCCCAAAATTTTTGCAACACCTTAGCATTACTTCCTAAATTACCATGGGATAGCATGGCACCTTTACTACGACCTGTTGTACCAGAGGTATATAAGATTGCTGCTAAATCATTATCTGAGCGCTTCACAGTCTTAAAGCTATCAGACAGCCCCGCCGCCTTTTCTAAAAGCGTACCAGTTCTATCATCACCCAAGGTAAACACATGTTTCGTGCCAGTCTTCTTAGCGACTGTAGCAACCCATGATAAATTCTTCGGACTACAAACCACGACTGCAGGTTCAGCATTACCTAAAAAATACTCGATCTCTGCAGCCTGATAGGCCGTGTTGAGCGGGAGATAAACCAAACCGGCTTTTAAAGTGGCTAGATATAAAAATAAAGCTTCAGGTGATTTTTCAACCTGGACGGCTACCCTAGAACCCTCCGGCAACTTTAAGCTTGCTAAAAGATTAGCCATCTTAGATGTGGCCTTCTCTAAATCTCCCCAGCTATAGTACAAACCATCATGCGTTTCAATAGCGCAAGCGGATGGATTTTTTGGAAACCCTGATTCCAGTAATTGATATAAGTTCATTGAATTCTCTTTTTAATTATCTGGCCAAAACTGGACCCATCACAAAGTTAGCAAGACCTGTTGCAATCTCAGGGAAGAGACAAAGCAATACGACAGATAGCAACATAATGATGACAAAAGGCAGAACACCCCAAATAATTTTGTTCAGTGGAATGTCCGGTGCAATATTTTTAATCACAAAAATATTCAGGCCAACGGGTGGATGTATTAACCCCGTTTCCATCACAATGGTCATAACAACACCAAACCAAACCAAATCAAAATTTGCAGCCCGAAGTGGCGGCAAGACAATGGGTGCCGTCATCAAAATAATGGAGACTGGTGGCAAGAAAAATCCAAGAATGATCACCAACAACAAAATAGCCGCCAAAAGGGCCCAACGTCCAAGCTCTAAATCCACAATCCATTGAGCCGCAGACTGACTAAGATGTAAGTGGCTCATCACGTTAGAGAACAGTAAAGACATACCAATAATAAACATCAACATCGTTGATTCTTTAATGGTTGCCTCAAGCAGTGGCGATAAATCACGAATACGCCACATCTTATAAATACCGGCCACTAAAGCAAAAGCTAAAACCGCACCTAAACCAGCTGTCTCAGAGGGGGTTGCAAAACCACCATATAGGGCAACCATCACACCAATTAGCAAAACAAGAAATGGTAGAACTCTTGGTAGAGAACTCATCTTTTGCTGCATCGTATAAGTTTCTCGCTTCAATATCTCCGGTTCAGGAGCGCCTTGCTGCACCATTGCTAAAGCATTTTTATACTCACGATGGAATTGCCACACGGTATAAAAGGAAAATAGAACAACTAACAAAATACCTGGGCCAATGCCCGCTAAAAACAAACGCCCTAGGGATTGTTCCGCAGCAACTGAGTAAAGAATCATCGTAATCGATGGGGGCAATAAAATACCTAATGTACCGCCCGCAGCAATTACGCCAGCGGCAAAACCAGGTGAATAGCCACGCTTACGCATTTCTGGGATACCCGCACTACCAATTGCTGAACAAGTAGCAGGACTAGACCCTGCCATCGCGGCGAACAGCGCGCAAGCAAGGACATTTGCAACCCCTAAGCCACCTGGCACCTTACCTAACCAGACATGCAAGGCTCCATATAGATCCTGTCCGGCGCGCGAACGTCCAATGGCCGCCCCCTTCATAATGAAGAGCGGAATAGACAACAGCGTAATGCTCGCCATTTCTTCATAGACGTTTTGAGTGATCGTATCTAACGAAGAAGCTGGCATAAAAAAATACATGAAAATTAAAGCCACTGTACCCAATGAAAAAGCAATTGGCATGCCTGAAAACATAATCAGCAAAGTAACCGCTATAAACAACAAACCCAATGCAAGTATTGACATGATTAACGTCCCTTAGCTGAGGGACAAATATGCCCCAACGTTTGAACAAAAAGTTGGAGACTCAAAAGAGTCATACCTAAAGCCATCATGCCGTAGGGAATACTAAGAGGTGGCCCCCACGATGAGGATGTCACATACCCATCCACCCAAGCCTCATGCCAAAGTGTCCAAGATTTCCATGAAAAAAATCCACAGAATAAAAACGATAAGGCGTCAATTAAAAAGGTTCTTAATTGCTCAATACTGCGTGGCAAACTATTCGCAATAGCAGAAATACCAATATGTCCACGTTTATGTTGCACATATGCACTACATAGAAATGTTACGCCCACTAGACAAAAAACCGCCGCCTCATCTTCCCAGTCTGTGGGAAGATTAAACAAAGCTCTAGATACCACGCTATAACTGAGGATCAAAGCCGCAGCGCCCAATGCAATAGAACCAAGCAATAACATGACTCTATTGATGCCATCTAATAGCACCTGAATGGTTTTAAATAATTTGCACATAATTAGATTAATTTCTCTGCCGCTTTTAATAAAGCTGCGCAATTAGGGCTGCGTTCAGCAAAATCTTTCCAAGCAGTTTGGCGTGCAATTTCTTGCCACTTTTTAATCACAGCATCATCTAAGTCGTAGACTTTACTGCCGGCCTTTGCATAGACGCTTGCAGCCAACTTATCGTCTGCTTTAGCTGACTCATAACCAAATTTCTCCATATCAGCACCCACAGACATCAAGATATCGCGTTGCTCTTTAGATAAGCCATCGAATATCTGCTTAGACATCATGAGTGGCTCAAGCATGAACCAATAAGAACGTTGACGTGCGCTCGTGAAGTGCTTGCTTAACTCTTCTAATTTGAAGGATATAAAACTGGTTGATGACGTAAAAGCTGCATCCATGGCACCGGTTTGCATAGCAGCATAAATCTCATTTGAGGGAAGAGAAATGACCGATGCCCCCGCTGCTTTTAGCATCAGATCAAATTCACGGCTACCACCACGAATTTTCATGCCCTTCGCATCTTCTGGATTAACCAACGCCTTAGTTCGACTAGCAATTCCGCCACCTTGCCAAACCCAACTCAAGATAACAATCCCTTTTTCTTCCAGCACCTTTGCAAGCATACGGCCGCATTCAGCTGTTTTCCACTTCATCGCCTGCTCATAGCTCGTTACCAAAGCGGGCATTAATGCAATGTTTGTCTCAACCACTTCACCACCAGAATAAGGCAATGGCACAAGAGATAAATCCAATGCACCCTTACGCAGAGCACCAAATTGTGCATTTGTTTTCATGAGTGATGAGCCTGGATAAACCTGTAACTTAATACTACCTTTTGACTTTTTTTCCACCTCTACAGCAAATTTTCTGCAAAGTCGATCACGAAAATCACCTTGAGAAATAGTGCCACCTGGGAATTGATGAGAAATCTTTAAATTAACATTTTCATCAGCCCAAGCATAAGACCCCATACCAGCAAAAGGCAATGCAGAAGCGCCCAATAATAATTTTCTACGTAGATCATCAACTTTATTATTTGTAGTCATTTTTTCTCCTCGTCCCATCGTTAAATTTTTCAAAAAATTACACTATCTTTTGTGATACTGCTCTTGAGAAAATAACTTCTCCATTAACAAAACGCTCGTGGTTATCTTCCACTTTTTCTAAGTCGTACAGGTAATTCACCATCAAGCCTGCTGATTGCTTCATGCCTTTTTTCGACAAGTCTCCTGCCCAGTTAATTCTGTGTAGTTTGGCTCCGTTGCCCAAATGGAATTTGGCCACTGAATCGCCACCTCGCTTAGGCGAGTAATGCATCAAATAAATCGCGCACAAACTTTCTAAAGCTTCACGCTCACGATTAGTGCAGGTGTCAGGGTGCCAACCTGACTGAATCCGCTCCTGCCATGAATGTTTTTTCAAATTCAAATCATTGAGTGCTTGTTGATATTTCTCAACAATGGCCGGTTTCAAATCAGCCATATTGCCAACCACAGCCGAACTCATCCACTCTGTAAATCCAGGAATTGGCGATAACGTACAAAAGGTTTTTAATGAAGGAAATTCTTTTTTTAAATTTTCAGCGACTCGCTTAATTAAGAAATTACCCATCGATACACCTCTTAAACCCGGCTGACAGTTACTAATCGAGTAAAAGATGGCACATTTAAAATGTTGAGGCTCGACTGGTGCTGATTTCTTATCAACCAATGGTGCAATCGAAGCTGGAATATCTGGCAATAGTGCTACTTCGACAAATATCAATGGTTCTTCTGACAGTTGCGGGTGGAAAAATGCAAAGCAACGTCGGTCAGGTTGTAACCGCCTACGCAGATCATCCCAACCGTCAATTTCATGAACAGCTTCGTGCTGAATAATTTTTTCGAGAACTTCTGCAGGTGATTTCCAATCAACCTGATGCATTTTTAGAAAACCAGGATTAAACCAAGAACTCAATAAATGTTGCATATCAGCATCTACTGCTTTTAATTCTGGCTTTTTATGAAGCGCTTTCAACAATTGACGGCGCATATCAATAATCATGCTGATTCCACCAGGTGCGCGATTTAATCGACGTAACAACTCTTGACGAGGCGCCTCTGACACTTTCATTAACCACACTAAATTATCAGCGTTCGGTGCTTCTGCATACATTTGCGCTGCACTTAATACATCGCCGGGACTAGGATTAAATTTTTCAGCCAGATAGTGAAAATACTGATTTTTTTGCTCATCATCTAAAGTTTTATAGTTCTCTATAACATCACAGGCCATGCTAGCGCCATTAGACTCGCCACGTTCCGATAAAAGCTTTTTGGTAGCACTGACTGTTTTAGTCATATGCCTAGCCTTAATGAGCTTATCTAAAATCATGAAACCACCGACTCCGGTGTCAGACGCTTTAATACGTCACGTTGGCGCATGATGTGTGTCTTCATCATGACTTCAGCTGCCAAAGGATCTCTTGCTTTTAGGGCTGCAAAAACAGATAAATGCTCGGCACATGACTCTTCAATACGGCCTTTGCCGTGCAAACTACGATGCCTTGATAAGTTGAGTATCTTGCGCATATCTTGTAGCATGCGACTCAGCCACTCATTGCCAGCCAATTGCTGAATAGCCATGTGTATTTTTCTATTGATTTCATAATACTGATCAATATTTTTATTTTCAGCATGCTTTTCTAGCTTCTCATGCAGCGCTTGTAAAGAATGAATATCTTTATTAGTGGCCCGCTGAGCAGCTTCAAAAGCACAACGGCCTTCCAGCATCGCCATGATTGGGAAAATATCATCTAAATCTTTTTCAGTCAGCTCAGTGACATAACAACCCCTACGCGGTTCAATACGCAGCAGTCCTTCAGACGCCAGAATACGAATCGCTTCTCTGAATGGCGTCCTAGATACCCCTAAATCTTCGGCTAATTTTTGCTCATCAATCCATGAGCCTGGGGCTAAAACACCGCTAGCAATCATTGAACGCAAGCGTTCCGTCACTTCTACATATAGGGCTGGTTTAACGATTTTGGTTGCCATAACCATAAATGTATTTTGTATACAAAATACATGACATTGGTGCTAACCCTAGATTTTCAATAATCTTTGCGGGAAATGATTATTTTCTGAAGGTCAGAAAGAGCCCAAATAGGATCATAGGGATAGATAACCATTGCCCCATCGACAACCCTAGAGACAAAAGTCCCAAAAAGTTGTCAGGCTCACGAGCAAATTCGGCTAAAAAGCGAAATAAGCCATACCCTAGCAAAAAGACACCTGAGACCTGTGCAGGTTTTCTAGGCGAAGAGGCATACCACCACAAAATGAAACCCAAGCACAGCCCTTCTCCAGCCAATTGATATAACTGAGAAGGGTGCCTTGCCATCAGATCTCCCGCTTGAGGAAAAACCATCGCCCAAGGCACATCTGAAGGACGACCCCATAACTCGCCATTAATAAAATTACCTAAACGACCAAACGCCAAACCAAAAGGAATTAACGGGGCAATAAAGTCAGTTATTTCAAAAAAAGTTTTTTGGTATTTTTTAGCAGACCAGAGCATAGCCGCCAACACGCCTAAAAACCCCCCATGAAAAGACATGCCGCCCTCCCATACTTTGAAGATATCTAACGGGTTCGCCCAATAATGTCCTGGCATATAAAAAATAATATAACCAAGACGGCCACCTAAAATGACTCCAGCCACCCCAGCAAATAAAATATCTTCGAGATCTTTATAGGTTAAACCGGTACGCTGAATATGCGGCTGTTTTAAACGTAAACGTCCAAGAAACAAAAATTGCGCAAAAGCCATCAAGTACATCAACCCATACCAATGGATAGCTATAGGCCCTAACGTGATTGCAACAGGGTCAAATTGTGGATGTATCAGTGTCATGTCTCAAAAATATTAAGTGGGTTTTATTGACCAGTTTGATCAAAGTTATGCAACTCATGACCTTGCTCTCGATAAGCCTTATAACGCTCGCGCCCAGCCTGACGATCTACTTCATCAGTAGAAACAATTTCAACAATGCGAGGAAATCTGGCGGCCAAGTTTTCTACTGATTGAGGCAACCGCTGCCCCACGTGAATTAAGACATCGCCATGAGGTAAATAGTCTAAAGCTTCAGCCTCAAAACTTTCCACAAATACAACGGGAGTTTCAGCGGCAAAATCATCATCTCCCCAAGCATGAGGTAAAAATTCAGTAGCGCTAAAACTCCATAGCTGTTCATCTAGCTGACGTAAAAAATCTTTAGGCCCCACTACCACTACATGACGCATGGGCATCTCAGGAGTAGGGCTCGCCATAATTTTACGAATCAAACGGCAGCTGTATAGCGATTTGTTGTTTACCTGACTATGAAAATCAATGCGGGCCATGCGTATTCCTAACCATCTTTAAGCTAATAGATAATTAACTAACAAAGGCACCGGGCGGCCTGTTGCACCTTTTGCAGCGCCACTTTTCCAAGCCGTTCCTGCAATATCTAAATGAGCCCACGTATAACTTTCTGTGTACTTTGATAAGAAACATGCTGCTGTCACGCTGCCAGCAGGACGCCCACCAATATTAGCCATATCTGCAAAATTAGACTTTAACTGTTCGCGGTATGCTGCATCTAAAGGCATACGCCATACTGTATCTTGCGATTGACGACCCGCACTCAACAAGCTCTCTGCTAAAGCATCATCAGCAGAAAATAAACCTGAATGCACGGAGCCCAAAGCAATCACACAAGCCCCCGTTAATGTAGCCACATCAATCACTGCTGCTGGTTTGAAACGCTCCACATAGGTCAATGCATCACACAAAATCAATCGGCCTTCAGCATCCGTATTCAAAATCTCAATGGTTTGCCCAGACATACTGGTCACGATATCCCCCGGTCTAGTTGCATGACCTGAAGGCATATTTTCACAAGTTGGAATGACTGCAATCACATTGCGCTTTAACTTAAGCTCACCAATTGCGCGCATCGTACCTAAGACAGAGGCTGCACCGCACATGTCGTATTTCATTTCATCCATGCCCTCGCCTGGTTTTAATGAAATACCCCCCGTATCAAATGTAATACCCTTACCAACCAATACCACCGGAGCCTCTTTGGCACTGGCGCCTTGGTGGCGTAACACAATAAATTGAGGTGGCGTCACAGCGCCTTGAGTCACAGCTAAGAAAGCCCCCATTTTTAAGGCTTCTATCTCTTTACGACCCAATATTTCCACTTTAAAACCTAGGTCTTTCGCTAGTTTTTTTGCGGTTTGAGCCAAATACGTCGGCGTACAAATATTCGGCGGCAAATTACCTAAATCTTTTGTCAAATCCATGCCATTAGCAATCGCCAAACCTTCGGCAATAGCTTTTTTCAATGCTTGGTTATTTTTTGAGTGGGTAGCCACCATCAATTTAGCTAATTTAGGAGATTTCTCCACCGGCTTAGTTTTAAATTGAGGATGACGAGCTCCAAATTTATATAAATGCTCTTTAGCAAACTGGGTTAACAAACGCACTTGAGATAGTGCATCTCTAGCAGAAAGCTCCTCAAATACCCAGAGGGCATCTTTTGCTTGAGTGGCCACCAACCCTTTTAAGCCAGCCTGTAACCATTTAGCAAAATCAGCTGCCGTAGTTTTTTCCGCTGCTTTTATAACCTTAGGTTCTTCACCCATACTGATGAGTAAAAGGCGCTCCGCCTTCAAACCTGCAGCAGACCAAGCATCAGTCGCGCTTAATAGTAAAGAACTGCCTGCTTTTGCCTCTAGATCACCCAAAGTAATCGCTTTTGCAATCGCACCATGCGTGGCCACATTAAGAGGATTCAGTGCTCCCCCAAGCTTTTTAGGGTTGTGCAGATGCTCGCCTTTAAACGCTACTACTAAGCAACCTGTCACAGTCGCCATTTGGGCCTTTAAACCTAAAGCGCCCTCTCCAAATATTTTCGTGCTACATTCCATGTGCTTTTCCTTCATGCAAGGGAAACTTCTGATAACCTTCATTATCACCTAGCTTAGCTTTTTATGATTTTTACGAGAGCCCTCCGACAAGAATTAGCCTTCACCACAGGCGTGGTGTTTATGGTCTTGGTGACGCTCGTTTTAACGAATCTGATGATTCGCACCCTGGCTAATGCCGCTAGCGGATCAATCAACCCCAAAGATGTTGTTGTCTTAATGGGTCTTGGCATCATTAATTATCTAGCTATTTTATTAGCAGTCTCACTATTTATCGCCACGCTCATTGTGCTCAACCGGTGGTACAAAGATTCTGAAATGGTTATTTGGCAAAGCGCTGGAGTCAGCCTCTTTCAACTCCTCAAAGCCATCTTCGTTTTCACTCTACCCGTATCCATTGCTATTGCACTTCTATCGATGGTGGTTTCCCCACTCGCCAATGAGCAAGCCAATATTATTAAGCAACGCTTTCAACAAAAAGATGATGTGTCTTTGCTAGCGCCAGGTCAATTTAAAGAATCTTCGGCGAATAATCGAGTATTTTTCATTGAAGAGATAGATACCCAGAAAAGCATCTTAAAAAATATCTTTGTGAGTGACTTTGGCAATGAAAAACAAACGGTTGTTGTGGCAAAAGAAGGTTATGTAGAGACAGATGCCAAAAACATACGTCGCCTAACCCTCAACTCTGGGCGAAGATATGAAGGCATTCCCGGCGGATCTGAATTTAGAATTACCGAATTCGAGAAATATGAAGTGAAACTTGATCAAAAAGATACGGTTGAAATTGCCCCGACGAACAGAACTCTCCAAGTTTGGGATTTGATTAAAAACTGGACTCCGCTCAATCAATCTGAATTACTTTGGAGAATTGGCCTGCCGATCATGGCGTTCTGCTTTGTGACTCTTGCCTTACCATTGGCCTATACCAACCCGAGAAATAGCCGCTATTACTCGCTCATATTTGCCGTACTGGTTTATTTTGCTTACTCCAATCTACTGACTCTTTTGCAAAATTGGGTCAAAAATGAGCGCATTAGCTTCACGATGGCTTGGTGGCCCCTTCATGTATTTATTTTCCTACTAGGAATTAGTCTTATTTATTTGAATCAAAATAGAGCAGTGACTTTGAGGAGCAAATATCAAAATTTTTTCTCAAAAACACCAAAATCTAATAAAAGTAGTTAGTTACGCAATAGTGATTGATAATGCTATTTATTTAAATAAATAGGCCCTTAAGTCACCATGAGACTGTTCAGTAAAAATATTTTTATAGGACTCATCAGCACACTTATTGGTCTTCGCCTCTTTCTGAGCGCCGTTCTCCCCCTCACAGAAACAACCGAAGCTCGTTACGGCGAAATCGCCAGAAAAATGCTAGAAACTGGCAACTGGATCAATCTCCTAGATACCTATAGCTCGCCCTTCTGGGCTAAACCACCTTTATATAGCTGGCTCTCTGCTAGCGCCATGGCCGTTTTAGGTATTTCTGAATTTTCTATTCGCCTACCGTCAATGCTGCTAGCCATCGCCACACTGACATTAATCTTTCATTTCATCAAAGACCAACTAAGTATCGGTAAGGCGCAGCTAGGCACCATCATATTATTAAGCGGTGCAGGCTTTTTAGTGGCCAGCAGCACAGTCATGACTGACCCTAGCCTATTATTTTCTGTCGCCCTTGGACTTTGTTCATGGTGGCGGCACCATCAACATAATCAACGCATTTGGGCCTATGCTTTTTTTGCCGCGATCGGCTTAGGTTTACTAGCCAAAGGACCTTTAGCCATTGTGCTAATAGGCATGCCGATCTTCTTCTACCTTTTAATTCAAGGGGGTTGGATCAAGGCCATCAAGGAATTACCCTGGATAGGTGGATTATTGATTGGATTTGTTCTACCTGGCATTTGGTATATCGCAGCAGAAAAAAGTACCCCAGGTTTTATTGAATACTTTGTATTAGGTGAACATATTTACCGATTTATCAAACCAGGTTGGACTGGAGATCTGTATGGTGTCGCTCACGCCGAACCAAAAGGCACTATTTGGTTCTACGCTGCAGTCGCTCTGTTACCTTGGAGCTTCTTCCTCATTGTCGGCTTTATTAAGAAACCCCTCAGGCACCTGCGCTCTTTAAAAGAGAGCCCCTTAAGGATTTTTCTTATTTGTTGGATCTTGAGCCATTTAATTTTCTTTAGCCTACCTGCAAATATTATCTGGCCATACTATTTACCTATGGCACCTGCGCTAGCCATATTGCTAGCAGACCTTTTAGGCGATCATCTCAAGTTAAGTAAATGGTTAGCTTACTGTGCTGTGGCCTTTAGCAGTCTAGCGCTCATAGTCGGTTACTATGTTGCAGAGGTTAGATCAGAGATGAATATTAAATCTGGTAAAAATGTTATTCAGCTCTGGAAAAAAGAAAATCCGCAACAAGATAGTCAACTCAACTACCTTAGTGGCAAACGGCTATTTTCTTTGGAATTTTACTCATCCGGGCGCGCCACACAAATTAAATCGACCGATGCAATCAGAGAGTTAATCACTAACAAGAGCATGGATTATTTATTGATTAAAGAAACCGATTTTGATCATCTGCCGGCCGACATTGCTGGGCACTTCAAGAAGTTTCCGAACAACGATCATTCAGCACTTCATCTCATCTTAGTAAAAGAAATTGACTAAATAATCATGGCGACCACACTCCCCCAAGATGCTGACAGTATTTTCTTAGAGATTAATAAGAAAAATCGCCCGAGCAACCCACTCATTAGCTGCATTGCACCTTGCTATAACGAAGCCGCTAATTTGGAAAATCTTGCAACTAAAATTGATCGTATTTTTAAAGGTTTAAATCTGCGCTATGAATTAATTTTGGTGAACGATGGCAGCCATGACCAAACGGCGGCTATTGCACATGGTTTATTGAAAAAATTTCCTATTAAATTAATTCAGCTGTCCAGAAATTACGGTAAAGAAATCGCACTAAGTGCCGGCATCGATCATGCCCAAGGGGATTGCTCCATTTTGATTGATGCTGATCTTCAACACCCTCCAGAATTAATCACTGCTTTCTATCAGCACTGGCAAGATGGTTACGATATGGTCTATGGCTATAGAGCCAGTCGCGAAGATGAGTCTTTATTAAAACGCAGCTTTGTTGGTTTCTTTTACGGCCTGATGAATTTAGGTCAAAAAAGAAAAATTATTCCCAACACGCTTGATTACCGCTTAATGGATAAAAAAGTTGTAACTGCCATGACAAGCATGCCCGAGAATAATCGCTTCATGAAAGGCCTCTATAGCTGGGTTGGCTTTACCAACATTGGTCTACCTGTCGAGATCTCTGACCGTACCGCAGGTAAAACAAGTTTTGGATTTATCAATTTACTGAAATTAGCGCTCACGGGTTTGACAGCTTTCTCTAACGTTCCACTTAGACTTTGGGGCATATTAGGGGCCGTGATCTCCTTATTATCTTTCGCTTATGGCACTTGGGTTGCGATTGAAACACTCATCTGGGGCAACCCGACTGCAGGTTGGCCAACAGTGATTGTTGTGCAGGCATTTCTTGGTGGCATTCTGCTAACTTCGATTGGTATTTTAGGAGAGTACATTGGCCGTATCTTTACAGAAGTAAAGAGACGCCCTCTGTATTTTGTTAGTCATGTCATTCAATCAGATGAACAAACAGATTAAGGGCTTAGTAAAGTCTTTTTTTTGGTTTGGTATGGTTGGTTTCTCAGCCATGTTTGTGCACTTCTATACAGTAACGGGCATCCTAGTACCATTAGAAATTCCTCCTCTAATGGCTAATACTTGTGGGTTTTTAGTCGCATTTATTGTTAGTTATTTTGGTCACACGTACCTAACTTTTAAGCATCCAGATGCAAAAACAGCGCCTTCACTATCCGGTCTTTTCCGTTTTTTCATGGTTGCAACGGCTGGGTTTGTACTTAATCAAGTTGTTTTTTACTTATTACTCACATTGACCCATTTAGGTCTTGATCTCTCCCTTGGCATCACCTTGGTGTTGATATCTGGCATCACCTATCTTTTAAGTAAGTTCTGGGCTTTTAAAGTCTCAAAAAATGACTGAAAAATTGATCACCATTTGTTCTGATGACTTCGGCCAAAATCGAAGCATTGATGACGGGATATTAAAATTAATCAACTTAGGCAGACTGCATGCGGTGACGGTTTTTACAGAGTCCCCAAGGTGGCAGCAGAGCAGCGCTCAACTTCAGCCATTTGAGCATCAAATCGATATAGGTATTCATCTAAACCTAACGGAATCTTTTCCTGACTTCCCCAAGAAATACAGCTTAAATAAGCTACTCATGCTTTCCCACCTAAGATGGCTCAATAAAGATGCGATTAAAAGTATCTTTCGAAAGCAAATTGAATTATTCCAAGCTCAAATGGGCAGACTTCCAGACTTCCTCGATGGTCATCAACATATTCACGCATTTCCTGTTATCAACCAAGCTCTTCAAGAAGTTATTTTAGAGTTTTGGGGAAATAACCCAACCCTGTATGTTCGGGATAGTTCAAAATTGACATTTAGTTTTGATGGTTTTTTACTCAAAAAAATTATCTTGCATCTAGCTTGTCGCCATCTAACAAAAAAAATGGCCACAATTGATGTTCCAACAACCTCAAGCTTTACAGGCGTATACGACTTCAACTCTCAAGCGAACTATGCACAGCTAGTTAATGACTGGTTAGCCACTTCAAAGCCCCATACCTTAATGATGTGCCATCCAGCCTGCGATCCTATGTCGGACGAAGATGCACTGCATGAAGCAAGAGTTAATGAATTTAATTACTTATCAAGCAACCAATTTTTAAGTGATTGTGAACGACTCAGAGTTAAACTTACAAGATATTCAACGCCCCACCCTAACTTGAAAGTAAGCACCTAAGACCATGTGGAATAAGCTTTTCCCACTTGTTTACGAACGTTATCTAGCGCGACAAATCTACTTGTCGGTGACATTTATCTTATTTGCATTAGTTTCATTATTTGTTTTTTTTGACTTCATTGCAGAAATGAATGACACCAGCAATGTGTATACGTTGTTGATGGCTTTTTTCACAGTGGTTTTTAGAATCCCAGGTCGCATTGTTGAGGTCATGCCTATTGCAGCCCTCATAGGCGGCATTTACGTCTGCGCCAATATGGCTGCGCAATCTGAATACACGATCCTAAGGGTTGCTGGACTACAGCCTATTGCAGCCCTCAAAACACTTCTCAAGATAGCCATCCCCATCGCTCTTTCTACACTCATTTTTAGCGAAGTAATTGGGCCGCTGACAGAAGAACTCTCACGTAATATCAAAATATCAGCCGTGAATGCTGGTAAAGAAACACTGGATTTACGCTCTGGTGCTTGGATTAAAGATAAAAGACGGGCAGAAGGATCTGCAGGGCAAGAAATTCCTGGTATGCGTTATATCAACGTTGGATTATTTGAAAATAATGGTGTTTTCAAAGGCGTTCGTATTTATGAGTTTGATGAAAATCACAAATTAGTCATCATCAGAAATGCTGACACAGTCAACACAGTTCAAGATGGCGTCTGGGAGCTCCATGATGTGAAAGAAACCTATTTCACGGAAACAAAAGCACTCTCACCACTTGACCCCAACTTCTCCACCAGAATATTAAAAATAGATAAAAAATATTTAACAACAGATATCAACCCTCAACTACTCAGTGCCTTGTTAATTCAACCAGACAAAATGTCAATTTGGGGTTTGTTTAACTATATTCGGCATCTATACGATAACAAACAGGACTACCAACGTTACGCTATCGCTTTTTGGAAAAAGCTAATTTACCCATTTACCGTGTTGGTCATGTTGGCCCTAGCTTTGCCTTTTGCTTATCTGCAAACTCGCTCTGGCGGAATTGGCTATAAGGTTTTTGGAGGCATTATGCTAGGCATTAGCTTCCAATTATTTAATAGTCTTTTCTCTCACTTAGGCTTACTGGGTGACTGGCCCTCATTGATTAGCGCCATTATTCCTGCAGGCATTTATTTTGTTCTAGCCATTCTTGGCATTCTTTGGGTATCTAAAACTTAAATGAACCAGAACAACACACAACCATTAAAGGCCATTGTGCTATTTGCACATGGAGCTAGAGATGAACGATGGAAAGAACCTTTCCTAAAACTACAGACCATGATTCAGAGAAATCTTCCACAACAACGGGTTGAACTGTCGTTCTTAGAGTTAATGACCCCTAGTCTTCCAGACGTCATTGATCAATTGGTTGCAGACGGCTTGGAAGAGGTCATTGTTGTGCCCGTATTTTTCGGCCAAGGTGGTCATATCAGAAAAGACTTCCCCGTCATTCTAGGAGAATGCCAAACCAAGCATCCGCAGCTAAAATTAAGCGCTAAGGCGGCTGTTGGTGAGGATTTGGGTGTTCTTGAGGCGATTGCCAAATACTGCGCCCACCAATAATAAGGCCGGCGCTTTACCATCAAACCAATCAGTTGCCATACCTTGAGCCATTTCAGCTAGCGTTAACGACAAACTTCTTTCACGCTCAGTACTAATAGATTCAATAATTTTGACCGGCGTCGTTACCACTCGGCCTTGAGCTATTAATTGATGTGCAATGGATACGGCCTCATCACGCCCCATATAAATGATAACGGTATCGGCAACGGGTAAGGGCAGATGAGTTGAGTCAGTCGCCTTTGCTTGCGTACTAAATGCCACACTCCTAGCTACGCCCCTTAACGTTAATGACTGCTTAAGGCTTGCTGCTGCCGCTAAAGCAGCCGTAATACCTGGAACCACCTCAACTTCAATGCCAGCAGCCTCTAACTCAGCAATCTCTTCATCGGCACGCCCAAAAATCATAGGGTCACCGCCTTTTAAACGCACAATGACGGCATGCTTCTGAGCTGCATCGATCAAGCGTTTATTGATAAATTTTTGAGCTGTTGAATGTTTGCCACAACGTTTACCCACCGCAATTTTCTCAGCCGCAGGACAGTGCGCTAACATCGCCTCCTCAACCAACGCATCATGAAAAACAACATCTGCCATAGCAAGCAACTTAGCACCGCGAACTGTTATCAAGTCAGCAGCGCCAGGACCAGCCCCAATCAGGTATACCTTACCCACAGTAACAGATGATGATGTCATTTAAGCAGTTACTCCACGCACCATGCCAGCAGCAACCGTGTGATTAGTTGCCTCATCAATCAACACAAAAGCTCCTGTGCTTGGCGCATCGTCAAATAAATCGGCAGCAATAGGTTTTTGCAAGACCAAATCAACCCGACCGATTTCATTCATATTCAACGCGTGAATATCCGTGCCATGCGATAAGGTTTCCACATCCAATACTTGTTGAATACCTTTAACTTTTGCAAATACGGTATTAGTCGTGTGACGTAAAACATACTTACGTGCTAACGATAATGGCTCACTATCTAACCAGCAAATATCAGCTGCAATTTGTTTACTCAACACAGGTGCATCCACAGACGCAGAAGCCACAATCAAATCACCTCTTGAAACATCGACATCTTCAGCCAAACGTAGCGCAATTACCTGCCCTGTTTTAGCAGAGTCAACACCAGCAGCTCCATGTGTTGCACGGTGATCATTGCCCACATGAATCTCAGAGACAGTTGCCTCTAACCCACTTGGCAATACAGTCACTTTTTGCCCTTTCGTAATACTGCCAGCTTCAACGCGCCCCAAATAACCACGGAAGTCATCAGCAGCACTACCGTCTTGGCGCGCCACAAATTGAACTGGGAAACGTAACCCTTGCACTTTATGCACCACGCTTGTATCTAGGCTCTCTAACCACTGCAATAAACTTGGACCTTGATACCAAGGTGTTTGATCGCTTTTATCCACCACGTTATCACCTTGAAGCGCTGAAACTGGGATTAAATGAGGAGTTGGTAAACCGAGCGTTTTTGCTAATGCCTCAATGGACTCTTTAATAGCATTAAAGACTTTTTCATCAAAGCCCAATAAATCCATTTTATTAACAGCAACAGCCACATGACGCAAACCTAATAAACGCACGATCGCTGAATGACGCTTTGTTTGAGCCAATAACCCAGCTGGTTTAACTGATAAGTCAACACGGGTCGCATCAACCAATAAGACGGCTACATCAGCCTGCGAAGCTCCCGTCACTAAGTTACGCGTGTATTGCTCATGACCTGGAGCATCAGCAACAATAAATTTTCTTTTAGCTGTAGCGAAATAACGGTATGCCACATCAATCGTAATACCCTGCTCCCGCTCAGCTTCTAGACCATCTGTTAGCAAAGCCAAATCTACAGCTGCATCAGATGCAGTCACACGAGCATGTTTAGTTTTAGACAACGCTAACAACTGATCAGCTAAAACAGCCTTGGTGTCATACAGTAAACGGCCAATTAAAGTACTTTTACCATCATCAACACTACCTGCTGTAATAAATCTAACAACTCCTTGGCTCATCAGAAATACCCCTCTTTTTTACGACGCTCCATTGAAGCTTCACTTGTTTGATCATCCATACGTGTTGCACCACGCTCAGTAATCTCTGAAATCGCAGTCTCTTTAATAATGTCTTCAGCAGTAGCCGCTGTACTTAATACAGGGCAAGTACAACTAATATCGCCTACCGTCCTAAAACGTACGCTAATTGTTTCACTCACCTCATCAGCTGCTTTAGGCGTCACGTTCGTGACAGGCACGAGCAAACCATTTTTACGCACCACTTCACGTTGATGAGCGTAATAAATGCTTGGCAACTCTAATTTTTCGCGCGCAATGTATTGCCACACATCTAACTCCGTCCAATTAGAGATTGGAAATACGCGCATATTTTCTCCCTGAGCAATACGCGCGTTATAAAGATTCCATAACTCAGGTCTTTGGGCTTTTGGATCCCATTGACCAAATTCATCACGGAAAGAAAAAATACGTTCTTTAGCACGAGCTTTTTCTTCATCACGACGTGCGCCACCCATTAAGGCATCAAACTTGTGTTCTGCAATGGCTTCTAGCAACGTCGTTGCTTGCGCTGCATTACGTGAGTCGGTTTCTTTACGTAAACGAACCGTTCCTTTGCGAATAGAATCTTCAACATGCCCCACCAACAATTTAGAAGCTGTTTTCGCGACGATGTCATCACGAAACTGAATGACTTCAGGATAGTTATGGCCTGTATCAATATGCAACAGGGGAAATGGCAAGTTAATTGGTCGATCCCCGAAACGGAAAGCTTTACGTGCCAAATGGAACATCACGATAGAGTCCTTACCACCAGAAAATAACATGGCTGGATTGGCACACTGCGCAGCTACTTCGCGAATAATATAGATAGATTCAGCCTCTAGCCAATCTAAATGTTCATTTTGTAATTGTTCTTGATTCATATTTTTCATTTCACATGCAAACCGCACTCTTTGCTGTCTTTCTGTAACCACCACCAGCGTCCAGCACGAATATCTTCACCTTCTTTAACCGCCCTCGTACAAGGCTCACACCCAATACTTGGATAACCTTGTAAATGTAGCGGATGAATAGGCACTTTTTTATATTGAATGTAAGCCCAAACATCAGACTCTGACCAGTCAAACAAAGGGTTGTATTTGGCGATTTGACGGGCATCGTCCAACTCTTCCAACGGCAAATCAGAACGCGTGACAGCTTGCTCACGACGTTGACCCGTCAACCAGGCTGATGCCCCTATTAACGCTTGATTCAATGGCTTAATTTTACGAGCACCACAGCAAGCCTTTTTAGCTTCTTCGCTGTCATAAAAACCATTTAAGCCATATTGACTTACAAATGCATCCACATCTTTAGGATCAGGAGAAGCACGAAGAATAGACATACCGTAATGCTGTTCAACAGTGTCAATCATCGCTACGGTTTCTTTGTGTAGTCGACCAGTCTCTAGCGTAAACAGTGAAATCTTTGCACCAGCTTGAACAATCGCATCGGTCACCACCATGTCTTCAGCAGCTAGGCTTGTAGCAAAACGCACATCAGCATGTTTTGCACCAATCGTCTGTAAGCGCTCATACAACACATGGGCTTTTGCTTCAATTTGCTCAGCCGTTAATGAGTGCTGAGGAATACACCACAGTACTGGACGAACTATAGAACTTGATTGATCGCTCATACAGGACTCACCTGTTTTTGAGATCTCTCTCTACGCCAATCATTCTGGAACACATAAGCAACAGAATTAAATTGAGCTAAAGCCACATCAGGATGTTGATCATTGCGAATTGCAAATGAATCAAAACCAATACGAGCTAATGGCAACAGTTGATCAATTAGCACATCACCAATCGCTCTTAACTCACCTTCCCAAGAAAAGCGCTCACGCAATAAAGCCGCCGTACTATAACCACGACCATCTCTAAAGATTGGAAAATCAACCGCTAAGATCGGCCAGACTTTTAAACCTGCTGAAATGGCTTCACCGTGCGCCAATACATCGTCTTCTGGAGCAAACCACACGCCGATTTCATCTTTTTGTACACGTGCTTGATGCTGCTCCTTAGAGCCTCGAGTCAACCACCAAGAAAATGGCACGATGACATGGCCTTGCGGCAATGCTGCAGATTCTTCGCCTTCAGTTGCACGAAATACTTGCCAATCATTAGGCACTAATTGAGCTGAACCTGTTTTAGGGAATCGAATCAATTTAGCCATGACTCACCTCACTAGCTGTTTTTCTATTGGGTCTATCCTGATAAACACGCTCTTTAAATGGGGCGATACCCAAGCGTCTGACTGCCTCTATAAATTTCTCTTCAGGCTCACGCTGCTCAACAAAAACATCAATCACCTGACTAATCACATCAGGCATATCTTCAGCGTAGAAAGATGGGCCAATCACTTTACCAATCGAAGCCTTGTTACCTTGTTCACCACCTAAAGTAACTTGGTACCACTCCTCACCATCTTTATCGACACCCAAAATACCAATATTGCCCACATGATGATGACCACATGAATTCATGCAACCAGAAATATTCAAACTAATATCACCTAGATCATGCAAATAATCTAAGTCATCAAAACGTTTTTGAATGGCATTAGCAATAGGAATTGATTTGGCATTAGCCAATGAACAGAAATCACCACCTGGACAAGCAATAATATCGGTTAAATAACCAATATTAGGCAAGACTAGCCCTTGGGTCTTAGCATCTTTCCACAAGCTATAAAGATTGGCTTGCGCAACGTCTGCCAATACCAAATTTTGCTCATGGGTCGCACGAATTTCACCAAAACTGTATGTATCAGCTAAATCAGCAATCGCCAACATCTGATCTGTCGTTACATCGCCAGGCGCTACCGTGCCATGAGGCTTTAACGATAAAACTACACTGGCATACCCAGGCACTTGATGAGCCTTCACATTTCGCTCCAACCAACGAGCAAATGCTTTTTGATCAATCTCATCAGCTAATTGGATTACTTGCTGAGTGGTTAATGCCGATGCTGTTTGATAAGCTGGTTTCGTGAAATGCTGCGCAACACGCTGCCACTCAGCTTCAGTAAATGTACTGTTACCGCCTACCCAATGCTCATACTCCGATTCAACCTGACGAGCAAACTCTTCTGAACCCAAAGCCTTTACTAAAATTTTGATACGCGCTTTGTACATATTGTCACGGCGCCCAAAGCGGTTATAGACACGTAGTACAGCAGATAAATAGTTCGGCAATTCTTGCCAAGGTAAGTCACGCTTAATAATGACGCCAAGAATCGGTGTGCGGCCCATGCCGCCACCCACTAGAACATCAGCGAGTAATTCACCTTGATGATTTTTATGAAGATATAAACCTACGTCGTGAGCTGCCACAATCGCACGATCTTCTTGAGAAGCGCTCACCGCAATTTTAAATTTACGAGGCAAATAAGCAAATTCAGGATGTAATGTTGACCACTGACGCAACAGCTCACAAACAGCTCGCGGATCAACGACCTCATCCCCAGCAACACCAGCAAACGGATCGCTGGTGATATTACGAATACAGTTGCCTGATGTCTGAATAGCATGCATTTGCACTTTTGCTAATTCAGCCAAAATATCTGGCGTATCTTCTAAATTTAACCAGTTGTACTGAATATTTTGACGTGTTGTGAAATGTCCATAACCACGGTCATATTTTTTTGCAATATGTCCTAAAACGCGCATCTGCGCTGAATTAAATAATCCATAAGGAATGGCCACGCGCAACATATAAGCATGACGCTGCAAATACAATCCATTCTGTAAACGAAGAGGACGAAACTCTTCTTCACTGAGGTCATCAGCTATGCGGCGCTTAACCTGGTCTCTAAACTGAGTCACCCGGTCGTCGACTAGACGCTGATCAATTTCATCATACTTATACATCGTTAAAACCTTTTAAGAAACTAATTTAATACCAACCAACGTTAAAGTGGTTGCTAGGGCACCACGTACATATTTTTCTGGCAATGACTTTGATAAACGTGCCCCCAACCAAATACCGGGCACAGACCCAAGTAATAAGCCCGTTAATAAATCGAAATGAACATTACCCAACCACCAGTGACCAAGGCCTGCTAAGGCTGTCAAAGGCACTGCGTAGGCAATATCTGTACCTGCTACTTCTGGGGCACGCAAATTAGGGTACAACAATAAAATTAACGTAGCGCCAATAGCGCCCGCACCAATTGAAGAAATGGTTACCAACACCCCAATCACTGCCCCAACTAATACAGTTGCAGTACGTTGCGCTTTACCATGCAACTGAGCTTTAGGATGAGCCTCAACCCAAGCCAATAATGCCTTACGAAATAACAACGATATAGCAGTTAAAAATACTGAAATACCAATCGATACTTTAATGATGTGATGCCAATGATCATCCAAAGGTCCTACGACCTTCATCAGCAAAATAGTGATAACTGCTGCAGGTAAGCTACCTAGCGCTAAAAATCCGACAATATCCCAACGTACATGACCATGCACCCGATGAGCTAAGGTGCCAACCCCTTTTGTTAGAGCAGCAAAGGCCAAATCAGTTCCCACGGCCACACCTGGAGGAATCCCAAAAATAATCGTCAATAAAGGCGTCATCAATGACCCACCGCCGACGCCGGTGAGGCCAACAAGTAAGCCCACTAAGGCTCCAGAAAACGCGAAAGGTAATAAATTAATGAATAATTCTTGCATGGTCGGAACTTTATCGATTTTCCTTAATTTCTACAAATAATAAAAAATCGTTTTAATATATGGTTTATTGCATATAGAAATGATCCCCTATGAACTTGCATCAATTTAGATTTGTCCGCGAAGCGGTTCGCCAGAATTTCAACTTAACAGAGGCCGCTAAAACCCTCTTTACCTCTCAGCCCGGGGTCTCTAAAGCTATCCTGGAGTTAGAGGATGAATTAGGCGTTGATATTTTTCGTCGCCATGGAAAAAGGATTAGAAGTCTTACTGAGCCAGGTAAGCGGATACTAACTTCCATCGAAAGAATCTTAGTTGAAGTAGAGACTTTAAAGCGGGTAGGGAAGGATTTTGCTGCGCAGGATCAAGGTAACTTTGTGATTGCAACCACCCATACTCAAGCGCGCTATGCCTTACCCAAAGTTTTAACAGAATTCACCAAACGCTTCCCTAAAGTGCGGGTCAGCATTCAACAGGGTAATCCTCAACAAATGGCAGAAATGCTCATTCATGACCGAGCTGATATTGCAATTGCTACGGAAGGTATTGCCGGGATTGAGGGTCTAATTGCCTTACCTGGCTACCAATGGCAACACGTTATTGCAGTCCAGCCAGAACACCCTTTGCTTGGCAAAAAGACTTTGTCTTTAGAAGATTTAGCGGAATACCCCATCATTACTTATGACAAAGCCTTTGCCGGACGCACAAAAATTGACAAAGCTTTTGCCAGCAAAAACTTGCATCCCGATGTCGTACTAGAAGCAATTGATGCCGATGTGATTAAAACCTATGTTGAAACGGGCATGGGTGTAGGCATTGTGGCTGGCGTTGCTTACGATGCAGAGCGGGATAGAAATCTAAGAATCATTCCTGCTGGGCATCTGTTTGGCAACAACGTTACTAAAGTTGCCATTAAACAAAATGCCTATTTAAGATCTTTTGTTTATACATTTATTGAATTGTTCTCACCTACACTCACTAGAAAATTAGTGGAGCAATCGATGGCTGGTGAGAATGTTGATTACCAGATTTAAAACTATGTCCTCACATCGATCTCATAGCTAGCACCAGCATACTGGGCTAGCTTTTCGGTGAGATAAGGCATGACGGTTTTCATCGTGTCTGCCAAGACCCATGGTGGATTGATGATAAATAAACCACTCCCCAACATGCCAAAACCCTGTTCATCGGGTTCTTGGACAGTCATGGAGAGATTAAGCGTCTTTTCTGAAAGTGCGCTTAACTCTTCAATTAACGGTATGTGATCACCCCTCGTTAAGATTGGATACCACACGATATAAACACCTTCTGCAAAACGTCTTAAGCCTTCAGCAACTGAACTAACCACACGCTGATAATCAGATTTAATCTCATAAGGCGGGTCCATAAAAATAACAGCGCGACGTGTTGGTGGTGGCAATAAAGCTTTTAATCCATCAAAGCCATCACCTTTAAATACTTTTGCCACTTTTGATTTATCAAAGTGTTCTTCAAGAATATCAAAATCCGTTGGATGCAATTCGAATAAGCGCATGCGATCATCCGGCCTAATAGAACGGCGAATAACTTCTGGAGATCCAGGATACAAATCCCAATGGCCCTTGGCATTACAGAGCTGTACTAGATCAAGATACTCTTTCAGCACAGACGGCAAATCTTTAGATTCCCAAAGTTTCGCAATACCCTCTAAATATTCTGCTTTTGTATTCGCATATTCTGACTTCAATGAATACATACCAGCGCCCGCATGAGTGTCTATCACCCAATATGGCTTATCTTTTTGGTTCATGTAAATTAAAACTTGCTGCAGTACGCAGTGCTTTAATACATCAGCGTGATTACCCGCATGGAAAGCGTGGCGATAAGCAAGCATAGGCTAAATAATATGAAGAGGTCTATGAGAGGGATTTGGTGCCGCGGGACGGACTCGAACCGTCACACCTTTTGGGCGGGAGATTTTGAGTCTCCTGTGTCTACCAATTTCACCACCGCGGCAATATGTGTGTTGCACCAAAATTCATGCAAGACCAAGATTATGCCTCAAGTACTCTAAGAAGTGAAGAAGTGTCATCCATACCCCATCCAGCATCCATGAGTCTCTCCAACTGCAAAGCCACTGTTTGCAAGGCTGGAAGGTCTAAATGGGCTTTATTTATCGCCTCTTTAACCAAGAAAAAATCTTTAGCATGTAAGCGCGCCTCAATCCCAGCCTTGAAATCTCTACCCACCATCTTCGGCCCCATCAAATCCAACATGCGACTGCCAGCCATTCCGCCAGAAATAGCGTGAAGTACTTTTTGTAAGTCTGCCCCATTGCTAGCTGCAAAACGCATCGATTCAGCAATTCCTTGAATATTAATAACTTGTGCAATTTGATTACATAGTTTGGCCACTTGCCCATGACCGACATCACCAATATGCGTCATAGTTTTGGCATAACACTGGATGATCGGCATGATGTTGTCGATGTGCTCAGATGCCCCGCCTAACATCATGACCAGAGTACCCTCTGTTGCAGCCTTGACGCCACCACTCACCGGTGCATCTACAAAACCAACCCCCTTCTCACCAAGCACTGCCGCAGCATCTCTGGCGCCAGCTGGGTCAATCGTACTGTGATCAATGCAGATAGACCCTGGCTTAGCCTCCTGAATAACCGCATCGGACCTCAGATACAGCACATCGGCAACATCTGCCGTACTCATCACATTAGTAATGATGTAATCAGCGCCCCTAGCGGCTTCCGCTGGACTATTCAACACTTTTGCGCCCAATTCAACCAGGAACTTAGCCTCATGTTGAAAAACTTCAGGGCGTCTGGCGTATAAACGCAATGCATGTCCCGCTTTTAATAAATAGGACGCCATCGGGCGCCCCATGTTACCTAAGCCAATGAAAGCAATCGTGCTCATATACGTATCACCAAGGCATTAAAACAGTAGAACCGGTTGTCTTACGTGACTCCAAATCACGATGAGCGTCCGCGACATTTTCTAATTGATATGTTTGGTTGACCTCGATTTTGACTTGCCCCTTCAAGACACGATCAAATAGATCGGCCGCCATAGGCTCTAGCAATGAACGATTATGCGCATAAGTCATGACGGTTGGTCGGGTTAACTTCAACGACCCCTTGCCACCCAAAATACTCACATCGACTGGTGGCACTGGGCCAGAAGCATTGCCGTAAGTAACCATCATGCCACGCGGAGACAAGCAGTCTAATGACTGCATAAAGGTATCTTTACCGATAGAGTCGTAGACTACCGGTACGCCTTTGCCATCCGTTAACGCTCGTGTGCGCTCAACAAAATTTTCTTTGTTGTAATTAATCGTGTGATCACAGCCATACGCCTTTGCTAGTGCCGCCTTTTCTTCTGAACCGACTGTCCCAATAACGGTGGCACCTAACGCTTTTAACCACTGGCAAGCAATTAATCCCACACCCCCTGCAGCAGCATGAAATAACACCGTATCACCAGGTTTAACCTGATAACTATCATTTAATAAGTACTGCACCGTTAGGCCTTGCAACATCATGGCAGCACCCTGCTCAAATGAAATGGCATCAGGTAGCTTTACTAAAGTATCAGCAGGCATCACACGTACTTGGCTATAGGCGCCTGGCGGCCTACCAGCATAAGCAACACGGTCCCCGACTTTCACATGAGTCACATCCGCACCGACTGCCTCAATGACTCCAGCACCTTCCATGCCCAGAGAAGCAGGCAATGGCTGCGGATACATCCCGACTCGGAAATACACATCGATATAGTTCAAACCGACTGCTTCATGCTTGATTCTGACCTCATTAGGGCCTGGCAAACCCACTTCCACATCCACCCACTCCATGACTTCTGGGCCACCAGTTTTAAACATGCGTATTGCTTTAGCTTGAATGCTAGACATTTTGTCTCCTACCTGTCTTGTTTTAAGGTTTTACTAAGTTTTTTTAGGTTTTTTAGCTTATTGAGTCCCATTTTGCCTAAAATTACGGTCTTAGCTGAATATATAGCAATTCTTCAACAAAAGTTATCCACAGGAGTACTTATGGCTGGTCATTCGAAATGGGCCAACATTCAACATCGCAAAGGTCGTCAAGACGAAAAGCGAGGAAAAATCTGGACCAAGCTGATTCGCGAAATCACGGTTGCAGCCAAGATGGGTGGCGGCGACATTGCAACCAACCCACGCTTACGCTTAGCCATTGATAAAGCCAAAGATTCGAATATGCCCAATGACAACGTGCAACGTGCCATTGCGCGTGGCACAGGCTCGTTAGAAGGTGTGAACTACGAAGAAATTCGTTATGAAGGTTATGGTTTAAATGGTGCTGCAGTCATTGTGGATGCCTTAACAGATAACCGCACAAGAACAGTTGCTGAAGTTAGACATGCTTTTACCAAACATGGCGGCAATTTAGGCACAGATGGTTCGGTAGCGTTCTTATTCAAACACTGTGGACGAATGTTTTTTGCTCCAGGCACATCAGAAGACACCTTAATGGAAGCTGCCCTTGAAGCCGGCGCAGATGATGTTATCCCACAAGAGGATGGTTCTATTGAAGTCATCACACCTGCTTATGAATTTACAGCGATCAAAGAAGCGCTGATTGCAAAGGGTTTAACACCTGAATTAGGTGAAGTTACCATGCGACCAGATGCTGAAACTGAGCTATCGGGTGATGATGCAGAAAAAATGCAGAAACTGCTAGATGCTCTTGAGAGTCTAGATGATGTCCAAGAAGTATTTACCAATGCCTCTCTGGCATAAAGCAGACGGTGCTATTGATTTAAACATTAACTGAATTACACGTTAGCGAAAGAATTTATGAAGATTTTAGTTGTTGGTTCTGGTGGTCGTGAACACGCATTAGCTTGGAAACTAGCTCAGTCACCTAAAGTACAAAAAGTATTTGTTGCTCCAGGCAATGGCGGTACAGCAACCGCTGCTGCTAAAAGCATGGGCATTGAAAATTTAGCAATCACCGATCTAGAAGCGCTGGCTAGTTTTGCAACATCAGAAAAAATTCATCTAACCGTAGTGGGCCCAGAGGCCCCTCTTGCTGGCGGCATTGTTGACATATTTAGAGCCAAAGGTTTGCGCGTTTTTGGTCCAACTCAAAAAGCAGCGCAACTAGAGTCCTCAAAAGATTTCGCCAAAGCTTTTATGAAACGCCACAACATTCCTACTGCAGAGTATCAAACTTTTTCTGATATCAAAGCAGCCCATGACTATATCGACCAACAAGGTGCCCCTATAGTTATTAAGGCTGATGGTTTGGCTGCCGGTAAAGGCGTGGTGGTGGCAATGACGCTTGAAGAAGCTCATAGCGCCATTGAAATGATGTTGTCAGATAACAAGTTAGGCGATGCCGGTGCGCGTGTTGTGATTGAGGAGTTTTTAACGGGTGAGGAGGCAAGCTTTATCGTCATGGTTGATGGCCATCATGTTTTAACACTAGCAACCAGCCAAGACCATAAACGTTTATTAGATGCCGACCAAGGTCCGAATACAGGCGGCATGGGCGCATACTCACCAGCCCCTGTTGTAACACCTGATATTCATGCTCGTGCGCTTCGAGAAATCATTATGCCCACCGTCAAAGGCATGGCCGCCGATGGCATCCCATTCACAGGCTTCCTGTATGCAGGACTGATGATCTCTTCCGATGGCAAAGTGAAAACCTTAGAATTTAACTGCCGGATGGGAGATCCTGAAACACAACCTATCATGTCTCGTTTAAAGAGTGATTTTTTAACAGCCCTCGATGCGGCAGTTGATAGCAAATTAGATCAAGTGGAATTAGAGTGGGATCCACGTATTGCGCTAGGTGTAGTCATGGCGGCACACAATTATCCAGAAACACCTCGAAAAGGTGACATCATTACTGGTATACCAGCGGATACTGATGACCATGTCACGTTCCATGCCGGCACCACGATGGATGCAGGCGCTTTAAAAACATCTGGTGGGCGAGTCTTATGCGTGGTTGGGTTAGATCACACGACGAGAGGCGCTCAGCAAAAGGCCTATGCAGTTGTCGATCAAATTAAATTTGATGGCGCACAATTCCGTCGTGATATTGGCTACAGAGCACTCTAATATGTCCACCATAGATACCGTTGTACTAAGAAAATATTTCACAAATCTGCAAGATCGCATCACGCAAGCAATGTCAGATTTAGATGGCCAAGTTTTTGCCACAGATTCTTGGACAAAGCCAGAAGATGCCAAATTAAAAGGGGACGGTCGTTCTCGCATTCTAGAAAATGGCCATATTCTGGAACGCGGTGGCGTTGGCTTCTCGCATGTCAAAGGTGACGCCATGCCCCCATCAGCTACAGCACACCGCCCAGAGTTGGCTGGTCGTGCATTTGAAGCGATGGGCGTATCTTTAGTATTTCACCCACGAAACCCTCACATCCCAACGGTACATATGAATGTACGTTGCTTCATTGCACAAGCAGAAGGCAAAGACCCTGTTTGGTGGTTTGGGGGCGGTATGGATCTAACACCTTATTATGGTGATGCGGCTGATTGCAAGCATTTCCATACCACCTGTAAAAATGCTTTAGATCCTTTTAGCAAAGATCTACATCCTAAATTTAAACAATGGTGTGACGATTATTTCTATCTTAAACACCGCGATGAACCGCGTGGCATTGGTGGTATTTTTTATGATGACTTTAGCGAATTAGGATTTGATAAGAGTTTTGAGATGACGCGTTCTGTTGGGGATGCTTTTTTAGAGGCTTATCTGCCCATCGTTAAAAAACATATGGATGATCCTTACACCGAAGCACAACGAGAATTCCAAGCTTTCCGCAGAGGTCGCTATGTTGAATTTAATCTTGTATTCGATCGCGGCACTTTATTTGGCTTGCAATCCGGTGGACGTACAGAATCCATCTTGATGTCTATGCCTCCAATTGTTCGTTGGGGCTACGACTGGAAGCCTGCTGATAACTCTCCAGAATCTCGTTTATACAGCGAGTTTTTAAAACCAAAAGATTGGGTCAATACGTGAGCAGTCACCTAGACACTTCTTCTACCCCTACGACTAAACGAAAGTCGATTGGCATCTTGGGTGGGACGTTTGATCCACCTCACTGGGGCCACCTTCGCCTCGCTGAGCACTTTTCTAGAATTTTGCAACTAGACCACATTATTTGGATGCCTGCTGGCCAACCATGGCAAAAAAGTACCGATATCACCCCAGCTAAAGATCGATTAGCGATGAGTGAATTTGCGATTGAAACTTTGCATGATTTATTTGTAGACCATCACATTTATACAAAGATTGAAATAAGCTCCTTAGAAATGGCTCGCGAAGGTCCTAGTTATGCGATTGACACAGCGCGAGAGTTACGTGCTTTATATGGTACTGAAGCTTCTATTACTTGGTTAATGGGACAAGATAGCTGGAGCAATCTGAAAACTTGGCACCAATGGCCTGAGCTACCCAAATATGTTCACTTAGCCGTGGCTAGCCGCCCTCAAGCGATCAATGACCCAGAAAATGTGGCCGCTATGGCGAACGTTTTTGCAGATAAACAGACCCAAGAGCCTCAATTGTTACAATTGACCCCATACGGCCATGTTTTGTTTGATCAAAACTTGCAGATTAATCTTGCTTCTAGCCAACTTCGCGATGCCTTTGAGCGTGGCTCTTGGGATGAAATAGCTGATGCAATACCCCCTTTGGTACTCGAATATATCGAATCCAAAGGTCTTTATAGAAATAAATAATGGATCTTCGCAAATTACAACGCACGATTATTGATGCTCTTGAGGACGTCAAAGCTCAAGACATACGTGTTTTCGACACCACCAAGTTAAGCAACTTGTTTGATCGCGTCATCATCGCCACAGGTAACAGTAATCGCCAAACTAAATCATTAGCGATGTCTGTTAAAGAAGCTGTCAAAGAAAAAGGTGGCGATATTATTTCCGTAGAAGGTATGGAAACCGGCGAATGGGTATTAGTAGACTGCGGCGACATTGTGGTTCACATTCTCCAACCGATGCTGCGCTCTTACTACCAGCTAGAAGGTATGTGGGGAGATAAGCCTGTTCGCGTCAAACTCGGCAGTGAAAAAACTTCCAAACGTTTTGCTAGTGAACCAGAGGATGGTGAGGACGAATAGTCCTCTGTCCACCCAGATCAACCATGAAACTTTGGGTAATTGCTGTTGGCCACAAAATGCCTGCCTGGGCTGAAACAGCAACCCAAGATTATGTGAAACGCATGCCCTCTGATTGCGCGATTCAGATAAAAGAACTCAAACCCGATATCAATCCAGCTAAAGAAGCCATCAAGATTCGAGAAGCCATCCCCAAAGGGTCGCATATCATCGCTCTTGATGAAAGAGGTAAAGATTTATCCACTCAAGACTTAGCCAATCACATGACTCAGTGGCGGCAAGCCGGCAAAGATATCGTGTTACTCATTGGTGGTGCCGATGGCTTAGATGCAGAACTAAAGAAAGAAGCTGCCTCGATGATCCGCTTATCGAGTATGACGCTACCCCATGCCATGGCTCGAGTTTTATTAGTTGAACAACTTTACCGTGCGTGGACGATTCTGCAGGGTCACCCCTACCATCGCGTTTAACCTCTCATGTTCCCTTACCTGTATCTAGCCTCTCAGAGCCCTCGTCGGCAAGAGTTACTCAAACAAATGGGGGTTGAGTTCAAACTTCTCCTAGCTGATGCTCACGAGGACGTAGAGAGCCTAGAAATCGCAGAGCCAGGAGAGCCTGCTCTTACTTATGTCAAGCGGGTAACATTAGCCAAATTAGCTGCCTCCGTAACCAGACTTGAATCCAGAAATCTCTCTTGGGCACCTATTTTGTGTGCTGACACCACGGTAAGCATAGAGCTCAAAGATGGTCAGCCAACCATCTTAGGTAAACCCAACAACGATGAAGATGCCATGCGCATATTGCAACGACTGAGTGGTCAAACACACCAAGTACACACCGCCATCGCCCTACAAAAATCGATAGATCAAAAGCCAGAACTATTCATTTCAAGTTCCAACGTCAGCTTTGAACAATTAGATCCGCATCAAATTCATGCTTATATCGCAACAGGTGAACATATAGGCAAAGCAGGTGCCTATGGCATTCAAGGTTTGGCCGCTTGTTTCATAAAACATATCGAAGGCAGTTTCAGCGGTATCATGGGGCTTCCAGTATTTGAAACGGCACAAATTATCAAAAATGTCGTGAAATACAAACTTAACTAAATACATAGTTCAACATTAAATAGCTGACTTAGCGATGAGTGAAGAAATATTAGTCAACATCACACCGCAAGAAACACGTGTGGCCATTATTCAACAAGGCGTTGTTCAAGAACTTCATGTTGAACGTAGCCAAAGTCGCGGCATTGTTGGCAATATCTATTTAGGCAAAGTAACTCGTGTATTACCAGGTATGCAATCTGCATTTGTGGATATTGGCTTAGATAAAGCCGCCTTCTTGCATGTGGCAGATTTATGGATGCCTAAAAACTCAAAACCTGACAACACACCTATTGAAAAATTGGTGTTTGATGGTCAAACCATTTTGGTTCAAGTCCTCAAAGATCCATTAGGAACTAAAGGCGCCCGGCTTAGCACGCACATCAGTATTGCGGGACGTAATCTCGTTTATTTACCTCAAGAAGATCATGGTCAGCAAATCGCTATTTCTCAAAAAATAGAATCACTTGAAAATCGTGATGCGCTCAAAAAACGTTTTCAAGCACTTCTTTCCACAACCGCTCAAGGCAGCTATATCTTAAGAACCAGCGCAGAAGATGCTGATGATCAAGAGTTAGTGAACGACTTAAATTATTTAAACGCTACTTGGTCAAAAGTGAAAAATGCTGCGCAGCGCCTCCCTGCACCAAGCCTTCTCCATCAAGACCTAAGTCTTGCTGAACGAGTATTACGTGATTTAGCAACGGATGCGACGGGTGAAATTCGCATTGATTCCACAGAAAATTATGAAAAGTTAACCGCCTTTGCCCAAGACTTCACCCCTAACCAAGTTAATAAACTAGCGCTATATCGTGGCGTCAGACCTTTATTTGATTTATTTGATACAGAATCTGAGATCAATCGCTCACTGGGTCGTCGTGTAGATCTGAAGTCTGGTGGGTATTTAATGATTGACCAAACAGAATCGATGACTACCATCGATGTCAATACAGGCAGTTTTGTTGGTGCTAAAACGTTTGACGATACGATTTACAAAACCAATTTAGAAGCAGCACAAACCATTGCAAGACAGCTACGACTACGCAACTTGGGTGGCATCATCATTGTTGATTTTATCGACATGCACACCAAAGAACATCAGGAAGCAGTTCTTGAGGAGCTAAAGAGAAATTTAGCTCGCGACAAGACTCGCACATCGGTCAATCCATTCTCTGAATTAGGTTTAGTAGAGATGACGCGCAAACGGACACGCGAGTCTTTAGCGCATCTACTTTGTGAGCCTTGCGATGTTTGCCAAGGAAAAGGCCAAGTTAAAACGGCTCAAAGTATCTGTTATGACATCTTGCGAGAAGTACTGCGTGAACACCGCCAATTTAATCCTAAAGAATTTAGGATCATTGCTAGCGCTGATGTCATCGATCGTTTCTTAGAAGAAGAAAGCGGCCACTTAGCTCAACTTATCGAATTTATAGGTAAACCCATACGACTTCAGTCAGAATCAAGTTTTAATCAAGAACAGTACGACATTGTTCTTCATTAAACTTGCGAAAACTGCAAGCGATGCAAACTGGCATACAAACCATTTTGCTCAATTAATACAGCGTGCGAACCATTTTCAACAATTTTTCCATGCTCTAACACCACGATACGGTCAGCATTTTCAATCGTTGATAAACGATGGGCGATCATAAGCGTTGTTCTGCCTTCCATTAGTCGTTCCAAAGCATCTTGAACTTGTCGCTCAGACTCTGAATCTAGTGCAGAAGTCGCCTCATCTAAAATCAAGATCGGTGCATCTTTATAAATGGCCCGCGCTATCGCCAAGCGTTGGCGTTGACCACCTGATAAGCGATTGCCGTTATCTCCCACAGGCGTATTAATTCCATCTGGCAGATCTTTAACCAAATCAGATAAGTTAGCTGCCTCTAAGGCATGATGGACGCGAGCCATATCAATTTGATCTGGCGAAAGCCCATAAGCCACATTAGCTGCAATCGTGTCATTAAATAGAACAACATCTTGACTAACGAAACCAATCTGACGACGCAAATCAGTTAAATCAATCTGCTCAATATCCATGCCGTCTAAAGATATCGTACCTTGGGTGGGTTTAAAAAATCGCGGCAATAGATTCACAAGTGTCGACTTACCACTACCCGAAGGTCCAACGAAAGCAACAACCTCACCAGCGGCAATGGTCAAATCAATATTTTTTAAAATATCTTTCGGTGCCAGCTGTTCAGACCCACCAAGTAAGGCCGCAGCGCCATAAGCAAAGTTCACAGACTTAAACTCGATTTCACCCTTTGCTTTATCTATTTTTTGAGCCGTAGCGCGGCGCCCACTCTCTTCTTCAATTGGCTGATCCATGAGCGTAAAAATCATTTCCGCTGCGGCTACACCACGCTGTAAGGGCTGATTAATATCTGCTAAATGCTTGAGTGGAGAAATAATCAAGATCAATGCTGTAATAAACGATACGAATCCACCCACCGTTGTTTCAGCAACAGAAGACTGGAAAATTGCCACTAATAAAACACCCGATAAGGCAATCGAAGCGACCATTTGCGTCACGGGCTGATTAAGGCCGCCAGCAACTGCAATTTTCATCGAGTAACGACGAAGCTTTTCTGCGATCAAAGAAAAACGTGCTTTTTCATAAGCCTCACCACCATGCAGCTTCACCACTTTATAGCCCGCGACAGCTTCCTCTACAACATATGACAAATCATTGGTCATATCTTGACTGACCTTAAATAATTGACGCAAACGTTTATTAATCACCTTGGCTAAATAACCAATAATCGGAAAGATAATTAGAATTAATAAAGTTAGGCGCCAATTTAAATAAAACAAATACGCCATCAACCCCATCACCGTCAAACTGTCTCTAATCAAGTTAATAGCGATCGTCGTTATCACTTGAAGAACCGAGTTAACTTCAAAAACAACCGCATTAATTAGTGATGCTGCTGATCTACTCTGAAATAAATCGGCAGGCGCTTGCAATAAGCGATGAAACATTTGCTCGCGCAATCTGAGCAAAATGGCATTCGTCATATGACCCATGGCGTAATTAGAGCCAAATTGAGCCAAACCACGAATAAATGCTAAACCAACCAAAAACGCTGGTATGTGCCATAGTTTTTGATCTAGCTTGCCAGTAAATCCACGATCTAATAGTGGCTTCAAAAGTGCTGGAATCGCAGTCTCAGAGGCAGCAACAATCGCCAAGCCAATAAATGCCCCCAATACCGCCAACTTATGAGGCAAGGCATATTTAAGGAGGCGAATTAACGCTGTTTGCGTTCTCAATTTAATGCTATTTGAATCCATATACCGAATCGTACTCTACAGCGGTGCTAACATCCTATTATGGGCTTATCAGTTATTTTAATTACCAAAAATGAAGAAGCGAATCTTAAGGACTGCCTTGAGAGTATTTCCTTCGCCAATGAGATTATCGTTGTTGACAGTCAAAGCAGCGACAAAACCGTAGAAATCGCTCTTTCTTTTGGCGCAAAGGTCGAAAACACCAAGGATTGGCCTGGGTTTGGTCCTCAAAAGAATCGGGCCCTTAATCTTGCCACCCAAGATTGGGTTTTGTCCATTGATGCGGATGAACGAGTAACGCCAGCATTAAAAAATGAGATCTTAGAGGTCATTAATAGTACTGCGAGTGCTGATTGTTACGCCATTCCGAGACTTTCTTGGTACTGCGGGCGATTTATCAAGCATTCAGGCTGGCACCCAGATTATGTGGAACGCTTATTTAAAAGAAATAGCGCTAAATTTTCAGACCACTTGGTTCATGAACGACTTTTACCAACCGGCTCTGTAAAAAAACTACAGCATCATTTTTTACACTACAGCTTCAGAAATTTTTCCCAAGTTCTACAAAAAATTGATAGTTACTCAAGCGCATCAGCAAGACAAGCCATTGAAAAAGGTAAACAGTCTTCTGTCATGAAGGCAGTTGGCCATGGTTTATGGGCTTTTTTTAGAACCTACTTCTTGCGCCTAGGTTTTTTAGATGGTCAACAAGGCTTAGCTCTAGCCATCTCTAATGCTGAGGGCACTTACTATCGCTACTTAAAAATTTGGCTTCTGAATCAGGAAAAAGGTCAATAAATTGATTAGCGTATTACTAGCAACCTATAACTGGCCTGAAGCATTGTCACTTTCATTGCAATCACTTCAACAACAAAGTGATAAGGATTTCGAAATTATCATTTGTGATGATGGATCAACCAGTGAAACAAAAGAATTAATTCATCAATTTCAAAAAACTGCTCACATCAACATAACCCATTTATGGCAGAAAGATGATGGCTTCAAAAAATCTGCGATCCTCAACCAAGGCATACAAGCCGCACAAGGTGATTACCTTATTTTTTTAGATGGTGATTGCATCGTCCAAAAAACTTTTATTGCTCATCACAAAAAATTGGCAGAGAAAAATTACATGGTCACGGGTAGCCGCATTCTTTGTAATCAAAATTTTACTGATGCAGTATGCAAAAAAGGGATTTGGTCAGAAGATTTTTTCTCTCAAGATCTGATGACTCATTTCTTTAAAAAGCACATCAATAAAGTCCTCCCGCTAATAATTCAATTACCAGATCATCCATGGCGGAAATACTCAAAATTCGTTTGGCGAAGAATCAAAGGTTGCAATATGGCTTGCTGGAAAGAAGATGCTTTAGCTATTGGAGGATTTGATGAGGCTTTAGTCGGATGGGGGCATGAAGATGCCGATTTCGTTTTCCGATTATATAACCAGGGCATCCAAAGAAAATCGGGCGCTTGGTCGACCGAAGTTCTACATCTTTGGCACAAAATGGCCGACAAACAAAGTGCTGCGAAGAATGCTGAAATAGTAAGAGCTAAAATTTTGGCAAAAATAAATCATTCATAATTTATGCACGCCAAAAAAATCTTAATTATTGCCACTCGTCAAATCGGTGACACGTTAATTACTACCCCTCTGATTAGTGCTGCCAAACGCATTTGGCCCAACGCCCAAATTGATTTCTTTGGCTATGACAATAGTTTGTCAATGCTATCTGGTAACCATGAAATATCACACATCATCGGCACGCCACCACGTCCCAAGTTAAAAGATTATTTTTCTCAATTTTTCAGATTATTTCAGCGCTATGACTTAGCAGTCATTACTCAACCAAGTGATCGAGCCTATTTATACGGTCTCGTGGCAGCAAGACATCGTGTGGGCATCATTCCAAATGAACCTAAACTAAACTGGTGGAAGAAAAAAATTAGCCTTCATACCGTCGAGGTTGATTACTTCAACCAACACGTCATTACAGAAAAAATTCGCTTACTCGAGCAATTTGCTGATGATGCCACTTTGTTTGGTTCACCCATCCACGTAACACCACCTGCTATTGCGAACTTACCAGATGAGGTGAAAGCACAACTCAATTCAGATTACATTGTGCTCCACCCCAGCCCGCTAACCGCTTATAAACGCTGGCCATTAGCACACTGGGTTAGTTTGATTGAGAAACTTAGTCCCCATCATCAGGTCGTATTAAGTGCAGGCCCTGTCATGCAAGACAAGGAACTGAATCAAGATATTATTCAGTTGTTAAGTGAAGCTGCCAGAAAAAAAGTCTTAAATTTAGATGGCAGATTAAAACTTGATCAGTTAGGAACTGTATTACGCCAAGCTAAACTCTATATTGGCGTGGACACATCAGTCACTCATTTGGCCGCGGCTTGCAGCACGCCAACCATCACTTTATTTGGAGCAACTCCTCCAACTAATTTCGGCCCGTGGCCCAATGGGTTTATAGGTAAACAACCCTACCAATTAAGAGGAACCCCACAAAAAGTTGGCCCTATCACGATTATTCAAGGCCCCGGCGAGTGCGTTCCTTGCAGAAAAGCTGGTTGCGAAGATAGGCCTGAGAGTAAAAGTGAATGTTTAAACAACTTAACAGTCACGCAGGTGCTAGAAGCTGTTAAAGCCTACGGCATCCACTTTGATTAAAGTAACTTGTATTCAGTATGCTTGACCTGCTCAAGCATACTTAATCTCAACAGCACCCAACCCACCAGAAGTGGTCAATGCTTGATTGAGACCACGAATACTCTCATCATCTGGATAAATTTTCCAAGCATCTGGAAACTGAACCAGACAAACGCTACCGTTAGAAATCACATCTGCTGTCATCAACAATCCCTGATCTTTCTTATTTAAATAAGAAGCAACCTGTTGTTTAAAACCTTGGATATCTAAGCCAGGCTGAAGTTGCACATGTAAACTTCTAGCAAATTTCAAACGTGCGCTGGTGACATCCATGACAGAATCAGCAACCACCCTCATGCCCCCAGAAAATTTATCGGGAGTCACGCTAACTTTAGCAATCACTAACTCATCTTCTTTTAACCAATGGCGATTCGGCTCAAAGATCTCGCTATAAATGGTCATCTCTAGTTGAGCCGTACCATCATCAATGGTAGCAATCATCAACTTACCACGTGGCCCCATCATGCTTCTTGTCGAGGTCATGATGCCTGTAATCAAGCGATCCTTGCCCTCAGTGAGCTGATTGAGTGATGTCCTTACGAAATGACTGACCTCATCTTTGTAGGCGTCAAATAGATGGCCTGTTAAATACAAGCCAAGGGCAGTTTTTTCTTCTTGTAAGCGGCGTTTTTCAAACCAAACTGGCTCTTTAATTAGTTCTGGTTGATGCTCGTCTGCTGACCCAGCCATGTCAAACAAACTCACCTGCTGTGCTGAGGCCTCAGCCTGTTCAGCTGCTTCTATGGCTCTTGGCAATGAAGCTAATAGCGTTGAACGGGCATCATAGCCGCCATAAAGTGCATCAAAGGCCCCAGACCGAATCAAAGCCTCCATGGTTCTACGATTAACAACACGACGATCAAGTCTTGAACAGAAATCAAACAAATCAACGAATGGTCCATTTTTTCTAGCTTCGACGATTTGCTCAATGGCTGCTTCACCTGTCCCACGAATAGCCCCTAAACCATAACGAATCATAGATGCTGGTTGAGAGATATCTTGTTGGTTCTCACGCAAAGGCATGAAACGGTAGACACTGGCATTCACATCCGGGGGCAAGATAGTGATCTTATTGGCTAAAGCATCTTCATACAAAACCTTCACTTTATCCGTATCATCCATCGCCAAAGACATGTTGGCAGCCATAAATTCAGCGGGGTAGTGCGCTTTTAGCCAAGCTGTGTGATACGCCAATAGGGCATAAGCTGCGGCATGAGATTTATTAAAGCCATAGCCTGCAAACTTTTCCATCAAGTCAAAAGTTTCGTCGGCCTTATTGGTAGTTAACCCATTCTTAGCAGCGCCATCTCGGAATAACTGACGATGCTCAGCCATTTCTTCTGGTTTCTTTTTACCCATCGCACGACGCAGCAAGTCAGCACCACCTAATGAGTAGCCACCTATGATCTGTGCCATCTGCATTACCTGCTCTTGGTACACCATAATGCCGTAGGTTTCACGAAGCACCGGCTCAACACGTGGATCAGGGTAATGTACCTGCTCTTTACCGTGTTTACGCGCAATAAAAGAGGGGATCAAATCCATTGGGCCAGGACGATACAACGCCACCAACGCAATGATGTCTTCAAATCGGTCTGGTTTAGCCTCACGAAGCATGCCTTGCATGCCTCGGCTTTCTAACTGGAATACAGCAACGGTATTTGCCGTTTTTAAAATATCAAACGCCGCAGGATCATCTAGCGGAACACTGCCTACACGCCAATCTTTTTTCTCTGGATAAAGACCATGTATGTAACGTTCAGCCCAATCTAAAATGGTTAGGGTTGTAAGACCTAAGAAGTCGAACTTAACAAGACCTACGGCTTCAACGTCATCTTTATCGTATTGACTAACGACACCTGAATCTACATCTTTACCATCTTTACTACCTTGGGTATACAGCGGGCAGAAGTCGGTTAGTTTTCCTGGGGCAATCAACACGCCACCAGCATGCATACCAACATTTCGAGTCATGCCTTCTAACTGTTGCGCTAAACCCAAAAGCTGCTTCACTTCTTCTTCACGCGCTTCGCGCTCAGCTAATAGTTTTTCATCTTTTTTTGCCTGCTCAATAGTGACTTGTTGACCAGGTTTATTAGGAATGAGCTTCGATATGCTATCGACGAAGCCATAAGGTTGCTCGAGTACGCGTCCCACATCTCGAATAGCTGCACGGGCGGCCATCGTACCGAATGTGGCAATTTGACTGACGGCATCTTTGCCATATTTATCTTTAACGTATGCAATGACCCGATCTCGACCATGCTGACAGAAGTCGATATCAAAGTCAGGCATAGAAACACGCTCTGGGTTTAAGAAACGCTCAAACAGTAAGTTATAACGCAATGGATCAAGATCCGTAATCCCCAATGAGTAAGCCACCAAGGATCCAGCTCCTGAACCACGGCCTGGGCCTACAGGAACCCCATTATTTTTAGCCCAGTTGATAAAATCCGCCACAATTAAAAAGTAACCAGGGAAACCCATTTGCGAAATGGTCTTGGCTTCAAATTTGAGACGCACCTCATAGAGTGATCGCTGCTTCTCACGTTCTTCTTCATCAGGATATAAATGAACTAAATGATTGGATAAACCTTCCATGGCTTTTTCCATCAAATAGTCATCTAAAGTCATCCCTTGAGGCACGGGGAAATCAGGTAAACGTGGCTTACCTAATGTTAGAGACAAGTTACAACGTTTAGCAATCTCAACTGAATTAGTTAATGCAGCAGGCAAATCAGAAAATAACTGATGCATCTCTTCTTGCGTTTTGAAATATTGCTCTGCTGTAAATTTCCGCACACGTTTAGGGTTAGCAAGCACTTCACCCTCAGCAATACACACTCTAGCCTCATGAGCTGTGTAGTCATGAGGTGTCATAAATTGAATCGAGTGCGTTGCCACCACTGGCAATTTCAACTCATTGGCTAAATGTACCGCTGCGTGTAAATGAGACTCATCCTGAGGATGACCCGCTCGTTGTATTTCAATATAGTAGGCATCCGGAAAATAGCCTTTCCACCGCAAAGCTTTTTGCTTGGCTTCATCTTCCTGACCGGCCAATAGTGCTACCCCAACATCACCAAATCTAGCCCCCGATAAAGCAATCAGACCATCCGCCAAATCCTTGAACCAAACCGGATCCACTTCAGCGCGGCCACGATATTGATTAGTTAATGAGGCTTTCGTTAAGAGCTCACATAAATTCAAATATCCCTGGTGATTTTTAACCAAGAGTTGCAATCGAAATGGCTTATCTCTTTCATCATGATTAGTGACCCAAACATCACTTCCCACGATGGGTTTAACACCCTCCTTGCGGGCTGCTTGGTAAAACTTCACCAATCCAAAGGTATTCCCTAAATCAGTTAAGGCTAAAGCACCCATTCCGTCCTTAGCCGCCAAAGAAATGGCATCATCTATGCGTACAGCCCCATCCACAATGGAATATTCAGAGTGGAGACGCAAATGAACGAAATTAGTATTTAAAGACATGAGATCATTTTAGCTATGTTGACTTGCAATTACCTTGGTCGCTTCGCCCCCTCACCCACTGGTGCTCTGCACGCAGGGTCGCTCGCAACCGCCCTTGGTAGCTGGCTCCACGCCCGGGCTCATCATGGAAAATGGCTCCTTCGCATCGAAGACCTTGATTTACCGAGATGTATCCCAGGTATGGATCAAGTCATCATGCACCAACTCGAGAGTTGCGGCCTTTACTGGGATGGCCAGGTTGAATACCAATCCAAACGCACCGCCCTTTATAAAAAATATTTAGACATATTAATCAACGCGCACCAAGCTTTTGGGTGCTGCTGCACCCGCAGACAAATTGAGGAAGCTGCGTTAGCCAGCGGCGCCTCTCGCCAGCGACATGAAGAATTAATCTATCCTGGCACCTGCCGTGATCGTAACGACATCACTGAACCCTGCGCTTGGCGCTTGCGTGTTGATGATGAGCACCTAAAAAAGACGGTAGGTGATTTCGTATTGAGACGAGCGGATGGCATATTTACTTACCAACTAGCCGTCGTTGTCGATGATGAACTCCAAGGTATCACCCACATTGTGCGAGGTGCGGATTTGCAAGACAACACGGAGCGACAAATTGACCTGCAACGGCGTTTAGGATTCAGAACGCCCGAATACCTTCATCTACCGCTGGTGCTTAATGATGCAGAAGAAAAACTGAGCAAACAGACCAAAGCCCCAGCCATTGAAATAAATAGTCCAGAGAAAGTTCTAAATGCGCTGCAAAGCGCAGCAAATCATCTAGGCCTAACTGACCCTAGACTTTATCGCCAGAGCTTCCAAAGCCCTGCAGAGTGGCTTGAAATAGCGATAGAACATTACAGGCTTCAGATTATCGATACAAAAGATTAGCCACGAGAACAACTAAGAAGATTCTCATTAAGCTTAAAGCTAATGGCTATTTCTTTTTAAAGCCACCCAATAAAGCACCTACGGGTCTTGGCGCTGATTTAATCCCTGTACTCTTAGATGTTGCATCAGGGGTAGCCAGTACTTGAGCAGCCTGGGCTTCTTTATCTTGAGAAGTCTGAGCTTGATAAGGCATATAAAAGAACGGGTCTGCAGCAGGCCCGCCAGCAGGATCAGGAACCGGCATACGTGTGAGTTTGCGATTCATGAGTTTTTCAATATCTAGCAAAAGTCTTTCTTCTGATGAATCCACCAAGGCAATCGCATCACCCTGTGCACCCGCACGACCTGTCCGCCCAATTCTATGAACATAGTCTTCAGCATTAAATGGCAATTCGTGATTAATCACGCAAGGCATATCAGCGATATCTAAGCCCCTAGCTGCCACATCGGTCGCAACTAACACATCAACGACACCTTTTTTAAAGGCCTCCAAAATTTGCATCCGTTCAATCTGACTCTTATCACCATGAATCGCACCGGCCTTAATGCCGCTGCGTTCTAGTGCGCTTGCTAATTTGCTACAACCAATACGACTGTTAGTAAAGACAATCGCTTGACGTGATAACCCCTGTTGAATTCGCGCATTAAGCACTTTAACAACCGCATCTTTTTTACGCTCAGAGGGTACCAAATGAATGATCTGACGAACGGTATCGGCAGCCGCGTTATTCCGAGCAACTTCTACCGTAATTGGATCACGCAAATAACTTTGCGCTAATTTTTTAATCTCTGGTGAGAAGGTTGCAGAAAATAATAGTGTTTGTCTTTGCGCAGGAATCAAACTAATGATGCGCTGCAAATCTGGCAAAAATCCCATATCTAACATACGATCCGCCTCATCTAGAATGAGAAACTGGACTTGAGATAAATTGGCAGTTTTTTGAGTGATGTGATCTAACAAGCGACCTGGAGTTGCAATCAGTAATTCCACCCCTGAGCGTAACTGAGCTGTTTGCGCAGACATATCAACACCACCGAAAACAACAGCCGTTCTAATGTCTGTATGTTTAGCGTATTTAAATGCGTTATCTGCGACCTGGTCTGCCAACTCTCTTGTGGGCGTTAGCACCAAAGCTCTAATAGGATGCCTTGCCGGAGATGCACTATTACTGGCGAATGGCAAAATATTTTGCAAAATCGGTAAAACAAATGCGGCTGTTTTACCTGTGCCAGTTTGAGCTGCACCCATCACATCAGAACCTTTCAACACATGAGGCATGGATTGTGCTTGGATAGGCGTGGGCTTAATGTAGCCCTGTTCAGTAATGGCGCGTGTAATTGGCTCAGCAAAGCCAAAATCAGCAAAAGTTAGTTCGGGATTAGTTTCTTGAGTACTCACAGGGCTACATTATGGGGCCTGTGAGTACTTTCTTTCGGATTTCTCCGACTTTCTTTGTAATTTCTTTTAGAAATCACTTATAAAGCGGCGATACCAGCCTTAGCAATTTCAGCATCTTCAATCGACTTGACGCCTGAAACACCTACAGCACCAATCGTATGACCATCTACAACAATATTAACGCCACCTTCTAAAGTACCATTCATCATAGGGGTTGCGTTCATAAATGAGTAACGACCACCATTAATGATGTCCTCATAAACCTTACTCTCACGACGCCCTAAAGCAGCTGTTTTAGCTTTTTCTTGAGAGATATAGGTAGAAATGGTTGGCGCAGCATCTCGTCTTGTAAACGCTAGCAAATGACCGCCATCATCCACCACTGCAATAGAAACACCCCAGTTATTTTTCTCGGCATGAGCATTGGCAGCATCCAGAATTCGTTGAGCATCTGTTTGATTTAAATAAGCTTTTTGGCCTGGCATGAGGTCTCCATTCTATGTTAGCAGTTGATTTTGAAGCTCTACGATACCCGAAATCACATCTTTCCTCTTTAAGATGGCTTGCAGGACTATTTTTATAGTCATACAATTAAATAAAATATATAATGTATTAAGTTTAGATATTAGCGGTCACTCAACAAGGAATAAATATGGACACCCTTGCTTCCCCTAGCGCAACAACAGCTCCCGAACTCGACATTAGCCTGATGCGTCAACATGCCGATAACGCTTGTCGCATGATGAAAACACTGGCTAACCGAGACCGTCTAATGTTGTTGTGCCAGTTAAGTCAGGGTGAAAAACGCGTTGGAGAACTTGAAGAAGTTACTAATATTCAGCAACCCACCTTGTCACAGCAATTAGCTGTGTTGCGTGAAGAGGCCGTTGTTTCAACACGCCGAGATGGCAAACATATTTATTACAGTATTTGTAGCCCCATTGCGATGTCCGTAATGGAATTGTTGTACGTCACATATTGTGGCAATTAAGGAGATGAGTATGCAATGCAATGTTGGTGGTATTGATCGCGCTTTAAGAATTTCAGTGGGCGCATTATTAGTTATTTTGGCAATTACTGGTGTTATCGGCACATGGGGTTGGGTTGGTCTTGTGCCAATGGCAACTGGCATTTTCCGTTTTTGCCCAGCTTATCCATTGCTAGGCGTTAAAACTTGCAAGAAAGATTCTGGTTGCTGCTAATTAGTTAGTGAACTAGAAGTCCGTAAAGTACCAAAGAGATGGTGCCAGTCAGTAATGCTGGCACCATTCTTCTTTTGGGCGAGGACAACATCACAGCCAAGGCTAGTCCTGTTACAACCAAGCGGACGGCTAGCGGAACAGTCCCAAGTAAACCGACTGGCAACAAAATAATTCTAAGCGTCAAAGCAGCTACCATCGCATACGTTACAGCTGATAGCCATTTGAACACTTCACCATCTTGGCTAATTTTTCCTGAAAAATAAACGCCCAAGCCCCGCCAAAAATAAGTTCCCACGCACGCAAGTATCAAAGCGCCCCATACGCCTGCGTCATTAAATAAATTAGAGAGTTGGGTTGTTTCAGGCAAGTTGCTTACCTCTTAAGTATTTGTCAATTGAATAAGCGACCGATCCACCGACTAAGCCACAAATTAATAGCGCGTAATTGGGCTGCCATAAATAAACTAACGGCCCACTAATAGCGCCAACAACAATTGCAATCCGATTGCCTCGGGGCTTAACCTCAGTAAATGTTAATAAGAAAAATAATGGGTTGATAAAAACCAAACCAAGATTTAAATAGGTAGGCACCTCGCCCGCAATTAGATACCCCAGCACTGTTGCAGGCGTTGAAACACCCCAACAGACCAGCGCAAAGCCCGTGTAATAAGAGAGGCGTTTCTCGGGGTTCATTTTAGGAAAATCCTTCATAGCAACTGCCCATGAACTCATGGCCATGAAATGAACCAATACATAATAAAAACGACTACGATGTTTTTGTGGGAACTGAGGGAATAAAGTCAGGCACATCGTGAAAAAACGTGTCGCTGTTAATGTCACCGCTAAAGCAGTAGCAACGCCTGACGCACCAAGAATCACCATTTCTAGCAATACAACCTGCCCCGGCAAAGCAAACATAAAGGAGCTAGTCGCAGCGGTTAACCACATATCTAAACCATTGGCCTTGCCCATCGCACCAAAACCTAGCATGCCAGCAAATAAAACAGCTGCAGGGGTGCCTAAAGCATCTCTTGCACCTTCTAGTAGAACTTCTTTCTTTAAATTCATAAAGCGAGTGTATTGTTTTTTAGATATTTTGGTTGAGCGCCCACAAAATATGCTCAACAACAAGCGGTGATGCCGTGCCTAATTTATCCCGCAAGGCTTCCTGAAGTGACAGACGATCAGCGTTAGATAGTTTGTTAGACCTACAAGCATTCCCCATTCCAATCGCTAAGTTTCTTTGCCAAGCTTCATAACCAATCCGGCGAATAGGACTACCTTCATGACGCTGTAAGAAATCATCCTCTGTCCAATTCCACAAAGCTAATAAATGGCTGTGATCTAAGCCATGGCGTGGCAAAAAGTCAGGCAAGGGACTGATTTGAGCAAATTTATTCCATGGGCAGACTAATTGGCAATCATCACAACCGTACACACGATTGCCCATCATAGGCCTGAGCTCTTCTGGAATCGAGCCTTTGTGCTCAATCGTTAAATAAGAAATACAACGTCTTGCATCCAATTGATAAGGTGCTGTAATGGCTTTTGTTGGGCAAATATCCAAACAAGCTGAACATTCACCGCAGTGACTAGTCACTGGTGGATCGATAGGGAATGGCACATCGACATAGATTTCACCCAAGAAAAACATCGAACCCGCTTCACGATTTAATAAAAGTGTATGTTTACCGCGCCACCCCAAACCAGACTTTTGAGCCAACTCCACTTCCATCACCGGCCCAGAATCGACAAAAACACGAAATCCAAAAGCGCCTATTTTTTCTTGTATCCGGTCTGCTAAATGTTGCAGGCGAGTACGTAGGATCTTGTGATAATCGCGCCCCCTGGCATACAGAGCAATTGCAGCTTTTGAAGGATGCTCTGTTTTTTCAAACTCTAATTCGCGCCAATCCAAAGCAGTTCGCATCTCAGGCGTATCAGGTAAATAATCCATACGTACCGTCAGAACACGAATCGTTCCCGCATGCAATAGTTGAGGCTCAATACGCAAATGTTCGTGTTGGCTCATATAATTCATATCACCGTGACGACCAGCCGCCAACCACTCTCTCAATTTGGGCTTAGCCTGACTCATGTTTGTGTCAGAAACTCTGATATCGCCAAACCCAAAGGAACGCGCTTCATCTCTCAACCAATCAATTTGGTTAATCCAAGAAGCAGCAGGAGTTATCGAGGTTGTGGGAGTCATCTTCATGAAATTATTAGTACTCAGGTGAGATTGTAGGTCGGCATGACAGAAAAAACACTTCCTGCTTCGTTTTCATCACTTTTACTCACAGAAGAAGAGACAGCTAAGCTGGCTGCTCGACTAGCAGAGGGCATCAGCCGTCTAGTGAAACAGCACCCTCAACTTCATTTGCATATCTCTTTGATCGGAGATTTAGGGGCTGGCAAAACAACCTTCACCAGATACTTATTGAAATCTCTAGGACATACCGGCAAAGTTAAGAGCCCCACGTATGCCTTATGTGAACCCTATGAGCTCAGCCTAGGTGATCAGACTGTGGCTTTTCATCACTTTGACCTGTATCGCATGAAATATGCCAAAGAGTGGATTGACGCCGGATTTAGAGACACCTTTAGTAACCCAGGCATCTGTTTAGTGGAGTGGCCTGAAAAAGCTGAAGGAACCCTAGCTCCTGCCGACTGCACCATGACCTTAGAGATAAATGAGGACGAGAGTCGCCAGGTTTCGATTCATAGCCTCAGCGCTATGGGTCAAGCATTAATCCAAGCACTTAGCTAAGTTACTCAACATGAAACGACGCACTGCTCTCAAAGTAATTGGCCAAGGAGGCGCGCTGCTCCCGCTCTTACTTTTAGGGCCGTCCCAATTAGCTTGGGGAGCAAAATTGTTGGCTGTTCGCGTTTGGCCTGCAGAAGACTACACCCGCATCACACTTGAATCTGATCAACCATTAAAACTATCGCATCAATTACTCAGTCATCCCGATCGATTAGTTGTCGATGTTGAAGGATTAGAACTGACTCCGACCATCAAAGAGTTAGTGGCCAAAGTTAAAACAGACGACCCTTACATTTCTCAAGTGCGTGTTGGGCAATTCCAGACAAAAGTAGTTCGTTTAGTTTTTGATCTAAAAGAAAGCATCCAACCGCAGTTATTTACTTTAGACCCAGTAGGGGACTATCAAAACCGCGCTTTATTTGATTTATACCCAATGGTTTCCAATGACCCATTGATGAAACTAGTCCGTAATAGCGCTAAAAAATCAGCCGCATTAGAAGCTGAAGATCCGATTGGAGCGATTGCCAGAAAAGAGACTGGCAAAGATGCAAAAACAAGTGAGCCTAAATCAGGTAGCGATAAAACAACCAAACGCTTATTAACAATTGCTATTGATCCAGGCCATGGTGGCGAAGACCCTGGCGCAATTGGTAAAAAAGGTTCCAGAGAAAAAGATGTCGTGTTATCTATCTCAAAGATTCTTCGCGCCAAAATTGAGCAAGAGCCTGATATGCGGGCTTATTTAACACGAGATGGCGATTATTTTGTACCCCTACACATCAGAGTGAATAAAGCCAGAAGAATTCAAGCTGATTTATTTGTGTCGGTTCATGCTGATGCTTTTGTTCAGCCCCATGCTAAGGGGGCTTCTGTATTTGCGCTATCTCAACAAGGCGCCACTAGTACAACCGCAAGATGGATTGCCAATAAAGAAAATAATGCTGACTTAATTGGTGGCTTAAATATCAAGTCCCAAGATAAGCAAGTGGCGCAGCTTTTATTAGATATGTCGACTACGGCACAAATTAAAGATAGCTTAAAAGTAGGCAATTCCGTTTTACGCGAAATCGGCGGCTTTGCAAAACTTCATAAGAACCATGTTGAGCAAGCCAGCTTTGCAGTTCTGAAAGCACCAGATGTCCCATCAATTTTGATAGAGACTGCCTTCATTAGTAACCCTGAAGAAGAGGCGCGTCTCGCTGATAGTAATTACCAAGAGCAGGTTGCGATAGCCATCCTAAGAGGTATCAAAAATTACTTTGCTCAGAACCCTCCCGTAGCCAAATCTAGACAAATCTAGCTCTAATTTAAAAAATCCGCTATAATCTTCTTTTTACAGATTTGGGTCGGTAGCTCAGTCGGTAGAGCAGCGGACTTTTAATCCGTTGGTCGCGAGTTCGAGTCTCGCCCGACCCACCAATCTACACAAAAGCCTCTGAATTTCAGAGGCTTTTTCTTTTGGGTAGCTAAGTTAATAAGACTAGCACGCGTGAATCGTCACTCTCATTCCCAACGCTTGATTAAGCATGACTCCCGCTAAAAATAGTAATCTGCGGCAGCTATATCAAAGTAGTACTTAATATCATCCATCAGCATTAAGTGATCAGGGTGGACCAAATAGGACTTTAGATCTTCTTCTGTTTGAAAACCTGACTCCAAAACATAATCCCAACAGGCAGGTCTTGACAGTTCATTTTTAGACATTCGCCAAGTCTGAATAAGATCAATCTTCTGATCTAAATTTTTTAGTCCTACATACACACGCTCTTCAAGCACCAAGTCTTGAGGCAAGTCTACTTTCTTTTTGAATAAAACAATGTGCTTGAGCATAACGACCTCACCTACGAATAAGATTGAACCAATGATTGAATGAACAAATCAGCACCTAACCCCACTTTAGCTTGCCAGTCATCACCAGAATCATTATTTGCATCATCCGTAATGTACTTAAAAGATTGCCAAGGAATATTAAAGTCATAAGCAACCGCTGCAATGGCAAATAGCTCCATATCCACTACATCCACTTGATGATTGTGCAACCATAGATCTTCAGCAGTCACAAAACTATCGCCTGTGCCACAGGTATAACCTTTGCCTTGGGCTAGATACTCTTGAGGTTTCATACAAAAAGGTACTTGCCCTCTAGGAGCCAGGGGCTCAGCCATCATATCTCGTTGCACCACACGACCAATTTCAATCAAACCATGAACAGCAGGATTAATTCTGCCAACCGTACCAAAATTGATCACCCTATTGGGTTCATATTGCTGAATGGCTTTAACGGTTGCAATACTGGCATTCACCTTCCCGACCCCTGTATAAACTATTGCCATATCAACTGGCAATAAACGACGTGGCAACTCTGTTTCTAATGCTGTAATAATGAGTGTGTGATTTTTCATACCTAAATATCCATGAACTTATTAGATTATCTGACACCTGTCCCCGATTTTCCGAAACCGGGCATTATTTTTAGGGACATTTCCCCATTACTGGAAAACACCACGGCATTTCAAGAAGCGATTCAACAAATGCATGATCTAACCAAAGATTTAGATTACACCCATATTTTGGGCATTGAGTCACGCGGCTTTATTTTTGGTTCCGCCCTCGCCCTTCAGGCCAAAAAGGGGCTGATTCTTGCCAGAAAACCCAACAAACTTCCCTTAGCCACATATCAGGCATCTTATGGTTTGGAATACGGCACAGATTTATTAGAAATCCAACAAACGATTATTCCTCCCAACTCAAAAATACTGCTTCTAGATGACGTACTAGCAACCGGTGGCACACTCTTAGCAGCAGCGGAGTTGGTTGAGAAAACCGACGGGGTTATTTGCTCTGCATTAACTCTTCTTGAAATTGAGTTTCTAGAAGGTGGTAAAAAACTAGCCCGCAAAAACTTACACTATCAATCTGTATTGAAAATTTAATGGCTTTTTTAAGAAATGATTGAAATATCTCAAAACAGCATGCTGATATTTGACTTATTCTTAAAAAAGACGCCCAATGGACATATCGACACGAGGAGAATGGCATGAAAATACTTTTACCAATTGACGGATCCAAACATAGCCTAAAAGCCTGTGACTACATCATTAAACACCTCAATATGTTTAATGCTGATGGCGTGAAATTAGTAGTACTGAATGTGCAAACAGATAATATCCCTCCTGAAGTGATGCAATACATTCCACCGAAGTCGATTGCCAAGTGGTACGACAGTCAAGCAGAACTAGCTTTGAAGGCTGGAGTTGGTAAATTAAAAAAAGCTGGTGTTACGTTTGAAGTAGCCAAAAAAACGGGTCATACTTCAGACACCATTCTTGAACAAGCCAAAAAAATGAAAGCCGATTTAATTGTGATGGGCTCTCATGGACGTGGTGCCCTGATGAATTTATTCATGGGCTCTATTGCCACGCAGGTCTTAGCTCAAGCGAAACAACCTGTATTGATTATTCGCTAATAAAAGGTAGGGTAGGGATGAAGTTAATTACTTCTTCCCACCTATTTTTCCTTCTGAGCCATTGAGTAATTTTTCAATATTGCCCTTATGGCGCCAGATTAATAATCCGCTCATAGCTGCCACAGCAGCCGCCATGGGTTGCACTCCAAATAAAAATATGAAATACAAAGGTGCAAATAAGGCAGAAATTAATGCAGCCAGAGATGAATAGCGCATAAATACTGCCACAATCAACCAAGTAGATAAGGTTGCCAGTCCCAGCACCCAATTAATCGCTAACAAAATACCTAATGCTGTTGCAACCCCTTTACCGCCTTTAAAGCCATGGAAAATTGGGAATAGATGGCCCACAAAAGCAGCAATGGCTGCTAGGGGTAAAACCCAAGAATCCACCTCAACACCCACCATCGCTCTAGCGATAGCAATGGCCACATAGCCTTTTGCAGCGTCCCCTAAGAGGGTCAACAATGCGGCCACCTTATTACCAGTTCTTAAAACATTCGTAGCCCCTGGATTTCCAGAGCCGTAGCTATGTGGATCAGGTAAGCGCATCGCTTTACTCACCACCACGGCAAAAGAAATGGATCCCATGAAATAAGATCCAAGAATAAGTAATCCGTAAAAAATAGTTTGATTCATAGTTAGGCTCTAGGATGGTGCTGTTGATGTATATTTTTCAAACGCTCACGCGCAACATGAGTGTATATCTGTGTAGTGGATATGTCTGCATGTCCCAATAATAATTGAACCACTCTTAAATCAGCACCGTGATTTAATAAATGTGTCGCAAAGGCATGCCGAAGGGTATGTGGCGATAAAGGCACCAAAATTGCTGCTTGGGCAGCGTGACGCTTAATCATGTGCCAAAAAGTCTGTCGAGTCATACCATCACTGGTGTGCCTTGCCAAAAACAAGTGCTGACTGGTTTTATGACCTAATAATTGTGGCCTAGCCTCATCGATATAACGTTTTAACCACTGAGCAGCCTCCATCCCAAAGGGCACCAATCGCTCCTTACCGCCCTTGCCGCTTGCTACACGCACAACACCCTCATTAAGACCAACTTCAATGGTCTTCAAATCCACAATCTCAGAAACACGCAAGCCACTGGCATACATTAACTCCAACATGGTTCGATCTCTAAGACCTAAAGGTGTATCTACATCAGGCGCTTGCAATAAAGCCTCAACCTGAGCTTCGCTCAGCGTCTTTGGAAATCTTGGTGCTTGTTTAGCGGCCCTTAAATTAATACAAGGATCCACCTTAATCAGGCGCTTACGAATACCTAATCGATAAAAACGCTTTAGAACTGTTAAACGTCGATTAGCGGTCGTCGCTTTATCTCCTCGGCGATGAGACATATAGCCCATCACATCCGCAGCAGACACAGCATATAAGTCTTTTTTGCCAGAATTTTCTTGATCTAACCAGCGAGCAAATAAAATAAGATCTCTACGATAAGCAGCCAAGCTATTCTTAGATAAGCCATCTTCTAGCCAACATGTATCGCAAAAAGCATCTATAGCCTCCAAGCTAGCAATGAACTGTTTGCTAGTTGGGGTTATATTTTCTGAATCTATGTCAGAAATTGTTTTTTTGACTACCATGGAGCTTTTATTCTAAAAGAGACTGATTTGAACTCGGCATTTTTATTACTTCCTGATTTTCTACTCATTTTGCTTGGGTTCACCTTAGTCCGCCACTCCCCTTTAAATAAGAGTGTTTGGGAAGGTGCAGAAAAATTGGTTTATTACCTCTTATTCCCATCCCTTTTATTTAATTCTATTAATCAAACCAAGTTTGATTGGGGTGGCACATCTCACATGTTAATTGTGGCAGCTGTAGCATTTTTCTCAGCCGCCTTCTTAGGTTGGTTATCTCATTTTTTCTCAAAGAAAAACCCAAAGACATGGGCATCAGGATTTCAGACATCTTTCCGCTTTAACTCTTACATCGCATTTGCAGCGGCTGGCCGCTTAGCAGGTGAAGAAGGCGTGGCCTTAATGGCGATCACAATCGGGTGCCTAGTCCCTATTGCCAATGGCATGGCTGTATGGTCTTTAGCAAAACATTCGGAGTCACATTTATTCAAGGAGTTAATGAAGAATCCACTCCTTGTGGCTACAAGCTTAGGCTTACTCAGTAACATCCTCGGATTAAAGTTACCTGATTATTTGGCGCTGAGCTTAGCGCGCATGGGGGCAGCTTCCATTGCATTAGGACTACTCACCGTTGGCGCAGGGCTGATGTGGTTTCAGAGCAAACGAGATGGTGCACTAGTTGCTTATTGGACGACCGTGAAATTAATTGCTATGCCGGCTATTGCATTTTCACTAGGCAAATATATGGAACTACCAGCCGCTCAACTTAATAGCGTGGTGCTCTTTGCAGCCATGCCTACAGCGACTAGTGCCTATGTCTTGGCTAACCGTATGAAAGGCGATGGAACGATTGTGGCTATTAGCATTTCTGTCATGACATTGGGGGCTGCCATTACTCTGCCTTTTTGGTTGGTTCTATTGAAATAGCCATTCACTTAAATCGTACTCACCTTAGGATCACAGGCTCAATCGTTAAATCCACCCTAAATTTATCTCTTACCGTTTGCTGAATCTGTTTGGCTAGCTGCAGCAGCTGCTCACCCGTGCCACCACCATGATTAACTAAGACTAGGGCCTGCTTGTCATACACCCCCACAGCGCCCTGTCGATAACCCTTAAAGCCACACTGATCAATTAACCAACCTGCCGCTAGCTTCCAAGTTTTAGCTTGGTTCATTGCTGCTGACACTTCATAAGCCACCAACTGAGGAAACTGCTGCTTTAGCTGTTCATACTGATCATTTGAAACAATCGGGTTGTGAAAGAAACTACCGGCATTACCGAGTACTCGAGGATCTGGCAATTTGGCACTTCGAATTTCACAAACTTTATTAAAAATATCTTTTGCACTGACTTCTTTGCTTTCCCGTTGATCATGCATCAAAGCCTTGGCTAATTCCGCATAAGCAAGATTGGCTTGCCATTGTTTAGGTAATGCAAAACAAACTGAACTCACAATATAACGATGAGGCTGATGTTTAAAGATACTATCGCGATAAGCAAACTGACAGTCGGCTTTGGTAAAACGCACCCACTGTTCAGTTTTTGTGTCAAAGGCTTCTAAAGAATCCAATACGTCAGCCAACTCTAGACCATACGCGCCAATATTTTGGATTGGTGCCGCACCCACCGTGCCTGGGATTAAGGCTAGATTTTCCAGGCCAGCATATCCCTGACTAAGCGCCCAGGCCACAAAATCGTGCCAATTTTCACCCGCCATGGCTTCAACATAGAAGTGGCTATCAGTTTCTCTACTCAAACGCCGACCTTTGATGGCCATCAACCCTACATAACCGGAGATATTTTTAACCAAAACAAGATTACTACCGCCACCTAAAAGAGCCCACTCAGCCTTATCTTTATTAGCTTTTTCAACAAAAATAGGAATATCAGCACGATCGGTTATATGAACCAAATGCTCTGCAAAAACATCAAAACCAAACGTGTTATGCGAGCGCAATGTCGCATTCATATCAATCTTCATGCCACAATCTTAACTGTGATTAACTTTGTTTTTGACATTTAGGTGAACTATGCCCTCATTTGACGTTGTATGCGAACCAGACATGATTGAAGTAAAAAATGCGCTGGAACAGTCCAATAAAGAGATTTCCACACGTTTTGACTTCAAGGGGTCCGATGCCCGTATTGAACAAAAGGGTGAAGAATTAACTCTTTTTGGTGACGATGATTTTAAATTACGCCAGGTGCGTGATGTTTTATTAGCCAAATTAGCAAAACGTAATGTCGATGTTCGTTTTCTAAAAGACGGCAAACTTGAAAAAATTTCTGGCGATAAATTAAAACAGATCGTTGAAATCCAAAAAGGTATTAGCTCTGAAATCGCCAAAAAAATTGTACGTTTAATCAAAGATAGCAAGATCAAAGTACAGGCAAGTATTCAAGGTGATGCAGTACGCGTTACAGGCGCTAAGCGCGATGATTTACAGGCAGTCATGGCGTTGTTACGCAAGGATGTAGAAGAAGCCCCGTTAGGCTTTAATAACTTTAGAGATTAAGCATAGACTGGGTGATACATCAACTGGATTGTGTATCACTGGAAAACAAAAAGGGACAGTTTTCACTGTCCCTTTTTTATGACTGTTAATCAGTCAGCAGTCGCTGGATTTTACAAACCACCGTTTTGCTGAGCAACCATCATGTAAAGCATTGGGATAGAGAACATCGTATTAAAACGTGATGTCAACATCGCCAATCTTGCAGCAGCAGCTTTCTCAGCAGCTTCTACTTGAACGATACCCAAAGCTTTCTTCTGGTTTGGCCAAATGATGAACCAAACGTTGAAGGCCATCACAATTGCCAACCACATACCAATACCAATCGCCAATACTGGGCGTTGTAATGTCAATGCATTAACAAGGTAACCATTAGCACCAGCCAATAACAAACCAGTTACAACTGTGAATAAAGCTGCATAACGGAACCAAAACAACGCTGCAGGTGCAATCACTTTACTGATAGCAGGTTTTTGCTCATCAGGGATTTTTGACATAGATGGAATTTGTACAAAGTTGAAATACCACAACAAACCAATCCACATCACACCTACTAATACGTGTAACCAACGCATCACAAATGCGCCCCAAGCATGATCAAAAGCAATTGCATTACCTGTTGATGCAGTAACTGCTGCAATAATCAAAACCAATAGAACTACACCAGCAATAATCGTACGTTGTAGAGATTGTAAGATTGATCCCATAGTTATTTCCCCTTTGAAATATTGTTTAGATAAAAGTACGAACCCTATGGCTCATCACTTATGCCTGTGCGGATTATCCATGATTTAGCTAAATTTCGCTAAATGTCGTGAAACCGCTCAATGGTCGATGCGAACCTCTGAAAATTTAACCTCAGCTTGACCTTCGGCCACACGCAAATCAAATAACTCGCCAACTCTCGCTTGTTTTGGATTTCTGATGGCCTGTCCATCTTGCCCTATCAATACCGCATAACCGCGTTCTAAGGTTCGCTGAGGATTTAGCAACTCCAAATGAGTCATACGCGCTTGATGCGATTGTTGATACATCGCGAGTTGTGATGCCCAAGCCTGAAGCATCCTGGCGTTTAATTGCTGTACCTTTTCTCTCATCTGCGAAGGATTGGGAATGGCATGCGATAGGCGTAATGACAATTGATCTAAACGCTGCGCTTCGCGATCAAGACGTTGTGTCACTCGGATGCTCATTTTCTGAGACAAAACCACCAAATCTTGCAAAAGCGCATCACGGTCTGGGGTTACCAACTCAGCAGCACCTGTTGGCGTTGGCGCCCGCAAATCAGCAACAAAATCAGCAATCGTAAAATCAGTCTCGTGACCTACACCAGAGACGATCGGAATCGGTGATGCAGCAATACAACGCGCCAAGGCCTCATCATTAAAGGCCCATAAATCTTCAATACTGCCGCCACCACGAACCAATAAGAGCACCTCTAGCTCACCCTGCTCTGCTAAAGCATAAGCAGCCCTCAGTGCTTGTATTAATGCCATAGGAGCCTCGACTCCCTGAACTAAACTGGGGAATACAGTGACGGGAATATGCGGTGATCTTCGTTCCAAAGTGGTCAAGACATCCTTTAATGCAGCAGCCTGCGCAGAAGTCACAACACCAATTGCTTTAGGATGTTTAGGTATTGCTCGCTTATGTGACTCGTCAAAAAGTCCTTCTGCTCCTAATTTTTCTTTTAACTTTAAAAATGCCTCATACAAACCGCCTTGGCCAGCTCGACGCATTAATTGAACATTAAGCTGCAAATCACCTCGTGGCACATACATCCCAACTTGGGCTGCCACCTCAACCAAATCCCCCTCTTTAGGCAAAAAACCAACCTGAGAGTTTCTACCGCGGAACATCACACCTCTTAATTGGCCCTCTGCATCCTTTAGAGAAAAGTACCAATGTCCGCTGTCATAAGCCTTGAAGTTAGAAATCTCCCCCCGAACCCAGACATGACCGATATGCCCTTCCAATACTTCAGCAATGGCACGGTTAAGCGCTCCAACTCCGATAATTTCTCTTGTTATTTCTGTCATTTTTTCAGGTTAAATCAGTATCTATAAGGGGTAAAGCTTAATAACTATCCACAGGCCTTGATGAAAAAAGGTCATTCAAACAAAAATTCCCCCCAGAGCCCATATCAACAATCTATGTATTTGATTTTAATAATATTTTTTATATATTTTCTTTTAATAAATAGCACCTTGTACGAACAATCAATGGCTTAGGAGAACTGTTGAAGAAAGTTTTTCACATAGTTATCCACAAGCTTGATGTTGGTCTTTGGAGCTAGCCCTCGCCTTCGTTTAAAGTAGAGGCCTATGTATACCATCTTAATCGCTGCCGGCTGGCCTGTATGGCCCCTTTTAATCACCTCCATTATCGCCCTAGCCATCTTATTGGAGCGAACTTGGTTTTTACAGGCCAAGCAGGTCTCCCCAGCTCATCTAACTGACGGAGCCATCTTGCTAGCTGATTCTGGGGCACTGAATTCCCCTCAAACAGCTGAGCAAGCGATTCAAACATTATCTGATGCAGCGCCACTTGGCCGCATATTAGGCGCAGCCCTGTCACAACGATCTCAGCATGCTAGCGAAGAGAAAACAATTGAAGCCATGCAAGAGGCTGCAGAAGAAGTTGCTCTGTTATTAGATCGCTACATGGGTGCCTTAGCTACCATCGCCACCATCGCACCTTTATTAGGTTTATTTGGCACAGTTGTTGGCATGATTGAAATTTTTGGCAGCCAACAAAGTAACAGTGCCAACCCACAACAATTAGCGCATGGCATTTCTATCGCCCTTTACAACACCGCATTCGGCCTCTTAATTGCTATCCCAGCCTATACAGGTTGGCGTGCACTCAAAGCGATGGCAGAAAAACGTCAACGTGAATGTGAAGTCGCTGCTAAAAAATTATTACGCCATCTATTTAAAGTCAGCGCATAAAGCAATTTATGATTTTTAACTCACCATCTAAAAAGAGTATTTTTGGCGGGCTCGGTCACAATGCCTCCCAGCAAAGTGCGCCCGAAATTAATCTCATACCATTTATTGATGTACTGTTAGTCATTCTTATTTTTTTAATGATTTCGACAACTTTCACACGCTACCAAGAGCTATCCATCACTTTACCGAGCGCTGAGGGTGCCGCATCTAACAGCAAACCTAAAGATATTTCTGTGGCTATTTCTTCTGACGGCAGAATTGCGATTAATGGTAAGCGCGCGGCTGTAGATGAATTAAGCAACGCTTTAAATGCTGCGGCCAATCAAGCTGGTAAAAGCGAGAATGGTCCTATGATCATCATTGCAGCAGATGGCAAAGCACCTCACCAAGCAGTTATGCAAGTCATGGAAGCAGCTCGCAATGCCAACCTTCCTAATGTGGTTTTCGCGACTCAGTCAAAATCAAAATAAATGGCTACCCATAAACTCCCAACAAGCCCTGCTTACACATTTCAAAAAGCACCTCGCTATTGGGAAAGAAAAGGCTTAGTCGCTTTATTACTTTGGCCACTGGCCAAAATGTTTGGATGGATCACACAAATCCGAAAATGTTTATATGCCTTAGGCATCATCAAAAGTAGCGCATTAAACGTTCCCGTGATCATCGTTGGTAATTTACGGGTAGGCGGAACAGGTAAAACACCTACGGTCTTAGCCCTTGCAAAAGCGCTTCATGAAGAAGGATTTCACCCAGGTATTATTTCTAGAGGTTATAGAGGCAAAGGTTCTAAAAATAATGGGGCAGATCCCATTGAAGTTACCTCGCAATCGAACCCCTTAGAACTTGGTGATGAACCCTGCTATATGGCTCAACAACTGGCAGAGTTAGCCGTCCCAATTGTTGTCCACTCTAACCGCACCGCTAGTGCTAAAACACTATTGAAATTACACCCCGAAGTTAACGTGCTGATTAGTGATGATGGCCTTCAACATTACGCCATGAAAAGATGGCCTGCGCGTGAAGGTGGTCGAGATATTGAATTAGTGATTCGGGATGCGCGAGGAGAAGGTAATGGCTTTTTGTTACCAGCGGGTCCATTAAGAGAAAATGCAACACGAGCGCGTGATTTCACTCTCAATTTAGGCACACTCAAAAAAGATACCGCACCCTATTTAATGGATGCGCCTAACTTTCGAGTAGAAACTCACTTAGCCAATGCGTATCAATTAGCACACCCAACATATAACCGGCCGCTATCTGATTTTTCAACTGAAACAAATTTGGTAGCTGCAGCAGGTTTGGGGAATCCTAAAAAATTCTTTGATGTTCTAGAAGCTGCAGGGTTAAAAGTAACACCCCTGCCTTTACCGGATCATTTTGACTTCCAAGAAAATCCATTCAAAGACATGGATGCCTCAGCGATTCTCATCACGGAGAAGGATGCCGTAAAATGTTCACAACTTGCAGAATATAAAGATGATGAGCGCATTTGGGTGGTTCCTGTGACCGTCGAACTGCCAAAAGAATTTGTCACACTCATGGTTGATATTTTGCGTAGACCACAACCTTAATCTCGTAGAAGTACTGGAATGGAGCTGATTTAATCATCATGGATAAACGTTTACTAGATATTTTGGTTTGCCCCATTTGCAAATCCAGCTTAGAACATGATGCCGAAAAAAATGAGCTTATCTGCAAAGCAGATCAATTAGCTTATCCGATACGAGATGGCATCCCCGTGATGTTGGCTAATGAAGCTAGGTCCTTAAATACACCAGCCAACTAAACCCGACCAAACCGTATGACAACCAAGCCTCCTTCATTTATTGCAGTCATTCCCGCACGCTTGGCATCTACCCGCCTCCCCAATAAACCTCTAGCAGATATTGCTGGCAAACCGATGGTCGTACGTGTCGCAGAAAGAGCATTACAGTCCGGCGCTCAGCGAGTGATTGTGGCTGTTGATGATGCAAGTATCTTTGAGGCTTGCCAAGCACATCAACTGGATGTGCTACTCACATCCAATCAACACCTAACTGGGACAGACCGCTTAAGTGAAGTTGTGAGGCATCTCAATCTTGGCGATGATGAAATCATTGTGAATGTGCAAGGTGACGAACCACTTATTCCACCCAAGCTTATTGCGCAAGTTGCCCAAACTCTTGCTAACCACCCTCAAGCTGCCATAGCAACAGCAGCCTTGGCGATTCATGATCAAGCGGAAATTCATAATCCAAACGTGGTGAAAGTAGCCATGGATCATGCACAAAAGGCACTCTATTTTTCAAGAGCACCTATTCCATTTAGCCGAGACCCTAGCAAATTTCAAGCTCAGTGTTACCGCCACATCGGTATGTACGCTTATAAAGCTAGTTTCTTAAAAGAATTCGCAAACTTAGCACCAGCCCCGATCGAAGAAGCAGAGTCACTCGAGCAACTACGAGCCATGTGGTACGGCTACGCTATTCAGGTCCTAGTCACGAATACAGCACCACCTCCTGGGGTAGACACTGCCGAAGACTTAGAGCGCGTTAGAGCTGTTTTTAAGGCATCCCTTTAACTTATAGCGGTATTTATGGTTTTCTCAGGGAAATCCTGATGCCAGAACATTGGATTTAAACCGAAATAATGGGAAAATCAATCAGTTAAGACGCATCAGTCAGCTTGCTGTCAAAGAAACAGCCTACTCTTGTCGTTTTCTAAGAATCAGCAACACCCATCAACTAATTAAGGGAGTTAAACCATGCGCTTGATCCTATTAGGTGCCCCTGGCGCCGGTAAAGGCACGCAGGCTAAATTTATTTGCGAGAAGTTTGCTATTCCACAAATTTCTACAGGCGACATGTTGCGCGCAGCAGTTAAGGCTGGCACACCATTAGGTATTGAAGCTAAAAAAGTGATGGACTCAGGCGGTTTGGTTTCTGATGAAATCATTATTGGCTTGGTCAAAGACCGTCTAACTCAGGCTGATTGTGCCAAAGGTTACTTATTTGACGGTTTCCCTCGCACCATTCCTCAAGCACAAGCGATGAAGGATGCGGGTGTACCCATTGATTACGTGCTTGAAATTGATGTGCCTTTTAATGCCATTATTGATCGCATGAGTGGTCGTCGTGTTCACGTTGCCTCTGGCCGCACTTATCACGTCACATTCAATCCACCGAAAGTAGCGGGTAAAGATGATGAAACTGGTGAGGAGTTAATCCAACGCGAAGATGACAAAGAGGAAACAGTTAAAAAACGCTTGGAAGTGTATGACTCACAGACACGTCCACTAGTTGACTACTATTCTTCATGGGCAAAAAATGGTGATCCTACCGCACAAGTAGCGGCACCTGCCTATCGCAAGGTTGAAGGTACAGGTTCTGTAGAAGCCATCACAGGACATGTATTTGCTGCACTTAAGTAATATGAGTGATTCTTGCTAGCGGGTTCATGCTAGCAAGAGCTGACCCAATAAATAGAATTTTCTACCTTATGTTTGGCCCATCATGATGTCGCATAATGCGTTGAGTCGGCAACTTCGGCACTGACAAAACCTTCTTGACGCAGACGGCAAGATTCACAACAACCGCAAGCCTCTCCCTTTGAATTAGCCTGATAACAAGAAACGGTCATTGAGAAATCCACGCCCAAGCGCATACCAACCTGAATAATCTCCGCTTTACTCAGCGAAATAATCGGCGCATGCACTCTAAATCGGGTTGCAGCTTGCCTTGACTCAACACCAGCCTTCGTCGCGAGATTGGCCGTAGCCTCAAAGGATTGCACATACTCAGGCCGACAATCCGGATAGCCTGAATAGTCAACAGCATTTGCCCCAAAGAAAATATCCAATCCACCCAAAGCTTCTGCCCACCCTAAAGCAACGGACAACATAATGGTGTTGCGTGCAGGTACATAAGTAATTGGAATCTCATCTTTCGCGCCAGCACTTGTAGGTATAGCATAAGCATCATCTGTTAATGCCGAGCCGCCGACAAAACGGCGTAAATCCAAATCAATGATTTCATGACGAACCGCACCCAGCGTTTTAGCAACACGCACGGCCGCATCTAACTCGGATGAGTGTCTTTGACCATATCGAAACGATAAGGCATAAGGTGTGTAATCCAGTTGTTTAGCTATGGCTAAAACAGTCGCAGAATCCAGCCCCCCTGATAATAAAATGACCGCAGGGGCACCGGGAGTGCGAGCACGCATGGACTCAAAATCAATGGACATATACGCTCGTTTTTACTTCAAACGCTTCAAAGCTTGTTTAGCTAATCCAGCAGCATCGCTATCGGGATGTTTCGCTATTAATGCCTCTAAAGTCTTCTTGCCGGCAGGTTTTTGACCTGACTCAACTTGGCTATTCGCTACAGTCAATAAAGCATCTGGCGTACGTACATGAAGAGGATAGCGCTTGACCATAGACTGCAACCCAGAGATTGCCAACTTGTAGTCCTTCTGAGCGTAATTCACATTACCCAACCAAAACTGCGCTAGGGGCCAATAAGGGCTATCTGGATATTTTTTTACAAAACTCTGGAAGCTAGCTTCTGCTCTTTTCATATTTGCGTCTTGAAAAGCTTTTAATGCGGCTTCATAAGCTTCTTTTTCACCTGCCTGAACAGTCCCTTGCACGCCCTCAATTTCCATGACTTGAGGCTCAAACTTTTTTACTCGACCGTTCAGATCCTGATAAAAGCTTTTCTGTTGCGCCAATAATTCTTCAACTTGCTTCTCAAGCAATTCCGTACGACCACGCAGGCGCGCATTTTCCTGAACAGTTTGCTCCAATTGATTTTGCAAATCAATTTGTGATTGCTGGCTAGCAGCAACCTGTGAACGCAAATCTAAAATGGCTTTTCGCGCTTCATTGTCTTCAAAAAGAGCTGCCGCAGGAAAACTATAAGTAGCTAATGCAACAAAAACAACAGCGGCCAACGCCGCTGTTTGATGATGCAAAGCAATTAAACGCTTCATTTGCATGTTGTTTAACCAATGAATTAGTAAGCAATATCAGCGCGGCGATTTTCTTGCCACGCTGCCTCATTACTACCGTCAGCTTTTGGCTTTTCTTTACCAAAACTAACTGCTTCCATCTGCGTATCAGAAACACCTAAAAGGGATAATGACTTACGCACAGCTTCAGAACGACGTTGTCCTAGCGCCAAGTTGTACTCAGTTGTGCCGCGCTCGTCCGTATTACCTTCTAATTTGATCTTACGATCTTTATTAGTCTTTAAATAATTAGCATGCGCTTGCAAGGTTGATTGATACTCAGGTTTAACTGTATAGCTATCAAAATCAAAATAAACACTACGCTTAAACAACGGGCTCTTTGGATCATTCCATGGCTGCGAACTTAAGTCACCGCCAGATTTTCCAGCGCCATCCACATCATCTAATTTGACGCCTGATGCACAAGCACCAAGAAATGCTACCGATAACAACAAAGCCGCACGGCGAGCCATAGAAAAATGATTCATATATCCTCCAATTAAAAAATTCTTTTACTGCACTAAAAGTTACTTTTAAGCACTTTTGGTTAATTAGCTTCTATCGTAACAAATCCTGATATCAGTAAGTCAAAACCAGCTTGCCACGATCTATTTAATCCATAAACGGGCCCCAAGCTGGCTCACGAATATCCGCACCAGGTAGGCTCAAAATTTGTTTGTTTTTACCATCGATAGAAACCGCCATCAAAACCGGTTTACCCCCACTGCGTGCTGCAAATAATACATAACGACCATTAGCTGCAAAGGTTGGCGTTTCATCACGATTACCATCACTTAAAGCCATCACCTCACCAGAAGCAAGGTCTTGCAAGTGCAAGCGATAAGCGCCGCCCACACGAGCCACATAGACTAAATTCTTGCCGTCAGGTGAGATACGTGGGCTAGTGACAAAACCTAACTTAAATGTGACACGTTGAGCTGTACCATCACCCTCACCTTCAGTAGACATGCGATAGATTTGTGGACTGCCTCCACGATCACTCGTGAAATAAATAGATTTACCATCTGGCGACCACTGAGGTTCCGTATCAATTGAGTAGCCTCGCGTTAAACGTCTAAGGCCTGTGCCATCAGCATTAATACGATAGATCTGAGTATTACCATCTTTAGATAAAGCAATCGCTAGAGATCGGCCATCTGGAGACCATGCCGGCGCACTGTTATTACCCTTCTGATTTGATAACACGGTGCGACGACCTGTTGCTAGTTCATGCACATAAATAACAGGTTTACGTGACTCAAACGACACATAAGCGACCTTGCGCCCATCTGGAGACCATACAGGAGAAATAATAGGTTCATTGCTAGACAGCGCCGGACGAGCATTTTCACCATCAGAGTCAGAAATGACTAAACGATTATTTTTGCCAGAACGAATCACATAAGAAAGTCGCGTTGAAAAAACGCCCCGCTCACCTAGAATTTTCTGAATGATGTCATCAGCAATTTTGTGACCCGCTAAACGCAAATCATCTGCGGCTACATTCACCACGATGCCGCCTAAACTTTCATTTTTACGAATATCAAATAAGCGGTAGCGAATTTCATATCGGCCATCTGACAACTTATTAACGCTACCTACCGCTAGAGCGTCAGCGCCTCTTGCAGCCCATGAATTGAAATCTGGCTTGGTATCTATACTTAATTCTGCGCCACCAGATTCAACATTGCGCATTGCGCCACTTCTAGCCAAATCAGAACGCACAATATCTGTGACCCGTAAGGACAGTTTACTTTCATCAGAAAAACGCATCACAGCAATCGGAAATAAAGATTGCCCCACCCCAGAAATCTCTATGTTCATTTGCGCATGAGTCGGTATTGCGACAAACATCACAGGGGCTAGAACTACAAAAGCAATGATTTTCTTTAATACTGCAATCAATTTCATTCTGTCTCTCACTAATCCTTTGGCTTAAAGATTAAGCGCATTTGTTTAGGCACTTTACCGTCATCATCTTTCGGTAATGTTTTGGCATCATCAATAGCTCTCAAAACCGCCCGATCCCAGGCAAGGTCACCACTACTCTTAAGAACATTTCTGTTGATGATACTGCCATCAGGGGCTAACTCAACAGCCACTTCTACCGCAGGGTTACCAGCAACCAAGGATGGGTTGAATACGATTAACGGCAAAATCTTACGGCGGACTTTATCAGCGTAGCCTGGTTTGGCGTTGCCACCCCCACCCACACCATCACCGACCACTCCACCACGACCTCCTGCAGCCCCCTCTTTACCCGCTGCAGAACGTAATCTTGCTAATTGATCGGCCCTTGATTTATCTTGTGCCAATGCTTCTTTTTTAGCTGCATCAGCCTTGGCCTTATCTTGTGCTTTTTGCTTATCTTCCTTGAGCTTTGCTTCTTTTAATTTGGCCTGCTTCTCTTCTTCAGCCTTTTGTTTTTTCAACTCTTTGGGGTCGACTTTTTTAACGGGCTTCTCTTCTTTTTTAGGCTCAGGCTTGGTTTCTTTTTTTCTCTTAACCGCAATATCAGCTTTATCATCAGCCTCCATCTTTTGCTCAACCGCTTGCGCAGGAGCACTTTTGACGACCGGTACGTTATCCCAAATTTCAGCTTCTAAACCTGCGGGGGTTTGACTCTTCCAATTAAGCCCAAATGCTAAAAAGAAAAACAACAACAAATGCATAGCCAAAGCCCAAACAAAAGCTTTGCCCGTTCCAGCATCTGACTGAAATCTCGAACGGAAATCATTCATGGGAGATATCGCTGAACTCAATTACTCTTGACCGCCAAACCAACTCGCTTGACGCCATTTTCTTTGAGGCGAGCCATCACATCCATCACGATTTCATACTTAATCGATTTATCGGCAGCAATGACCATCGGCTCATCCACTGCAAGATCAGCGCGTTCACGAGCAAAAGCACCAAGCTCTTGGCGAGATAAGGTTCTATCTGCCTTACCTTCACTTTTCACTAAAATTGTTTCATCAGCAGAAATATTCAACAATACGGGTGGCAATGGTTGAACTTGAGCACCCCCTACCGTTGGCAAATTAACAACACCTGGATTAACCATCGGTGTTGTCACCATAAAAATCACCAACAAAACCAACATCACATCAATATAAGGCACCACATTAATGTCAGCCATGGCGCGTCTTTTACTACCCGACTTTCTTGAGATACTTGCCATCTTTAACTCCTAATCTCTCAGTTCAGTCTTAATAACGGGCTTGCTGACGTTGAAGAATGTTTGAGAACTCCTCAATGAATGTTTCAAAACGAATCGCTAAGCGATCTATATCTGCTGCGTTACGGTTATAGGCGACAACTGCAGGAATAGCTGCAAATAAACCAATCGCGGTAGCCACCAAAGCTTCAGCAATGCCCGGGGCGACACTGGCCAAAGTTGCTTGCTGCACATTCGCCAATCCACGGAAGGAATTCATAATCCCCCAGACCGTGCCGAATAAACCGATATAAGGGGACACAGAACCCACGGACGCTAAGAATGGCAAATTGGCTTCTAAAGTATCCATTTCACGTTGATAAGCAGCTTTCATGGCGCGACGTGCGCCATCAATCTCTTTGCCTTTTGAGAACTCTTGCATACCACTTTCAAAAATACGCTCCAAAGAGGCCGCAGGATCTTGATTACGTTTTGCGCCTTCTAATAAAGTATTTAAATCACCACCCGACCAGAAATCACGCTCAAAACGTTCTGTATCTTGGCGCACAGCTTTAAGAGCGATGCCTTTCTTAAAAATAATCGTCCAAGATGCTACCGAAAGACTTAGTAATAACAACATGACTAACTGCACCAGCAAGCTGGCATTGAGCACTAGTGACAATATGGATAAATCTTGAGTAGCGTGCATAAGTTATTTTCAGTAGGAATAAATCAAATGGTTAAATAATTGAAACAATCAATCGGTGTTTAATTTTACTAGCTCGCCTGGCGATGCACCGCCAATGGGCCAGCTGCTTGGCAAGTAGGCATCATTTCAATCACATTGATATTGACGTGTGCAGGTAATGTAGAAGCCCAATAAACCGACTCAGCAATATCTGTCGCGGTTAAAGCTTGTACGCCGTCGTAAACCTTAGCAGCCTTTGTATCATCGCCTTTAAAGCGCACATTAGAAAATTCCGTACCTGAGCAAAGGCCAGGCGCAACATCTGTGACACGTACAGGGGTTCCTAGTAGATCAGACTTAAGGTTAAGGCTGAACTGCCGGACAAAAGCCTTCGTGCCGCCATATACATTGCCACCGGGGTAAGGGTAACGACCTGCAATAGAACCCAAGTTAAATACATGCCCACGTCCACGCTCAACCATGCCAGGTAAAAAAGCCCTGGTCATGTACATCAACCCTTTGATGTTGGTATCCACCATTTTTTCCCAATCATCTAAAGCCACCTGGTGAGCTGGCTCTAACCCCAGCGCTAAACCAGCGTTATTAACCAAAACATTCACATCTGCAAATGCCTTAGGTAATTGGCCAGGTAGAGCAAAAACTGCCTCTTTATCCGTAACATCCAAGATAGTCGTATGTAAACGAGCCTGTTCTTCAGCTGATAAGCTCTTTTTTAAGCTTTCCAAACGGTCGGCACGGCGCCCAGCGGCAATCACCTGGTGCCCTTCAGATAAATAGCGTCTGGCGATGGCCTCACCAAAACCAGCTGTTGCTCCTGTTACTAATACAGTCAGCTTTGTCATTTTTCGTGTCTCCTGAGGTGTTTTTTTGTATCATTTAGGTCTTGCAGAGTTTAGCGTATGCTAGCCGCCAACGAGATGATCCTCATAGAAAGCCTAAATCATGTTCCAACGCAGTCAAACATTGGCAAAAACTGATCCCGCATTATGGGATGCCATCCAGTCAGAAAATAAACGTCAAGAAGACCATATTGAGCTAATTGCCTCTGAAAACTACACGTCCCCAGCTGTTTTAGAAGCTCAGGGATCGCAATTAACCAATAAATATGCTGAAGGCTACCCAGGCAAGCGCTATTACGGCGGCTGCGAATATGTCGATATTGCAGAGCAACTAGCGATTGATCGTTTAAAACAAATTTTTGGTGCAGAAGCTGCCAACGTCCAGCCTCACTGTGGCGCATCTGCCAATGAGGCTGTGTTTTTAGCCTTTTTGAAGCCAGGCGACACCATCATGGGCATGAGCCTCGCTGAAGGTGGTCACTTAACTCATGGTATGGCTCTGAATATGAGCGGTAAGTGGTTCAACGTAGTCCCTTATGGTTTAAATGCTCAAGAAGAGATTGATTATGATGCGATGGAGCGTTTAGCCCATGAGCACAAACCAAAATTAATTATTGCTGGCGCCTCTGCTTACTCACTACATATTGACTTTGCTCGTTTTGCGAAAGTGGCTAAAGATGTAGGCGCTTTGTTCATGGTAGATATGGCTCACTATGCAGGCCTCATTGCTGCGGGCGTTTATCCTAACCCCGTGCCTCATGCCGATATCGTCACTTCAACCACTCATAAGAGCTTACGCGGCCCACGTGGTGGCGTGATTTTGATGAAAGCTGAACACGAAAAGGCAATTAACTCCGCTATTTTCCCAGGCCTACAAGGCGGCCCTTTAATGCACGTGATTGCGGCAAAAGCTGTTGCGTTTAAAGAGGCTCTAGAGCCTTCATTTAAAGAATATCAACAACAGGTTGTTGTTAATGCACGCGCCATGGCAGAGACTTTGGTGAAACGCGGTTTACGCATCGTGTCTAGCAAGACACAGTCCCATGTGATGCTGGTTGACTTACGTGCTAAAAACATTACCGGCAAAGAGGCAGAGCGTGTTTTAGGTGAAGCTCATATCACTTGCAACAAGAATGCCATCCCCAATGACCCAGAAAAACCATTTGTAACGAGTGGTATTCGCTTGGGTTCACCAGCGATGACAACGCGCGGATTTAAAGAAGCTGAAGCCATTGAAGTAGCTAATTTGGTTGCAGATGTTTTAGACAATCCAAATGATGCCGCTAATCTTGCTAAAGTGCGTGAACAAGTAGCTGCTTTAACCAAGCGCTTCCCTGTTTATAGCAACTAATTATTTAGGACAACGATGCATTGCCCCTTCTGTAAGTACTCAGACACACAAGTTCTTGATACCCGAGTATCTGAGGAAGGGGATTTTATTAAACGTCGTCGTCGTTGTGAAAAGTGCGATAAGCGCTTTACCACTTACGAGCGTCCAGAATTAGCACTACCCGCTATTGTCAAAAAGAATGGCAGTCGCGTGGAATATAACCGCAACAAACTCATTGATTCCATGGGTATCGCTTTGCGCAAGCGCCCAGTATCTGCAGAGGCTGTTGAAGAAGCTATCCGCAATATTGAAGAACGACTTCAAGCTACTGGCGAAAAAGAAATCCCTAGTGAGCGCGTTGGCGAATTGGTGATGCGTGAATTAAAACGCTTAGACAAAATTGCCTATATCCGTTTTGCTTCTGTTTATAAGAGTTTTGCTGACATTGAGTCTTTTGAGAGCGCACTAAAAGAACTGAAGTAAGTTGTTCAGGCGCGCCAAGATAATTTTCTAATCTTTGCGAATGCCGTACGAACGCGCTCGGCATCAGAGGGCTCCAATAAAAACCAACTTTCCTGGAAAGTTGGGCTATTTAAATCAAGTTGTATGTTTTTTGCGCCTCGCAACATAAGCCTTCTTAATTTTTAAATCATCAGGATTTGATGCTTTAGCCGGATTTTTGACAGCCCAAGCCAAAGCCTTCCCTAAACCTTTTTTAACAGAAGGCTCATGTAACCAACGTTCATTGTCTGGAATAATTGTCGCAGTACGAATGACCCACACACCAGGCTCAGGCATCTCCACAAGAACCTTACGGCCCGCATGCTCTTTACCCAAAGAAATCTGCCCGCTAGCCCCAATGGACTTGACCATTTGATAATCTGCTGCCCCCATATTAACGTCCTTTCAATCTTAATGTATTTTCATGCTGCATGACTTATAAGCATCAAGACACAGAACCAAATAGCACTTTAATTCTCTAAAAAAAGGTTTTCAATCAACTTACATTATTTTCAGAAAAATCCTACGCCAAAATCAGAGAGTTCTAATTTTTATTTTTTACCAAATAACTGATGATGGATGACATGCATCTACATCAGCCATCCTCCATTCGGCCACCACAAAGATCTGGCTTTTCTTTGCTAGAAGCCCTAACAGCACTCGCCATCTTTAGCGGCAGTTATATGGCACTCATATCTACGCACGCCTACATTGCAAGTCAGACACAAAAACAAGTTACAGCGCTTCATAACCTGATAGCTCTGAGCAATCAACATGAAATACAAATTGCCGTCCATCGAGCTGAGGCAAATGAATGACACTTCTAGAAATCTTGATATCTTCAGCAATAGCCAGCATGGTTTTATTAGCCAGTACAGCAGCATGCTTTCAGGTACATCAGGCAGTCGCTCAACAAAATGACTTAAGCCTACTCCAAAGCGAAGCCATACAAGCCTTTCATAGAATGGGTGATGCTATTTGGCATGCTCAACCTAAAACTGGCTCCAGCAAAACATCGGGCGCATCAGCACCCTCGCTTCTAGCTATCATGGCAAAAGATAGTGCGGCACCTAGCAACAAGAGAGCTGGCGAATTTCAAATTCGCAAAGGGGCCGCCAGCATGAATAGCTCGGATGCCTTTTATACCTATGATGCCCTCAATAAAAAAGAGAGTGGTGCATACAAGGCTTTCTTTGTGCAACAACAAGGTCACCATGAAGCTAGAGATGGCGTCTTATACATGCAAACCCAGAACAAGAAAGGCCATTTGCAAAATGATGCGCTGATAGGGCATGTCCAAGCCATGGAAATGCAAGCAGCTGTTATTCAAGCAGGATCACTGATTTGGTTAGAACCTTATCAAGTACATGAATCTGGCAAAAGGTTTCCTCAATGGAAAGATGTCCGCGCTCTAAAAATTCATCTGCATCTTCAAAAAGGAAAAACACAATTAGAGCTGGAGAAAATATTTGCACTCAGACATTAAGCCTTCATTTCAGAGTGGTTATATCTTGCCAAGCCTTCTCGGTTTACTGTCATTAGTTAGCTTAGCAAGCTTAACTGCCTTTCAACGATCGGCCACTGATATACAAATATTGCAAGCTGAAAAAAATGTAGTTCATGCCTTCTCACAAGCAGAGAATCATCTCCTCATTGCAGAGCAAGCACTTCTTAATGGCGTCTGGCGAACCGACTTGGTGGAGATCGAGGTTTTACAGTCCAAAAATTTTAGAAAACGTGTTGGCATAGACAGTACACATTACCAATTAACAGCCACAGAATATCTTCACCAAACCGTTGTAGAAATTCAAGTAACTATCCGTATCCATGAGAAAAATCCTTCACAGAAAAAATCAAATGCAAGCAGTCCATCAGATACCACCCACTTCGAGAGAATTACCTGGCAGATCTTGTGATGGCTATTCACTATTGGAGTTATTGATAGGCGTTGCATTACTAGGGCTGCTATCTTTATTTGCAACACAAAGATTTAATCAACAATTAGCGCTTCATCATTTAGAAGCCCTAGCCCTTAGTTTTGTGCAAGATGCACAATTAGCTAGGCAAAAATCTCAACAACTTCAAGAAACTGTTTCGATGAGGCCTCGCATGAAAGATCATGCCTTGAGTTGGTCAGCTGGTTGGGACATTAAAACGGGGCAGGCCTCAGACGTCACTTTAATTAAATCGTATTTAAATAACACGCCTATTGAAGTTGCTGAACACTTACTCAAACCCACCCAACAATTTAGTGATGTCACCGCCCCTGGAAAAATTCGCCATATTAGCTTTACCAATGGGGCACCAGCACGCTTACACCAGGGTGGATTTGTCGCTAACCGTATCATTTGGCAACATTCTCGCCACCCTGATTTAATTCGTCATATCATCTTAGGACCTGGGGGTCGTTGGCGAATATGCAATCCCTATGAAGATAGAAAAGAATGTCAGTAGCTTTTGATTAATTACAATAGGTTTTAATGTATAACACCCAAGACCACACTTTTATGAGCCTTGCCTTAGCGGAAGCTAAGAAGTCTCTTTTTATTAGCGCCCCCAATCCCAGGGTAGGTTGCGTCTTGGTCAAAAACAATGAAATCATCGGGGTAGGACATACCCAAGCAGCCGGCCATGATCATGCTGAAATTCAAGCATTAAAAGATGCCGAAAAAAAAGGACTCAATGTTGCTGGTGCTACGGCTTATGTCACGCTTGAGCCCTGCTGTCATCATGGCAAAACCCCGCCCTGCACGGATAGCTTAATTAAGGCCAAAATTGCCAAGGTCATTGCGGCCATGGAAGATCCTAACCCTTTAGTGGCAGGTCTTGGTTTAGCTGTCCTACGGGAGGCTGGCATCGACGTTCGTTGCGGTCTTTTAGAAAAAGAAGCCACTGAATTAAATATTGGTTTTATTCATCGCATGAAAACAGGCTTGCCATGGGTACGCATGAAAATAGCAGCCAGCTTAGATGGTACAACCGCCCTTCACAACGGCGTGAGTCAATGGATCACCGATAGCGATGCTAGGCATGATGGACATCAATGGCGTGCCAGAGCTTGCTGTGTATTGACAGGTATCGGCACCGTCAAAGCCGACAATCCCCAAATGAATGTGCGAGATATTGACACCCCACGTCAACCTATACGCGTGCTGATTGATTCTTTCTTAGAGGTCCCACTAGATGCCAAGATACTGGATGAATCACTAGGTGGTCATACGATTATTTTCTGCGGTGCCGTTGACGCAACTCATTTAGCAAATATGGAGCAAGCACTCAAAGCTAAAAATGTTTCATTAGTTCAATTACCTGATCATGAGAGTGGCAAGGTTGATTTATCGGCTGTCATGAAACATTTAGCTGAAAAATTACACATCAACGAAGTGCACATCGAAGCGGGCTTTAAGTTAAACGGTTCTCTAGTGCGTGAGAACTGTGTCAATGAATTACTACTTTACTTAGCTCCTAAACTACTGGGCCCTGGGGCTGGTCTGGCCAATTTGCCAGAGTTAACAAATTTAGAATCAACTTCCAATTGGGAATTTGTCGATCAAACCTTAGTCGGTCAAGATTTACGCTTACGGTTATATTCATCTTCGCACCAAAAAACTTAGAAAGCAGATTAACGATGTTCACAGGAATCATTCAGGCCATTGGGAAAATTGAAAGCGTGTCACCACTCGGTGATGGTTTTCGTTTAAAAATTAATGCTGGTGGCTTAGATATGAGCGATGTACAACTTGGCGATAGTATTGCCTTGCAAGGCGCCTGCATGACCGTGGTAGAAATGAATCCTACCCATTTCTCAATTGATATTTCCGCTGAGTCAATCCAAAAAACAACCGGCTTAGAGCAGCCAGGATTTGTTAATTTAGAAAAAGCTTTGCGTGTGAATGACCGTCTAGGTGGTCACTTAGTCAGTGGCCATGTGGATGGCATTGGCTATGTTGCCCTTTTTGAACAAGTCAGCAGCGCTGCCGGATCCTGGCACCTCGTCATTAAAGCGCCTCCTTTCTTGGCTAAGTATTTGGCCTATAAAGGGTCTATCGTCGTTAATGGCACATCTCTTACCGTCAATCAAGTGGAAGATGTCGCAGATGGCTGCCTGATGCACATCAATCTCATCCCTCACACCCTTGAAAATACGACCTTACAGTACCTAAAGGCCGGTTCTGCCGTGAATTTAGAGGTGGACCTAATTGCTCGCTATGTAGAGCGGATGCTAAGTACCCCATCAAGTATTTAAGACCTAATAGCCCTTCAAAAGTCCCGATTTATGGGAGAAAACTAGATATAGAGGCCATAAAGCCTTAAAATCACGGCTCTATGTCAAGTACAGCCTATTCCCTAGCCAGTGTTGAAGAAATCATCGCCGAGATGCGTGCTGGCCGCATGGTTATTTTGGTGGACGAGGAAGATCGTGAAAACGAAGGCGACCTCGTGCTAGCTGCCGATCATGTCACACCTGAAGCCATTAACTTTATGGCGAAATATGGTCGCGGCCTCATTTGTTTAACCCTCACACGTGAGCGCTGTGAGCAGCTTAATCTGCCACTCATGGTTCGTGACAATACGGCTGCTTTAGGCACTAATTTCACTGTTTCGATTGAAGCAGCCGAAGGCGTGACCACAGGTATTTCTGCGGCCGACCGCTCACATACTGTGAAAGTAGCGGTTGCACCCGATGCCAAACCCCGCGATATCGTGATGCCTGGACACATTTTTCCATTAATGGCCCAAGCCGGTGGTGTTTTAGTACGCTCAGGCCATACAGAAGCTGGTTGTGACTTAGCTGAATTAGCGGGTTGCAGCCCTACATCCGTGATTTGCGAAATCATGAAAGATGATGGCGAAATGGCTCGCCTACCAGACCTCATCGAATTTGCAAAAGAACATCAATTAAAAATCGGTACGATTGTTGATTTGATTCATTATCGTAGCCGTCATGAAAGCATCATCAGCCGTCAAGCTAGCCGAGTATTCAATACACCCTGGGGGCCTTTGCAAGGCATTGCCTATAAAGACAGTCCAACGGGCTGCGCGCATCTTGCATTAGTCAAAGGTCAACCTAGCGCCGATAAAGAAACACTGGTACGCGTTCATGAACCTGCGACGATCTTAGATCTATTGGATACCACAGCCATCAGCCATTCTTGGCCAGCTACAGAAGCTATTAAAACCATTGCTCAAAGCGATGTCGGTGTCATGGTGCTACTCAACTGCGCAGGTAGCGCTGCTGTTAATACAGACGCTTGGTTTAACCAACTAGGTAAGCTAGATGGTTTAGCACCAACTAATCCACAAAGAAAAACTGATTTCCGCACATACGGTATTGGCGCACAAATTTTAAAAGACTTGGGTATTCGCCAAATGAAGCTGCTATCCAATCCAACACGCTTACCCATGATGTCTGGCTACGATTTAGAGGTCACGGGTTATCTTCCGTATCAAGCTCAATAAGCCCCACCATTTACTAAAGAAAGTTATATATGCCACTGTCACAAATTGATCGAATTGAAGCCGACTTAAATGGTCAAGACCTTTGCATTGGCATTGTTCAAGCACGCTTTAACCAACCTATCTGCCAAGCCCTAACAGAATCTTGCGTGAAAGAATTATTAGATCTTGGTGTGGCTGCTGAAGATATTGTGATTACAACAGTCCCAGGCGCCCTAGAAATTCCTTTAACACTCCAAAAACTCACTGAATCTGGTGAATTTGACGCATTGATCGCCTTAGGTGCAGTGATTCGTGGCGAGACCTATCATTTTGAATTAGTTTCTAATGAATCAGGTGCTGGCATTACGCGCGTAGGCCTAGATTACGGTATTCCAATTGCTAATGGCGTATTAACTTGCGAAACAGATGAACAAGCGCAAGCGCGTGTGGTTGAAAAAGGTCGAGATTGCGCCAAAACAGCTATTGAAATGGCTAACCTGTCTATTGGCTTAACACCAGATGATGAAGTTGAAGAAGAGTAATCAAGCTTATGAATTTTGATGCTCAACAACTGAATAAGCCTATTTCATCGGTGACGGTGAAACGCTCACTCACACCACGCCGTCGTGCTCGTGAATATGCGCTTCAAGGTGTTTATCAATGGTTAGTGATTAAAGCTGCAGGTGGCTTTGCCGATTACGCCACGATTGCTAAGCAATTAGGCGAAGATCCTGGGTTCAAAAAATGTCAAAAAGATTTATTTGATCACTTGTTCTCAGGCGTGGTGAATCATTTTGATACGCTAGAAAGTCACATCAAGACTCATCTTGATCGCCCTGTTGAAGAGTTATCGCCCGTTGAGTTTGGCGCCCTACTCATTGCTTGCTTTGAACTAGCGCAAGACATTAGCGTGCCATTTAAGGTGGCTATTAATGAGGCTGTAGAGCTTGCTAAAGTATTTGGCGGCACTGATGGTCATAAGTATGTCAATGGCGTGTTAGACAAGCTAGCCCAGCAACTACGGCCGCATGAGATGTGATGCTTCCTAAGCCCATTAAAAAAGCCCCAATTTAGAACGATTGGGGCTTTTTTATTTAATTCAATATAGTTTGTAGTGTTACTTACCGCCTAAAACTTTATTCATAGTTTCCAGGTTTTTATATTTCTTAAGCCCACTTTTAGTTTTTGGCTCTTCTAGTTCCCTAATTGCAGCAATTGTTTTTGCATTAGGTAGACGTAATTCAAAAGGAATCGCCTTCTCATCAGCAACCCGTTTTAAAAATAGACGAATAGCATCAGAAATATTTAGCCCCAAAGCCTCAATAACTGCTGCAGCTTCCATTTTAGTTTTGCTATCAATACGGCATCTAACATCTGTTGTAAGCATATTTCACCTCTGTATATATGCCGCTATTGTAGCTACAAATAGGCGAGAAATAAACCTTTACGAATAACCCTAAAAAAATGAGAGGAAATAGACTTCCCCAAAAAGAGCAGTGCTTAGACTTTAAGCTATTAAATAGCTTTAACTTTTTCTCTTCTCAACTGAGCTAGCTTGTACCCTGCTGCCTCACGGAGACGTTGACGTTCGGCCAATACCTTGTCGCCATACCCTCCATCATTGATGAAGATTGAAGATGCACCTACATAGAGGCGTAAACCGGCCTGCAATGAACCGCCTTTAGCAATGTACTCACGAAGAATCAATGAACCCACACGCATATTGGCATTGGGGTCTAAAGCTGCCTCGTGACCACCAAATAACTGAAACTTCTCGGCATGCACACTGGTCATGACCTGCATGAGCCCCTGTGCCCCTCTTTTGCTCTCAGCAAGAGGGTTAAAACCTGATTCAACGGCTGTTACAGCCAAAATAAGTGTTGGGTCTAAACCTACCTCACGACTCACCACCATGGCTTTTTCCACAAAGTCGTAACTAGCTGAAGAATCCATGTTGTACTTCTCAGCTAAATAACGAGCAACCGCATGTTTTTCAGCATAAGTTCTTAGAACAGAATGATCAATCGCCTCATCATCCACTAACTTAGTCGGGATCTTGGCTGCTGCTTCAGCGATCGAGGGAACTGGCTTGGTGTGTTGCAGCACCTCGTAGACTTGCCCTGGAATCACCAATGAAGCTAAATCCAAGGTGGCCGGTTGGCCCATCGACAAGGTAGCCATCACAAAGGCACCTACGACAGCCACAGGAGCAATAATCTGTGCATAACGCACTTTGAACAAAGCGATGAGTGAAACCACAGAGCTAGCTCTGCTTTCAATCATTTCTATCATGTTCAAAGTTTGTAAAAATCTATTCATCTATTTAAAAATATCTTGGTGATCATTTCCACATAAGCAAAATTGATGCACCGCAACATTAAGTTGAGTTAACGAATATTAGGAAGACTTATATATCCTGTCAAGAATATAGGACATGGTATTTATTCGTTTTAGTTATCAAAAGACTGTATATAGCATCATGCACCCTGTGGATAATTGTGATTAGTCATTGAGGTATAAGGGAAAAAATAAGTTAGTAAGCACTAATTTTAGATCATGAAAAAACTATATTTAGTAGATTTATTTAGTAAAAAAACAACTGATAGATACAAGTGCTTATAAATATGAGGGGTAATACTTAGGAATCCATCCTCTCAAAAACCAAGCTTGCTTCAGCATGCTAATCTTCTACCTATGACTACTCAAAAAGAATTTCCCCACTTAAAAAGCTTCCCCGTTTACAACCCAGCAACCGGTGAGTTATTAGAATCCGTTGCCAATATGGGTGCTGATGAAGCCAATGCCGCCATTCAAAAAGCTCATGAAGCACTTCCGGCTTGGAAAGCAAAAACAGCCAAAGAGCGTGCCGCCATCATGCGCCGCTGGTTTGAGCTCATGAATGAACGCTCTGACTATTTAGCGGAGTTGATGACTAAAGAGCAAGGCAAGCCCTTAGCCGAGGCTAAAGGGGAAGTTAATTACGCCGCTTCTTTTATTGAATGGTTTGGCGAAGAAGCGAAACGTGTCATGGGTGCTATTCCATCTAGCACTTGGGCGGATAAGCGGATGATGGTGTTTAAACAGCCGATTGGTGTTTGCGCTTCCATCACCCCATGGAACTTTCCGTTAGCCATGATTACCCGCAAGGTAGCTCCTGCGATTGCTGCCGGATGCACAATTGTGATTAAGCCAGCAGAACAAACGCCTCTATCAGCATTAGCTTTAGCTCAGTTAGCTACCGAAGCTGGTATTCCGGAAGGTGTTATTAATATAGTGACCGCAGATGCGGATAACTCAATTGTTGTTGGCAAAGTCCTCTGTAACTCTCCCATCGTGAGGCATTTATCCTTTACAGGATCGACACCGGTGGGCCGCATACTGATGGAACAAAGCGCACCGACTGTTAAGAAGGTTGCTCTTGAGTTAGGTGGGCATGCCCCATTCATCGTTTTTGAAGATGCCAATTTAGATGCAGCAGTTCAAGGAGCGATTCTCTCTAAATATAGAAATGCAGGGCAAACCTGCGTTTGCTCGAATCGTTTTTACGTGCATGAAAGTTTGCATGATGCATTTGTGGAAAAGCTGGCTGCAGCCTCAAACAAGATTAAAGTTGGGAATGGTCTCGAGTCTGGGGTCCAACAAGGCCCGATGATCGATCTCCAAGCTATAGAAAAAGTCGAGGCTCACGTGGCTGATGCGGTAAAACAAGGCGCAACGATTGTTTCTGGTGGCAAACGCCACTCACTAGGCGGCACTTTTTATGAACCGACTGTTCTATCAGGCGTTAAGCAAGGGATGCTGATTACCAAAGAAGAGACCTTTGGTCCCGTAGCAGCAGTCATCCCATTTAAAACGGAAGCGGAAGTCATTACAGCAGCCAATGACAGCGAATTTGGTTTAGCTTCTTATTTCTATAGCCGAGATATCGGCCGGATCTGGCGAGTTGCCGAAGCTCTTGAATTTGGCATGGTGGGCGTTAACACCGGCATCATCTCCAATGAAGTAGGCCCATTCGGTGGTGTTAAACAATCAGGTCTAGGTCGCGAAGGCAGCGTTTGGGGAATTGAGGAATACCTTGAGATGAAATATATCTGCTTAGGACTGTAACTAGCGAATATTAAATATGGAATTATGAATCTCCATAGATTTATTAAAAACTTCAAACAACACCAAATAACAATTTAAATGTCGCCAAACTATTTATAAAAGAGTTTAAAAATGTCTACTAAGCCAAAAAAATTACTGTCACATCAACAGTTGATCAACAAAATGTTAAAGAATCCATCTGTTAAGTCTGAAGTTAAGCGTCTAAACGGCAAGGAGTTTGCTATTTTGGATGAAGTTTTAGCGGCCAAAGAAAAAGCGGCTGTTGCCTTAGACAAAAGGGTGGAGTTACATCTCGTTTAGAAATATAAAACGAGATACTTTTATTTCTTCCTAAATACTAAGTCCCAAACACCGTGACCTAATCGCAACCCTCTGTTCTCGAACTTCGTTACAGGTCGATAGCTTGGTCTTTCAGCATAGCCACCAGGAAGCGTACCGGTATTTTGAAGGGTTGGTTCAGCGCTCAAGACTTCCATCATTTGCTCGGCATACTCTTGCCAGTCTGTCGCTAGGTGCCAGTAACCACCTGGCTTGATGCGGCTACTCAGTAACTCAACAAATTTAGGCTGTATCAAACGACGCTTGTTATGACGCTTCTTGTGCCAAGGATCTGGAAAATAAACATGTACGCCATCTAAAAATCCTTCAGGAATCATGTTCTCTACAACTTCTACAGCATCATGACGCATCAAACGTAAATTAGTTTGGCCTTGTTCACCGATCAACTTCAATAACGCACCGACACCAGGTTCATGAACCTCAATCGCCAAGAAATCATCAAGCGGTCTAGCTGCTGCAATCTTAGCCGTGGTCTCCCCCATGCCAAAACCAATTTCTAAAATCTTAGGTCTTGTCGTTGGAGCAGTTTGATTAAAGGACTTGGCCCAATCAATAGGTTTAGCCGTGTAAGGCAATAAAAATTGTGGGCCTAAGGTTTCAATCGCCTTAGATTGGCCAGGGGTTAAGCGCCCAGTCCTTAAAACAAATGATTTAATACGATGCAAATAATGTTCAGACGTAACACGCTCAGCCCCCAAGTGTTCTGCGTTCTCTGATACATCTGTTGGCAAATTTTTCTGGTTAGTAGTCATCACTAATTAAAGATAAGAGTTTAGTTAGACCACTGAACAAGGCCGGTCCACGCAGTGATCAAAACAATCACACCAAACACCACACGGTACCAAGCAAATGCTTTGAAATCGTGAGATGCCACATAGCGGATCAACCAACGAATACAAGCAAATGCAGAAATAAAAGAAACCACAAAACCAACGGCCAATACGGGACCAAAGGTAGCCCACGGTGTTTCACCAATGACATGACGTAATTTAATTAATTCGTAAAGAGTAGCACCGGCAATGACAGGAATCGCTAAAAAGAATGAAAACTCTGTAGCCACCTTACGGGGCAAACCAAATAACATGCCACCAATAATGGTAGCTCCCGAACGAGATGTTCCGGGAATTAAGGCTGCACATTGTGCGAAACCAATTTTCAAAGCATCCTGCCAACGCAAATCATCCAACGATTGAATGCGTGATGCGGCAGTCGCTGCTTGACGCTTTTGAATCGATTCGGCCCAAAAAATAATCAATGCGCCAACAATAAAAGCGGTGGCCACAGGTATCGGCGAGAACAACACACGCTTGATGAACTTACCAAATAGCAATGCCAGCGTAATAGCTGGAATAGTGGCAATAATCACATTGATAGCAAACTTTTGCGCCAATGGCTTAGAAGTAAGACCAGCAACAACTTCTGTAATTTTTTGACGGTATTCCCAACAAACTGCCAAGATAGCGCCAAACTGAATAATGACTTCGAAAGCTTTGCCTTTTTCGTCATTAAAGTTAAGTAAGTCACCCACCAAAATAAGGTGCCCTGTACTAGAGATAGGAAGGAATTCTGTTAACCCTTCTACAAGGCCCAAAACGATCGTTTGAAGTAATAAATTGATATCCATGAACCGAATGATAAAGCTTTGCGATAGCTCTGAATCAAACTAAGAGAGACTTTTCAACATAAGGCCCCTATTACTCATAGCGCAAAGCTTGGATAGGTTGCATAGCCGCTGCTTTACGGGCTGGGTAAAAACCAAAGAAAATGCCAATCACAGCAGAAAAACCTACTGCCAAAATAATGGACAAAATAGAGAGCTCTACCCGCCACTCAGCTAACTCTGCAACCAGCCAAGTACCGAAACCTCCCAACAGAATCCCGAGTACGCCACCAATCGTTGATAGGGTAATGGCCTCTACTAAAAATTGCGACAAGATATCTTGGCCTCTAGCCCCAACAGCTAACCTCAGTCCAATTTCCCTGGTTCGTTCTGTTACAGAGACCAGCATGATATTCATGATGCCAATACCCCCCACCAGTAGACTCACTGAAGCAACAGCCGCCAATAAAATGGCCATCACTTTGCTGGCCGCTTCTTGAGCTTGCAGTATTTCTGTCAAATTACGTAGAGAAAAATCATCCGGTGTATTAAGACCCAATCGGTGGCGTTGACGAAGTAGGTCTTGAACTTTCTCCTCAGCCTCTTTCATATCGACACCATCACGCGCTTTAATAAAAATAGAGCTAACGCGCCCGATACGACCAGGCAAAGCACCAAATATTTTGTTGCGTGCGGTTGAGAGTGGCAAGACCACCAAGTCATCTTGATCTTGACCCATCATGCTCTGGCCTTTTTTTTCTAAAAGACCAATCACTGTAAAAGGCACACCTCGCACCCGAATAATTTGATCAATAGGATCGGCATCGCCGAACAACTCACGCGCCACTGTTTGACCAATAATGGCTACCTTGCCAGCACTCGATAACTCTCCGACCTCAAACATCCGTCCAGAAACTAAAAGCCAATCACGTGCCTCAAAATATTCAGGGGTTGCACCAACAATAGCCGCTAACCAATTCGTATTTCCCCAGACAATTTGCCCACTTCCGCGTTGAGTTGGAGCTGCGACTTGTATCTCAGGCAACTCGCGCATCACAGCCCAGGCATCCTCTTCCACCAAGGTTTGAGCGGTACCTGTGCCACCGCGTACGCCCGCTGTTGTGACAGAACCCGGCCAAAGAATCATTAAGTTAGAACCTAAACCTGCAATTTGTTCTTTAACACGCGCTTGCGCACCACTTCCTACAGCAATCATGATGATCACAGCAGCGACGCCAATGATGATGCCTAACATCGTTAATGCTGAACGTAATTTATTAACTTTAAGTGCTTGCAGCGCAATCGGGAGATTCATCAAGCAACTCCTGTTGCAGGGTCAGTAGTGATATTTCTGGCATTTTCTTTTGCCACATCAGAAATGACCTTACCGTCTTTAAAAGTAATCGTGCGATTCGCATAGGCTGCCACATCAGGTTCATGGGTTACCACGACCACAGTCATCCCCTGCTGATTTAACTCGGTTAGCAAATGCATCACTTCGGCACTTGTTTTCGAGTCCAACGCGCCGGTTGGTTCATCCGCCAAAATTAAATTAGGGTCATTGACCAATGCTCTTGCAATCGCCACACGCTGCTGCTGACCACCTGATAATTGGGCAGGTGTATTGAGCAAACGCTCTCCCAACCCGACTTGTTCTAAGCGAAACTTAGCATGTTCATCACGTTGTGCTTTGGTTAACCCTGCCAAATCGCCCTCTCTGGCATAGAGCAAAGGTAATGCCACATTTTCAATAGCAGAGGTTCTGGGCAATAAATTAAATTGCTGAAAAACAAATCCAATGCGACGATTACGTAAATTGGCTAGTGCATCATCATCCATGGATTCAACATCTTCACCAGCCAAATGATAAGTGCCACTAGAGGGCTTATCTAAACAGCCAATCATGTTCATGAAGGTTGATTTACCGGAGCCAGAGGCCCCGACAATCGCAACAAACTCACCCTCATCAATATCAATCGATACCCCATCTAGTGCGTGAACAATTTGTTCACCTACGCCATAGGTTTTTACGAGCTGATGCGTTTGTATCAGAGCCATTAATCTTACTTAAAATAATCTAGGGCCAGTGGCTGGTCGATTTGAACCAGCGCCCGCAACATTACCACCCTGCACCCCAATAATGACCAAATCTCCTGGCTTTAATGTATCTTGGGGAGTTGTTGCATCTTCTTTAGCCGGCATTAATTCACTCATACTGCCATCACTTAATCCCACACGCACCATCTTTTGCACAGGCTTTCTCGATAAACCTTGCCCCTCTAATACCCAAACCTTCCTTGGACGGCCAGCCACCATGGCATTAGGGGCATAAGGCTTACCACCGCCAGCAGCACCGCCTGAACGCATCGCTTTAGGATCTGTATTTTTGGCATCTGCATTTTTATTATCTTTATCAGCACTGTCTGCACTAGGCATACGGAAACGAAGCGCAGCATTCGGTATACGCAACACAGATTCTTTTTGCTCCGTGATGATCATGGCATTAGCAGTCATGCCAGGTAAAAGTTTTAAATCGGGATTTTGTGCTGTCAGTAAAACCGTGTAAGTCACTACGTTCTGAATATTGATCGGTGCTTTGCGAATTTGTTTGACTTGGCTTTTAAACACTTTTCCAGGAAATGCATCCACCGTGAAAGTTGCCGGCATACCTTCTGTAATCCGCCCTACATCAGATTCATCAATGGCTGTTTCGACTTGCATATCACTCAAATCCTGAGCAATGATGAACAATTCTGGGGCTTGCAAACTAGCCGCCACTGTTTGGCCAGGTTCAACACTGCGTTTCACCACCACACCATCCACAGGTGCCTTAATGACCGTATCATCCAAAGCCTTCTTAGCCATAGTTAAAGCTGCCTTAGCACTTTTATAAGCACTCAGGGTTTGATCAAAAGCAGCCGGAGAAACAAAGTTTTTCTCAATCAATCGTTGATTGTTGTCATGATTGCGTTTAGCCAAAATGTAATTAGCATCAGCCTGATCAAAGCGTGCCTGCCACTCACGCGGATCAATGCGAGCAATCACCTGTCCTTTTTTAACCGTCGCATTGAAATCAACATAAATATCTTGAATCATCCCAGATACTTGGGTTCCAACTTGCACAGATTTAACTGGATTGAGCGTCCCACTCGCGCTAATGCTCATCACCAATGGACCCTCATCAATCGCCACTGTTTTATAGGTAGGCTGGTTCCAACCGAGTAGATTAGCGGCCAACTTCCACAAGCTGTAAGCCACAATCAGGGCCAATAAAGCCCATAAACCTCGGCGTAGCCATAAATGCCCCCGCAGCTGTTCAAGTACCCAACTGCCACACTTTCCTATTTTTCCGAACCATGCCTTCATTTCATGCCCATAAAGATGATTAATGGCTTGTCATAGCCCAATGTCTATTGTGATACAAAAAAGTGATGCCGTTCAAACTACTGAAAGTAAAATAAGTGCTTAGGTTAAATATATCGCTGAAATACAGCGTGAAACAAGGAATAACTATGAGCCACGACTTTGAGGCCCTTCGCTATAAACTGATTGAGCAACAAATCCGCCCTTGGAATGTACCCAATTTGGATGTTTTAGAAGCGCTACGTCAGATTCCGCGCGAGACCTTCGTTCCTAAAGAACAGGCGATTTTGGCATTTGCTGACATCAAGCTACCCCTACCGCATGCGAAGAACCCTAGCCAGACCATGCTTGAACCCAAAATGGAAGCGCGCCTGCTCCAAGCTTTGGAGATTCAACGCGGTGACAAAGCATTAGAGGTGGGTGCAGGCTCAGGCTATATGGCGGCACTTTTAGCGAATTTCGCCAAATCAGTGACATCGGTTGATATTGATCCTGAGATGGTGACTCTTGCTAAATCTAATTTAGCAAGAGCTTATATTTCCAATGTTCAGGTAGAAGTGGGTGATGCTTACACAGGATGGGGTGATCAAAGCTATGACATCATCTGCGTGTCAGGTGGCATGCCCACTCTCTACGAGGGACTCAAACAGCAATTAGCCATTGGCGGACGCTTGTTCGCTTTTATTGGGCAAGCCCCCGTCATGAATGCCGTTTTGGTCACACGCCTTAATGCAACTGATTTCAAAGAAACTATATTGTTTGAAACAATGGTGCCTTATATTAGTTCGCCAAAGGTTAAACACGGTCACTTCGAGTTCTAAATTATCCCTAAGGGCCTGCAAAGGCCCTTAGTTTGGTGCAAAATGTCCCTATGAAAGCAAATATTGTGAGACAAAAGAAGATTGTTGTAGCCATGGCACTTGCATTGGGTGCACAAGGTTTTGGTATCAGCGCTTGGGCGCAAGATCAGGTTAATCCAGCCACCCCAGCCAATACCCCAAATGCGGTGGCGGCGGCAGTGATTTCGCCAGAATTAGCGAATAATGATTTACTGAGCCTTTATCGCGAAGCCGCTCTGAATGACCCCGTCTTTAATTCTGCTAAATATGGTTATTTAGCCGGCAAAGAAAAACTCTGGCAAGGCCTTTCTGTTTTGTTGCCACAAATCGCTGCCGTTGGGAGCGAGACAAAAAATAATTTCACGCCTAAAGGTTCTCCTGAAGCTAGCACTCTAAAAAGCAGATCTTGGGCCGTCAAACTCACTCAACCATTATTCAACTGGGATAAGTGGGAACAGTTTAGACAAGGCGACATGGTCTCAGCGATTGCTGAAGCACAATATGCAGCAGCCGAACAAGATTTAGTCCTGCGCGTGACTGAAGCTTACTTTAATGTTTTAAATGCTCAAGACACCTTAAATCTTGCTCGCAATAAAAAGACGCTCATCAAAGAGCAACTCGAACAAGCCAAGCGTAACTTTGAAGTGGGCACAGCCACTATTACAGATACACACGAAGCACAATCTCGTTATGACTTGGTGATTGCCCAAGAATTAGCCGCTGAAGCAGATTTACTGATTAAGCGTAGCGCTTTAGAACAGCTAACTGGCAAACCGATTGGCAACGTGAAGACCTTGAGTACTGAAGCCAAAATTGAAGTGGTGGCGAAGCAAAGAAAAATTAAGCTCAAGCACAATACCAAACCAACGAAGGTGAATATTGAGAATGCTGTTGTGATGCAGCCCGATCAAACCATTCAGGATTGGGTCAAACAAGCAGAAGATGTTAGCTATAACATCATTGCTAGCAAACTAGTTTATGAGGTTGCCAATAAAGATACCAATCGTGCCATTGCTGGACACGCCCCTTATGTCGACTTAATTGCTCAACGTGGTTACAACGACATAGAAACTTACAATAATGCACCAGGCCTAGGAAAGTCTTACTCTAGCCAAGCAACGATTCAAGTCACCATTCCCTTATTTAGCGGTGGTTACACCCAATCAGCTGTGCGTGAGAAATCCGCTTTAGCTAATAAGGCGTTAGCTGATTATGAAAATACGCGTCGCAGTACCGCCCAAGCAACACGCCAAGCTTATCTAGGATTTAATAATGGTCTAGCGCAAGTAAAGGCCTATGAGGCTGCAGAGGTTTCTGCACTGAGCGCCTTGGAATCTAATAAGTTAGGTTACGAAGTGGGTGTACGTATCAATATTGATGTTTTAAACGCGCAAGATACTTTATTTACGACTCGTCGTGATTTAGCAAAAGCTCGCTACGACACCATTTTGAATGGCTTACGACTGAAAGCCCAAGCAGCCGTGTTGAGTGATGAGGACTTACAGTCAGTGAATGCGCTCTTGAAATAATTGTTAATGACTGTGGAATGCAAGAACCACACTTAAACAAAGACCGACTTGAATAAAGGATAGTCCCACCATCCATTTAATCAAGTCGTTTTTCATGGTGACTTGAGAGTTAATAAGCTTAGCTTCAAAGATATATAAATCGGTTTTAGTAGCGAGATTTTCAAAAGAATCTCTAACTGCTTCGGTAAATCCTTCTGCCTGGCTTTGAGCTACGCCCACAGCCGTCAATTGTTTTTTAAATCTCAACGTATCAAATTGCGCCACCATCATCAGCCCCATTTCTTTTTAGAGACTGATTCTAAAACAATCAAATAACCTTCTTATAAAAATTAGTATTAATTTTTTGCCTTTAACTTAGCGAATGCTTCTGCAAATGCCGTGTTTCCTTGCGGTGCGGATGAACGCGCAGCTCCTTGCTGATGACCACCTCTTGGTCGAGAGGCTCCACCATTTGATTCACGTGCCTCACGTGAATCACGTGCATCACGAGCATTCGTAGAGGAACTAGGTGCCATGTCATTCAGCTTCATCGTCAAACCAATCCTGCGACGCTTCACATCGACTTCCAACACTTTGACTTTGACAACCTGCCCCGCCTTCACCACTTCATGGGGATCTTTTACAAACTTATCAGCTAGCGCTGACACATGCACTAAACCATCTTGATGAACACCAATATCAATAAAAGCACCAAAGGCTGCTACGTTGGTCACAACCCCTTCCAAGATCATGCCGGGCACTAACTGATTAATGTCTTCCACACCTTCTTCGAAGGTAGCTGTTTTAAATTCTGGGCGGGGATCACGACCTGGCTTTTCTAGCTCTTGTAATACATCTTGAATGGTGACCAAACCAAACTGGTCATCGATGAGTTCAGTCGGCGCTACTTTTTTCAAGAGCTCTTTCTGACCAATGACCTCTGATACGGGTTTGCCAATCTTAGAAAGAATCTTCTCGACCAAAGGATATGACTCTGGGTGAACGGATGATTGATCGAGTGGATTATCACCACCGCTAATGCGTAAGAAACCAGCCGCCTGCTCAAATGCTTTGTCCCCTAAGCGAGGCACTTCTTTTAAAGCAGCACGATTATTAAAGCGCCCCTTGCTGTCTCTAAAGCTCACAATATTGCGAGCTAAACCGGCATTCAAGCCTGACACTTTCGATAGTAATGGTACAGAAGCCGTATTCAGATCAACACCCACCGCATTCACGCAATCCTCCACCACTGCATCTAAGGTTCTAGAGAGTTGGAACTGATTCACGTCGTGCTGATATTGCCCCACCCCAATGGCTTTAGGTTCAATCTTGACCAATTCAGCTAGAGGATCTTGCAAACGACGCGCAATCGAGACTGCACCTCGCAAAGATACATCCAAGTCTGGGAATTCTTGCGCAGCTAACTCTGATGCTGAATAGACCGAAGCACCTGCTTCAGAAACCACAATTTTCTGCAAAGCAAGACTAGTTTTACCCGCCACCAACTTCATGAGATCTTTGATCAAACGATCCGTCTCACGACTGGCCGTGCCATTGCCAATCGCAATTAAAGATACTTGGTGTTTCACACTTAAAGCACCTAATACCGCTAGCGAACCGTCCCAATCTTTACGAGGTTCATGAGGGTAAATGGTTGTGGTTTCTAGCAACTTACCCGTGGCATCCACCACAGCGACTTTACAACCCGTACGAATACCAGGGTCTACACCCATTACCACACGTGGGCCTGCAGGCGCCGCCAATAAGAGCTCATGTAAATTACGTGCAAAAACTTTAATCGCTTCTGTTTCTGCAGCTTCACGCAGTTGTGTGAATAAAGCCATCTCGAGCGATAAAGATGTTTTAACGCGCCAAGTCCAACGACAAACATCGGCCAACCATTTATCTGCAGCACGACCGAGGGATTCAATACCCATATGTTTGGCAATCATCACTTCACAAGGATGAGGTACAAGTGCTTCTTGCGATTCTTCTAGCGTGAGGCGAAGTTGCAGCACGCCTAATTGACGGCCTCTAAATAAAGCCAAGGCACGATGCGATGGCACTAACCGAATCGGCTCTGAGTAGGTGTAGTAGTCACGGAATTTTTCCTCTTCAGCCATTTCTTGGCCATCCACCACTTTGGCATGCATGATGCCCTGAGTCCATAAATGATGGCGAAGCTTTGCCAAGAGATCAGCTGTTTCTGAGAACTCTTCTGAAAGAATATCTCTAGCGCCATCGAGCGCTGTTTTAACATCGGGTACGAAGGGATGCGTACCCTCTTCACCCGCTTGTGATTTTTTAATTTCTTCCGGTGTTAAAGTGGCATAAGCAGTAGCGTCAATATTGATATATTGAACAGCTTCTTCTTGGGGATCCAACTTAGGATTGGCCATCAAGGCTCTAGCCAAAGGCTCTAAACCAGCTTCACGTGCAATCATCGCTTTGGTGCGGCGACGAGGCTTATAAGGTAAATAGAGGTCTTCTAAGGCTTGCTTGGTATCAGCAGCCACAATTGCTTTAGTTAAAGCATCAGTTAACTTACCTTGATCATGGATCGATTTCAGAATCGCGCTGCGGCGCTCTTCGAGTTCTCGCAAATAGATCAAGCGCTCTTCAATAGCACGTAACTGCGTGTCATCCAAACTACCCGTTACTTCTTTACGATAACGTGCAATAAACGGAATCGTCGCGCCCTCATCCATGAGTGCCACCGTCACAGCAATCTGCTGAGGACGCACATTTAATTCTTTGGCAATTTGGTTATTAATGCGTAAAGCAATTTGCTCAGGCGCTTCCAGCGTTAATGTGTTGGTCATGGTGTTGTTAGTGGTAGCAATAGAAGTTGCAGCAGTAGTCATATTTCTTTAAATAGCTAGTAGAGATGAATGAATTAAAAATAAAATATTAAAAAGGCAAAATTAAGTAATGGGGTAATGCGGTAATGGAACAATGGGCCTCTTATCAATGCAGATGCTTATAGAATGAATGCCATGACTTCTTCAACGGTCGGTGTTTGGCCCATGTCGCCTAAGTTATGGATCTGTGGCGACCAATAGCCAGCGGCATTGGCTTTCCAAGAGTTGCAATAAATTTCAATGGTGGGCTTACCAAAAGCAGCCGCCACATGCACTAAGCCTGTGTCCACACCAATGATTTGTCGGGCATTCGCAATTAGCGCATAGATTTCATGAATGGCATAAGCTCTTGGAACAATAGCCCCCGGAATATCTTTAGCTAAGGCTTCACTAATCAATTTTTCAGCTGGACTACCCCAAGGAAGGATGACTTGAATACCCTGAGCAATCAGGTGTTGCCCAATAGCCACCCAAGATGCATGCGGCCAACGTTTATCTTCTCTGGATGTGGAGTGTAAAAATAATACATAAGGGTCGGAAACAGAGATCTCTTCTAATAGAGGCGTTGCCTGAGCCGCTAAATTAGTTACATAACTATCAGGATAGAAGCGTGGCCAATCGATACCTTCTTTAGGTGCCGGCGCATCGATCGCCGCTGCGGTCACCCAACGCGCTCGCTCAACCGCGTGAAGATGCATGGGTACTTGCACAGTTTCTGTATAGAAATAGCGTGTCAAAGGTTCAAACCCAGAATATTGCGTTTTATTAGCGGGCCCCACAATGCGCCCTTCTGGTGTGAGTCGTGCCAACTTAGCTAGAACGGCAGACTTGATCAAACCCTGTGTATCAATCACCAAGTCATAAGCGGTTGTTTGTAGTTCTTTTTTAAAGGTGATGAATTCTTGAATGCTGCGAATGAATTCGCCATTTTTAAAAGATTTCTTCCAACGACGTAGCGCAAAAGGAATCACGCGATCCACCCCTCTGAATGTTTCATTCGAGGTTGCTTGAGTCTTCAAGGGGGTTAATAGCCCTGCAAAACCTTCTTCAATGACCCAATCAATTTGGGCCTGAGGATAACGTGCTCGAATGTCCCAAACCACCGGTAAATTGTGTAAAACATCACCCAAGGAGGACAACTTAACAATCAAGATTTTCATGCCAGCTATTTTCGCCTAATCCAGTGATGAGGGGGTGTTTTTTAGACGAGCCTGATGAAAAGATTAAAATTAAGGCATGACTACTTCAACAATTCCGGAATGCCCAGTTTGTGGCATGAACAACACCTACCCAGATGGGGATAACTTTGTTTGCCCTGACTGTGCCCATGAATGGCCAGCACAAGCAGCAGCGCCAGAAGCAGAAGAAGCTAGAGTGCATAAAGATGCTCATGGCAATATCTTGAACGATGGTGATACGGTCACATTGATTAAAGATTTGAAAGTCAAAGGCTCATCCTTGGTCATCAAGGGCGGTACTAAGATTAAGAATATCCGTCTCGTGGATGGGGACCATGACATTGACTGCAAAGTCGATGGTCAAAGCATGTTGCTCAAATCTGAGTTTATGAAAAAAGCGTAAGGCTGATTAACACCTTACGCTTTTTGGATCCTCAGATCTTTATACCTTCAGTTTTTTAATAAACCACTATTTCAATTAGTGCTTTTATAGCTGATGATTTTTACTGTAGCTTATTCAAAATCTGTTGAACCGCATCAGCCGGACTAATCGGTTGGTATTTTTGCTGTTTTAAGTTTTGGTGAGACCAATCATCCCAAACTTTTTTCACCATTTGGTTAATCGAAGCTTGATCATTGGTCTGGCAAACATAAGCATCACGCTCTTCTAGTAAGCGACGCAACTGATCGTTGCGATCGGTAATCCCAAGAATCGGTCGCTTACTCCAGAAATATTCGTAGATCTTTGATGGGATACATTCAACAGCCCACTCGGCAGTGCCATGTAAGGCTAAAAGCATATCAGCTTGCCTCATTAACTTCACGACTTGCGCACGAGGGAAACGACCGTTTGAAATGACATTAGATTCAAGATGAAGTCGAGTGACTGCTTCTGAAGAAGCACTATCAAGATCAGTGCCATATACCTGAATACGTACCTTCTCTTTTGCCGCAGGAATTTCTTGGAACAATGCAGCCAAGGCGTCCAACACAGGCACTAAAGATCGATCCGTGGCCAAGGTGCCAAAATGAGCGATATTTAAATGATCTGAATACACATGCTGCCCATCATCGGGCTCATAGCAACCTGGTGGCTCAGCACCAGGTAACACCACAAATCCTTTATCCGCTAAACCAGGTTGGCGATGCTTCGCGTAACTCAGAGCCCCATCGGTAAACCACCATAAATGGTCGGCGTTATCGCATACCATGCGCTCTAACTTTTGCATGAACCGAGCTTCACGTGTTTTTCTTTTGGCAACGCCATCATCTTCTGGTGACCAGCGAGTGACCAATGGATCATGAATCTCCACGATCCACGTCACCCCAGTTAATTTCTTAATCACCCACCCTGCCAATAAAGCTGACCAAACACCGGCTGAGGTATAAATTAGATCGACTTTGCCTTGCTTAACTAAAAGAGTTCCTCTCAAAGCAGCCGGCAAAAACCATGAAGCTTGACTGGATAAACCCACCAATAGCTTCTCAAGAAAAATAAACGGTAATAAGCCGATAGATACCAAGGGTGTTATGAGTTTATAAAAAAGTCCACGCCCATAATGATTAGCGACCCAATGTCGAAAATCAAAGCGCAGTGCTGAAGGGCCCCAAGCTAATAGTTGGTAGTGCTCAACCCGCTCATCTTTCATGCCGGTCACAGCGCTCAGAACGGTTAAATGTATCCCTGCTTTTTGCAGATAGGGAACTTTATCGGTGACCGTCACGCTAGAAGCGCGGCCATCCATATTAAAAGCATGAGAGATTAATAACCAACGGGTTTTCATGTTTGGATTTTAGTCATGAAATGCAACTCTCACCAAGCCATGAATCAATAAATCTAAATTATTTTTAATAAATACTATTGATTGATGAGAAATTGAGCAACTCTCTGACAAGCCTGTCCATCCCCATAGGGATTCTTCATCTGACTTCTCTGCAAGTAGATAGACTCATCATCAAGCAATAAGGAGACTTCACGAGTAATCACATCAACATCCGTACCCACTAATCTCACAGTACCCGCATCAACGGCCTCAGGTCTTTCAGTCGTATCTCTAGTGACTAAAACAGGCTTATTAAGGCTAGGTGCCTCTTCCTGAATCCCACCAGAATCCGTCAAGATGATATGAGACTGACTCATCAAATACACAAAGGGTAAATAATCTAAAGGCTCAATTAAATACACATTGCTGACATTGGATAAGCGACCCATGATCGGTGCTCGAACATTGGGATTAAGATGCACGGGGTAGACAAAGTCAACTTCAGGATACTTCACCGCCAATTGGTGAATCGCATCAGCCAAGCGGACAAAGCCATCGCCAAAGTTCTCACGACGATGTCCTGTGATCAAAACAATTTTTCGCTGCGTTTGAATGCCATAACCAAATGATTGTATTTTCGCGACAACTTCCTGCTCAATACCCGGTGTTGTTTTTATCTTTTCTAGAACATCTAATAAAGCATCGATGACAGTATTACCTGTCACAATAATCTGATGTTCTGAGCGTCCTTCTTGTTTGAGATTGTTAGCGCTCAACTCTGTTGGAGCGAAATAATAATTTGCCAAAACATCAGTCAGTTGACGATTGGCTTCTTCTGGCCAGGGCGATTGCAAATTCCAAGTCCTCAAACCCGCTTCAATGTGACCAACAGCGACCTTGGCATAAAACGCTGATAAAGAAACCGCTAAGGTAGTTGTGGTATCACCATGAACCAAAACCACATCGGGTTGAACTTGTTTTAAAACATCTCGCATACCCAATAAGATATTGGCCGTGACATCATATAAATCCTGGTTGGGTTTCATGATGTTTAAATCAAAATCTGGCGTCACACCGAATAAGTGGAGTACCTGATCTAACATCTGGCGATGTTGACCGGTGACGCAAACAGAGTAGCTAATTTGTTCAGGATATTTCTGAAATTCTTTGACCAAGGGAAGCATCTTAATGGCCTCAGGTCTGGTTCCAAAAACAATCAGTATTTTTTTCATGTTTATTTAGTTAAAAAATTTATGGCCAATTAATGATCAATCAAACTTAGGTGCTTTTTCCCAAGAAAACCCTGCCGCATCTTTAGGGTTCAAGATCGGACTCATACCGATAGCAGGCCATTGGATATTTAATGTGGGGTCATTCCAGACAATACATTGCTCACTAGCAGCATGCCAGTAATCGGTGGTTTTATATAAAAACTCCGCCTCATCAGACAACACGAGAAAACCATGAGCAAAACCTTCTGGGATCCAGAGTTGTTTCTTATTCTCAGCAGAAAGTTCTACACCTACCCATTGACCAAATGTTTTTGAGGTTTGACGTAAATCCACAGCCACATCAAACACCGCTCCGCGAGCCACACGCACCAACTTGCCCTGGGTTTGCTCCATTTGATAATGCAGACCTCTTAGAACACCTTTTTTCGATGAAGAATGGTTATCTTGCACAAATGTTATTTTTTTACCAATGGCTTTTGAGAAATCATTTTCATTAAAGGATTCATAAAACCAACCGCGATCATCGCCAAAGACTTTGGGTTCAATAATCAATACGTCTGGAATAGCAGTTGGTGTGGCAATAATGGGCATAGATGTCTTTGTAGGATGAATTAAGATAGTTGCTCGGTGAGCATTTTTTCTAAATATTGGCCGTAAGCATTTTTCTTTAACGGCGCCGCCAATTTCAGTACATCTTCAGCGCTAATCCAATCTTGTCTATAGGCAATCTCTTCAGGGCAAGCCACCATTAAACCTTGGCGTTTTTGCAAAGTAGCAATAAAGCCAGCAGCATCCAACAATGAATCATGCGTGCCCGTATCTAACCAAGCGTAACCACGCCCCATGATCTCTACCTGCAATTGATTCATCTTAAGATAAGCTTCGTTCACTGTTGTGATTTCTAATTCACCACGTGCGCTGGGTTTGATAGATTTAGCAATATCACAAACCTGCTGATCATAAAAATATAGCCCTGTCACAGCGTAACTACTCTTAGGCTTAATCGGCTTTTCTTCAATCGATAAAGCCTTAAATGCATCATCGAATTCAACCACGCCATAACGTTCCGGGTCATTAACGTGATAAGCAAAGACCGTTGCCCCAGCAGTTCTGTCATTTGCTGCATGAAGCTGGTTCACTAATTCATGACCATAGAAAATGTTGTCCCCCAAGACCAAAGCGGATGGATTGTTGCCGACAAACTGTTCGCCAATGATGAATGCCTGGGCTAAGCCATCCGGTGATGGTTGAACCGCATATTGAATATTGAGCCCCCATTGAGATCCATCTCCTAATAGCTCATTAAATCTTGGCGTATCTTGAGGTGTTGAAATTAACAAGATATCTTTAATACCGGCCAACATCAAAGTGGTTAGTGGGTAGTAGACCATCGGCTTGTCATACACAGGCATTAGTTGCTTAGATACGGCTTGGGTTACTGGGTACAAACGAGTCCCTGAACCACCCGCCAAAATAATGCCTTTACGATTTGTCATTGCCATTGATTAAATTCCAAAAATGATTGATATTTTCTAAATAATTTATTCACCAAACCCTTGCGGATTTTGTGATTGCCATCGCCAACTGTCGACACACATGCGATCGATATCGTATTCAACCGACCAACCCAATAGCTCTTTTGCTAACTGTGCATCGGCGTAGAAGGCAGCAATATCGCCTGATCTTCTAGCGACGATTTGATAGGGTATTTTCTTGCCTGATGCTTTTTCAAAGGCGCGCACCAAATCAAGCACGCTATACCCTTTACCTGCACCTAAATTAACCGTTAGCGATTTCTTTTGCTTGATCAAATAATCAACCGCCTTCACATGGCCACGTGCTAAATCAAGCACATGAATGTAATCCCGCACACCCGTGCCATCATGAGTAGACCAATCACCACCATAAATAGATAAGTGCTCTCTTTTACCAATCGCCACCTGAGTGATATAAGGCATCAAGTTATTGGGAATCCCTCTTGGATCTTCGCCAATCAAGCCACTCTCATGAGCACCAACAGGATTAAAGTAGCGCAGATAAGCCACATTCCAGGATGGATCAGATATTTCAACATCACGCAAAATCTGCTCACTCATGTATTTCGTCCAACCATAAGGACTGGTCGATCCTAGTGGCATCCCTTCGACATAAGGAATTGGATTATCGGGATGGTAGACTGTGGCAGAAGAGCTAAATACAAACTGATGGCACTGTTTTACCTGCATCACCTTTAATAATGTTAATAAACCATCAATGTTATTTTGGTAATACTTGAGTGGCTGCAGAACAGATTCTCCAACTGCTTTTAATGCAGCAAAATGAACCACCAAGCTAATAGAGTGGTCTGTGAATAATTGTGTGAGGAAGGCCTCATCACGCACATCACCTTTGAGAAATTGAACAGACTTGCCTGTAATTTTTTCTATACGCTGAACAACGGCTGCACTAGAGTTGCATAAATTATCAATACCCAATACTTGATGACCAGCATTCAGTAATTCCACCCATGTGTGAGAGCCAATGTATCCGGTTGCACCTGTTAGCAAAATCATATTTAGTTTTTAATTTTTAGTTTTTGGTTTTTTGGTTTTTAGTTGTTTTGTTGGGCTTATATTAACTTTTTAGAGACTGCTCAACGTAATTTCTAACATAAGCCTCTACTTGCTCTTGCCAGTTCGGATAGCGATGGGTGTAAGCCATTTCAGAAAGCGCTTGCTTGAGCTTTTGATTATCCAGGCGAGAGTTATAAGGACGCTTTGCTGGCAATGGATAATCTTTGGCTGGAATAGGTAGAATATTTTCTGACTTCACTTCAATACCCTCACCGGCTGATGCTGCGGTTTCAATCGCAAAGACAGCCAAACCATGCCAGGATGTTTCGCCATCAGGTACGGCATGGTAAATACCTGACTCTACTCGTGAGCCAGCCATCTGAATACCAACTTGCGCCAACCATTGTGCTGAACTAGGAACACCCATTTGATCAGCCACCACCTTTAATTGATCGCGCTCACCGGCCAGACGTAACATCGTGCGAATGAAGTTCCCACCATCACCATAGACCCAAGAGGTTCTTAAGATGAAATATCTAGAGAATTTATCTTCATAACTAACATGCCTAGAATCTTGAGCTAAATTAAAAACTTCTTCGATGGCCTGTTCACCTGCTAATTTACTTTGACCATAGATGCTCAATTGGTCAACAGGGCCTGTCTGGTCTGTTTCTAGATACGATGCTTGTTTGGTATCGGCAAACACATAATCGGTTGAGTAATGAACGAAGATGCCATGCGATATATTGGCAATGTAGTGCGCCATGACTTTCGGCGCATGTGCATTGATCGCAAAAGCGAGCTCAGATTCAGTCTCGGCTTTGTCAACGGCTGTGTAGGCAGCAGCATTAATGATGACTTGTGGCTGATAGTGATTAAGTACCTGAGTAATCGATGACTCATCACTTAAATCACAATCTGCGCGACCTAAAAACACCACCGGTATTTTTAAATCTTTTAAACATTCCTGCAAAGCTTTACCCACCTGCCCATCGCGCCCAAATACCACGATTGGTTTACTGTGATCTAGAAGTTCGAAGGAGGAAAAAGACATATCTAATAAATGTAAATGAAAGTCAGTGATTAGCTGTATTGTTTGTTAACCCAGTCGCGGTAAGAACCACTCACAACACCCTCGACCCATTCTGGGTTATCTAAATACCATTGAACAGTTTTCTGGATACCAGTCTCGAAAGTTTCCGCTGGCTTCCAGCCTAACTCTCGCTCTAACTTGGTGGCATCAATCGCGTAACGACGATCATGTCCTGGACGATCTTTCACGTAGGTAATTTGTGAGGCATAGCTTGAAGCATCAGCACCATCGGCTTTAGGTCGTAATTGATCCAAGATAGTACAAATGGTATGAACGACATCAAGATTCGGTTTTTCATTCCAACCACCCACGTTATAAGTCTCACCTAACTGGCCAGCTTCCAATACGCGACGAATGGCTGAACAATGATCTTTGACGTATAACCAATCCCGGATTTGTTGACCATCGCCATAAATCGGTAAAGGTTTACCAGCCAGCGCATTGAGAATCACCAAAGGAATTAATTTCTCTGGGAAATGATAAGGGCCGTAGTTATTCGAGCAATTGGTGGTGAGAACGGGTAAGCCATAGGTATGGTGCCAAGCTCGCACCAAATGATCGGATGCTGCTTTAGAAGCTGAGTAAGGGCTATTCGGTTCATACGCATTAGTTTCTGAGAAAGCTGGATCCGTTGGTGATAATGAACCATACACCTCATCTGTAGACACATGTAAGAAACGGAACTGTTGCTTTTGATCTTCAGGTAACTCAGTCCAATAAGCACGCACCGCTTCCAGTAAATTAAAAGTACCTAAAACGTTGGTTTGGATAAAATCACCAGGCCCATGAATGGAGCGATCCACATGAGACTCTGCAGCAAAATTAACCACTGCTCGAATCTGATGCTTCTTTAATAATGAAAGCACTAATTCGTAGTCACCAATATCGCCCTGGACAAACACATGGCGAGAATCTTTCTCAAGCGATTTGAGTGTGGCTAAGTTACCAGCGTAGGTTAATTTATCTAAATTAACGATACCTTCGGCAGATGGATTGGCTAACCAATCCAAGACAAAATTACCACCGATAAACCCTGCACCGCCTGTTACTAAAATCATAATCTCTAAGCTTTATATCTATTTAATAATTAGAAGTATTTTCTCACACGCACCTTCTAATCAAACGTTTATTAATAATGTACCCAATCAGTGAATGATTTGGGGTGCTAGGTTGTCATCCACCCCTTCACCCCTTCACCCCTTCACCCATTTCCCCCATTCACCCATTTCCCCCATTCACCCCAACTCATCACCTTCTATGCGCCTGAAACCTCCATCAGTGGGCTATTTTCAATAAAAATAGTGTGCATAAAAAATATTAACCTATTGATTTTTATAAATAATATGCCATTTCGTTTCATCAAACAGCGACCTTTTTTTGCTCAGCTTTTTGTTCAAGTTTTTGCTCTGAGTTAGCAAGGTCCATCTGACTCTTACGAAACTTGAGCAAAGTATCTAACAAAGATCTATAGCGATTGAGTTCTTTATTTACCAAATCATCTTGATAGTCACTTTCTCTTTTAACTTGGCGATCCAAGAAAAACCAACTTGCCATCCAATGACGTATATGAGGCCTCAGTTCATCAAAATGAATCATGTACCATAGGCTAGCGGCATACTTAAGCAGTACTTCTTCCAACTTCCTTGGACTCTGTTGCCAAGCAATCCCTAAACCAGCGCCAGTTTCCATGATGAGAGCGTGCTGATAACCATCACCAATAAACTCATGAACGCCTTGGAATAAATCTTTATAGCGGACAAATACCATCTGATAATTCTGAATCCCTTTTGAATGCTTGCATAAATGCTCATACAGCTTATAACGTTGATTCGCCAATGCGACATCTGCTTTAGAAAACCGAGTATTAGGTTCTTTTAAATAGTCTGGTGCAAATGGGCGATAGTCTTTTGGTACCTCGATTAACTCAGCTAAAGCACTTGGCATTAACTGAGCAAAGATATTTGCTTGTTTTAATGCCAGACGTAACTTGAATCGCTCAGCAGTCCATAAACAATCGACCATTTGATCCACCATATCTTCTTCAACCATGTCTTTTGGCTTCATAGCCTTCTTCATTTCTCGCTCTAGCTTTTTACGTTCATTAGCATCTTCATGCGGCAATACCTTTGTCTTGGCATATGCACCAGACTTAAGAGCATTCATTGATGAAATGGTCTTACCTTTAATACTACGTGGGCCTGTTTGACCCAAAATATGGATACCCATAATTTAAACTCCTGCCCATGGTGGGGCAATTAATTGTTAACAAGTTGACGCTCTACGCCAACGTTTAGTCGTGCTTTATGTTGTTTAGTTCTTTAGTACTTTGACTCTTTGGCCCATTGAATTTTCAATAGCCAAGAAGCTCAAGGTATTTGGTCCTTGATGCGACAGTGGTTTGTGACTGCCGTACTACTGGGAAGTGCTTGGAATGTGTAACGTCGTATGAGCCACGAATCAGATTAAAACTAAACGTAAAGCCCACGATGTTTGTGTCATGAGTAGCCGCTGTTTTTGTCAGAGGCTTAGGCTAGTTACTGATTGAACTCATTGTCTGGCAGGTGTTTTGTAACCCGCTGACGTTTCCGGCTGTTTGATCGGAACAGATGATGTTTGTGTCATCTGTGCAATTAGCGCACCACAAAATATTTGGTTTTGTTGATGCGATGAAGTCATTCTACAGAAATTAAATTCTCAATGCAAACCAGTTTTCGCAAATAGTGCCACTGGATTCCACTATTCGGGGAAATCGATTCTCTAAAGATGTTTAGGGATGTTTATAGTTTCCAACGAACGCCTGCTTGAGCATCAGGTGTACCAATAAATTCGACCCCAGCATCTTCAAAAGTTTTTATTAAAGCTTCAAATGTTTTGAAATTACTGTTTGGAACGCCAGAATCAGACTCCATTTTCATCACTGTTGAGAAGCCTACCCCAGATTTTTCCGCTAACTCTTTGCCAGACCATCTTAATAAAGCTCGTGCAGCTCTAATTTGATCACTTGTAATCAATTAATTTTTGCCTTATTATGATAATAATTACTACTTTAATAGTAATTATTTATATTTATGGAGAAAAATATGCTTAATAATCAAGATTTTGCCCTGTTACGGGCTAAAAGTCTAGGTGGCTCAGATGTTGGTGCCATCTTGGGTTTATCGAAGTATCGAAGCGCTATAGATGTTTGGATGGAGAAGACGGGCAAAGAGGTAGCTGCTAGAGACTCACTACATTTGCGCTTTGGCCAGTTTGCTGAATCCTTTGTTGCTTCTGAATATGCCCTATCTACAGGGTTTTCTTTAGTGGCCCATGATTCAGCAATCATTCATCCGCAGTATGACTATATGCATGGGCATATTGATCGATTTGTTATTGATCAGCATCTAGCTCAGTCTAACGATGAATCTATTGACGAGTCTAGTAACTTATTTGATGACTCAGGTCGACTAACTGCTTCTCGCATCTTGGAATGTAAAACAGCTAATCCTTTTACCCAATCTGAATGGGGCGAGGCTGGTAGTGATCAAGTGCCTCTTACTTATTTAGTGCAATGTGTTTGGTACATGATGATTACCAATATTGATAGAACAGATCTAGCTGTTCTATTTGGTAATGCTGATTTTAGGGTTTATGAGATTACTCGAGATCTCGAGTTAGAACAGATGGTCTTAGAGCGAGCCATCTCTTTTTGGGAGAACCATGTATTAACAGACACCCCTCCCCCGGCTACTTCAGAGTCTGACTATAAAACCCTCTTTGGGAAGTCTACCGTTAGTAAGTCGGTGGAAGCTCACGCCGAAACCTGTGAGCTGATTAAGAAACTCCAATCTCTTAATGCGCAAGTCGAACAATATGAGTTAGAGATTAGTCAGATTAAGCAAAGCATCATGGGGCAGATGCAAGATGCTGAAGTACTTACCTTCCAAGGGCAAACCTTAGCTACTTGGAAAGCACCTAAGCCATCCCTTCGTTTAGATGCCAAAAAACTAACAGTCGAACATCCTGAGCTTGTTCATCAATACCAAGTGCCTATCCAGAACAGTCGTCGTTTAGTGATTAAGGAGTTGTCATGAAAGCGCTACAAACAGCCATTAGTCAGACTTGCCAAATATTAGGCTTAGATACAGAAGAACTACAGCTATGGTTAGATCAATACTTAGGTTTGCCAATGTATCCTCAAGTACAACTGCTCAGATTGGCGAATAAATATCAGCTAGATCCACTATCAGATGAAATTAGTCTTTTACAAGGGCAAGATGGGAACTATCTGCCCTTTATTACCATTGATGGTTGGTCTAAGCTCATCAACCATCATCCCCAGTATGCAGGAATGAGTTTAAGAGACTCTATAGAACTTATCGATAACATCCCAACTTGGATGGAGTGCACTATCTATCGGAACGACAGGATCCTACCGATTGTGATTAAGGAATACTTTGAGGAAGTTAAAACAGATCACCCATCTTGGCAGCAGATGCCAAGGCGCATGCTACGTCATCGAGTCATCCAGCAATGTGCGAGATTAGCGCTAGGTATCTCAGCTAATGAAGGAATATCCAAATCAGATCTTATGAAACAAACCAATAACCCAGAGCAAGAATCATCGATAAAAATTCAGCCAAAGAAACGCATGGACCAGCTGAAAGAAAAATTATCTACGTGATACAAAAAAATGTATAAAGTTAACCGATTTTGCTGCAATGATTTACCATAGAAAAACTCGTATAGTTTTGAATATCAATTAACAGAAAAATAAAAAACCTTGATGAACATCTACCAAATCTATTATGACGAAGCTACACGACAAAAATTAGATCCAGGCTTCATTCCGATGAATAACTCCAGGAATGAACGATCAGATTGGCGTGAATATTGGCCAATAAGACACTTTCTACTCAATGAGACCATCAAGAACGATGAGTTTTATGGTTTTTTCTCACCGAAATTTCAGGAAAAAACTAACTTAACATCAAAAGATGTTGAGGTAGTCGTAAATAGTCAGAATGTCGATATTGTTTCGTTCTCTCCATTTTTTGACCAGATGTCATACTTTATCAATCCATTTATTCAAGGGGACATTACTCATCCGGGTCTATTAGCTAGCGCGCAATCTTTTATAGATTCACAGAATATTTCCATCCCACTTAATAAATTAGTGTGCGATTGCACGAATACAATTTTCTGTAATTTTTTTGTTGCTAAGGGACATTTCTGGAAAAGATGGATCCACTATTGTGAATTAGTGTTTGATTTATGTGAAAACCACCCCAACAATCCGCTTGCACAACAATTGAATTCAATAGTTCCCTATAAAAAAGATGAAGTAGTTGCCATGAAAGTCTTTTTAATAGAACGCATGGTGACACTCTTACTTGTCACTGAAAATTTCAGCAAAGGCTCCTGCAATGTCATCACGCTTCCCTATGTAGGCCAATTACTTTTATCCCAACAAAAGAAAATGATTCAGTGTGATGCACTCAAACAAGCATTCATTCGAACTCAAAACCCATTCTTTCTAGACTGTTTCTATGAAAATGTGACCGAAGTAGGTTTAGCCATCAAAGATCAAATTGAGTTAAACCAGCAAATCTCTAATCAACAGTAAAACAGGAAGCACCATGGATATTAAGTTGATTCTGATAGTTTTATCATTCTTTATATTTATACCTTTACCCAACTGGTTAAAAGCTAAACAAAATAAGAAACAGCTGTCTTATTGGAATAACTGGCTCTCGAACAAAGACAGTCATGAGTCCTACCTAGCAAAGCACCCTCACTCAAACCAAGAGATCCAATGTTTCTTCTGTGGCGAAACCAAAACATTTACGCAAGTAGTGGCAAGGGTGCCCAAAAAAATTGAGTGGGGATTTTTCAACACCAGAGAAAGCGAAAAGCAAATTGACTTTGTTAGTTACTACTGCCACAGGTGTAGCAGTGAATTATTTCGTCACTCACATGAAGTGTAATCATGGATCATAAGTTCAAAAGCTTCAACTAAACTTTTTGCAAAACGAACCGGATCCAATAAATAGCTATCAGCTAATTGATGACGCAATGAATGTCTCAATTCATTCAATACCTGAATATCTGAAGCCAACTGCATAGCACTTACAACATATTCTTCAACACTATCAGCGATTAAATGATCCAGGCTTAATGCTTTTAACATCGCTGAACTTTGCCTTGAAACTGGTTTAGCTCCCCTCAATGTGACCACAGGAACCCCCATCCACATAGCCTCACAGGTTGTTGTGGCACCAGTAAATGGATAAGGGTCTAAAGCAATATCAATTTCAGAATACTCTGCAAGCATGACATCATGACTGCTGCTCCCAGAAAACTGGATTCGCCCCGGTTCAACCCCATGTTCAGTAAAAATTTTTCGTATTCTTTGACGCATACCGAAATCTGAAAATGTTTTCCATTTTAAAATTAATCGGCTGTTAGGCATTTTTACTAATAAACGGCTCCACATTTCAATGGTGAATTCATTGATTTTTGATGAATTATTAAAGCTACCAAATGTAATGTATTTATTTAACAGTGCAGGTGAATCACTAACAGGGGGAGCATAGACTGGGGGGCTATAACACAATCGAATTGGATCTAAATAAATAACCTTTTCTGAGAAAAAAGTTTGATTATCTTCGGGGACATGCTCCTTATCCATGAGAATATAGTCCATCTCAGGAACACCCGTAGTGGAAAAATATCCTAGCCAGCTCACTTGAATTGGAGCTGCACGCAACGCAAAAACCCCAAGGCGATTACCTGATGTATGCCCAGATAAATCCACTAAAATATCTACACGATCTTCACGAATTTTATGGGCTAATTGTTCATCAGAAATACCTAAAACAATATTCCATCCATCGACGTGAGAACGTAAATCAGCCGTAATAAAATCTTGACTAGATTGATTAGCATAAGCGATGATCTTGAATCGCTTTTTTAATTCAGGGATGACTGATCTTAAGAACCATCCTACAGGATGCGCTTTTAAATCTGCGGAAAGCAAACCGATAATCGGTTTATCAACCGCCTTCAGACGCGCCGATTGAACTTTTTGATTAAATTTATATGCATGCTGATGAGGTGGGTTTAATCGTTTTGCCCAATCCAAAATTTCACTTGGATTTGTTACCGCATCATACTGCAAAGCCATTAAAAAATTAGATACCGCATCACGCTTAGTTGGGTCTTTCAGAACCTCTTTTAACAAATCAATTGATTCTTTTTGTCTTCCCGATTCCAAAAGAATATTGGCTAAATTAATTTTTCCTTGAGCGTCATCAGGATTTAATCGCAATGCATTTCGGTAGGCATCTTCTGTTTTTGTAACATATCCTTGTTGGTGACCCACCAAACCCAAACCATTGTATGCGCTGGAGTTATTAGGATTAAGACTCAGAATGGTTTGAAAAGATGCTGCTGCTTCAGCATACCTAGACTGCGCCACATAAACCAAACCTAGATTGAGGTGTGCCTCAATAAAGTTAGGATCCATATTAATGGCGTTTTTTAAAGCGTGGATAGCCTCATCTGTTCGACCCAAATAATTTAAGGTCAACCCAAGATTAATGAATAGCTCCACTTGGTACCCAGCATGGGTCATTCCGGCGCGATAAATATTTACCGCCTCTTCAAGGCTACCTCTTTGCGCGAGTAGATTTCCTAAATTTGTATATAACGATGGCAATCTAGGATCTAATTCAATCCCCTTACGGTACAAATACTCTGCCAATTTTTGATCATTAATCCGAACAGCAACTAAGCCTAATAAATTGCATGCATAGGCATTATTGTTAGCTTGCGGTAAAAGTTCATTGATACTTGAAACGGCTTGGTCTAATTTACCCTGATCAATGAGCCGATTAAGATCTGAGAACCATGCCGGCTCAGCAACTGGGGAAGGCATACTCATTAAGTGGTCCTACCAGCGGTAACGTATACCTAATTGACTCTGCCAAACCCAAAAATCAGATTGCTTATCTCCACGAACGATAATATTTGCGGAAAGATTTTTATCTTTTAACGCTTCTAAAGTAAATGCCATTGAAGGGTATATGTAGCTACCTAAATTAACCACTTGAGTGCTGCTAGTATTTAGACCAGAGATCTGTTGGACAATTGTCGTATTACCATCACCCACTTGACCTCTCATCGCAAACTCATAACTTGGCTTGATCGTATAGCCTGACCATTTATATTGGGTTGAGGCATTTAGTCCCAATGCATATGTTTTTGCATTCACCTTAAATGAATCAACTGCTAAATTTAAAGAGTCTGCTCCTGCTTCTTGGTAAGCGCCAACATTAACTGAACGATACCCAATACCAACATAAGGTCTAATTGAGTAGCTGTTATTTAAATCAAATCTCTTAGAGAAAATTAGCTGGTTATCAACTCCAGTTGCACTAGGGTTTGATGTTGCAGTTCGAACAGTATTTGGCAAGTAAATCTGGCGAGTTTGATTACCTGAGCTAGAACTTAGGCCCAAAATATAATCTACTGAAATGTCCTGGTATTGGTACTTAGCATATAGTTGGTATAAATAAGAACTGGCGCTAATACCACCGCCATTTACTGGCTGGCTATTGCTATTAAAACTAGCTAAAGACATCCCCAATACAACCTTACCATTTTCAACCAAGTAGTTGTAATCCGAACCAATTTGGAATCCAGAGGCTGATATATTTTGCTTCGCAGGTAGATACCCTGGAGAGTATGAAGCCCCCATGCCTTGCAAGTTCACCCAACCATTAAATTCACCGCTCTTAACCGTTGGAAGTTTTTCTGGCAACGAGTATTGATTAAGACGGTTTGTTATACCTCGGCTAGACATATCAAATTTTTCTTGCTCAGCCCATGCGTAACCCAATATCTGTGAGGCACCCATCGTGTTAAATGCTGCATCAGCAACGTTTGCTGAGGAGAATGAAAGGCTGTTAATTACGTTAGCCATGTCACCTGTTACATTGGATCTTGAGGCATCCAAAGAAGCTGCAATATTGTAGCGATTGACCGTAGTAGCACTTTGAGCAAGGTCTGAGTTAGTCAAACTGAAACCTAAACTAGTAGCATTAATATAAGGGGTAAGCTGGTAACCTGCATAAGTATTAGAAGTGATTTGCGCACTAGAAGTTAAACCTCCTGTGGCTTGCAATACTGCGTAGTTTGTACCCGCTTGATAGGCGCCTTGGCTCAAATTATAAGTAATTGAACCCAATACTGTTGCAGTTCCAGAAACGGTGATAGGCGTTATGGAAGGGCTTACATTAACTATAATTGATGAACCCACGTCAGACTGAAGGTTGCCATTAATACGTAATCCTGATGAACCACTATTAAGTATGAGACTACCGCGATTCACAAGGCTATTAATTGTTCCCCCACCTTGTAAAACACCTCCCGCTGCAACACTTACATTATTTTGTACTACCCCATCAACTTGAAGTGTTCCGGCAGAAACTAGAAGATCACCATTACCTGTCATTCCACCAGATAGCGTTAATTGTCCCAAACCACTCTTGGTCAAAGTACCAGAGTTAATAAGAGTCCCTGACAAATTAGCATTTTGACCAGGAATAACATCAACGCCGGAAGTAGTTCCGAAATTAATAGCTCGTGAAGAATTGAAAGTTCCAATTACTCGCAAAGTCTTACCTGTTAAATCCAATTGGGATGCCGCTGCCCCTCCACTTCCATTATTCTGAAGCGGCTCCTCAATCGACGCTAATTGTCCAACTATGTAACTATAGCGAGCTGGAGTTGCAAATGTGGCTGCTGTATTTGAGACATAGAAACCTTCAGGCGCGGCTGACGCAATGGTGGCTCCACTTGTTGATACATAGTACCCAACATTAGCAGCAGTTTGTGCAGACGCGGCTGACGTGCTGACAAAGTAACCTGGGGATGCAGCCATAGCGACTGAAGCTGCGGATGTACTCACATAGTAACCAGGGTTAGCCGCTATTTGCGCAGAGGCTCCTTGAATATTGACGTAGTAACCCACCGATGCCGCAATTTGAGCAGAAGCTGCTGATGTGCTGACATAGTGACCAACGGATGCAGGAATAGCCGCCATTGCACCTGTTGTATCTACAAAATACCCGACATTTGCTGCGGTCTGCATCGATGCACCATTCGTACTCACGAAATAACCAATCGATGCAGCAGTTTGAGCAGAAGCTGCTGAAGTGCTAACAAAATATCCTGCTTGAGCAGCCATCGCAACCGAAGCTGCAGAAGTACTAACAAAGTAACCAGGGCTAGCCGCTATTTGCGCAGAGGCTCCTTGAATATTGACGTAGTAACCCACCGATGCCGCAATTTGAGCAGAAGCAGCTGAAGTACTGACGTAATGACCAACAGATGCCGGAGTGGCCGCCATTGCCCCCGTTGTATCGACAAAATAGCCAACATTCGCTGCGGTTTGCATCGATGCACCATTCGTGCTGACGAAATGGCCAATTGATGCAGCGGTTTGAGCAGAGGCTGCTGATGTGCTGACAAAGTAGCCAGGAGATGCCGCCATAGCGACTGAGGCTGCTGATGTACTCACATAGTAACCAGGGTTAGCTGCTATTTGAGCGGAGGCACCTTGCATATTAACGTAGTAACCCACCGATGCCGCTGTTTGAGCAGAGGCTGCCGATACACTGACGTAGTGACCGACAGATGCCGGAGTAGCCGCCATCGCACCTGTTGTATCGACAAAATAGCCAACATTCGCCGCGGTCTGCATCGATGCACCAATCGTACTCACGAAATAACCAATTGACGCAGCAGTTTGAGCAGAGGCTGCTGAAGTGCTAACAAAATATCCTGCTTGAGCAGCCATCGCAACCGAAGCTGCAGAAGTACTCACAAAGTAACCAGGATTAGCCGCTGTTTGAGCAGAGGCTCCTTGCATATTGACGTAATAACCCACCGATGCCGCTGTTGCCGCAGAAGCTCCGGTTACTCCAACATAGTAGCCAGCAGATGCAGCAATAGCTGCAATCGCACCGGTTGTGTTTACATAATATCCAGCTAGTGCCGCTGTCGCCCCAGTAGCTGCTGAAGCACTCACAAAATAACCAACATCAGCTGCCACCTGTGAAGACGCTGCCGATGTACTGACAAAATATCCAGCCTGCGCAGCAACTGCTGCAGATGCTGCAGAGGTGCTGACATAGTAACCTGCGTTAGCTGCTGTTTGAGCAGAAGCACCTTGCATATTGACGTAGTAACCTACTGACGCTGCTATTGCTGCAGAAGCTCCGGTCACTCCAACGTAGTAGCCAGCAGATGCAGCAATAGCTGCAATCGCACCGGTTGTGTTTACATAATATCCAGCTAGTGCCGCTGTCGCCCCAGTAGCTGCTGAAGCACTCACAAAATAACCAACATCAGCTGCCACCTGTGAAGACGCTGCCGATGTACTGACAAAATATCCAGCCTGCGCAGCAACTGCTGCAGATGCTGCAGAGGTGCTGACATAGTAACCTGCGTTAGCTGCTGTTTGAGCAGAAGCACCTTGCATATTGACGTAGTAACCTACTGACGCTGCTATTGCTGCAGAAGCTCCGGTCACTCCAACGTAGTAGCCAGCAGAAGCAGGTGTAGCTGCCATCGCACCCGTTGTATTTACATAGTATCCAGCTTGTGCCGCTGTCGCCAAAGTAGCTGCCGAAGCACTGACAAAGTAACCAACATCAGCCGCCACCTGGGAAGATGCAGCCGAAGTACTAACAAAATATCCAGCCTGCGCAGCAACTGATGCAGATGCTCCAGAGGTGCTTACAAAATACCCTGCAGATGCAGCGGTTTGTGCGGAGGCACCCGTTGTATTTACGTAATACCCAACTGATGCAGCTGCTTGGTAAGAAGCTGCTGATGTACTTACAAAGTAGCCCGCAGATGCAGCAGTTTGTGCAGAAGCAGCTGTTGTGTTTACATAATAGCCAACCGATGCAGCAGTTTGTGCAGAGGCAGCAGTTACTCCTACGTAATAACCATATGAAGCAGCAGTTTCAGAGGCTGCCGCAGTAGTAGCAACATAGTAACCAAGCTCTGCAGCATCAGGCATAGATGCGCCAATAGTAGGCACATAATATCCATATGTCGCTGCAGTTGGGCTTGTTGCATTTGCAAATTCAACATAATTGCCCAAAGGAGCTGCAACACATGTTCCACCGTTATCATAGGTGCCAGGCGCACAGGCAATCGCAAACGAATCCACTGCAAATAAGCTGGATAAAAGTCCCACTAATAAGGAACTAATGCGAATTGTTTTATGCGTGCGCTTCAAGGAGGCCTACAGAAAAATAATCAGAACTTAGCTAAATGTATTAAGTTTCGATAATAATGTAATTTGGGGATTTTAAGTTCATAATTTTTATAGATTTTTTTAGATAATGCGGGCAGATTCATACCTCGATCAACTACAGCAAGATGCGATTAATGCTCAATCAAAGGGTGAGCTCAATCACGCTTCAAAAATCTATCTAAAAATCTTAACCTTAGAGCCCAATCATCTTCCAGCCGTGATTAATTTAGGGCTTATTTCAATCCAATTAAACCAAATACCACTGGCAATTAGCTTGTTTACTCGGGGTAAATACTTATTCCCATCCCCACCCCACTTCGCCCAAAGCTGCCTAACACTTGCTAAGGCATTGAAGAACTTTGGCTATCATGTACAGGCTATGGACTGGTTAAGGTACATATTAACCATCGACCCCCAATGCACCGAAGCCCAAGATTTAATTGATTCAATCAACTTACCGCCTTACCTCGATACTTATGCCTTTGACCAAGAAGAGCAACGTTGGCTCAAACGATATCGCCCCTACGAAAAGGGTAACTTTGTATACGCTATCGACATTGTTGGAACCTGTAACTTAAGATGCCCTAGCTGCCCAGTTGGCAACATGCCCAACGAAATAAAGCCTAAGGGCTTTATGACATTAGAGCTTTTTGAGAAGATTCTGATAAAAATTAAAAAAGAATCTCCTTCAGAAGTTCCAGATATTTGGCTTTTTAATTGGGGAGAGCCTCTACTTCATCCACAAGTTGCTGATTTTGTGAGGTTACTGAATGACTACGGTTGGCCAAGCATGATCTCAACCAATCTAAATATTAAAAAAGGATTGGAAGAGCTCATCAAAAGCCGCCCTACAAGCATCAAGATCTCTTTATCTGGAATTACCGATAAAACATACCCGCTCACCCATGCCAAGGGAAACGTCAATTTACTTAAAGAGAATCTTTATCAACTTAAATATCTGATGAAACAACATCAATCAGATGGCAAACCAATGACACATATTTATGCCGGATTTCATTTATACAAAAATAACTTGTCTGAAGCTAAGCAAATGCGAGAAATTTGTGAAGAGTTAGGTTTTGGATATACAGAAAATGCTGCGATTATTCAGCCTGTTGAAAAAATGATGGAAATCTTAGAAGACAAGCCAGATCCCATTGATAAAAATCTCATAGATAACTTACTAGTTCATCCGAAAAAACTAACTTGGGAAATTAAAACGAAACGCTCAGGCGCTTACGACTGCGAATTAAGATTTAATATGATGAGCATCAATTATGATGGTTCAGTAGGCTTATGCTGTTCAACCTATGCGCAAAGTAATCAATTAGCCAATAATTTTTTAGATCATTCTCACGAAGATTTACAGGCCATGAAATACCAACAATCGTTTTGTAAAAAATGTCGGGGAATGAATCTAGACTACAGTCTATGCGATGTTGTTACCTAAGCTATTTAACGAACTTCTTGGCGCAAAGGCAGGCTAACAAAGCCCATGACTAAAGACCATAAAAATCCTAGACCTGAAATCATCATTAGTGTTGTAGAAAGACTGACTGTACGAATCAAGTGGCCACTAGTGAGTGAACCAAATCCCACCTGACCCCAAGTGATCACTGCATCAACACCCCACCAAAATCCCAGAATCATCATCACAATACTCAGTAAGGCCCCCACCTCCAAAACAGGAGAGCGCCGTATCAACATTAACCATTGACTCTTCAATAACAAGCCTTCTCTAAAAGCAAAAGCGCGAAGAATACTTCCCGTAAATAGCATCATGGTTGAGAGGACTAGACCAGCCTGTGCATAAAATAATGTGTGCACATCTAAAGTAATAGCACCCACATTCAAAGGACCTTGCAGCAAAGCTCCATAAAAAAATAAAAATAGTGTGCCTAGAATCAATCCTGGATATATGAATAACCATCGTGGACTAAATAAGAGCATAAATCGCAAATGTCTCCAGCCATCACGCCACGGCCTTAGATGAGGCGGTCTACTGCGCCCATCTTTATTCAAAGTAGTGGGAACTTCTTGAATATGAAGTTCTAATAAGGCTGCTTTAATAACCATTTCTGAAGCAAACTCCATTCCAGTTGTCCGCAAATCTAATTTTAGAAATGCTTCCTTAGAAATAGCACGTATACCGCAGTGAAAATCTTGAATATGAATTGGAAACAAACAACGTCCAATGAAACTGAGCACGGGATTACCAATGTAGCGATTTTTCCAAGGCATGGCTCCAGGTGAAATACCGCCTAAGAAACGATTTCCCATAACCAAATCAGCTTGATCTTCAAGCTTATCTAGAAATACATCCAGATGTTTAAAGTCATACGATGCATCTGAATCACCCATCACAATATAACGCCCTAAAGCTTGCTGGCAGCCTTCAAATAAAGCTGCCCCATAACCACGTTGCTCAACATGAATCACACGTGCGCCCAATTCTTTAGCTAAAGCTTGTGATCCATCGGTGCTACCATTATCGGCAACTAAAATTTCTGCGCACACGTTTGGATTATTTTGCATCCATGTTTTTGCCATATGAATACAAATTGGCAATGTCTCCACCTCATTTAAACAAGGCATCAATATGGTCAACACAACATCAGATTGAGTAGGCATCATCAAAGCATCATTTCTTGAAATGAGAAAAAACTTTATATAAAGGCTGAATAGTCCACAAACAAAGAGAAAGTGCTGCAGCAATCAGCAGAAGTGGAAAAATGGGCATCATATACAAAATATTGATCCCAGGAAATGAGGTTAAATCGATCCACAATAAAATAATTAACCTTGTAAAAATTATCGCCCAAATAGATAGCGCAAGCACAAAGACATCGCTAGGTCTTTGACGCTTAACCAAGTAGCGAACCCCTATGACCACAAATATCAGAAAACCTAGAACTGCAAAAATAGGAATTATCCAATGATAAATGGCTATTAATTTAGCCTTAATACCTAAAACAGTTTGATGTGACTGATTGATATTTAGTGTTTGTTTTGAATCAACATACAAAGTGTTAGAACCTAATGCATATGCAGCACTCTTAGGTGCAATCAAGTTAAGAGGCAATAACGCGCCCGCATCCTGGTTGAGTAGCGAGCAACTGAGTCCGGCTGGTTCAATAATGGCAAAACGTTGCATGCCAGCACGAGCATCCTTGAAATAACTGACTAAATCAGGACTAGGTAGCCGATTAACAGGCATTTTGTAATTCGCGTGCCCATCATTGCAGATTAAATCGATCCAAGAATTTAATTCAACTGCTTTAGGTCCATAGTACCAACCTTGAATCTTGGTATCTAATTCAGACTGAGCTGGCATGCTTTGAGGGTAACCTAAAAATTGTCTGTATTGATTCAATAAAGTTTTTGGCTCATAACTCATACCAGCAATTAAGCCTGGAGAATTCCAACTAACTAAATATTGAAGTACTTCAAATAATTTAGGGAGAATTAAAGAATAGTTTTCTTTCTGTACTTGTGGCATCAATGGCATCAAATCATTACGACAGACCAATCTTTTTTCATCACATGCCTGAGTTAACTCTGAGCTTAAACGACGGTAATAGGCTTCGGCAGTTTGAGCCGTTTGATAGTAGCCTTTTCGTGCCACAGCATCTCTCAAGGCCCACATGAACCAGCCGCCAGCATAGTCACCGCATGTTTTAGGGTAAATTTCGCAGCCAGATACTTGCCAAAAAATTAGATCTTTTTCCAATAGTGGCTGCAACTCTGCGAAGGCGGGACTTACCTTATAAATCTGCGCTCGTTTATGTTGTGATACTGGCACATAGGGCTTTTCATTGTCATCAACAATGGTATTTAATTGCCCCAATACTTTTACATAGTATCCAGTAGTAAATTCTTGAGTGACAAAACGCCCGAAATATAAAAAATTTAAAGAACATATCAAAATGATGGGTGTTAATAAGGCTACCCCGTACACAAGACAAGGCTTAATGAATTTTTGATAAATCTCACCAGATAGTCTTAAAACAAAAAATCGATAAGTGAGCAAGATCAAAAAGGCGGGGAATATCCAAATGCCTTCTTCACGAGTTAAGAAAAACCAACCAGCAAAAAACCCATAGAAGCCTACCGGCAAGAATGAGTCTTTATTCAGCTGAAAATAACTTACTCGAATGAGACCCGCTAAGATGAGTAACGTCAATGCAGGATAAATATTATCCCGCATGATGCGCACGGGCATTAACGCAGGATGAAACAATAAAATGAATCCCAATAAAACCAATAGGTAAGGATTTTTGATCCAGCGCTTAAGCTCTAATAGAAACAGCGAGACTGCTAGCAGATTAAGTAAGGCATTTAGAAAATTAATAGGCAATCCAATATAAGCATTCATTGCCAAAAAGATAGGGTATGCAGATCCTTTAGCCAAAGTTACATTACTGTAATTCCCCAGCCATAGCCCCTGAGATATTGACTGACCATTACGAATGAACAATGCGTCATCCATGCCGCTAAGCGGGAATATGGAGACAGGTAAATGCACAGACAAAATTAAATACAAACAAATACCAATGACCAACAACCAACGGTCAAGATGGTAGATTTTCCATAAATCAAAAAAGAATGCTGGCATCTTAGGGAAGGATCTAAAAAACATCATGATATTTTTCTTGCCACCACCAAAATATTTTTACCCAATATTCTTTTCAAGCCAAATGAGTCCAACAATCGACTGATAGGAAAAAGATAACGGTCATAAAATTTCATTTTCGCCGCATGATTTGAATTCTCGGAGCTGCGCCCATTATTGACGTATTTAAAAAACAGCCAAGCAATGAATCCTATGCTATCAGCATATTCAATATGTTCAGTGGAAAAATTTGCTCTTTTTAACTTATTGATTAACTCTGATTTCTCATAACGCCTGTAGTGCCCTACTTGCTTATCAAAATTAGAATATAAGATCTGAAAAGCTGGGACATAAAGCAATAAGACTCCTTGAGGGCTTAATTTTTGGCTAATTACTTTCAGCATTCCAAGATCATCATTAATATGTTCCAAGACATTCGAGGAATAAATAACATCAAATTTTTTTGAAATATGATCAATGTGTTCGTAACACAGAAAATGACGCTGCTGAATGAAATCTCTCAACCGAGGATCAATTTCAACACATTCAGGTTTAACTCCATGAAGCTTTTCCCACAGAACGGCTAAGGTACCAACGCCTGCACCAAAGTCAAGAATATCTGCACCCGCGCCACCATAATGACTAAATTTTTCAACAATGTGCGCGCTGTAATTCGGTAGATATTGATCCGCCAACAGCAGTTCTTCAGACCCAGAATATATTTTGTTATTTGAAGATTGCATACCTATGATGTTTTTATCAAATTATTCACAGCATCAAATCTTAGTGATCATTTTTTCGAATGGGTAGCTTTGACAACCAAAATAATCGACTTTTAATTTAGCAAACAATCTAATTATGCCGATTACTATTCCAAATAATATGGATACTAAGCTGCCGCCATTAAAGGCTTAGTAGCGATTGGAGCAATTGCGGGATTACTTTTAAATTTTTGCTCAACTTCCCACAGATCAACAGCCTCTTGCATATGCAACCAGCTCTCTGGAGTTCCGCCAATAACTTTAGAAATTCGGACTGCCATCTCCGCGCTCACACCCCTCTTCTCATGCAATATCTCAGACACTGTCAAACGACTAACGCCCAAATAATTCGCAAAGGCCGCTTGAGTAATTGCTAGCTCAGGCAAAATATCTTCTCTCAAGATAGCCCCCGGATGAGTGGGTCTACGGTTCACATTTCTTAAACTTCTCATTGTTTTCTTCATCAGTGATAATCCTCTAAATCAACCTCGATGACGCAGTCACCATCAAATTGGAAAGTAATGCGCCAATTTCCAGATACGGTGACTGAGTAGACGCCTTTACGCTTTCCTTTTAACTCATGAAACTTGAAGCCTGGCAAATCCATATCCTCAGGCGCCACCGCCGCATCTAAACGATCTAACATTCGTTCAATTCTTGCCGCATATTGAGCAGGAATAGCCTTATAACTACACTTAGTAAAAAACGCTTCTAGCCCTTTGTGGTGGAATGAACTGATCATTGATGAATTGTAATGTTATTAATTACAATGTCAATAGATACATTACATTGAATTAAGTCTGCTAAAGCTATGCTTATCAAGCCTGTCAATTTAGGTAAATATGCGTTAGTAATGAGGAAAGGGATGCTGCGCAATTACTGGATTCTGAAGAATCTCACTTAACGCTCCTAACTTGTAGACTATTCCAAGATTTAGGTCATTAAATTCAGGCAACTGAACTCTTCCAGCATAGATTCCAACTAAATTTAAGCATATACCCTGAAATGTTGTACTCCTCATTTCCTCTGGATCTAATTTATCAATCAAATCAAGTGCAGATGCTTGAGGGTTATTTATCTCATCTGCAAGCTTCTTTTCAACTAAGAACATATCTCTTCTTGCCACAGTAAAAACCGGTGCGCCTGACATTCCAGGATTAGTATTTGCATCTATAAGAAATCTAGGCAATTGACTTTCATTTAGAAGAGGTTCTGATGCAATTGTTCCTCTTTTCCAAATTGGCATTACTTGATTAAATCCATAACCATATGGAAAACCCACTATAAATATTTCACTACCAACTTGAGATGGAATAGTATGGTCAGTTCTAATACTCATTTGATTAATAACAATCATGTCTTCTGGAAACCTAATAGGTATCGCCACCAAATCAACACCCTGAGATCTGTTTTTATGTTCTAGAAATTGAAAGTTACCATCAATCTTAAAAGATCCAATTTGAGAGGTTAAAGAGTTTTTTTGCCACCCATACCAACATATCTCATCAGGTGAGTCTGAATATCCAGAACAAAATTTTGATGGGTCTTTAGGATCCCTGGCCATTAAGACATGATAGTTAGTAACTAGGTAAGTTTGACTGTTTGACTCACCTTGATAAATAAAACCAGTTCCCCAACCTTGATGGATATTATTTCTTCGTTGTTCAAGCCTTATTGAAAAAAACGATTCAGCTGAAATTTTATTGGGATTATTCACTTAATCAGATCTTAGCGATAAATCTCTTTACGATGACCAACTTCTACAACCAGAATAATTAGCTTTTGGTCTTTGATATCACACATGATACGAACATCACCAACTCGATAACGCCAATAAGTACCATATTGTGGTCCTACTAATTTTTTACCTAGTTCTCGAGGATTTTCTAATTGCGCAACACGTTCATCTAGATATTCAAAAATAGATCTTGCAACTTGCCGATCCATTTTCTTTAATTGCTTCAGTGCAGTATCCGCATATTCAATGATCCAGGCCAAGTTCTTTCCTTACTGCGTCAGATGAATGTATCACTTCTTGCCCCTTGCGAATCCGTTCCATTGTCGCATCAGCCAAATAGAAATCTTCAAGGTCTTCCAGACCCATTTGAATAAGCTCTCTCAAATAGTAGGACTTGGCACGCCCAGTGATGGTTGCCAAATGATCTAAACGAGCCTCAACTTCAGGATCTAAACGCACAGAAATAGCCATAATTATTCCTCCAATGTGTTGATTGTATCAGATGTAATACATTGATTACAAGTTTACATTAAATAATTGATAGCTGCTTATCAAGCATCTCTTTAGTTAAGTCCTTGATTTATATAGAATGTAAAATATCTATATAAATCAAATTGTTAGGATACTATAGGCTAGATTTTAATTATAGGTAATTTCAAAAATCCCATAAAATATCAGCCACCCATAATTCTTCAAATACCCAGCCAGAGCTCATAATCTGTCCTCATTTTTAGAATAACTAGCTACTAATTAGAAAACGTTTTTCGAACCAAAAACGATTTTTTAAATCCAGAAGAGAACCCCAGGGCATTACGGCTAACATGCAAAACCGTGGTAACAGCGTTGCTTTGTATGCTAACCAGCCTATGTCTGACATATTGACATTACCTCAGGATATTGCAAAAATACGACAACAGTGTCTTATTTTTGTATAAATTATGCCTATCATTACCCTAGAAGAACGCATCGAAATGAGCTTGCGGCGCTCCGCAACTAGGGTCTTCTTACGCAAAGAATTTGATAAGTTTGGTGGCTACGATCAAGTGGGCAGAGCTTTAAGAAAAGTTATAAGTAAAGGACTTCTCATCAAAGCTGGCTACGGCATTTATGTCAAAGCTAAACCTAGCACATTAACTGGCAATCCGGTGCCAGTCATGCCACTCATTGAAATTGGCCTAGAAACCCTAACTAAACTTGGTGCCAAACCTGAATTAGGAACTTCTGCGAAAGAATATATGACCGGCCAAACTACACAAATGCCTATGGCCGCTGTTCTCAATGTAGGTAAATCTCGTGTTACTCGTCGTATTGGCTTTGGCAATAAATCAATTCGGTATGAATCTTGAGAAAGCTTTCTCCAGCAATTATTGAAAGAATCTCTGATTTTGAAGCCGAATCAGATTTATCTGTTCAAGGATTTGCACTTGAAAAGGATCATTTTGTTTTAGAGGCTATTAAGCTTATTAAATCTCTGCCAACTTCCCAAGACTTCCGCTTTGTTTTCTGTGGTGGCACTTGCTTAGCAAAAGCCTATGGTCTACTACACCGGATGTCTGAAGATGTTGACTTTAAACTTATCCCAACCCTAGCCACTGCTCATCTATCTAAAACAGCACTACGAAATAAGCTCAGCGATTTCATCAAAGAAGTAATAGAGAACTTGGAAAATGGTGGTTTCGGAAAAGGCACGATTGTGCGCCGTTCATTAGATAACAATAATTACTCTAGCCTTGATATTCAATATGAATCTGCTTTTTCCAAACCTTCCTCCTTGCGATCTCACCTGCAGATTGAGTTGAATCACTCCCAATTGAGAACCCCTACACAGATAAAGCCTGTAGGCTTATTACTCGATAAATTAATTTTTAATGAATATCGCGAGCCCATTGAACTTGAATGCATCTCCATCCAAGAAGCTCTAGCAGAAAAACTTATCTCTTTTCCACGTCGCCTAGCCTTGCAATTAGAAAAAGTAAGGTCTGATCAAGCTCTCGAAGCGTCCTTAGGCTGGGATAAGGCTTTGGTACGCCACTTATATGATGTCCATCAAATCACCCAAAACACTTCGCCCGAAAAACTAAGTAGCCATGAGCTAGCAGAAGTCGTTTCAAACGTTATTATTCATGATGCCATTGAATTTCAAAACCAACATCCGCTGTTTTGCACCAATCCATTCGATCAATTAACTCATGCACTGGCTCATGCAGCTAATAATGAAAAACTAAAATTTCAATACAACGCTTTCATTATGGATATGGTCTATGCACCATCTGAAACCATCCCAAGCTTTGATCAAGCATTAAGTGTCTTTTCAAAAGTTCTAGAGAATATTCTGACACTCAACAATCAAGAAAAGATTGCTAATGCAATCTTGGGTGCCACATACCCCAAATAATATTATAAAAAGTATATATTTATTGCAACTTATAGTAAGCTTATTTTATTGTGTTCCCAGCCTGAGATAACTTAAGTGAATGATGTAACACCAGAACCTTTCGATTTTCCAAAACCAGAAATCGAAGAACTTCAAGTTGCTGATATAACAGCACCCGTTGGAGCTAACGGAGGTGTTGTATCAAGAGTTTTTTCTGTTAAACAACCAGAAGAAGATGCTGATGATTTTGAAATTTATGTTAGAGCAAGTACCTTAAAAAGGGTAAGAAACTATCTAACTGAAATTAAAGAATCAAAATTTCCCATTGAAGAACTTCTACTTGCGGCAGCATCTCTTTTACTTGGCGCTTGTTTTGGCGCAATTCCAAGCGAAATAGGCATTAATAATCCTAAATATTTCTGGTATTTTCAGGTGTTTCCTATTGCAGGATGCTCATGTTTAGTTGCGTATATTTTTTTACGTAACCAAACTCAAACTAACCTAATTAGCACTGCTAAAACAGCACTCAAAGAACTCCCCGATCCGGAACGTGCCAAATAATTGAGAAAAAGATGAACTTAAATGATCTGAGCACACAACTTCTATTTACTACAGCACCCATTTGGTCTCAAAAAAATGATGGGAAAATTTCCTCAGGAACTGCTTTTTTTTATAATTTACCCATTCCAGGTAAGGAAAATCAAGTTCTACCTCTTCTTGTTACTAACTACCATGTGATAGAAGACAGTAAAAGAGTTTTGGCTGAATTAATAAATGGGGACCCAACTCAAACGCCATTCCCAAAAGAGAAAATAAAAGCTGAACTTGATCCCCAACTATTTTTAGAATATTCAAGCAAAGAACTTGATATTGCAGCCACTCCTATTGGTCCAATACTCAATGCCTCCATAGCACAAGGTAAATCAATTTTCTTTCGCGGCCTTGAACCAGCTATGGTTGCTAAAAACAAAACCCTGAGTGACCTAGCTGCTCTTGAGGAGATTTTGTTAATTGGATATCCAAGTGGTTTGCGTGATGAAATAAATTCAACACCAATTATTAGACGAGGAATTACCGCCACACCTGCCTGGAATAATTTCCAAGGTAAACCTTTTTTCTTGATTGATGCTGGAGTTTTCCCTGGTTCAAGCGGTAGCCCGGTATTAATTTTTAATCAGGGCTCTTATGCGACCAAAGAGGGCATCTCTTTTGGCAATAGAGTACTTCTTCTTGGCGTAATTACTGAGACAATTATAAGGACAGAATCAGACTCAAATGTTTATTTAGGATTAGGTAAAGCAGTTAGGGCAGAACGTATTCATGATTTCCTAGAAACAATAATGAAACCATTATTTGAAAAGTAAATTTATAAATCACAAAATAGCACCAACTCATAACTATGGAGAAAGTGCCGAGCTGGCATTTTTATATACCCAGCTTTATCCAAAACAAGTAGCAGGCTTTCAAGGGTTTATCAATGCAACGCAATCTAAGTCTCAACTGAACATTGAAGACTCTGCTCCAAATAAACAATCCCTATTACAGGAAATCGATTTCCCTCTACGGCAATTCCTGTGGTTTATCAGGCCAGCCCCAGATTTCATCGCTTATGAAGAGTTTTTTCATAGATGGCAAATTATTTACGCTAGACGCCATCACTTAAAAGTTAACAATTTACTCCCATGGAATCAACTCAATCAAATCGCCAATAGTCTGCATCATCATATTGCCCAATATGTGGCTGACTGCAAGAAGCAAGTCATCGAACCTACCATGTTTCCCAAGTACGCTCAGCAAGCCGATGCTAAAAATAAGCGTTTACCGAATCCAATGAGCAGGCATAGTTCCGCTGACTTTCCGCTTTACACCATTCTTTTAGAAAATTCAGCCAAGCATCCTAGCAATAATAAATTAAATCAAGCCTTTGATGACCTTATTGCCTTGACCCTTGTACACGAAGCACAACAACTTAAGGTATCTGAAGGTGAGAAGCATCCAGGATTTCTTGACCCTTATGAATTTTTAAGGAAATCTCAATACCATGCACCTGGACATGCCCTACTCTCCGAAGCTCGTCGAGCTATTCGCAAGTGGTCAGACAAACTTCGCTATACCTCTTTTGAAAAAAATATTGCACCAGGTCTTTTAGGTAACTATCAATCTTTCAAAGATTACTGTACAAATCTTCAGGAAATACTTAAGCCACTCCCACAAGATAATCTCTACATTGAGCCATTCTTACGCTACTTTGCTGTTAACCGTCAAAGTCGTACCAAGAATGGTGCAGGCGGAGCTCAGAGTTTTAAGAAAAAAGATGGCGGCACTGGAGGGCACTACTGGGTTAATTTTGATGATGTACTGATTGAAGGGGATGCATCTGGGTATTCAGTTGACATAGGATTCTCACACCCAGAATTAACGGAAAATCAGTTTGTAGAAGCACAGGATGCAGGTGAAGATCCTTTTGAAGACATTAACGATCTTGCCCAGGCTGAAATTGTTTTTTTAGAAGATGTACCCGAGTCACGCCTCATCCTCAATCAGCACACCAGCCATGCCCAACAACTGATGGCCACAATGAATCAGAGAATTTGGTGGGCACAAACAGAATTTACTCTAGAAGACATAGAAATGTTTATGCGTTTTCTAGAAAGCTCTAACAAACCAGATGCATCTGGTACGGCAGCTGATATTTTAAAAATGATGGTCTTGCTGGGTATAGATATAGATAAAGCACTTGGAGCTTATTTAGTGCCCGATATTGATAATATCCGCTGGATTAAGGGCACAACCAAACCTCCTTTTGGACTGGCATCTCATCCTAATAATCTGCTTCTGACACAAGCACGCGTCGATCCTAAAAACGCTAGTTATTCGACCAATCTATTTATTCCAATCTGGTCCTACCCTATCCAAACGTTGGCGTATCTTCATGAAGCCAATTCTACGGGTCTTTCAAATTATGAGGCTCATGCAAACCGTATTGCCTTTCGGGATGAGTCAGGGCTAATTGCTGAAATTCAACAACGGTTTGGGAAAGTTAATGCACCAACTGCATTATTCCCTATCTATCATCATCAAAAATTACGAAATGAATGCCAAGAATTATTAAAAATATTTAATACACTTTTCAATGCTCATGTTTCCCGTCCACAAGAAAAACGCACTTTAAGTTTTCAAAAGATTCAAAATTATTATTGGGCACAGCTACAACGCAATCAAATTGACCATGCTCTTATTGACACATTAGACTGGAACACGCCACTTAATCAAATTCCTACCCTACATTACTACACCCATCATTTGCATCGCCCTGTCACCAATGAAATTCAAGCAGCAGAGCAATCAACAGGTTTGCAATATATCTTATCAGCTCAAACTGGATTATTTAGCACGCATCAAGCACCATTCTTACCGCCAACTAAGAATTTAAGTTTAGGAGCAACCGAACTCATCAAGGTCCAAATAGTTAAAGATGGGATTGCTCAACTTGTCAAAGATGTCAATACTAAACTAATGAACCCAGGCACTAAGGGCTATGCTAAATTCATTGAAACAATCAACAGTTATAGCCTATACGTCATGCTGTGGTTCTGCATGGAGACCTCTCACCGACCGCACCATATTCCTTACCTCAATATTGATGAAATCGATCACCTCCATGGGATTATCAAATTAAAAGACAAATCATCCATCGGAGGGGACAAATACCGGCTTGCTTGGATATCGCCAGAACTGCATATGCAAATGGTTCACTACGCGGATATGCTCCAACATCTAGAAAAATATCTAAAGAAATTTAATATTTCTTTTGTAAATGACAAAAATCTCTGTGTGTTCTTAAAAGCGGCCAACCCACCTGAAAAGAATTCTACTCGCCTAAGTCTTAAACATGGCTTATCCATAGGTCTATTGGATGCCAAATTATTCCGTAATTTGATTAGAAATAACTTTGGCAAAATAGCCCCCAATTTTTATCGTAAATTGATGGTACATCAGTTCTTAGAAGCTAAAACACATAAAAAAATATCTCGCGAACATATCCGTCACTGGCTAGGTCATTGGACTCATGGAACTTCTCCCACTAATGAATTCAAAACCACGAATCATTTTTCTTATATACAAGAAATTGAGCAACCCCTAAGAAAAATTATGAAAGACTTGGGTTTTAAGGTTGTACAACTCAAATTGCCACGCCTACCGAGTAAAAGTGAACTTGATCGAATACAAAAGAAAATCAATAAAACTTCTAAATCATCTTCAATTAAGAAAACAACCAAAGCTTCAAGATGACTCAGGCTCCACTCTCTTCTTCCTATTTGCTTGAATGCTTGAAGTCACAAGACATATCCAAAAGAGTGCTTCAGAAATTAGACTTTGATGATATAGAAAGTTTAGAACATACCATCCTAGAGACGATTAAGCATGCTGCAAAAGAATTAGCTTTCCAAGAGTCTTCAATATTGACAGATTGGCTCATAGGCTTAATTAATTTTAGAAAAGATGCCCTTGATATCCCCGCTCTTGTCAAAATAAGCTCTGAAGAATCTAGTTCGATTAAATTACTATTTAAAAAAACATTTCAAATCTTATTTAATCGATTAGCCCAACGAGTTGATTTATTAAAACTGGTTTTCCAAGCCATCGATCAGTGGCAAAGAACCTATAACGAAACGGCACAAACTGGCTTCCAATTAGGGCTAGATATCCGTATTACCGTCCCTGAACCCAATCCCTTTGCCAAAGAAGATGAAACTCACTATTTGATGTTATCGGAATTACTCCACTCATTAGAACTGGAAGATATTCCAAAGATTAATTGGCTTAACTTATCTGCTAATGAGCAATTTGGCGGCTATCTTTTCTTTGCTATCACCCAATCAGGTCTAACGCAAATAAATCAACTGAATCAGTTAGTACAAATTTCCTTAAAGCGTCGACGCATGGATCAACCATTTTCTGGGTTTTTGTTCTTAAAAGAATGGGGTAAATTAAATGCAGATGCCTATCAAGATGAGATTTTTAATCATCAATCTGAAAATATCTATAGATGGGTACCAGACCCTATCACTAAAAGAATTTATGAATCTTACCGTAAGCATTGGGATGCTCTAAAAGGAAGTAATAAAAATGCTAGCAACTATATTCAGGATTTTTTAGATGCTCTCCTAAAAATAAGTAAGGTTTCTTCGGCTAAGCTGAATCACGGCCAACTTAGCCGTGTAGAAAAAAATATTAAGCACTTATCAAACTTACCCTCACTAATCAAAGCAAGTCGAGCTTATCAAAGAAGAACATTGCCTTCATTTATTTGGCATTATTTAGAAAATTCGTATCAGACCAAAGATCTAGAACCTAGCTCAACAGAACGTTTACATGAATTTTCATATAGCCGATTACCTGAAACGATATTAGCAAATTCTTTGTCTGAGGGACTTACCACATCTAAGATACCCCATCGAAAAGATCGATCAATCACAAACATTAGAAATAAGTTTTTAGATGATTTAAGTACAGATGATGAAATGACAGGAGATATATCTGCTCAAACACGCATCGTCTGGTGCGCCCAGGTAACGGCTATCCTTCGGAAACCCAGCCCAACCAATCAGAAGATTTTTGACATTGAGGCTCTCAAAATCCATCTGAATCAAGATAGCTTTGCATTGATTCATCTTCTCTCTGATTGGGTCATTGATTCACTATCCCAAGATTCATCTGCGGCACTCATTACGATATACGTTGAGAAATTTTTACCCGTACTTATTGCTCATTATGAATTAAATGAAGATTTCTCTGATTTTGATGATGTAGAACGCCAAGAAGAAATCGAAGAGTTAATTGCAGAAAATCTGCTGTCATATTCCAATATTGATAACTTTAAAAGTTCATCACTTCTTTTTAGAAAAGCCTGGCATGCCCTTCACCTTTATCTATTAAAAACCCATCGAATCAAGCCAGAGGCATACATAGTCACTCGCTCTAAAAAATCCGCAGTAGATGCCGAGTACATTAGTGAAAGGGAGTATCGAGCGATACAAACATATCTTTTAAGTCAAAAAATGTCGTCCAGACTCAGAAATCAATGCCTATTAATTTTGACTCTTGCTTATCGTTTTGGTCTTAGACGCTCTGAAGTTATTAAATTAGCTGTTAACCATATCAGTTTTAAAGATAATAAACCCGATCAGATTTCTATTCGATGGTGGTCAGAGAGGCGCTTAAAGTCCGCTTCTTCAAAGCGTACTTTGCCAATTAAAGGCGTTCTAACTGATCAAGAATTCATGTGGTTGCATTTGATGACTTTAGAACGACGTACAGGTAATTGGCTAGATGCAGACTTATTTAATATGGATAGAGCCACCCTACAAACCCATATTGCTCAGTCTCTATCAATTTATATTAAAAACAAACAATCTAAAAGAATGAATGATGTAAATCATCTTTCTTCGGATACATATTTATTTATTGATAATGAGAAATCCGTTGATACACGTACTTTGGAGATTGTAAATATTATTCATTCAGCGATGCGTACTGTAATTGGAAACCCAAAGCTACGTTTGCATCATCTACGTCACTCTTGTTCCATGAATACACTCATGCTTTTGCTATCGCCTAAATTAGAAAAGTCAAAACCATTACTTTTAGGTATGTACTACGGTAATCAAAAGAAAACAGATGCCTATATTGCAACTCAAAAACACCGAGCCCAGTTATTTTTTCAGCAATATATTTTCACGAATGAATGGTTTGAAAGTCGCTCTCTTTACCTGAGAAAAGCCTTATTAAACCAAGACCACACATCAACCTCTGAGGTTTATACAACAGCTAGACTATTAGGCCACTCAAGCCCTAGAACAACCTTTGCTTCATACATTCATATATTGCCATTATTAACTGGGGCTTTTTTAATGGAACGTTTTGATAATTACTCTGACAAACTACAAGAAGCACTCTACCCCCATCATCCGCGCACGCTGAAACGCACTAAAAAAGATGTTAATCAAGGGAAACTTAAAACCTTACTTGATCACCAAAAACTTGGCCGACCATTTAAATAGTTATTTTTTAAAACGGACGCCTGGACGGTCATCTGGGGTGCCGATAAATTCAACACCAGCTTTTTCTAAAGCAGTTTGAACAGCTTCAAAAGTTTTGATATTCCCATTAGGAATACCCTCCGCTGACTCAAGTCTCATTAATGCAGATATTCCAATTCCAGATTTTTTAGATAGGTTATCCCTAGACCAATCTAGTAAAGCTCTTGCTGCACGAATTTGAGCACTTGTAATCAAAATTAAAAACAGCCTATAATGAACTAAATTAGTTTGTTAATAACTATAAAATAGTTGAAAATGATCGGAAGATGTTTAAAAATGCTTAATAATCAATATTTTGCCCAAAACTCAAGTGAATGTCTAGTCCCTGCAATTAGTAAAAATCAAAACCTCAAGACAAAGCTAGATAGCAAACCGTTATCTGCACTTCTATCCGAAAATACAACAGTAATACCACCAACCAATACTATTTTTGATACGGCATACCAACTACTAAATCAAACAGTCAAAAAAATTGATGGGGCTTATGCCGACTCAACCATAAGAGCTTATCGAGTTGATTTTGAACATTTCATCAAATACTGTGAGGAGTTGAATGAAAGTCCACTACCCACCACACCAGATACTATTTGTTTATATATAAAAAGTCTTGTTCAAGATGGCAGAAGTTCAGCAAGCATTAGACGAGTCATGGCTGGTATGACAACTATTCATAAATTAAATCGATTTTCAGACCCAACCAAAGATCCTGATGTCATACTAGAAATGAGACGTATGCATCGAAAAATTGGCCGTTATCAAAAACAGGCTTTTGGGATTACCGGAGAGATTTTAGAAAATTTAATACAGGCTACAGAGGCTGGTAACAGAGGTGCAAGAGATCGAGCACTATTATTAATTGCGTATGACACACTGTGCAGAAGAAGTGAATTAGTTGCCTTACTAATTGAGGATATTAGGTTCACCGAAACAGATGATGGCATGAAAGCCAGTGTCCTAATCAGAAAAAGTAAAACTGATCAACTAGCCAAAGGTAGAAGATTAAACCTCAGCATAAAAGCTACTGAAGCACTAAATTTATGGCTAGAGAGAATGAGAAACCCTAAAGAGGGTCAATTATTTAAGGGAATAAATCGAGCACAGAAGATTACTGGCTCTTTAGGCTCAGGGCAGATTAATCGTATCTACAAACGATTAGCCAAGCGAGCTGGACTAGATAAAGAATTGATTGAGCAAATTAGCGGCCACTCATTGCGAGTGGGACGTGCTCAAGATTTAGTGAACTCAGGAGAAAGTATGCCCATGATTATGAGCAAAGGAAGATGGTCAAAGACAGATACTGTGATGAGATATGTTGAGCATATCAACTACTCAGTATAAAAAACTTGTTCAGATTGATGATCTTCAATAAATTCGTATCTAACAGTTTTTTCAATTGCTTCCATGAGGGGAACTGGAGGAACAAATCCAGTTTTATCAATTGCAGATTCATAAACAGAGTTAGCACAGAATTTTTTTACTCTAATTGAGCTAATGGCAAATTTCTTTTTGACGAGAAACGCTAACGCGTCAAATATTTTTCCTAAAGTAAATCCAACCCAGAAAGGCAATCTAATTTTAATTTCTACAGATCGACCCAATAGCTTATTTACATGACCCACTAATTGATTCATCGTGAAATCAGGTTTATCTATATAGTTATAGATATGAATACCTGGTTTAAAAGATAAAGAATATTCAATAAATGCAGCAACATTTTCTACATATGCCATTGATTTTCTATTTAAGCCATCACCAACCATAATAAATTTACCAGAAGCAATTTGTCTTAATAAATTAAATACATTACCGCGATTACGCTCACCAAAAATTACAGTCGGCCGCACAATGACTAAAGTTCTATTTTCCGGATCCTCAGACTGCCAATCTTTATAAATTTTCTCTGCTTCCCATTTAGTACGACCGTAGTCATTAAATGGCGCAATTTTTCCAGACTCATTAGTTCCTAATGGAGCAAACCCATATACTGCAACTGAACTGGTAAAAATAATCTTTGAGATGTTTTTCTTGCGAGCAATGTCACAAATATTTATGGCACCTTGAACATTAGTCTCATCATAAAGTGACTTAGGAGTTACATCATCGCGATGCTCTGCTGCTAAATTGATAATTATGGATGAGTCTTTTATTAAATTAATGTCTATTGGATATCTGATATTTGCAATACTTGTTTTATCAGAAAAATAATAACTGATTGACTTATCTATAATATGAAAGCTATCTGTTGATAGCTTCATAAATATTTTACATAATCTTGTACCAACAAAACCACTCCCGCCAACTACGTAAATATTTCTCACTTATATAGCTCCACTAACTGGTTATAACCACCAGCCTTACAAAATATTTTCATTATTTTATTAATTTTAAATCAATTAAAAAGATATTCGAATAAATACATCAATACTAAACTGTACGAATCTAATCAAAAAAGAACAATGCGTTTTAATTATAGTTTTTTCAAAATTAAAAATTAAAACTGATCTATCATATTTTAAATAAAATTATTAAATAATTTTATTTAATAATTAGATCCTCTCAAGCGAAGTGCTAGTATGCTGCATAACGTGAGAATTTCTACATGTAGAACATAAACGGGAATATTTTTGAGCATGTAAAAAAGCAAAAAAAATAATGACCTGAAAACTAGGAAACGAGAATAAAAATGGAGTAATTAGTGATTGAAGCAATCCAAGATAAAGATATCGATTCTTAGGTAATGTAGAAATAGTAGTCAGCAATAAAATTAAACCAATGACTCCAAAACGACCAAGCGTGCCAAAAAAATCGCTTTCAGATGTGGTATCCATACCAAATAAAAAATTCACAGGATCACTTGAAATCGTAGCGAGAATATATGAAAAATTTTCCAAACGATCTGAGAAAGAACCCGTTGTCTCACCAGCACCAGAAACTGCGTAAACAAGATAATTAATTTTCAAAAGGAAAAAGTCATTAATAAATAAAATTGGAATTAAAACTACTGGTGCAAAAAAAATAATTTTTGGGAAAATAAATGCAAGAACAACTGAGAACGAAATAATTGCACTTAATGATCCACTAAGAAACAAAAATGCAACGCATAATAAAAAATTTATAAAAGAGAAAGTGTTAAATTTTTTTTTCAGAGTAGTTGCAAAATAAACTGAAAAACATCCAAATATTACTCCAGAATTATTAGGGCCTCCAAATGTAGAAACCACTCTGAGCTCTTCTCCATAAGAGTGCGCAGATTTTAGGAGACCTAAAACCTCAAATAACCCAACACAATAAAATACGGGCAATAATAAAAATAATAATTTATCAATATTTATTTTAGAAAAATTTATTCTTTCAATAAATAAAATAGTTGACGAGAAAATAACTAAGGAAATAACGGTAGATATATCAAATAAAGAAGTAAGTATTGCCCAATTAAAAAAAGCAAAATAGAGCATATCTCGATAATTAAAGCGAGGCTGCAGATATAAGGCAACTAATGCGATAATTGGTATTGCAACGCGCAAAAGCTTGTAGCCTAGAGGAGCCGGATCATCATAAGCCCCATAAGAACCCCAATTCAGTAATATCGCAGGCAGCCAATATAGGGTTACAAAAATAAAATATAAGGCAGCAAGTTTTTTCACCCTCAGTCCCCTTAGAGCTTGAGTTTTATATTTTTTTCAAAAACAAATTGAAACTGCCTGAAAGCTGAGAAACCTAAACTAGCATATTTCCCAAAAATCAAAATATATATTACTAATAAACAAGGAAGCCAATCTGAAGTAAGGCCAATCTTACGCAGTTCATTAAAAAGACTTAGAGTTGCTTTTCGCCCCTGCAATGGCATCATCTCAAAAATATGAAACGATTGACGATGGCTTAACTCTTTTTTAATTCCGTCAAATAAATTGACATGATAAATTCTATCAACATCGGATGTAATTCTCAAAATTCCAGACCACATTTTTGCTCGCCCTTTCGGTGTATAGGAGCCTGGTATGTGAACCTCATTTTCTGAAGCCGCCGAACCAAAAAGAGGTGGATTATCTGCTCGCCCCAGCGCAATTGGCTCTGAAATATATCCAACTCCCCGATCCAGAAAAGCTAAACATGCCAAATAATACTGATAGTAAAGCGTACCATCATAGGATTCTGTTGAAACAGACTTAGCCCAATTTCTATTAACAATGAGACCACCGACAAAGCCACAAAGTCTAAAAACAAATCCGCTTGAGCTATTATTTAAATCAAAAATAGTATCTGATTTTGACAACCATGTTGTATTAATGATGTTAGTTGTTTTTTCAGAAAATCTACTGTACGTCCTAGATATAAAGTTAACATTGGGGTTATCTACAATATAACTTTTAACTTCTTTAATCGCATTAGGAAGTAGAGCGTCATCATTACCCAAAACAATAACATAATCTGAAGTAGACTCCTCAATAGACTTTCTTAAATTTCCGTCATATCCAAGATTTACATCATTTTCTAAATAACTAAGTATGCAACCCACACTATCAAATTTCTTTTTATAACGCTCTACTACAGATCTAATCTCATTTCTCTCAGGTGAATTATCTTCCACAATTAATAATTCATCAGGTAGAGCATTCCCATTTAAAACTGAATCGATTAAATCGCATAGCTCAATAGCACGTGAGTATGCTGGAACGGCAACACTAATTGTAGGTAATTTTTGCAATCTCATTATCATTCATAGATATCGAACAATTATTGCAGGATTCCCTGCAATAATCGCAGGTCTATCAACCTTAAGTTTAACTACGGAATTTGCTGCCACAACGCAGCTATCAGCAAGCTTTGTGCCCGCCAAAATAACAACACCATCTCCAATCCAAGTATTTTTTCCTATATAGATTTCTTCTATATTTTCTAAAGGCCGGCCCCCGGGCTCTAAAGACAATTGCAAACTGGATTTAACACTACCATGCGAATGATCACCAATATAAATTTTGCTACCCAATAGACAACCAGAATCTATGCATATTTTTTGTGCAGAACTGATATGTGTAAAGTCAGATATCGCAACATTATCCCCAATGATTATTTTTGGGTTAAAAATTTGCACCCCATAAGTCATTACAGCTTCTATCCAACAAAAGTCGCCAATTACAACTTTTTTTCCTACGCTAATATTCTTCCATCCAAATATCTTAGAGCCTCTACCACACCTATAAAAATTTGGTTGTCCCAAATAGTAGAAAAATCTTGCTCTTAATATTCTATTAATTCGAAAAAACAACCTATATATTTTTTCAAACATATGAGGCCTTCATAGTAATAGATTCAATTATTTTTCGAGCTTCCACTTCCACCATAGAAACATCAATAGACTTTAAGCATTTAATCGTACCAAGCGGGCATTGATTTGGCACAATTCCATTGTAGTTTTGCAAACATGGGCGACATGGAAGATCAATTTCAACATTTTTTGAACTAGGATTAATCGATCCCCATTTTTGATATAACGCTGGGCCAAAAATTCCACAAATTGGTACATTTTGACTCTCTGCAAGATGCAATACCCCACCATCATTACCAATAACGGCGTCGATAGTACTCGAAAACAACCATAATAAGTCAACTAAAGAGAATTTATTTATTGCAATGTATTTTATTTTTGCAGATTTCAAATCAGGAATTAAATTCTCCTCATCCTTCCCACCAACAAATACAACTGTAACTAACCCGTGCATCCTATCGGCTAAATCAATATAATTTTCTATTGGCCAACGTCGAAATGATGCATTCATACTTGAGCCAGGGTATACAGCTACTACTGGCAATGTTTCAGATTTCAAAGTGGCCGAAAATTCAAGTGCTTTAATTGAAATAACTTGACTATCAACTAATTCAGGCAAAGAGTAATGGTAATGTGGTATTAGCTTTTCATAAAATCTTAAAATTTGTTCTGTGAGCTCTTTGAACATTAACTTTTCGTTAAGCTTAGGTTCATAATCTTTGTAGATATCGAATGAGTTGCCTTTCAGTGGAGCATGAAATCCTGCACTTCGCATACCGAACGAGCTAATAAGCTCTGAAACACGATAATACTGATCATAGTCAATGATTAAATCGTACCCCCTAGATTTAATCATAAATTTCAAAAGATAAATTATTGTTTTAATAATCCCCCGAGGCAAAACATGCGTCTCATCTATAAAGTGCAAGTTAAAAAACAGGGAAGGATTGGACCTTTCTGAGGTTAACCATTCTATTCTAGTCTCAGGGAGAGCAGCAGATAACATTCTGATGCTTGGAAATAAACTTATGCAATCTCCCATCGCTGAAAGTTTGATAACAAGTATTTTCTTAGGGGCTGTTTTTGTAATATTTTTTTTAGGAGGTACTAAGGAAATAAAAATTGACAATAAGCGATCAAGAAATTTATAAAGAACAAGTTGTTTATTCATTTAAGTATTTTTCTGTATATTGCAGAACTTGTTCAACGGAAATTGATTTCATACATATATTATCTGAGCAGGTATACATCCTACCTTTAATTCCATCCATCGAGGAATAACAGGGGGAGCAAAACGATTCGCCTTGTATAGAAATTTGATTCGCACCTAATGGTTTAAATGCGGATGCATTCGTTGGTCCATATAACCCAATACACCTAACTCCACCAATAGCAGCTGCTAAATAAAGCATTGCGCTATCATTTCCCACATAAACGCTTGATTTTTTCAATATAAACGCTGATTCATGAAGGTTTGTTTTATTCACCAAATTGATAAAAGGCATGGCCTTTTTACTTATTTTATCGGATATAACTTGATCTTCATTCCCATTCCCAATCATTACTACTTGAAGCGGACACTGATTAATGAATTTAACCCAAAGATTTTCAGGCCACTGCTTATTTATTGCTGGAGCATGCGGGTTGCCTCCACCCGGATTAATAACAATAAAATTATTTGGTAGAAATTTTAGCTTATCAAAATTTATCCTTGCCTCATCTATTTGAAAGCTTAGCCTTTCTGGCTCTCTCGAAATTAATTTAGCCTTCTTAACCAAGACAACCTCTTGAACAGACCTATTTCCAATCATTGAAAATTCTGCAAACTCACTAAGAAGAATTGAAGCTTTTGTTTTATATCCAATTAATCTCTTTATGCCTGCAATTTTGCATATCACTTGAAGCAAAATACTTCGGTGCAAAATTATCGCGATATCAAATCGCTCATTCATGAGTTTTAATAACAAAAAAGCTGTATTTTTAATATCAACAATTATGTTTCCGGATGGGATCAAAGGTATTTCAATTACTTCGTCAACTTGTTCTAAATTTTGAGTAACAATCTTACATTGAGACATCACCAGATGTTTAATAGTGCACTCAGGATTTTCTTTCTTTAACTGGGTGATTAATCCTGTGCTTGCAATTACATCACCTAAGGCAGATAATTTTACAATCAGAATTTTTCCATGAAAGGTGGGCATCTTTTACACTCACCCTTAGACAATATCATCCCGAATCAAACGAACAATTCGTGCAAAAAGCCTCATCACTAAATTAACTGGCTTTAGAAAAATATAAGGTAAATTTGTGTAAACATATGTCATCACTCCATAAAATCCTTTGCCAAAATATTTACGCAATGCTAGAGCAGGATTTTCATTTTGAAACTTAAAGCCAGCAGAGCCAGATCGCAAACGGTATGTAACAGGCAATAACAAAACAAGAAACATACGCTGCCGCATAATAGAGAAAAATTTTTCATCTCTATTAATTGAAGATTTCTTAATTACATCAAATACTGCTTCAGCCCAAACCTTATAAAAGCGATAGCCCCCTGTATTTTCGGTAGCATCTGGATATACCTCTTTTTCATCGCTTACTAAACAACACTTCGACTTATATAGTGCCTCCAAATATATCCAGTAATAAGCCATAAAACCACCGAGATGCACTCGAGCAGCTGCAATATTTGGCTTTATGAGATCAGCACGTATAACTTGAGATGTCATAAAAGTGGTATGAATATTTACTCTGCGTAGAAATTGAATATTAGTCATTTCAATCGCATTTCGTTCTCGCCAATTTTTCTTAACTATACCCCTTGTTCTAAGGTAAAGGTAATCAAAACTATACTCGCTTATCATACGAAGAATATAGTTAAGTGTGTCGACTCGCACCAAATCATCATCACCAGGCAGCCAAATATAGCGGCCACTTGCTTCACTAAAGAGTTTTAAAAAATTAGCATCTGGGCCAATGTTTTCATCATTTTTCCAATAAGAAATTATTCCCCGATATTTTTCTAAAACCTCAGAAGTGTTATCAGTTGAAGCATTATCTGAAACTAAAATTTCAACCTTAGAATTAAGATCAGATTCCGCAAATTTTGCAGTCAATAGACCCAAAAGAGCATCTAGAAATCTAACTCTATTATAGGTAGGTATACATATACTCAATATCATTTTAAATTACCTTATAGCCACTAATAAAACTTTGGTTACTCCAAAGGTAATCCCATTCACCAAACCGCCCACAACTCCTTACATCACCTTTCACAAGGTACTCGCGAATAACTTCACGATTCTCCTCCATCCCAACATCAAATATGACATTACCCCAGTCAAGGCGTTTGTGATGCATAAATACAATCTCATTATCTTTTGCAATTTTCATTTTTTTAATTGCATAAAGCACATTCTCTTTAAGCTGTTCAGGAGAGTATTTAGCCTTACGTCCACGTTGATAAATCTCAAATTGCAAGGAACTACACCCTTCAGGTACGTTATTAGTTGATTTCTTTGATGGCGAATAAGCACGACTAGCGTATATATCTTCATCATATATGTAAAACCAGAGGTCCAAATCTAATGCCACATTAAACCCCACTGAAATCAAATCAATTGAAGTCGCCTCAAGTGAATTAGCGGATTTAGAAACATTTTCAGGAACATCCTCCATCATCCCCACCAAAATCGGCAGGGGAAGGGTACTAACCAATTTATCGTAACTTATTATTTCGCCATTTTCTAAATATATACGATGACAGATTTGATCAATTCGAACTGCACGTTTATTCAATTCAATGTTTGCTTCATCAATTAATGATTGAATAAACGATTTATAACCGCCCACCTTTGGGTAACGCATTTCTTTTGTGTAATAGGTATTAGGTGTCTCGCTAGAAAAAGCACCAAATAAGATTTCATCTAACTCCGCACGCCTCATTCGATTACCAACCCAATTAATGGAAAGTTGGTTAGGTGGTGTATCCCAGTATTTATACGTATAAGCAATAGGCCAATTGAGAGCAATTTCTTCACCATATTGAGATAACAGCCATTCTTCATAATTTTTTATTTGGGCTATATCCGGTCGTTTCAGAAATGATTTAATCAACTCTACCTTGCGATGTGCCGACAAGGGAAATAGATTGTTTTGCACGGGGTGCTTAAGCCAAACGTCTTGATTGAAACATTTTGATTCTGCTGGATGAGTCAAATAAGGGGTACGGTCAAAAATGCTGCGGACAGCTGGTTCGCTTGCAAAGCTGAGGTGTACTGCATTATCAAATCTAAAACCATCAACGATGAAATTATCAAGCAACCCCCCAGCACTTGAATTAGCTTCGAAGATAACTGCATATTGCTCAAGCTCACGAGCACGCAAGGACGCCCCTAAGCCCGCAATGCCTCCACCAAGAATTACGATTGGGATATGCCTCATCTGATAAGAGCCTTCATATCAAAGGTAGTAAGATAGTCAGCTAATGCCTCCTCCCAAGATCGCATCGGAGTCATACCAAAGGAATCTGCTCGCCAATTAAGAGCTACCTCATTATTAGAGACAGGTGCTAATCTATTAAAGTCGCCTGCCATAACAGGACGGACCTCAATCGCCAGGCCTATTTGTGTAATTATCTCTTGCACATACTGAAAGCGACTAGCAGAGCCAGAGTTAACAACATTGAAAACCCCAGAGGCACGTTGTGCAATAAGGTCGAATATACGAACGGCTAAATCATTTACGAATGTTGGACAACCCCTTTGCTGATCATTAGACTTCATAAAACCAGATTCAGATGTGTAAGCTTCTAAGATTCGTTTTGCAACAAAATTCTTAGTCGCTTGAGGCTCACCACCAAATAACCAACCTGTCCGCACAACTAAGTTTGATATATTAGTAGCCATAACTTTTTCTTCCCCAAGCAATTTACTTCGGTGATGATGCGTAGTGGGGTGAGCATCATCATACTCCGCCCAAGGCGTAGTCTGATGATTACCATAAACACCAGTACTGGAAATAAAGGTCATGGGCACGCCGCAACGTTGCGCACCAGCAGCTAATAAATCTGTGAGTAACAGGTTGTCACGATAACATGCTGCCGGATTTTCTTCACAACTTTCAACATCAGTATTAGCGGCAGCATGGATAAAATGATCAATGCCGTGGAAACAAGCATCTATGGCGTCATAATTGCTCAAACTCATTACAAAATTAGCGCGGTCTAAGGCGCTAAAAGAATGGCCTTGCTCAGTTGCAATTTTCACTAGAGCCCGTCCCAATAAGCCCCCAGCACCAGAAATCAGTAATCTCATTCAAAGATCCATAGATTGGCCTGATGAGAGCGGGAAGTGTTCTAGCGGAACAGTAATAGCTTCATCTGGATCATGCTGAATACTAGCTAAGTTAAGCACAAGATTAAGTCCTGGGGCAATCCCTTTGAAGGCAACCCATATGCCAGGTGGTACAGTTAAACGTGCATAATGTTCATTACCTAACTGAACCGATTCTGTGATGTCTCCATCTTTTGAACGCAGATGGAAGTCGACGTTACCCACAGGAACTATTAAATTAAGGACCATTTCATGGTGACATTTCCATCCTTTTGTCATGCCGTGGAAGACAGAAGAAAAGTAAGCCTCACCAAAACCTTTAAAGCTGTCATCACTTATTTTCAGAGCATGATAAACATCACCTTTGGGCGTTGGGATTCGTTTTAATGGCGTAATAACAGCGCCAGTAGCTAAAATTTTCACTTCGCCCACATCAACCCTCTAGCTGTGGCAGCAGATTCATATTGTTCAATTTGCGATAACGTTAACTCGTAGGCATCATGTGGATTACCTGCATAAAAATTTGAGTACCAGCGTCCAACCATCTCAATGCACTCTTCATAATTAAGTGTCGCCTCCCATTTTAGGTGAAAAGCAGCCTTATCACAATTTAACCTCAATAATCCAGCCTCATGAAAAGGAATATGGTCAGTGACGCGATAGGCTTCTCCAACTGAATCAATATCCCAGTGCTTGTGCAAGTCACCAAGCAATGAGATCACAGTTTTATTTTGTTCAGTGCGAGGCCCGAAATTAAAAGATTCACCACAAAGCTCACGTTTACGAGCTAGCTCTATTCCTAGCGTGAGGTAACCACTCAATGGCTCTAGCACATGTTGCCATGGACGAGTCGCTTCAGGGCTTCGTATATCAACCATACCCCCCTGCGACCAGCTTCGTACACAATCAGCAATAATTCGATCCTTTGCCCAGTCTCCACCCCCAATCACATTTCCTGCACGACCAGTAGCGATACGAACAGGCAGCTTTGACTCATCTCGAAAAAATGCCCAATAATAAGAATGAAAGATAATTTCTGCAGCCCCTTTAGAGCCACTATAGATATCTCGACCTCCTAGATGATCGGTTTCTTTATAACCCCAAACCCACTCAACATTTTCATAGCATTTGTCTGAAGTAATAATTACTGCCGTACAAGGATACGTGAGGCGACGAAGTGCCTCCAGCAAATTAGCCGTACCCATTACATTTGTGGAAACTGTATCCAGTGGCTCACTATAAGATGTTGAGACAATCGCTTGAGCAGCTAAATGAAAAACAAAGTCTGGCTGCGTATCATGAATCAACTCCGAGACGACAGTAGCATCTCGAACATCGCCAAAGCGATGATCAATACGGTCTGCCAACTTTAACTCCTCAAACATCGAAGGATTGGTTGGAATACGGTCAGAGAAACCGACTACATTAGCGCCAAGCTTCAGTAGCCAAGCAACCAACCAGCTACCTTTAAAACCAGTATGCCCTGTTACTAATACGCGTTTACCCCGATAGGCATCCGCAAACATTTCATTTTTTTTCTTAATCATGAGATTCATTAAGTTCGTTTGTGATTAATGTAAAGAGTAACAGCTAGCCCAATGACCACAAGCCATTCAATAGCAACCCAAGCTACTGTCATGCCCATAGCACCATACTCCCGGGACAAAACGTAGCCCATCATTAAACTAATTGGCACTGCAGTAAAAACAACTCGATTTACCAATTGTTCTTTATAGTCGACAACAAGAAAATGAATTGCTAGAACATTACTAATAGCGATTGCGGGTACAACCCAGGCCATAACTCTTAGCACAGATGTAATTTCAGGTAGTATCCCGTGAAAGAGTATGCTTGAAATTAAAGGGGCCAAGATCCAAATAAAAGGTAAACAAAAAAAACCGCCAAGAATAAAAATAATCAACGTTAATCTTCGTGCTCGTAATAACTGCATGGGGTCTACTGATTTAAGAGTATTTAGTTTGGGGAAGATTGCTGACGTTGCTTGCCCAATAAAAGTGATGCCAGCTCGAATTAAACGTTCACTAGAGCCATAAATAGCTACACTATAAGCACTTGATGTGCTCCCAAGCAAAATAATATTGAAGGATGTATAAAGGCTAGCCGCAATTTGAACTAAAAAAAATTTCCAACCATCTTTTAATGCATGAAAACCAAGTTGGAGACGGAACAACTTACCCCAATGCAAGAAATGAATTTTATACATTTGGCGCTCCAGCACCCTCCATATAATCAACCGTATCACCACCAACACCACACCCAACCACCAGAAATCTTCAGAGCTACGGATTATGAACACTACGCTAAAGACAGAAAGAATACCGCCAATTACCTCCAATAATGCTACTAGTTTTAGCTTTGACATGGCCTGATAGTAATATGTTGGCGTAAGACCCGTCATTACCCCCAAGAACCAAGCACATAAAGCCCATTCTGGATATGAAATAAATACGCTTGAGCTAAAAATAGCCCATGCCAAGAAAATTGCGCTCACTGCTACCAACAACAATCGAGCAGACTGCGTCTGCAAGATAATATCTAGCACTTCGCTTGGTTTAGAACTAGATGCAAGGCGACGTGTAGCTGAAACATTAAAACCATACTCTATCAACATACTTAACCATGCTGCACATCCAAGTGTATAAATGTATACACTATACTGAGTGCTAGTAAGTACTTTAGTAAGAATAGACAAAAGAGCCAAGGGCAACATTAACCTTAGCAATTGAATTGCATAGAGATATGCAATATTCTGAACAATCATTTCTTAAGACTTTATTCAACTAATCCCATTTTTTCCACGGTGCTTTACCTGACGCCCATAAGGATTCTAGCAAGTGCTTATCTCGTAGCGTATCCATCGGCTGCCAAAATCCAGTATGCTCGTAGGCCATAAGTTGACCAATCTCAGCTAGGGTAATCAGTGGCTCTTGTTCCCATGTTGTATTGTCACCCTTTATATGCTCCAAGACTGATGGTGACAATACAAAAAATCCACCATTAATCATGGCCCCATCACCCTTAGGTTTCTCTTTGAAACTCTTAACCTGATTTTGTTGGATATCTAGCGCTCCAAAACGTCCAGGTGGAAAAGTAGCGGTTAAAGTAGCGGCTTTTCCATGACTTTTGTGAAAAGCAATTGTTTCTGAAATATCAACATCACCAACACCATCGCCATATGTGAAACAAAAAGCTTCTTCATCTTTAATGTAATCAGCAACACGCAGCAAACGACCACCAGTCATCGAATCATCGCCAGTATCGACCAGTGTGATGTTCCAAGGTTCAGCTCGCTTATGATGAACTTCCATTCTATTGCTTCGCATATCAAAAGTGACATCAGACATATGTAAAAAATAGTTAGCAAAATACTCCTTAATTACATAACCTTTGTATCCACAACAGATAATAAAATCATTTACACCATGATGGGAATACATCTTAAGAATATGCCAAAGTATCGGCTTACCACCAATCTCAACCATGGGCTTAGGGCGAGAAGAAGTCTCTTCACTGAGCCGAGTACCTAAGCCACCTGCAAGTATTACTGCTTTCATTTTATATACCTTAAATTATTTTTTGGAATAAAGCTTACATGAAATATCATTAAATAAAGAGGTAAGTTATCGCAAGCATCTACAAGTAGAAATAATAAAACCAAAAAATAGCCCTGATGTTAATAACCCTGTTTTTTTAATTCTATTAACTAAAATTGTTGTAGAAAATCCACTCACAAATAGAGTAGATTTTGATTGTCCACCCCAAGATTTCACTAATTTAGTTTCTTCAAGATCTTCTATATCGCAGCCACCTCCTTTGACATAGATATCAGGTTTGATTTCTTGAATTAAATTCCTTGGCGTTTTTTCTTTGAAATAGACTACCAAACCCACAGATGCTAAAGCGGCTAAAACGATAGCTCGATCGCGCTCTGAGTTATATGGACGATCATTCCTCTTACTCAACATTTTTACAGAAGCATCTCGATTCAAACCTAATATGAGTGTCTGCCCTAACTGAGATGCCTCATGTGAATATTGCACATGCCCTTTATGGAATATATCAAAAACTCCATTGGTAATGACCACTGGGTGATTTGCTTGCAGCAAAAATTAATTAAGCTCCAAAGAATCTTGGTCGCAAATCTTTTCTTTTAAAGACGAAAGATTAATCATACTCAGCGTGCTCTAGTAGCCACTGAACATATTTTTTTGTGCCAGATTGAACATCCATAAATGAATGGTCACATCCTGATTGTCTGAGATGCTCTAAGTTTGCTTGTGTAAAAGACTGATACTTCCCTACCAATGCTTCAGGAAAAGGGATGTACTCCAATAAGGACAAATCAACTAAGTCAGTTAGTGGCAATGACTTTTCCTGATTCATTCCTCGGAAGGTGTTAATAACTGTGCTAGCCACATCATTAAAAGGTTGTGCCCGACCAGTTCCCAAATTAAAAATACCCGACTTATCTGGATGATCTAAAAACCATAGATTTACGGCAACCACATCATCCACATGAATGAAGTCGCGTGCCTGCTGCCCAGCTTTGTAGCTTTGATATTCTCCAAATAACTTAACACCACCTTCTTTCTTAAACTGATTAAAGTGATGAAATGCCACTGACGCCATACGTTCTTTATGATGTTCTCGAGGGCCATAAACATTGAAGTAACGAAATCCTACAATCTGCGATTCATTATTTCCCAAAAGAGGTCTTACCACATTATCAAAAGCTAATTTAGAGTACCCATAGATGTTCAGTGGCTTCTCAAATTCTGGTTTCTCAATAAACTCAGAACCACCTCCATAAGTAGCAGCTGAAGATGCATAAATTAAACGGGCCCCTGTTTTTATGCAACGATCTAGCAATCGTTTTGAGCAACGATAATTTGTTTCCATCATTAACCGGCCATTATGTTCCATGGTGTCGGAACAAGCTCCTTCATGAAAGACAACATCAATTGATCCTAACTTACCTTCCTCAAATAATGTATAAAACTGATCTTTATCAAAATAATCAATATACCTTGCACCTAATAAATGCTTGTATTTATTTGCTTGCGTAAAATCATCAACCAAGATTAGCTGATCATATCCTTTAGCATTTAAGGCATGAACTAGATTAGAACCAATAAAACCAGCAGCACCTGTAATAACTATTCTCATTTATATCTCAGCTATTAAGCAATTCTTCAGCAGTTACTGAAGCAGTTGCAAATTTACCCACAACAATACCTGCAGCCTTATTAGCCAAATTTGTCGCTGCTTTCAGTGATTGTCCTGAACCCAACATCACAGCCAAAGTTGCTATAACTGTATCGCCAGCCCCTGTCACATCAAATACTTCTCGAGCAGTGGTAGGGATAGTTACAGGAGCCTGCTCGTGCTCGAACAAAGTCATTCCTTCTTCAGAACGCGTTAGCAAAATAGCTTTTAATTGCAATTCTTGACACAAGCTTTCCACTTTTTCCTGAAGATCTGATTCATCTATCCAATGTCCAATTACTTCAGCCAATTCAGAGCGATTAGGCGTAATCACTGTAGCACCTTTGTACTTACTGTAGTCTCTGCCTTTGGGGTCAATTAAAATAAATTTATTAGCTTCTTTGGCTAATCGAATCATCTCTGGTATGTGAGATAACCCACCCTTGCCATAATCGCTAAAAACCACAACATCAAACTCTTCAATCACCCTAGAAAAATCTTTGAGCAACTGCTTAAGAATTTCATGGTCAGGCTTACTTTCAAAATCAAGGCGTAACAATTGCTGAGAACGCCCTACCACGCGTAACTTTACAATTGTTTGTAAAGAAGTATCTTGATGAACTAAAAAATCTATTCCGCAAGATTTTAATAAGTCTCTAACAACTCTAGCCGGATCATCCTCACCCAAAGCAGTCATTAATGTTACTTGAGCTCCTAGTGCTGCAACATTATTAGCTACGTTAGCCGCACCACCTAAACGGTCTTCCTCTTTCACAACATGAACAACTGGAACTGGAGCTTCGGGAGAAATACGATTTACATCCCCGTACCAGTAACGATCCAACATAACATCACCAACTACTAAAACTCGAGCTTGAGCTAATTGTTTCAAATCAATCATTGCTCAACCAATCCCAATTGAATTTCCACATCCCCACATAAAGTATGGCCAATAAAAATATGTGCCTCTTGTATACGAGCAGTAATTTCACTAGGTACGACGACACTTATATCTGCCATGGCTTTCATCTTACCGCCGTCTCGGCCAGTCAGCGCAATTACCTGAACACCTAACTTTTTGGCCTCTTCAATAGAACGAATAACATTTTTTGAATTACCAGATGTTGATATAGCCAACAAAATATCCCCAGATTGGCCTAATGCTTGAATTTGACGAGCAAATATTTCATCAAAAGAATAATCATTACCAATACAGGTCAAAGCAGATGTATCAGTACTTAAGGCTATAGCCGGTAAAGGCTTTCGATCTTTAATAAAACGGCCCGTCATCTCTGCAGCAATATGTTGACTATCTGCTGCCGATCCTCCATTACCGCAAATCATTAATTTATGACCTGAAGAAAACGCTTCAACAATTAGTCGAGAAGCTTCTTGAATTCTAGGCTCAAGTTCATTTAAATTTGCAAATAATGCCTGATGCTCTTGGAGATTTTTTTTGAATTGAGACATAACTATTTAAATAAAGAAAATCAATTGATTTTTACTTATAGGGTCTGCTAATTCCCGATCCCACGCAGTTACCCGCCCACCTGATTCCCATCATTATCCATCTCTGGCAAACGAGCCAAGAAGCGATAAGTGACATGGTACCAAAGGACAAAGAAGACAAATAAGACAATCAATACTATTACTTGGTCAGCAAAGTAAGAGGCCGCCCAACCCAAACAAGCGGAACAAAGCCAAATGCCTGGGGCCACTAAGGCATTTTTTGCCCAATCCGGTAAAAATGTGAAATAGCGCCTCACCATTCTGGTCTTAATGAGGGTGTGTAAGTGCAAATTATCTGGGTGCCCTGCTTTCAACTGCGCTTTTAGTCGCCGAGCCATGCTGTATAACACTTCCACTACGGGATAGGCACACGTTAACAAACTGGCCCAAGGTGATATCTCAGAATGCCTCATCGGTAACAACAAAGCCACCCAAGCCACTAAGAAACCTACAAAATAAGCTCCAGCATCACCTAAGAAGATTTTGCCGAATGGATAATTCAACATCATGAAACCAAAAATAGTGCTGGCTAACATCAAACACAACTGCATCAATACGGGATCATGCACTTGATAAGCCATGAAACCTAAAAAGGTCAAAATCACTACCGTTGTTCCACTGGCTAAACCATTAAAACCATCCAAAATATTAATGGCATTAGTGACACCTGAGATAGCCACGATAGTGACCAAAGCAGCAATAGGCCACCAAGTCATCAACCAATCAATAACGGGCACATCTAAACGATTCAAATATTGACCGGTTAAAAACATCGCAGCAATAGCACCAGCCATAGTTGCCAGTAAACGGTCTCTTACAGAAACACGTTTAGTAACATCCTCTCTAAATCCAAAGAAGAAAGGAATTAAACCTGTAATGAATAATGGCATCGCCAATACTTTGAGCTCAGCATCTAATATCCATCCGAAAATGAAGGCACCCGCCACAATCGCTAAACCACCAATACGAGGTGTGGGTTGGGAATGAAACTTCTGAATACCTTCATGCTCATCCAAAGTCCAACGACCATGCCAACGCTGCGTGAAAATAATAAGCGCCCCCATCACAAAAGTGACGAGACATCCTATGATGGCTGGAAAAATAGTTTGTAACATGATGTGTGTGCGATGAGTTTTTAAAATGATTTTTAATCACTCACCACCAAATCTATCATGAGCACTTAGAAGAGACTCATGATGATTTTTTTAATTTAATTACTTATTTAAAACTTTCTTGAAACTCATTTAAAGCTTATTTGAAACTAAGTTGCTTCTTAAATAACTTCTTCAATCCAGATAACTTTTGTTTTGATTCTGGATCATGCTCGGCATTGCGCAAGGCATTGCGGATAAAGACAAATAACAATAATAAGAAGCCAGTTGCTAAAGTCGTTACGACAGCAATCAAAGCTTTCTTAGGTTTAGCTTTTAATTCTGGCACTTCAGCTACATCGACTTGCGCTAAGAATGGATTGTCTTTGCGCTCATCTAAACGAGCAGTTTCATATTCACGCACAAGAGACTGAATAATTGCTTCACGAACAAATGGGCTTTGATAGGACTTTTGAGTGGCTTCTGTAATCTGATGCTCGAGCAACTCACGTTTTACTTTCGCTTCTTTGAGTGCCAATTGGCCAATCATATGACTCAAAGCTTCTACATACGCATTAGCTAAATCAGCAGCAAATTTGGGATCTTTATCATCCACTTCAATCAGAATTAATCCACTCTTCTTATCTGCTGTTGCCTTAACGTTATTCTTTAAACCATTGCGCGCATCTTGTTGGTACTTGGCTTCATAACGCTCACGAAGTTTGAATTTTTCAATCAACTCATCACGTAGCGTATTACTTTCTAAGTAAGCTAAGTACTGATCGGTTGGCGTCTTAATACCTGCAGCACCACCGACTAACCCACCCAAGCCACCTAACTGACCCAACAAAGCCGCAGCACCGCCACCACTACTTTGCCCTGGCGGAATCACTGTAGTTTTTGCAGTAAATGTGGGTGTGATTAAAAAAGAAATGCCTAATGCTAATAAGCCAGCCACTAATGGGCCTACTACCAATAGCTTTAAGTTTTCAACAACAACCGTCAGCAAATCAAGGAGACTGATTTCATCTTCTTCGATTAATTGATTCTGATTAGATTGTTCTGTCATATGTTGGCTTCTTATTTTTATCTATTTAATTTTCTGAGCTAATTAGTTCTTAAGAACCTTGATCGCCGCAGCACCTAAGCCCAACTGATAAATAATTTGCGTCCAGTCTTTCATCTCTTTCGAGAATGAAGTCTTCTGTAAATCTTCTGGAACAAAGATGGCATCACCTGGCATCACTTCAATCGATCCTGTACCACTGAACCAACCAGAGGCAGAGACAAATTCACCAGATGCACGCATTAAGTAAACATTGCTGGCATCAGCCCCTCGTGAGTATCCACCAGCCAATTTAATGTAATCACGGGCAGATTGATTAGGCTTATAAGCCATACCGACTTGACCACCATTGATACTACCCAAAACCGTCACACTGTATGGCGTCGGAGGAACTGTCAATACATCACCAGATTCAACCAATACATCGGGTAATTTGTTTGCATCCGGCTTCATGGACAAAGCCATACGACCATCCGGTTTTAAGTCTTGTAAAGATTTCAATAGCACTTTGCCTTGATCTTCACGAGCTTTAGATAATGTTGCATCTTCAGCACCTGTTACTTTTTGAGCCGCAGCACCTTCTACATCACGCTTGAATTCACGGATAAAGCGCTTCAAATTTTCTTCTTGTGTTGTACGAACCGTCACACGTTCTAACTTTGTACCGTACAGATAAGCTCCTGAACTTAAGCCACCCGCAGCAGCCAATGCATCTTGCAGTGTAGAACCAGCCTTTAAAACATAAACACCTGGTTTATTCACCTGACCATCCACTTTGATCATGCGCATTTGTTTATCAACCGGTTGGCGCATCGCCACACCACTCGTTGCCATGTAGATGTCACCATCCACAATCGCTTTTGAACCAAATGCGTTAGCCGCGACTGTTTTAAAACCTTCACTACGAGCATTGAGTGCCATGTAATTAATCGCATCAGTTTGCGCACCAGAGACAAAACCACCTGCATAGGCTAAAAGATCTTGCAGACTCTCACCTTTTTTGATTTCAAAAATAGATGGTTTATTAATCGCACCCACAATCGCTACTTGTGCACCTGCAGGCCCTACATGGATCACATCTTCAGCAGTCACAGCACGGTCAGTTGATTTATCACCTTTAAGCAATAAGTCATATAAGTCAAATGTGCTAATCACCTTACCGCCACGCTTTAGTTGAATATTTCTAAAGCTACCAGCAGATGATGGGCCACCAGCAGCCATCACCACGTTCACTAATGAAGAAAGGTTATTCACCGTATAAGCACCCGGTGTTTGTGCATAGCCTGTGACATACACACGAATACCGCGCATCTGACCTACAGAAGCTGCAACATTAGCACCTGAGTAGGTTTTACCAATCGCATTTTGAATAGTTTTACTTAAACCACCATAAGGCACGCCTGCTACCTGGACTGCGCCCACCTTAGGAATCACTACTTGACCTTGACGGTCCACGACTAAACGTAGATCTGCATCCACACTGCCCCATACACGAACATACAATTCATCACCTGTCGCAATGATGTAGTCATTCGGTACAGCAGCTGTGGAAGATGGGCTATAGGTTTGCTCACCATCTTTGACTAAATCAGAACCAAAACGGGTGAGTTGCTCACCTGTCATAGCTGATACATAAATCTCGAACTCTGATGGTTTCGGTAATTCGTTTAACTTAAGTGGTCTAGGCTGCACATAATTTTGTGGTGCCTGTAATTGACCACCTGGAATCATGCCACCACCATTATTTCTAGCTGCATTAATCGCTTGTTGCTGTGCCGTTTGATTTGCATCAGCACTACCACTGCTACCCGTCTGCAACTGGCTCAGGAAAGTTGTTTGAGCGAAGGTCATGGTGCTTAATGACAAGCACGTTGCTAGAGCAATGATTTTTTTGAACAGTTGATTAGACATAAATTTTATTAATTCTCTTTATCTCAAATAATGCGTCGGTTTAATGACCAATAATTCGTGTTGATTGCTAATAGTTACTTATCTTACAGGGTTAGCATGACGCCGTGCCAAAACAGCATTTCAGTAACTTATTTCCCGCTTACTTACCCTTATTTACCCAACGGCATCGAAAAACTAACACCCGCACGCACATCGGTCTTCCGATTAGCCTCGACTGACTGACCTTCCGCTAAATGCACATAGGAAAACTCAGGGGTAAAGGTGTAATCACGCCATTTAAAAATTTGTTGTACGCTAGCACCCACTAACTTACCATGAGGGCCAATCAGATTACCTGTCGCGTTGGTATTAGGGTTATAAGAGCCTATGGCTGTACTGGTCTCACCGGTGTGGATCTTGATCGTACGATTAGCAGCCGCATCCATCCAACCCAAAGTTAAGACTCGTGCATCACCGCCAAAACTGCTACCAATCCATCTGGCACCATTCGTCAACCCTTGTGGGTAGGACCAGTTGCGATAACCATTACCAACAATGTTGGTTTTATCCCAAGGCAAACTATCCGTGTAAGTTTGAATAAATTCGCCAAAGAAACGATGTTGACCATTAGCGCTCCAATATTCAGCGCCCGCTAATGTCATGAATTGATTTGGTAAATGACTTTGGCCAGCAGCATCTTCACCCATCCACTGGAAGTAAGTGGCGCACCGCCAAGTTTTAGGACATGAAAGTTTCAAATCGTAACCTGCCACTTGGTTCGATTGGTCTTGCTGTAAGTAGCTGTTGTTGATATCCGCACCATTTGTATGCGTGTTCCAACCCACAATACTTTTCACAATATTCAATGAGCGACCAGCACCACCCGTCTGAATATCTCTGGTTAAACCAACTTCCACCCAACTAGCTGGTTTAAATGTCAGCCTCATGCCTGAAAAAACATATCCCGACGGTTGGTTTTGAACCAATACAGGATCTTGCGCCTTGGCTGCAAAGATTTCAAAGTTCCAAGGGCCTAACCAGCTTAACCATTTGGACTCTGAAGGTTTCACTTCACTGCGTTGTATACCAACACCCATCCATGGTGGCACGTTATTACTATTGATCAAACTGTTTTGCCAACCAGGACCCCACCAATTTTGGTGAGCAAACATTTGCCAGTTCATGCCAAAACCATCGAGCACAAAAGCGGTGTCATCCAAGCGTGTGGTGGTATGCCCCTCTTTACCAAACCCAGAATAGGCCGTTTGTGCACTATTGGAGTTTTGCTCGATCTTCACACCCACCTTGGCGGCTAAAGATGTTTCTCCAGAACCCAACTCCACGGCATTTGAGCTAATTTTTAATGAACTACCCGGGGTATAGTTTTCTCCAAAGCCAACCGGTGATTCAGCGCGATTTCTGAATTGAAGATCAAGTTGACCTTGCCAACGTACTTTTCTGAGTTCGCTAACAATAAAATTTCTTGATTGCTCAACATTCGCTGGCAAGTCTTTCGGTAAATCATCTACCGCATGTTGAACTGCTGCTAAAGGTAGCGGCCAATGTGTGGTCGTGATTTGTAAATCCGCCTCATCGACTAATACTTGTAAATGATGCCGACCTTGCCAGGTCGGCATATAAGGTACAGAAGGACCAGCTAAAACCATACTGGTGGCCCATAGCAATCCCATGCCGATAAGCATCTGAATAATTTTGGATTGGATGGACTGTTTCATGGTTTTAAATTTTAAAGTTTCACGAGTTTTTTATTCTGTTTGTTTTTAGGCACGCTACCGCCATTCGATTTAGCGTGTTCTCGAAAAACGCATATCACTCAATTGTTTTGCTTCTTACTCTCTACTACTTTCTATTACTTTTTATTTCTATTTATTACTGTTGTTACTGTTCATTATTGATGACTCACTGCCACCAATCATTACACTTACCTACAATTTGCTAAGCCGTGACTCTTGCTGCACCAGCCGCGGGAGATCCTGCCCTCAATGTTTCAATACGCATCATCACGCGCTGGGTCTTACCAAATAATTCCATCAAGACCAATGCACGCTCTTCACCTGTTTCCACGGTTTCTAGACGCTGGAAGAATCCTTCCATACCCACAAATGGGCCATCCACAATAGAAACCGCTTGATTCTCAATAAATAAGGTTTTCTCAGGCGCCAGATTGGCCCAATGGGCAATGGCTGTGATCTGTTCATCATCCAAAGAGGCTGGTACACCACCAAAACGTACCAGCTGGCTAACACCCTTGGTCGAGCGAATCGGACCCCAATCATGGTCAACTTGATTGAGGCGAATAAATAGATATCTTGGAAATAATGGCTCCGTGCGATGCTGCACTTGACCTAGCTTGAGATGCTCTGCACCAAGGCAGGGCAAGAAAACTTCGTAACCTTGATTTTGGAGTTGTTCAAAGGCGCGAAATTCTTGGCGAGGTTTCGTGTGAATAACGTACCAACTGGCAGCCTTCACTTCCCCTGAAATCTCGCTATATGAACCCATCAAACCTACTCCCAACCCATTACTGTTATTGCTTTTGAAGTTATTTATTATAATTTTTATTAGCAATAATAGCGAGTTAATTTCACTAAATTTAACAATTCAAAAAAGTATTTATGAACTACGATAAATGATCTTTTTTGAATCGTTTTTCAATAATTAAACAGCAATTAGCAACTAATCACCAACTTTTAGAAGCTGTAATACTCATTTGCCCTGGCAATGGCGTTAAAACAACCTTTGCGCCAAAGAGGGGCTCTGTAAAATAAGCGCCTGAAGCCATACCAATACCAGCACCAGCAATCACATCACGCCAATAATGCTCTTTACCGTGTACGCGGCTATAGCCTACAAAAGTAGAAGCCAAGTAAGCCGGTACGCCATACTCCCAACCATAACGTTGCTGTAAATATTGAGCACTCGTAAAGGTTACAGAGGTATGGGCTGAAGGAAAGCTGTGTTTATCGCCATTCGGGCGTTTCTCATTCACGCTGTATTTCAAGCCTTCAGAAACCACCACCGTTGTAACCTCCGCTTTGGCCAATTGCCAAAAGCCGGTCATATCTTCTTTGCCCCAAGCAATACCTGCTGCAGCAGCGGGAATTAAAAGTTCTAAAGCATCACCTGCTTTAACAACGGTATCTTTATCTTTAGCTTGCGCTGTCAAACTACTCAAACTCAACAGAGTAATAGTTACAGAAGCTATAAATTTCTTAATGATTGGTTTGTTTTTATACATATAAATATTATAAGTCAGACACATGACATAAATGTTACATATTTGCTAATAACGTAATGCGTACCAAGCCATACCGAGTAACTCATGCCATATTTGGCGAGTTTTATTCATGCTACTCGGAAAAAAGTCCAATGGGGTGGTTTCTTCAAAAGATTCATAGCCATGGGGTGCTGGGATGACCTGAAGCCCCTGTGCCTCAAAAATCTTTTGGGCTCTGGGCATATGCCAGAAATGGGTCACAAGATATATCTTGGTGATTCCACGATCTTTGAGTAACTTTGCTGAGAATGCCGCATTTTCTTGGGTTGTCGCTGATTGATCTTCAACCCAAACAGTAGACTGGTGGAACTCTTCTTTTAAGACTTGTGCCATGACCCGAGCTTCCGGCTTGTCTTTCATGGAGGTTTGATCCGGCATGCCGCCTGTTGCCAAAATGGGTAGATGGGTAGCGCTAGCCAGTCTTGCTGCATATCGCACGCGCTCTAAGCTATCTTTTGATAAATCTTGTTGTCCATACTGGGGAGTTTCTAGAGCACCTTTACGACGCCCACCTCCTAGCACCACAATGGCTTGTGGAGCAGTTTCACGTAGCTTTGTCCCTACCGAGATGTCTAATGGCATAGGCCACTTCATCCAAGAGTTAGTCACTTTGACTAAGTAATCCGCAAATAAAGGTGTGCTAACGATCCAAATCATCGCCAAGGAAGCTGCAACGACTGTTTGTTGAAGTCTTCTGCGATGCCTCAATAAAACCAATGCCAATAGCGCAATGACAATCAAGATCCCAGGCGGCATGAGTAGCTCTGCTAGGAAGTTTCTGAAGACCCAAGTCCATGTCCATGTTTGCATAGGCTCATTGTAGCCACCGAGCACCTTTAAATTTAACTATTTGCCTAGTAGCTAAAGTAAATTCATGGAGTAGTTCACGGGCAATTAGAAAGATATCAACATTCCTCGACCTGAATATTCACCCGATTAGACCTGAATAATGGTTGATCCGTATATGGAATGGAATTAACCTCTTTCTTGTATGTTGTATTCTCAGATTATCTGATTGAGTTGCATGCAGACCTATAAACACACGCTTACTAACTCAAAGTTTTGCAATTAAATATCCCGATCGGGATATTTAATTTAAGTTTCTCAATAAAATCTCATTTATTTCCCGATCAGGAAATTTCCTTGCATAACTTAGAAAATTACCTCATAATTTACCGAACGGGAAATTAAAAATCTATGACGATAACGACAATCAAATCTCCTCAAAATCTTGGTGCCGCTCTTCGTGCGGCACGCAAGCAGCTCGGACTAACCCAACCTCAATTGGCATTGGCTGCAGGAGTAGGCGTGCGATTCATCGTTGATCTAGAGAGCGGAAAGCCGACAGTTCGACTGGACTCGGTGATGCGTGTGATTGAATCACTGGGTGGGGTCATTAATCTGGATGGATTGCCATCCCCAACCCATGAGGACGTAACAGATGGCTCATAAATTAGATGTTTGGTTATTTACCGAGCATGTTGGCACATTAGGGTTGGTCAATGGTCGACTTAGCTTTGAGTACGAGCCTAGCTGGGTGCGAAACCCACATGCAATGGCATTGTCTTGCTCGTTGCCACTACGCACTGAGTCCTTTGATGATCACGTAACTCGCCCATTTTTCGCAGGATTGTTACCCGAAGGGAAGATGCGCCAACTGATCGCTCAACAGTTGCATGTGTCTAATCAAAATGAATTCGCGTTACTGGATCATCTTGGCGGTGAGTGCGCTGGAGCTGTAACTTTTTTAGAAGAAGGCAAGACGCCACCTAAACTTCAAGAAAGAGAAGACATTCAGTGGCTAAGTGATGAGGAGCTTGTATCACTCTTGGATGAGTTGCCACATCGACCCATGTTGGCGGGCAAAGATGGTCTACGACTTTCACTAGCAGGCGCACAGGATAAGCTGCCTGTTATTTTTGATGGCACTCGTGTTGGATTACCGCAAAATGGCACCCCTAGTTCTCACATATTGAAACCTGCTATTCAAGGAATTGAGGCAAGCGTTACCAATGAAGGATTTTGCATGGCATTGGCAAAGGCTATGCAACTTAAACCTGCTAGCGCAGAGATCCACCAAGTGGGTGAGCGTGAGTTTTTATTGGTTGAACGATACGACCGAATAGTTGATGCGAATGGTGATAGGCAACGTTTACATCAAGAGGATTTTTGCCAAGCATTAGGTGTGGTTTCTGAAAACAAATATCAAAACGAAGGTGGCCCAGACTTAGCTCAGTGTTTTGATCTTGTGCGGCAAGTTACTAGACCAAGTGCGCCACATGTTTTGAGGTTATTTGACTATGTGATCTTTAATGCATTGATCGGGAATCATGATGCGCACGGGAAAAATTTTTCTTTGTTGTATTCAGCCCAAAGACCTGGCTTATCACCGTTTTATGACACACTTTGTACAGCTGTTTATCCAAAACTCACGGCGAAAATGGCCATGAAGATTGGAAGCAAGTATAAATTTACGGAGATATACAAACGACACTGGGAGCAATTTGCACAAGAGGCAGGGCTTTCCAAACCTCAGGCTATAAAACGAATATTGGAACTTGCTCAATCGCTACCCCGAATAGCTCGTCAGTTACAAGCTGATCCCAATAAAGGGTTTGCGCAACATCAACTGATTGAACAAATCATCGCACTAATTGAGCAGCGATGTGCTCTGACGGTTGACCGCCTAACTGCCAATGATGTTCAAGAAGAAGCACCCGCCAAGTAACTCATCCGTTCTGCTTTAAACCGCTGGCCAGATTCAGCCTGGATTGGGAAAGGCTTTCAATTCCTCAAATAAGACCCGAGGCTGATAAAGCTGAACTAATAACAACCACCCCAATTAATATAAAACCCATTACTTTCTCCCTTATGCCAAAAACTTATAAAAGTAATAAGTAGTTTATATTATTTGTTATAAAAAGTATAAGTTTTTATGGAGTGCTATATGAAATTGATCGGTACAGTTTAACTAGAACTCAGTTTGAGCTTAGTTAAGGATCAGTTGGTTTAGTTGATTTGGTTAGTTTCGTTCGTTCAGCTAGACCCAGCTAACCTAACTCAACCTCAAGGAACTGTTGTTGGCGCTTCTTTTAGTTAAGTTGAGCGTTTAGCTCAGGAGTTAGTTGCCAGCCACAATGGACATCACGGCCATACGCACCGCAATACCAAAGGTCACTTGCTTGAGAATCACGGCTTGTGGACCGTCTGCGACTTCTGAGTCAATTTCCACACCGCGGTTCATAGGACCTGGGTGCATGACTATCGCATCTGGTTTTGCAAGTCGAAGGCGCGCAGGCGTTAATCCCCATTGTTGATAGAACTCATCACCTTCTGGCACTTGTCCAGCTTCCATGCGCTCTTTTTGGATTCTGAGGGTCATGACCACATCCACATCTTTTAAACCTTCTTCGATGTTGTTGTAGATCTTAACGCCCATCATGTTCAAATCTTTAGGTAATAAGCTTTCAGGACCAATCGCTCTAATCTCAGGGCAACCTAAAGTGGTCAGCGCATGAATATTCGATTTAGCCACACGACTATGGACGATGTCACCGATGATAGCGACTTTCAGCTTGGTGAAGTCTTGCTTGAAATGACGCATGGTGTACATATCTAGTAGACCCTGCGTCGGATGTTGGTTGGTGCCATCACCCGCATTGATCACATGCACATGCGGTGGCAAATGAGCTGCTACTTCGACAGCAGCTCCCGTGGTCTTGTGTCTGACGACAAAGATATCCGCTTGCATGGCTACCAAGTTATCAATGGTGTCGAGTAAGGTTTCACCCTTGGCCGTTGATGAGGTTTGGATATCTAAATTCACCACATCGGCTGATAAGCGTTTAGCAGCGATTTCAAAGGTGGTACGAGTGCGGGTAGAGTTCTCAAAAAAGAGATTAAAAACATTCTTTCCACGCAAGAGCGGTACTTTTTTCACTTCGCGGTCTGATTCGCTAACAGCCACAAACTGTTTAGCGGTGTCTAAGATGTGGAGGATATGTTCTTTAGACAATCCTTCTAAGGTGAGTAAATGAGTGAGCTCACCTTGTTCATTGAGCTGGAGTTGGCTGGCTGTCTTAGCGGTCTTTGTCATCTTAGGCAGGTATTTTAGTCTTTTCTGGCGCTATTTTTATTGTTTCTGCTCTGTTTATTTTTTTATTTTGTTTCAGTGGTAAATAAAAATTTGCCGTTCTCTGCCTGCTCTAAAACCAAGATCTGGTTATCCGCTAGAGCTACCCTAGCCCCTTTAAAAGTTGCATCCACCGGCAACTGCCTTCTATGGCGATCTGCCAATACAGCTAAATCAACTTTGGCAGGTCGGCCATAGTCAAAGAGCTCATTTAAGGCAGCACGCACGGTTCTTCCTGTATCCAATACATCGTCTACCAAAATAATGTGAGCACCTTCTACATCAAAAGGTAGTTTGGTGGACATTCCTTCAGCACTATTAAAGGCTTTGACACCCTTATCAGCATAATCATCACGGTGAAAGGACACATTAATAACACCATACTGTGGCAAGTTCAAATCTTTGGCTAAACGCTCAGCTACCCAAGCACCACCACTAGCTAAACCCGCTAATTGAAAGTCATCTCCCAAAGAGCGCTGTTGTTGTAATTGTTGCAACAGGGCTTGGTATAAATCTTCAGCTTGCGGCATATTTAGTAAATTAGCAGTACTCATTGGATGTTCTTTATTAGGTTAAATCTTGCGTTAAATATTGGGTCAATCATGCATGTACATCATGTAGCTTAAACGGTTTTGAGTATCTAAGATGGTCGTTAATTTAAAAGGTTACGCCAACTCACAAAATGAATACCAGATCGGTCAAAACTATCATCACCACCATAGATTAATCTTAATTGACCTATCTCATCACCGGCAAATTGGCCTACTTTTTTTCCTGCTTTGACATAATCACTAGTGACTGTAGCACCTGATTTAATTTCAACGGCTTGAAGCTTCTGAATGCTCTGCCCCTCCTCCAGCTCTGCTGTCTCATAAACCAAATCAGCCTCTAGACCATTGCTATCTCGCCAAAAATAAATGTCAGCAGCTTGGCCTTGGTTGTAGCGTTCTTTTAAATGCTCTATGACCACATAGGTTTCAAATAAAGCGCCCCGCATCGGATGAATACTTAACATCTCGACATTTCTAATACCGAGTAACCATGCAGCCAAACCTGTATCAATAAAATATAGCTTAGGAGATTTCACTAACCGCTTACCAAAATTGCGGTGATAAGGCATTAATAAATACACTAAATCACTGCTCTCTAATACAGATAGCCAAGCTCGAGCTCTTGAAGAGGATATGCCTGCTTCGCTTGCCAAAGCACTTAGATTTAGTAACTGTCCAGTCCTAGCAGCACATAGTTTAATAAATCGCTGGAAGAGCCCTATGTCTTGCACATTCACCAATTGCCTCACATCACGTTCAATATAAGTTGTGATGTAACTAGCAAACCAATCTTGAGGAGCCTCAAGATTTCCAACACGACTTTGATGAGTTGTGTAAATAGCTGGATAGCCTCCTCTTAACATCTGCTGATTGAGGTCGACAGGGGTCTGGGAAAGGTTTTTTACCTCAGACCATTGCAAGGGCAATAAGCGGCTCATGCCAATACGCCCCGCTAAGGATTGAGTAATACCCGCTAACAAACTAAATTGCTGAGAGCCTGTTACAACAAATCTTCCTGGTTGCTTATCTTGATCAACCATGCCCTGTAAGTAAGAAAATAAGTCTGGCCAGCGTTGCGCCTCATCAAAAATGGCTCCACCTTCAAATCTTTTTAAGAAGCCCTTAGGATCTTCAAGTGCAAATGCTCGCTCATCGGGGTCTTCCAAACTGACATAAGGCTTTTCTCCAAACAACGCTTTAACAAGCGTTGTTTTGCCAGACTGCCTTGGACCGGTCACCCCTAGAATGGGAAAAGTTTTGGCCAAGCGCAAAAGCGTGGAGGTGATATTTCTCTGAATCATGCATCAATTTTATACCAATACTTATGTAAATCCACTTTTAAAAAGTCAATTTACATAAATATTCATAAAAAACCCTTATAAATCAATAGAAGCTATATTAAGCACCAAGATATTGTTTCAAAATTAATTGTGCAGCTAGAGCGTCATGGCCATCTTCTACGGCAACCGAGGTGTAGCGTTCATCGACCCACACAACCTGTTTTTGGAAGCGCCCTTGTAACTGATTACCAAAGCGTTTTGCTTTTTGGGTCATGGCATGTTCGGCACCATCCGGATGTGTCGGCAAACCGACCACCAACAAATCAGCTTGCCATTCTTTGATTAATCGCTCAATGGTTCTCCAGCGTTCATCCTGATTTTTTTCTTGAATAATCACTAATGGCTCAGCTGTTTTAGTAAGTGTGTTACCCACTGCTACGCCGATGCGCTTTTCACCATAATCAAAGGCCAAAATCGTTGCAGGCTTCATGGTGTTAGCAGTCGATGCAACAGATGTTTTGGCGTGTGGCGTATCTGACATGGCAATCGGCTTAAGCGTGCCCCGCCTCACTCGATAAGAAGCTGATATCAATCCCCAATAAAGCCAATACTTTGTCGTATTTATCTTCATTCGGGGTTGCAAAAATAATCTGTGCCATCTCAGCTGTAGGCGCCTGGACATTCAACCACCCATTGCGGGCAATTTCATCTTCTAATTGCCCAGCACTCCATCCCGCATAACCCAAGGTCATTAAAAAACGGTTAGGGCCGCTACCAACAGCAACCTCTTCTAAAACATCCTTGGAGGTGGTCATGGCCAAGCCCCCCGGAATCCTTAAAGAAGAACTGTAGGCACTCGTTGCCGCTTCTTGCTCATGCAAGATAAAACCACGATCAGTTTGCACTGGTCCACCAAAATAAACCGGCTGCTGTGCTAAAGGCTGTATCTCTAATTGAAGATCCACTTTATCAAAGACATGCGCCAAATCCAGATCCGTGGGCCGGTTAATCACCAACCCCATCGCACCGTTGACGGTGTGGTCACACAAATAAACCACCGTGCCAGCGAATGTTTCATCTACCATGCCAGGCATTGCAATTAAAAATTGATTGGCTAAAGCATTAGCATCATCATGTTGAGTCATACTGTTATTTTATTCGAACATAGCAAAGCAGCTATAAATGTAAAAAATAAAGCCCTCATTAAAAGAAGTGAGAGAAAAATGAAAATTATTAAAATTGGTATCGCCCCACAAAATAGGATACGTGAACGTATGTTGGCTATTGCGAAAGGTGAACTGAAACCTAAAGCAACGGACCCAAAAATTTGGTTCACCTCCATGCGATCACTGTCACAAGTTCTCAGCGATGAGAATAGAGCTCTTTTAGAGGTCATTAGAACTGCACGCCCTGCATCTATTAGTGAACTAGCTAATATGACAGGGCGAAAACAAGGTAATTTATCTCGCACGCTAAAAACCATGTCACATTACGGATTAGTGACCATGGAAAAGCATGAGCGTTATTTACGGCCCATAGCAAATGCTGAACGTTATCTAATTACAGCTTAGGACTGCTAACATCAACTTTCGAGAGTCTCATGACAGCACATCACCAGAATAAAGGCTTAGTTTGGCTACGACGTGATTTAAGACTTCACGATCACCATGCATTACGCATGGCATTAAAAACTTGCCAACAAGTCTGGGTCGTCTTTGTCTTTGATACAGATATTCTGTCGTATTTATTAGAGCGTGGTCTTCATAAAGATCGCCGCATTGATTTCATTTGGCAATCACTACAAGAAATCGATCATGAGTTACGCACCAAAGGTGGTGGCTTAATTGTGCGTCACGGTCAACCAACAGAGATCATTCCCCAGCTAGCCAAAGAGTTAGGTGCTCAGCATGTTTTTACTAACAAAGATTATGAGCCAGCAGCCATCCTACGAGATAGCCAAGCATCACTCAGCTTAGAAGAACGTGATATTAGTTTTCACAGTTATAAAGATCATGTCATTTTTGAAAATAAGGAAGTATTAACGGGGCAAGGTGGTGTGTTCTCGGTATTCACACCCTACAAAAATGCTTGGCTTAAAAAATTAGACGCAACTGATTTGGATGCTCATGCAGTTGATTTAGATAGCGGTCAATTTGCAAGCATTCCGAAAAACTTAGATCTGCCTTGCCCCTCTTTAGCATCCATGGGGTTTGAATCTACTGGTATTGAATCTTACCTACCTCCAGGGATGACAGGAGCATCTGAGTTCTTCGAGCATTTCTTAGATCGTATCGATCACTATCATGCGACCAGAGATTTCCCCGCAACGAAGGGCCCGAGCTATCTGTCAGTGCATTCTCGGTTTGGCACCATTTCAATTCGCGCCCTGGTTCGTGAGGCGCATGCCCGTATGTTGGGCGGCAGCATGGGTGCAACTATTTGGTTATCCGAACTCATCTGGCGTGATTTTTATTTCATGATCTTGAGTAATCACCCACGCTTAGCTCCTATCGCTTCAAAAAATAAATCAGCTGTCTTTCATGGGACGATGGGTCATGAATCTTTCAAACCAGACTACGATAAGATCGTTTGGGAAGATGGGCCTCGAGCAAAGAAATTATTCAAAGCCTGGTGCGATGGTCAAACTGGCTATCCCTTAGTTGATGCCGCGATGCATCAACTCAATCAGAGTGGTTATATGCACAATCGCTTACGCATGGTCGTAGCCAGTTTCTTAGTGAAAGATTTAGGCATTGATTGGCGTTGGGGTGAACAGTATTTTGCGGATCACCTAAATGATTTTGACTTTGCTGCAAATAATGGTGGTTGGCAGTGGGCTTCATCGAGTGGTTGTGATGCGCAACCTTATTTCCGTATTTTTAACCCAATCACACAATCTCAGAAATTTGATGCTGAGGGTAAATTTATCAAAAAATATTTACCCCAATTAGCGAAGCTGTCGAAGAAAACAGTCCATGCACCTTGGTTAGCTGGTGACATTGAATTAGATATTGCAGGGATTCGTTTAGGGCGAGATTACCCCCATCCAATTATTGCTCATGATGAAGCGAGAAAAAACACCTTGATTCGCTACGCGGTTGTCAAAAAAGAGAGTTTTTAATCTAAAAAGCGAATATGCGGTTGTTATGCCGTGGTTCTGCGGTGATTAGCGTCATTTTCTCCGCAATAAATGCGGAGAATAATTGACTTTGCGGAGATTACACCCCATAATCTCCGCATGAATAGCGGAGATAAAAACTACATTTGGCAAGATTCCCACTGGCCTCATTGGGAATATGACATCAAACAACTCACTGGTTTATTAACTCAAGTCTACCAAGCTCAAGGACGTCTCCAAGGGCAATTACATCATGTGGGGATGAACTTACGCGATCAAGAGTCTTTACGCGTCATCACTGAAGATGTTCTCAAAACCAGCGAAATTGAAGGCGAGATACTCGACCAAAACTCCGTTCGCTCATCCATTGCCAGGCGATTAGGTATTGATATTGGAGCCCTAGCTCCCGCAGATCGCCATGTCGAGGGGGTTGTGGATATGGTGCTGGATGCAACTCAGCACCATCAAAAACAATTAACGCAAGAACGTCTATTCGCCTGGCATGCTGCCCTGTTTCCAACAGGCCAGAGTGGTTTATCCAACATATTAGTGGGCACTTGGCGTAATGATGCTTTAGGAGCGATGCAAGTTGTTTCAGGTCCCATCAGCCGTCAAAAGGTCCACTTTGAAGCACCCCCAGCATCACGGTTGCTCGTAGAGATGGCCGAGTTTTTACTTTGGTTCAATGTCAATCAGCAAGATGATCCCATGATTAAGGCTGGCTTAGCTCACCTGTGGTTTGTCACGCTACACCCCTTTGACGATGGCAATGGTCGAATCGCTAGGGCCATTGGCGATATGGCATTAGCACGAGCTGACGGATCCATGCAGCGTTTGTATAGCTTATCCGCGCAAATTGGGCGTGATCGTAAAAATTACTATGATCTCCTTGAGAAGACACAAAAGGGCACAATGGATGTGACTCAGTGGCTTAGCTGGTTCTTGAGTAGCTTGCTAGCAGCCATCCATGCCGCAGAAGCTGCGCTCACAACGACCCTAGCCAAAACCACTTTTTGGCAACACTGGTCTGGCACACCCATGAACGATCGGCAAATTAAGTTACTGAATAAATTACTTGATGGGTTTGATGGAAAACTTACCAGCAGCAAATGGGCCATCATTGCGAAGTGCTCCCCAGATACAGCATTAAGAGATATTACTGATTTATTAGAGCGTGGTGCTCTTGTGAAATCAGATGCTGGTGGTCGAAGCACGAGCTATGAATTAAAGAATATCGATAGCCATTGCTAAGCGCAAACCAATTTGAATCAATGGGGATGGATTGGTAAAAATACCTTCATTCGGTAGGTGGTGATTAAAAAAGATACTAATTAGTTTGCATTCTTATCCAAGATGCTAAATCAACTTCTGATCTTTTATTATTTGCCACATCGACAATCCATTGCCCCAGAGAAACATCAGAAAAATTAATTTCTATTTGATGAATTGTCAGAATAAAGAACGCCACAGTAGCAGCTGTTCTTTTATTTGCATCATTAAAACAATGCCCCTTGGCAATGAATGTGGCGTAACACGCTGCCAAATCATAAACATCAGCGATGAAGCCGTATTGAAGTCGATTGTGCACCCGCTCCAATACAGCTTCTAGTGATTTATCTTTAGCTAAGCCCTGCAATTCCTTCGACCCAATGATCGCATCATGTAGAGCAGTTACCTGCTCTACAGTCAAGATGACATACTTGGTCATAGATTATTTATCTTTCAAATAATCCAAAACGTGAGCAATTTTTGGTAACTGCTTATCAAGGAACTCAGAAAGTTCAAGATTCGTTGCATGTACTAATTCAATATCTGCAACAGCGCTCTTAGGGACAAAATAACCAATCGCCTCATTACGATTCAAAATCGCAACTGGCTGATTACCCGCCTTTGCAATTACCTTGTTGGGCTCACGCAATTCAGTTAATGAGGCAGTCAAAGAAGTTAGTAAAGTTTCCATAAACCCTCCAATTTCGTATATTTTAATATATATTTAAATATATATCAAGGTATTGGGATTTATAACCCGACTGGCCTTTGCAACCCAGGCACCTGAATAAACTGCGGCTTCTTACCCAAAGACATGGCGGTTAATGATCCGCCCCAGACACAACCCGTATCGAGTCCTACGGCATTTTTCTTTTTCAATAAACCTAAGGTAGACCAGTGCCCAAAAACAACTTTGGCATCTCGGGTTTTACGCGTTGGCACATTAAACCAAGGCATATAACCACGCGGAGCATCACCCGCACCTTCTTTACTCTCAAACTCCATCACGCCTTTAGCGGTACAAAAACGTAAGCGCGTGAAAGAGTTAATGATCACTCGCAAACGCTCTGCACCCTTAAGTTTGTCATTCCATTGATTAGGTGTATTGCCATACATATCTACCAAGTATTTAGCGTAGTTCTTATGGCGCAAGACGGTCTCTAATTCATGGGCCAACTCTAGGGTTTGAGTGATGTCCCACTGCGGTAAGATGCCTGCATGCACAAATAAGGTATTCAAGTTATCTTGGCCACTATACAAAGCCATGGGACGATGTCTTAACCAATCAATGAGTTCACGGCGATCAGGCGCCTTCAAGATGTCATCCAAGGTATCCAAAGATTTAGGCCCTCGAATACCGGCATCACGCGCTAATAGATGAAGATCATGGTTACCCAGCACACATTCCGCACGACCTGCTTCTTGTAAAGCTTTTAATGTTCGTAGTGCCCCTAATGAATCAGGGCCACGATTCACCAAATCACCCACACAAATGATCTTGGGATCCTTCGGTAATTTTTTGATGAGCTGCTTGAGTTGCTGTCCACAACCTTGCACATCACCAATGGCAAATATCTTATCCATGCAGTAATTAATCAGAAGGCCATAGCAGCAAATGATTTTTCTGCAGCTTCGAACATTGCATCCAGAACGGTATCATCATGGGCCATCGAAATAAATCCTGCTTCATAAGCCGATGGTGCCAAGTACACCCCGTTGTCCAACATCAAATGGAAGAAACGCTTAAAAGCTTCAATATCGCTAGCTGTGACTTCTGCATAAGAGCTAGGAACTGAGGGTGCAAAGTACAAACCAAACATGCCGCCGACGCTATCAACTGAGAATGTCACACCCGCTTGCTTGGCACGATCGGCTATACCGCTGACAAACTTCTTCGTTTGTGCGCTTAAGTTTTCATAAAAACCGGGTCTAGTAATAATATCTAAATTCGCTAAGCCCGCAGCAACAGCTAATGGGTTACCCGATAAAGTACCTGCTTGATACACATTACCCAATGGTGCTAATTTATTCATGATGTCTGTGCGACCACCAAAGGCTGCCATCGGCATACCACCACCCATGACCTTACCCAAACAAGTCAGATCCGGTGTCACACCGTGCAAACTCTGTGCACCCCCTAAAGCCACTCTAAAACCCGTCATCACTTCATCGTAAATTAAGACGGCACCATCTTGTGTGGTGAGGTGACGCATGGCTTGTACAAATGCTGCACTGGGTTGAATTAAATTCATATTGCCAGCAATTGGCTCGACAATCACGGCAGCAATTTTTCCTGGATGTTGCTTGAACGCTAACTCTAGGGCAGCCACATCGTTGTACGGCAAGACCAAAGTATGCTTCACCAAATCTTGTGGCACGCCGCCTGATGATGGGGCGTTTTGGGTGTTATCGGCAAACGTCAACATTCCTGAACCAGCTTTCACCAACAAGCTATCGGCATGGCCGTGATAACAACCTTCAAATTTGATAATCAAATCACGGCCGGTAAACCCACGCGCCAAACGCAAGGCACTCATGGTCGCTTCTGTGCCACTAGAGACCAAACGAATCTGCTCAATGCTGGGTACCAACTGACAAATCCGCTCAGCCATCACCACCTCACCTTCAGTCGGCGCGCCAAAACTAAAACTATGAGCCGCTGCATCTTGCACAGCTTTAACAACTTCTGGATGAGCATGTCCCACAATCATGGGACCCCAAGAACCGATACAGTCGATGTATCTCGTTCCATCAGCATCCCAAAAATAAGCCCCCGCTGCACGCGTCACAAAACGCGGTACGCCGCCTACTTGACGAAAGGCACGCACAGGTGAATTAACCCCACCCGGTGTTGTTTTTTGGGCTCTTAGAAACAGTTCTTCGTTTTTGCTCATGGTGGTTATGTCTTAAAATTGCTGTATTTAAAATTTCAAAGCCACCCGAAGGTGGCTTGGTAGGATCAGATGATTTAGATAACGGTCATCTCAAAGTCTTCTTTGCGTGCACCGCATTCTGGACAAGTCCAGTTCATGGGTACATCTTTCCACAAAGTGCCTGGCGCGATACCTTCTTCAGGTAGACCAGCTTCTTCATCGTAAACCCAGCCACAAATTAAACACATGTATGTTTTAAATTCCATGATCTTCAATCTCTTTTCTATATATATTTCTTAATATTGCGTAATTATTCGTGTAGCCACTATTTTACTAGGACTTGATAGCAGAATCATGACGCTTCATTTCAAACCTAAACAATCGACATTCCAAGGGCCCATTAAATAATGGGGTGCGTTTGGATTCTTTCATCCGTAACTGGCCTGGTAAACCCATATCCGCGGTTAATACGTCGACTTGCCAACCAGCAAAGTTATCTTTGAGATGTTTACCAAATTGATTTAAAAACTCCATAAACTCTGGCGAATTATTATTTTTTGGCAAGGCATCTCTGGCACCACGACCTTTAATTTCTAAACGCTCACCGTAAGGTGGATTAAATAACATCACACCAGGTTCTGCAAAAGGCGACTTGGCCACTAAGGCATCAATTTGGCGCACATTGGATAAGACACCCGACTGTGCTGGCAAACCAGCTCGCTTCCAGTTGCTCTTCACAATAGCGATCATGTTTTCATTAATGTCACAGGCGGCCATTCTGAGCTTATTAGCATTGGCTAAACCTGTTTCAATATTTTTCTTAGCAACCTCACACAAACCCTGCCACTGTTGCTTGAGATCTGATGTATTAAATGGCTTCAAACGTTGAAAACCAAAACCCTGATCAGAGCCCACCAAATCAACGCGGGTTGGGCGATAGCGCATGAATTTAGTTGCAGGTTGGTTGGCATTCTCTGCTTTTGGTGCATTCTGTACATTCGGTACATTCGGAGCTTCTGCTGCTTTCTCCGGTGTTGCACTCAATAAGCCCGCCCGAATCGATCCCGATGGGATACCTAAACCACGATACGCTGCCTCAATTAAGAAAGTACCACTACCGCACATCGGATCAAATAATACTTGCTCAGGCTTCCAACCCGTTAGCGCCAAAATACCTGCCGCTAAATTTTCTTTTAAAGGCGCAGCGCCTTTGTCATCACGCCAACCACGTTTGAATAATGATTGACCGCTGGTATCGAGATAGATCGTTGCATGGGTCGCCGTTAAATGTGCCTGCACCCTCACATCGGGTAATTCGGTATCAATGTTTGGGCGCGCGCCCTTCACTTCTCTTAAGCGATCACACACCGCATCTTTTATTCTGAGTGTGACAAAATTTAAACTGGTCAGCGGTGAGCGATGAGCCGTTAGATCGACACGCATTGTCTGGTCTGGTGTCATCCAATCTTCCCAGGATAAAGAACGCACCGCTTTATACACGTCATCTTCTTTGCGATAAGTGACATGCGTCATCTGCAACAAACAACGACTAGCAATACGGGAATGTAAATTAATCGCCAAGGCAACTGCCATCGGGCCTGCCACACCTAAACCGCCCGTGTTATTCAGTGGCGCTGGATCAATCACCCAAGCACCTAAAGCTTTAACTTCAGGACGATCGGCAATTTCCTTTAATTCATCAGCTAAAGGAATTTCTAGTCCACGAGGACAGACAATAAAAAATTTCATCGCAAAACCTGTAAAAGAAAAGTGTTTAGAAAGGTTTTACAACCACGAGAATGCTAATGATCAAAAAGATCACCACCGGTAGTTCGTTAAACCAACGAAACCAAACATGTGACCGTTTATTTTGACCAGCTTTAAATTTCTTCAAAATTGATCCGCAAGCATGGTGATAACCTAACAACACAACCACCAAGGCTAACTTGTTATGCATCCATAATGAATCGGGGCCTTGGCCCACACCAAAATACAACCAAAGAATTAAACCTAAGATTAATGCTGGAATCATCAAGATCGTCATAAAACGATATAAACGATGAGCCATCCCTAAAAGACGCTCTAAAGTTTGAGGGTGAGTTTCTTGAGCAAGATTGACAAAGATGCGGGGCAAATAAAATAAACCGGCAAACCATGAGGCTACCAACAAAATATGTAAGGCCTTGATATATAGGTAGGCATTACCCAAATTTGAACTTAGTGCATCACTCATCTCAACCATCCCTTTAGGTTTAAATAGATCTCTATCATGACCTGCGCTTGATAGTTAACGATCCATGCTCCTCACCATTCATACTGAATGATGAGGCTATTACTGATACAGCCTTAGGTTCTAATTTCACCCTGACCAAATACAATATATTTCATCGAGGTTAAACCCTCTAATCCAACCGGGCCACGTGCATGTAACTTGTCATTAGAGATACCAATCTCAGCACCTAAGCCATACTCGAAACCATCCGCAAAGCGTGAACTTGCATTAATCATCACGCTCGCACTATCTACTTCTCTTAAAAAGCGCATACCGGCTGAATAATCTTCAGTGATGATGCAATCCGTATGGTGACTGCCATACTGATTAATATGCTCCATCGCCTCATCCATATGCTTAACTAATTTGATCGCAAGAATCGGTGCCAAATATTCAGTGGACCAATCTTCTTCGCTAGCATCCACCAAATTTTTAAACCCAGCATCAGCCAAAGCTTGCTTAGTCGCTGGGCACACGCGAAGCTCCACACCCTTATCTTGATAAATCTTGCATAAAGGTAATAATGAATCTTTGACTGCTGCTTCATGAACCAATAAGGTTTCCATCGTGTTACAAGGCGCATAACGTTGAGTTTTAGCGTTATCACAGACCTTAATCGCTTTAGCAGGATCCGCCAATACATCGATATAGGTATGACAAATACCATCCAAGTGTTTGATCATCGGAACACGCGCTTCAGCCATCAAACGTTCAATCAAGCTCTTGCCACCGCGAGGTACGATCACATCAATGTACTCATTCATCGTGATCATGGCACCCACAGCTGCACGATCGGTTGTTTCAACAACCTGTACAGCCTCGGCTGGCAAACCAGCTGCCGCCAAACTCTCTTGTATTAATTTAGCTAAGGCCGTATTCGAATCGATCGCTTCTGATCCACCGCGCAAGATGGTGGCATTGCCAGATTTTAAGCAAAGTGCCGCAGCATCAATCGTCACATTAGGACGCGACTCATAAATGATGCCAATGACACCCAATGGCACACGCATCTGACCCACGCGAATACCTGATGGCATGGTTCGAATATTCGTCATCTCACCAATGGGGTCGGCAAGCTTAGCAATTTGCTCCAAACCTTCGGCCATGGTGGCAATGGTTTTATCGGTGAGCGTCAAACGATCGATAAAAGCAGCATCTTGGCCATTGGCTTTGGCACGCTCGACATCCTTGGCATTAACGACCTTCAGGTTGGCAGCATTTTTTCTCACCAAATCAGCCAAATGAAGTAAAGCCTGATTTTTAGCAGCTGTATTGGCGCGCGCCATCGCACGAGAAGCCTGTCTCGCTTTTTGTCCAACGACCTTCATCAAGGCCACGGCATCTGAACTAGTGGTGTTTTTATGACTCATAGGCATTACTTTAAAGGAAATCTGGGCTAAAAACCGCCTCAACCCCAATTAACTAGGATTAATCTAAGTAGCTAACTGATTGATGCGTAAGTCATACTCAGACTGAAGATTCATCCAAAAGCTCGCATCCAATGGGAAAACGATTTTTAAAGCTGTTGCTATTGGGTGGGTAATTGACTCTCGCCCCTCAAGAATTCCTTCAACCATCTCCACAGAAATCTGCGTTTTTTCAGCCAAATCAATAGCACTTATCCCCATTGGAATCATCAATTCATGGAGCAATATTTCGCCAGGGTGAATCTCTTCTAATAATTTTGTCATTTTTATTTAAACAAATAAACGGCCCAACATCCGCAATCCATCCCAGGGGTCGCCGGGAAGTTTTTCCAGGATCGGCCCAGATCCCTTGCGAATCTGCAAACCCTTGGATTGTTTATCTAAGCCACTCATGACCGTTAAGGCTTTCGTTAAACGATCAGTACTTAAGCGTTGAAGCGCTTGAGGGATCAGTCGTTCCTTATTACCCCAAATACGATTAGCCTTCATGAGCATCTGTAGATTATCTCCACGATCCATCGCTTGGCGCAGACGATTTAATAAACGCACTTCTTCGGTCACCGTCCACAAAATGAGGACCAAAGCCTCACCCTCACCTTGCAAACCATCGACCATGCGATTAAATCTGGCCAAGTCTCCCGCCAACAAAGACTCGGTTAATTGAAATACATCGTAACGCGCCACATTCAACACAGCATCGCGAATATTTTCTTCAGTGAGATTGCCTTCAGGATACAAGAGACCTAATTTTTGTATTTCTTGATAAGCCGCAATCAAATTACCCTCAACTTGATTGGCCATAAACTGCAAAGCACGCTGACCAGACTCACCCGGTTCAACCTGCTGCTTTTGTTTTTTTAAACGTTGCGCAATCCAGCTTGGTAAATGTGTGCGTTCAATGGGATCAATCCGCACAGCCGTTCCCGCTTCATCTAAGGCAATAAACCAAGCAGATTTCTGCGTCTGAAAATCTATTCTGGGCAATAACAAACAAGTGACCGTATCAACAGGATCTTTTGCTTTTTTTTGAGCAATGATCTGGGCACAAAATTGTTTGATGGCATCTGAACCATCCCGCCCAGGCTTACCCGTCGGAATGCGTAGCTCGACATAACGCTTATCCCCAAACAATGACATGGTTTGACCGGCATTCATGAGGGCAGACCAATCAAAACCCTTCTCATGCATCATCACTTCACGTTCGGTATGGCCATGGGCCACCACCATGGCACGCAATTGATCTTGCAGCTCCATCACCAATAAGGGCTCATCACCAGTTAAAACATACAGTGGTTCTGGGCCATTTTTTTTGGCCTGCGCTAAATGCGCCTCAAAAGCATCGGCTTTGACCATCTTACTTGGCTTGTAAATCTAATTTAGGCGCTGAGGAAGATTCTGTTGGCAGCTTTTTAATCGCAGATAGTCGACGCATTAACTGAACAACAATATCGGTGCGCATATTAGCGACGTAGTCATTCACCATCTGATCAAATGATTGAATGTTGGACTGATTAAACTCAAGATCTCGCATTTGATAGATATCCGACTCCGGCATGATCTCAATACCTGTGCGCGGATCAAATGTTCTAAAAACCACACGAGAAATAATGCGATAAGCGGTGATTTGGCCAGCGGCGTTATAGGAGAGCACTTGCTTAGCATTTTGCTCACTCATAATTTCTAAAACCAAATCCGCTTCTTTTGCCTGCTCAACCAACTGCACATCATTGAGATTTAAATGAATCTCAATCAGATTTTTCAATTCTGTCGTGACCGCACCGCTCAAAAGCAATTTCTTATACGGCAAATCAATCTTGCCTCTAATACGCCAACCGCAAGCACCAAGCCCTCCCCCTAAACCCAATGCCGCAGTTAATGCGACCAGACCACCCAGACAACGACGTCGGGCGTTAGGCACAAACTGCAAATTTTTATGAGAGGACTGTGTCATAACAACTTTAAAAAAATATATCTATTACTGTAAGCGATTTAGCTTAGATTAAGTTTAATTGGGCCTGATTTAAAACGATTAAGCAACAATATTCACCAAACGACCTGGCACCACAATGATTTTCTTTGGCGCTGCACCATTCAATGCCTTCACAGCGGCCTCACTAGCCACAGCCAAGGACTCAATCGTTGCCTTCTCTGCATCAGCAGGTACCACCACCTGGCCACGCAACTTGCCATTCACCTGAACCATTAAGGTGATTTCATTTTGCACCAAAGCAGATTCATCAACTTCTGGCCATGGTGCATCCAACAACTCGCCAAACTGCGCCACATAGCCTGCAGCCTGCCATAAGGTAAATGTAATGTGCGGCACCACGGGATAGAGCACACGTAACAAGATGCCAAACGTTTCGCGACGCACAGCTGAGCTTACGGCCTTAGCTTGTTCAACGGCGTTCAGCATTTTCATCGCTGCAGAAACAACCGTGTTGTACTGCTTACGCTGATAGTCAAAATTCGCTTGCTTTAAAACACCATGCAACTCCAAGCGCAAGGCCTGATCAGCTTCTGATAGCTGCCCTGGCAATACATGAGCAGCCGCGTGTATCTCTTGCGCATGCGTCGCACCAAATACCCACAAACGACGCAAGAAACGAGATGCGCCTTCCACACCTGAACTAGACCACTCTAATTGCTGCTCAGGAGGTGCTGCAAACATCGTAAATAAACGTGCTGTATCAGCACCGTATTGATCAATCAATGATTGAGGATCAATCCCGTTATTTTTACTCTTAGCCATCTTCTCCACGCCACCAATTTCAACTTTGGCACCCGTAGATTTATGTTTTGCTGATAGTGGACGACCTTTGTCATCGGTTTCCACCACAACATCATCAGGATTCACCCAAGTCTTACGGCCATTAGGTTCATCGATGTAATAGGTATCGTTGAGCACCATACCCTGCGTGAGCAAATTGCTAAATGGTTCATCAAATTTAACCAAGCCTAGATCACGCATCACCTTGGTCCAGAAACGCGCATACAGCAAATGCAAAATGGCATGCTCGATACCACCGATGTACTGATCCATCGGCATCCAATAATCATTGCGTGTATCCACCATGCTAGTTGCATCAGGGCCTGTATAGCGCATGAAATACCAACTTGAATCCACAAAGGTATCCATGGTGTCAGTTTCACGTCTAGCAGGCTTGCCACAGGCGGGACAAGTGCACGCCAAGAAATCTTCACGTTTATTTAATGGGTTACCTGAACCGTCCGGTACGCAATCTTCTGGCAGTACGACTGGCAAGTCTTTCTCAGGTACTGGCACTTCACCACAAGTCTCGCAATGAATGATGGGAATAGGTGTACCCCAATAACGTTGACGGGAAACTCCCCAGTCACGCAAACGGTAAGTTGTTTTTTTCTCACCCAAAGATTTCGCTGCAATGTCATTAGCCACAGCATCGACTGCTTGTAGGTGAGATAAACCGTCATATTTACCGCTATGAACAGCCACTACTTTTTCTTTATCAGCGTACCAATCTTGCCATCTCGTCGCATCAAAGATTTCCCCAGCAATACTCATCACTTGTTGAATCGCGATTTTGTATTTCAGGGCAAAGGCAAAGTCGCGTTCATCATGGGCAGGAACACCCATCACAGCGCCATCACCATAGGTCATCAACACGTAGTTACCAACCCATACCTCAACGGCTTGACCCGTTATCGGATGAATCACTTGTAATCCTGTTGGCATACCCTCTTTATCTTGGGTTGCCAAATCAGCTTCAATCACACTTCCTTGTTTACACTTTTCAATAAAGGCGGCCAAGGCAGGATTTGCTTTAGCAGCATGAGTGGCTAATGGATGTTCAGCGGCCACCGCGCAGAAAGTAACTCCCATGATGGTGTCAGCACGCGTGGTAAACACATACATCTTGCCATCTTGAATCAAACTGCCAGCATCATCTTTAATGTCATGTGTAAAAGCAAAGCGGACGCCAAAACTCTTACCAATCCAGTTTTGCTGCATGAGCTTCACACGCTCAGGCCAACCCAAACCCTCTAAGCCGCTCAGCAACTCTTCAGCATAAGCGGTAATGTTTAAGTAGTAACCTGGAATCTCACGCTTTTCTACCAAAGCACCTGAACGCCAACCACGTCCATCAATCACTTGCTCATTCGCCAATACCGTTTGATCAATCGGGTCCCAGTTCACCACTTGCGTTTTACGATAAGCAATGCCCTTTTCCAACATCTTCAAGAAGAGCCACTGATTCCAACGATAGTAATCAGGCTTACAGGTGGTGACTTCACGCGACCAATCAATCGCTAGCCCCATCGCATCCATCTGCTTTTTCATATAAGCGATGTTGTCGTAAGTCCAAACAGCAGGTGGCACATTGTTATTAAGCGCAGCATTTTCAGCAGGCATACCGAACGCATCCCAGCCCATTGGCATCAAGACGTTATAGCCTTGCATACGTAACTGACGCGTCATCACATCATTAATCGTGTAGTTACGCACATGGCCCATATGTAACTTACCAGATGGGTAAGGCAACATCGAGCACGCATAGTATTTTTTCTTTAGCTGACCCTGTTGATCTTTCGCATGCTCATGAACACGATAGACATCCCCAGCCTTCCACACTGCATTTGCAGCAGCTTCAATGGCACGGTGGTCATATTCTTTACTTGGTGCTGTAACTTCTGAACTCAAAACAAATACCTTTAATTCTTAAATGAACACTGATTGTTTAAATCTTGTTATCGCTTCGTTTTAGTAATGGGGAAATCAGATCTTGATATTTTTTAAATCCAACACATCTTGCATATCAAACAAGCCCTTGCTCTGCTTCGCCAAGAAACGGCCAGCTCGAATCGAGCCCTGCGCATAGGACATGCGGCTCGCTGACTTGTGCGTGATCTCAATACGCTCACCATCACCACAGAACATCACCGTGTGATCGCCCACAATATCGCCACCACGAATAGTGGCAAAACCAATCGTTCCCTCTTCACGCGGACCAGTATGGCCTTCTCGTGCGTACACCGCACAATCATTCAAATTCTTACCCAAAGCTTTGGCAATCACTTCACCCATACCCAAAGCGGTACCTGATGGCGCATCCACTTTATGCTTATGGTGAGCCTCAATAATTTCAATGTCATAACCTTGGTTCAAAATCTTCGCTGCTACTTCGAGCAATTTAAATGTGGCATTGACCCCCACACTCATATTCGGGGCAAAGACAATCGCGATCTTTTCACTAGCTTTTTTGAGTTGGGCTTTTTGTTCATCACTAAACCCCGTCGTACCAATAATCATCTTCACACCCAATTCAGCGGCGACTGCCAAATGAGTTAGCGTGCCTTCAGGTCTTGTGAAATCAATCAGAAAATCAGCGCCCTTTAATCCCTCTTTGATATCAGAGGTGATCTTGACGCCCGTATCTTTACCTAAAAATGCGGCAGGGTCTTGTCCTAAATAGGCGCTGCCAGGAATATCTAAAGCACCCACCAATTGAGCATCGCTAGTATTTAGGACAGTCTCAATCAACATACGACCCATACGGCCAGATGCACCTGCAACCGCAAATTTCAAAGTAGCCATTCTTTTCTCTATTTCTATTTTTTCTATTTGTTCTATTTCTAAATTCTTGTGCGAATAACTTGTGCAACCATTAATTTCTGGTATCACCACGCGGAATACCTAAACCTTGCGTTGGATTAGGCACCGTTGGAACTTGTTGAATGGTTGTTTTGCCATCATCGAGCTCTTTAGCAACAGGTGGTCGCTGTGGACGACGCTCTGCCTTAATACCGTCAATTTCAGCAATGAGTTCATATTCTGTTGGCAACTCATCAGCATCAATTTTAACCAAGAGGTCTTTTTCAAAATAAGCAGTCACACGACGCTGCTCAACCACTTGAGTATCGCCACGTTTATAGGCAAATATGTAATCCCAACGGTTAACGTGCATAGAGCTCGTTAATAGAGGCGTGCCTAAAAGCACCTTCACCTCTTCACGATCTGCGCCTAATTTCACCTTAGCGAGCTGCTCTTTAGAAATAAAGTTGCCCTGAACCATATCAGGTCGGTAAGGCTTAAAAACTGCGCCTATTTTGCTTTTTGAGCCATCTGAGACCGTTGTAAGACCGCTACAGGCACTTAAAAGGCCACAAGTAACGAATAAAAGGGCTCCTAGGCGGATGCCTGAGCTATTTTTTAGGGTTTTTAAACAAATTTGCATGGTAAGCCGTATCATGGGGAAAATTGATTTTAGCGCTATGACAAACACAGTATCTCCAAATAATTTAAGAGACATGGGTCTCAAGGTTACAGCTCCACGGATGAAGATCCTGGAGTTCTTTCACCAGAACCGCCATAAACACTTCAGTGCCGAAGATATCTATCATGCCATGGTTGCTGAAGACATGGATATCGGACTAGCGACAGTCTACCGCGTTCTGACCCAATTTGAGCAAGCTGGACTACTTTTACGCAATCATTTTGAATCAGGCAAAGCCGAAGGTAAGGCTATTTTTGAGCTAAATGAAGGGGATCACCACGATCACTTGGTTTGCATTGAATGTGGACACGTTGAAGAGTTTGTAGACCCTGTCATCGAGAAACGCCAACATGAAATCGCTGAAAACCTTGGTTTTGAGATCGTTGATCATGCCCTAGCCATTTACGGCACCTGTCATCAGAAGAATTGCGCCAAGAAGAAAAAGCTTAAATAAGCTCACATTTCTTACCAAAGCAGCACCTCAACCTATTCAGCTATTGATGATTGCCGCCTCCGGGTAAAGGTTAGGTAACAAAAACTGCAAGCTATCTAGCGGAAAGGCAAATTGGACTGGTGATTTATGACCAGCACTGATAACAAGCCCCGTCTCCAATAGCCTTGAAAGTAATGTCCTTGCCGTACGTTCGCCAAGCCCAGTCATTTGCAAAAAATCACCCCGTTTCGTTGGCCCAGCTAAATAGAGGTGGTACAACGGCGCAATAGCTTCCTTACGAATGCCCTTATCTTGACTTGCACGAAAGAAAATAAGTGCTTCGATATGCCTTCTCATTTCTGAAAGAGAAAGCATTTTTTCCATAAAATCAACTTGGTCATGGGCCACACGAATAAACCACTGGCACCAATCCCACAGCATTTTTTCACTCAAGTTACCCCTGCCATCAAGATCACCATGCCTTGGCTGATCAGCTCTTGCAAGGTACGCATAATAATCATCACGCTGACGGGCCAAGCCTCGATTCATCGACCACAAACCCTTTGTTATAGGCAATAAAGCTAAATGGGTTTGTAAACGAACCGCCCTTCCATTTCCATCTAAAAATGGGTGAACCCACATCGCACGGTGGTGCGCACAGGCCACTCTGATTAAACCTTGATCATTCCTTGCTGGCAGAGCGTAGACTTGGTCCATTCTTTTCAAAAAATCTGGGACGCTTGTCCAAAGTGGTGGATCGTGCCTACCTACGGTAACATTTTCTTGACGCTCTTTGCCTGGCTCAATCACCCTACCTTCTTCAGTAGTTCTATCGTCAGGCAGCAAGCGCCCATATAAAGCTCGGTGCGCCTCAATCAACATCGATGAGCGCAAAGTGTCTTCAAACCCAACGCCGCCCACTTCCTCAAGCTCTTTTTCCGCATCAATATAGGCGATGGCAATTCTTTGTAATTTTGCTGTACTAGGCGTATCAGAGAAATCTTTAGCTAAGGCCCGCTCAATATTTACAGGGTGTGTGCTTTGCCCCTCAATACGATTTGAGTAGTACGAATTCATAGAACGCACCAACCCCTGAATAGATGCAATAGTGCTTGCATGAATACCGCCACCTAATCGTGTCGATTTTTGAATAAGCTCTAGGGATTGCTCCTGTAATACATCAAGCCTATTTTGAGGCAACAAAGGCTCAAATTGATGAATTTGGGAGTAATAGTGAGTTGCTTTATCGAACATTTTTGCCGGTTAATTTTCCGGTTAATTAAAAATTAATATTTAATATTAACAACAACTTAAATTAATAACAAGAATTATTTTAAGATAATTATTGCCGGTTAATTTTCCGATTCAGATAACAATCCCCTCAAATAAAAAATGCCCTCTATAAAAAGAGGGCATGAAGCTTTCTAAAACTGCAGTTACTGTGCTTTATTTCGCTTCCATCAATGCTTTCGTAGCATTCAACATCTGGCAGCTGTATCCCCATTCGTTGTCATACCAAGAAAGAATCTTCACCAACTTACCATCTTTAGACACACGTGTTTGCGTGCTATCAAAAATACTTGGGCGTGGGTCATGGTTAAAGTCCACCGATACCAATGGCAATGTGTTGTAACCCAAAATACCCTTCAAAGCACCTTCACTGGCCTTCTTCACCAATTCATTGACTTCTTCTACGCTTGTTGCTTTAGTTGGCGTAAACGTCAAATCAACCACAGACACGTTAATCGTTGGTACGCGCATGGCAAAACCATCAAACTTACCTTGAAGTTCTGGCAACACCAAGCCAACTGCTTTAGCAGCGCCCGTCTTCGTTGGAATCATGCTCATCGTAGCGGATCGAGCACGGCGCATATCCTTGTGATACACATCGGTTAATACTTGGTCATTGGTATACGCATGAATCGTTGTCATCAAACCAGACTCAATGCCAATGGACTCTAATAAAGGCTTCACAACTGGCGCTAAACAGTTCGTTGTGCAGCTTGCATTCGAAATCACTTGGTCGCTGGCTTTTAATACTTGATGGTTCACGCCATACACAATGGTTGCATCCACATCTTTTTCACCAGGCGCCGAAATAACTACTTTCTTAGCACCTTGAGCAATGTGCACCATGGCTTTTTCTTTGGATGTGAAAGCGCCTGAACACTCCAACACCACATCGACGCCCAAATCACCCCAATTCGTTTCCAATGGGTTGCGCGTTGAGAACATCTTGATACGGTCACCATTGATGATCAAGTGGTCCCCATCAACACTCACCGTGGCTGGGAAACGACCATGTGCTGAGTCATATTGTGTCAAGTGAGCATTGATATCAATACCACCCAGGCCATTAATGGCAACTACTTTGATGTCATCACGCTTTTCTTCGTAAATCGCACGAACGACCATGCGGCCAATACGACCATAGCCATTAATCGCAACTTTAATTGTCATCACTAACTCCCTTGATCTCTTAATTTAAATTCTTTAAATACACTGACGCACCGTTGTAGCAACAGCCTCAGCGGTTAATCCAAAGTGCTTATATAAAACCCCTGCAGGCGCTGACTCACCAAATGTATCAACACCGTGAACCGCTGAACAAGCATATTTCCACCAGTAATCTGTTACACCTGCCTCAATCGCGATACGTGGCAAACCGACTGGCAATACAGAGTCTTTATAAGCCTTCGTTTGTTTATCAAATACGGTCGTTGATGGCATAGAAACAATACGCACCGCAATGCCTTCTTTTTTCAACAACTCAGCCGCTTCCAAAGCTATCGCAATTTCAGAACCGGTAGCCATCAACACGGCTTCTGCATTCTTGTCATCACGCAACACATAGCCGCCTTTGTAAATCGCTGCAACTTGCTTGGCATCACGTTTTACAAATGGGCAATTTTGGCGACTAAAAATTAAACTGCTAGGGCCATTTGCGCGCTTCACAGCACTTGCCCAAGCCACAGCACTCTCCGTGGTGTCGCACGGACGCCACACATCCATATTAGGAATCAAACGCAAGCTAGCCACATGCTCAACAGATTGGTGGGTTGGTCCATCTTCACCCAAACCAATGGAGTCATGAGTAAATACAAAAATGCTGCGAATTCTCATCAAGGCAGCCATACGCAAAGCATTGCGACTGTAATCCGAGAAGGTCAAGAACGTTGCGCCAAATGGAATGTAACCACCATGCAAGGCAATACCATTCATGATCGCACTCATGCCAAATTCACGCACACCGTAGTTGATATGGTTACCCCATTGATCACCACGCACCGCTTGAGATTTGCTCCAATTGGTTAAATTAGAGCCTGTTAAATCGGCAGAACCACCCATGAACTCTGGTAAAGCAGGCGCTAAAGCTTCAATGGCGTTTTGGCTGGCTTTACGTGTTGCAATCGTTTCTGCTTTTTCTGCACAGCTAGCTAAATAAGCCTCAACCGTTTTATCAAAGTTAGTCGATAGCGTACCGTTCATACGGCGCTCTAATTCAGCAGCTTCCTGTTTATGTTTTGCACGATACGCCGCAAATTGTTTATTCCAATCAGCCTCTAACTTCGCACCCTTTGCACACGCATCCCAAGCAGCATAAACATCTGTAGGAATTTCGAACGGCGGATGATTCCAACCAATGGCAGCGCGTGTGGCTGCAATTTCAGCAGCACCTAATGGCGCACCATGCACCTTATCTGTACCGGCTAAATTAGGAGACCCTTGCCCTATCGATGTCTTGCAACAAATAAATGTTGGCTTGTCGCTTTTCTTAGCTTGTGCAATCGCTTGTGAGACTGCATCAGCATCATGGCCATTCACATTTCTGATGACATTCCAACCGTAAGCCTCAAAACGCTTAGGGGTATCTTCAGCAAACCAATTCACCACTTTGCCGTCAATCGAAATACCATTGTCATCCCACAAGGCAATCAATTTATTTAACTTCAATGTGCCTGCCAATGAGCAAGCTTCATGACTAACGCCTTCCATCAAGCAACCATCACCCATAAATGCATAGGTGTAGTGATCAACCACATCTAAACCTGGCTTATTAAATTCTTGAGCCAATAGTTTTTCTGCCAAAGCCATACCCACGGCATTGGTAATACCTTGACCCAAAGGACCCGTCGTTGTTTCAACACCTGGAGTGATGGCATATTCTGGGTGACCTGGGGTCTTACTATGCAATTGACGGAAATTTTTTAGGTCTTGCATCGATAAGTCGTAGCCGGTGAGATGTAACAAGGCATACAACAACATGGAGCCGTGACCATTCGATAAAACAAAACGATCGCGATTGATCCACTTTGGATTCTTAGGGTTGTGTTGGAGATGTTCACTCCAAAGACCCACCGCAATTTCAGCCATTCCCATAGGCATCCCTGGGTGACCTGAGTTAGCTTGTTGAACAGCATCCATAGCCAAGGCACGAATCGCATTAGCCATATTTTTTTGCTTAGAAGACATTATTTTCCCTGCGGCATAGTATTGAATCCAAGCCATTTTTTGATCAAAAAGCTTGAATCCCTGAAAGCTCAACATTTTATCATTGGCCTCACCTCCCTTATCATTGTTTTATGTCACATTTTTATCTTCCTGGCCCTTGGCCAAAACCTGGGCAAGACTTCACCGATGAAGTTGTCTTAGACGCCAAATTAGCTCACCATTTACGGGTGCGTCGCTACCAAATCAATGAAACCTTTAAAGTCTTTGATGGCAAGGGTTTGAGCGCGAATGCTTGCCTGACTGTGATGGATAAAAAATCAGCCGCTGTGCGATTATCAGAAATTCAAGAAAATCTCAGAACTGAGACCAAAGTGCCTATCACCCTTGCCCAAGGAATTGCTGGTGGCGACAAAATGGACTGGTTGATCGAAAAAGCGGTTGAACTGGGTATTCATCATGTCATCCCACTTCATACAGAGCGAGCCGTGGTTCGACTCGATGGCGAACGAGCTCTAAAAAAACAGTCTCACTGGGAAGGGATCCTGATTGCTGCCTCAGAACAGTCCGGCAGAACAGTCCTACCTAGCATCGATGCTGTACAAAATATCCCTCTTTGGCTTTCTAGCCTCAACCCACATGACAATGCATTGCGCATCATGCTCTCACCCCGAGCAGAAAGCTCGCTATTGAGCGTTGTGAAGCGTTGCACGCCCCAAGCACTAACCCTATTAATTGGACCTGAAGGGGGGCTGAGTGAGGCAGAGGAAGAACAAGCCAAGCGAGCAGGTTTTACCCCTGTATCGATGGGGCAGCGCATTTTGCGCACAGAAACAGCTGGCATTGTTGCCCTCTCGGCAATTCACACTATTTGGAATCAGTTTTAAAAAGTATATTTTTATATCTTTTATAAACAACCAAACAAAAAGCCGCTTAAAAGCGGCTTTTATTTTTAAATTTAGTTACTTTTAACGTATTTTTTACGCAAATGAGTAAAAAACTCGGCAAGATACGCGGCGATCAGACCAAAATTCAACTGCGTCACGGAACACATCCAACAAGGTTTCACGAACCTCCTTGTCAAATTTATGCGTGCAAGGTAAACCTTCTAAAACAATCACAAACCCAGGCTGAGGACCAGATCGGTCAATCAAAGTAGTTAATGAGTTAAGTAAACCATCAAAGTTCTTGGCTTGCTGTCTTGGAAAATAAAATCCATTAGCAATACTTTCTAGAACTTCAGACTTTGTAACAGCATGCGTGCTATTGGCATAAATAAAATGCTGACCCAATTCTCCAGCCGCCTCTACCAAATCTTCCGTACGGAAAGCGCGAATAGACTGAACAATATTGGTACGCACCGCTCTTAAAGAGGCTGTCGGACCATCCTCACGCGCTGCCAAAGCAATGCGCCATGCAGGTGTTTTTGCAGGAGGTGCAGTCGAAGCAGACGAACCCAAATCTGCCAAAACTGGCTGATCGTAAAGGTTGTTTTCTAAAATGTTCGACGTCATGATGGGGTATAGGGTACCCTTTTTAGCCCCCAAAGACAAGTCACACAAAGGCTTATTTTTAGTAAGCCTTTGTTTTATATAGATATAAAAATATGTGAGCACACGCTCACTATCACTTTTTATGACTTATTTTTGCTGCGCTGCCTCCACAACAGCCAAGGTTGTCATATTCACAATACGGCGAGGTGTCGCAGAAGGTGTCAAGATATGAACTGGTTTTGCTGCCCCTAATAAGATGGGGCCAATGGCAATACCATTACCAGCAGCCGTCTTTAATAAGTTATAAGAAATATTAGCAGCATCAATATTTGGCAACACCAATAAATTAGCATCCCCTGTCAATGTAGAGTCCGGCATGATGTTTTTACGAATCGATTCATCAAGCGCACAGTCCCCATGCATTTCACCATCAACTTTCATATCAGGCGCTCTTTCTTTCAAAATAGCCAAGGTATCGCGCATTTTTTGTGCAGATGGTGCTTGGCTAGAGCCAAAATTAGAATGTGACAATAACGCTACTTTGGGTTCAATCCCTAGGGCGCGCAATTCTTTTGCCGCCAAAATGGTTAATTCAGCCAACTGCTCAGCAGTCGGATCCACATTGATATGCGTATCAACCAAGAAAACTTGGCGCCCTGGTAAGACCAAGGCATTCATCGCGCCATAGGTTTGCGCCCCAGGCTCGTGACCAATGACTTGATCAATGTAATGAAGATGCGCACTTGTTTGACCAATCGTGCCGCAAATCAAACCATCAGCTTGACCTTTGTAAACCATCAAAGAACCAATCAGGGTATTACGACGTCGCACCTCTAATCGCGCATAAGATGCTGTGACGCCTTTACGCTCAGTGAGTTTTTGATACGTTTGCCAATAATCACGGAAACGCTCATCAAACTCTGGATTACAAATCTCCACATCAACACCTGGCGTCATACGTAAACCAAAACGCTCAATGCGGCGCGCAATCACTGCAGGGCGGCCAACTAAAATAGGATTAGCAATCCTTTCATCGATAACCACCTGAACCGCTCGTAATACGCGCTCATCTTCACCTTCACAGAAGACCACGCGTTTTTTTGCCATAGGTACTTTTTTCGCCACAGAGAATAATGGCTTCATCAAAGTACCAGAGTGATACACGAATTGCTGGAGCTGATCTTTATAGGCTGCGAAGTCTTTAATAGGGCGACTTGCTACGCCTGACTCCATGGCCGCCTTAGCAACGGCTGGCGCAATGATGGTAATCAAGCGTGGGTCAAATGGTTTTGGAATCAAATACTCAGGGCCGAATGATAGATTGCTTGCGCCATAAGCAGACGCCACCACATCGCTCTGTTCAACCTGCGCCAAATCAGCAACGGCATTGACCGCTGCAATTTCCATTTCGCGAGTAATGGTGGTTGCACCAACATCCAGAGCACCACGGAAAATAAATGGGAAACATAAAACGTTATTAACTTGATTAGGGTAATCCGTGCGGCCAGTTGCAATAATCGCATCATCACGCACTGCCTTAACTTCCTCAGGCAAAATTTCTGGAGTTGGATTAGCCAAGGCAAAGACCAATGGCTTAGCAGCCATTTTTGCCACCATCTCAGGCTTTAATACACCACCAGCCGACAATCCTAAGAACACATCAGCACCTTCAATCACTTCCGCTAATGTGCGCTGAGTCGTCTCTTTAGCAAACGGCTCTTTATCTGGGTCCATTAACTCTTTACGGCCTTTATAAACAACACCAGCCAAGTCTGTTACCCAAATATTTTCAATGGGCATTCCCAAGTCAACCAATAAATCTAAGCAAGCCAAGGCTGCAGCACCAGCACCAGAAGTGACCAGCTTTACCTTTTTAATGTCCTTGCCCACCACCTTCAAACCGTTACTAATGGCGGCGCCCACCACAATGGCCGTTCCATGTTGATCATCATGGAAAACTGGAATCTTCATGCGCTCACGTAATTTGCGCTCAATGTAAAAACAGTCTGGCGCCTTGATGTCTTCCAAGTTGATTCCACCGAACGTTGGTTCCATGGAAGCGATAATTTCAATTAGCTTATCTGGGTCTTTTTCATTGATCTCAATATCAAATACATCAATACCAGCAAACTTTTTAAATAAAACGCCCTTACCTTCCATCACAGGCTTACTTGCCAACGGGCCAATATCCCCCAAACCAAGCACCGCTGTACCATTCGTCACAACTCCCACCAGATTACCTCGAGAGGTATAACGGAAGGCATTAGCCGGATCAATCACAATCTCTTCGCAAGCTGCAGCAACGCCTGGTGAATAAGCTAAAGCCAAATCACGCTGATTAGTTAATTGCTTAGTTGGTGCAATTGCAATTTTTCCTGGGGTAGGAAACTCATGGTACTCAAGCGCTGCTTTGCGTAAATCTGCTTTTTGTTGCTCGCTAGAGCTTTTGGTATTTTTATCTGAAGCCATTTTTTAGTTTTAAACCTTCATCAATGCTTAGTATTGTGCAACCTGTCTCTGTTTTATCCTCATTGAGGCTATTATTTTTCTATTATTTTTGTTACTTATTGGTGTGATTCTATTCCTCTTCCTTAAATAGGCAATAAATTACAAAAATAAGATTTCCCTGACGCGCACCTACGCGGGCCTTTCACCTACCCTGCCTTTACCCCTACAATGCCTTATGACTGCTTTGAATAATGCTTTAGGTGAATTTGATCTCATTCAACGTTTTTTTAAACGTAAGCTCACTGGCCAGCCTTTTATAGCCTTAGGAATTGGCGATGATTGCGCTCTGCTAGAAAATTTACCTGAATCATCGAATTGGGCCATCAGCACCGATATGCTGGTAGAAGGAAGACATTTCCTGCCTAACGCTGACCCGTACTTACTGGGTCATAAATGTTTAGCCGTCAATCTATCTGATCTTGCAGCCATGGGAGCAAAACCAATAGGATTTACGCTAGCGTTAGCGTTACCGCATGCAAAAGTAGAATGGTTAGAACCCTTTTCCAAAGGGCTACTAGCACTCGCTGATGAGCATCAATGCACCCTATTTGGCGGAGACACCACGGCAGGTCCTCTCACGATTAGCATCACTGTTTTTGGGGCAGTCCCCAAAGGGCAAGCCCTAAAACGCAGCCAAGCTAAGGTAGGCGATGATATTTGGGTCTCACACAACGTGGGTGATGCAAGACTTGCACTAGGCGCCCTTCGCCAAGAATGGGCACTGGATACACAAGAGTTAGCCTTAGTAACGCCCCGCATGCATGCACCAACGCCAAGAGTAGCGCTTGGACAAAGCTTATTGAATCATGCACATGCAGCAGTGGATGTTTCCGATGGCCTATTAGGAGATCTCTCACATATCTTGCGCCAATCACAGGTTTGCGCAGAGATCATGATTGATCAAGTGCCAAGCTCTGAAACGCTACAAAGTAAATCCACTGAATTAAGGCGCTTATGCACACTCATGGGTGGCGATGACTATGAGCTATGTTTTACAGCACCCAGTAGCGAGGCTGCTTATATCCATCAAATTTCTTCACAGCTACAGTTAAAGCTCACCAAAATTGGCAAAATTACCCCATCTAATTCAACATCCTTCATTCGCTTAATGGATCAAGATGGTGAACCATTACCTGAAAAATTGGCTGAGCAGTATTTAAAATCTTTCGATCATTTTAAATAATGAGGTCATTTTTTAGACGTTGCTAACGATCTTAAAGATTTAACCTCTTCGACATCCTTCTGGCAAAATTCAAAATTTTCAGAGTCTATATGATTCACAATCCAATTTTCAGGAGGCTCATCGTCTAATTGTAAAAAAGAATTTCCATTAGAAAAATTAGATGGAAATATTGCCAAACATAATTCTTTGGTTTTTGATGACTTAAATAAAATGCCATCAATACCGGCTTTATGTACCAATTGACCAAATATTTGCCCATTCGCTGGAATATCAAACTGTGCGGGCTCTTTTCTCCAATCACTAGCTAAAAATGAATCCAAAAGCAAAGCCGTAGAATTAATTAAAGTTGGCGGCGGAAGGTTCAAACGAAGTGCAGAATTGAAAATTGATTGCGGGATTTTAAATTTAGAGATTAGGCGAATAAATTTTGTCAATGAAGATTTTTTGGTCAAATCAATTACTCGATCCAATGAGCCTGAAATACTAATACATCCGTAAGAACGTTTATTTACTAAAGCAACCTCTTCAGCACTTAAGTTAAACCCAGGAACTTGGCTCCCAAAAGCTTCAGCTTTTGCTGTCACCTGATCTTGCGCAATATAAAAGGCAGGAAATGTTTGAAGAGCACCCGAGGGGGAAATATCTTCACCAATATTAAAACGCCCACCGTATTGCTTAAGACTTCCAATAGTGCAAAGCGGATGATTTGTATATTTCCATTGCAAAACGCGCTGCCATGTAGAAAATTTATAATCCTCAATACAACTTTCAGAGATAACATCTATCAGTTTGTCAACGACAGCATTTCTCTGAAATGCTAACTCAGAATAAAAATCCCATTGATGCTTAAGGTGATCTTGACTTAATTGTTTAGCCCTCTGCAGACTCTCCAAAGTCCCATGCTCTAAAAGGCAATTAACTTCTTCACCGATATTGGTGATTTTTTTCTTTTTACTTGATGTCATCCTCTGATTTTTTATTACAACTGGTTTTCGGACGGGCAATTAACGCCCCTCGTCTAAAGCAGTCTGAATAAATTTCAGTAGCTTCTTAAAACGCCCAACTTTAATCATGTCACGAGGAGCAACATCACCAAGCATAGGGTTAGGCACTCTGAACCAAAGCATAGTTTTTGTTTCATCGTTAAAAAAACTGTGGACTAAGCCAATCGCTGTTGCCCACTCGACCACTCGCTCAGTTAACTCTACCGGAACCTTTCCATCAAAGCGTACAGAACCAAATGGCACGCCAGAAGCCACAGAGATATCCTGTTTTGTATAACCCAAGATACCTTTAACCTTCTCGTAATCAGGTTTACCAGCCTTTTTGAACAACTTCAAATCATCAGAAGATGCAATTGAGCTGAAAATTGTTGGGGTCGATTTCACAGGAAGTTCTTGTATTCTCATAATCCCACAATTTTACACAATTTTTCCATTTTTTTACCATAATTATCCATACTTAACTTGTGGATAATGATCCTTCATTTATCAACTAAATAAAAAGGGGCGTATGTAATACGCCCCTCAACTTACATCGCTGTAACCTCAGACCCCTTTACTTCATCCAACCTTTTTTGTAGAAATAGACCAAGGGGATTAAAGCTGAAATTAACATCATTGCTAAGGCAAATGGATATCCCCATTCCAAGTGCAACTCTGGAATATGCTCATAGTTCATGCCCCAAATACTTGCCAATAAGGTTGGCGGCATCAAGGCAACGGACACAACCGAGAAGATCTTAATAATTTTGTTCTGGTTAATATTAATAAAACCAACCGTCGCATCCATTAAGAAGTTGATCTTATCGAATAGAAACGCTGTGTGGTTTTCCAAAGAATCAATATCACGCAAAATCTGGCGGGCTTCTTCCTGCTGCTCATCTGACAACAATTTACTGCGCATTAGAAAAGACAAAGCGCGTCTTGTGTCCATCACATTGCGACGCACACGACCATTCAAGTCTTCTTCGCGAGCAATTGTTTCCAAAATATCTGCCGCATCGGCGTCCGTCACGTTATCAGACAACACTTGTTTACCTGCTTCTTCAAGGTTTTCATAAACCTCTTCCAAAGCATCCGCCGAATACTCTGCATCCGTGGAATATAGATCTAATAAAACGTCTTTTGCATTACGCACAGAACCTGGGCGCAAACGAGCACGTAAACGTACTAATCGGAACACAGGTAAATCTTGTTCATGAATCGAGAACAAAATATTGTCAGTTAAAACGAAAGCTACCCGAACGTTACGGGAGTTTTCATCGTCATCCAAAATAAAATCTGTACGGATGTGCAAGTGGCCATCTTCAGCTTGGAAATAACGAGCGGAAGCTTCCAAATCGCCTAAATCTTCTAATTCAGGCAAAGAAACGCCAAAAGCTTCCTTAATCCATTGAAGCTCTTCTTCTTCAGGGTCAACCACATCAATCCAAATCGGATTATGGTGCTCTAATAGTTCTTTACGGTCATCTACCTGCTCTTGGGCTAGGCGACCTTTTTGCAGTACGAATAGGTTAATCATGCCGGGGCTCCGATCTTGTTTTTCAACTATTTAAGTTGAGGAGTTGGCCAGTTGGGTTCGCGGAGTTTATCCTATAGTCTGAGAAAACTAAAGCACTCTAACTGCGATTCATGAAAGATTGATGAAATACCGATGAAAAATCGCCCACTTTTTACAGAACAACTGGCTAATAACTGGAACCAGCAAGACAGCATGCTGTGTGTTGGCTTAGACCCAGACCCACAACACTTTCCTGCATCCATTAAGGGTGAAGGCGGGGCTATCTTGTCATTTTGCCGAGAAATCGTCGATGCCACGGCAGACCTAGTGTGTGCATTCAAGCCCCAAATTGCGTATTTTGCAGCGCATGGGGCTGAAGACCAGCTAGAACAGTTAATTGACCACATCCACCGTCAGCACCCACAAGTACCCGTTATCTTGGATTCAAAAAGAGGGGATATTGGCAGCACCGCCGATCAATATGCCAAAGAAGCCTTTGAACGCTACCAAGCGGATGCTGTAACGGTTAATCCCTACATGGGGTTTGATTCTATTGAACCCTACCTTAAGTATGCCAACAAGGGCGTGATTGTTCTTTGCCGCACATCGAACCCTGGTGGCTCAGATTTACAATTTTTAGAAGTCAATGACCCTCAACATCCTGGAGAACTCTTATATCAGCGCGTAGCTCGACTAGCTGCTAGCCAATGGAATAAAACAGGACAGCTAGGCTTAGTTGTAGGCGCCACTTTCCCAGAAGAAATTGCAAAAGTAAGAAGCATTGTGGGTGAGATGCCCTTATTGATCCCGGGTATTGGTGCTCAAGGTGGTGACATTCCATCAACAGTTCAAGCTGGCACGGTCGCCAATTCCCCAGGAACAGGCATGATCATTAATTCTTCACGCGCTATTTTGTACGCTAGTAAAGACTCTAACTTTGCTGAGGCTGCCAGAAAAGTGGCACTTAAAACGCGCGATGCACTACGGGCAGCTAAGTAAATGAGGGTCATCCCAACTTCGTGGATCTGGTCAAGGCCTGAGCGAGCTTTAGCATTTGGTTTTGGCTCAGGCTTATCAAGAATTGCACCTGGTACCGTTGGCACGCTTTACGCATGGGCTATTTACCTTGGGTTTTATGCTTTTTTAGATGCCACAACCATTGCTTGGATCATTGGCATCGGCGGAATTGCTGGTATTTGGATTTGTGGAAAAGTTGGTGAGGAATTAGGTGTTCCAGACCATGGCGGCATTGTTTGGGATGAATTTATTGCTTTTTGGATGGTGTTATTGATTGTGATGCCCACCAATTTTTGGGGCCAAGCTGGAGCATTTTTATTATTTCGTTTCTTTGATGCGGTAAAGCCTGGCCCTATCAAAGGGATTGATCTATATTTTAAAAATTGGCAGCCTCAGGTTGAACGAGTTGACCAACCGAGAGGTCTACCAAGTTGGGTCATACGCGGCTTTGGCGTCATGATTGACGATGTCGCTGCTGCCATATTCACCTTAATGGTGATCGCTATTGGTATGCGCATATGGTAATGCCCATTGTTTCAGAGCTTGCTCAAATTTTCCTCAAGCACCAATGGCGACTATCCACAGCAGAATCTTGTACAGGCGGACTTGTCGCAGCATCTATCACTGCCTTAGCCGGTTCAAGCGACTGGTTTGAGCGCGGTTACGTCACGTATAGCAACGAAGCAAAAATTCAAGATATTGATGTGCCACCGGAACTGCTCTTGCAACATGGTGCAGTCAGCATTGAAGTCGCAGAGGCCATGGCAAAAGGGGCTAAAAATACCAGCCACTCAAACGTAGCGCTCTCCATTACTGGAATCGCTGGCCCCACTGGTGGCAGTCCCCAGAAACCTGTCGGCATGGTGTGCTTTGCTTGGGCGCTTGCCAATGGATCGGTACTGACCGAAACGGTCGTGTTTTCGGGTGACCGTACCGCAATACGTATGCAAGCTTGTGATTACAGTTTGAAAAAATTACTAGAATTTTCTAAATAAATTTACTTATTCATTCGCTCAAGAATGAAGTCAATCCGAGCAGAAAAATTCACCCGTGCTTTAGCGCAATATTTCACTTTGTCATAACATTTAGGGGCAGGCAAAGCCGTTGCTAACGAAACCGCTTCTTCTAGGCTTAGTTGAGAAGGCTTTAACGCAAAGTAATGTTGAGATGCTGCACCCACTCCAAAAATACCTTCACCCCATTCAACACTATTGAGATAAATCTCAAAAATTCGTTCCTTAGGTAAAGTCGCCTCTAACATCACAGTAATTAAAAATTCCTGTCCTTTACGCGCATAACTTTTCTCACTAGAAAGAAATAAATTCTTTGCTAACTGTTGCGTGATCGTAGAACCGCCCCTTAAATGCTTGTCATTTTTTTGGTTTCTACTCCAGGCATCTTTCATCGCTTGCGGCTCAAAACCAGCATGACGATAAAAATCACTATCTTCGCTAATGGTGATGGCGCGCTTGAGATAAGGGGATATTTTTTTAAACTCCACCCACTCTCGCTGCATCTCGCACTTATCTAGATAAGGCACACTCCAACCACATAAACGATAACGTTCTGCACGCTGAAAAGCCGTTGAGTCAGGATTAATCCAACGCCAAGATAAAATTTGCAAAAAGAAAAATGCTTGTAATGCCAAAAAAGCACATGAAAATACGGTTAGGAAATAGCGTAAATATTTCACAAATCTTTATTTAATAAGTAGCTCTAGCTGCAGCGATTGCCGCATTGATATCTAATGCCACCGATGGCTTCCTCCAAGTCATAAAAGCATCAGCAGCCTGCTCAACCAACATACCCAACCCATCCACCGCCCTGACACCCAACTCTTGGGCATCTTTCATGAAACGCGTATCTTTGCCATAAACCATATCATAGGCAATCGATTTTGAATGCAGCAATTTAGCTAACACTTCTTTAGTAATGGGCGAGCTATCACCCAAACCTGTCGCCGTAGCATTGATGATCAAATCAAACTTAACACCTGAGAAACCTGCTAACTCTTCCATACGCAGCGGTTGAAGAGAAGGAAATTGCTGCGCCATCTGTTCGGCTTTGGCAAATGTTCTATTTGCTAAAGATAAATCAGTCACACCTTCATCCATTAAAGGTGCCACTACACCTTGAGCGGCACCGCCTGCCCCCAAAATGAGCACCTTTGCACCAGCCAATACTTGGCCCTGCTCTTTTAGCAAGCGCTTTAAATCCAAAATTAGACCGATACCATCTGTGTTATCACACCACAACTCACCATCTTTGATCCAAAGTACGTTTGCAGCTTGAGCTAATTGCGCGCGCGGCGTTTTCTTTTGCCCTAGCTCATAAGCTTCTAATTTAAATGGGACAGTAATATTCATGCCTTTACCGCCACGCCCAAAAAATTCTGTAGCCTTTTTCTTAAATTCATTTAATTCAGCAAAGATACGACCGTAATACATCGACTCATTAGCCTGTTTTGCAAAAGTCATATGGATAATGGGTGAGCGGCTATGCGCAATAGGATGTCCTATGACGGTATAAACATCTTTACCAGGGTAATCCTGTGGGTTAACTTGATCAGCTATTGATGTGCTCATGCGCTATGAAATAAAAATTTTAATGAATTGTAAGGTTTTTAGGCGAAGGATGAACTTTACTTAAGCTCTGCACCTTCTCGTGTAAATTCAAACGTAGACACCCAATCTAAAATATCAATTTGTTTTCTCATACGATCTGTAAAACGTCCAAAAGGAGCTGCTGATCGAATAATTGCTAGCGCCTGCCGATCTAATTCTTGATTACCTGAAGATTTCATAATCGAAATACCTTCTTTAACCAAGCGGCCTTGCTGATCAACACTAACCATCAACACAATACTGCCATACAATGCTTTGCCTTGAACACGCGGAAAATGTGTTGTGCCATAAGCTTCTATTTGTCGACGCATAGCATCATAGTAGTGAGCAAAAACGACTGCTTTAGCACTGGTTGCTGTGACAACAGAACGCCTTGGCTGCTGTCCATCCTTCTGAATTCTTTTTGCAATTTCAGCTTCCAAAGGGTTCGCTTCTTTTTGAGACTGATGACTCTGACTGTTCAATGTACTTTGATCACTTAAACGTCCATCCTTGATTTGCGATAGCAAACGTTTTTGTTCAGCCTGCATTTTTTCTAATTGATTAGCCAACTGAGGATCTGCACGTCTTAGAGCGCTGGCATGAAGATCTTTGAGCTCACCGCCCCCATTCAAATCCGCTTGCGCTAAACGTTTTGCATTCGTTGGTGATTTAGCGCTGTTGGCATTGACCAATACAACACTGAGTGGCGTTTTCAAGCGACGCGCATTTTCATCATTTCGATGCCAATGAATCCCAAGAAAAATCACATGCAACACCAATGACAAGCCCAAAGCATATGCGATAGGTTGCCGCCAATGCCAAGCATGAGATGACATCGCCTTACTCTTTAGATTCATGAACTGGAACTGCATCCTCAACGCCCTCTTGATGCTCCACCATCTCGGCACTATCAACATCAATTAACCCTAGGTAACGCACACTTGCCTCAAGCGCTAACGGATCAATATCAAGAACTTCCACCTCAGCCCTTGCACCTCTTGCTTGCTCTGCTAACTCAGGAATACTTAGACGCAACGGAATAGGCTCTACACGAGCTTGGCCCTCCTTGAGATGCCGAACCACACCTTTCCATGGCAAACCTACCTGCTTTAGATACTGCAAACACCAATAACGTTCCATTTGATTCTGATGCTCACCATAAGCTGCATAGGTTCCATCAAAATCTGCCGCAATCGCCATTAAATCTGCATCCTTAGGCTTAAACGGCGCCACCAATTTAGCCGTGACCCCATGTTGGGCCATAGCAATCAATTGCCATTGATTCACTAAGTCAACATAGCGCCTTAAAGGAGAGGTACACCAAGCATAATTTTGGACACCCAACCCTTCGTGTGGACCAGGTAACGTTTGCATCCGTGTGCGCTGTGGCCCCCAACCTTTCTGAGTACGGTAAATACCAGGAACAGCGTGATCAGCTAACTGATTACCCCAAGTACTGTTACAAAAAATCATCCACTCTGCAACAATCGAGTCCATGATAGAACCACGTTGGCGTGCCGTAATTTCAACAACGCCATCTGTCACTTTAAAGTTAAAGTCTCTTGCTAGCGCTTGGCGATCAGGCAACCCTAACACTTCCTCTCGCAAACCGTTAGCAACACGCTGCTCCTGCCGTTTCGCATGCAGTTTTTGAGCCGAATGCCACAATAAAGCCAGTTCTTTTTGATAAGGTAGATGCTTAATGTTTTCGGCGGATGAGAGCGCCTCTTCCGTGACAAGATCTTCCAAATCATCTAAGCGTAAATTAGCTCCCATCGGAATGCGTTCTACCTTAGTGATGGGGGCATATGCGCCTTCTGTAATCGGCAACCCGGTGGCATCAATCGTGACATACAAAGAAACAGCTGGACGCAATGGCTTATCTTCACTTGTATTTTTAGCCGCATGCAATGAAAAAATATCAATGACATGATCAGGCAGCATCGTGATTTTTCCGCCAGGGTAATAGACCGTTGACAATCTTTGGCGCGCAATCACATCTAGCTCACCAGCACGATTAATCGCTAAAGCAGGTGCTGCAATATGAACACCTACTTTAAATAAATTACCCAAAATATTATCAACGATAGGAGTTACAGAAAAAGCATCATCAATCTCTGTTGTTGTCGCATCATCGATTGAAAACGCTTCCACCTCAGCAACTGGCAATTTTTGTAAAGCGCCATCCCAAGCAGCTTGCTCATCCGCCTGCAATTGAACCTGAAACCCCGTTCCCTTAGGAAAATGCTCTTTGAGAAACTTACCTTCGTGATAAGCGAGAGCCGATCCCAATACACCGCAATTTAAAAACAGTTCAGCAATACCGCCTTTTAAGCCTTGGCTAGCATTGGCGACCGCTTTATAAGCCGTTGTATTTTTATCGGGCGCAAATAACAAAGCATTGATCATCGGGGAAATCTCTTCGGGCAATTGACCCCGCTTTAAATCTGTTTCCCATTGTTCTTGCTTGGCCAACTCCAGCTTCTTTTTCTCGACAGCCAGTAAAGCTGCCTTAAGCTGCTCCTCAGGTGCACGCAAAAACTGGCCACGCCCTTTGCGTCTGAAGTAAATGGGCGCGCCCTGCAACGCGATCGCCAACCCAGTCTTTTGGGTGATATCTGATGATTCACCAAAATACTCTTTGGCTAAATCAAGGAAATTAAACTCATCAGACCCAGCACACTCCCATAGGAAATCCAAATCAATATCCTGAGCAACCAAATGTGCATCTTCCAGCATTTTTACTGGTTGTGAATGTTCAAATTTAAGCCAAACATCTTTGACTTTTAACTTGCCGCGCTTGCCACCCAAGGTTTCAACCGCCAACGCCTCTTTTTCGGAGCTCACATCTCCTGATAGCAATACTGCAACCTTAATATCACCACTTTCTTCGTGCAACAAATGCATTACAGTGAAATCCCGCCGCTAGCTTCTAGTGCAATGCCATTGATATAGCTAGATTCATCACTAGCTAAGAATGCATAAACATTTGCCAATTCCTCAGGCTGACCTAAACGACGTAACCAAGAACGCTCTTGCATACCTTTTAGAACTTCTTCTGGAATGGTTGCCAAAATGCCAGTCTCTACAAATCCCGGACAAACAGCATTCACCCGTATGCCCTTCGGGCCTAATTCACGAGCCCAAGTCATGGTCATACCAATGACTCCAAATTTTGTGGCTGCGTAATTAGTTTGGCCAAAGTTCCCATACAAACCCACAACACTTGAAGCACTAACAATTGAACCCTTACCAGCCTTTAACATATGCGGCACCACAGCCTGCGTACAATTAAAGACACCTTTGAGATTGACATCGATGACAGCATCAAACTGTTGCTCAGTCATATTAACTAAGCGCGCATCCTTGGTAATCCCTGCGTTATTAATTAGCACATCAATTCGCCCATGACGCGCCATCAATGCTGCCACCACTAAATCAATGCTAGCTCTATCGGTAACATTTAGCACATACCCTTCCGCACGCCCCCCCGCATCAACAATCGCCTTAACTGCAGCATCTACTTGTTCTTGGTTCATGTCACAAATGATCGACAAAGCCCCCTCATTAGAAAACTTCTGAGCTGTTGCAAAACCAATCCCATTGGCAGCACCTGTAATAAGGCAAACTTTGTTTTCCAAACGCTTAGATAAGTTAGTCATATGTAATCTCTTTTAAATGAATTAGTTTTTTAATTTTTGGCTTTATTGCTTTATTGATTAGTTAAAGCAGCAATAGCTATTTCACTGACTGAAGTTGCTCTAGTAATTTTTTATGTACCCCACCAAAACCGCCATTACTCATCACCAAAATATGATCTCCAGCTCTAGCCTGCTGCTTAACTGCAGCAATTAAATGATTTAAATCATTAAATGCTTGTGCTTTACTCCCCAACGGAGATAGAGACTCACTGAGATCCCAACCAAGAGCATCTTTACCTTCTGAAGCACCGTAACCAAATATCAAGTCAGCATCCCTCAAGCTATCTGGTAATTGGCTCTTCATAACACCCAACTTCATAGTATTAGATCTAGGCTCTAAAACAGCCAACAAGCGCGTACCATCTGCTCGACCAATACGTCGACGCAAACCATCTACAGTAGTTGTAATAGCCGTTGGATGATGCGCAAAGTCATCATAAATAGTAATGCCGTTTACACGGCCAATAACTTCCATACGACGCTTAACATTTTTAAAAGAACTTAAGGCACGCGCAGCCTCTACAGGTGAGATCCCAACATGATGAGCCGCAGCAATTGCTGCTAGAGCATTTAATTGATTGTGACGACCCGTAACAGAAGCATCTCGATCCCAAGCAACCTCTGCCACTTCTTTATCTTTATAAATAACTTTGAAACCATCATCTTGAGTATCTTGCAAAGCCCAATCAGTCAGTGATGCGCCCTGCACCCCAAACTTCTCGGCAATCGACCAACAACCTCTTTTTAAAACACGTTCTAAACTTTCTTCAGCGCCATTAACCACTAAACAGCCACTACCTGGAACCGTCCTCACTAAGTGGTGAAACTGAGTCTCAATGGCAGTGATATCAGCAAAAATATCAGCGTGATCAAACTCTAAATTATTAAGAATGGCTGTTCGCGGTCTGTAATGCACAAACTTACTGCGCTTATCAAAGAATGCCGTATCGTATTCATCCGCCTCAATGACAAAATAATGAGCTTTTGCATCAGGCACTTTCCTACCCAATCTTGCTGACACATCAAAATTATTGGGCACACCACCAATCAAATATCCAGGCTCCAATCCATTGGCTTGCAAAATCCAAGTCAACATAGCCGTCGTGGTGGTCTTGCCGTGTGTTCCAGCCACAGCTAAAACATGTTTACCTTGCAAAACCTGCTCACCCAACCATTGGGGGCCTGATTGATAAGGTAGCCCCTGCTCCAAAATGGCTTCCATCAATGGATTACCACGAGAAACCACATTGCCAATAATGAAGAGATCTGGCTGGAGCGCTATTTGATCCGGAGAAAAACCTTCAATTAATTCGATACCTTGAGCCTCCAATTGAGTACTCATTGGAGGATAAACATTAGCGTCACAGCCTGTGACCTTATGGCCAGCTTGACGTGCGATGGCGGCAATTCCGCCCATAAAAGTACCGCAAATACCTAGAATATGAAGATGCATATCAAGATTTTATCTAATGATGGGTGCAAAATAAGCGAAATTATTGAAAAACAGAAAGAAAGATTGTGAATAAACGCCAATGGACTTTACTGATAGCAGTTGGACTTATTGCGGGGGCACTTGGAATTGGTCTATCTACCTTTAAATTTAGAACAACTTCTGCAAGCGATCAGGCTGTAGAGCTTTTTTTAAAACAAGAACTCAAGTCACCCGATGGCTCGACTCATAATACAAAGGCATGGCGAAATAAGATTTTAGTGCTTAATTTTTGGGCATCTTGGTGCCCTCCATGTGTTGAGGAAATGCCGGCACTTACAAGAACCTTTGATCACTACAAAGATAAAAATGTTCTATTTGTTGGTATCGGAGTTGATTCCCCATCTAATATCCGCCTATTTTTAGAAAAAACTCCTGTTAACTACCCAATCACCATCAGCCCTCTAGAAGGTGTTAATTGGGCAAAAAGCATGGGAAACCCCAGTGGAGGCCTTCCTTTTACTGTATTAATTGATGAAAAAGGTGTCATTAAGAAGACAAAATTGGGGAAAATAAGCGAAGATGAGCTCAAATCATGGCTAGATAGCGCTATACTCTCGCCTAAGTAAAAAACAACTGGAAGGAAATCATGGACTTACGAAAACTCAAAACTTTAATCGATTTAGTAGCCGAATCTGGCGTATCAGAATTAGAAGTGACAGAAGGTGAAGATAAAGTTCGTATCGTTAAGAATCCAGCCCCAATCGCAGCACCTATCCAACAAGTTTATGCGCCAGCAGCAGCGCCCGCTATAGCTCCTGTAGCTCCCGCAGCTGCACCAGCCGCTCCTGAGGCAGTTGTTCCAGCGGCGCCAACTGGCCATACGGTTAAATCTCCAATGGTAGGAACTTTCTACCGCTCACCAACACCAGGTGCGGATTCTTTTGTAAAAATTGGCGACTCAGTTAAAGAAGGTCAAACACTTTGCATTATTGAAGCCATGAAACTACTCAATGAGATTGAATCTGATAAATCTGGTGTAGTGAAAGAAATTCTTTGCGAGAACGGCCAAGGCGTTGAATTCGGTCAAGCTCTTTTTATTATTGGTTAATTAAAGAGGTTTCCGGATGTTTGAAAAAATCCTTATCGCCAATCGCGGCGAAATCGCGCTACGCATTCAACGCGCCTGTCGCGAAATGGGCATTAAAACTGTAGTGGTCTTCTCTGAAGCTGACCGGGACGCTAAATATGTCAAATTAGCTGATGAAGCAGTGTGTATTGGGCCTGCACCATCCGCACAAAGCTACTTAAATATGCCCGCGATTATTTCGGCAGCAGAAGTAACAGATGCTCAAGCGATTCACCCTGGTTACGGCTTCTTATCTGAAAATGCAGACTTCGCTGAGCGTGTAGAAAAATCTGGTTTTGCTTTTATTGGCCCAACTGCTGAATCTATCCGCATCATGGGTGACAAAGTATCCGCCAAACAAGCCATGATTAAATCTGGCGTACCTTGTGTACCTGGCTCTGAAGGCGCATTGCCTGATAATCCAAAAGAAATTTTAGCGACCGCTAAAAAAGTAGGTTATCCCGTCATCATCAAGGCTGCTGGCGGCGGCGGCGGTCGCGGCATGCGCGTTGTGCATACCGAGGCACACCTTTTAAATGCCGTTAATATGACTCGCGAAGAAGCGGGCCGTGCCTTCGGCAACCCTGAAGTGTATTTAGAGAAATTCCTAGAGAATCCTCGCCACGTAGAAATTCAAATTCTTGCTGATACACATAAAAATGCAGTTTATTTAGGTGAGCGCGACTGCTCGATGCAACGTCGTCACCAAAAAGTGATTGAAGAAGCACCGGCCCCAGGGATTGATCGTCGCCTCATAGCAAAAATTGGTGAACGTTGTGCTGAAGCCTGTCGCAAGATTGGCTATCGTGGAGCAGGTACATTCGAATTCTTATATGAAAACGACGAGTTTTATTTCATTGAAATGAATACCCGTGTTCAAGTAGAACATCCAGTAACAGAATTAATTACTGGTATTGATATCGTTCAACAGCAAATCTTGATTGCCGCTGGAGAAAAACTATCTTTCCGCCAAAAAGACATTGAGTTCAAAGGCCATGCCATTGAATGTCGTATTAATGCTGAAGATCCAGTTAAATTTATGCCAAGTCCTGGTCGCATTCTATCTTGGCATATGCCCGGTGGCCCAGGCATCCGCGTTGACTCACACGCATACTCCGGCTACTTTGTACCGCCTACATATGACTCAATGATTGGTAAGTTAATTGCTTATGGCGCCACTCGTGAACAAGCAATTCGCCGTATGCGCATTGCCTTATCTGAGGTAGCCATTGATGGCATTTTGACAAATGTCCCGCTTCACCGTGAACTAATGCTTGATCCTAAGTTTGAGGCAGGCGGCACAAGCATTCACTACCTTGAACATAAGCTTGAAGAACAAGCAGCTTCACGGCGCGGCAACGAGAAGTAATAGTTATTAAAGGTATCAATGGCATTTCGTGAGTTAGTGTTTACCGTCCCTGAGGATCTTGCAGAGAACCTCGGAGATGCACTTATGGAGCTAGGCGCTTTATCAATTTCCGTTAGTGATGCAGCAGCAGACACAGATCAAGAAAAACCGTTATACGGCGAGCCAGGTTTAACGCCCGACCGGAATGCCTGGGAACAATCACAAGTTGTAGCCCTATTTGATGAACAAGGTTTAAACACACAAGAAATCTTCAACGAGCTAAAGGAAGCTGGGTTCCCAGTTGAGCCACCTACTGAAAGATCGGTTGAAGAACAAGATTGGGTTCGATTAACACAATCCCAATTTGACCCCATACAAGTTGGTCAACGCTTATGGGTTGTACCTTCATGGCATGAAGCTCCCAATGATCCTAATGCGGTTTGTCTTGCCGTAGACCCTGGTTTAGCTTTTGGTACCGGCAGTCACCCAACCACCAAATTGTGTATGCAATGGTTGGAAGAACATCCCAACTTAGCCTCTAAAACATTACTGGATTACGGTTGTGGGTCTGGCATCTTAGCAATTGCTGCCAAACGCCTGGGTTGCGGCCCAGCCATTGGTGTGGACATCGATCCTCAAGCTGTGATTTCTGCAAAAGATAATGCTCTTCGCAATGAAGTTACTGTTGAATTCTTTCTGCCAGAAGAAGACCAAGCAGAGAGCCAACATGATGTCGTTGTGGCAAACATCCTAGCAAATCCACTACAAGTATTGGCACCAGCTTTATGTCAGCGCATTGCACCCAACGGCCATATTGTTTTATCAGGCATTCTAGAGAGACAGGCCAAAGAAGTGATTGCTACCTACCAACCATGGCTTGAACTACATGTTTGGCGAGAATGCGATGGTTGGGTTTGCCTAACAGGCCAGCTCAAAAAAAAACTCTAAATAAAGCAAGTACTCACCAAACTCCTACTTGGGCGAGTGTCACCGCTGCTATTTTGCTTAGCTTATGCGTACTACTACAAATAAGCTATTTAGGCCGCAACGCTATAGCTCATCTGATAGCAAAAACACCAGAAAGTATTCGAAGTCCACTTCAAATCACTTTTATCCATATCGATGAAACTATTTGCGGTTATCTGCCCTGTGAAAACATACCCATTCAGGATTTCTCAGCGTGGGCGATTGAATTTGCAAATCTACAAATTGGCCACAGCAAACAAAGCCAACTACAACTTCAAATCAGAAATAAGCTAGCTATTGCTGTTGCCTGGCCATCTATTGAACTATCCATTACCGATGCCAATGACACATTAATTGCACAACGTCTTATGACGCCTAAAGAATGGTTGCCTGATGATGTAGGCATAAGTTCTGAAAATATTGCTGCTCATGGCGCCCAAGCTAACTCTGAAATATCTAGCAATATCAATTTAACCCTGCCAGAAGAGTCTGCTGGGTATCGTATACGGATACTTTATCCATAACTCCTAACCCCCATACCTATCTCAAAGTTTTTTAAGGAAATTTATGTCTAGCCTCATTTGCGGATCCATTGCCTACGACACCATCATGTCTTTTGAAGGTCGCTTTCAAGATCAAATTCTTGCCGACCAGATTCATATTTTGAATGTGGCATTCTTAGTTCCGAGTATGCGGCGCGAATTTGGCGGATGTGCAGGCAATATTGCCTACAACCTTAAACTTCTTGGTGGCGATCCAGTCATTATGGCAACTGTAGGTGGTGATGCTGGTTCTTACTATGATCAATTAGCTAAATATGCAATCTCTGCCGACCATATCAGAGAGTTACCAGACGCTTTTACTGCACAAGCGATGATCACAACAGATCGTGATAACAATCAAATTACCGCTTTTCATCCTGGCGCGATGAGTGAATCACACCTCAATCAGGTAGCTGATGTTGTCACACAGCGTCAATCCAAAAATTTAAGCACCCCTAAAATTGCAATTGTTGCTCCGGATGGACGACAAGGCATGATTGAACATTGCCAACAATTAGCCGATGCCCACATTGATTTCATCTTTGATCCAGGCCAAGGACTACCCATGTTTGATGGCAAAGATTTACTTAGTTTTATAGAACAAGCGACTTATGTAGCCGTTAATGACTATGAAGGTGAGATGCTGTCACAAAGAACTGGACTTACCTTAAAAGAAATTTCAGAAAGAGTTGAGGCTTTAATTGTTACCAAAGGATCTCAGGGAGCTGAAATTCATTCAAAAGGTAAAAAAATTGACATCCCCGTTGTTCCAGTTGAAAAAGCTATTGATCCAACTGGGTGCGGTGATGCTTTTAGAGGTGGCTTACTTTATGGTTTGGAACAAGGATTTGATTGGGAAACAACTGGTCGACTAGCAAGCTTAATGGGATCGATCAAAATTGCTAGTCAAGGCCCCCAAAATCACCAACCCTCCGTGGCAGAAATCCAATCTCAATTCAAAAAAGCCTTTAACTACAACTTTTAATTAGATTTAGATAAGAAAAAACCCGCTAAGGCCTAAACTTTAGCGGGTTCGTTTCCTTTTGGGAGCCAGCTCTTAATAAATTAAGGGCGTGAACCTGTTGGGAAAGGCCAAGCAGCTGCTGGATTTAAAACTGTCTTAGCTTTAGAAGCTGGGGCAGCTTTAGCAGCTGGCTTTTTAGATGCTGCCGGTTTTTTGGCAGCAACTGGCTTACTTACTTTTTTTTTACTGCTTTTTTAACAGCTTTTTTAGCAGCTGGTTTCTTAGCAGCAGGCTTTTTAGCAGCTACTTTTTTAGCAGCAGGCTTCTTAGCAGCAACTTTCTTAGCAGCAGGCTTCTTAGCAGCAACTTTCTTAGCAGCAGGCTTTTTAGCAGCTACTTTCTTAGCAGCAGGCTTCTTAGCAGCAACTTTCTTAGCAGCTGGTTTCTTTGCAGCTACTTTTTTAGCAGCTGGTTTCTTTGCAGCTACTTTTTTAGCAGCTGGTTTCTTTGCAGCAGGTTTTTTCTTGGCAGTTGCCATAATTAAACTCCTTCACGTGAGAGTGATTTACTGATTAAAGAAACCCGACCACACCAACCTCGTGTGAGCGAGCCATTCATCGGCACGCCACTCACTTCACGTCGCATGCTAATGAATCCTGAAAAAAAAGCCGCAACCTTTAATGGCAACGGCTTTTTAAATAAGTTAGAGAGATGTTTCGAACCATCAAAAGAAACAGATAACAACTCCCTCTGATTGCTCAGAGTATTGGTTTTTAATCCATGTTGTTGTCTATTACTTACCAACAGTTTTCTCTCCTAATGTTCATAACTTTCGTGATAGTACAACTTAAGAGATGCGTTGTCACCATAAATATTAAAAAAAATTACTCCCAGTTCAATGCGCCACCAGTTTGATATTCAATAACGCGTGTCTCAAAGAAGTTTCTTTCTTTCTTCAAGTCAATCATTTCACTCATCCAAGGGAAAGGATTTTCTTCATTCGGGAACATTGCTTCAAGTCCAATTTGCATACAACGACGATTACAAATGTAACGGAGATATCCTTTGAACATTGGTGCATTAAGCCCTAGAACGCCGCGGGGCATAGTGTCTTCGGCATAGCGATACTCAAGCTCAACTGCTTTACCAAATAAACCGCGCAATTCTTCCTTGAATTCAGGCGTCCATAAATGCGGATTCTCTAATTTAATTTGGTTAATCATATCGATACCAAAATTGCAGTGAAGTGATTCATCACGCAAGATATATTGATATTGCTCAGCAGCACCCGTCATTTTATTTTGACGACCCATTGCAAGAATTTGCGTAAAACCAACATAGAAGAACAAACCTTCCATGATGCAAGCAAATACAATTAATGAGCGCAAAAGCTTCTGATCATTCTCCATCGTGCCTGTTTTGAATGATGGATCAGTCAAAACATCAATAAATGGAATCAAAAACTCGTCTTTGTCACGAATTGAGGGTACTTCATGGTACGCATTGAAGATTTCTGCCTGATCAAGACCTAGAGATTCAACAATATATTGATAGGCATGCGTATGAATAGCCTCTTCAAACGCTTGGCGTAACAAATATTGACGACATTCAGGGGCTGTAATCTGACGATAGGTGCCCAAAACAATGTTATTGGCAGCCAATGAATCAGCGGTCACAAAGAAACCTAAATTCCTTTTAATAATGCGACGCTCATCTTCAGTCAATCCATTTGGATCTTTCCAAAGAGCAATATCACGCGTCATATTAATTTCTTGTGGCATCCAGTGGTTAGCGCAACCAGATAGATACTTTTCCCATGCCCACTTGTACTTAAATGGTACTAATTGGTTTACATCTGTAGAACCGTTGATAATTCTCTTATCAGCAACGTTAACGCGACGTTCTGCAGCACTTTCAGCATCTGCTGTTGCTGCAGGGGCAAAAGCGGATGCGGTTGGCATAGGCATTGGGCGATTTGGTAACAAATTGCTTTCAACCGCCGCAGCCGGTGTTACCACCGGTGCGGGTTTACTCAACGGCGCTGCTGGGGTCTCTTCTTCCCAATTCAACATAATTTTTCTCCGAACTCTCTGTTCTCAACAACTTTTTTAATTACTGGCAAGCTTCGCACTCATCAAAACCAGCATCACCTGGACGCATCGTGCAAACTGGGCCGTCTGCTTCAACTGCAGGTGCAGCTGACAAAGAAGGCTCACCATTTGAAACCGCGTTCAACGCCCCACTCTTCACAGTTGATTTCTCAACGTGAGTCGCTGAAATCGTACGCAAGTAGTAAGTAGTCTTTAAACCACGTAACCATGCTAATTTATAAGTGTCATCTAGCTTCTTACCAGAAGCACCTGCCATGTAGATATTCAATGACTGCGCTTGGTCAATCCACTTCTGACGACGTGACGCAGCCTCAACTAACCACATTGGCTCAACCTCAAAGGCTGTTGCATATAAATCACGTAAGTCTTGAGGAGCACGATCAATCTTTGACAATGAACCATCAAAATACTTCAAATCAGCGATCATGACTTCATCCCAGAGACCACGAGCTTTCAAATCACGGACCAAATAATCATTCACTACCGTGAATTCGCCAGAAAGGTTCGATTTCACGAATAAATTTTGATAAGTTGGCTCAATACAAGCTGACACACCAATAATGTTAGAAATTGTTGCAGTAGGGGCAATCGCTACACAATTAGAGTTACGCATACCAAATTGCTTAATGCGGTTACGTACAGGTGTCCAGTCCATCTTAGAAGACATATCAACCTCTACATAACCACCACGCTGCTCAGCCAATAACTTTACTGAATCCTGCGGCAAAATGCCTTGATCCCACAATGAACCTTTGTAAGTTGCATAAGTACCGCGCTCTTCCGCTAACTCTGTAGACGCAAGATAAGCGTAGTAGCAAACGGCTTCCATAGACTCATCAGCAAACTGCACCGCAGCTTCACTGGCGTAAGGAATACGCAACATATGTAAGCAATCCTGGAAGCCCATGATGCCCATACCTACTGGACGATGCTTCAGATTTGAATTACGTGCTTTTGCTACTGCGTAGTAGTTAATATCAATCACGTTATCCAACATACGCATCGCTGTGCGGATAGTTTTCTGTAATTTCTCATGATCAAGAACTAACTTGCCGCTTGCATCATGCTTCAAATGAACCGCCAAGTTCACAGAACCTAAATTACAAACTGCAATTTCTGACTCATTTGTATTTAAAGTAATTTCTGTACACAAGTTAGATGAGTGAACTACGCCAACGTGCTGCTGTGGGCTACGCACATTACATGGATCTTTGAATGTAATCCAAGGATGACCTGTTTCAAACAACATACCCAACATCTTGCGCCACATTTCTAGCGCTCGAACCTTCTTGAATGGCTTTAACTCGCCATTAGCTGCTTTTTGCTCATAGGCCAAGTAGGCTTTTTCAAACTCAGCACCAAACTTATCATGTAAATCAGGGCATGTTGATGGGGTAAATAGTGTCCACTCGCCATTCTCCATCACGCGCTTCATAAATAAATCAGGAATCCAGTTCGCTGTGTTCATGTCATGCGTACGGCGACGGTCATCACCGGTATTTTTACGCAGCTCCAAGAATTCCTCTACGTCTAAGTGCCATGTTTCTAAGTAAGCACATACGGCGCCCTTACGTTTACCACCTTGGTTAACAGCAACTGCGGTGTCATTCACCACTTTTAAGAATGGCACAACACCTTGTGACTTACCGTTAGTCCCTTTGATATGGCTTCCTAGAGCACGAACACTTGTCCAGTCATTGCCCAAACCACCCGCAAACTTAGACAACAAAGCATTTTCTTTCAAACCTTCATAAATACCATCTAGGTCATCTGGAATTGTTGTTAAGTAGCAGCTAGATAACTGTGAACGCAGTGTTGCAGAGTTAAATAATGTCGGTGTGCTTGACATGAAATCAAATGTTGAAAGGATTTCATAGAATTCAATGGCGCGAGCTTCACGGTTGACTTCATTCAATGCCAAGCCCATTGCTACACGCATAAAGAATGCCTGAGGCATTTCGATGCGGTGATCTTCAATATGTAAGAAATAGCGGTCATACAAAGTTTGTAGACCAAGATAGTTAAATTGCAAATCGCGCTCTGCTTTTAATGCTGAGCCTAGTTTTGCCAGGTCAAAACTTAATAGTTTTTGGTCTAATAACTCTGCATCCACGCCTTTTTTAATAAATTGTGGGAAATAGTTAACATATTCAGCTGGCATGGCAGCTTGCGGCACCTCACGACCTAAAATTTCTTTACGGATGGTGTGCATCAAAATACGTGCAGTTACTTGGCTATATGCAGGGTCTTTTTCAATCAATGTACGAGAAGCCAAAATAGCTGAGTCATAGACTTGAGCCATTGGCACACCTTCATACAAATTCTTAATAGTTTCTTTGATGATTGGCTCTGCATTCACTGCATCGCCCAAACCTTCACAAGCTGACTGAATCACAGTTTGCAATGCAACCATGTCTAACGGCTTTGCCACCCCGTTATCCATCACATTCAAACCAGGATGCTCAACCAATTGAGGTGCTACTGCTTGTGCAGCAGTCATTGAAGCGCGCTCTTGATTGCGCTTTTCACGATAAAGCACATATGCACGAGCCACGTTATGCTCACCACTTCTCATCAAAGCTAATTCAACTTGGTCTTGAATATCTTCAATATGAAATGTGCCGCCATTTGGACGACTACGTAATAAAGCACGAACAACGACTTGAGTTAACTGCTCAACCTGCTCACGCACACGTGCAGACGCTGCACCTTGACCACCGTTTACTGCCAAAAATGCTTTTGTTACCGCAATCGCGATTTTTGATGGTTCAAATGCCACCACTGAGCCATTACGGCGAATAATTTTGTAATCTGACAACTGAGTGGCGTTTGTACCACCTACTCCACCAGCAACAAAATTAGCTGATGGATCTTGACTAACTTGACCTGCAGGTTGGCCTGCAAAAGGGCTTGGCGTTTGACCAGCGGCTTGTGGGTCTGCGTAGGACATTAGAACTCCTATATCTATATATATGTATTAATAAGCAAAACTACGATTTTTATGGGGTAAGGCGATGGCTATTCGCTACCGATAACACTATATTTAGTGTTTCATTTGCGACAACAGTACTAAGTATAGGATATTTGTTGTGTTTTTGATAAGCACTTTTTGCAAATAAATACCTATCGGAATCCCTAATTCAAGACAATAAAACCTCCAATTTCAAGGGCAAATTTAGAGGTTTTATTGTTTGCTTAGGTTAAATGGTTAGTAACCACTCACATAAGTAATTGAGATAACACAAGATTATCTTTTTTGCGCCCCATAAGGCATCTGTTTTTCCGGAATTTGAGCTAATTTGGCAAAAAGTTGCCAATCAAAACAAATACCAGGATCGGTTTTTCTGCCAGGAGCCACATCACTATGTCCCGCAAATGCTGCGATGGGATAAACCTTTTTCAATGCGAACACCAGCTCTCGAAGCGACGTGTACTGAGCTGGCTGAAATGGCAAATCATCAGTACCTTCTAACTCAATACCAATTGAGAAATCATTACAACGTGATCGGCCAAAAAAATCAGAAGCCCCCGCATGCCAAGCCCGATGGTTAGCAGAAACGAATTGTTGAACATGCCCATCTCTACGAATTAGAAAATGACTAGAGACTTGTCTATCTGCAATGGATTCAAAATAAGGATGCGCTTGGGGGTCTAACTTGTTTTGAAAAAAATCCGCAATGTAATTCCCTGAGAACTGCCCTGGAGGCAGGCTAATATGGTGAACTAATAACAGTTCAATAGGCATGTTAGTTGGTCGCTCATCATAATTAGGTGATGAAATCCACTCAGCCTCTCCCCACCAACCACGAGCATCAATTGCTTTTTTATGTGCTGCTGAACAATAGTTCCCAACCCCCTCATCACTGGGGAAATGCACCCCACAAAAAGGGCATTGCGACATAGCTTTAGGCGTAACACGAGTTTTTGGTTTTGGCTTAGCCGTTGAACGATTATTTTGCTCAATGTGCGCAGTGCGCCACCAAACAATCAGTCCAGCCATAATGATGGCGAATAACAACCATTTCATCGCTGTAATAAAACCTCAATCACAAAACGACTGCCCACGTAAGCTAATAACAACATTCCGAAGGAACCTAGAACCCAACGTATGGCTGTTAACCCACGCAACCCAATACGCTGGCGAGCAATCAATAAACCAGCAAACATCAGCCACGACAAAATGCCAAAAATAGTTTTGTGATCAAAGAACAGGGCTTTTCCAAACAAAGTCTGGCTAAAAAACAATCCTGAAAATACGGTCAAAGTTAATAGAGCAAAACCAACCGTCAAAATTCTAAATAAGATTTTTTCCATGGTCATTAATGGCGGTAGACGATTGACCCAAGCAGCTAACAATCCTGACTGAGAACTCTTATGCAAATATCTATCCTGCCAATGCATCAAAATGGCATGCAATGCTGCAAGACTCAATAAACCATAAGCACAATTTGCCACAATAAAATGACTTCTGAACCATGGGTCATCGACTGCTCTTGAAGATAAAACATACCCTCCAAAGATAATCGGTAATAGACTGCAAATGCCCGCTGCTAAAAAGATAAAAGCTTTTAGCCCTCTCATCGGCAAATACCAACTCTCAACCCAGAAAAAGCAAACTCCAATCCACGCCATCATGGATAAAGCCTGAGCAAAGCCAAAAATAAACCCTGCAGAAGTAAAAATAGACTCATGCAAGATGAAGCCATGCAAGATTAATAGGGGTAAAAGTAACCACTGTGAGCCCATCAAAGCTGATAAAACAGTGACCTCATCATCTTTTGATTGATTTTTTTGACTATAAAACCTAACTTCCTGCCAAAAAAACAGGAAATATAGGATGGCAGATAACCATGCGAGGCTAGGGTGACCTAAAATATTCATATCTACAGTTTAATGCTCATATGTTCCAAAATCTAACAGACCGTTTAAGTCGTGTGGTTAAAACCATGCGCGGCCAAGCAAGACTAACAGAGGCCAACACAGCAGACATGCTACGCGAAGTACGTCTAGCCCTTTTAGAGGCAGACGTAGCCTTGCCTGTCATCAAAGAACTTATTGCCAATATTAAAGAAAAAGCACTCGGTGTAGAAGTTCTTGATAGTTTAAATCCAGGCCAAGCACTCGTTAGCGTTGTGCAAAAAGAATTGGTAGCCATTATGGGCGATCCAACGGCCGGCAAACTGAATCTAGCGGCTCAACCACCAGCCATTATTTTGATGGCTGGCCTTCAAGGTGCTGGTAAAACAACCTCAGTTGGAAAATTAGCCAAGTGGCTAAAAGAAACACAAAAGAAAAAGGTGTTAACAGTTTCTTGCGACGTTTATCGTCCCGCTGCTATTGCGCAGTTAAAAACAGTTACAGAACAGGCTGGCGCTGATTTCTTTCCAAGTACCGAAACAGAAAAGCCGAGTGATATCGCAAGAAACGCCCTTGATTGGGCAAAACGCCACTACCACGATGTCTTAATAGTCGATACAGCAGGTCGTTTAGGTATCGATGAAGCTATGATGCAAGAGATCAGTGCGCTACATCAATTGCTAAATCCAGTAGAAACGCTTTTTGTAGTTGATGCCATGCTCGGTCAAGATGCTGTTAATACTGCCAAAGCTTTCAATGAGACATTGCCGCTAACCGGTGTCATTCTCACAAAACTAGACGGTGATGCTAGAGGTGGTGCAGCGCTCTCCGTTCGCCAGATTACAGGCGTCCCCATTAAATTTGCAGGCGTCGCTGAAAAACTAGATGGCTTAGAGCCCTTCGATGCAGAACGTATGGTCAGCCGCATCTTGGGCATGGGTGACATTCTTGCGCTTGTTGAACAAGCTCAAAAAACTGTCGATATTGAACAAGCCCAAAAATTAGCAGAGAAAGTTAAAAAAGGGGGCTTTGACCTGAATGACTTCCGTATGCAAATTACACAGATGCGTCAAATGGGTGGCATGAGTTCTTTGCTCGATAAATTACCTGCTCAATTAGCGCAAGCTGCTGCCAAAACAGATGTAAATGTTGCGGATAAACAGGTTCGCCGAACGCAAGGGATTATTGATAGCATGACGCCCCAAGAACGCTTAAAACCAGAATTACTGAAAGCCAGTCGTAAACGTCGTATTGCTGCTGGTGCTGGTGTTCAAGTTCAAGAAGTCAACCGCGTATTAGCTCAATTTGAACAAATGCAAACCATGATGAAACAATTTAGAGGCGGCAAAATGTCACGCATGCTCACAGGTATGGCAGCCAAAGGCATGGGCAAGATGCTTAAGCGCTAATCTATTGTTTGATTCAAAAAAAGCCAGTCAATTTTCACACTGACTGGCTTTTTATTTGCTTCTTATTTCATGCTTTATGAATGTTGCAACTTAGCCTTCACGTCAGTAATGACCTTTGCAGCCATCTCTGCAACAGGAACAACAGTTGCCTGCGTATCGGTCCGAGCTTGAAACTCAAGATTCCCCTCTTTTAGGCCACGATCTCCGATCACCACACGATAAGGCACGCCAATTAATTCCCAATCAGCAAACATCGCGCCTGGGCGCTCGCCACGATCATCCAATATCACTTCAATACCCGCCGCTTGAAGTTCGGCATGCAAACGATCGGAGGTTTCTCGAACAAGTTCAGAACGGTCGTAACCCATTGGGCAAATCACCACTTGGAATGGCGCAATTGAAACAGGCCAAACAATACCGCGATCATCAAAACACTGCTCGATAGCCGCACCTAAAACACGTGTGACACCCACACCATAACAACCCATCACCATCGGTTGAGACTGCCCCTTTTCATCCAAATAAACGCAGTTCATGGCTTCTGAATAACGCGTGCCTAATTGGAAAATATGGCCCACCTCAATGCCGCGACAAATTTCTAAGACACCCTTGCCATCAGGTGACACATCACCTTCAATCACATTACGAATGTCTGCAATCAGTGGCTCAGGCAAATCACGGCCCCAATTCACCCCACTCAAATGAAATCCTTCTTTATTCGCGCCACAAATAAAATCACTCATATTGGCAACTGTACGATCAGCAACCACTGTCAAAGGTTTCTTTGTTTTAACAGGCCCCAAATAGCCAGGCGGCGTACCAAAATACTCCACAATTTCTGCTTCACTAGCAAAGCGGAAGTCTGTTAATCCAGGAACTTTGCTAGCCTTTACTTCATTTAACTCATGATCTCCACGCACTAACAATAAGAATACGTTAGCGCCAGCAGCATGATCAACGGCTAGAACAATCGATTTAACTGTTCTATCTAATGGCAAATTCAGAAGTTGCGCCACTTCTTCGCATTTATTTTTCCCTGGCGTAGCAACTTCTACTAAAGATTCTTTTGCTGGTGCACGAGCAGCAATTAATGACATTGCTTCGGCTGTCTCGATATTGGCCGCATAGTCAGATGTTGGGCAATAAGCAATCGCATCCTCACCTGTATCCGCAATCACATGAAACTCTTGACTGCCAGTGCCGCCAATTGCGCCATTATCAGCAGCTACCGCTCTAAACTTCAAACCAAGTCTTGTGAAAATTCTGTTGTAAGCATCAAACATCTTGGCATAAGACTGTTTCATCCCCTCCACATCCCTATCAAAAGAGTATGCATCCTTCATACTGAACTCCCGACCACGCATGATGCCAAAACGAGGACGGCGCTCATCACGAAATTTAGTCTGAATCTGATAGAAATTCACAGGTAATTGTTTGTAACTCTTAATCTCATGACGGGCAATATCAGTCACAACCTCTTCTGAAGTTGGTTGTATTAGGAAATCTCTGTCATGACGATCTTTAATACGTAACAACTCAGGCCCCATTTTTTCCCAACGCCCAGTTTCTTGCCATAATTCTGCTGGCTGAATCACTGGCATTAGCAACTCGACTGCACCAGCACGATTCATTTCTTCACGAATAATATGTTCAACTTTTCGAATAACTTTTAAGCCCATAGGCAAATAGTTATAAATACCTGCGCCTAATTTACGGATCATCCCAGCTCTCATCATGAGCTTATGGGAAACAATTTCGGCGTCTGCAGGAGCGTCTTTAAGGGTACTAATAAAAAACTGAGATGCTTTCATATTTATCTTTATAAAAAATGGAGGGTCTAAAGCTATAATCAATTCATTGATTTTAAAGGATTAAGAGATTAAGGCACGAATATGCTCGACAGAGAAGGGTACAGACCCAACGTCGGCATCGTTCTCCTCAATCAGCGCAACGAAGTTTTTTGGGGAAAACGTGTTGGCCAACACTCGTGGCAGTTCCCGCAGGGTGGCATACAACATGGAGAAACTCCAGAACAAGCGATGTATCGCGAGTTGCATGAGGAGGTCGGTCTAGAGCCGCAACACGTCCAAATTATTGGGCGAACTCGTGAATGGCTGCGTTATGACGTGCCAGCGGAATTCTTTCGCCGTGGAAATGCAGCTAGGGCCAATAATGGCAAGCCAGCGCGCAATACATACCGTGGACAAAAGCAAATTTGGTTCTTATTACGGATGGTCGGTCGAGACAGTGATATCTCTCTGAGAGCCACCAATCACCCAGAGTTTGATGGCTGGCGATGGAGTCCATACTGGATTCCTCTTGATGTCGTGATTGACTTTAAACGTGAAGTTTACGAATTGGCACTTTCAGAATTAGCTCGTTTCTTATCAAAAGGGCCAAGACTAATGATGATGCCGTGGGGATCAGCATTAGATTTCCCTAAACCCTATTACAAAGACTCAAAAAAAGATTCTTCTGAGGATAATTCTTGAAACTGCTGCATAGCCTCCTAAAAATAAGTGCCTACTCTCTATTTGCTGCCAGCTTATTGGCTCAGGCTCAATATAGAACGCTTGATCCGGCAGATGAAAATGACCCACATGCTCCACGCACATGGATGGAGGCAACTGCCAAAATGCCTGAAGGACTACCTTCTTCAGAGCTAAAGCCGTTTTTTGTATCTAAGAATACGCCCCTCTCATTTGCAATTGACGCTCAATCATTAAGCATCGGTAAAGATGATGTAATTCGCTATGTTTTAGTGATTACGAGCCCAACTGGAGCTAAACAAGTGAACTATGAAGGTCTTCGCTGTGAAACCTACGAATGGCGCTTATATGCCACTCTTCAAGGTGAAGGTCATTGGGTTAAAACACCCAATAGTCGTTGGCAAGCAATCAAAGGTAGTACTTATAACCGCTACCACTCGGCATTAGCTCAAGATGCTTTTTGTGAAAATGGCATTGCTCGCAAAAATATCCCAGAAATTTTGAGACTACTCCAACCTTAAGAAGAACCGAATCGTTAAAGTCACTCCAATTTCAGCGATGGCTTTATTTTTTAGCTATTAATTGCGAGCCAATCAATTCGCCGTTAGCTAAACGAACCAATACTTGACTCTCCAAGCCTGAAGCGATGACTGTATTAGCGCCACTTTTTGCTGCAAGCTTTGCGGCTAGAACTTTTGTGAGCATGCCACCCTTACCTAAACTACTGCCAGCCCCGCCGGCCATTGCTTCTAGCTGAGTATCTCCAGCCAATGCTTCTTGAATTAATTGAGCATCGGCATCTTTACGTGGATCAGCACTGTATAACCCACCCTGATCCGTCAAAATGACTAAAGCATCGGCTTCAATCAAATTAGTTACTAAGGCACCTAAAGTATCGTTATCGCCAAATTTAATTTCATCCGTAACGACAGTGTCATTCTCATTAATGATAGGAACCACTCCCATCTTAAGGAGCGTCAATAATGTCATACGCGCATTTTGATAGCGTTGTTCGTCAGCCAAATCAGCATTTGTTAAAAGTACTTGAGCTGTACGAATATCGTGTTTAGCAAAACATGTTTCATAAACTTGCACCAACCCCATTTGACCTACAGCAGCGGCAGCTTGAAGTTCATGAATATCAGTAGGTCGTTGAGACCAACCCAAACGTTGCATACCTTCTGCAATAGCACCTGAGCTCACCATCACCACCTGTTTACCCATACTGCGAAGTTCAGCCATTTGCGCAGCCCAACGACCAATGGCTTCATGATCAAGACCCTGACCATTATTAGTCACCAATGTTGATCCAACTTTTACCACGATGCAATTTGCATCTTGTATCGCTTTGACCACCGACTCACTCCCTTATAACGAGCAGATTAGTTAGTATGTTAATCGTTAGCGTTTTCTTGATCATCACCCTGAAAACGCACATCTGCATCATGCTCTTCTTGATCATCACGCGCTTTACGTTTAGCGTCTAAATCTGTCTGAATCGCATAACAAAGCTGCTGACAACCTTCACCAGTTAATGCAGAAATCTCAAATACAGGCCCCTTCCAACCATAGGCCTTAATAAAATCTTTAATGCGCTTAGCACGCTCCTCTTCAGGAATCATGTCTACTTTGTTTAAGACTAACCAACGCGGCTTGTCATACAAAGACTCATCGTATTTTTTTAATTCATTAACAATTGCTTTTGCTTCAGCAACAATATCAATACTCTCATCAAACGGAGCCATATCAACCAAATGCAACAATAAGTTGGTACGTTGCAAATGGCGTAAAAAACGATGCCCTAAACCAGCCCCCTCAGCGGCACCTTCAATTAAGCCCGGGATGTCAGCAATCACAAAACTACGTTCCTGGCCAACGCGAACGACACCCAAATTAGGATGTAACGTTGTGAACGGATAGTCCGCAATTTTTGGACGCGCATTAGATACAGCTGTAATCAATGTAGATTTACCAGCATTAGGCATACCCAACAAACCAACATCTGCCAACACCTTTAACTCTAAGCGAAGTTTGTGTTCTTCACCAGGCAATCCACTTGTCTTTTGCCGTGGCGCACGATTGGTACTACTCTTGAAATGTAAATTACCCCAACCACCAGCGCCGCCTTTAGCTAAACAAAGACGCTGTCCATGAAAAGTTAAATCTGCGATGACTTCATTGGTATCCATATCATGAATAATTGTTCCCACAGGCATACGCAACTCAATATCTTGCCCTGCTTTTCCGTAACAATCCGCTCCACGACCTGGCTCACCATTTTGTGCCAAATGTTTTTTTGCAAATCGATAATCCACTAAGGTGTTGATATTGCGATCAGCGATGGCATAAACACTACCGCCTTTGCCACCGTCACCACCATCAGGACCACCAAATTCAATAAATTTTTCGCGACGCATAGACGCACTACCAGAACCACCATGGCCGGCAACTACTTCAATACGGGCTTCGTCGATAAATTTCATAAATTCCAATAAAAAAAGGCCTCGCTATTTGGCGAGGCCTTGTTCTGAGTGTTGAGTTTTACTTCGCTATCTCAGTAAGGCTAATTAAGCGCGCGGCAGCACAGACACGAATGCCTTCTTAGCTGCACCTTTAACGCCAAATTCAACATGACCATCTACCAATGCGAACAATGTGTGGTCTTTGCCACAACCAACGTTCACACCTGGGTGAACGCGTGTACCGCGTTGACGAACAATAATGCCGCCTGCATTGATGGCTTGACCGCCATAAACCTTAACGCCTAAGCGTTTTGACTCTGAATCGCGGCCGTTACGTGTGGAACCGCCGCCTTTTTTCTGTGCCATTTTCTACTCCGCCTCTGCCTATTAGGCCTTAATGGAATTAATCAAAATCTCAGTAAAGTTCTGACGATGACCTTGACGCTTTTGGTAATGCTTACGTCTGCGCATCTTAAAAATCTTTACTTTGTCGTGACGACCCTGAGAAATAACAGTGGCTTTAACAGCTGCACCACTTACCAATGGCTCACCAAACTTCAATGATTCACCAACGCCTACGGCGAGAACTTGGTCAAGAGTGATTTCGCTGCCTACATCCGCTGGTATCTGTTCTATTTTCAATTTTTCGCCAGCAGCAACTTTATATTGTTTGCCACCGGTTTTTATGACCGCGTACATATTGAAATCTTTCTATCTAATAACTATTCGACCCCATGTCGAATAGAGCCTTAGATTATAGCTCTAGCTTAATTTCTAGTCAAAAAGTAGAATTGAAAAGGAATTAGTGGAGTTTATGTTATTTTTTATAACAAAATCTATGTAATTCAATGAGTTAAACTATAGACATCTTAATAACAGCACCCTCTAAAAAGTTAATGAGCACTAACTTAAAAACAATTCTTAGCCCAATTTCAGCAGATATGCAGTCCCTCAACGAGGTGATTCGAGATCGCTTAAGCTCAGAAGTAGCACTCATTAACCAAATTTCAGGGTACATCATTGAAGCTGGTGGCAAACGTATCCGCCCAGCACTACTTTTATTGACCGCTCAAGCAATCGCCAACGGCAAGCCCCTTGCGCACCACTTGGAAATGGCTGCTGTGGTTGAATTTATTCACACAGCCACCCTATTACACGACGACGTTGTGGATGAATCAGATTTAAGACGTGGTCGCGCCACAGCCAATGCTGCATTTGGTAATGCCGCCAGTGTTTTGGTCGGAGACTTTTTATACTCACGTGCATTCCAAATGATGGTGGCACCTAATGAGCTCAAGATTATGCAAATCTTGGCAGACGCTACGAATACCATCGCCGAAGGTGAAGTTCTGCAACTCATGAACATGCACGATCCAGATGTCAACGAAGAACGTTATTTACAAGTTATTCACTACAAAACAGGAAAACTGTTTGAAGCTTCTTCAGCGTTAGGTGCCCTACTAGCTAAATCAACCGCGGAGCAATATGCTGCAGCGGAGGCATATGGTCGCCATATTGGCACAGCCTTTCAATTAATTGATGACATCTTAGATTACACCGCTGATGCCGCACAAATGGGTAAGAATGCAGGGGATGATCTTAGAGAAGGCAAACCAACCTTGCCTCTTATTTATTTGCTCGATCATGGTACAGAAACACAGAAAAAATTAATCCGTGGTGCGATTGAACAGGCAGAAGAATTACCAGAAGATCTATTTCAGCAGGTGTATCAAGCCATCATGGAATCAGATGCATTGGCTTACACCCAGGCCGCCGCTGAACGTGAAGCTCGTCTAGCTCAAGAAGCACTCAAATGTTTCCCCATGAATGAAGCAACTCAAAGCCTGTTAGATCTTTGTGATTATTCATTAAAACGTTCCACTTAATACGCTGCCAAAAATAAGGCTTTTATAAGTCATGTCACGATGCATCAGAAACATCTGACACATGAATCTGAATTTTCTTTGTTAATTACAGCCCTGGGACGACATACAAACCTTCGCGGGTTTGCTATAGTGCTTCTCATGTTCTTAGCTTTTGAAAGCACTCATGGATTCGTGGCTTAATGATTGGCCCTGGTGGGCCCAATTTGCGCTCGTTTTAATTCTTTTAGCGGTATCCGCTTTTTTCTCCATCACTGAAACTAGCATGATGGCTGCTAATCGCCACAGAATCCGTCATTTAGCTAACCGAGGCCATCGCGGAGCTAAACACACCCAAGAATTACTCGGGAAAACAGAATCATTGCTGTCAGTTATTCTCATTGGCAACAACCTAGTCAATACCATTGTTCCAGTTTTATTGACAGGGATTGCCTTACATGCATTTGGAAATAATGCTTCCGTCCTATCGATCAGCACGGGTATTGCTGCGGTACTCATCATTATTTTTTGTGAAATCACACCTAAGGTCATAGGGGCTACTTATCCAGAGCGTATTTCGATTGTCACAAGCTGGATTATTCGCCCTCTAATCGTCATTCTTAAACCGGTCACATGGTTGATCAATTTATTTGTCACCCTGTTATTAAAACTATTTCGCATTAATACATCTGCCAATAAAAATACTCAAATGAGTGCTGAAGAACTACGCTCAGTCGTTTTGGAGTCAACCCATTTCATCCCGAATAAACACCGCAGCATTTTGGTGAATTTATTTAATCTAGAAAATATTCAAGTCGATGACGTGATGACACCACGTTCACGTATGGAAGTTTTAGATTTATCTAGACCCATCGAGGAAGTTATTCATCAACTTGAGACTTGTTATCACAATAAACTGCCCGTTTGCGAAGAAGATAACGATAAAGTCATCGGCATCCTTGCCGTACGCAAAGCACTGAGCTTATTAGGTGATGAAGAATTAACGCACGCCAACTTCAAAGATCTATTGAGTGAACCTTATTTCATTCCAAGCGGTACCGCCGTACTACAGCAACTTCAATATTTCCAAGAAAACCAAGAACGTGTTGGGCTTGTGGTTGATGAATATGGCATTGTTAAAGGCTTGGTGACGATTGAAGATATTCTTGAAGAATTAATTGGCGAATTCACAACCTCGCTACCCGATTTAGCCACCAAGACAAAATGGTCTCATGAAGGCGTTTATTTAGCAGATGGTTCGGCAAGTTTACGTGACCTCAATCGCACACTAGGACTCAATTTATCTTTAGATGGGCCAAAAACTTTAAATGGCCTACTGCTTGAAACTCTAGAAGATATTCCTGAAAACAATGTGAGCGTGAAAATTGGTCAAGTTGTGATGGAAATTATTCAAGTAGATGAACAAACCATCAAAACCGTTCGTATATATAAACCGAATGCGTGAAGATGATGAAATCATTCAATTCTGGCAAAACATTATCGAAACCGCTGTTGCATCCAATGCTAGTGATATTCATATTGAACCAGACCAAGGCGTCAGCTCGATTCGTCTGAGGGTAGATGGTCATTTAAGCCATTTAAGCAGGTCCCCTGCTCTTTGGCACGAGCGCATTGCCACAAGAATAAAAATCTTAGCGCGATTAGATATTTCAGAAAAACGTTTACCTCAAGATGGACAAATGTTGGCTAATTTATTGGTCAACTCTCAGCAGACGTCAGTGAATTGTAGGGTTTCAACGTTGCCCACATTGAACGGTGAAAAAATTGTGGTGCGCCTATTAAATAAAAATAACGGGGACTTGGATTTAGAGAAAGTGGGACTGCACAAGCATCAGTCACTAACTCTTAGGCAGGCTCTTGATCAACCTCAGGGATTTATCTTGGTGACAGGACCCACAGGTAGCGGTAAAACACAAACACTCTACAGTTGCCTACAGTATCTCGCTCATCATGATTACAACATCAGCAGCATTGAAGATCCCGTAGAGATTTACTTAGCTGGCATTAATCAAATTCAAGTCAATGAAAAATCTGGCTTAAGCTTTAACTTAGCTTTGCGAGCGCTGATGAGACAAGATCCCGATGTCATTATGCTTGGAGAAATCCGCGATCTTGTGACTGCCCAAACAGCTTTTCAAGCTGCAGAAACTGGTCACCTGGTATTAGCCACTCTCCATGCGAACGATGCGCCTAGTGCCTTGTGGCGCTTACGCCAACTAGGCATTCAATCTGATACGTTGGCGAATAACCTTCAATGCATTACTGCCCAAAGATTAATTAGACTATCGTGCCTTCTATGCTCACCTAATGATTTGGCGAATCAACCCGCAGTTCACGCACGTGAGTCCTGCCCAAACTGCCGAGGCTCAGGATTCAAAAATAGGGTAGGCGTACATCAAGTCATGCCTATTTCTAACGAAATGCGCTTACTCATTGAACAAGACTCACCACTAAGCATCATCAACCATCAGTGCCAATTAGAACGTATTCAAACCATGAGCGATAGCGCTAAGCAACTGATAGATCTTGGGTTGACAACATCTTCTGAAGTAAAAAAGCATTTAGGCTAATGAATAGGTATGACTGATCAACAACAACTCGATTTCACTAAAAAATTATTCACACTTCTGAAATCAGGCCTGCCATTATTAGATGCCATCAAACTTATTGGTGCTAAAACAATGGAGTATCAGTTAAGTGCGGGAGAAAATTTATCTAGCATTTTAGATAAACAAGGATTTCATCCATTTTGCATAGGTCTCATCCGCTCAGGAGAAGCTACAGGAAATTTCTCAGGTAGCCTTGAATCTATTCATCTCTACCTTGATAAAAAAATTAAGCTTAAGAAGAAGCTTAAGAAATCACTGACCTATCCCAGCATCGTAGGCATCACAGCATGCCTTGTTTTATTTATCATTTTTGAATGGGTCGTTCCTACATTTGAGCAAATGTTTTCCAACTTGCATGCCAACCTACCTTGGCCCACCCTATTACTCATTCAATATTCAAAATGGTTTCAAGCTTATTTTTTATATGTTTGCGGTGGTCTCGGGAGCTTTATTTTTCTGATACTTTTCTATTGGCAACGTTCGGCCAATTTTCAGAAAAAATTCGACTACCTCATGATGAAACTTCCACTGTGGGGAAAAATAAGAGTTGCCGCATTGATCAGTCAATGGGCAAAAAGCATTGCCACCCTAACAGAGCACGGTATCCCCATCTTAGATGCATTAAAAGAAACTGCTTTGAACTCCAATGATTGGGTGATTGTAAGATTTTCTGCAGAACTAAAAACACATCTGTCACAAGGTTGGTCACTATCAGAATCTATTGCTATGACGACCCATGGAGCGACCCTGATCAAACCAGAACACCTACAACTGATTCGCATAGGAGAATCTACCGGAGATTTAAGCTATATTTTAGATATGATAGCTACCCAAGAAGAAGAGCAACTAGATCAATTGATTGATCTGCTTTCTCAATCCATGGAACCTGTTCTAATGATCTTTATGGGCTTAATCGTCGGCACTCTGATCGTTGCGCTGTATTTACCTATCTTTGAAATGGGGCAAATCCTTTGACCCAGCACTTATCGATTGCTCTAGTTGTTATCACACTCCTTGTCTTATCTTGGATTGACTATAAAACTTTTAGGCTACCAGACCTCATCACATTTCCATTAATGGCCTTCGGCTTCATTGGAAATACTTTAGGGCTCTTGAATTGGGCCACTTGGGACTCATCAATCTTAGGCATCATTGCTGGGTGGGGATCTTTATATACACTTAATGCTCTCTATAAAAAATTAAAGGGTATTAACGGTGTTGGCATGGGAGATGCCAAATTACTTGGCGGGCTTGGCGCTGTACTTGGATGGCAAGCATTGCCTTATATTATTCTGATAGCATCACTTTCAGGCTTATTAGGTGGTTATTTATTATTAAAAATACAACATAAGGATCTGAGCCAAGCCATTCCTTTTGGTCCCTTTATCTCACTTGGTGGCATCATCACGCTGTTATGGACGATTTAAATACATCTCCCAATCAATTCCCGGCTGAGCTGATCAAAATTGGCTTAACCGGAGGTATTGGTAGCGGGAAAAGTGCTGTTGCAAAAATACTGGAAGAACAAGGCGCTGTCATTATTGATACAGATGCTATTGCTCATCAGATCACCGGGCCCAATGGGCTAGCGATGACAGCTATTCATGCTTATTTTGGTCAGGATTTCATTAATCCTGACAATTCCTTAAATAGAACCAAGATGAGAGAGTTAGTCTTCAATGATGATCAAGCCAAATTAGCACTAGAAGGAATAACTCATCCTTTAATTGCCCAGGAAACTTATCGACTTGCCGTTGAAGCCGCATCACACAAGCCACCGTATATCGTTTTTATGGTTCCCCTCCTTATTGAGTCAGGGCAGTGGCTTCATCAAACCCCCTCAAAAATTGATTATTTAGTCGTCGTTGACTGCCCCGAAGAAGCACAAATTAAAAGGGTTCAATTAAGAAACGGGCTAAGCCCTGAGATCATCCAAAAAATTATGCAAAAACAGGCCTCGCGAGATCAGCGGCTTAAAAATGCAGATGCAGTCATCACAAATGATGGCGATTTTGCCCATCTTGAGACTCAAACAAAATTACTACATCAACGAATTTTGGCTGATTTAACAAGAAATTAGTCACTTTTCCTGTGTTTCAGTCTAGAATCACGGAGATATGGTTATCTACGAATACCCCTTTAATGAACTGGTTCGAAGCTTGCTTCGACTAGAGTATTTGTTTGAGAGGTTTCACTACTACGTAGAAAAAGATGATGCTAGAGACATGCATCCAGCAATTCCCCTCATATTTGATCTAGGCGAAATTACCGCGAGAGCTGATTTGAAATCGAGCTTGATGAAAGAGTTAGATCGCCAGAAATCTGGTCTTGAAGGTTTAAAAAACCAAGCAGGCATTAATCAAAATTTATTAGATTCAACGCTTCATGAAATGAATAGCATTTGGCAAAAAATCAATCAAACGATGGGTAAGCCTAATGCACTGATTACCGATAGTGAATGGTTAAACACTATTCGCACACGATTAAATGTTCCAGGTGGAACGAGCCCTGTTGATTTGCCATCTTATTATTCTTGGCAATTTATTCCTGCAGAGCAGCGTCGAGCTATTTTGAAAAGTTATATTGCGCCGTTAGAACCATGGAATGATGCATGCAAGATGTTCTTGAGATTATTGCGTGAGTCAGGGCAAGCAGTAAAAACCATGGCGCCCCAAGGCACTTTTCAACAAACCATGTCTGGTAAGACTTACCAACTCATGCGTGTTTATATTGAAGACCCGACCATCGTTCCAGAAATCAGCGCTAACAAATATATGTTGTGGGCACGCTTCATGGAGTGTGATGGCCTAAGTAAGCCACGCCCCATTACAAAAGATTTTGAATTTCACATGTTCTTGTGCAACTTCTAAACTTACTGTTATCTCAAATAATTTCTTGTAGTTTTTTAAGAATTGGCAAAGTTGCAGGCAGAATCGGCTGCAATGAAAAATGATCAACATCGGATAACTTTAAAGAATCCAGCCAAGCTAGTGATTGATTCTCCAATCCTCTAGGCTCTCCACTCCACTGCCTAACTAGACAAACATGTAGTCGCACATAAGCATGAGGGTAATCATGCTCGATAGTCATAAACTCCTCTGCATCATGAATAGCTACATCAATCTCTTCAACAAGTTCTCGATGTAATGCTTGAAATAAAGTTTCACCCTGCTCAATCTTGCCACCGGGAAACTCCCAATAACCAGCAAATGGTTTACCGTCTGGGCGCTGCCCCAACAACACAGAACCATTTTTCTCAATTAACACGCCAACAGCCACTTCAACAATAGGGCGACCAGTAGTTGTCATCGTCATTGAATTAGTTAATGTCACTGATTGCGATGCCAAATATCTGCGGGTTAAAGATGCTGTCCAGCCCAGTGACGTGCAAACTGCCATGCAATACGCCCAGAGCGAGAGCCTCTTTCTAAAGCCCAAATTAATGCTTCGCCCCGAGAGCCCTTAATTTGTTCGGCATTCAGCCCTAAATGACTTAGCCAATGATTCACCATATCGAGATACTCATCTTGTTTAGGCGGATAAAAAGATATCCACAAACCAAAACGCTCAGATAAAGAAATTTTCTCCTCGACCACTTCACCTGGATGTAACTCTCCATCAGAAGTATGCTGATATGACTCATTGTCTTTCATATACTCAGGCAATAAGTGTCGACGATTAGAAGTTGCATAAATCAAAATATTTTCTACTTGAGCCGCCACAGAACCATCAAGCGCTGATTTCAATGATTTATACCCAGACTCACCTTCTTCAAAAGATAAGTCATCACAGAAAATAATAAATTTCTCAGCGCGACCTGCCAATAAATCTGCCAAATCTCCCAAGTCGGTTAAATGCTCTTTATCTACCTCAACCAATCTCAAGCCTTTGGCTGAAAACTCATTAAGAGCCGCTTTAATCAGAGATGATTTACCTGTACCTCTGGCACCTGTTAATAAAACATTATTCGCAGGCTTACCTTCCACAAAATGTTGGGTATTTGAAAAGATTAAATCTTTTTGACGATCAATATGTTGTAAATCAGAAAAATGAATCGACGACGTGTGTTTAACTGCCTGTAAATAACCTAACTTTCCGAATAAGGTATCTTTACGACGCCAGCGAAACGCCACAGCAGTTTTCCAATCATCTTCTGTTAATGATTGAGGCATCCAACCATCTAACTTTGCCAATAGCTGATCTAAACGGCTCAAGGTGTCTGACATCAAAATTCCTTAATTGTAATTTTTTAAATTAAGAACGGTAGTCTGCATTGATAGAAACATATTCGTGAGATAGATCACAAGTCCAAATTGTTTGACTTGCCTCACCACGGCCTAATTGCGCACGCACCACAATCTCAGACTTTTTCATAACAGCCTGGCCATCCTCTTCTTTGTAATCAGGATGGCGACCGCCATTTTTAGCGACCCACACATCATCTAACCACAATTGAACTTGGCTAACATCTAAGTCTGTAATACCCGCATAACCAATCGCCGCCAAAATACGTCCCAAATTAGGGTCGCTAGCGAAAAAGGCCGTTTTCACCAATGGTGAATGCGCAATAGCCTCAGCAACTTGCTTGCACTCTTCGCGAGTCTTACCACCTTCAATTTGAATCGTAATAAATTTTGTTGCCCCCTCGCCGTCACGCACAATCATTTGCGCTAATCTTTGGCTCAACTGAACTAAAGCTTGACGGAAAGTTTCATATTTCTCACCAGACACAGGAATCTCAACGCCACTAGATCCTGTTGCCATCACAATAAATGAATCATTGGTTGATGTATCACCATCAATTGTGATGGCATTAAAAGACACATCAGCGGCTTCTGTCGTTAGTGCTTGTAGCAATTCTTGGGGAACTTTTGCATCGGTTGCCACATAACCTAACATGGTTGCCATATTAGGATGAATCATGCCCGCACCTTTACTTATACCGGTTAAGGTAATAGCTTTTCCATCTATCATGATTTTTATAGATGCCGCTTTAGGCTGCGTATCAGTAGTCATAATAGATTCAGCTGCATTCAACCAATTATCAGCCTCCAAATTCTGAATCGCTGCTGGTAATGCAGCAACCAACTTATCTACCGGCAATGGCTCAAGAATGACACCTGTCGAAAATGGTAGTACTTGCTCACGCTTTAATCCCATTAACTGCGCTAACTCATCGCATGTTTTAATCGCATGTTGATAACCTGACTCACCCGTACCAGCATTTGCATTACCAGTGTTAACAACCAATGCGCGAATTGGTAAACCAGCCTTTAAGTGTTCCCGACAAATAAGAACTGGCGCTGCACAAAAACGATTTTTGGTAAATACGCCAGCAACACTAGAGCCCTCTGCCAACTCCAACACCAAGACATCTTTACGGTTTGCTTTGCGAATACCTGCATGAGCATGTCCCAAACGTAGACCTGCAACAGGCTTTAGTTCAGCAGCGATAGGTAACGGTAGATTAACTGGCATATTTGGTAATTTTTTTAAATGTATTAATTCGTATTAACTTAATTGACCATGACATTGCTTATATTTTTTACCGCTGCCGCAAGGACATGGATCATTTCGACCCACTTTGACACCAGCCTGCATAGGCTGAGCCTTATTTTCTTGCGCTTCAGTTTGTTCCTCAGCTTCACCAGCATGTTGGTATTGAACATCCTTTAAATCAGCCAAATCATCTTGCAATGACTCAGAGGCTTGCTCTAACTCCTCTGCACTCTGAATCTTCACAGTTGTAATCGTGCGTGTTACATCTAACTTAACCGCATCCAATAAACGTGCAAATAACTCAAAAGCCTCTCGACGATATTCTTGCTTAGGATCTTTTTGCGCATAACCACGCAAATGAATACCTTGGCGTAAATGATCAAGCGCTGCCAAATGCTCGCGCCAATGGGTATCCAAACTATACAAAGTAACAGAACGTTCAAAGTTGGCAAATGACTCTCGCCCCACCTGATCTACTTTGGACTGATATGTTCCATGCGCAGCTGACAATACTTTAGCCAACAGATCATCGGTCTCAATAGAATCAACGGCATCAATCAATGCCTGAATATTGATATCTAAACCCCATTCACCGCTCAAAGCTTGCTGCAAACCAGAGACATTCCATTGCTCAACAACTGATTCAGAAGGGATATAGTCGAAGAACAAATCTGTAAATAAAGATTCACGCAAATTAGCAATTAAATCGCCAATATCTTTACTTTCTAAAATCTCATTACGTAAACGATAAACCTCTTTACGCTGATCATTGGCGACGTCATCGTATTGCAATAATTGTTTACGAATATCAAAGTTACGAGCTTCGACCTTACGTTGAGCTGATTCAATAGAGCGGGTCACCATACCTGCTTCAATTGGCTCACCTTCAGGCATACGCAGGCGATCCATAATGGCCTTTAAACGCTCACCCGCAAAAATACGCAACAGCGAATCATCTAAAGACAAATAGAAGCGTGATGAGCCTGGGTCACCTTGGCGCCCCGCACGACCACGCAACTGATTATCCACACGACGGCTTTCATGGCGTTCAGTGCCAATGATATGTAAACCACCTGCAGCAACCACATGATCATGCAAGCTTTGCCACTCATCATGTAATACCTGAATGCGTGACTGCTTATCTGCTTTTGCAACCGTCTCATCAGCCTCGATAATCGCTGCCTGCTTTTCAACATTTCCCCCCAAAACGATATCAGTACCACGGCCGGCCATATTTGTAGCAATGGTGATCATTTTGGGACGACCCGCTTGAGCAACAATTTCTGCCTCTCTTGCGTGTTGCTTAGCATTTAAGACCTGGTGGGGAAGAGATGCTTTATCTAAAAGCGCAGAAATTAATTCTGAGTTCTCAATAGATGTTGTACCAACCAAGACTGGCTGACCACGCTCATAACAAGCCTTGATATCTTTCACGACAGCGTTATAACGCTCCATGGAAGTCTTATAAATCTGGTCTTGCTTATCTATACGTGCATTAAGTCTGTTTGGAGGAATAATGACCGTCTCTAAACCATAAATCTCCTGGAACTCATATGCTTCTGTATCAGCCGTACCAGTCATACCACCTAACTTACCGTACATACGGAAGTAATTCTGGAAAGTGATGGTTGCTAAAGTTTGATTCTCATGCTGTATCGCCACACCTTCTTTAGCTTCTACTGCTTGATGCAATCCATCTGACCAGCGCCGACCCTGCATTAAACGACCGGTAAACTCATCAACAATGATCACTTCGCCATTTTGTACAACATAGTGCTGATCTTTGTTAAATAAAGTGTGCGCTTTCAATGCAGCATAAACATGGTGCATTAACGTAATATTTTGTGGGGCGTATAACGAATCGCCTTCTTTAATTAAACCTAATTTAACTAAAGCAGCTTCTGCTTTCTCATGACCACTCTCCGTTAAGAATACTTGGTGAGATTTTTCATCAACCAAATAATCACCTGGAGTAATAACGCCTGTGCCATCCGCCTTTTCTTCACCTATCTGACGTGTGAGATATTCAGGCAATGCATTCATCGTCAAATACACCTCTGTATGATCTTCTGCCTGACCAGAGATAATTAACGGTGTGCGCGCCTCATCAATCAAGATCGAGTCAACTTCGTCAACAATCGCATAAGCTAGGCTACGCTGAACACGTTGACCTAAATCTTGCACCATATTGTCACGAAGGTAATCAAAGCCAAATTCGTTATTAGTACCGTAAGTAATGTCAGATGCATAGGCTGCCTGTTTGGCCTGATGATCCATCTGAGATAAATTAATGCCCACTGATAACCCCAAGAAGTTATACAGCTTAGCCATCCATTCAGCATCACGCTTTGCCAGATAGTCGTTAACAGTCACGACATGCACGCCATGGCCTGTTAATGCATTTAGGTAGACAGGGAGGGTTGCAGTAAGGGTTTTACCCTCGCCGGTTCGCATTTCTGCAATCTTGCCCTCATGAAGGGCAATACCACCTATCATCTGAACATCGAAGTGGCGCATCTGCATAACGCGCTTACTAGCCTCTCGAACAACGGCGAAGGCTTCAGGCAAAATATCGCCTAAAGTCTGCCCAGAAGCCAGTTTTGACTTAAATTCAGCTGTTTTTGCTTGCAGAGCAACATCGTCTAAAGCGGCGACGTTCTGCTCCAAAGCATTAATCTGAGCGACAATGCGCTTATATTGTTTTAAGAGCCGATCGTTGCGGCTACCAAATATTTTCTTAAGAAGACCAGTTACCATGACTTTTGCAGGGAAATTTAAGCCTCAAAGTTTAGCACCCAGACGTGTATCTGCGAATGCTCGTCCTGCTTTAGATTGCATTGAAGAAAATACTCCCCTAAAGAATCTGTTACAAAAAGCTGAAAATAACCTCCATCTACAAAAGGCAGTTACCCTCAGCCTCAATAAGAACGGGCTTGAGAAGGCAATTCACTTAGTTACCGTAGGTAGCTTTTCTGAGTTAGATGGCCAATTAAAATTATTTGCAAGTAATGCTGCGGTTGCCACACGTTTACAACAAAAATTGCCTTCTATCCTATTTAGCATCCAAGAACAGGGGTGGCCAGTGCAAAATTTACTCATTAAACAGGCCCCTGGTGGCCTAAAAATTGATGCTACCCTACCCCCTGAAAAACCCTCAATACCCCTGGTATTAACCTCAAAAGCTCAAGAATCCTGGACTCACCTGTTAAAAACACTTGAAGCTGGCTCACCACTTCGTCAAGCAGTAGAAAAATTATTAAAAAATAAGTAAATTTGCCTATTTTTTAGGCAAATAAGGGGCGATTACCCTGCAAATAAGCTTTGGGTGCATCTTGCTCAGCAAATGTCCTCACCTCATAAGTACTAGGATCGGCAAACATCGCTCTAAGTAATGCATTATTCATCGCATGACCTGATTTCTCTGCAATATAAGCACCTACTATGGGATGACCTGCTAAATAGAGATCCCCAATGGCGTCTAAAATTTTATGGCGCACAAATTCATCGTCATAACGAAGCTCTTCATTATTTAAGATGCGGTGCTCATCCAGCACAATAGCGTTATCTAGGCTACCGCCCCGAGCCAGCCCCATCTCTCGTAATGCTTCTACTTCATGAGCAAAACCAAAAGTGCGAGCACGACCAATTTCTTTTGCATAAACACTATCAGCAAAATCGATTACATATCTCTGTCCAGTTTTATCAACAGCAGGATGTTTGAAATCGATGGTGAAATCTAGCTTATATCCATCAAAAGGTTCTAATCTAGCTAATTTTCCAGACTCTTTTACTTCAATTGGCTTTTTGATAACGATAAATTTTCTTGGTGCATTTTGCTCTTCCAAACCAGCTGACTCAATCAAAAACAGGAATGAAGCTGCACTACCATCCATGATTGGAATTTCTTCACAATCTAGTTCGATCATTAAGTTGTCAATACCCAAACCAGCACAAGCCGACAATAGATGCTCTACCGTTGATACACGCGTCTCACCATTTTGCAAAACTGTGGCCAACCTAGTGTCGGTGACACCATGAGCGTGCGCAGGTATTGCCTGTGAATCTTTTACATCAACTCGATGAAAAACAATGCCGGTATTTACAGGCGCTGGCAATAGTTGCAGCGTCACCTTACGGCCTGTGTGTAGGCCGATACCAACCGTTTTAACCGGTGCGGCAATGGTGCGCTGTTTCAACATATGCAGTGTTATTAAATTTTTCTTTATGAATATCTTTATTGTTAATCAAAGTACGGCAAGCGCAGATTCTGCATTGCTCACTTCAAATTTACCTGGGCCTTCAACAGCCAAGTGCTTGACAACACCATTTTCAACAATCATGACATATCGATCAGAACGAACACCCAAACCACGAGCAGTTAAATCAAGTTCTAAACCAAGTTTTTTTGTGAACTCACCAGAGCCATCAGCCATCATGCGAACTTTGCCGTTAACTTGCTGATCTTTTCCCCAAGCACCCATCACAAATGCATCATTAACTGATACACACCAAACCTCATCAACACCCTTTGCTTTTAGAGCATCGTAATGAGCAACATAACCTGGCACATGTTTCGCTGAACAAGTTGGAGTAAATGCTCCAGGCAAACCAAAAATAACAATTTTCTTGCCAGCGGTTTCTTTACTTACTTCGAAGGCATTAGGCCCAATAGCGCAACCTTCAGTCGCCACATCTAGAAACTCGTAAAGTGTTGCATTAGGTACTTGTTGGCCTTGAGCGATCATGTTGTCTCCATTAATAAAAATTGTAAATACGCGTTATTAGCATTGATATGCCGAAGTACCGATGGTATCGCATGCGTCGTCATTTCGCAGGAGGTGCGCCACCATCGGCATCGGTATGCCGTTGTTTATAAAGCTTTTTACCTAAATACTACGTATTTCAGTCAGCTTGCTTACGCAAAAATGCTGGGATATCGTAATAATCCGTACCTTTGTCCATCATGGCTTGAGCTTCTGGTGAACTATTGGCACCCAAACGTGGCTCAACAGATGATTCACGGTTGCTACGGAAAACTTTAGGTACGTCATACTGCGCATAATCAACAGAGCCCTTTACCGGTGCGGCTGTTGCAGAAGCCATGGCCATGCTAGCAGTTGGACTTTGTGGCGCAAAAGTACTTAAATCAGCCATGGTTGGCACAGCATCAAAAGTACCTGTTGCTTGCAACTGTGTATTACGCCAAATCACTTCTGGTTGTTTCTCTTTACGCTGACCACCATTCAAACCAGTTGCCACTACAGTAACACGCAATGCATCACCTAATGAATCATCATAAACAGTACCAAAAATAACTGTGGCATCTTCAGCCGCATAACCACGAATAGCAGCCATCACTTCACGTGTTTCTGATAATTTTAATGAACGACTTGCAGTGATATTAACCAATACACCTCGTGCACCAGATAAATCAACACCTTCTAACAATGGTGAAGCAACTGCCGCTTCAGCCGCTAAACGTGCGCGATCCATCCCAGATACAGTGGCCGTACCCATCATGGCTTTACCTTGCTCACTCATGACTGTCTTAACGTCTTCAAAGTCAACGTTAATCAAGCCTTGTTCATTAATGATTTCTGCAATACCCGCTACTGCGTTATGCAATACATCATCAGCACAAGCAAATGCTTTATCCATCTCAGCATCTTCACCCATGACTTCGAACAATTTTTCATTGAGGACAACAATCAATGAGTCAACATAGTTCTCAAGCTCATGAGCGCCGGCTTCAGCAACTTTGCCACGCTTAGCACCTTCAAAATCAAACGGCTTACTAATGACACCAACAGTTAGGATGCCCATTTCTTTTGCAACTTGAGCCACAATTGGACCAGCACCTGTACCCGTACCACCACCCATACCCGCAGTGATAAATACCATATGAGCACCTTGCAAAGAGTCTGCAATACGTGCTCTAGCTTCTTCAGCAGAAGCAGCACCTACTTCAGGCTTAGCACCAGCTCCTAAACCAGTCGCACCCAACTGAATATTTAAACCAGCTTTAGAACGTTGTAATGCACCTGCATCAGTATTCATGCAAATGAACTCAACACCTTGAACACCACGACGGATCATGTGTTGTACTGCGTTACCACCCGCACCACCAACACCCACTACTTTAATAATGGTTTTACCCGCTGGTTCAGCATCTAACATTTCAAATTCCATAAACTACCTCCTGTTAACTACGATTGACGACGACGAAAAATAAAACTAAAAACTTTTAAATCAAAAATTTCCTGTAAACCACTCGCGCATACGCGCCAGTACGTTTTGCCAAGTACTAGATTGCGCAACACGACGCCCACGCACCAATTGCGCACGACCTTCCATTAATAAACCTAACCCTGTTGAATATCTTGGGCTCTTTAAGATTTCACTTAGATGCCCTTTGTACTCCGGCACCCCCATACGCGCAGGTTTAGCAAACACTTGCTCGGCCAACTCAACCACACCAGGCATCAAAGAAGTGCCGCCCGTAAGAACTACACCAGATGCGGCCAAATCTTCCATACCAGATTCACGAACAACTTCACGCACCAAACTCAACAATTCTTCAACACGAGGCTCAATCACGGCAGCTAATGATTGGCGCGAAATTGAACGTGCCTCACGATCACCAACACCCGGCACCTCGACCATTTCATTTGGATTAGCCATGCTTTGACGTGCAATACCAAAATGAACTTTTAAATCTTCTGCCTCAACCGTTGGGGTACGCAACGCCATTGCGATATCGTTAGTAATCTGATCACCAGCAATTGGAATAACGGCTGTATGACGAATGGCTCCTTGACTAAAAATAGCGATATCTGTTGTGCCACCACCAATATCAACCAATACAACACCAAGCTCTTTTTCATCTTCAGTCAACACTGCATAACTAGAAGCAATGGGCTGAAGAATTAAGTCATTCACTTCTAAACCACAACGCCGTACGCATTTCACGATGTTTTGTGCAGCGCTCACAGCACCCGTTACGATATGCACTTTCACTTCTAAACGAAGCCCACTCATACCAATGGGTTCGCGCACGTCTTCTTGACCGTCAATAATGAATTCTTGAGTCAATATATGAATAATCTGTTGATCTGTTGGAATGTTGATCGCCTTAGCCGTCTCAATCACTCTTTCCACATCAGAAGGTGACACTTCCTTATCGCGAATAGCCACCATACCGCTAGAGTTAAAGCTATGAATATGATTACCTGCAATCCCCGTAAAAACTTGTGCAATCCGGCGATCCGCCATGACTTCTGCTTCTTCTAGGGCTTTCTGAATCGACTGCACAGTCGATTCAATATTAACGACCACGCCCTTTTTCAAACCTTTAGAAGCGACTTGGCCTAGCCCCACCACATTGAATTGGCCATCTGGCATTAATTCAGCTACCAAAGCCACTACTTTGGACGTGCCGATATCCAAACCAACAATTAAGTCTTTAGTATCTTTACTGATAACGCTCACAATTTTTTCCCTATATGTATTGCATAGCCATTGGCATATCTAAGATCAATAGAATCAACTCGTTGACCCCATTTTTCTTGAACTTGAGGCCAAGTCTTCATCAAACGTTCAACACTTAATTCAATTTGTTTACTATCTCTTTCATCTAAGTCTCTGCCTAAATCGATCGTCATCCCGTTATCTAACTTTGCTTTCCATGCGTAACGAGAAGAAAGTTCCAAGCCAGTCACTTTGGTATTCCATGACCCAAACCAATCATTAACTGTTTTTAGTTTTTTAAAGACTTCCTTATGACTACCCTCTGGGCCTGTAAATTTCAACAAAGACGCGCCATCTTCTGCCTCAGCCATATTGGCAACAAACACTTCACCATAAGTGTTCATTAATTTTGGCGTCGCTGAGCTGGTCCATATACCCATTGGTTGATGCTCTTCAATCGCCACCACAATTCCATTTGGCCAATCGCGTCTCACGCTGGCTTTTCTCACCCACGGCATAGCTTCAAAAACCTGACGTGCTTGATCAAGACTAACGGTAAAAAAGTTGCCGCTTATTTGCTCGCCAACTCTAGAACGAATGACAGGTAAATTCACATGTTTTAATTCGCGTCCATCAAATGACTCAACATTGATGTGATTCAATGAAAAAATAGGCCTTTGTCCAACCCAACCAAAAATTAACACCGTGATTGACAAAAACCCAATGCCAAATAAAACATTGGATAAAGCGCGCAAAGTTCTCGCATGATTCCATATTGGAGACAAGACCGCCCCCAACATAGACTTCATAACCGAGAGAATTGGGCTGATGTATTTCATTAGTTAACACTCGCCTTACTTAATAGCCACAATACCAATTCTGGATAAGCCACGCCGGCCGCTTTCGCAGCCATCGGCACCAATGAATGGCTTGTCATACCTGGCGCTGTATTCATTTCCAATAAATATGGTTGGCCAGTTTTGTTATCAATCATGACATCTGCCCGCCCCCAACCACGGCACCCCAAAGCTTGGTAGGCTGCTAACGCCAAGTCTTGAACTCTCTTTTCTAAAGCCTCATCCAAACCTGTTGGGCACAAATATTGAGTATCGTCTGAGAAATATTTATTGTGATAATCGTAATTAGAGTCTGGCGCAACAATACGAATGACAGGTAAAGCTTGCGCATTAGCACCTTCACCCACGACAGGACACGTCAACTCTTCGCCAACAATACATTGCTCAGCCATCACATCACGGTCTAGCTTAGCTGCCAGTTCAAATGCTTTTGGTAAATCGGCAGCAACAGCAACCTTACTTAAGCCTAAAGATGAACCTTCTCTCGCTGGCTTCACAATAATTGGCAGACCTAAATCCTGAACAACTGCATGCCAATCACTCGTTGCATTTAGCATTTGGAACTTTGGAGTTGCCAATTCAAAGCTTGACCACAAGCGCTTAGTTGCCTGCTTATCAATCGCCAGAGCAGAAGCTAAAACGCCACTACCCGTATAGGGAATCGATAACTGCTCCAACACACCCTGCATCGTGCCATCTTCACCAAAACGACCATGTAAAGCAATAAAGACACGATCAAATTGTTGCGCAGCTAAATCAGCGATAGATTGCTCACCCGTATCAAAAGCATGCGCATTCACGCCTTTTGAAAGCAAAGCCTCTAAAACACCCTGGCCGGACATGAGAGAAATTTCTCGCTCACCAGATTTACCACCTAATAAAACACCAACCTTACCTAACTTAGACGCATCTACTTGCGCCAAGTCCTTTTGTACTTGGTTACCCCAATTGCTCATTATTTGATTGTTATTCGTATGATTAGACATGTGCACGCTCCACCAACTTACCAGGAACTGCAGAAATAGAACCTGCGCCCATGGTGATAATCACATCACCATCTTTAGCCATAGATAAAACTAATTCGGGCAAAGCCATGACGTCTTTAGCCAACTCAATAGATTGACCATCCAATAAACGGTCAGCATTCTTGGCCTTAGACAAAGCCTTGATTAAACTTTCGCTATCAGCGCCAGGAATACGCGCCTCACCCGCTGGATACACTTCAGTCAAGGCTAATGCATCGACACCTTGCAGCACTTTGACGAAATCACCAAAACAATCACGCGTTCTAGTAAAACGATGTGGCTGGAAAGCTAATAACAGACGACGTCCTGGGTAAGCACCTCTGGTAGCCTCAATCGTTGCAGCCATCTCTACTGGATGATGACCGTAATCATCCACCACCGTACACGTACCACCTTGAGGCAACTTAATCTCCCCATACTTCTGGAAACGACGCCCCACGCCTCTAAACTCCACCAATGCTTTCGCAATCGCCTCATCAGAAACACCTAATTCAGTAGCAATTGCAATCGCTGCCAATGCATTACGCACGTTATGCAAACCTGGCAAATTTAATGTTACTTGCAAAGGACCTGGCTGAATGCCATGCCGACGGACAGCGTGGCGATGAGCAGTAAACTGCATCTGGGCGGCACCCACTGCTTTGACATCTGTCGCACGCACATCAGCACCCTCAGATAAACCGTATCGCAATACAGGCCTAGAAACAAATGGCAAAATATCTCTGACATTGGCATCATCGGTACATAAAACGGCAATGCCATAAAAAGGCATGCGTTGTGTAAATTGCACAAACGCATTTTTTAATCTAGCCATGTCATGCTGATATGTGTCCATATGATCAGCATCGATATTAGTAATCACCTCAATAACTGGCAATAAATTTAAGAATGAAGCATCTGACTCATCTGCTTCAGCAACGATGAAGTCACCGGTACCCAATCTTGCATTTGCACCAGCAGAATTTAATTTGCCACCAATCACAAATGTAGGATCTAGACCACCCTCTGCCAATACAGAGGCTAACAAGCTTGTTGTAGTTGTCTTACCATGTGTACCAGCGATAGCAATCCCTTGCTTCAAACGCATGAGCTCACCCAACATGACTGCACGGGGGACGATAGGTACTTTTGCTGCTCTTGCAGCCAAAACTTCAGGGTTATCACCTGTTACTGCTGTAGAAATAACAACTGCCTCAGCACTGCCAATATTTTTTCCATCATGGCCAATGTAGATTTCTGCTCCACACTCCCTTAGGCGCTTTGTCGTAGCACTTTCCGCAACATCAGAACCGGTCACACAATAACCAAGATTTAACAAAACCTCGGCAATACCGCTCATACCAGCACCACCAATACCTACAAAGTGAATCTGATGAAGAATATGTTTCATTATTTCCTCAATCCTTTTTGTAGTTGCTCACAGACCGCTGCCACATCTTCAGTCGCCGATGGCTTGGCTTGACTAAGCGCTTTTTCTGCCATTTCCATCAAATTCACTCTTGTTTGATCCTGCAAAAACTTAGCTAAAGATGCTGGTGACAAATCTCTTTGATTAACCAAGACAGCTGCTCCTGCATCAGACAAGAAACGTGCATTAAAAGTTTGGTGATCATCAACAGCATAGGGGAATGGCACCAAATAAGAAGCAACACCCGCCGCAGATAATTCAGCAATCGTCATGGCACCTGCTCGGCAAATAACTAAATCTGCATCGGCATAAGCGGATGTCATATCCTCAATAAATGCTTTTACTTCTGCTTTAACACCATGCTTTGCATAGCTCTGGCGCAATTGCTCAATATGTTTCTCACCAGATTGATGAACCACTTGTGGCCTTTGCTCTTCTGGAATGAGCGCTAGAGCTTCTGGCATGACATCATTCAAGGCCGCAGCGCCCAAACTGCCGCCCACAACCAAAATATGTAAAGGTCCCTGTCTTGATGCATAACGAATTGCAGGCGATGGCAAGTTAGTAAGCCCTGCACGCAATGGATTACCTACCCAAGCAGCCCCCTCTAATGCTCCTGGGAAAGCACATAATGTTTTATCAGCCACCTTGGCTAATACTTTATTAGCTAAACCAGCGATCGAATTTTGCTCATGCAGCACTAATGGCTTACCCAATAACACGCTCATCATGCCGCCGGGGAAGGTTACATAACCGCCCATGCCAAGCACCACATTCGGTCGCACACGTCGAACTACCTGAAGGCTTTGCCAAAATGCTCTTAATAAATTAAATGGCAATAACAACAAAGTCTTCAATCCTTTGCCACGCAAACCGCCAAATTGGATACCTTCAAATGAGAAGCCTCTTGGTGGCACTAAACGATGCTCCATACCACGGGGGTTACCCATCCAGGCCACACGCCAGCCTTTTTCACGAAGATATTCAGCGACAGCTAGACCTGGGAAAATATGCCCACCTGTGCCACCAGCCATAACTAATAATGTCGGCTGAGCTTGGTTAATTTTTACTTGATGAAGTTGGGTCATAGTTTCCCGCCTCTCATCATGATGCGATTTTCAAAATCAATCTTTAACAAGATAGCTACTGCCACGGCATTCATGACTAATCCTGAACCACCAAAGCTAACTAAAGGTAAAGTTAAACCTTTAGTCGGTAGCAAACCTAAATTCACACCCATATTGATAAATGCTTGCCACCCAATCCAAATAGCAATACCTTTGGCTACCAAACCAGCAAAGCTGCGGTCTAATTGCAAAGCTGTTCTACCAATCAAGAAAGCTCTTCTCACGATCCAATAGAAAATAGCAATCACAACAGCAACACCAACAAAGCCAAGCTCTTCACCAATCACGGCTAAGATGAAATCTGTATGAGCCTCTGGTAAATAATGTAATTTCTCAACACTGCCACCAAGACCCACACCAAACCACTCACCACGACCAAAAGCCATTAAAGAGTGGGTTAACTGATAGGCCTTACCAGCAGCAAAATCATCACGCCAAGGATCTAAATAAGCAAAGATACGTTCACGACGGAATGGCGAGAAGATGATGATGGCAGCGAAACTACTTAACGCTAAACCAATCAAAGCCCCAAATAATTTTCCGCTAATACCGCCCAAGAAGAGAAGCCCCATCGCAATCATAGCTATCACCATGAAGGCCCCCATGTCCGGCTGTAAAAGCAATAGAACACCTACAGCAATAACCGCCGCCCCCATGGGAGCTAAACCTTTAACAAATGAATGTAAGTAGTCTTGGCGTTGAACTGTGTAATAAGCAGCAAATAAGACTACTGCTAATTTCATCAATTCTGATGGTTGAAAATTCATGACCAATAATGGAATCCAACGTCGGGCTCCATTAACCCCCTTACCAATACCTGGGATTAATACAATAATCAGCAAAACAAAAGCCAAACCAAAAATTGCTGGAGCTAAGCGATCCCAAACTTTGAGCGGCACTCTAAATGCCAACATGCCGGCACCAAAAGCCATAGCAATAGAAATTAAATGGCGTACTAAAAAATGACTACTACTGTATTTGGCATATTTAGGGCCATCGGGCAAAGCAATAGATGCGGAATACACCATCACCAAACCTAAGGCTACTAACAATAAAGTTGCCCATAACAAGGGTTGGTCATATTCCATCATGCGTGAACGTGTCGGCTTAACAACAGTTGTCGCATCACGTAACCCCAAACGGAATTCATCAAAGCCGTCTTTAACAGTACCTTTAAAGCCTTTGATCCCAGAAATGCTGAAGTTTTTAAAGCGTTCAATCATGCACTCACCTGTCCACGAAGAACCGCTAATTCATTGACCGCATCAACAAAAACTTGAGCTCGATGCGCATAATCTTTAAACATATCAAAGCTAGCGCAAGCTGGAGATAACAAAACTACATCACCATTTTTTGCCAGCTCTCCCGCTTGATTAACCGCCTCTGTTAAATCATTCGCATCGACCATCTTAATGTGGGTAGATGCAATAGCCTCTTTAATAAGTGGCGCATCTTTCCCAATCAAGATAACAGCTTTGGCGTGCAAACCAACCGCTGCAGCTAAAGGGGTAAAGTCTTGCCCCTTACCATCGCCACCAGCAATTAATACAATGCGCGCAAGCTTAGTATTCGATTCACCCAAACCATTCAGCGCAGCAATAGTTGCACCAACATTAGTTCCCTTACTATCATCGATATATTCAACGCCATCAATAATCGACACGCTTTGAACACGATGTGGCTCACCTTCATATTCCCTTAACCCATGCAATAGTGGCCCCATTGGCAAGCCAATTGAACTAGCTAAAGCAAGAGCAGCCAATGCATTACTCGCATTGTGGCGACCTTTAATACGAAGAGCGTCAGCTGGCATTAGGCGCTTTAATCGCAACGGCGCCTCATCATCTATAGATTTTTTACGACGACGCTTTGCCTTTAATTCTGCCATTTCCCAATCAGGCTCAGCCCATACCAACCAATCAATACCACCAGCTGCTGCATCATGGAATATGCCAAAAGCATCTTCTTCTTGAGGGGCATCTATGCCAAAAGTAACCACTCGACCATTTAATGGTCCCGCCATCTCAAGAACCTGTTCATCATTACGATTTAATACGGCGATCGTTGTCTCGCCAAATATTTTTGCCTTTGCCAAGGCATAGTGCTGCATATCGCCATGCCAATCAAAATGGTCCTGCGTTACATTGAGAACAGTAGCAGCATCAGGATTCAGACTATAGGTATGCTCTAACTGAAAGCTGGAAAGCTCCAGAACCCAAACGTTCGGCAACACTTCAATATCTAATAAACAATCTAGTGCAGCTGGGCTGATGTTTCCAGCTACGCCTACACTCATTCCAGCACGCTCACACAAAAGGCCTGTTAATGCAGTCGTGGTAGTTTTACCATTTGTACCTGTGATAGCCAGCAATTTGACTTGGTAATTTTGTTCTCTTCTTAATGCGGCAATCGCTTGCGCAAAGAATTCAATTTCACTCCATACAGGGATATTTTTTTCTTTTGCGGCTGCTAAAAATGATTGCACAGGCTCTTGCAATGGCGACAAACCTGGGCTAATTGCAATAATCTGCACGCCAACCAATAAATCATCCGTCAACGGCCCTAGATGAATATCTGTAACGCCTAGGTCTCGCACAGTCTTTTGATAAGTTTTAGCTGATTCTGACAAAGCCTCTGCAGTGCGCGTATCTGCAACACCCACTGTTGCACCTTGCGTTTTACACCAACGAACCATGGCTGCACCTGACTCTCCCAAGCCAAGCACTAGCACGCTAATGTCTTTAGCGCGCTCTATACCAAACGGTTGTTGTAATTCAATCACTCATTAACCTATCGTAATTTAAGACTTGATAAACCAATCAAAACCAACAAAATGGTGATGATCCAAAAACGAACAACAACTTGCGTTTCTTTCCAACCCGTTAATTCAAAGTGATGATGTAGTGGTGCCATTTTGAATATGCGGCGCCCTTCTCCATACATCTTTTTAGTCAGCTTGAACCACACAACTTGCAAAATCACCGATACAGTTTCGGCAACGAAGATACCGCCCATCACAAATAAAACGATTTCTTGTCGAACAATCACTGCCACCGTGCCTAATGCCCCACCTAGCGCCAAAGCACCTACATCACCCATAAATACTTGCGCTGGGTGTGTGTTAAACCACAGGAATGCCAAACCAGCGCCACTCATCGCGCCACAAAAAATCATCAACTCACCCGCCCCGGGAATGTATGGGAACAGGAGATATTTGGCATAAATGGCATTACCCATCACGTAAGCAAATGCTCCCAATGCTGCACCAACCAAAATCACAGGCATGATGACCAAGCCATCTAGACCATCAGTCAAATTAACAGCATTAGAACTACCTACAATGACTAGATACGTGAGAACAATGAAACCTAAAACACCAAGCGGGTAACTAATCTCTTTAAAGAACGGTACATACAAATTTGATTTAGCTGGCAAGTTAATTGAAAAACCGCTTTTTACCCAAGCCATAAATAACTCAAAAACTTTGAGGTTATTAACTTCAGATACTGAAAATGCCAAATAGACGGCAGCAAAAATGCCAATCATGGATTGCCAGAAATATTTTTCCCTCGACGACATTCCTTTAGGATCACGGTGAACTACTTTTCTATAGTCATCTACCCAGCCAATCGCGCCAAAACCTAAAGTAACAATCAATACAATCCAGATAAAACGATTACTTAAATCCGCCCAAATCAGAGTCGAAATCGCAATCCCTAAAAGAATTAAGACCCCGCCCATTGTTGGCGTACCTGTTTTAACCAAATGAGTTTGCGGGCCATCGGTACGAACTGCTTGGCCAACCTTCATCGCAGTTAACTTACGTATCACCCAAGGGCCCCAAAATAAGCCGATCAAACCAGCTGTCAAAGTAGCCATCACCGCTCTAAATGTAATGTAGTTAATAACCCGGAAGAATCCGTAGTCACTCTGTAACCACTGAGCTAACCATAAGAGCATTAATGAATCTCCTCTGTTAAAGATTTCACAACTTGTTCCATTCGCATAAAACGAGAACCTTTTACAAGAACTGTTGTCATTTCATTAGGCGAGCATTTAGCTAAAGCATCTTTAACATCTACGCATAAATCAGATACTTGCTCAAAGTGTTTGGCACTTCCACCAGATATTGCTTTAGTTAAATAAGCGCTCACAGCAGACTTACTTAATTCACCCGTAGCAAATAATTTCTGAATGCCTTTTTCACCCGCATAAGCTCCCACCTCGCTATGGAACTCAGGGCCCTTTTCACCCACCTCACCCATATCTCCCAAAACAAGCCATGCAGATGTGTTAGCGCTAGCCAAGACATCAATAGCTGCTCTTACTGAATCAGGATTCGCGTTATAACTGTCATCGATCACTGTGGTGTTTTTATTGAGCTGATAAGCTTGCATGCGACCCATCACGGGCTGAAATGCTTCTAAGCCACGCTGAATAACCTCGGTAGAGAGACCAGCTGCGATTGCTACAGCTGTTGCAGCTAATGCATTTTTAGCATTGTGCTCACCCAAAATATTTAAGGTGGCTGTAAAGCTACCTTGTGGCGTCATCACTTCAATCTGGCTAGCTACTTCATTCTTCCAAAGACCAGTCACCACTGCCTTGCTATGGCTTTGGCGCCAAGCAAAGTTAATAATTTTTCTTGAGCCTGCTACAGAAGCCCAATAATCTGAATACTCACTATCCGCAGGGAATACCGCAACCCCATTTGCTGGCAAGGCTGTGATAGCTAAAGCATGTTCTTTAGCGACAGCCTCCACACTCACCATGAATTCTTGATGTTCACGTTGTGCGTTATTAATTAATGCAATATTTGCCCCAGCAATTTCAGCCAACTGCTGAGTTTCTCCAGGATGATTCATCCCTAACTCAATAACGGCCAATTGGTGTTGTTGGTTTAAACGTAACAATGTCAAAGGTAAACCAATGTCATTGTTGAAATTACCTTGGGTGGCTAATGCATAAGCCTCACCCACGGCCTCATTAAAAATACTTGCAATCATGCCTTTAACTGTCGTTTTGCCATTACTGCCGGTTACAACGACAACATGATTTAACCGCTGTTTTCCACAACTAATGCGCCAAGCCTTGGCCAAATCCTGCAAGCCTTTCAGGGTATTACTAACGCAAATACCTGGCAAATCTTGGGGTAAATTTTCTTGATCACTTATCAATGCCGCAACAGCACCTTTGGCCTGCACATCTTTTAAGAATTGATGCGCATCAAATGTCTCACCTTTTAGGGCGACAAAAAGATCGCCTGGCTGAATTTGACGGCTATCACTCATAACACGCAAAATATCAACGTGTTGATTTGTACTATTTACCAATTTTGCAGTTGGCAACAATTGTTGCAACTGTGCAATGGTCATGAGAGGTGTAGAAGGCATCGTACTCACCTAACTGAACCCTCCATGGCTAATTGCAAATGCACTTGATCAGAAAATGGCGTTTTCTTTCCAGAAATTTCCTGAGTTTCCTCATGCCCTTTACCAGCAACCAAAATAACATCTTCAGGTTTTGCCTGACGAACCACCTGAAGAATGGCTGCGGCGCGATCAATTTGAGACAAAGCACGACTTCTATCAGAAAAACCTGTCAAAATTTCAGCAATGATTGTCTGTGGATTTTCACTTCGAGGATTATCACTAGTGACCATCACATGACTGGCATACCGCTCTGCAATAGCACCCATTAACGGGCGCTTGGTCGCATCTCTATCCCCACCACAACCAAATACACACCACAATTGGCCTTGGCGTTTTTCAGCAATAGGTTTGAGCGTTTTAAGAACTTTTTCTAATGCATCAGGTGTATGAGCGAAATCAACCACTGCCAATGGCACTTGAGTTGATTTACTGCTAACTAACTCCATTCTTCCTTTAACAGGTTGCAAATTCTCAATAGCCTGTTTTACTTCCTTAATCGCCATGCCGCCAGCCAACAAGGTAGCAGCAACCGCTAAAGCATTGCTGACATTGAAATGGCCAATGAACTTCGTTTTCACATATCCAGCATTCTCACCATCAATCATGAGTTCAAATGCCATACCTTGTTTAGTAGCCTCAACATGACTAGCTAATACTTTTCTGAATTTAGAGCCCGTTTTTGTATTGGCATAACAGGGCAAGGCCAAAAGATTTTCAGGCAAAGTACCGTAAGCCCAAACAGTTGGGGCACTCTGCTGCATCAACAATTGACCCAAATCCCTCAGACATGTTTGACCAAAAGCATCATCCGCATTAACTATCAAATTCTTCAGGCCTGGCATACTAAAAATTTTCTTTTTAGCTGCCGCATACTCTGCCATATCCCCGTGATAATCCAAGTGGTCTTGACTTAAATTAGTCACAATGGCCGTATCTAAATAAGTGCCATTAATACGGCCTTGATCCAAAGCATGAGAAGAAACTTCCATAGCTACACTCGTGGCTCCTCCATCTTTGATATCACTCAACAAAGACTGCAAACGTGGTGCATCAGGTGTAGTAAAGCCAGTTGGAACTACTTGGTTGAATAATCCTGCACCTAAGGTCCCAATGATTGCTGATGGTTGGGCTTTCTGGTTTAAAGCCTGAGCAATCCACTGCGCTACGCTTGTCTTTCCATTGGTTCCCGTCACACCAATCACGCGCATCGCCTGAGATGGTTCACCGTACCAATGAGATGCAATTACGCCTGCCTGAGCAGCCAAATCATTGACTGCAATGCAGCGCTCATCCTTACAAATCTCTAGTAGATCTGCCGATAATCCTGTTGGCTCATATAAAACAACTGCTGCACCTTTATTCAATGCTTCAGCTATAAATGATCGGTTATCACTGAGCTGTCTTTGATTACCTACGGGATAAGCCATCATGACATCACCAGCTTTTAATGCGCGAGTGTCACCAGTCATCTTTGCACCAGCTTTCACAAGCTTTTGCAATATGATTTCTAGTGGCAAGGCATTTACTGGCAACATGGCATTCATCTGCTTAAAGACACCTTATGAGCTGCACCCACTGGTGCAACTTGTAAATCTTTATCAACCATCTGTTTCACAGCAGAATCAGGCAAGATATTCATTGAACGTAAAGTTCCTGCCACAATATTTGAGAATGCCGGCGCAGCCACTTCTCCACCATAGTGACCACCTGCAGAAGGTTCATCAACCATCACTGCAACAATGATGCGCGGCGCACTCATGGGCGCCATACCCACAAAGAACCCACGATATTTATTACCTGAGTAACCTTTACCTTCAACTTTATGCGCAGTTCCAGTCTTCCCACCTACACGATAGCCCATGGTTTGTGCTTTAGTTGCAGTACCACCAGCCTGAGTGACGGTCTCTAACATCTCCCTCATCTGAATAGCCGTCTTAGCTGACAGCACACGCGTACCCTTAGGAACTGCATTACTCTTATAAATAGTTGCAGGCACTAGCTCGCCATCGCGTGCAAAAATCGTATAGGCACGAGCCATTTGAAACAGAGATGCTGACAAACCATAACCAAAAGACATAATCGCTTGATCCATTGGCACCCAATTTTTATAGGGGCGTAAACGTCCGGCCACAGCGCCTGGAAAACCAATGTTAGGTGCTTGACCTAAACCAACTGCTTGGAACATCTCCCACATATCTTGGGGTTGCAGTTGCATTGCCATCTTTGCTGTACCAATATTGCTAGATTTTTGAATAACTTCTGCAACTGTTAAGACGCCATAGGGATGTGTATCTGTAATTGCTTTTTTGCCCACCACGTAACTCTTGCCAATGGGCATAGATGTATTAGGCTGAACCAACCCTTTTTCTAGGGCAGTAGAAATTGTGAACGGTTTAATCGTTGAGCCTGGCTCAAAGGTATCGGTCAATACTCGATTTCTTAATTGCTCACCACTTAAATGTGCACGTGAATTAGGGTTGTATGTTGGCCAATTTGCCAGCGCGAGAATTTCACCAGTTTGAGCATCTAACACAACAGCACCAGCTGCTTTTGCATGATGCTTTTCTACAGCATCTTTAATTTCATTAAATGCTAAAAATTGAACTTTGCTATCAATCGATAATTGAAGATCTGCACCATCTTTAGGTGGATGAATCACCCCCAAGCCCTCTACATAGCGGCCCAAACGATCTTGAATCACGCGACGTCGCCCAGGCTGCCCAGCCAGATCTTTTTCTCTAGCCAATTCCATGCCTTCTTGGCCTTTATCTTCCACGTTGGTGAAACCAACAATATGGGCCATCGCCTCACCTTCTGGGTAAAGCCGTCTGTATTCATTATTCTGAGCAATTCCAGGAATACCCAAATCTTTAATTTGTTTCGCAACCTCTAAATCAACCTGACGCTTCAAGAAAACTTGTGTGCGCTCTGAAGACAATTTTTTCTTAAGCTCACCCTCATTCATTTCTAATAAATGAGCTAATTGGGTCAATTTCTCTTTAGATAGATCTTCAGGAACTGCATCGGGAAAAGCAATGATTGCTTTTGCCAATAAGCTAGTGGCTAATACCTCGCCATTACGATCCAAAATCTTGCCACGACTAGCTGGCATTTCAATCGAGCGTAATGTGGCTTTATTTCCTTTTTCTTCATAAAAAGAATTACCAAAACCTTGGACCCATACAGCACGCGCAGTAAGTGCAATAAATCCGACAAAGATCAAAAAGAGAACGAGTCTTGAGCGCCACATAGGAAGACGCAAGACTAAATTAGGCGTTGATGAAAAAGATATCTGCGGCATCAGTCCACCGTTACGTACTGAGTACGTCCTGGATTAATTGGTTGCATATGTAATTGCTTGCGCGCAATTTCTGTTACCCGCGCTGCTTTTGACAAGTTTCTTTGTTCATATTCAAGACGCAGCCACTCTTGATTTAAACGACGTTCTTCAGTTTGTGAGCGTTCTAAGGCCACATACAGGGAACGAGTTTTCTGTTGCGCGGCAACCAACGACAATGCGCACAACATCAAAATGATTAAGAGGATGACTGTTGATCGATTCATGACTTGACATCACTTTCTCGATTTTTAATTTTTCTCATGACTCGTAAAATGGCTGAACGAGCACGTGGATTCTCTTTTACTTCTTCTGCACTTGGCTTAATACGGCCCAACAACTCCGCCATAGGTTTAGGCATTTGCGATTCTGTTAATGGCAAACCTCTTGGCACAGATATTTGTGACAACCCTTGCATGAATTGTTTAACAATTCGATCTTCTAAAGAATGAAAGCTAATCACGGCTAATAAACCGCCTGGCTTTAAACATGTAAAAGCAGCGTTCAACCCACCCTCCAAGTCGGCAAGCTCTTGGTTGATATAAATCCGTATAGCTTGAAAGGTGCGCGTGGCCGGATCTTGGCCCGCTTCGCGGGTGCGGACGACACCAGCCACGAGCGTCGCGAGTTCTCTTGTCCTAGTGAGGGGCTCGCCTTGCTCTCTGCGAGCAATAATCGCCTTTGCAATCTGTAGAGCAAACCGTTCTTCCCCATAGTCCTTAATTACCCTCGCTATATCTGCTAGTTCTGCTACTGCCAACCATTCCGCCGCACTCTGACCACGCGTCACATCCATGCGCATATCTAGCGGACCATCCTGACGAAATGAAAAGCCGCGCGTTGGATCGTCTATTTGTGGAGAGCTGATCCCCAAATCCAACAAAACGCCATCGACGGATGATGGTGGAATATGTTCTGCCATTGAGGCAAAACTCTCGTGAATAATTTGAAATCTCGGATCGGTTATCTTCGTTGCTTCTTCGATAGCAAAGAGATCTTTGTCGAATGCCATCAACTTGGCCTGCGCTGGAAGATTTTTTAATATTTCCCGAGTGTGCCCACCACGTCCAAATGTTCCATCGACAATTAGTGGCGCTAAGTTGTCCGATGTCAGATCTCCCAATACCGCGGTGACTGCCTCGGCCAGCAAAACTGGGCGATGGGTATATGTCATAGTCGGCCAACATCAGAAAGTGAACTGTTTGAGAGCATCGGGCATGCCTTGTGCAATGGCTTTTTGCTCTTTTTCTGCATAAGTAGATGCATCCCACAACTCGAAGTGACTACCCATGCCTAATAACATGACATCACGCTCAATATTTGCAGCAATACGTAGCTCTGGGCTCACTAAAATACGACCAGAACCATCCATCTCAACATCAAAAGCATTACCCAAAAAAATACGTCGCCACCAATGAGCATCCATTGGTAATTGCGCAATACGACTTCTAAAAGCTTCCCACTCTGAACGGGGGAACATGAGCAAACATCCATCAGGATGTTTTGTGAGCGTAATTCTGCCTTCACCCTGTAACTGAAGGGCGTCACGGTGCCTTGAAGGAATCGACATGCGACCCTTGGCATCGAGAGTTAATGCAGAAGCACCTTGAAACACTAAAATTTCCCCACTTTTTCACACTTTTCCCCACTTTAGAGGATGGCCAATTAATGGTCAAGTGTTTTGGGTACTTTTTTTGAAAATTCTTTATTTAGAACAAGTACTTAGAGCAACATGTTGAGAGAATTTTACACCTAAAATTTCAATAAAAACATAGCCCTGCAATGCACTCTTAAGAAGTTAGCTGAAGGTTTAAAGGCGATACGCTGTAGAGGTCATCATTTTTGACGTGATTTTCATGGCTTTTTGTACAAGCGTAGGTAATGCAACACCACCTTCCTTGATCGCCATCTGCCCATGAGCAATCTCATCCGTGCGCATTTGATCAACAATAGCTCTTGATTTGTAGTCATTTATTGGCAACTCCTGCAAATGGCCATCTAAATGCTGTTCCACCTGTTTTTCAGTCTCAGCCACGAATCCTAAGCTCACCTGATCACCTGCTAATCCTGCCAAACTGCCCAAAACAAAGGATCCGGCGTACCAAAGCGGGTTAAAAATGCTAGGTTTTGCATGCAATTCTTCGAGTCGATGAGCGCACCACGCTAAATGATCTTCCTCCTCAAGTGCTGCATGCTCTAACTTTTCTTTTAAATCATCTTTTTTGGCATGTAGTTTTTGAGATTGATACAAAGCTTGGGCGCAGACCTCACCCACATGGTTAATGCGCATTAATCCAGCAGCATGTTTTTTTTCTGCTTCAGTCAAAGGGGTATCAACCACCGTTTCACCCGTGGGTGTCGGCACAGGTCTTCTCATGGGTGTACTACCCACCACCGACCTTAAGGCACGGTCAAACTCTACAATAAAGTTATCGACTAGATTTGTGGAAGAACTTGTTGGAGAGTTCATACGCCAATTTTTTTCTTAAACTAATACCTCTGCCTTGCATGCAGTCTTAGTTTTTAAACCTAAGTCAGTTAATAACTCACGATCAGCATCGGCCTCAGGATTATCAGTTGTTAATAATTTATCGCCATAGAAAATAGAGTTCGCGCCAGCCATAAAGCACATAGCCTGAACAGCACGACCCAACTCTTGACGGCCTGCAGATAGACGTACACGCGCAGTTGGCATCGTAATACGAGCAATTGCAATGGTACGAACAAACTCAAGAGGATCAACCCCTTTTTGATCTGCTAAAGGTGTCCCCGCAACTGGAACCAAATGATTGATAGGCACAGACTCTGGATATGGATTGAGATTTGCTAACTTTGCAATAAAAGCTGCACGTTGACGTCGATTCTCACCCATACCAATAATGCCGCCACAACAGACAGACATACCCGCACTACGTACACTTTGCAATGTATCCAAACGATCTTGGTAATCGCGCGTCTGAATCACAGACCCATAAAAATCTTCACTCGTATCTAAATTGTGATTGTAATAATCCAACCCAGCATCGCCCAACGCTTTAGCTTGCTCAGGCTCTAACATGCCTAGAGTTGCACAAGTTTCCAAACCAAGATCCTTAACGCCCTTAATCATCGCAACTACTTTTTCAATATCGCGGTCTTTAGGTTCACGCCAAGCAGCACCCATGCAGAAACGGTTTGACCCGGCCGCCTTTGCTGCCTTAGCAGCCTCAAGCACCTCTTCAACATCCATCAACTTGGTAGCTTTAACATCTGTGTGATATCTAGCTGCCTGAGGGCAATAACCGCAGTCCTCAGGGCAACCACCTGTCTTAATGGATAGTAGCGTAGCTAATTCGATATCCCCTTCTGGGAAATTCTCGCGATGAACAGCGGCAGCACGAGCCATTAGCTCATTCAGAGGTAATTCATAAAGTTCTAATACTTGATCAACAGAGGTAGACATAAGGCTTTTTATAAAATCTTGGTAATAATTGCTAATGATACAGGGCGAAGTGGTCAAATAGAGTCTATGCGAAACATACTGATATTCATCTTCCTGTTACTTGTCAGCCAAATTGGTCATGCTGATAAATCTTGGCCGTACGCAAACTCTGAACCAGTCAAAATTATTGTCACTTTTACACCTGGAGGTGCCCCAGATATTTTGGCACGCGTGCTGGCAGAGGGTCTACAAAAAAACTTTAATAATCAAGTAATTGTCGAGAATAAACCAGGGGCTGGCGGTAATATTGGCACAGAAATAGTCGCTAAAGCTACACCAGATGGCCATACCCTTTTAATCGGAACTGTCGGCACACTGACGATTAATCCTTACTTATATAAAAATTTGGGCTATGACGCTCACAAAGATTTAGAGTCCATTACATTTCTAGCCAGCACCCCCAATGTATTAGTCGTTAATAAAAATGTTCCCGCCAACGATTTAAAAAGCCTAGTGGCTTTTATTAAATCAAAACCGGATCAATTAAGTTATGCCTCATCAGGAATTGGCACATCGATTCATTTATCAGGTGAATTATTTCAAAATCTCACCAAAACTAAGATTCGACACATTCCATACAAAGGACGAGCGCAAGCAATTCCAGACTTATTAGCTGGTCGAGTGCAAATGAGTTTTGATAATTTAACCTCAGCAATGCCGCTCATAAAATCAGGAGATTTGAAAGCAATTGGTGTTACCAGCCTGCAACGATCACCCCATGCTCCTGACATCCCAAGCTTAAGCGAACTAGGCGTTCCATCATTAAAAAACTTTAATGTCACCTCTTGGTTCTCACTCATGGGGCCTGCAGGTATGACCAAAGAAGATGTGGCCAAAATAGCCGCCGAAGTAAAACGAATCCTCAATACTCCAGAAACAAAAGAACGTCTATTGAGCCTTGGTTTAGAACCCAACCCACAAGGCCCCCAAGCGCTGAACCGCTTAATTCAGACAGACTCCAAGCGTTGGTCGAAGTTAATTGAAGAAACAGGTATAAAGGCTGAATGAATCAAAAACAACATTCTCAGTCAGATGCATGGGTTGCACGCAGCTTAAAATCAGTATGGCATCCGTGCACACAAATGAAACACCACGAGCAATTTCCTTTGGTGGCGCTCTCTCATGGAAAAGGTGTTTGGCTCTACGATCAAGATGGTAAAAAATACCTTGATGCCGTGAGCTCTTGGTGGGTGAACTTATTTGGACACGCCAACCCAAGCATCAATCAAGCACTTAAAGACCAACTCGACACCCTTGAGCATGCAATGCTCGCAGGATTTACACATCCGCCAGTTGTTGAACTATCAGAGCGCTTGAGTGCTCTAACGAACCATCAACTAGGCCATGCATTTTTTGCTTCTGATGGCGCATCAGCCATTGAAATTGCATTAAAAATGAGTTTCCATTACTGGCAAAACATGGGACAGCCTCATAAAAAAGAATTTATTTGTTTGAAAAATAGTTACCATGGCGAAACATTAGGCGCCCTTGCAGTAACAGATGTCGCCATCTTTAAAGATGCTTACGGCCCGCTCATTGGTCAAGCGCACATCATTGAAAGTCCAGCGGCACCCTCTCAACAAAAAACAGAATCTGCTAGCAATACAGAGCGAGCGTTACGAGCACTTGAGGAAACATTAAAGCAACACTCAAAAAATATTGCGGCACTCATTGTCGAACCATTGGTTCAATGCGCTACAGGTATGGCAATGTATGACCCAAGCTATTTATCTGAAGCCAGAAAACTTTGCGATAAATACCAGATTCACTTAATTGCTGATGAAATCGCAGTGGGCTGTGGTCGTACAGGAACTTTTTTTGCGGTAGAGCAAGCTCATATTTGGCCTGACTTTATTGCACTATCAAAGGGTATTAGTGGTGGCTACTTACCATTATCTTTAGTTTTAACAACAGATACGATTTATCAAGCGTTTTATCACGACGACATCACCAAGGGATTCTTACACTCACACTCTTACACAGGCAATCCACTGGCTTGTCGGGCAGCATTAGCGACATTAGATATTTTTGATAAAGAAAATATCATCGAAAAAAATAAATTATTAGCAAAAGAAATAGCTCAAGCATTTAACTGGGCAGCACAAGACCCACATATTGAACATGTTAGACAGCAGGGCATGATCTTTGCTTTTGATGTCAAAGAAGCCCACGCCCCCACAGGCTTCTCAAAGAAATTTTTCAGTGAGGCCCTCAATCAGGGTGTATTGGTGCGCCCAATTGGCAACACGATTTATATCATGCCCCCATACATCATTAACTCAGAGGAACTTGCCTTTCTATCCAAAGGAATTCAGGCGAGTTTGCATGCTGTCTTTAAAAACCAATCTAAATTATGAGCAACCGATACATTCACCATTACTCATCTCTTCTGGAAAATTTAGAGCAAGCATCTTTACGCAGAAAACTCAAAGTAAGTGAGAGTGCCAGTGCGCCATTAATGAAAATTAATGGTCGTCACATGCTAACTTTTTGTAGCAATGATTACCTAGGTCTAGCAAATCACCCTGAATTAGCCACAGCCCTTAAAAAAGGGGTTGATCTTTATGGTGCAGGCAGTGGGGCATCACATATGATTAGTGGTCACAGCCTGGCACATGAACAGCTAGAGTTAGCTCTCGCAAAAACTCTAAGTGCTCACATACCCGAAGTCAAAGCTCTATTTATCAGCACGGGCTATATGGCCAATGTAGCTTGCATTACTGGGCTAAGCGCAGGGTTAAATACGAGCTCTTCATCAACAGATAAAAATAGCACCGTCGCTCATATGAGCATTTATTCAGAAGAACTAAATCATGCTTCGCTGATTGATGGCGTTCGTTTAGCCCATAAACAAAATAATGCAGCGATTCATGTATACCCTCATCAAGATTTAATCACTCTTGAAAGTCTTTTACAAAAAGATAGCAATCCATTTAAATTAATCATTACGGATGCCGTATTCAGCATGGATGGCAATATTGCCAAAATTGAGCAACTACTTCAGTTAGCTGAGAAATACGATGCACTTCTCATGATTGATGATGCGCATGGTTTTGGAGTGCTTGGGCAACATGGCCATGGAGCACTAGAGCATTTTGGTATTACAGCAACGGATCCACGCGCTTCTAGAATTATTTACATAGGAACCTTGGGCAAAGCAGCTGGGCTCAGCGGCGCCTTTATTGCAGCTCACCCATCATTAACTGAGTGGGTCATGCAAAAAGGTCGTGCATACATCTATACAACTGCAAGCCCACCTAGTACTGCCTATGGCTTATTAAAAAGTCTAGAGCTCATGGCTGATGAAACACACAGAAAAAACTTAACTAGCAATATTGCCTACTGGAAGGGCAACCTCCACTTACAAAGATGGCAACTCATGCCATCTGACACAGCGATACAGCCCATTTTAATTGGCAGTAATGAAGCAGCACTGAACGCTGCTAAAGCGCTTGATGCTGCGGGCATTTGGGTGCCAGCGATTCGGCCCCCAACAGTTCCATCTGGCAGCGCACGCCTACGTGTGACTCTCTCTGCTAGCCATACCCACCAACAAATTGATAGTTTGATAAAGTCATTACATGACATCGAAAACCAACTACCGACCCAATAATTTGACCTCCGACCAAAAAACTGGCTTTTTTGTAACAGGCACAGACACTGAGGTTGGTAAAACACTGGTATCTGGGGCACTACTTCTATTACTCAGTCAGCAGTTTTCTTTGGTCAGTGGCTACAAACCAGTTGTCGCTGGATTAAGCGACATAGAGGGTCACTTACAGAATGAAGACTTAGTCACGCTACAACTTGCCTCAAGCTATCACCCCAAAGATGTCACTGAAATCTGTCCTTATCAATTAGAAACGGCCGCAGCCCCCCATCTAGTTGCAAGAAAACTTGGCATTTTGTTGAACTATCAAAAAATGTTAGATAGCTACCATGTCCTATCTAAGAAAGTCGATGCGATGATCGTAGAAGGTGCTGGAGGATTTCTCGTACCGTTTCATGAAGAAAAACATAGCGGTGATTTTGCGAAGGATATTGGTCTACCAGTTATCTTGGTAGTTGGTATGCGCCTTGGCTGTATTAGTCATGCATTATTAACAGCAGAAGCCATTCGCCAAAGGGGTTTAACAATTGCAGGTTGGGTTGCCAACTCATTAGCCCAACCCATGCCCTTGTTAGCTGAAAACATTGCCACACTTGATGAGTTATTGCAGGCCCCATTACTCGGAGCCATCCCATCATTAGAAGAGCTTGCAAAAACCCCTTATAGCAAAGCAGCTCTTAAGAGAGCTGCTAGTTTCCTACATCTGCCCAACTAATATGATTTGAGTCACGGCCAGGGCCTAATGTGGCCTTAATTCACGACGTAGAATCTTCCCCACATTGGTCTTAGGCAAATCAGATCTAAATTCAATATATTTTGGGCGCTTATAGTTTGTCAGGTTTTCTTTGCAATGCGCCATTACCTGTTCTTCTGTGAGACCTGGATCTCTTTTAACAATAAAAACTTTAACAACTTCACCAGAATATTCGTCTGGCAAACCAATTGCAGCACATTCAGATACACCTGGCAGCATGGCAATTACATCCTCAACTTCATTGGGGTAGACATTAAATCCAGAAACTAAAATCATGTCCTTTTTGCGATCAACAATCTTTATATAACCTTTGTCATTCATATAACCAATATCGCCAGTTTTAAAGAACCCATCAGCAGTCATCACCTTAGCAGTTTCATCGGTACGATTCCAATATCCTGCCATCACTTGTGGACCACGAATACAAATTTCTCCTGGTGTGCCATAAGGTACATCTTGGCCTGCATCATCACGTATCGTCGCATCCGTCCCTGGAACAGGTAGACCAATGTGTCCTGTGTAGGCTTCAATTAATGGCGTATTACAACAAGCTACTGGCGATGTTTCTGATAAACCATAACCTTCAGCAATAGGATTACCTGTTAATGCTTGCCAGCGATCTGCTACAGCTTTCTGTACCGCCATCCCGCCGCCAATGGTGACTAACAAATTTGAGAAATTAATTTTTTTGAATCCTGGATGATTCATCAAAGCATTAAATAACGTATTAACTGCTGGGAAAATATGAAATACTTTTTTACCAGCTAACAATTTAATAAACCCAGGAATATCCTTAGGATTAGGTACCAGAATATTTAGACCACCCGCTCTAATTCCAAACATACAACAAGCTGTCAAAGCAAAGATGTGATACAGAGGTAACGCACAAATGAATACCAACTGATCAATTTTCTTGTTTCTTAACCCAGGTTCTAGCCATGCTTCTGTTTGTAGCAAATTAGCTAAGATATTTCGGTGTATCAAAGTTGCACCTTTTGATACACCGGTCGTTCCACCCGTGTATTGCAAAAAGGCAATGTCATCATGACCAACATGGGGCGGGATGAGTGTTTGAGATGCTCCCAATGCCAAAGCCCCTTTGAAATCGTTACAACCTGGCAATTGCCACTTAGGCACTAACTTTTTAATGCGACGTACGACAAAATTAACAATCTTTCCTTTGAATCCCATCAGCTCACCCATGCTTGTCACAAGCACATGTTGAACGGGTACTTTTTTCTGTATTTCCTGAAATACGTGAGCAAAATTTTCAAGGACGATAATCGCTTTGGCGCCACTATCTTTTAATTGATGCTCCAATTCTCTGGGTGTATAAAGAGGATTCACATTCACAACGACCATCCCCGCCCGCAACACTCCGACGATGGCAATAGGGTACTGCAAAACATTGGGCATCATTAATGCAACACGATCACCTTTTTTCAAACCAAGCGACTGGAGATAGGCAGCAAATTGCTGCGAGGCAATATCTAACTCTTTATAGGTCAGCTTAACCCCCATACATTCAAAAGCATTTCTCGCCGCATACTGGCGGAAAGATTCCTCAAACATATGATTTAACGAGGTGTATTGCGCATAATCGACCTGGTGAGGCACACCGGCCGGATAGCTTTCTAACCATGGCTTAGTTTGACTTATTGCCTGCACCATCGCTTATCTCCTTTTATAAATTTTTAAATTTAAGCGCTTATGTGGAATACTGCACCAAAATGTCACGATTACCAAGCATACTCAATAACCCTTATAAGAGATATGATTTAGTTTGCAAGACTCAAGCCTATATTTATGAAACTATTACCAGAAATTCTTCAATCAGCAGCTTCCATTCAAAAAATTCGCAGAGACATTCATGCGCATCCAGAACTTTCATTTGAAGAAAACCGCACTGCTGATGTTATTGCAGAAAAACTTCAAGCATGGGGGGTTGCCGTCCACAGAGGTCTTGGTAAAACAGGTGTAGTGGGTACGATTACAGGAACTCAAGGTCAAGGAGCATCAATAGGCCTTCGTGCTGACATGGATGCACTACCCCTTCAAGAACATAACCATTTCCACCATACATCAACGCATGATGGAAAGATGCATGCCTGCGGCCACGATGGGCACGTCGCGATGTTGTTGGGTGCAGCAGAGTATTTATCAAATCACCGCGACTTCAAAGGCACTGTTCACTGCATTTTTCAACCAGCAGAAGAAGGTGGTGGTGGTGCACGAGAAATGATCAAAGACGGTTTATTTGACCTATTCCCCTGCGATGCCGTGTTTGGCATGCATAACTGGCCAGGATTAGCGGTTGGCGAATTTGGTGTAACCCCAGGCCCAATGATGGCATCTAGCAACGAGTTTGTGATCACGGTTACCGGTAAAGGCGGCCACGCTGCTCTTCCGCATAACAGTGCAGATCCAGTTTTTGCTGCAGGTCAAATATTAAACGCTCTACAAGGCATCATCACCCGCAATAAACGACCGATCGATGCAGCAGTTTTATCTATTACACAATTTCATGCAGGTGATGCGAGCAACATCATTCCAGATAGCGCATGGATTGGCGGCACCGTTAGAACTTTTACCCATGAAGTTTTAGATCTTATTGAAAGTAGATTACATCAAGTAACAAGCTCAGTTGCTGGAGCCTTTGACTGTAAAGCAGAAGTTTCATTCCATAGAAATTACCCACCAACCATCAACCATGACAGTGAAACTGCATTTGCGGTTGAGGTGATGAAAGATTTGGTGGGAGAGCATCGGGTCAATCCAAAAATTGACCCGACGATGGGTGCAGAAGATTTCGCGTATATGCTTCAAGAAAAACCTGGTTGCTATGTATTCATTGGTAACGGTGATGGCGACCATCGCTCTCAAGGTCATGGCTTAGGCCCCTGCCAATTACATAATCCATGCTATGACTTCAATGATGAATTGCTGCCTTTAGGTTCTAGCTATTGGGTTCAATTAGCTATGCGCTATTTGTCACGATAGGGTGATAACGCAATATCGCCGTAAATAGCATTGACTTGAGTTCTGGTGTTATCACTGTCTGTTAGCAAACCTAAACCAATCACTTTGCCCGGCTCCTCATGAAAGGCCGCCTTGTAATCTTTCGCCAAGTCTCGGTGATGATTTTGCCACTCACCAATAGAAGCTTCCCCACTATTGACCACAATCATTTTGATGCGAGAAGTTCTTGAGCTGGTAATGATAGTCTCTACAGGACTTTTAGCCGCCCACACATACATTAAGCTGGCATAAGGCATATCGTGCCCACTAACAATTTTTGCCAACTCAAAAACCATTTGGTCCCGTAAAGGGAGAGTACTTTTATCGCCATCAAATGCCACCAAAATTCTTAACGGCGCATCATCTCTGTGAGAATCTGAATTATCCGCACCTGGGATGTAACTCAATGCTTTCCATTCCCAAGTCAGAAACAGATCTTTAGCGGCCCTTGGCTTTAGTGGTAATACCAATCCAGAGGCAGCCATATTGGCATCTGCATGCAACACCGTCTTACCCTCATGCTTTTTTAAGGTGTACTCCGTATTATTTTTCTGCGGGGTAATGCGCCACACTTGCCAAGCTTTTGGCAAACGTCCGCCCTGATTTAAATCAGAAAATTTTCCAACATCTTCTGTTAATGGGGCATCTTTATCGCCACTCTCAAATACCGCACAGGAAGATACAACCAAAGCCACCAATAAACATAGCGGCTTTAGCAATAAAGGTCTTTTTTGTGATGCTGTTTGTTTGAGCAATTTATCTAAAATTATTTATTTTTAAAGTTTGCTGGACGCTTCTCAACAAACGCTGCCATGCCTTCTTTTTGATCTTCTGTCGCAAAGCATGAATGGAATAAGCGACGCTCAAAATGGACGCCCTCATTCAAAGAGGTTTCATACGCCGTATTAACACTTTCTTTAACCATCATAATCACTGGCAAAGACATCTCAGATATAGTTTTAGCAACAGCCATCGTCTCTGGTAACAATTGATCTGCTGCAACAACACGAGACACTAAACCAGCACGCTCAGCTTCTGCAGCATCCATCATGCGAGCTGTTAAACATAAGTCCATTGCCTTTGCTTTTGATACCGCTCTTGGCAAACGTTGCGTCCCACCTGCGCCAGGAATAATGCCCAGCTTCACTTCAGGCTGACCAAATTTAGCTGTATCCGCAGCAATAATAAAATCGCACATCATGGCAAGCTCACAACCACCACCCAATGCATAACCAGCAACCGCTGCAATAACAGGCTTACGAATACGGCGAATAGTTTCCCAATTGCGCGTAATGTAATCACCCTTATAAACATCAGTGAAGCTGTATTTCGCCATCATGCCAATATCAGCGCCCGCAGCAAATGCTTTTTCACTTCCTGTAATCACGATGCAAGAAATATTTTCATCAGCATCAAAACCAGTTAAAACCTCACCTAACTCATCCATTAATTGATCATTTAAAGCATTCAGCGCTTTAGGGCGATTTAAAGTAATGACGCCAACACGGCCATCAACAGTCTTAATAATCGTTTCGTAACTCATAGCACTTCCTTTATTTTGTATTTATTAGGTTTTAAATTTAATTTTTATTGGATTTGAGGTAAAACAACAGCTTACCCTTAAACTTAGGCAAGATGCTAGCATCTCAGAAACAATCCTTTGGAATCGAGCAAAAAATGTTTAAAAAAGAATTTGCTGAAGTTATTTATGAATCACATCAAGGTGTTGCCACGGTGACACTCAATCGCCCAGCAAAAATTAATAGCTTGACCCACCAAATGCATGCAGACTTAAGATCTGCACTTGATTTAATCGATCAAGACCCTACGATACGTGCAGTTTTAATGACGGGTGCTGGTCGGGGTTTTTGCGCCGGCCAAGATTTAGCTGACCCACAAACATCTTTAGATAATTTAGCTGAGGCATTAGAAAAAAATTACAACGTTCTCGTACGTCGCATGGCTAGCATGAAGCAACCTATTATCGCAGCGGTTAACGGTGTGGCTGCGGGTGCTGGAGCAAATTTAGCGCTAGGAGCAGATTTAACGCTTATGGGCAAAAAAGCTGTTATGACACAAGCTTTTGTGCGGATTGGATTATTACCCGATGCAGGTGGCACATGGTTTTTATCCAGACGCGTAGGCCTTCAAAAAGCGATGGGGTTAGCCATGACCGGCGCAACCATTACGGGCGAAGAAGCGGAGCGCATGGGACTCATTTGGAAAGCGATTAATGATGAGTCTTTAATGGCGGAGGCGCAACAATTAGCAGAGCAATTAGCTAACTTACCAGCGCTTGCACTCGCTGAAATGAAACAGGCTATACGAACTGCCTTCAATCATTCGCTTGATCAACAACTTGATCTTGAACGTGATGCGCAGGCCCGCCTTGGCCAAACTAAAGATTTCAAAGAAGGTATTAGCGCCTTCCTAGAAAAAAGACCGGCCAAATTTATAGGTGAGTAATAACAGCCATTAACAACTATTTATTTAGCGAGGTAAGAATAACCACATTCTGCCTTGCTGCTTCATCCTGCCAGCATACTCCCCCGCCTGATCTCCACTGCCCCAATAAAAATCAGCACGCACAGCACCAATAATGGCGCTACCCGTATCCTGTGCCAACATCAAACGTCGCAAAGGCTTTTCACTTAAAGGATAAGTGCTTGCTAGATAAATTGGCGCACCTAATGGCAAGATTTTTGTATCAATAGCGATACTTCTCTCGGCAGTCAGCGGAACACCCAAAGCACCTAGAGGTCCTACATCAGCCCCTTGATTGGGTAATTCTTTAAAAAAGACATAACGCGGGTTAGCATTCAGCATCTCTTGCACACGTGCTGGATTTTTATTCGCCCAATTTTGTATTCCCTGCATGGTTGCATTTGCCCGTGTAATTTCTTTACGGTCTAACAACCACTGCGCAAATGACTGAAATTTATGGTCATTCGTTCCGGCAAAACCTAAGCGCACAACCTTGCCATCTTTCATACGAATTCGACCAGACCCCTGAATGTGCATAAAAGCAGCGGCCACAGGATCATCCACCCAAAGAATTTCTTGTCCCTTAAGCTGACCACTGGCTACCAACTCTGCACGACTAGGCAAGTCAGCGGGCTTTTTCTTTTTCCAAGCATCAGGATAGTGGTGCAATGGTGTTTGATAGGCCCCTTGACGCTCTCGAGAACCATTTAAATAGGGTTCGTAATAGCCTGTAATCAAACCATTAGCACTTCCTGCTGAAGGTCCATTTTGATGACGAATCTCCATTACCTTCATGTGCGCTTCAAAATACCTGCGAATAGCGCTGGCATCTGAACCATTAACTTTATTACTAGCGCTACATGCAGATCTCCAGTCGAATTCACTGGTCGTACGTTTAACTAAGCCTTGGCAACTTCTTTGCCATGCAGGCCAAGCTTGAGTTAAATCATCCTCTTGCCAACCCGGCAGTTGACTCCAAGGCACTTGCTGTAACTGTGCCCCACCAGGTCCATAAGAAGAACCCTTTGAGGCTGGAGTCGATCGGTACTCAGGACTACTAGCGCAAGAAAGCAAGGTTGTAATGAGGACTGCACATAAAAGATATCGGCCAACACCTTGTAACTTTAAAAAAGCACTATCCTTACCCCCTATACATAAACATTTACTCCAAAGGAATTTGAAATTGGCTGATTTATTTGACGAATATCCCATGCTTTTATTTGCCTTAGAGGCTGGTGTAGCTTTATTCATACTGCTGATTATCGTTATTTGGACCATGATGGGCCGCAAAGAGCAATAATGCCCCATCAAAGTCTGACATCAGGGTTTAATGTAGAGTCCTAGGCATCACCAGGGCAAACTCTGGGATGGGGGCCTGAAAGAACTGGGCATCTTCACTCACACAGAAAAAATCGCCTCTCATGGTGCCCATAGGCGTCGGTAACGTTGCCCAACTGGTGTATTCAAACTGCTCACCTGGGCGCAATAAAGGTTGTTGGCCAACCACGCCAAGACCGCGCACCTCTTCTACATCGTTATCACCATCAGTAATAATCCAATGTCTTGCAATTAGCTGAGCGGGAAGCTGCCCCACATTCTTTATGGTGACTGTATATGCAAAAGCAAACTGCCTATTTTCGGGATCTGATTCGTCCTCCAAATAGGTCACTTTTACTTGAACATTGAATTGATGTTGTTCCATGATGACAATTCTGCGCTATAGAAGACGCTACTGCAAGCCAGACCACGATAGAATCACACTATGGCTAAAACAAATACCCCAAATTCATACCTAATTGCCCCCTCTATTTTGTCAGCGGACTTTGCCCGCCTTGGCGAAGAAGTCACGAATGTATTGGCTTCTGGGGCTGATTGGATTCACTTTGATGTCATGGATAACCACTATGTGCCGAATTTAACGATTGGCCCTTTGGTTTGTGAGGCTATTCGTTCTTATGCCGTTAAAGATGGTCAACCAGCCTGTATCGATGTTCACTTAATGGTTGAACCAGTCGATCGTATCGTGCCTGATTTTGCCAAAGCAGGTGCCAACTTGATTAGCTTTCACCCAGAAGCAAGCGCACACATCGATAGAACTCTGGGCTTAATTCGTGATAACGGTTGTCAGGCTGGCTTGGTCTTGAATCCTGCCACACCATTGCACTATCTTGACCATGTCTTAGATAAACTTGATTTAGTTTTATTAATGTCAGTTAACCCTGGGTTTGGCGGTCAATCATTTATTCCAAGCACCCTAGATAAATTACGCGAGACTAAAGCCAAGCTTTTAGCCTATGAAGCTAAAACCGGCAAAAAGATTCGCTTAGAAATAGACGGTGGTGTCAAAACTGACAATATCCGAGAAATTGCTGCTGCTGGTGCAGATACTTTTGTGGCAGGCTCCGCCATTTTTGGCAAATCTGATTACAAAGCCGTTATCAATAGCATGCGAGAGGAATTAGGGAAAGCCTGATGCAACGCTCTGAATTTGATGCCTTAGCCCAACAAGGCTACAACCGTATTCCTATTGTCTCTGAAGCTTTAGCAGATTTAGAGACGCCGCTATCGCTGTACTTAAAATTAACTCAGGCACACGGCACTTTAAACACGTTCTTATTGGAATCTGTCGTGGGTGGTGAGCGCTTTGGCCGTTATTCGATTATCGGCTTGCAAGCTAAAACCTTGATCAAAGTTAGTGGTGGTCCCAATCAAACATTGACCCAAGTAATCACAGATGGGACGGTCGTGGAAACAGACCACGGCAATCCATTAGATTTCATTGCGAATTATCACAGCCGATTTAAGGTAGCACTTCAACCAGGTTTGCCACGTTTTTGTGGCGGACTAGCCGGCTACTTTGGCTATGACACGATTCGATACATTGAACCCCGTTTAGCTAAACATCAACTACCCGACGAAACCAATCTACCAGACATTCAACTGATGTTGACAGAAGAGTTGGCTGTTATTGATAACTTGGCGGGCAAACTGTATTTAATTGTGTATGCCAACCCAGAAGAGGTAGGCTCATTTGAAAAAGCACAAGCTAGACTAAAAGAACTACGCCAAAGCTTGAGTGCTTCCATTCAAACTCCAAGCACTGCCCCAACCAAAAAAACTGAAGCTATTCGTAATTTTGCTAAAGCAGATTTCATCGATGCGGTAAAGCGGACCAAAGAATATGTGTTGGCAGGTGACTGCATGCAAGTGGTGATTGGTCAGCGCATTAGTCAACCCTATACAGATTCACCATTATCACTGTACCGAGCTTTGCGCTCATTAAACCCATCTCCTTATATGTATCTCTACGATTTTGGTGATCATCAAATTGTGGGCTCATCTCCTGAAATTTTAGTTCGCCAAGAAACACGCCCGGTTGATGGTGTCAAAAAACGTTATGTCACAGTGCGTCCCATCGCAGGCACAAGACCTCGCGGCTCAACGCCTGAGAAAGATGAAGCGTTAGCGCAAGAGTTATTGGCTGACCCTAAAGAAATTGCAGAACATGTCATGTTGATTGACTTGGCCCGTAACGATGTCGGCAGAATTGCTAAAAATGGTTCAGTTAAGGTAACTGATCGGATGGTGATTGAAAAGTATTCACATGTTCAACATATTGTGAGCTCTGTTGAGGGCGAATTGCTTGATGATGCGAACAATATGGATGTATTGAGAGCGACGTTCCCGGCTGGCACTTTATCTGGTGCGCCCAAAATTCGTGCGATGGAAATCATCGATGAAATGGAAATTGTAAAACGTGGGGTTTATGGCGGTGCGGCAGGTTATCTATCGTTTTCTGGTGACATGGATGTAGCCATTGTGATTCGCACAGGCATTATCAAAGATGGCTTCGTTCATTCGCAAGCAGGTGCAGGTGTTGTAGCTGATTCAGATCCAGAGTCTGAGTGGAAGGAAACAGAAGCAAAAGCACGTGCCGTGCTACGCGCAGCAGAAATGGTTCAAGGAGGTCTCGATGTTAGTAATGATTGATAACTATGACTCCTTTACCTATAACCTTGTTCAATACTTTGGTGAATTAGGTGCGGATGTACGCGTATTCCGTAACGATGAAATTACCATCGAAGCCATTGAAGCATTAAAGCCAGATCACATTTGCATTTCACCTGGACCTTGTAGCCCTAAAGAAGCTGGCATTTCAGTGGCTGCTATTCAACATTTTGCTGGCAAGGTACCCTTATTAGGTGTTTGTTTAGGGCACCAAGCAATTGGTGAAGCATTTGGTGGCAGAATCATTCGCGCTAAACGCGTCATGCATGGCAAAACCGATACGGTTTACACGACCCAACAAGGTGTATTTAAAGATTTACCCAAAGCATTTACTGTAACTCGTTACCATTCTTTAGCTATAGAAAAAGAAAGCCTGCCAGCAGATTTGGAAATCACTGCTTGGACAGATGATGAAGAAATCATGGGTGTACGTCATAAAACACTTGCTGTTGAAGGTGTACAGTTCCATCCAGAATCGATTCTTTCCGAGTATGGTCATGAATTACTTAACAATTTTTTAAAAACAACCATAGTCTAAATTCACAGAAGTTACATAGGGCGGTTTAGCATGTCGATTACTCCTCAAGATGCACTCCAACGTTGCATTGAGCAACGCGAAATATTTCATGATGAGATGTTGCACATCATGCGTTTAATCATGAAGGGGGAGCTTTCACCAGTCATGACAGCAGCGATCCTTGCAGGCCTTCGAACGAAAAAAGAAACAATCGGTGAGATTACTGCCGCCGCTACAGTCATGCGCGAATTTGCAACTCACGTCCAAGTTGAAGACAATAGTCACTTTGTTGATATTGTGGGTACAGGTGGTGATGGTGCTCAAACGTTTAATATCTCCACAACCGCTATGTTTGTAGCTGCTGCTGCCGGAGCTAAAGTGGCTAAACACGGGGGCCGCAGTGTGAGCAGTAAATCAGGTGCTGCCGATGTCCTAGAAGCGCTAGGCGTACAAATTACATTGCAAGCTCCAGAAGTTGCCAGTTCATTAAAAACCTGCGGCATCGGCTTTATGTTTGCCCCTAACCACCACCCAGCCATGAAAAATGTGGTTCCTATTCGTAAAGAAATGGGCGTGCGTACTATTTTTAATATTTTAGGCCCACTAACCAACCCGGCTGGAGCACCCCATATGCTAATGGGCGTCTTTCATCCTGATTTAGTCGGCATACAAGTTCGTGCCTTGCAACGTTTAGGCATGAAACAAGCACTTGTTGTTTATGGCAAAGAAGGTTTAGATGAGATTTCTTTAGAAGGCCCTACGATGATTGGTGAGCTAAAGAACGATCAAATTAAAGAATATGAGATACATCCATCAGACTTTGGCTTAAATACTGTTAAAACGGATACGTTTAAAGTTGCTGATGCAAAAGAGTCCAAAAAAATTGTTTTAAGTGTTTTAGATAACCAAGCTGGTCCAGCCCTTGATATTGTTTGTCTCAATGCAGGCGCTGCACTATACGCGGGCAACCTAGCCAATGACATTGGAGAAGGTCTTCAAATGGCTAGATCTGCTATTGCCAGCGGAAAAGCCAAACAAAAACTTGATGAGTTTATTAAAACGACTCAAAATTTAGCTAAGCAATAACTATTTAGTAGGTAATGAAACGTAATGAGCGATATTCTTAAACGCATTCTGGCAACTAAATTTGATGAAGTAGGGAAATCTTCAGCTCAAGTTCCTATGCATACCTTAAGAGCAGATGCAGAGGCCAGCCTAAAAGAAACTGGCTTAAAACCCCGTGGCTTTGCCGAGGCTATTGAAAAGAAGATTCTTGCTGGCCACCCAGGCGTCATTACTGAAATCAAAAAAGCTAGCCCAAGTAAAGGTGTTTTTAGAGAAGACTTTAATCCTGCAGCAATTGCAAAAAGTTACGAACAAAATGGTGCAGCTTGTTTATCCGTATTAACCGATAAAGACTATTTTCAAGGGTCGGCTAAATACCTCAGAGATGCTCGTCATGCGTGCAGCATTCCTGTTCTTAGAAAAGACTTTCTGGTAGATCCTTATCAAGTCTATGAAGCAAGAGCAATGGGTGCTGATGCCATCCTACTCATTGCAGCAGCGCTAGATGATGCGCAGATGCATGATTTTGAAAGTATCGCCACTGAGCTCCACATGGATGTTTTAGTCGAAGTACACGATGAGGCAGAACTTCAACGTGCCCTGCAACTCAATACATCTCTACTAGGTATCAACAATCGGAATTTACGCACATTTGAGGTGAGCTTAGACACCACCTTGCAAATGCTTAGGGATATACCGAGTGCTAAACGTGTAGTTACTGAAAGTGGCATCTTAAATAAAGATGATGTCAAAAAAATGCGTGACGCCAATGTTCAGGCATTTCTTGTGGGCGAGGCTTTTATGCGCCAAGAGGATCCTGGCTTAGGGTTAAAAGAGCTTTTCTTTAGTTAAGCTCAAATTTAAAAAGCCACATTCTCCCCTCCCTTTAGCCTTAACAGTTTACGGGCATCATCAGGAGTAGCAACTTCTAGTGAAAGTGCTTCAATAACTTTTTTAATTCGCTCCACTTGAATCGCACTATTTGTTGCTAGCTTTCCAGGTCCATCCCATAAAGAATCTTCTAAGCCAACCCTCACATTACCACCCATTGCTGCGGACATCGTTGCTAAAGGCATTTGATTTCTCCCTGCCCCAAGAACCGACCAAACATAATCCTTACCAAACAATCGATCAGCCGTTCGCCTCATGTGCATAAGGTCCTCCACATGTCCGCCAATACCACCTCTAAGCCCAAACACAGATTGAATGAGTAAAGGAGTTTTAATCAATCCTCTATCAAGAAAATGTGCTGCAACATATAAGTGACCTATGTCATAACATTCAATCTCAAAACATGTTCCATTAGCACTACAAGATTCAAGTATGTATGCAATATCTTTAAATGTATTTCTAAAAATTAGATCTTCACTGCCCGCCAAATAAGGTAATTCCCAATCATATTTAAATTCTTTGAAGCGCCCCAGCATTTCATATAAGCCAAAGTTCATTGAGCCCATATTCAAAGAAGCAATTTCAGGTTTTAACTGAAGTGCAGGCTGGAGCCTTTCCTCAACAGTCATCGTTGGGGCTCCACCAGTCGTAATGTTAATAATTACATTTGAAGATTTTTTAATTTCAGGAACAAACTTCCTAAACAAATTGACATCTTGAGATGGCTTGCCATTAATAGGATCTCGAGCATGTAAATGAACAATAGCAGCACCAGCATTAGCTGCCTCTACTGCAGCCTTAGCAATCTCTTCTGGGGTCACAGGCAAGTAGGGTGACATCGATGGTGTATGAATTGAACCGGTTACCGCGCAACTAATAATGACTTTATTCACACTCACTGCCCCAAAAAAAGATGTCTACAACATCCAAGGATGTATAAGATCTACGAATTAATATTTAAAAAATATGATGGCATTTAATCAATGAGGTATAGCCGCGACAAATATTATTTGCCAACAACTATCCTCATAAATTAATAATTAACCGGCAACAACTTTATTTTCAATATATCCCAAGCCTTCAATTTCAGCTTTTACAACATCACCTATTTTTAGGTATTTAGGAGTTTCCATGCCTGCAGCAACTCCCATTGGGGTGCCTGTAGCAATCAAATCGCCAGGGTACAGCGTTAGAATTGAAGTTAAATGAGCGATTTGTTGGTGAATGTTGTACACCATTAATCCAGTCAAGTTATCTTGGCGTTTTTCACCGTTCACAGATAACTGCATACGTAACTTATAAGGATCGGCAATTTCATCAGTCGTCACCATCCATGGACCAACGGGTCCATGAGTATCAAATGATTTACCTAGCGTCCAAGTTGGACTTTTCCACTGAACGTCACGAACACTAACGTCGTTTGCAATCATGTAGCCAGCAACAACGCTTAACGCATCTTTTTCTGAAACGTTCTTACACTTCTTACCAATCACCACACATAACTCAACTTCATAATCGAGCATATCTGAAACTTGCGGTTTATCAATATCGGCAAATGGTGCACTGACACATGAAACTTGCTTGTTAAACCACACCTGAGTTTCAGGCATTTTGATACCTTTGCGAAGTGACTCTTCCACATGATCCCTATAGTTCATGCCAATCGCTAAATATTTACTAGGATTTTGTACTGGCGCCTCTAACGTAACGTCCGCAATGGCATATGTCTTTCCTGAATTTTCTGTAACGGCTCTTGCCGCACTCATAGCAGCATCGCCTGCTTCTAAAAAAGAACGCATGTCAGTGGGCAAATCAGGGGCGGCCGCTGATAAATCAACAATTGTTTTATCGTTAAATACTTTACCAATGCGTGTCTTACCGTCTGTTGTAAAAGTTACTAATTTCATATCTTTTCCTTTAAGATGAATTGATGGATTTTTAAATTTTTAATTAAGCAATTTCAGTATTAGCTATGAAATTAGCCGGTAACTGAGGACCCCAAACATAAAGAGAATCTTCAGGCGCATGATTAGCTGCTGGCCAGTCGAACCCTGCTGGCACAAAATCAATGTCACAAGAATATTCTGCAAAACTGCCCCACGGATCTTCTACATAGTAAAAATAGTTTGATCCTAAAACATGGCGGCCAACCCCCCACCCTTTATCCCAACCAGCATTTCGCATTTGCTCTGAACCAACACCGATATCATTGACGCTACCAACATCCCAACTCGTATGATGCAATCCAGGACCATTAGATTTTGCTAATGCCACTAAATGGTGGTCGCTGCCATGCGGGGAATAATTAAAAGCAATAATGTCAGCCGAATAATCTGCAACCCTAAGACCTAGTACCTTGTTAAAAAATTCCGTCATTCTTACAACATCTGGCGTGAATAACAGAATATGTGACAAGTATCTTGGTTGCACCACATGAACTTTACTGCGGCTAGGAGCCGCACCCTTTCCTAATTCAGGCAAGTCAGCAGGCACAAGTTTTGTTTTTTCAGAAGGAGAAACTTTAGTCGCCACCAATAGCTGAGTAGCAACTCCATCTGGATTCAGAAACCAAATTCCGTTATTACCGCCAAAATCGTGCCCCTTGATACCGATCCCTAGTTGCTCTATTTTTTCTTTAAATGCAGTTTCGTCTTCAGCATATATTCCATAGCTGACATACTGTAATTTTTTTCTATCACCACTTTCATACACTGAGCCCCAACAATGTGGATGCCCAAACGTATAGAGGTCTATGCATCCATTGTGCTCCCTCACATCTAAGCCAAATGATTCATAGAACTTTTTAGCTATAGCGAGATCTGGAACGCTAAATACAAATTTATTAACAGAGTGAACCGCTAATAAATTTTCATCCCCTACATTGCCAGTGACAGATTTATTCATATCAAACCCTTATGCAGTTACTCAGTTAAACAACTTTCACGCCAATTTTTTTAAGGTCTTGAACCAGGTCATTAATTAATTGATTAATGCCGTTACTTTCTGTAGTGACACCATATACATAAAAGTCTGGTCGTATCACCATAGCTTCAATATTATGTTCATGCATGAATGGAATAAATTTTCTATCTAAATCTTGTGCCGCACTGGCCAATTGAGTCCCACTCTCCACTATATGAACAGTTGTTACTCCTAACTTAGACAAGCACTCTCTTTCAGATACCCCTATTGCCTCTAAAGTTTGGGAATTCCTCACAATCAACTTAAATCCTAAACCTACAATATCGTCATATCGACCCTCTTGTAAATTCATCAGAACTCTTCCATGTGGGCTAAGCATACCTACTGGGTCAGCAATTTTTCCATCAGCCCCTCTTCGTAAAAATCCATCAATTAAATGCGGAAACGGAGGTGGTGGCGGAACTTTTCCGGTAAAAAATGCCTCGTCTCTTTCTGCTGCTTGCTTAGGATCTGAAATGCAAATAATTTTCCCTAAGAACATGGACATTTCAATAACATTACGAACATGTGGACGTCTTTCTGGCTGATAAGTATCCAAAATTTCATCATCGGACTTTCCATCTAAAACTAAAGATAATTTCCACGCCAAGTTCCAAATATCTCTTAATCCGGCACACATGCCTTGTCCCATAAATGGAGGCATTAGATGGGCTGCATCACCGGCTATCAATAGCCTACCTTCACGCCATTTATCTGCTAAAAGAGATCTAAATTTGTAAACTTTATGGCGAACAATGGTTGCTTGATCACGCTTAACCCATTTCTCCAATAGCTTCCATGCAACCTCTTCACTTTCGAGTTCTTCAGAAGTTTCATGAGGTAACCTCATAAACTCCCAACGACGGAAATACCGCCCGTCTTTAATTCCAGCAGGAACAATCGTAGTAGGCCTGATTGGATTGCAGTACTGAGCTGCCGTTGGAATATCTAATGTCACACCCTCATGAGGTAATACATCAATCACGAGCCAATCAGCTTCGAACCCAAGATCTTCTCTTGTAGATTGAATAGCATCGCGAACCATACTATTGGCGCCATCAGCACCAACAATATAACGTGCATAAAATGTTTTAGTCTCACCTGTTTTCGCATGCCTAGCAACAAGTTCTGCATGATCACTTTTTTGAGTTACTTCTAGAGCTTCCCACCCTAAATTTATATCAACATTTGAGTAGCTTTTAACTGCATCATCAAACATCTGCTCTAAAGTTGGTTGATGAACAAAATGAACCTCTGCACCTCCAGAGATTGACTCTTGAGACCAATCAATAGCCAATAACTCTTTCCAATCAGCATTAAACCAACGGTACCAAGGGCCATCATGGCTGACATTTGGAAGTTCATCCCCCAAACCAAGCGCCGACAACATTCGATACATCTCATGATCTATGCACACCGCTCTTGGTAAAGGGTAACGTTGCTCCCAGCGTTCAAAAATAGCAACGCTTCTCCCCTGCTTAGCCAGTGCTAGCGCCAAAATTTCACTAACCGGTCCGTAACCGATATTAATTACATCGTAAATATGTGGGTGATTTTTCATGTTTTATATTTATACAGTTTGTATAAATCAATTATGCATATGAATTTATACTTTTCCAATACGCATAACGAACAAAAATACTAGGACTTTCCCTGATAAACTTTAATAAGTTAAAAATAAGTCTCATGAAAAAACATACTCCAGAAGAAATAGAAGATTACCGATTGCTTGTTGGTGCACAACGGCGTGAAAAAACTCGCATTAAATTGCTTGAAACAGCACTGACTGTATTTAATACAAAAGGTCCTGATTTGGCAGTGACGGAGGACTTTATTGTTGCCGCAGGCATTTCTAGGGGTACTTTTTATAATCATTTCAAAACAGCTTCCGACCTTTTACTGGCGCTCTCTAGCGATATGAGTGATGAAGTTTTACAAGTCATTGATCCCATTGTTCTTACCCTTGATAACCCTGTGCATAGATTTTCTGCCGGCGTTCGGCTGTATATGCAAATGGCATACAGATATCCACTTTGGGGAGATTTTTTACGGCGAGTTGGAACCCGTATTGCAACCAGGGGGCAGTTAATTGAGACATATTTAACACGTGATTTAAGAAGCTCTCTCGATCAACATTTGATTAATGTTGATAATGTGCTGATTGCCAGAGATATCGTGTTGGGTTCTATTTTTTACGGAATAGAAACTATGCTGATTGAAAACATGCCTAATGACTACCCTGAGAAGGTTATGTTTCATGTTTTAGTGGGCCTGGGCGTAAAAAAATCCGAAGCAAAAAAAATTGCATTCATGGAGCTCCCCCTCCCCAATAAAGTTGAAGGCCATATCTTTTCTCGATTGCAACAAAGAAGAAAACGATAGCGCAACCAAATCTACCACTCCCCACTCGTAAACCAACCAAACCCAGGGGAATGGGCTTCAATTTGTTTATATTTACCCCCAAAAAATACAAGCGGCTTTGATTGTTCAGCAGGAGCCAAATATTCTATTTCTGCTATATACAGTAGATGATCGCCAGCTGGATGAATGTCGACAGTTGTTGCAACAATATGACCAATTCCACCCTTAATTAATGGCGTATCTGCCTCATAAAAGAAAGGAACTTGTAAATTTTCATCAAATCTTCCCCCGAAATGGCTGCTAATATTTTGCTGACTATCGGCTAAAAAACTAATTCCATATTTATCGCCTTTTTTCACAAAATCATTAAAGCGCCCTTCTTTTTTTACCGAAACAAGAATTAATGGAGGGGATAACGAAACAGAAATGAAAGCGTTTGCAGTCATCCCTGATTCCTTACCATCAGACCAATAAGTAACGACTGTTACACCGCTCGCAAATAAACCCATAACCGAGCGAAATAATTTAGGATCAACCGGAGCATTAACTCTTCCGAATGAGTTTTCTAAAGCAGTCATTACACTAATGCCGTTACAGTATTTTCAACATTTAATAGCGCCTTTCCATAAACTTCAAAGCCTGTTTCTGGTATCGCTATAGCGTGTCTAGCTGCAGTATTAGAATCCCTCCAATATCTCTGCATTGGACTCACATCTGCAAAGCTCCCTGCACCATGTGCCGAGACTAAAATACCAATTGCCTCAGGAATGTATTTAGCCACAACACCTGTATCAGCCCTACATCGAGCACGGTTCACATAATCCATATAAACACCACTTCTTGCAGCATTATCAATATCTGCAGCAGCTCTGTACGCATGTAAATGTGCAGTATCAATTTTTAATGCAGCATCTGCAATCTGCAACTGAAAGGCTGTAGAGTCTGATTGCTTTTGGAAGAAAGTATAAGAAATTGCTCTTTGCGGTGCCTTTTCAATAACATATTTCAATGCTGCTCTTCCAATGCCCAGCTGAGCTCCTATTAATATAAGTGCAGCAGTAGGTATCAGTGCCGCACGATATTCAACTTCTTCTTTGTGCTCAGTTGGATAGTCACCCACGACAGCTCTTGGCATTGGCAAAAGCCTATGTCTAGGAACAAAAATATCCTTACCCACAATGCAATTACTTCCAGTACCTTTCATTCCAGCTGTGAACCAAGTATCTTCAATAGTTAGCTCATTCATTGGAATGAGTGCAAGATGTTGATCAATGACAGCGCCACTAGAGTCTTTCTCCAGCACACCCAATATTGCCCAGTCTGCATGTAAACACCCAGAAGACCAATACCATTTGCCAGAAACAATTAATCCGCCATCTACCTGTTTTGTATCTGGAGTGGGCGTAAATACACCTGACACTCGCGCATTTTTATTTTCCTGGAATACATCATTTTGGGCTTGCTCACAAAACAAACTTGTAAACCATGCACAAACATTGGTTAATGCAACGACCCAAGCTGTGCTTGCACATCCTTCTGCTAAGACAGATGTAACATCTAAATGAGACTTAATAGTGCCTTGATAACCACCATATCTCTTAGGTACCATTAATTTAAATATTCCTGCTGCCTCAATTGCATCGATATTTTCTTGATGAGTACGACGATCCCGCTCCGTTGCAACAGCATTTTTTTCAAGTAAAGGCACCAACTCTTTCGCCCTTCCCACCAGATCCGAAAGAAGATCATTGGATTGATTGTCATCAGATGATTTTTGATTTGACCGATTTAATTGACTCATTGCCCCACCTCAATATTTAAACAGTTTCGTCATAATGACATATTTGTATATTATGTCAAATTATTTTGATCCTACTGATTGGTGTTGGATATCCATGGGTAACTACAGTTTTTAATAAAAATTAAACTGTTAAGATTGTTGTATCCATATGTTTTTTAAAAAAATTATTTTCAAAACAGGATTATTTCCACAATTTAAATTTATAGATTTAGTAATTAACGCTTAAAATTTGTAAGGGTAAATCTCTACTCTTCTACCCATTAATATTGCCTAATGAAAAACTAATGAATAAAAAAATATCTCAATCGAAGCCTCTCAAAGATCATAGAGTTGATGTTGCTGAAAAAAAGAGGGCTGCGATGAAATCAAAGCTACTGGCAGCTACGATACGCGTTTATAACGAAGGCACGCCGGGCATAACCCCTGTTATTGAAGACATTATTCGTGAAGCCAAAGTATCCCGTGGCACTTTCTATAATTACTTCACTTCACTTGAAGAAGTAATTCAAGAAATCGGGCAAACTCTAAGTGACCAGATGACAACTGAGATTCTCCCTGTTTACAATATTCTGAAAGAGCCATGGCAACGTTTCTCTGTAGGCTATAGATTATGGTTAATCCGTGCTAAATTCGATCCTGCTTGGGCTGCGTTTGCAACAAAATTTGACTACGCACCACACCACACCTTGGTTTCAGAACTTATGGCGGCTGACATCAAGTCTGGAGTTAGAGCTAAACAATTTGCTTGCAGCAATATCGATGCGGCCACTGATTTTTTGCTTGGGGCAACTTCAGGAGGTGTTCTTGCAATTGGGCAAGGGGTAAAAAATCCAGACTCTTACATTAACAATCTAGTAAAAATGGCACTATTAAGTCTTTCATATGATGCAAAGAAATGTGATAAAGCTGTTGAATTTTCACATAACTACTTAGATGACTGGATCAAAGGAAAGTTAAACCTTGATATTCCAACATGGATTAAAAATTTATAATCCTGACTCTTCATGTACAAACCACATCAAACTAAACATTTCGCATCTATCTTTATTTGTGCTTACATTTCATCCACAAAATTGTTAACGCCAACAATAAAGTAATCCCATTAGCAATGACCATTGGCCAAGCATGAATTAAGATGCCATAGATAAACCACAAAAATACGCCAACACTAAACATTAAATACATAGGCAAAGAAATTGCACTTGTATCTTTAGTTTTATGTATATGGATTACTTGCGGTAAAAATGAGAAAGTTGTTAATACTGCAGCTACGTAACCAAGTATCGATTCAAAATCCAAGAAAACCTCTTTTTTATAAGCTCTAAGAGAAATGGGCTTTTACAACGCCCAAACCTCCAAATTCAGCCACAAAGCTTTGCTGTGACTTTGCTGAATGTGCCTTTGATAAGCCGCCCGTCATAATGACAGAACCCGCTGGTATTGATTGCTCTTTTTCTGCCAAGAAATTCGCTAACCAAACAATAGACAACAAGGGATCTCCCATTGAGTTGGCGCCAACCCCATTATCAACACAACGCCCTTCTGTCCATAACAGCACACCGCTTAAGCGTAAATCTCCAGCTTGCGATAATTTCATAGGGTTGCCAAGTACCACCCGTGATGCAGAACTGTTATCTGAAATATTATCGAACAAGGTAAATTTATATTCTTTGTATCGTGTATCAACAACTTCTAGAGATGGCATGACAGCTTCTATGTGACTCAAGATACTTTGGCGAGTCTGATGAGCACCTTCAATTTTTCGGTTAATCAGAATAGCAATTTCTGGCTCGACTAATGGATGGATTAACGCCTCACTAGGAACTAACCCATCTAATTGGCCACCCTCGTTATTCAGAAGATGATCCGTTGTTAAGACACCGTAGTTTGGCTTGGCGATGTTCATCTGAGCACGCATCGCTGGACTGGTATAACCCAGCTTAAAGCCTACTATTTGAGCATTGTTGTGTGCTTGCCTACGCCTTAATGTTGCTGCAGCAATCTCATAAGCATCTCGCTCATCTAACTCAGCATGAGATGCCGTCAATATATCAATGGGCGTTTTTGTTAATTCAGCCTGCCAGAGTTTTTCTGAGCAGGCTTCAATGATTTCTTTGGAAACCATTAATTAAGCACCAGCCTTGGCTCTAGCGTCAATTTCAGCTTTACGCAAAATAGCTGCTGCTGTGCCACCTATTCCCCAGTTATCAGGTTTGCAATTAGCGATGTGCACGCGAATGCGCCCACGATCTGTTCCTAAATGCTGAACCAGAATATCTGTTACCGTTGTAATGATTTGATGGTGCTGCTCAACCGCACGCCCTTCCATTAGAACCATTTCAACAAAAGGCATTTCCACTTGACTTCGAGGTTTTCTTTTTAATACCTCACTAGCTGGCTCACCTTCAACACCCCATAAATCTGGATCTACTTCAGTAACCCAGACCTCTAAACGATCTTTAGGTGCCGCAAGGATATCTGCCATCGCCATGGAAACATCGTAAATGACTTTCTTTAACGTTTCTTTAGGGTGACCTTGCAAAATATTAATATGTGCGACTGGCATCGTTTCTTCCTTTCAATGTTTTTATTGCTTACCTCAGTTGCTTTAATTCTTAAGGCAACCCATGTCTACGACCAGAATCTAACATTAATGATGAACCAGCCATGGCATCCGCTTCCGGTGCTAACAATAAACAAATGCCCCAAGCCACTTGCTCAGGTGTTGTAAATGCATGAATGGCTGATTCTTGCTTCAACTCATTAAATACTTCTTCAACGGATACACCACGTTGTGCTGCACGCGCATTAGCCACATTGCGCAAGCGCTCTGTATCAGCTGGCCCCGGGGCTACCAAATGAGCAGTAATGCCACGCTCGCCCAATGCCCAACTAAATTGACGCATGAGGTTAGTTAGGCCCGCATTAGCCACACCTGCAGTTGCAGCATAAGCAGTTGGTTCAAAACCATAGTGGCCGCCTACTGCAACCAACCTAGAACCTCGTACTAAATGCGCATCTGTTGCGCGATGCAAGCGCAGCATGCCGCCTGCTTTGATATTAATGGCTTGAGATAGCGCTAAAGGATTCGCCTCCAAAACACCACCTGCAACAGGCACGCCTGCGGCATGAACGACCATGCGGACAGTTCTATCAATTTTGCTTTTAATAATATCAATGGCCGTGTCATCGCCAATATCGGCAATCACATAACTGATATGTTCTGAAGTAGCAGCAAGTGCTTTTAATTCGTCTTCTCTGCGACCAATAGCTAATAAATGAAGTCCGGCACTTACAAGACGATGAGCCACGGTAGTACCTAAGGCACCCGTGGCTCCGACCATAACTGCCAGCTCACGTTGTTGATTTTGAGCTGTCATAAATGATTAATTAACTAACAATGGTTAAGAAAGATTCGTGCAACTTACCTGTTGTGTGGTCTAAACCATAACCAAACTCATCGAAAGTCCATTTGATTGGCTCCCAATCTGGATACGGCTCGTAGCTGCCACAGAATGTTTCAAAACGGTTACCGGATGGATCCCACGCATAAATTGTTGTGCCACGTGTTACCCCGTGTCGAGTTGGGCTGATATCTACAGGCACCTTGTTCATGCCAATAATGTCGGCAGCACGAAGAACTTTTTCCCATGACTCTAGACGGTAAGAAATATGGTGTAACTTACCTGGCTCTGGATGTTCAACAAAAGCAATATCGTGAGCTTTATGTGAACAGCTCAAGAAGTATGCTGCAGTGTGCTCGCCGTCCGGGCCAACCACATACTCAACCACTCTAAATCCCAAAACTTTAGTAAATAACTCTTTATTACCTTCAATATTTGGACCGTATAACAAGCAGTGATCCATACGAATCGGTGCAATACCATGCTCGGCCGTCTTAGTATTCCAAGGCGCTGGGTTAAGCAAGCCTGACCCGTTACCGACATGAGTCTTTTCAGCATACAGTTCAAAGTAATGACCTGTAGGTGCCTGGAAACGTACACGCTCACCAGTTTCTAACAATTCACCTGCTGGGATACGCTCAGTTTTTACGCCATAGGCATTTAAATCTTTTTCCAATTGATTCAACGTCGCAACATCCAACACTCTAAAACCGAAGAAGTCGATACCTGCGCGCTCAGCTTGACGAATAATCACGCTATTGTGATCACGCTCATCCCAGCCCTTAAAGTAATGACGACCACTTGAATCTTTACCAGTCTCAACCAAACCTAAAACATTTCTATAGAAGTGAAGAGCCTCTTCCAAGTCTAAAACGCGAATTTGCGCATGTCCTGGTCTTAAAACACCTGTCATTGCCATCTTATTTCCCCTTGTCATCTTACTTAAAGAAAAATGTCTTTAAGTATCTATTAATACTGATTTTTACTAGGCTAATTTTGATACTTCTAATACGTTAAAGCAATCGAAATTTTCCCCTATCCATCAAATTATGTAAGGCTTCTAGTGAACCGAAGACAATGTCATTTCAATGACTAAATTAACCGAATAATTTACATATTTAAGATCGTTGCATGATGGACCAAATGTTGCTCAATAAAGCTGTTAATAAAGTAATACCCATGGTCATATCCAGCATGCCTATTTAATGTAAGCGGCTGGTTACCAATTTCACAAGCTTTCTGCAAAAGGTCAGGCTTTAATTGCTCTTTTAAGAATTGATCAGACAACCCTTGGTCCACCAAAATTCCACCAGGGTAAAGTGCCTGAGTGCCCTTATTTGCGTAATTTGATATCAAAGCACAAGCATCATGTTTTTCCCAAATAGATTTATCTTCACCTAAATAGCCAGATAATGCTTTCTGACCCCACGGGCAATGAGTAGAAGAACTGATGGGCGCAAGGGCACTAAGTGATTTAAAAACGCCGGGGTTTCTAAAAGCTAGCGTTAATGCGCCATGACCACCCATGGAATGCCCCATCAAGCCGATTCGGTCACCTACAATCGGAAACTGGTCTATCACCAAAGGCAATAATTCTTTGATTAAATAGCTTTCCATACGCCAATTTTTTGACCATGGCGCCTTCAAGGCATCTAAATAAAAACTCGCCGCAACGCCAAAATCCCAAGCATCACTTTCACCAGAAACCTGTGCACCTCTAGGGCTTGTATCAGGCGTGATAAGAGCTAATCCCAGTTGAGATGCGACACGTTGAGCGCCCGCTTTTATTGCAAAAGTTTCTTCATTACAAGTTAGGCCAGCTAGATATATAACTGCGTTTACTTTTTGATTGCTTGCCTGTGACGGCAAATAAACACCAAAACGCATGGGTAATTCAATTTCTTTAGATGGATGTTCATAAAAAGATTGAACTCCATCAAAAGAAACATGTTGAGACAGTTTGTGTGGCATTTGAATTCCAATTAAAACAAGACAACACCACGAATCGACTCTCCACGCTTCATTAAATCAAAGCCCTTATTAATATCTTCCAGTGGCATCGTATGTGTAATAAGGCTATCAATATTTATTTTTCCATCCATATACCAATCAACAATTTTTGGAACATCTGTACGACCCCTTGCTCCACCAAATGCAGATCCTTCCCACTTCCGACCTGTTACCAATTGAAATGGTCTCGTTGCAATTTCAGCACCAGCTTCTGCAACCCCAATAATGATGCTCCGCCCCCAACCTTTGTGAGTACACTCAAGCGCTTGACGCATCACGTCAACATTTCCAATACATTCAAAACTGTAATCAGCACCACCGTCAGTTAGTTGAACAATTGCATCAACTAGATTTCCACCTGAAGCCTCAATATCTTTAGGATTTAAAAAATGGGTCATTCCAAATTCTCTAGCCATTTTTTCTCTTTGAGGATTTAAATCAACGCCAATAATTTTGTCAGCACCAACCATCTTGGCACCTTGAATAACATTTAAACCAATTCCGCCCAAGCCAAATACAACAACATTAGCGCCAGCTTCCACTTTGGCCGTAAAAATAACTGCACCAATTCCAGTTGTTACGCCACAACCGATGTAACAAACTTTATCGAAAGGTGCATCTTCGCGAATCTTAGCCAATGAGATCTCGGGGGCAACGGTATAGTTACTAAACGTACTAGTTCCCATGTAGTGAAAAATTGGCTTTCCATCTAAGCTAAAACGGCTAGTAGCATCAGGCATCAAGCCCTTGCCTTGAGTAGCTCGTATTTTTTGGCATAAATTAGTTTTACGAGATAGGCAGAATTTACACTGCCGACACTCTGGCGTATACAAAGGTATCACATGGTCGCCCTTCTTAAGCGTTGTCACGCCAGGGCCAACATCAACCACAATACCAGCACCTTCATGTCCCAAGATAGCAGGAAATATGCCCTCTGGATCAGAACCTGACAACGTATAGTAGTCCGTGTGACAAATCCCTGTAGCTTTAATTTCAACCAGCACCTCTCCAAACTTTGGCCCCTCTAAATCTACCATTTCAATAGTTAATGGTTTGGCTGCTGCCCAAGCTACCGCTGCTCGTGTTTTCATATTTTCGACTTACTTTCCATGATCAATTTATTAACTACTGATAGTTTCAACTGTAACTTTTTCACTTTGAAATTCTCTCTATGAAATATCCCAAAAAGAGAATGTTGAGATTTATTTTTTCATGCCTCATTTAAAAATAAAGCTTGGAGGCGGAAACTTAGATTCGAACTAAGCTATACAGCTTTGCAAGCTGCAGCATAACCACTCTGCCATTCCGCCAATTCAATCAGATAGATAAGTTTTTTCTTATCTATAAAATTATTACCTGAAAAATTTAATTAGATATCTAAATTTAATTAAGCAATCACTCTTTCTCAATTAACTTTAGCAAAGCCTTTCTAACTTTAACGGGAGCTATGTCATTACTCATGAGCACTGGATTCAGCCCCAAAAAGTCTGTTGTGCCCATTTCCGCATGAACCATTTCAAGAATTGGAATATCTTCTGTTTCAAATGCCTCATGCATCGCCTTAATCTTCATCTCGTTATATTCACGATCCTCTTCGATATGATTACGACGTGTTGCAAAGAAATAGTGCGTTGAATCTTCAGTTTCTGGCGTCGTGGTGTGTAAATCATATTGCCCAACACAATTGCTCAAGACTAAAGGATCACTTGGAGATTGTGTTGCACCAACTGATAACTGAATATGAGATGGCGGCGTCCAGGTAATATCGAAAAAATGTCTCGCTTCTGACTGAGGTTCTGGCAAAAATTGATTAATGATGAGCATAGGAGGCGTCTGTTTCCACTCCCACCCAGCTCGAACTGATCTTTCTGTTTCTTCAATTTTAGGAATCAGCGGCGAAAGCTGGCCACGCGTAGAAATAATCTCCCCATGCACGTGGTCAATATGACTTAAATCCATCACATTGTCTGTCAATAATTGGTAATTAGCATTGACATGCATATAGGTATGGCCAACGCTATTAGGATGACCACTCATCAATTCACTGTAATCAGGTAATTTAGATTGGTCTGCCGGTTCATCACCCATCCAGATCCAAATAAATCCATACTTTTCCATCAATGGGAAAGTTTTAACTTTAGCTGCTTTAGGAATCAAACCATTGCCATGCGGGTTATGCGTACACTTCCCCTCACAATCAAATTGCAGAGCATGATACAAACAAGAAATTTCATCACCGACACGTTTACCAATATGCAAAGGAGCAAAACGATGCGGACAACGATCATGCATTGCTATGGGCGTGCCATCTAATTTACGGTAAATTAATACAGGCTGATTAAGAATCGTTCGATGAAACAACTCTTCACCTTTAATATCCGTAGAAATAGCAGCTGCGTACCAACAGTTCATTAAGAATGGGCTTTTTTCTTTTTGAAAATGAATCGGTTTAATTTCTGCATTCATAAGGTAACCTTGCTCCTTTTTATATATTTAAATATTTTTTAATATTTATTTACTTAACTCTTGATCAACTAGTTTTGCCAACGATTTTCTGAATTTAACTGGTGCAATATCATTGGACATCAACACAGGATTTAAGCTAAAGAAATCCGTTGTGCCCATCTCAGAATGAATATTTTCAATAATAGGAATATCCTCTGTCTCAAATGCATCATGCATCGCTTTAATCTTAAATTTATTAAACTCAGCATCATCTTCAAGATGATTGCGACGCGTAGCAAAAAAGTAATGGGTTGTATCTTCGGTCTCAGGAGTTGTTGTATGTAAGTCATATTGAGAAATCGTATTTTTAAAATTCAACTCATCATCAAACTCATCTTGAGTTGCACCGATCGTCAACTGAATATGCGATGGGGCCTGCCAACTAACATGCACAAAATGTCTGGCTTCTTTAGTTGGCTCTGGCAAGAAATTGGCAAAAATCATAATTGGCGGTGTTTGTTTCCACTTCCAAGTGGCTCTTAAATAACTAGCCGTTTCTTCAACTTTAGGCACTTGAGGTGTCAACTGCCCGCGCGTTGTAATAATTTCACCGTGGACGTGATCAACGTGGCTAAGGTCCATCACGTTATCTAGAATCACTTGGAAATTAGACTTCACATGCATATAGGTATGACCAACACTATTAGGATGCCCATTGGTCAATGTTCCATAATCAGGCAACATCGATGGGTCAGCCGGCTCATCCCCCATCCAGATCCAAATAAATCCATACTTCTCGATTAATGGGAAAGTTTGAACCTTTGCAGCTTTGGGTATCAAACCATTGCCGTGCGGGTTATGGGTACACTTGCCTTCACAGTCAAATTGCAAGGCATGATAGATGCAAGAAATCTCATCCCCTACACGCTTACCAATGTGCAAAGGCGCAAATCGATGAGGGCAGCGGTTATGCATCGCTATGGGGGTGCCATCTAACTTACGATAGATCAGCACGGGTTTATTCAAAATTGTTCTATGGAATAGCTCTTCGCCCACAACATCTGTAGAAATAGCAGCCACATACCAACCATTCATCAAAAATGATCTTTTTGGGTTTTTAAACTCAATTGTTTTTACTTCTGCATTCATCGTCACCATCCTATTTATCTCATTTATTTATATTAATTAAAAACTCTTAAAAATCTAATACCAGCCTTGTCGATTGAGCTCTAGAGCAACACGGCGTAAACATTTTTTTAATTTCCTTATCTTCATCGCTTAGACACACATCTCGATGATCAGGAACACCTTCAACTACCTTCATCACACATGTGCCACAAATTCCTTGTTCACAAGATAAAGGAATCGCCACACCTGCTTCAATTAGGGCATATGCAATAGTAGTATCAGCAGAGACATTGACAACTTGCCCTGTTGATGCAAACTCGACTTCAAAACTGCCATCATCATCTTTAACAAGCACTTCGGCTTTAAAAAATTCATAATGAACTTGAGCTTCTGGCCATCCGAGTTCTTTTGAAGTTTGAATGATGTAGTCCATAAACCCCTTGGGCCCACAAACATATAGATGAGTATCTGGATCTACATTCTTTAGAACCTCTTTAGCATTTAACTTTTGAACATCTTCACCATCATCAAAATGAAATTGCACTTTTGATGCAAACGGAGCAGATTGAATTCTTTTAATAAAAGCAGTCTTAGCCGCTGTTCTTGAGCAGTAGTGCATATCAAATGAGGCACTCTGATCAGTTAATGTTTCTGCCATAGATAGTATGGGTGTTACACCGATACCACCTGCGAATAATATGGAATGCTTAGCCTTTTGAAGCGGGAAATGATTTTTAGGGTGACTAATTTGCAAAGTAGCACCTAACTCAAGATCTTGATGGGCGCTTTTTGAACCACCACGGCCATTTGTTTCTAATAGCACTCCAATCTCATAACTGGAGGTGATGCTTGGGGAACCACATAGTGAGTACTGACGCACTAAACCATTCGGCAACTGAACATCAATATGAGAGCCCGCAGTAAATGGCGGTAAAGCACCACCTGATTTTGATACCAACTCAAAGTACATGACACCCTCAGCAATTAACTCTTTCTTGTTAACCGTAACCGAGAGTACATCCCCAACAATCTGATTTACTTCATTCATTTAATTGCATATCCAATATCAACATTCATCATAAGAGGAAAATTCTCTTTAATTAATTATGTATTGCAACTAACATGCCAATTCGGATTTTTATTTATAACTAATTGATTTACATGGAATTTAATTTAATATGGTGAAGAAAAAATTTAAATAAATAATAAATTTTTAACTATTTGATTAAATTGTGTCTTTAATAATTTCATGTTTTAATGAATCTATTGAGATTTTGAGATAAAGCCAGTCATGACAGCCCAATTAAAGAAGGCACAAAAAAGCCCACTTCATCACAGCGGCAAAGATTCAGATACAAATTTACTAGCGGGACATCTTCATTTTTCCCCTGATGATGGTCATATTCAGTTATTCGATCAACGCATGCTACTCATGCATGCCTCATCATTCGCTGAATTAAGAAGGGAGTTAATTTCATCTTTGGGGGCCAACAAAGCCAAAGAACTGTTAACGCGACAAGGCTACCAACAAGGCTTTGAAGATGGCCAAAGAATACGTGAACTTGATACGGAAAATATGACAGAAACCTTGGCGCTTGGCGCCAGGTTGCGAGAAATAGAAGGTTTCGTTCGCAATCATCCATTAAGAACAATGACCTGCGATATTGAACGAGGTGAATTTTATGGAGACTTTCATTGGGGATCGTCGTGGGAAGGGCTGGCTCATTTAGAACATTTTGGAATTAGTGGCACGCCATCTTGCTGGATTATGAATGGTTACGCAGATGGCTTTAGTACGGCTGCGACGGGTATCCCCATTCACTGGAGAGAAACTGAATGCGTTGCCATGGGACACAAGCAATGCCGCGTCATCGGCAAACCCATCTCAGAATGGAATGATGAGCATGTTGAAGACACCAGCTTTCTACAAATTGAGACCTTTGTTAGCAACCCCGCTCAAACCAATAGTCATCCACTTAATGAATCACAGCAATTTGAAGGATTTGTAGGTACATCTGCGGGCTTTAATGCAGCAGCTAATTTAGTCAGAAAGGTTGCACCTACTGACTCAACCGTTCTATTTTTTGGAGAAAGCGGTGTTGGTAAAGAGTGTTTCGCAAAAGCACTCCACTCCATTAGCCCTAGATCAACAGGCCCAATTATTTCGATCAACTGTGCAGCCATCCCACCAGACTTGGTTGAAGCAGAATTATTTGGCGTAGAAAAAGGGGCTTTTACGGGGGCTGATAAATCTCGTGCCGGACGTTTTGAAAGAGCTCATGGTGGCACTTTATTTTTAGATGAAATTACAAGTCTATCGTTACCTGCCCAAGGAAAAATCTTACGCGCTATTCAGGAACGAGAGATTGAACGAGTCGGTGGCACATCCGTCATCAAAACAGATGTGCGCATTATTGCGGCCTCCAACAGAAATCTCAGGGCGGAAGTTGATGCCGGTAGATTCAGACAGGATTTATTTTATCGACTCAATATTTTCCCAATAGATATTCCACCGCTACGCCATCGTCGAGAAGACATCCCACTCTTAGTCGCTTTATTTTTACAACGTAGCATGGTTCGTTGTAATAAAAAAATATTAGGTTTAAGTTCAAATGCTTATGCTGCACTCTGGGATTATGATTGGCCTGGTAATGTTCGAGAATTAGAAAATATCATCGAACGCGGTGTGATATTGGCAGAAGACAATGGCACCATCGACATTCAACATTTATTTACAGGTGGTGAGCAATTAAAAATTGATTCATTTAACCTAGGGCCTAGTGGCTCGCTTGTAAAAAATGAATTACTAAACTCATCGGATCTTACTCATAAAAAACTGGCAGATGACTTATTAAGTTCCGCCCCTTCATTTGATGAGATAGAAAAATTGGTTTTCCAACGCGCAATGGAGCTGACTAATGGCAATATTTCTGCAACCGCACGCTTATTAAAGATCGGCCGCGCACAAGCTGAATATAGACTGAAGAAACATCAACTAAGCTAGATATTCATTAGTCGGGCATTAAGTACATTAAAAAAGGCGCTTAATTAAGCGCCTTTTAAATTTTCTAATTTCAGTTAAATTAGAAACAGATACCAAACATTCCATCTAGACCAGGTGTCTGGAAACGGAGGCAGTCTTGATGAACCAATCCGTTTTCAGCCAATGATTTATCGTAGTCAGGTTTCCATGGCTGATTTCCTTTTAGCCAAGTTACTTTTGACCAGTCAATTTTCTCAAAGTCTGGATGTTGGCTATAAGACATAGCCAAAGGACCTGCAAATAAGTCGCTGAACTTCATCGCTGGAGGTAGTGGATAAGCTGCTGTTCCGTAGAACATCAAATGCTTATCCCAACCCACGAAAAGAAGCTGATTACCGTGGAATTTTTCCACAGCATCATTCATAGGAAACTTATATTCTGAAATAGCTGCTACTGGCATATTCTCTCCAATTAGTTCTTAGTGGCTTGATTACGCCACTGTGCAAAGTTTTTCTGATCTTCAGATCCTTCAAACGGCCCGTTTTCGCTGCCCCAATTTAATTCATAGTAATCAGCAACCGCTCTTACTGGATCAAATCCTTCTACTGTAGGATCTGTACCTGGAAGGAAGTTGGTACCTTGATAAATTTGATACACAGGCAACCAAGCTTGAACATACTTCTCAGGCTCATTGTCAAAAATCTTATGGCAATGCGTAGAACAGAATTGGAACTTTTGACCTAAGTAAGTACCTTCTTCGTATGCCAACTGAGTCGGATCATCTGGCTCAGTGAAGAAAATAGGTAACTGACAAACTTGGCACAAACGTGGCAAACCTTTTGTAAAGAATGGCTTACCTTCATCTTCCAATTTTTTGAAATATTCAAAACGTGGACGGTAGTATTTAGGGAAAGTCTCTGGATACTTAGCATCCAACCAATCCAACTCTTCTTCACTTGGAATCCAAGTGTGGAAGTTAGTCAAGAAGTTAGCACTGTTAAACACCAACCATGCTTGGTGAGAAATGTGGCCTTTTTCTTTGCGGATTTGATCGATACAGTCAGGAACTTTAATACCGTAACGTGCCAAGTCATTAAACAAGGCCATGCCGTTACCTTCAAAATAAATCTCCCAGGCTTCTTTCCAGCTCATCACACGTTTAGGCAACATGTAATCTTGCATCATGCCTACAATCGTTAAGAGACGTACACCACGCCATGTCCACTTATCAATCCATTTTTGAATGATAGGTACATTGCCTGGATCTTGTTCTAACATGAACTTGATTACTTCAAGACCTAAAGTCATGTGACGTGATTCGTCAGACTGAGCTGAGAAACCAAATGTCATGGCAGCCATGTCACCGTTATAAGCAGCACCAGATACAAACGGCACAAATAACAAGTTTGTTAGAACATACTCAAATGAGAATGAAATTGCTGTAATAAATTCGAATGGGCCTGCAGTTAGCGCATCTTCGAAATATGACTTAGGTACAGAGTAGTACCAGAAGTGATCTTGTGCGTGATGCCAGTTATCTAAACCATTATAGAAACGGTTGTAGTTAGACATCGAGTGAATCTGTGTTTGTGCGTGACGTAGCTCGTCAATTGATTGCATTTGGCAAGCAACTGCAGCGCCAACACCTTTGAATTCACGACCTAAACGGCAATAACCTTTATGCGCTTCATACTCCAATGGTGTAATCGCATTCAACCATAATTTCAATGCGTTCACATAACGTGCATCAGTCACAGTTAAGTGGCCGTTGTTTTGCGTAAAGCCGTCAATGATTGCGTAAAGTTTGCGCTCTTTTTCAGCCTGATATTTCCAGTAAGCATCGACTGTCAAACGGAATGGATCTTCCCATTTTTCCCAGTCATGGATCTTGATACCTTCATAAGCTAACTGAGGGTAAATTTCTTCTTCTTTCTGATAAGTTGGTTCCCACGCCAAATCACGTGTCATTAAGTGATAGCGTTCTTTTAAACCTAACTTCTTTTTTGCATTCATGTCCATAATTAATCTCCGATTCTAATTAGATCTAATGATTAGAAATTTAGTTCAATGCCGATTTTCTTGGCACGTTCTTGTAAAGCAAGAGCCACATCAGCCAATGCTGCATCCGCTTCCGCACCTAAAGCAATCTTGGCAACTGGAAGCAAAGCAGCTTTCGCTTGTTTCGCCCAATCATTCGCCCATTGAGTAATCAACGCTTTGTTCTCTGCAGATTCAGCAACAGTTGTTTTTAATACAGAATCAACCCACTTTGCTGTTTCAGCTTGCCAATCAGCCATGAACACAGTCATCATGCCAATCGTTGGACCACTCTTAGCTGCCCATACGCCATCTACTGCTTCTTTGTAAATCAATGGATAGAGCAAACCGTCTAGCGCAAAATTTTGCGCAACAAACAATTCCATCACATCACGTGTTACCAATGTTTTTTCAACATATTGACGCAATGGTTGCCAGCTAGCATCTGTCTCCCAAGCAGCTTTACCAGTTTTTAGATCATCTACATCACCGATCGCCAAACCTACGCGTGTTAGATATTGAGCAATACCTAAATGGTCAAAACTTGCAAAAGTACAAGCTTGATTCAATGCTGTACCGTATGCATAAGCTGCCATACCGCAATTATTCATATTGGCGCCCCACGCTACGTGACGAAGTGGCATCAATGTTTTTAGAGCAATTTCTTTGATTTCTGGGTTTAATGAAAGTTCCAAACCACGCTCTTCGATAAAGTCAAAATTCTTTTCAATCGAATCTTGTTGACGAGCACGTGCTTGCGTATATGTGCCGTAGTAGAACTGACGCGGATCTTTAAGAACATACCAATCTTTTAAAACAATCTTGGTACGAGTCACATCATGCAATTCACGTGATGGATCCCAAGTTGGTCTGTAATGGAAATTATGTGTTGGCTGTAAATCATACGTAGCCTCTTGATAACGTGTGGCAACTTTGTCACCAAAACGTTTTGCAATGTGCTTAAACGTATTTCTAAGGGGCTTTAATGCCACCGTTTGTAAATCAATTTGCATATTTATGCTCCAAAATTGTGAAGACTTGCACTAAAAGTTAACAACAACGCAGCATATAAATGCAAAATGCGTGCCAAAACTATCTTTTCCTAATATACATAAGGCCTATGGCCCCGTCTTTCAGGGAAAACCACTAACCACAGGCAAACACCAAATGTTACAAATTTGTAAATATTGTAAAGCCTGATTTAACAAATTTGTAACATTTGGTCTGTTACTCATTAATTTGTCAGTTAACTTCGTGCAAATTTTAGTAATGGCTGAATTTCTCCAGCATCTGCAGTTCTTAATGCTGCAAGATATTTCTGTCGCATTTCATTCTCTGGGATAAATTCTGCACTACCCCAACTGAATCTTGTCTGCCCTAATTGCATGGCCAAGATATCTGCCATCAAGCGCGCATGGCGACCGTTACCATTTGGAAATGGGTGTATCAAAACTAATTGATGATGGAAACGAACAGCTAGCTCATCAAGCTCATATATTTGATGCTCTAATTGATAACGCCCATTTTCCAATAAATCATGAATTTTCATGGCTATCTGAGGCCAATCAACCCCGATATTTTTATTTGAAGATCTAAATGTCCCAGCCCATTGCCAAGTTTGGTTAAACATTTTTTGATGTAATTTCCGTAAAAATCCTTCTTCAAAAAAGATGTCACTTTTTTGCTTATTCGCCCAACGCATAGCTTCAAATATATTGGCGCTTTCCCAATCATTTAGCTGAGCCTGGGTAGTTATATGCTTAGGAATTAAGGCCGCAATTTCATCTAGATCTAAGGGTGTAGCTCCTAGAGGATATTCAAACTTCATACCTATCACCACATATCTCGCCTAGAACCATCAAGAATTTCTTTTGCAATTAATTCCAGTTGAAGTTGCTTCATTGCTGGCGTAGTTGATTGGTCCTCTAATGACATCGTATGAGTCAAGGGCATCAATTGTTCCCGAGCAAGTTCCATAGCTCTGTCTTCTAAATATTGCTTCAAAGGGATGCGAGGAATTAGCGCATACTCCAAATCACAATCCAATGCCTGCGCTAACTTGCGCAAGCTAGCTAGCGAAATGCTTTCATCAACCTCAGATTTTTCTAACTTTAGAATTCCAGCATGCGTCATACCTAACCGACGTGCAAATGCAACAGCTGTCATACCCAACGCTGAACGTATGGAGTGAACCCAACCTAATGCTGGCCTGCGACGCAAACTAATACTGCGCCACTCAGCAAGTACTTGGTCAATTTGCTCTAGTTGTATAGTTTGAAATTTACTCACTTTGATACCCATAAGTTTCAATAATTTTATATATTGTAACCTATGAGTATCATTTAATGCAGCTATATGTAACCTTTAAGTTACATATAGCTGCATTAAAACCTATCATGCTGGTTTATATAAATTATTTCTTCTCTTCTTTTTCGAGGCGATAGGCAATTTGACGGCGTGTGACACCAAGAAGTTCTGCTGCCTTGGCTAAGTTACCGCCTGTTTTGCGCACGGCAGCCTCCATCAACATCAGCTCATGCTCTTCTAATGAGATCCCCTGTTTTAAGACCTCCTCAGCCAATGTTTCAGCAGACTTTGAGTGAGCTTCAACAACACGGCCATAAGGATTTAACTCAACCTCTCCAGTAAACACATCTGATACACCAGCAAATAAGTGCTTAAGTTCAATTCGATCATCAGAAGAGGTTAACAATACTCCTCGCTCCATCATGTTTTCTAATTCGCGAATATTTCCTGGCCAGTCGTAGGTCATGAGCATGCGCATGGCTTTATCTGTGACGCCAGGAATACGCTTGTTATGGAGTAAGGCGTATTTCTTAATGAATGCATCGATGAGCAAAGGAATGTCTACTTTGCGATCACGCAAAGGAGGAATATTGACCGGGTAAGCATTCAGACGGTAGTACAAGTCAGCTCGGAATTTTCCATCCTTAACAGCTTGTTGCAAGTTAACATTGGTCGCGGTAATAAGTCTCACATTTACTTGCCTAGTTTTAATATCACCTAACCGCTCTAGTTCACCACTTTCTAATACGCGCAATAACTTGACCTGAGCCGCTGGCGTCAAGTCACCCACCTCATCTAAGAACAAGGTGCCACCGTTGGCACGCTCAAATCTTCCAGGTCTCGATTGTTGTGCGCCTGTAAAAGCACCCTTTTCCACACCAAATAATTCCGACTCCAATAAGTCATTCGGAATAGCCGCACAGTTCAAGGCAATGAATGGTTGAGATGCGCGATCACTGTTGTCATGTATCCAGTGAGCAAACACCTCCTTACCGACCCCCGTCTCCCCCAAGAGCAAAACCGTAATAGGATTTGATGCTGCAGTTGCTGCTAGGTTCAGTGCAGTTTTAAATACTTCAGATTCGCCAATGATGTTATCTGGCAAGCGGACCTTACTTAAGGAGGCTCTTAGGCTAGCAACCTCTTCTTGCAAGTCAATTAACTTGCTCGCAATATTGTCTGGTTTGTAATAGCGTAAGTAGTCATCTGAGTCTTCCCAGTTCTCGAGAAGGCGCCCTTCAATATAACAAGTGTGGTCACCTTTGCACACGCACTTGGTTTCCTTGAAAATCACAGGCCGCCCCACAAAGGTCGACACATAACCTGATGCGTATCCTACCTGACTCCAGCACTCAACATCATCACCAATACCGTACTTTTCTAAATGAGTTTGTGCTTCCCAAGAATTTTCCCAAAGGAACTCACCAGTAAATTTACCCGTAGATAAATCCATGGATAGTTTTTTCTTTTCTACACGCACCATTCCCTTAAATGAGTGCAACATCGGCCCCAACATAATGCCGGCCTCTGGCGAGTCATTACTTGGCAAGCTCTTAGCTAATTCAGCATCACGCACGCCAGATGCGTAACCCATACGCACCAACAGACCGCGAGCACGCTCCATACCTAAGGATTCAATAATTTCATTACGCAACGCACCTAAAGCAGCTACGTGCATGAGCACCATACGGTTCTCACCCAACCAAATTTCACCTGTTTCAAATGAAAATTTAAGACGGTTGCGTAAATCAACAAGTTCTGAATCCGGAACTCTTCTCACAAACTCTCCAAGTAATTCTATTTCTAATGACTGGTATTTTCGTCTATTTTTATTTTTTTAGGCATTAAAAAACCCTCAAATACCAAAGGTACTTGAGGGTTGAATTGGATTAACTTAAATTGTGTTTAAGCTAATTCCACACAGAGCTTAGTCACCACCGCGCATATATTGCACTTGGAACTTAGAAGCTGGGCTCAACTTCGGATCGATCAAACCTTTAAATTGACCTGTTGTGCAATGCTTAGCTTGCAAGTCAACTACTGAGAATGAATCGTCGATAGGAATACCTGAACCTTTATTTACAGGATGGTGGAAGTCTGGATGAGCTTTACCAATCGTAAATGTCTTCCAAATTTCACCCTTCTTGTCATAAATAACTTCGCGGTTAATGTTATTTGATTGAACGTCAACATAAATTAAACGCTTACCAATTGGGCTAGCATCAACAGGCGTACCTTCAACTACATAAGTCTTACGAAGTTGCCATGTGATCTTTTGGAAACAGTTACCTTGACCGTGGAAGTCAACGAACTTGTAACCATCAGCTTCAGGAGGCATATCAGTCGCTAAAGGCAAGCTGTTATGGTAGTAGTAAGGCATCAAAGTTGTCTTTGCACCAACAAACTTCCACTTATATGCAGATAGACGGTCGTTATAACCTTCAAAGTCTTGAATCATCAAGTCAGCACCTAAGAATGAGTCTGTTACTTGACCAGTTGCCAAACGACGTACACGACGTTGGAAACCTAAATACAAGTAAGCATCATCGTTCTTTGAGTCATCTTCATAACGCTGAATTAACAACTGTGTACCCTTCAAGTCTTGTGGTGACTCTACATGCATGTAGATACCACGATACAACTTAGATGGGTTAGGTGTTACTTCTGGTTTTGGCTCATGCTCAACACGGTGTGTAAAGTTCAAGAAATTGAAATGTACTTTCAAAGTCTTTTCAACTTGACCAGTCATCACGTTACGGTATTTCCAGTAGAACGGAGAAATAGTACCGTTATCACCCCAGTTAACACCATATTTATAGTTCCACATGATCTTTTCAGCAGCACGTGGATCATTCAATGATGGCTCTTCCAAGAATGGACGACCAGCAACGAAACCTTCGATATCGCCAAGCTTAGGACCAAGCTTAGCTTTATTCATGTTAGCGCGAGACGCCTCAACATAAGGCTTGTTCATATCGAATGATGTTGTTTTACCAACAGTCAATTCAACCCAACCACGTTTAACTGTGTCAAATAAAGCTGGATCAATCACATCTTTAAATTGGTCAGCATTCTTTGTAGTAATAACTGTACCTTCATTTAAACCTGGGAATGTTGGAACACCATTCTTATACGGGAAGAATGATTTTTCCAAATCAGCTTCTGTCGCTGCAAATGCCGTTCCCACGGCACCTGCTGCTAACAAAGCTACTACTAGAGCGGAAAATTTCGTTTTCATTATTAATTAACTCCTAAATTAAAACTTGTAGCGCAATGTTGCGTAGATCTCGTTTTGGCCAAATGCTGTACCAATCGGACCTGCACGGAAGCGACCTAGAGGCTCAACGCCACCTAGACCCATATCAGTCAGAGACGCCACACTACCAGACAATGTGCTTCCAGTGAAAGGGTTTAGCGGGTTAGATGCATGGGCTGAACTCCATCCCCAATTTGACTGCTCATGACCAAACTTCACATTAGCACCAAACTTCAACTTCAAGTTGTCTGTATAGATCCACTCAACTGCTGGAGCAATCACGTTAGCTTGTGCACGGAAGTCACGAGCAAAGATGATTTCTGGGCTTACACGGTCATTCATCAAGAATGCTTTCATCAACAATGTTGCGATTGCATTATCTTTCCAGTCAGGCATACCTGTCATACCCCATGGAGCTTGTGCAGACTCATGATTGAAGATGTGTTGGTAGAACAATTGGCCAGAGAACAACACTGTACGCTCTGTACTGATGAATGGCACAAATGTTGGACGATCCAAACCAATGACAGAACGCCATACTGGGTTCTTAGAATACAACTCTGGTTTTAGAGTATTTGCAAACTCTTCACCACGTGTATAAGCACCTTCTAAACGTAACGCTGCGCCAATAGATTCAATTTGAGCATCCATTGATCCACCAATTAAGTTAACACGTGGATATACCATTTCAAATAATGGGATATATGCGCCGTTCATTAAAGGATCTACACCTGGTCTTCCCAAAAAGTTATATGAGTTTCCAGTAAATGGATTATTACTTCCTGCTGTTTGCATACCACGCAATGAAGGCAACTGTGAACGATAAGTTAAACCGTTTACAGAGAAACTCAAACCTTCTTTAGTAATACCTTCAAATTTCATACCCAACTGAGTATTTGAAAGGCTCCAATTTGGTAAATCTACCTTATTTAGACCAATCTGACCCGGTCCAAAGTTTGTTGATAAACCACCAACTGATCCAGCCATACCAAAACCACCGACTGAACAGCCATTTGTCCAACAGTTACTCATTGCACGGAAGAAATTACCGGCATCCAAAATGCTATTAGGCGTACCACCTTGACCTAAATTATTTGGACGGAATCTGTCGAAGTTCCAAACAACTGATAGGTTACGGTCTTGCATATTCTCACTCGCACCCATGCGGTACTCAGCTTGAGCAATGAACATTGGAATACGGATATCTTGTAACTCGTCATAGATATTGTTACGTGAGTAATCAACTGGGTTAATTACGTCTAAAACGCGGAACAAATCAGTACGACCCCAAACAACTTGTTGACGACCAACTTTCAAGAACGTGCTTTGGCCAGCATCCATGTTGATAGTCTTCGTAACATAAGCTTCACGAATGAAATCTAAACGGTCATTAAATTCTGGGAATGCCAACTCATTTTTAGTTAGATTACCGTACCCGCCAAAGTCCATACAACCACGTGAATCAACGTTACATGGACGAACTGGTGTAGCAAAGCTTAAACCAGTTCCACCTGCGCCATGCCAACCTGAGCCAAGCAATTGCAAACCTGTATTCGCATACCCAGCTGAAGTACCATTTGAAAATGTATTATTAGTCAAGCCCAATGCTCCAGCTACTACACTTTGTGTAAGTATTGAAGAGCCATATGGTGTGACAGTAGGCGCAGCCGCAGCCGCAGCCGCAGCTTGAGCTGGAGTAGCACCAGCAGTTAGAGCTTGACCATAAACAAACGTTGGCATACCAGCATTGTTCATGTTATTAACAGCACCGCCGGCACCTTCACCGTATTGGTTTTTGTTTAGGTCGTAAACGCCGTCGTATGAACCACGCAAGATACCGCGGAATCTCCAACCGTCGTTGAGGTTCTTAGACATCTCTGACTGGAGAGTATTACGGAATTTTGAAAGACCAGCTTTATCACGGAAAGCCGTGTGGTTTTCATAGTAAAGATCCGCATTCCATGGATCACCACTTGTCAAACCTAAGTCTGGCAAGTTCTGCGCTACTGCGCTTACACCGGCAACAGCCAATACAGTCGCAAGAACTAAGTTCTTAGGCTGTAGGGCTTTGCGCCATTTTTTATTAATCATAACTACTCTCCTTAACAATCTGACTTACTAAAATGAATACACAAAAACACAAATTTATTACCGTTAAATTAATGGTTTCTCGAGATTTCTTATGTAGGGACTTGTCCCATTAGTAATAACCCCTAACTATCTCGAGATTTTTTAATTACTTGTTTCTAATAGGTTTTTTGTTAATTTACTTCCACTATTTAGTACTGTTTTATTGGTAGTGTTGTTTTTTTACCACTACAAATTTTCACCATTTAATTGTTTTGCAAGATGCCATCTTCATCACGATGAATACCTGTGATGAACTTAGGTTTAAACGCCATGACCCAAGCTGGTACCAATAGCACCGCAGCAACCGCATTCAAGGCCAACATCACCGTTAACAACAAAGCCGCATCTGATTGGAAACGTAGGTCAGACAAGATCACCCACATAATCACGCCAGCAATTAAAGTTGCCGCTGTGAAACCAACCGCTAAACCTGTTGTACTTAATGCACGAAGTACAGCTTCACGAAGGTCATGCAACTCTTCATACTCTTCACGGATACGGTCCATGATGTATACCGCGTAGTCAATACCGACGCCAACACCAACGGCAATCACAGGAATTGTGTTCACACTGATACCGATGTTCATGAAACCCATGTAACCGTATGTCAAGATCGTTGCATACAACATGGGCAAAATCATTAACCAACCAGCATGCAATGACTCGTAGTAAATCATCACAAAGATGAAGGCCATCAACATCACGATTGGTGTAATCAACATCGTGTCATGGAAATTTTCTTCGTCAATCGCAGCACTAACACCAATGATGCCGCCACCCAATAAGAGCTCAAAGTTTTCAACGCTACCGTTAATACCTTTGATAAATTCTTTTGAGTTTTCAACCACACGCTTTAATGTTGTTGCTTGGTGATCTTTATAGAAGAAAGATAAAACTGCATCTGTACCGTCTGGGTTCATGAACTCTTTCATGGCACCAGGAATTGGGCTAGATAACTCATAAGCAGACATCAAACCAGCTACTTCAATTTGTGTATCAGGAATCTGCGCCCAACGTGGGTCACCACTATGAGTCAACATATTCACTTGACGAATCAAACCAGGAACAGCTTTGTAACCACCTAGCTCTGGATCTCTAGCCATCATTTGGTCACCAAATTTCTCCATGGCATGAACCACTTCAGGACGCTGAATACCATTTTGATCTTTTGTTCTTGCTACAACAAATAACTCTTCTGAACCTGGGAAATGTTCATTAATAGATTTAGCAGAAATGTTGTAATCATGATTGCGGTTCAAAATTGGTGAACCTGGCTCTGACTCACCAAATTTAACTTGAGCCACAAAGAAACTAGCAATTACTACGGCTAACGCTGTACCAATCAAGCCAATTTTTACATTCAACGGATTAACGATGAACTTAGACATGTTGTAAAGCACAGCAGTTGTTGCTGAACGATTATTTTCTTTTTTCTTCGGCTCAGGCAAGATTGTCAAGAACAATGGAACCATGAAGTGCACTGTGAAAATCACAGAGAAGCCCCAGAAACCAGCGTAGTAACCTAACTTAATATTGATTGGTGCAGCGCCTAAACAGATAACAAAAATACCAATCGCATCAATCGTAATCGCTAATGAACCTGGTCTAAACAATGCATCCAATGCATTACGTGCAGCTTTTTTACCGCTCTTCGTAAGTTCTAATTCATAGTAATAACGCTCTACCAATTGCACACCGTGTGAAGTAGCACGCGCAGCAATCAAGAATGGAATTGGCATAGACAATGGGTCAAGTGTGTAACCCAAGATCGTCATGAAACCTAAACCCCAAGCAGATGATAAGCAAATACCCAATAAAGGTAATGCCACACCATAAAAACGACGGAAGTAAACAACCAATAAACCGAAGATCAATGCAGCTGTGTATAACAAGATCTGCAAAATTTGATTCAAGTATGTATAAACCCAACCAGTTAAAACAGGTAAACCTGTTGCATGAATTTTTGCTTTGTCATTGGCATATTTAGCACGCAACTCTGTTAACTCAGCAAATGTCTTGCGGTAATCAATATCTCCGCCCTCGTTCATCTGACCTTTAATGATGGCAGATTTCATATCTGGAGAAACCATCAAACCATAAACGCGTGGATTAGCCATCACGTCACGGCGCATTTGATCCAAATCTGCTTGAGATAGATTCGGTGAAGATGGGTCAAAGTACAAAGCAGACTTAATGTTGCCAGTCTCATCCAATGTGATTTTACGAGTCGTACGGTGTGTCAAGCTGCTAACTAAGTTGTGGTTAACACCAGTTAAGCTGTCAACGCCTTGAGTCAAGTTATCAATCAGAGTCAATGTTGCAGGCGTAAAGATATCGCCATCACTGACTTCAACACTCACCACAACAGCACTAGCACCACCAAAGTCACCTTTGATTTGGTTATGTAATTGAATGAATGAGTGATTCTGTGGCAACAAATCATCAAAGTCTGTGCCCATGCGCAAATTAGGTAGCAATGAAGCAAATGCAACGCTAATAGCAAAGATGATTGAAAGAACAATCTTAGGGTTAGCGAATAACCATTCTTCGCCAACGTGGAGCATGTGGGTTAGTTTCTTTTTCACTTTTTATTTCCTAATTTTTATCTTTGCTGATTACTTAGCCGTTACGACTTTCCATGCGCCGTTACCACCAGCCACAAGGAAACCACCTTTAACCGCTACAACACCTTTTAAGAAAGGCGCCCCAAAACCTTCGATCTTCACTGGTACCCATTGGTTGCCATCTAAACGCAACACAACACCACCAAGACCTACGCTATACACACGACCATCTACTTTAGCTAAACCAAACTGCGATAGCCCTGTGTCATTTTTTGTTTTTTCCCAAGATCCGCCACCATTTTTAGTGCGCATGATCGTGCCGGTTAAGCTTGTTACATAACCTTCTTGAGGTGAAACGAATAAAGCTGCGTATGGATAAAACTCTGGCCCAATGCTAGTTGTCGCCCATGATTTACCACCATCGCTACTGCGTTTTACAGCACCAAATTCGCCTGTCACCACAGCATTCTGTGCATCGATAAATTGAACTGTATTGAACATGGCATCTTCGCCAGTTGAGTCAGTTTTCCAAGTAGCACCGCGATCGCTACTGTTAGCAATTGTTGAGTTGCTTCCTACAACCCAATAACTGTTTGCTGGGCCACAAGTAATCCCTAAAGGTCTCCATGTACCTGGTGTTGCTCTTGATGTCCAAGATTTGCCATCATCGGTTGATGTCCAAACTTTACGATAGAAATCAAGCGCCACAAAACTACCATCAGCACAAGTTGCCACATCGATTAATGAGGCTGTGCCCTTAATTTCTACACGGGTTGGTTTAGCACCATCGTGAGGAATAACCCCCACAATATCTTTACCAACAATCACCGCGACTTTTTGATTGGCAGCTGCACCTTGGAATTGATCCACACGTGTAGCTAATGTCTCTGGAGTAACTTCTTTTGCTGAAGTCTCAGGTTTTCCTCCACAAGCAGATAGCAAAGTACTTGCTATAAGTATGGCACTCGCACTCTTTAAATATTCATAGCTCATAAAAATTCCGACTTATTAACTTAATCTCGAGATTATTTTTCTATTTTTTAGGGTTTACAACAATGCGTACATACCCTTATAAATTCAGCAAATAATAACTTAATTAATTGATTTATAAAGAAAAAATGCTATTGCTTTTTTAGGTAAAAAGCTAACTTAATACGGGCCTTCTATCCCCAATAACAGCCTCAATTTGCTCTGCTATCGCCAATAATCGAGCATCACTGCCAAATTCTGAAATTACAGTAATTCCGAAAGGAATACCAGTCGAGGTTACCCCACAAGGAATTGCAACAACAGGCGCACCAGATTTTCCAGTTAACTTTGCCGCAGCACCCATCGGTGCAATTAAAACATCTACGTCATACATGGAGAGAGCAGCATCAATTCCAGATGTACGTGTCAACGCTATATCGCGCAATCTATCCTTAATGTAATCAGCGTTATCTAAGCCAGTAGTTGCATTAGCAGCGATCAACAGAGATTGGCCATAAGGAATATGCTCAGGATGAGATTCATTCCATGTAATAAGATCGCTCATCGACCCAATCCCACATGGAGAATCATGCTCGATCAGAAAAGTATTTAATGCCGCCTTAAATTCCGTGCGAAAAACACTTGAACGAACTTCTTGCAATTGTTCTGCGCTAGGTAAATCACATGGGTCAATGATGCAGGCACCCGCATGAGAAATTTTTTGAAGAGTAGACTCAAATAATGGCATCAAGTCTGAGAACTCTGGTCTATCAGCTATTTGCCGACGCAAGACACCAACCCTTACCCCCTTAAGACTCTCACAGCGAACGCTACCAGGCATCACACCTTGAACTGATAATGAAATTGAATCTCGCATATCAGAACCTGCTAATACACTAGCCACTAAGATAGCATCAGCAACAGAACGAGTTAATGGACCTGGCGAGTCCTGGCTAGGCACCAAAGGTACAACACCAAATCGACTCACAACCCCAACGGTTGGCTTGTATCCAACTACTGATGAATAAGAGGCTGGTGTTTGAATAGAGTTTTGAGTTTCGCTGCCGATGGCAAACATACATAAGGACGCTGCAACAGCTGCTGCAGAACCAACGCTAGAGCCCTGACCTCGGCCATATTCAATCCCGTGAGGATTTTTAACTACCCCGCCATTGCCACTATATCCAGAGGGCATAACATCAGAAACAAAATCAGCAAATTCTGTAAGATTAGTTTTTCCTAAAATAATAGCGCCAGCAAATCGCAACTTTTGAACTAATGTTGCATCAATCTTAGGGTGGAAGTTTTTTAATGCTGCAGCTCCAGCTGCAGCACTCATCCCATCTCCGGTCAGAATATTATCTTTTAACAAAACTGGGATGCCATGTAATGGCCCAAGCGTTTGACCCGTACTAATAGCAACGTCAGCCAATCTTGCATCCTCTAGGGCACAAGCTGATACCTCACGCACAGCATTAATAGCTAAACCAGTCTGGCTAATAGATTCAATCCTAGATAAATACCAAGTAACAGCTTCTATAACAGTTAGCTTTTTGTCACGGTAGAGCGCTGAGAGGTCAGAGATCGCCCCAGAAATTAAAACGTTCTCAATGTTTTTGGTGATCATTGCAAATCGAACCTTTAAAAATGAAACTGCAGCATATGCAATCGTCTTTTATATCAAAAGAAACGATCGAAATAAATTCGATCGTGAGGAACTGAATGAGTCTCTCTTAAGAAATCAAGTATGGCCTGAGTCATCACTGGGGGACCCGCAATATAAAAATCTGAATTAGCGTAATCAACGCCTTCAAAATCGTTCATGACTTCATGAATAAAACCAGTGCGACCAGCCCAGGCTACTGTTGTATCCGCATCAACGACTGAAATACTCGGAACAAACTGAAGCTGCTGATTAAACTCAGGTAACTCTTGAAGCAAAGATTCGCCACAAATGTCGCGAGCTTGCCGCCCCCCATAAAAGAAAGTTAAATGTTGCATCGGGTTCTTACTGCCCATTGACCAGGCTCGTGTAATCGATAACATAGGTGCCAAGCCAGAACCTCCAGCCACGCAAATGATATTTCTTTCACTATCAGCTCTAAAGTAAGCCTTTCCAAATGGCCCATCCAATTCAATCTCATCACCCAACTGAATTGAATCAAATAATATTTTTGTGCCTGCACCATCTGGGACTCGTCGAATCATAAATGACCAAATACCTTCTTCATTTGGCAAGTTTGACATCGAGTAAGCACGCTCACCAGACACCCCAGGAATTTTCAACATCGCATATTGCCCAGGGACAAAAGTAGCAGGCTCTGCCGATTGAAATTGAAACTCACGAATATCATGAGTGATATCCACAGTTTTAATTAATTTAGCCTTCGTTCTCTTTGGAGGAAATGTTGCTGATTGCCCTTCTTCTTGTCTAACCTTAATAGTGCAATCCATCAATGGCAAACATTGACAAGCCAATTGTCGGCCCTTTTTTTTATCACGCTCAGACAAGCCTGGAGCGTTATCGGATAAAACTTTTACTTCTCCAGCAAGGACCTCAAACTTACACGTGCCACAAGACCCAACATTACACTCATAAGGTAAGTTCAAACCAGCCCGTAAACCAGCCCTCAATATTGAATCATCTGATGCACAGTCAAAATGAATATCAGCATCAGCAATAGTAATACGCGCCATTATGAAGAGGTCTCATTTAAATTAACAAACACTTCATCATCAACAAGAATAGGCTGATAAGTTTTCAAATGAACTGAGCATGGGGCAGAAATAGCTTTGCCAGTCGATATCTCAAATGCGCCTTGATGAAACGGGCACTCAACTACGCCATCCTCAATTTCACCCTCACATAAAGAAGCATTGCCATGAGTACAAGTGTCATCAGTCACAAAGATCTGACCTTCAATTTTAAAAACAGCTAATGGCGGTCTTTCAGGTAAATTGATTTGCAAACCATTACCCTCCAAAACATCTTTAACTTGGCATAAACGAATTGCCCCATTTTTTTCTACTGAATTAACTCCACTCATACTTTTCCCACATTCAAATTAATAACTTATCAAACAGATGGCAATGTTTTCCAATCCACATCCAGCGGACTTAATAGCTTTAAAGTTAAAGATACATGCTGAAACTTCCAAACACCATGAATTCTTTTTACTTTTGATGCATAAGTTCCTCCAACCCAATGTGCTTTAGCGGGTTCTTGGTTCTCACTCACGCGAGCCAACTCCCATAGATACCAGTCACATGTAGCAGCATCACCTTGCTCATCAACCGTAATTTTTGGAGAAACCATGTAGTGCAATGACCAATGAATAGAATTCTTTGCAATATCAGATAATCCTTGAGCAATATTCTTAGCCCCAAAATATTGTCCAAATCCATTGGCTTCCCAGATTGCATCTTCAGCAAAAAGGTCTCCCAAAATAACCGGGTCATTTTTAAGATCCGCACCTTCTGCATATCGCGCGACCATTGTTCGAATCGCCTCAATACTTTCAAGCCTGTCTATGCGCTTTAGTAGCTGTTCATCTGCCATTAAATTTTTCCTCAATATTTGTCACAAAAAATCAACTATATTTTTTCAAGCTCATTAGGCGCAACGGTGGATAAGCAATGACGGAAAAAATAAGTGCCGAGAAAAATTCAATTTTTACAATTGTGTTTAAAACGTAATGCGCCAGAACAAAACCTGCAGCACAGACAAAAATACCTGCCCAATTAAAAGACTCAGATTGATTAAAGCTTAATTGTGATTGGCTTAACTTTGGATGAACGATGAAGTAATCCGCGATAATGATGCCGGAAATACAGGTCGTCAAAATTCCTAAAATAGTAATAAAAGAGTTAAACCACTCCAAGATTGATCCCACTAACATCAAGATTGCGATCACATTCGCCAAAATAACAAAAACTAAACGGCCAGGTCTCCAGTTAATGGCTGCATCCATTAAATTAGTTAGCGATAACGATGAGCTATACGTATTAAGCACTTGGGCTTTCGCCTGAGCAAGCAACATCAAGAGCGCGCCTAAAACACCGCCAAAAACAATGAAAGCTGCAGCAACACTATCTGGGCTTTCAAGCGCCATCTTTTGAGCAGCTTCTTGAGTCATACCCGTATTAACGTAATAAGCTACCAACTCGCTCATACCGGCATACATCACAGCACCACCAATAAACAACATGCCAATGTCCATAAAAGCATTGCCCAAAAGAGCTGCGATACCTACATCTTTTGAGCGGCGAGCATAACGACCTAAATCACCGTCAATCAATGCCAATGCACCGGCAGATCCAATCAAAATATTGACACAAAATGCTAATTTTTCACCCCATGTAGCCGCATGCATTGCTGTTAATACTTCAACAGGAAACTGTGAACTAAAACTCATTACATCTTTCATGCTGTAACTAGATGACGCAACAACACCAAACATGATGTAAACAAGAACTGCCAAAAACAATACAACTAACCAAGAAGATACTTTGGTAACGAGACTAAAGCCAAAAGCCGTTAAAAGCACCCAACTTAAACTCAAAATTCCGTAAATTAACACTTGCATCTGAAGTGAGTCAGCCACACCGAAATAGAAAAGTAATCCCTTGTACAAAAGAACATTTTCTAAAGCGATAAATCCAATAATCATGAAGCCAAATATGATTGCAGTAATCATTGAGCCAGTTTTACCAAAACCATGAATACGCGACATGACTGTGCTTGATAAGCCAGTCTTATAAGCGATGTGTCCAACGCCCCATCCTAGTAAAGCCCCAATCACCATCACGATTAATCCACCCAATAGGGCAATTTGCATTCCGGCCACAAATGTAGTGAGTGCTCCAATAAAAAGCTGAATGAGCGTTGTCACAATACCAACGGTATTCCACGATAGCTGTAACCAGCCTTGCCTATCAGACGCAGGAACCATCTCTAATGCATGATCTTCAATGGACTGAGAAATACTATTTGTTTCTGTCATTTTGGACTCGCTTTTAGTTATTTAATTAAACAAGAACGGCATCGATTAACGATACCGTTCTTATATACACGTCAGCAGCGTTAATTAACCGCGCACATCGCCATGTTCAGCCACAAATCGGCTTTCGTCAAAACTATGCGGAACTTTAGGGTCACCCTTATAAAGTTCGATATGTGGCGCAACTTCAGCTAAAGAAAGAGCCATGGTAAATAAACGGAATGAATCAGCTGGCAGCTCATTCAATGGGAATTTATCTACGTGAGCCAAAATATCCTCTAGCCTTGGCAATACAGCGTCATAAAATGCCTGCAATTCTCCAGTTGAAGAATTAATACGCTTTTGTTGACGCTCATTCTGAGTGGCCAAAGCCCATTGAGGAACCAATGTCTCTAAAGTCTCAAATGATTTAGGTAAGGATGTTGCTGTTATTGTTGAATTCATAATTAACACCTATTTATTTAGCGTGAACATAATTTTCTAATGTATGGTAACCATGACGAATTAAAATTTCGTCATCCTGAAGATGCATAAATTTCTTAGCACCAGACTCCATGGCAATCTGCGTATCTTCCATCGTTGCTGTGTCTTCCAACCAAGCATTACGTTGCAAACATTGCGCAAACTCAAGCGCCCAACGTTGAGAATTTGTTTTTGGTTCTGCTAAATAATATTTACCTTCCCAAAGTGTTTTGCCAGGACCCATCGGCCAGAACTGATGCGTAAACCAAATATTTTCCGCAACGTGCACTAATAGATTAGGGAACAAAACAGATAATTCAAAAGAGAAATCTTCTCTTCTAGATGGGTTGATGCTTGGCGGCAACATGCTTGCGCCACGTTTAGCCACCAACGATGCTGCTGCTAATCCATTAGCAATTTTGGCAACTGGGGTTGGCTCAGCCTTTAATGACAAACAAATAGCTGTTGTGCGATGCGGACCCATTAACTGCACATCAGATAAACCTGATGAGAAGGCATTAGGGAAAGATCCCGCATGAATTGTTGCTACGTGGTAAGCCTCTGCGAATGCATCATGTGCAACTTTCCAATTGCAATCCAAATAAGTGTAGTAACTAAAACACTTTGTTAACTTGTCATATGGGAAATTACTTAGATGCTCGCCCATCTCACCCAAATACTCTTTTAGTGGTGTCACTTCAGGAGAAGGATCCAAGTTAACGAAAATAAAACCTTCCCATACATCTGTATGAACTTTTGTTAAGTCATTCTCTTCCTTGGTAAAGCAAGGAGAAAATTTCTCTTCTTCTGGAACATTGACCAATGCACCTTCTGCGTTGTACACCCAACCGTGAAAACGACAGGTAACTACAGCAGCTTTACTTTTACCAAAGGTCTCTTCCCCAGACTCAACTACCACTTTGTTGCCGCGGTGTGAGCAAGCATTATGAAATCCACGAATCTTCTGATCTTTACCGCGAATCAAGATGATTGAAGTTTTAGCAAAATTTAGCTTCTTAACTTTGTAATCGCCTACATTAGCGATTTCTTCGACACGACCAACCTTTAGCCATGTTTTCATAAATACTTTTTCGCGCTCAACCTCATAAAATTCAGGCGAAATACATGACTCAACTGGTACTGGGCCAGTACCTAATTCAGGATATTTTTTTGCCCACTTTAACTCTGCTGGTGCATTCATAACTTTCCTTTCAATGAATAAACTACTTCAAAATTTATTTGTTAAAAAAATATTAATTTGGCAATCCATATTGCTCTCGTACCAATTTCCCAAGCCCCAACTTATCAATAATTGACATCGGGCACATAAAAGTTACGCGCACCACTCCAGGCAAACGACTAATCTCGATTGAGCCCGCAATCGTTGCACGATTTAAGATTTCATCCCTATTAATGCCCGTCACCTTAGCTGCGCGATCAAGGCCTACATGAGTCGCCTCATTGAGAGTTCTTCCGCTACCAATAAAAGTAATTGGTGCATTTACTTCTATATCTTTTTGCCCATATCTTGCCGCCAACGCCTTGACTGCTTTTATTTGTTCGGCTGTCATAGGCTTGGCCATTGGAGGTAAATCATCCAATCGTTGCAATAAAATAGGCCCATCAATGTCTAGATTTTTAACGACACTAACTTCAAGTTCAACGGCACCAGCCACATCCGTTGCATGACCAGCAACCTCACCGTTGCCTTGTTGAGCATGCATATCCCCCATGTAAACACCAGCACCTGGAACTTTCACAGGACAAATCAGAATTGCGCCATCCCTAACAGAATTGGTATCCATATGGCCATCTGTCTTATGCTTATCCAACTCTTCTTGCGACATGGCATATTTATGTGGTGCATCAACCAAGAACGAACCAAAATCCCCTGCGTTATGTGAATCAGGCAAATCTCGTGATGGTGTTGTTCCAATGTTTCCCAAAAATGGTTGCATATGAGCTGCTAAACCAGAAATATCAGAACGCGCTAACGACAATATTGAATGTTGCTCAGAGTGTTCTGGTATGAGGGCATGCTGGTTGGGCGATTCAGCTAAACGATTTGCAATTTCTTGGCTAACGGTTAGTGAAACTTGGTTAGCCTGATCTAAAACAATGACATAACCATTAGAAAATTTGAATGCGTTAACTTCTGCACCGCAGTTGTCGCAATGAACAGCATCATCTCCGATGCCTTCAATATGACTCGCTGGGCTAACCGTCCCGCAACTATTACATAACTTAGCCACAAACGGGTCACCTACATATCGACCCTCCACAAACTCCATAACTCCGGATGAGGTTGCTTGTGATGTCACAGTGAGACTTTTAATCTTAATGGCGACCGCATCGCCAATTTCTGCACCCTCTACTGCAACAGGTTGAGACACCTCATGCCCTCCCTGAAATTTAGGAGTAATCATAGGCCCCCAACATCCGGGAGGCGTACCAGCCTTAATGACACCGCCATTCTTAACAGGCCCAAGCATTTCATTACTTGGTCCAAGTATTCCTCTGGTATATGTATTTACTTCTACAACGGCTACCGGGCTATTACTTAATACGCTCATGCATTACTCCCAATTAAAGGTAGGGTGGACTATTAACTATGAACATATTAGGACTTAGGAATAAAAAAAACAATGTAAATTACATTGTATTTTTACCTATTGACAAACCACTATTTCACTGGTTTTATTTTTCCAATAAAGATGCTAGCCATTCTGAAGGCCCAACTGAAAATTTTTGCTCAAAAAAAAACCTATCCGCAAAGATAGGTTTTTAATGAATGACATCGATGAATTCGGGTGTTTAACTCCGAGTGGTCATCACCCGAGCTGATTGGTCATACATCCCCACAAATAACCCCATGACCTTGGTTGCTATTTTTACATCTTCCTTGAACCGCTCCATCTCCTGCATAGGCTCAACGATTAGCTCCTGTCTCAACTTCACAAAAGCATCCACAACATTTCTACCCTTAGCTGAAACACGGTAATTAGTTCCTCTAGCAGACTTATCATTCGCCTTCTCAATAAGCCCTGCCTTCAAAAGCTTTCTAACGCTATATTGAATATTAGCTAAGTCGTCCCTATTCATAAAACGACTAATGTCCGACAAACTTTTAGGGCGATCAAGGGTTCCAATAATGTGCAAAATAGTATTGTCTTGTCCATTAAAGGAACTATCGCCAATAGTTGCAACCAATCCTCTTAAGTTATGGCGGTCAAAAGCCTGAGCAAGACAAATCAACGTATGCTCAAACTCAGCCAAGAACCTTTCTGACTCAGTATGAGCCAAATGCCAGTGATCCAACTCAGTTGGATTAGCTGACACATTTTTTTCTTTTTTCATGGGCACAATCTAAATGGAACAAATAAAAATTATCACTTAATTTTATATCGTTTCACTAGACTCTCCGTAATATATGCGAAGTCTGCTGGATCAACCGGCTGGAACCATTGCTTAAAACGGGTTACTGGTGATAGTGGCAACTGCATATCGTTCAACAACTCATCCATTTGGTGAATTGAGAATGGCACAATATTAGTACCTTTGGCATGTTTACCACCTGTGCGATGTTTCATCCATGCTAATTTTTCAGTAATTTGCTTATTTTGTACTTCTCGATTTGGCAAAGCTAGCTGACCACCTAACAAATCTGCCAACCACATCGCTGCAACTTCGCAATTTAATTGACTAAAAAATGAGGAGTTGTAGCCTACAAAAGCAAGTCTTGGTACCTCTACAGGAAGAATATTTCTATATAAACAGAAGTCACCCTCTTCATTTGTAATTCTTTGCTGTAAAGACTTGTTTAAAAAAGGAACGCTTTGAATCCAGCCAGTTCCACAAATAACAATGTCTGCGCCAAGCTTCTCACCTGTACTTAAATAAGCCACTGGTTTGCCAGCATCAACACCTAAACGCTCAATGCTTGTTTTCTTAAAGTTTATTTGACCACTAGCAATATTCTCGTAAAAACCCTCAGTCACTAAACTAATACTGCTAGTTGCAATGGTTTCAAGTGGCACACCAGGATGCATACCTAATTCACGTAGCTTGCATTGTTTAGTCACAATCCACTGAACGATATTCATCATGCCATTACGAATAGGTTTACCAACACTATGTAAAAATTTTTCGAAACCGCTAACCCGAATATATTTAAATAACCCCTCACCACCTCGTGTTAAGAATAAATGTTTGTAATTCAAAACATTCAAGATACGCTTAGGAATTTTCCACATTAAATGACGAGCAATGACCGAGGTACTATGCGCAGTGCCGACTAAGGCTTGAGCAACGTCACAAGATGACTTACCGTAACCAATCACTAAAACATCTTTTCCTTTTGCATCACTCAGATTAGTAAATTCACAGGTATGGCACAAACGCCCGCCAGCCGATTGATATTCAGCAGCACCTGGATAATCAGGAATCATTGGTCTTGAGAAAATACCGTTAGAGATAACTAAATAGTCAAAACTATGTGTTTCAGCTTGATTTGTTTTTACATCACGAGTTACAACGGTCCAAATATTGCTAACTTCGTCAAGTTCAGCTGAAGTAACTTCAGTATTTAATCTTAAATTTGGCACCAAATTGAAATGATGCGCATACGACTCAAGATATTGTTGAACTTGCTCACCTGTAGGCCATTCTGGGTAATGATTTGGATAAGGAAAATCTGATAGGCAATAGGTAGATTTAACATTTTGCGTAGTCAGTCCAGGGTAACGACGAGACGCACTCCATACACCGCCAACATCAGATTCTTTATCGAAAACAGTAACTTGATAACCAAATGTTTTCAGAATTTTTGCCGTACTTAAGCCACCAAATCCAGCACCAATAATTGCAATATTCATCTTCTTCATATTTCTCTTAATTTATATTTCACAAAAGAAAAAATTTAAGCCATCAATTTTGGAATAGCTGGCTCATATGACTCAGGCCCCATCGCTGAATATCCACCATCAACTGCGTAATCAGCCCCCGTCACAAAACTTGCATGATCTGAGCATAGGAATAAAACAACTTGTGCCACTTCGTCAGGATCGCCTACTCTGCGCAACATATGGAATGGCGCAGCGACTCTGTCTGTTTTAGCACGATCGCCACCAGATAACTGGTCCATGATTGCTGACCATGTCCATCCTGGGGAAACACTATTGACGCGGATATGATCTGGTGCCAAATCCATGGCCATATTTCTAGTGAGTTGAGCTAAAGCTGCTTTACTAGTTGGGTATAACCACCGACCAGTTTGAGCGACAGATGATGAAATACTGGTGAAATTAACAACTGCGCCCCCGCCAACTTTCTTCATCCATGGAAGTGCAGCCTTAACCAGCATTGCAGCGCTAATTAAATTCACATTCATAGAGGTTAACCAGTCGCTTCTTGAGGCGTTAATGCCGTCATCAACATAAACACATGCTGCATTCACTACAAAATCAATTCTTCCAAATTTTTTAGCAGATTCAGCCACGCAAGCTTCTAGTTGTGCGTCATCGGAAATATCTGTTTTTCTGAACCAGGCTGCTTGTCCACAGCTATCAGCAATAGCTTGACCTTTTTCAGCATCAATATCAGCAATAGTGACGGTTGCACCTGCCTTAACAAACGCTGCAACTAATCCTGCACCAATTAGCGTAGACCCGCCAGTTACGATTGCATGCTTACCGCTTAAACCTTTAAACATATCTCCCCCATTTATTAGATATGATGCTTTTATTAACTGTTTCCATGATTAACTGCCCGCTAACACCTATTAAATCAACAGTTAAATCAGTAAACACTGATTTTCATCGCTTCATCTTAGGGGCAAATACAAAAAAATACAATGTAAATAACATTGTATTTTTACCAATTGACAAAATTAAATAAAAGTGGGTTTTAATAAAGATTGATACATTAAAAATGTAAGGTTAAAAAAATGGGGGCTAAAAATAGCCCCCATTTTTACTAACGCGGCAAAATCTTTAGATAGACTCTTTGAAAGCAATACCACGCTCTTTAGCCATAGTCATTGCTGTGTCCTCGATCATATCTTCTTGGCCACCAATCATTTTCTTGCGCCCTAACTCAACCAAAATATCACGAGCTGGAATGCCATAACGCTTGCTTGCACGTTCTGCATGTAACAAGAATGTTGAGTACACACCTGCGAATCCTAAGGTTAATGATGAACGATCAACACGAACCATATGATCCATCATTGGCACAATCGCTTCTTCAGCAATATCCATTAATTTAAATAAGTCGCAACCAGTTTCTATACCCATGCGCTCACAAACAGCAGCAAATACTTCTAAAGGTGTATTACCGGCACCAGCACCTAATCCAGCGACTGAGCCGTCAATACGAGTTGCCCCTTCTTCAATCGCTGCGATTGAATTGGCAATACCCATACCCATGTTGTGATGTCCATGGAATCCAATTTCTGTTTCAGGCTTCAATGCTTGACGTAATGCATGCACACGAGCCTTCACATCATTAGGCAACATATAACCAGCTGAGTCAGTAATATAAACAGTCTGTGCGCCATAAGATTCCATCAATTTAGCCTGCTGCACTAAACCTTCAACCGTATTCAAATGCGCCATCATCAAGAAACCAGTTGTGTCCATACCCAACTTGCGTGCATAAGCAATATGTTGTGGTGAGGTATCAGCTTCAGTACAGTGTGTTGCAACGTGCACGCTACGTGCACCAGCATCATAAGCAGACTTCAGCTCTCTCATGGTTCCTAAACCAGGAATCAATAAAACTGAGACAACTGCTTTTTTCATTTTTGATGCAACAGCACTGATGTACTCTTCATTAGAGCTCAATGCAAAACCATGCTGTAATGAATTACCACCCAAGCCTGCGCCATGTGTTACTTGGATATACGGCATACCCGCATCATCCATTGCAGTTGCCACTTTTACCATTTGCTCAACACTGATTTGCTCGCGCTTTGCGTGCATACCATCGCGGAGGCACATGTCATGAAGAATTACTTTCTTACCTTTAAGGTGATCGATCTCAAACATTATTTCGTCCCCAATTAATTCGATTTAGTTGCTTTAAGTTGAACCTTGCCAGACATAATGTTCTGCGCAAATAGTTCAGCAGTTCTAGTAGCAGCCGCTGTCATGATGTCTAAATTACCCGCATATTTTGGTAAGTAATCACCAAGACCAGCTACTTCCATAAATACAGAAACTTTGTTTCCATCAAAAACAGGTCCGTTGACTAATTTATAACCAGGAACATATTTTTGAACTTCGCCAATCATGCGCAAAATAGATTCTTTAATTTCTTCACGCTTTGGCTCACCCTCGGTTAAACAATAGATCGTGTTACGCATAATCATTGGAGGATCAGCAGGATTAATAATTGCTAAGGCTTTACCTTTTTTAGCGCCACCCACTTTACATACCGCATCAGAGGTTGTGTAGGTGAACTCATCTAAGTTCGCACGAGTCCCAGGGCCAATTGACTTAGAAGCCAAACTTGCGACGATTTCTGCATAAGGCACTTCTTGCACGCGTGATACAGCGTAAACGATAGGAATAGTAGCTTGGCCTGCGCATGAAATCATGTTCACGTTCATCTCACCACTAGCTGCATGCTGCTCCAAGTTAACAGTAGGGCAGCACAAAGGACCAATTGCTGCTGGCGTTAAGTCAACCATCAACACACCCAACTCATTCAACTTACGTGAATTCTCTGCGTGGACATAAGCAGACGTTGCATCAAATGCAATCTGAATACCATCAGCCAAAACGTGTGGCAATAAACCATCTACGCCTTCAGCAGTTGTTTTAAGACCCATATCACGGGCTCTTGCTAAACCTTCAGATTCCGGATCAATACCCACCATCCATACTGGTTCTAAAAACTCACTACGCTGCAATTTATAAATTAGATCTGTACCAATATTTCCAGATCCAATTAATGCGCATTTAATCTTTGCCATCTTGTTTATCCTTTAGTTTGACTACCGTACATCGACACTCTAACTACTATCTCTATCGTTTTATGTCATTTATGCGACAAACGTCATAGAGACATTCCCTAATACTTCAAATTCTGCCGTAATCTCATCGCCTGGAGCCACTGCAAAAGCCTCTGTAATACCGCCACTCATCACAAAACTACCTGCTGGCAAGTATTCATCTTGTTCAGCCAAAATATTCACCAACATAGCAATTGCTTCAGCAGGATGACCTAAAACTGCGGAGGATTCCCCCTTAGCAATTTCTTCGCCGTTTTTCTTCATCACCACACCAATTTGTTGCAAATTGAGGCCCTGTGGGCTTAATTTTGTTTGACCAGTGACAAATCTGGCTGAAGAACCGTTATCCGCCACAACACTGGCTAGGTCAAATTTAAAACCAGAGAATCTAGAATCAATAATTTCAACAGCGGGTAAAACATAATCCGTAGCGGCCAATACGTCTAATAAAGTGCAATTAGGGCCTTTGAGATCTTTATTAGTAACAAACGCTACTTCACATTCAACACGAGGATGAACCATCTCAGATGTTTTAATGCCGACATCTTCTGTTCTAGCCATTTTGTCCGTTAAAAAACCAATCGATGGGACATGGACACCCATTTGCTCCATCTTGGCTCTGGATGTAAGGCCCGCCTTCCAACCTACCAACTGATGACCCTTGGCTAAATAGCGTTTCCTTAATTCTGCCTGAACTGCATAACCATCGTCGATGGTCATATTTGGATAGTCATCAGTTAATTTGTGGATAGAGTAGGCGCCCTCTTGGGCACCCTGCACACGATCACACAATGTGTTGATGTCATCCTGATTAATGGTTAAGGTTAATGACACGTGTAATCCTTTTTATAGCTTCACACAAATATTGCGTGTCTCTGTGTAGAACTCAAGCGAATGAACACCACCTTCACGACCAATACCAGATTGCTTAGAACCACCAAAAGCTGTTCTTAAATCACGTAAGAACCAGCTATTTACCCAAGTAATACCCACGTCTACTTTTGCTGCGACCGTATGAGCTCTAGCCAAATTAGTTGTCCAGATAGTTGTAGCTAAACCATACTTCGTATCATTTGCTAATTTAATAACTTCTTCATCCGTATCAAATGGACGGATGTGGCAGCATGGTCCAAAAATTTCTTCCTGAATCACTGAAGCTGTTTCTGGCAAACCGGTCCAAATAGTTGGCTGTACCCAGTGTCCCTCTTTTAGTTCACCTGGCATATCTGGCACACCACCACCTGTTACAACCGTGGCACCCTCGGCTACGGCCTTCTTGTAATAAGACATCACTTTTTCTTTGTGCTCAGCAGAAATCAAAGGACCATAGTCTGAGCCGTGATCTTCAGGACGACCATATTTAACGTGTTCTGCTTTAGCTTTTAATGCTGCAACAAATTTATCAAAAATAGGGCGTTCTACATAAACGCGCTCAGTGCCCAAACAAACTTGTCCTGAATTTAAGAATGCTGAACGGAAAATGCCATTCACTGCTTCATCAAAATTGGCATCAGCAAAAACGATACCGGCATTCTTACCTCCCAACTCAAATGAAATATCGCGCATACCTTCAGCAGCAGCTTTCATAATGGCTGTTCCAGTACGTGTTTCACCTGTAAATGTAATGGCATCTACCATTGGGTGGTGTGTTAAAAACTCACCAGCAGAATCAGGGCCGAATCCGTTCACCACGTTAAATACGCCTTTAGGCATTCCGACGGCGTTCATCACTTCACCTAACAAGGCAGTAGTCATTGGTGTCTCTTCAGAAGGCTTAACCACCACTGTATTACCGCAAGCTAATGCAGGTCCGACTTTCCAAGTCATCAACATAAATGGTGCATTCCATGGAGAAATCACACCAACAACTCCTTTGGGATTGCGCACAGCATAGTTCACGGCACCACGGCCATCTGGCGTTGACATCGTAAATGCCTCGGTGGCCACGTTTTTAACAACATCCGCAAACACCTTAAAGTTAGCCGCGCCACGTGGGATAAATACATGACGCATAACATGATTAGGTTGACCCGTATCAGCCATTTCCGCCGCCACAAAATCTTCAAAACGACGTGTAATCTCATTAGCCACGGCGTACAACATCTCTACACGTTGATCAACCGTCATCTTGCCCCACTCGCCATTTAAAGCGTCATGGGCAGCCCTAACCGCAGCATCTACATCGCTTTGACTTGCTTCTGAAATCTGTGCAATTACTTTGTTATCAACAGGTGAACGTTTATCAAAAAATTTGTTATTGCTTCCAACTACAAACTCACCATTAATGAAATGTTTAACTTGTTTCATAAATTCCTCTTAATAAATGTTTATTTTTTGCTTGTTGCTTAGTACTTATTTAATAATTGCTCTATTGATTACTTAGCTAGCTAAGCTAATGTCTTTTCCCTGAAAAACATCCTCAGGTAGTCCTTCAAATAATTGATAAGTGATTCTGATATGCTCCGCCAAAATATCAGAACATAAAGAAGTATTCCTTGCTAACGCGGCATCTTTTAAGGCCTCATGCTCAGCGTGTAAATCACGCTTCAAATTTGTGCCATATTTAATGCCTAATGAGCGATAACGTTCAGATTGGTGATACAAAATTCCAATGAACTGTAGTAACCAACGTGATTCGCAAGCAGAAACCAATGCAGCATGAAACTCTGCATTGCGCTCTTCCCATACATTGAATTGAGCATTGCGCTCTTTAATGTCTTGAAGTGCTAATTTTTTCTCAGCCAAAGCTAAACGGTGATAAGCCGCCATGACGTCAGCTTCCCATTTATCGCCCCCGTTTTCAATAGACTGAGTTAGCGCTTGAGTTTCTAAGATCACTCTGAGCTTGGTAATGTCCTTGAAGTCTCTGAGCGACATCGGACTTACAAAAAATCCTTTTTGACCTTCTGCATAAACTAAGCTATCTGCCACCAATAAGGCCAATGCCTCTCTTAAAGTGCCACCGCTGACAGAGTAAACATCTTTGAGATGCTCAACTTTTAATTTGCTGGCTGGTGCATGTATTCCACTAATAATGTCATTTCTCAAAGAAAGATAAGCACCCTCAACCAATGTTTTAGGTACCGGCTTTTCAATCTCAAAAGATGGTTTTGAAACTAGGCGCATTTTTTGCTTTCTTTTAATTTGGATTTATTCAGACCAAGTCCTAGCAAACCCCTGAAATTTATATTAACATTGTATAGAAATATCGAGATTTACGCAAAAAATTGATAAAAAGGTTAAAAATGCTTAATACCAACCCAACGATGCGACTTGTTCACAGTAAAGCCAAGGAAGGCTGTGCTCAGGCATATGAAGCCTTGATTTTGGGCATGTTTGAATCCATGAAGCACTTTCCTGGGTTTTTAGGAGCTGAATTGCTTCCTCCAACAGAATTAAATGATACATATCAAGTAGTTACAAAGTTTGCATCAGAAGCAGATTTAGAGCGCTGGGATATCTCGCCTGAGAGAAAGTTATGGCACCAACGTCTTAGCCCCTTATTTAATGGCGACCCTGAATACCGTCTGATGACCGGCCTTGAGGCTTGGTTTTCCTTACCTGAAGCGCCGGTCATGAAAAAGCCTGTCCGCACGAAAATGGCTTTTCTCACATGGCTAGGCATTTGGCCAACCGTTTCATTCCTACTATTTTTCATTGCCCCTTATTTAGAGGCTCTCCCCTTTTTAATGAAAACGGGCCTCATTACTGGTGCGGTTGTACTGATCATGACTTATCTCGTAATGCCACAGCTCGCCAAAAAATTTAATCATTGGCTACATAGCCATTAATTAAACATATTAATTAATGGCATATTTTTAAGTTCTTTATTTAAACCTCTTTCCGCAGAGATTACCCGTGAAAAAAATCCGCAGCATCCTCATTGCCAACCGATCTGAAATTGCCATCCGCGTCATGCGAGCATCCAGTGAATTAGGCATCAAAACCGTTGGCATTTATGCCAACGAAGATCGTTTTGCATTACATCGTTTCAAGTGTGATGAAAGTTATTTGGTTGGCGAAGGTAAAAAACCTATTTCTGCTTATTTAGATATCGCCGATATTCTTCGAATTGCTAAAAAAGCAAATGTTGATGCGATTCACCCAGGTTATGGCTTCTTATCAGAGAACCCAGAGTTTGCAGAAGCCTGTCGTGAAAATGGCATTATCTTTATTGGGCCACAACCCAGTGTGATGCGCACCTTAGGTAATAAGGTAGATGCCCGGAATGCTGCCGTTTTAGCAGGTGTTCCCGTGATGCCAGCAACCAAACCATTACCAACTGATTTAGCTGAATCTAAAAAACTAGCTCTAGCAGTGGGCTATCCATTGATGTTGAAAGCTAGCTGGGGTGGTGGCGGTCGTGGCATGCGTGTAATTGAAGATGAGCAAGCCCTAGAAGCTGAGTTACCCGTTGCTAGGCGCGAAGCCTTGGCAGCATTTGGCAACGACGAAGTGTATCTAGAAAAATTAGTTAGAAATGCACGTCACGTTGAAGTGCAAATCATGGGTGACCAACATGGCAATGTCGTGCATTTATTTGAGCGCGACTGCTCTGTACAACGACGCAATCAAAAAGTAGTAGAGCGCGCGCCAGCGCCCTATCTTACAGAAGAACAAAGAAGCACTTTATGTGCATCAGCTATTCGACTCATGAAAGCTGTGCAATATACCCATGCAGGCACTGTTGAATTTTTAATGGATGGTGATTCTGGTGAGTTTTACTTCATTGAGGTCAACCCACGTATTCAAGTAGAACATACTGTTACGGAGCAAGTAACAGGCATTGATATTGTTAAAGCACAGATTCATATTAGTGAAGGCGCCAAAATTGGCACTGCAGAATCAGGTGTACCTAATCAAGACCAAATTAGATTAAATGGTCACGCATTACAGTGCCGAGTGACAACCGAAGACCCTGAAAACGGTTTCTCACCTGACTATGGCAAGATTTCCACTTATCGTAGCGCTGCCGGTTTTGGCATTCGATTAGATGCAGGCACTGCGTATGCAGGTGCAGTCATTACGCCCTACTATGATTCTTTACTAGTCAAAGTGACGGCATCTGCCCCCACTGCTAAAGAAGCTATTTCTCGCATGGATCGTGCTTTACGTGAATTTAGAGTCCGTGGTCTTAATACAAATTTACAGTTCCTAGAGAATGTCATTAATCACCCACTATTTATTTCTGGCGAATGCTCAACCCGTTTTATTGACTCAACCCCTGAACTATATAAGTTCCCTAAACGCAGAGACCGCGCTACCCGTTTACTCAACTTCATTAGTAACGTAGCAGTCAATGGCAATCCAGAAGTGGCGGGTAGAACATTACCAACGTTACCGTTGGCCCTCCCCGTTTTACCAAAGGATGATTTAAATGGTTCACTAGCGGTTGGCACTAAAGATCGCCTCACCGCATTGGGTCCTCAAAAATTTAGTGAGTGGATGAGAAACGAAAAACGCATTCTATTAACAGATACCACCATGCGTGACGCGCACCAATCATTATTTGCGACACGTATGCGTACTGATGATATGGTGCATATTGCTCCTCACTATGCACACCACTTACCTCAACTGTTCTCATTAGAGTGCTGGGGTGGTGCCACATTTGACGTTTCAATGCGTTTCCTAAATGAAGACCCATGGGATCGCTTAAGAAAAATTAGAGCGGCAGTTCCTAATATTCTTCTGCAAATGTTGTTACGCTCATCCAATGCCGTCGGGTATACCAACTATCCAGATAATGTCGTTCGTTACTTTATTGAACAAGCTGCTAAAAATGGCATCGATTTATTCAGAGTATTTGACTCATTAAATTGGGTGGAGAACATGCGCGTCTCCATGGATGCAGTTCTTGAAAATAATGCTTTGTGTGAGGCAGCTATTTGCTACACCGGTGATATTCATGATCCTAATCGTGCCAAGTACAACTTAAAGTACTACGTAAATATGGCCAAAGAACTACAAAAAGCCGGTGCTCATATTATTGGTATCAAAGATATGGCCGGTGTTTGCAGACCTTTAGCCATTACCGCTTTAGTCAAGGCCATTAAAGAAGAAGTTGGTCTACCGGTTCACTTCCATACACATGACACCAGCGGCGCCTCCATTGCTTCTGTCGTGGCGGCAATTAACGCTGGCGTAGATGCAGTTGATGGCGCAATGGATTCTATGAGTGGTTTAACGGCTCAACCAAGCCTAGGCGGCATCATTGCTTCTACAGAAGGCTCTGATCGAGACTCAGGTATTCATTTGAATCAAATTCGTCCAGTATCTACATACTGGGAAGGTGTGCGTAAGTTTTATTCACCGTTTGAGGCTGATATCCGTTCAGGCACATCTGATGTTTATCTTCATGAGATGCCTGGCGGTCAATACACCAACTTAAGAGAGCAAGCACGTGCACTAGGCATCGAACAACGCTGGTCAGAAGTATCACAAGCTTATGCGGATGTGAATCAATTATTCGGCGATATTGTAAAAGTCACACCGAGCTCTAAGGTGGTTGGCGATATGGCACTCTATATGGTAACTAATGACCTAACGCCAGCAGAAGTTCTAGACCCTGCTAAAGAAATCAACTTCCCTGAATCTGTTATTTCTTTGTTTAGAGGAGAGATGGGTTATCCAGCAGATGGTTTCCCAAAAGAATTAGGTAAGAAAATTCTCAAAGATAAAGTGGCCATTGATGGTCGCGCAGGAGCACACTTGGCCCCTGTTGATTTAGTGAATGCCAAAAAAGAGGCCGAAGATAAAGTAGGTCGCCACTTAAGTGATGCAGATTTAGCATCTTACTTAATGTATCCAAAAGTATTTAGCACCTTTGCTGAACATTACAGACACAATGGTGATGTCTCATTATTGCCAACACCTGTTTTCTTCTATGGCCTAAATATTGGGGAAGAAATCGCCATTGAAATTGATCCAGGGAAAACATTAGTCATTCGTCTTCAAGGCATGACTCAGGTCGATGAAGAAGGTGTTGTACGTGTGTTCTTTGAGCTTAATGGTCAACCACGAACAGTCAAGGTTAAAAAACATGGTGCCGTGGCTACTAAAGTAGGTCGGACCAAAGCTGAGAGTGGAAACACTAAGCATATAGCTGCCCCACTTCCAGGCATGATTGCTACCCTAGCTGTTAAAGAAGGGCAAACTGTTCAAAAAGGCAGCCCCTTAGTATCTATTGAGGCTATGAAAATGGAAACCATGATCACCGCCAATGAAGATGGCATTATTAGGAAAATACATATTTCTTCCGGCAATCAAGTGGATGCCAAAGATCTATTAATAGAAATGGCCTAATGAAATGCTAACCAATAGTTTTATTAACAACTTCCCGTGGCTTAAATGTTTAAGCCCTGATGAACTCGACCGTGTTCATGCAGATCTAACGATTAAACAAGTTCAGAAACATGAATTTGTTTGTCGTAAAGGCGAAACCCCTGAACTCTGGTACGGCGTGATGTCAGGCCTGATTAAAGCCAATAATGTTTCACCAACCGGGAAATCTATTACTTATATGGCTATTCCTTCAGGCGGGTGGTTTGGTGAAAGCCCTCTAGTTCGTGGCGACACCCCAAGATCGTACGATGCAATCGCGATGCGCGACTCTGTTTTAGCTTGTCTACCCAAAGAAACCTTTCAGTGGTTACTCAGTCAAAACATTAAATTTAACCACTACATCATTAACCAGATTAATGAAAGGATGTTCCACTTCCTTTCCATGATTGAATCAGAGCGTTTCTTAGATACCAACTCCAGAGTTGCTCAAATACTGGCAGGGATGTTTAACGAACATCTCTACCCAGGACAAAGTACTGCATTAAAAATTTCCCAAGAAGAAATTGGTTTCTTAACCGGCTTATCCAGACAAAGAAGCAATATGGCGCTGAAGAAACTAGAAGAAGATGGTCATATCAAAATTAATTATGGCGAGATTGAGATCATGAATCTTGATGCCTTACGACAAATGGGCAATGAGCCCCAATAACGATATCCACAAGGTTAATTGATGAAAGTTTTAATTGTTCACGCTCACCCAGAGCCACAATCTTTTTGTAGTGCCATGAAAGATGCAGCCGTTGAGACACTCACCCAACTAGGGCATGAAGTAAAAGTATCTGACTTGCACGCCATGAACTGGAATCCAGTTGCAAGTGAAAAAGATTTCAAGAAAAGAAGTCAAGAAGACTATCTTGTTTATGCACTAGAGCAACGCGAAGGGTTTAAGCATCATCAACTAGCCGATGACATCCAAGGAGAACTTGAGAAATTGCAGTGGTGTGATGTATTAATTTTTAATTTCCCCATGTACTGGTTTTCAATACCGGCCATACTCAAAGGTTGGATTGATCGCGTATTTGTGTCAGGTTATTGCTATGGTGGCAAACGTTTTTATGATCAGGGTGGCTTAAAAGGTAAGAAAGGTATGCTTGCTTTCACCTTAGGTGGCAGAGAACATATGTTTGGCGAAGATGCCATTCATGGAGATATGAATACGATTCTACGTCCCATTTTAAGAGGTGCAATGGCTTATGTGGGCTTAACAGTTTTGCCACCTTTTATAGGCTGGCATGTTCCTTATATTACCGACGAGGCACGCACAACTCTTTTGGAGTCCTATAAAGATAGACTGAAAAATCTTGATTCATTAGAACCTTTAGAGTTTCCAGTGCTCAGTGATTTTGATGATCAAATGAAGCGTATTAAATAAATCCCTAAAAAATAAATGGGAAAAGCCTAGAATTGACCATGATTTTTAAGTACGGTAATATACCGTATACGTATTTTTACCGTACTTAGGATTAGAAATGACCGCCAGCGCAAGATTCGATTTAAAAATGGATTTAGATGAGAAAGCTACCCTTTCTCGGGCTGCATCATTGCTGGGTGTCACGATGGCAGCATTTGTTAGAAGTGCAGCCAAAGAAAAAGCTCTAGAATTAATTGCTCGGGAATCACGCGTAACAATGACCCCCAAGGATTTTGAGGCATTTGCTGCAGCGCTTAATCAAGATTTCTCCCCCAACCTAGCTTTACAAAAAGCCATAAAATCGAGCCGAAAGATTAAACGTGCTTGAAGAGCAAGCGCTGGACTCAAAAATTCATGATCGAGATAATTTCAGCTGTGGTGTACAGGAGCTTGATAATTATCTGAAACACTTCGCCATACAACACACGAAAAAAGGTATCACAACTGTACGCGTCTTGATTGACTCAAAATCACCAAAAACTATTCTCGGCTACTATGCTTTAAGTGCAGCTCAAGTTGATGCTCATGAGCTCAACCCTCGAATACAAAAAAATTTACCTAAATACCCCATCCCATGTTTTCGTCTAGGTAGACTAGCAACGCACATCAAATATCGTGATCAAGGTTTTGGTAAAAACCTAATAGGGTTAGCCGTAACTCGTTGCCTAGAAGCAAAAAAACATATTTGCGCATATGCATTAATTGTTGACGCCAAAAATACAAAAGCAAAGAAATTCTATGAACATTTTGGGTTCACTGCTTGTAATAGCAACCCTTTAACCTTATATCTGCCACTTGGAAAATAAAAATCCCTTCAATGAAGGGATTTTTATTTTATATTTAAGGCTTATTAATCTCTTGCTGCTTTTATAACCGCATCGGCAATAGCCTTTGGATCAGTAAACCATACCTCATGGCTGCCAGAACACTCTACATACCTGAACAAACCTAAACGCTCAGATAACCTTGGATGCCAAGGATAACTATGCGGCATCACCGTATCTTCCCGACAGTTAACGTAAGACTTACCTATTGGAGATGCTGCTAAAGGCATCTTTAAATGAGCTTTATCGGTTAGGGTTTTATAAGGTTGTTTATTTAATTTTTTGTAAGATGCAATGGCCAACGATTCATCCGCATCGTTAATGAAAGATTCTCGCCACACAGGCATAGGTAGCTGAATAGCACCATGATTCTCTGCAGCAATCTGATCAAATAAACCGACATGCATGGGTGGAATCATATCCGTCAATGATTGACCTGGCTCAGGTACAAATGCATTCACATAAATAAGCCGTTTAATACGATCCGGAATTACTTCTGAGGCAAGAGATATAACCATGCCACCGTAACTATGAGCGACCAACTTAATATCTTTAAGATCATGTTCTTTAATATAAGCCACTAAAGAATCAACAGCATCCTGCAAACCAGTGCTCGATTTATTATCACCTGGTCGGTTTCCTGCTAAGGTTGGGCAGAAAACTTGATGACCTTTTTGGCGAATAAATTCTGCAGCAGGCTCCATCTCTGCACCTGTGTGCCAAGCTCCATGAACTATTACGTAGATATCACTCATACTTCCCCCATGAGCCAAGAACTTTTATTGATTACATTTAAATTTTTTAGTTAATCAAAACTAGGCACAGTTGTAATTAACATTTCATCGGCAGTTTTCTTTTGACTGTCGCTTAAAGACTCATAGAGTTTTTTTGAGGCATCAAAAATATTTTCCATTGCAGCATATCTGTTTTGAGTGATCCCCAAAACTTGGCCAACTTGTTGTGGAGCAGTATTCCCTCCAACTCTCGCTTTGGCTTTCTTTAAATCAATAAATAAAGCTGATACCTGTTTTTCATAATCAGCCCATAAAGCTTCCTGAGGAACAGTCAATTTCAACTTCTTCTTAACTGCATCTAAACGTTCCATGTAATAGTCATAGGAAGCTAATGGACTTCTATCAATCTCATACTTACTACCACCTAAACCACGCTTTTTGAAGTCCTGATTCATCTCTTCACGAGCAGTTGGCTTGGAGTCAGCCATAGCAGTTAAAGAGAATGTTGCTCCTAAACTAGCCACCACCAGAACAAACACAGCTTGGAAAAATTTAGCGTTTAACACTATCAACCTCTTATTTAATTAACTAGCTTCTGAAAAGAAGTTTAATAATAGCTGATTAAATCTTGCGGCGTGCTCAATTTGGGTCCAATGACCACATTGACCAAATACATGTAATTGAGATTTAGGAATTAACTCAAGTAATTTATAACTGGCTGATAAAGGGATAATGGCATCATCCCGACCATGAACAATCATCGTCTCATGAGGTAATTTTTTAATATCTTCTTCAGCGCTAGCTAGTGCATCTACCCAACGCTGACGCGGTGCTGGGAACATGGCAGAAAATGATTCTTGAAAACCAGGGCGAATGCTGGCTTCGTAGCGCAACTTAGCCAACTCATCAGTAACTAAATTTTTATTGAACGCAAATAGATGAATCAGCTCTCTCATGTGATCCAGTGTGCCACGGTAACCCCACACCTCATCTAAGCCATGAGTTAACTCAAATTTTGTTCCCGCTGGCCCCATCAAAGCTAGACGATTCACACGATCAGGATTTTTAATTGCTAACGCCAATGCCAAACCGCCGCCAAATGAGTTGCCCACTAAATTGGCTTTATCAATTTTCAGGGCATCCATCAAACTCAATGCGTGGGATACCCACATATCCATGCTGTACTGAACGCCAACTGGTCTTTCTGTAAAACCAAACCCCACCATATCTGGCGCGATCACTCGGAACTTTTCAGCTAGCACAGGCATCGTCAAACGCCAGTTAGCGTAAGCAGTAACACCTGGTCCTGATCCATGGATTAAAAATGTTGGGTAACCCTGACCAACATCGTGATAGTTGGTTTTAATACCACCCGCAACAATCGACTGAGCAATCTCTAAATTTGACATAAGCTATAGAACTCTTAACTCTATCGACCCATATCTTTGGCGCTAACGCCTGCAATACCCCAGTTTTCTTTGGGCATGTCATGAATCCAAACGCGTACATTTTGCTGAGGGGCATCCAAAGCTTCAACCAATGCTTTAGTTACTTTCTCAATCACTGCACGCTTTTGCTCTTCAGTACGACCCTCTAATAAATAGATTTGTGCGAATGGCATGTTTGACTTTCTTTCTTATTTGGTAAAAATGGCTTAAACGAAACGTAAGCTTGTGCTGCCCATACCTTGAATCTTCAGTGTAACGTTATCTCCTGCTGCAACAGCAACAGCCTCTGTCACGCCACCAGAAAGAATCAATGTGCCTGCTGGAATTTCTTCGCCACGTGCACCTAAGTGATTAGCCATCATAGCAATTGCCGCTGCAGGATGACCCAACACAGCTGCGCCCGCTCCAAATGCCACTGGCTCACCATTTTTCTCAAGCACAATACCCACAGTACGCAAATCAACGTCTGACACTGCAACGGGGTTACCACCAATAACAAAACGCGCCGCTGATGTGTTGTCAGCAATCACACTTTTCAGGTCAAATTTGAAATCACGATAACGAGAGTCAATCACTTCAATACCAGGAATCACAAAATCAGTTGCAGCTAATACGCTACCAATATGGCAACCAGGTCCTTTTAATGCCTTCTTTAAAACGAATGCAATTTCTGGCTCTACTTTTGGATGAATTAATTCTGACACCTTGCACTCACCGCCATCAGGAAGGGCATAGTAGTCAGCCATAAAACCAAAACATGGTGTCTCAACACCCATTTGTTTCATCTTGGCATGAGAAGTCAGACCTGCTTTTAAGCCAGCGATTTTTGATCCGCGTGCGATTTTGCGACGCTTAATTTCATCTTGAATGGCATAGGCATCGTCCCAATCCATTTCCGGATGGTCGTCAGTAATCTTTGGCGTATCTTTAGCATTTAATTCACAGTTTTCTAAGTGCTCTGCTAATTTTTTAATTGTTGCCTGATCTAATTTCATTTCTTTTCCTTTAATTAAATAAGACCACGAGCTTTTGCTAAAGTCATCGCTGTATCTTCAATCATATCTTCTTGGCCACCAACCATGCCCTTGCGACCCAACTCCACCAAAAGCTCGCGAGCTGAAATACCGTACTTTTTCTCAGCGCGTTTAGCAAATAATAGGAATGATGAGTAAACACCCGCATAGCCCAAGGTCAAAGAATCACGATCAATACGAATCACATGGTCCATGATAGGCACTACCAAGTCTTCAGCAACGTCTTGAATCTTGAATACGTCAACACCAGTCTCAATACCCATGCGGTCACATACTGCAATGAATACTTCCATCGGTGTATTACCAGCGCCAGCACCCAAACCAGCAGCAGCAGCGTCAATACGTGTAGCACCACACTCAACCGCTGCTAATGAGTTAGCAATACCCATCGCCATATTGTGGTGACCATGGAAACCAAGTTCAGTTTTTGGATCTAATGCTTGGCGAACAGCTGTCAAACGCTCTTTCACATCATCAGGCAACATATAACCAGCTGAGTCTGTTACATAAACACAGTTAGCACCATAAGACTCCATTAACTTAGCTTGTTCAACCAGTTTTTCTGGTGAAGCTTTGTGTGCCATCATCAAGAAGCCCACAGTATCCATTTCTAATTTACGGCCCATACCAATATGCTGCTCTGAAACGTCAGCTTCGGTACAGTGAGTTGCAACACGAATTGTATGAACCCCTAACTCATGAGCCATTTTTAAATGATCGACAGTTCCCATACCAGGCAACAATAAAGCGGACACTTTGGCATTTTTCATTTTAGGGATTACAGCAGACAAATACTCTTCATCTGTATGCGCAGGAAAACCATAGTTCACTGAAGAACCACCCAAACCATCACCATGTGTTACTTCAATTAATGGAACACCAGCAGCATCCAAGCCGCATGCAATAGTTTCCATTTGTTCCAAGGTCATCTGATGACGTTTTGGATGCATACCATCACGCAATGTCATGTCGTGAACGGTTACTTTTTTACCTTTTAAGCTACTCATGCTCTTATTCCTTTTAACTATTCTTTTTCAGGCGTTGATTAATAAACCAACCGACCGGCCAACATTTCTTCAGCAAACATTTCAGCAGTTCTTGCTGCTGCCGCTGTCATGATGTCTAGATTGCCCGCATACTTAGGTAAGTAGTCACCCAAACCTTCTACTTCCATAAATACAGAAACACGGTTACCTTCAAAAACAGGACCATTTACTAATCTGTAGCCAGGCACATACTTTTGAACTTCTTTAATCATGTCATGAATAGAAGCAGTGATCTTTGCTTGGTCTGGCTCACCCTCAACTAAACAGTGAATCGTGTCACGCATCATCAATGGTGGCTCAGCTGGGTTAACAATAATGATTGCTTTACCTTTTTGCGCACCACCCACTTTTTCAACAGCACCCGCTGTTGTGCGTGTGAATTCATCGATGTTCTTACGAGTACCAGGGCCAATTGAACGGCTAGAAACTGTCGCAACAATTTCACCATAAGTAACTTTTTGCACACGAGATACAGCAGCGACCATTGGAATAGTTGCCTGACCGCCGCAAGTAACCATGTTCACGTTCATTTCTTTTTTACCCAAGTGCTCTTTCAAGTTCACTGGTGGAACGCAATAAGGACCGATCGCAGCAGGCGTTAAGTCAATCATCAACACACCAAGTTCATTTAACTTGCGTGAGTTTTCAGCATGAACATAAGCTGAGGTTGCATCAAATGCAATTTGTACGCCATCTGCTTTAACGTGCGGCAACAAACCGTCTACGCCATCAGATGTGGTTTTAATACCCATTTCACGAGCACGCTTTAATCCATCAGATTCTGGGTCAATACCAACCATCCATACTGGCTCCAAGAATGGGCTTCTTTGTAATTTAGCTAGTAGATCAGTACCAATGTTGCCAGGACCAATCAATGCACATTTAATCTTTTTCATTACAACACCTTTATTCAATAAACTTTTCTAAATCATTAAAAACTACTAAACAATACTTCTGACCACGCCACCATCCACATGCAAGGCAGCGCCATTGGTCGCTGCTGATAATGGACTACAGATATAGGCCACCATATTAGCGACCTCATCTGGCTGAATAAATCTCTTTAACAATGATGTTGGGCGCGCCTCAGCAAAAAACTTGCGCTCAGCTTCTTCCATTGAAATACCCTGTGCAGTTGCTAGACTTTGGAAAAAATCAGCGGCGCCCTCTGTTTTTGTTGGCCCAGGCAATACCGCATTAACCGTCACAGCTGTACCGGCAGTGAGTTCAGCCAAACCCCTAGAAACCGATAACTGAGCTGACTTTGTCATGCCGTAATGAACCATCTCAGAAGGTGGGCAAATACCAGACTCGCTAGAGATGAAGACAATCCGTCCAGCATTGCGTGCAATCATTTTTGGCAAATAATGACGTGCCAAGCGAACACCACTCATCACATTAACTTCGAAAAACTTGAACCAAGCAGCATCATCAATTTCTTGAAAAGGCACAAGATCAAAAATACCTAAGTTATTTACCAAAATATCAACATCAGAACACTGCTTCAACAGTTGAGCCACACCTTCAGCATTTGATAAATCAGCAGCAATTCCTTGGATCAAATTAGCAGGGACACGTTCACTAAGTTTGGCGACTGCTTTATCAACAGAAGCTTGTGAACGGCCATTCAGAACAACTCGCGCGCCATTCTCTGCCAAAGTTTTAGCAATGGCATACCCAATACCAGCTGTAGAGCCGGTTACTAATGCCGTCTTACCTGCTATCTTAAGATCCATGGTTTAACTAAAACGTACTGAACAGCTACCTAGCCCACCGATAGTTGCTCTGAAATTATCGCCTTTAGCAATCGGAGCCATCGCAGCCAAAGCACCTGACAAGACAACTTCACCAGCTTTTAAACCAACGCCTAAGCTGCCCAAAGTATTTGCCAACCAAGTAATTGAATTCACTGGTGAACCAAGTGCAGCAGCACCAGCTCCGGTAGCAAAAATATCGCCATTGCGCTCAAGAATCATGCCGCAAGTATTCAAATCAATTTTCTTAGGATCAACAGCGTTATCACCTAAAACAAAAACGCCACATGATGCGTTATCTGCTACTGTGTCCTGAATCTTAATTTTCCAGTCACGGATACGTGAATCCACAATCTCAAAACATGGCATCACACATTCTGTAGCCGCCAAAATATCAGCATTGCTAAGGCCTGGGCCCATTAAGTCTTTTTTCAATATAAAGGCAATTTCACCTTCAGCTTTTGGCTGAATCATGCTGTCAAATTCAATTGACTCACCTTCGTTGTAGATCATGCCATCCAATAAGTAACCAAAGTCTGGACGGTATACGCCCAACATATTCATCACTACTTTAGATGTCACGCCAATTTTCTTACCCACAATGCGCTCACCAGCTTCAATACGGCGAGCAATCATGCGCTCTTGAACAGCGTAAGCATCTTCAACCGTCATATCAGGATATCTTGAGCTTAACGGGTCAACCACTTGGCGATTCTTTAGTGCGTTATAAAGCTCATCGCCCAAATCAGTGATTATTTTTTTATCCATTGCCATGTTTATTTCTTTCTCTAAAAACTTTTAACTTGTATTAAAGCTTTACACAAACGTTACGTAACTCTGTATAGAACTCTAATGAGTGAACACCACCTTCACGGCCAATACCAGAACCTTTTGCTCCGCCAAACGCCGTGCGTAAATCACGCAAGAACCAGCTGTTAATCCAGCAAATACCCACATCAATAGCCTCAGCCATACGATGTGCGCGACCTAAATTTTCTGTCCAAACGCTGGTTGCCAAACCGTAGTCCGTATTATTAGCTAATTCGATAACTTCCTCTTCAGTGTCGAATGGGCTGATATGGCAACATGGTCCAAAGATTTCTTCACGAACAACTGTTGCTGTTTGTGGCAAGCCAGTCCAAATAGTTGGTTGAACCCAGTGCCCATCTTTATATTCATCAGCCATTGGAGGCACACCACCACCAGTTACAACCGTTGCACCTTCTTCTTTAGCTTTTGCATAATAAGACAATACTTTTTGCTTATGCTCAGCAGAAATTAATGGTCCCAAACCAACGCCTGGCTCATTTGATGGACCCACCTTAAGACCTTCAGCTTTTTCTTTAAGAGCAGCAACAAATTTATCAAAGATCGGGCGCTGTACATAAACGCGCTCAGTACCTAAACAAACTTGTCCGCAGTTCTCAAAAGCAGAACGCGTAATACCTGCAACAGCCTTGTCAAAATCAGCATCAGCAAATACGATACCCGCATTCTTACCGCCTAACTCAAACGATACTGGGCGAACACCTTTAGCTGCTGCAGCCATGATGGCTTCACCTGTGCGAGTTTCGCCAGTAAAGGTAATACCGTTAACACCTGGATGACGAGTTAAAAACTCTCCAGCTGAATTAGGTCCAAAACCATGAATAACGTTATAAACGCCTTTAGGTACACCCACTTTTTCAAAAACTTCACCCAGTAGTGTTGCAGTTGCTGGAGTTTCCTCAGATGGCTTCACAATAACTGTGTTACCGCAAGCTAATGCAGGGCCTACTTTCCAAGTCATCAATAACAATGGCAAGTTCCAAGGACACACAACCCCAATCACACCCAATGGCTTACGAATAGCATAGTTAACTGCTCGACCGCCATCTGGCGTGTCCATTTGGAATGTTTCATTGGGGACATTTTTAATAATGTCTGCAAATACTTTGAAGTTAGCAGCCCCACGCGGAATATCAATGTGAGAGGCTAAAGAGCGTGGCTTACCTGTATCTGCAATTTCTGCCTCTAAAAAATCATCAAAGCGACGATTAATTTCATCGGCTACTGCATACAACATTTCTACACGCTTAACTGTTGTCAACTTACCCCAGTCACCTTTTAATGCAGCGCGCGCACCTTGTACTGCCAATTCAACTTCTGCAGCTCCAGCTTCATGCACCATACCAATCACCTGATTATTAACAGGCGCACGTTTTTCAAATGTTTTATCAGTAGCGACAAATTCGCCATTAATGTAATTTAGAAATTGCTTCATGTTTTTTGTTTCTTTTGTAATTATTAAATTTTTGAAATACCAGCTAATGCGCAGATCTCATCTTCTTCTGCGGACCCGCCCGATACGCCAACCCCACCAATCAAATCATCTCCAACACGCACTGGCACGCCACCCCCAAAAATAACTAATCTGGGTCTTTGGACGATTCCTTCTCTTAGCGCAGGATCATTTTCAATAATGCTCATCCACTGACTGGTTGGAATTCCAAAACTGGACGCCGTATATGCTTTATCAATCGAAATATCAATTGAGTGCAAAAAGGCGCCCGGCATCCTCAAAAATGCCATTAGGACTCCACTGGAGTCCGTAACAGCCACATTAATCTTGATACCAAGCTCCTCTGCCTTTTGAATGGCCCCTTGAGCAATTCGTGCGGCAGCTTCGCAATTAATGTTTTTTTGAGAGATGAATGCACTCATTAGGTCACCACTGCCAAGAAGGCTTCGTTCAATTTACGATCATGATAGAAAATCGCGCGGCCTACTTCTTCAATTGGCCAAACAATTTCTGGCATATCTGGATAGCATTCATAACCACCACAGAATGTCTCTAAACGATTACCTGATGGATCAAAGAAATAAATCGTTGCGCCACGTGTAATACCGTGACGTGTTGGTCCGATATCAATAGATACACGGTTCATACTCATGATGTCTGCAGCACGTAACACTTGCTCCCATGTTTCTAACAAGAATGAAACATGATGCAATTTATCATCTTCACCATGGCGTACAAGAGCTAAATCATGCGCCTTTGTTGAACACGTAATAAAAGCTGCCAAGTCTGTTGTTTTATCTTCTAATTTCACACGCTCTGTTACATGGAAGCCCAATACATCTTCAAACAACTTTCTTGTACCATCAATATCTTTACCGTATAACAATGCATGGTCCATGCGAATTGGTGAGATACCTTTTTGATCTGGGTTCCAAGCTTCTGGAGCAATTTCACCTAAACCGTTACCAACATAGCTTTTCTCTGCATACAACTCAAATGTATGGCCAGTTGCTGCCACGAAACGCACGCGCTCACCAGTCTCTAGCATGTCACCTGCAGGCATGCGTTCTGTCTTAACGCCATAAGCTTGCAATGCCTTATCTAAGTTCTCAAGCTCTTCTTTACTCTCAACTTTAAAACCAAAAAAGTCCAGACCAGCACGATCTGCTTGACGTAAAACCACGCTATTGTGGTCACGCTCATCCCAAGTCTTAAAGTAAACACGACCACTCTTATCGCGACCAGTTTCTTTAAGACCCATCACATTTGTATAAAAGTCTACTGACTCATCCATATCCAATACGCGTATTTGAGCGTGTCCTGGACGTAAAACTCCTGTCATTGCCATTGTTACGATCTCCTTAATTGGTTACAACTAGTTATTTTGCTTCTACACCACGTACAACGTTCTTCTTCATCAAGCCAATCACTTTTAAAGTGATATCTGATTTAGGTTTTACTCGACAAGCTAAAACTCGACCATTAGCTTCATCTTCAACTGTGACGTGATCACGACTCATTACTCTTTTCGTGTACTCGCCACTTGTAATTTCAACTTTGCAAACACCACAACCACCGCCACGACATCCCACAGGAATGCCTTTACGACCGAGCGCTTCCATACCCGAGAGCAAGTGCTGATCTTCACGACACGTATATTCTTCTTGGGTATCTTCTATTAAAACCTTGAAGCTCATTTTTATCTCGATTGTAACAAATAATCTCGAGATTATTTTTAAATATCCTACGGTTTACTGCAATGAGTGTTTTCCCTAAATTATTGAAAAAATGACTCAAAAAACCAGAAAATATCGATATTATTAGGAAAGCCAAAGAAATTTATAAAAACATGCATTTAGTCCCACAATCATCTTTCGTCCCCAAAGAGCCAGCGCCTAAAACCCTTGTTGAGGGAGCCTATCTAAAGTTACGCAGGGACATCATTAACGGCATCCACCCACCATCGACCAAGCTTAGAGTTGAACACTTAAAGGATCGATATAACGTAGGAGCAGGCACTTTACGAGAAGCTTTAGCCCTTCTAGTGGCTGATAGTCTTGTTTTTACCCAGGGACAAAAAGGTTTTACTGTTAGCCCGATGTCAATCGCTGACTTTGAAGACATTACCCAAATGCGCGTCATGCTAGAGACGCAAGCCATCACCCAATCAATTACCAACGGTAATGACAAATGGGAAGCCGATGTGATCGCTGCCTACCATCGCTTAACTTTAGCGGAAAAGAAACTAGGTAAAACCGCAGAAGATGAGGCAGATAGCTTTTTTGAAGAATGGGAGCAACGCAATGAAGAGTTCCACTCAGCATTAGTTTCAGCTTGTCATTCACGTTGGATTTTGCAATTTATTGGTATTTTGTATCATCACTCAGAACGCTATCGCCGCATTGCGATGAGATATCGTAAAGATAATGAGCGTGATGTTCATGCAGAACACGAGGCACTTAAAACTGCCGCCCTCAATAGAGACACGAAACTTTGCTCTAAGCTTTTAGCCTCGCATATCTCTATGACCTATGACTTGGTGTCAAAACTACCTGATAGCATTTTCAATAAACCATAAGGTTTATTGAAAAGCTATGCAACGGGTCAAAATTAAATTTTCTTAAAGAGCGGGCTGCGCACTGTATTGGCAGCATCTACAGCAGAGATAAATTTCTCAGTGAAAATATCACGTTCAAACAAACTACCTTGCATCAATGTTGAAATAACGGCATCAATCATTGGAGGTGGGCCACATAAATAAGCTTTTTGACCGCTAAAGTTATTATTGAAATGTGCTTTAGCTGCTTCATTTACAAAACCTCTTGCACCAGTCCAACCTGAATCAGCAGGTTCATCAGAAAGTGCTGGCACGTAAGTAAAGTTAGGATGCTTAGCTGCCATGTCGGTGAATTCTTGATGGTAATACAACTCATCCTGAGACCTTGCACCATACATCAACGTAATCGGTAGCGTGCACCCTTCAAATAACAAATCCTCAATCATGCTCTTAGGACTTGATAGGCCTGATCCCCCAGCTATAAATAACATCGGAAGATTAGCAGACTTCTTCACAAAGAAACGGCCATAAGGTCCGCTAACTTTTAGCTTATCGCCCACCTTTAATTGCTCATGAATCCATGTCGTTACAACGCCACCAGGAACGATACGAATATTTAATTCAACTTCATCATCTTGAGGAGAGTTGGCTAAAGAAAAAGCCCGACTTTGACCAATTGCTGGAATATCTAAATTGACATACTGGCCAGCTTGGAAATCAATCTTCTTACCACCGTCTAATTTAATCCAAATACCTTTAATCGTTGGCGTTAGATTTTCGATGCGACTAACAACACCCTCAAAATCTTCCACCGGAATAACGCGTGCATCTGGATCTTCTTCAATATCAGCTTCAATTGTTACATCACTTTGCAATGTAGCGCAGCACGCTAAACATTTATTCTCTTCACGCTCAAAGTCCATCAACGCAAAACCAGAAGCTTCTCCGTGCTCAACTTCACCATCAACCACCTGCACTTTACAAGTTGCACACAAACCGTGGCAGCAAGCGTGTGGGATATAGATGCCAGCTCTTAATGCTGCATCCAAAATTGTTTGACCATCTTCAACTTCAATGGTTTGGCCAAGCGGCTCAATGGTTAATTCGTATGACATAAATACTCGTAAAAAAATTAGAAACTAGTGTGGTTGAAAAAATGTAGTTAAGATTTCCATTCCAACACAAACTGCTCATCATCCTCGTCCACATTGCCTGACAATGTAATCAAATGCATGTGCATTTCCTGCAATTCGAAGTCACGGCCCATTTTCTCAGAGATCGTTTCACGCTTGATGACCATTTTGTTTGGCACATCAATCTTTACCATCGCAGGTTGCTCATCAACAATTGCGCCTGGATTATCTTCAATGATTGCTTCAACAATGTAACGACTCTCTTGGTTTGCTTGAAAAGCAATAAATACGTTTGGCATAATTTTTCCTAAATCTACTTAAATTAAAACTAATTACATTCTCTTATGAGTAGCATCTCGCATACGCCACTCAAACCCATTGTCATGATCGATAGGATTTGAATTCTCATCGATCATCACGACCTTGTGCTCCTCACAGAAAGTTTTGAAATCTTCTGCAGTTAACATCATTTCGGCAAATATCTCTGGCTCACCAACAGAAAACTCAAACTCAATAAATCCATCGTCTCGTTTTTCAATTAAACGGACAAATCGTTTTGTGGTGTCAAATTCTTCTGCCATGTGGTTTACCTATTTAAAGCTGTATCTTATAAGACCTATGTACCGAATATTATATTAATTTTTCCCGAAATAATCATGTTTTCTCGAGATTCAAGGGTAAGCACCAACCCTCAGAATCAGGATGCCCTGAGGATTAGCCCTTCTCTATAATGGTTTACCCTAGGTATCTAGATGTAAATCAAAAACGACTAAATTAGTCACCCGATCTGAGGTTTTGCACCTGGAAAAGTGATGGCGGATTGTTCTTGAGGTCTAAGTAGCCTTTGAATTGTCCTGTTGTGCAATGTTTTGCCTGAATATCAACCGCTGAGAATATGTCATCAATCGGCATTCCCACACCTTTATTTTGAGAAAGATGTGCATCTGCATGAGTTTTTCCTAAAGTACCCACCTTCCAAAGCTCACCTTTACGGTCATAAACTAAAGCTCGCACAATATGCATAGACTGAGCATCTAGGTAAAAAATACGTTTACTAATCGGATGTTTAGGATCTATTGGCTCCGCTTCTACGACAAATGTTTTACGTAACTGCCAAGTAACATCTGGGAAACATCCCCCCTGACCAGTCACATTTAAGAACTTATAACCATCTGACTCAGGTGGTAAGTCATTCGCCAAAGTCATTTCGTTGTGATTGAACATCGGCAACATCAGATTCTGCGCGCCTTTATAGGTCCACTTCATATCTGAAATTTTGCCGTTAAACCCTTCGAAATCTTCCACCATCACATCAGAACCTAAGAAAGCATCGGTATATTGACCGGGAGCCATCCGCCTAACGCGACGTTGAAAGCCTAAATACATATAGCCATCTTGCCCCTTGCGATCATCATCTGCATGAAGAATCAAGATTTGGGTATTTTTTAAATCTGGCGGTTCAAATACTTTGCCATAAATAGCTACAGCTAAATCAGCTGGGTTAGGCGTAATGTTGGGCTCTGGATCATAGATACGATGCTTGAACTTTAGGAAGTTAAATGAGAACTTCACTGTTCGCTCAATCTTTCCGCTCATTAAATCTCGATAACGCCAATAAAACGGTGCAATGACCGCGTTATCGCCAATGCCTGCACCTGCTCTAAAGTTCCAAGCCAGCTTCTCGCCTGCACGTGGATCTTTTAAATCCGGTTCTTCTACAAATGGGCGACCAGTTAAATAATCCTTAATTTCCCCAACTTCAGCCCCTAAAGTGGCTTTATTAAGATTAGCTTTGCTAGCTTCAACAAATTTGGAGTTAATTAGAAATTGAGTGGTTGGTCCTACTTTTAATTCATACCAACCATTCGCAATCACTTGCTGCAACCCTGGATCCAATACCGCCTTAAATTGATCCAGGTTATTTTTTTGGATCACAACGCCAGGCTTTAAACCTTGAAACGCAGGAAATCCTTTCGCGTAAGGGTTAAAACTGTTTTCAACGTCTTGCAATGTCGCAGCGATTATTTGGCTTGTAAGCAGAGCTAAACCCAGGGTTGTTATAGCTTTACAAATAATTCTCATGGGCTTGGCTCTCTTAATGTTCATCGATTGATATTACCGCACTTACTTATTGAATTAAGCCTTCTGCTTTTAATGCTGCTTGTGTAGCAGGTCTTGCACCTACTCTTGCAACCAAGGCTTGTACATTTGGATAAGCATCCGTTGACATGCCTAAGAAGCCCATCCAGCCTACGACTGTAAACAAATAAATATCAGCGATAGAAAGTTGGTCAGCAACTAGATATTGTTTTCCTGCCAACTGATTATTCACATAAGTCAAACGATTGGCAATTGCATCAGTCGCTTGTTTCTTTACATCATCAGAAGAACCTGGTCTAAATAATGGTGAAAAAGATTTATGCAATTCAGTACCAATGAAGGTTAACCATGACTGCAAACGTACACGGTCTAATGTGCCATTGGCTGGTGCTAATTTTTTCTCAGGCACTAAGTCTGCCAAATATTGATTAATAGCTGGGCCTTCTGTTAATAACTCGCCACCATCTAATTGCAATGCTGGCACATAACCTTTGGCATTAATTGTTGAAAAATCTGCGCCACCAGCAGTTTTTTTGCTAGCAAGATCTACTAATTCTTTTTCAAAAGGCAAGCCAGTTTCGCAAAGCGTAATGTGAACAGCTAATGAGCAAGCACCTGGTGAGTAATAAAGCTTCATGGATATCTCCCTTTAAGTAAGGGGGATATCCTATAACAAATATTTAGAAAACGAGTTAAATTTCTCGAGATTTAGTAAAAACCCCTAACAAGGGTGTTTTATTAAATCGTTTATACGTTGAATAAGAAGTTCAACACATCGCCGTCTTTAACGACATATTCCTTACCTTCGGCGCGCATCTTACCGGCCTCTTTAGCACCTGTCTCACCCTTGTAGGTAATAAAGTCTTCGTAAGAAATAGTCTGGGCACGAATGAACCCACGCTCAAAATCGGTATGAATGACGCCCGCAGCCTGAGGAGCCGTATTACCAACATGAATGGTCCAGGCGCGAACTTCTTTAACACCTGCAGTGAAATAAGTTTGAAGCCCCAATAAATTAAAGCCCGCACGAATCACGCGGTCTAGGCCTGGCTCATCCATGCCCATATCGGCCAAGAATGCCTTTTTATCTTCATCTTCTAGCTCAGCAATCTCAGCCTCAATCGCTGCGCAAACAGCTACAACTGGCGCCTTTTCTTTAGCGGCGTGAGCTTTCACAGCATCAAGATGAGGATTATTCTCAAATCCATCCTCTTTCACGTTGGCAACATACATGACTGGTTTAGCCGTAATCAAACAGAATGGTTTCAATAAAGCAAGGTCCTCTTCACTCAAACCCATCGCTCTCACAGGCTTAGCCTCATTCAACTGAGCTTGAACTTTAGCCAATAAGGGAGCTAGCGCATTGGCCTCTTTATCGTTACCAGATTTAGCTGCTTTTGAATATCTAGAATAAGCTTTATCAACGGTTCCAAGGTCAGCAAGCGCTAACTCCGTATCAATCACCCCGATATCTGAAATAGGATCAACCCTACCCGCTACGTGAATCACATTGCCATCTTCAAAGCAACGAACCACATGAGTAATGGCATCGGTTTCTCGGATGTTGGCTAGGAACTGATTTCCCAAACCCTCTCCCTTAGAAGCCCCAGCCACTAAACCAGCGATATCCACAAACTCCACTACAGCTGGAAGGATGCGCTCAGGTTTCACAATCTCAGATAACTTGAGCAACCGCGGGTCAGGGACCTCCACGACGCCCACATTAGGCTCAATTGTGCAGAAAGGATAATTCTCCGCGGCAATACCAGCTTTGGTAAGCGCGTTAAATAAAGTAGATTTGCCGACGTTAGGCAGGCCGACGATGCCGCATTTCAATGACATAGGGCGCTATTATTCCATGTATGACGAATTATGACGCTATTGTTGTAGGAGCCGGCATTACCGGCAAGGCAACTTCGCTACGTTTAGCGCAGTTGGGAATGAGAATTGTACATATTGCTCCGAGCTTTGATACAGGATTTAATCCTATTGATCAAAATGCCTGGGATGGCCGTATTTACGCGCTGTCAGCCAGTACGCAACAATTATTAAAACAAATGAATGTGTGGGATTCTTTAGATTTATCTCGCATTCAAGTGGTGAGTGACATGCGTATTTTTGGTGATATTAATGACCAAAATAATGAACTTCATTTTTCAGCTTATAGCGCGACAGTGCCTCAATTGGCATGGATTGTGGAATCTAGCCACATTGAAAAAACTTTAGATATGGCCTGTAAATTTGCAGGAAACATTGAAAGAATCAGCGATTTAGTAGCAGATTTCACGGTTAAAAGTGATGTTGTTAGCGTAACAACACAATCTGGTAAGCGGTTTGATGGCAAATTACTAGCAGCAGCAGACGGCGCCAAATCACCTATACGAGAAAAATTACAAATTGAAGTGACTGGAAATACATACGATCACACGGCAGTAGTTGCTAATTTCATAGCTGAAAAACATCATCAAGGCACGGCCTGTCAGTGGTTTTTACCGAACGGTGAAATCCTAGCGTTATTACCCCTACCCGACAAGCGACTATCTATGGTTTGGTCAGCAAGACCAGAACATGCTCAAAAGCTAGCAACTATGTCCGGCGAGGAGTTATCTATTGCCGTTAAGGAGGCACACCCCCAAATTAAAGAGCGTACAGGACATCTAGACATGATCACGTCTCAACAATCATTTCCATTAAGAAGAATGAAAGCTAAACGTATTCTCGGGCCAGAAAATAACCCGCGGGTGGTCTTGATGGGAGACGCTGCTCATGTGATGCATCCTTTGGCCGGTCAAGGACTTAACCTCGGGTTGCGTGATGTTGCCGCACTTGGGAATACTCTAGAAGCGAAAGAAAGCTTCCGCACCTTAGATGATCCAGTTTTATTAAGACGATACGAAAGATCTCGGCACGGGGACACTGATGCGTTACTCTTCACCACAGATCAACTGCAAAAACTATTTATGAGCGATAGCTCTCACCTAAAAACCGTAAGAAATTTTGGCTTAAAACTGGTTAATCGTAGTGCCTTCCTAAAAAGACAGTTAATTAAAAAAGCCTTAGCCTAAAAAGAGATTCATACTTATGCCATCCACACCATTAAAACTATTTACGAAATACACATTTATGTATCTATCAAAAATTATTAGTCTTTCAATGATTAGCTTGTTATTGATCAGCACAACTACTTTTGCTCAAAATGTTGCAGAGAAAAAGATTAAAGAAGATATTCAGAAACAATTAGGCTCGCGAGCCAAAGTAGATGCTGTTAGAACAACTCCCTTATCAGGTATTTATGAAATTAGCATTGGCAACGATGTGGTTTATACCGATGCCAGCACAAGATATTTAATTCAGGGAGAGATTGTTGACTTAAAAACAGGTGTCAATTTAACGGAACAACGTAGCAATGATTTAAATCGCATACGCTGGTCAGAGCTACCACTGAATGACGCCATTAAAGTAGTTAAAGGTAAAGGAACTCGACAGCTTGCTGTTTTCGTAGACCCAAATTGTGGCTTTTGCAAAAAATTAGAGAAATCATTGCAGCAAATGGATGATGTGACCATCTACAATTTCCTAATTCCAATTCTTTCTGCCGATTCATTAACCAAATCACAACAAATCTGGTGTTCCTCCGACAAAGCTTCTTCATGGACTAATTGGATGGTTAATGGGCAAGCGCTTAACGGCAAGACAGATTGCACAACGCCGCTTGATCGCAATCTAGCATTAGCTAAAAAATGGAATATCAATGGCACCCCGGCGATTTTCTTTACAGATGGCTCTCGCATTGCTGGCGCGGTGCCACTGGCGCAAATTGAGAAAAAATTAAAATAACTTTAAGTGCATAAAGAATCAAAGTAATGAATACACGCCACATACGTTACACAGTAAAGCCCAATGATGTTGATGGCCATTACTTTGATGTCACCTTAAATATTCCAAAAGACATCCATCTTGGAAAAGATTTAAAACTTCAACTACCTGCTTGGATACCCGGCAGCTATATGTTGCGCGATTTCTCTAAGCACCTCGAGCGCATCACGGGAAACACTTTAATTAAGAAAATTGATAGTCACACTTGGCTATCCGCCGGAACAAGTCGCGATGTTGAAATAACCTATTCTGTTTACGCATTTGATACCTCCGTTAGAACAGCCTATCTAGATCAGAACAGAGGATTTTTCAATGCTACCAGTTTATGTCTACAAGTTTTAGGGCAGGCAGATAGCGTATGTGAATTGGCAATAACACCACCCCATCACATAAAACCCAAGTGGCGAATTGAAACGACTCTACAGCCTATCAAAATTGATGGCCATGGTTTTGGCCTTTATCAAGCCGACAACTACGATGCCTTAATTGATCACCCTGTTGCGATGGGACAGTTTCAAACTATTCATTGGCAGGCGCACGGCGTACCACACGCCATGGTTATTCAAGGCAATGCCAATGCTGTGGATGAACAACAACTAGCGAAAGATTTAAAAGCTATTTGCGAAGCTCATATCGCTTTCTTTGAGCCAGAATCTAAACGTGCCCCATTCAAGCAATATAAATTCATTGTTAATGCTGTTGGTGATGGCTACGGCGGATTAGAACATCGTGATTGCACCGTATTGTTATGCAAACGTGATGATTTACCCTATCCCAAGCAATCTCTTTCATCACATGAGTCGTATGAAGACTTTTTAGGCCTATGTAGTCATGAATATTTTCATGCTTGGATGGTTAAGCGGATTAAGCCCAAAGTTTTTCAACCTTACACACTCGATCGCAGCAATCACACCCATTTACTTTGGTTGTTTGAAGGCTTTACGAGCTACTACGATGATCTTCAATTATTCCGAAGTGGTCGCATTCATCTCAGCGCCTACTTAAAACGCATAGAAAAGTCTTGGAATAGTGTCCTGAAGTCGCCTGGACGTCACAAACAAAGCGTGGCGGACAGTTCCTTCGATGCCTGGACCAAGTATTACCAAATGGATGAGAATACGCCTAATGCTGTCGTTAGTTACTACGCAAAGGGTTCTCTGATTGCTTTAGCGCTTGATTTATTAATTCGTGACCAGACACACCATCAACAATCCCTTGATGATGTCATGCGTCACTTATGGCAAATGCATCAACTCACCCAGGAAGGCATGGGAGAGGAGGATTTTGATCGGGCGATCGAATTTATCTTAGGGAAATCTTTTGAAAAAACTTGGCATCATTTTAGAAAAAATTATATTGATGGCACAAAAGATCTGCCACTACAAGCATTGCTATCCAAAGCTCATATAGCAGTTGCCGCTAAACAAACTTTAGCAACAGAGCATGCTGATGCTGGCAAACAAGTTCTAGGTATTAGAACATCGACAGTGAATGGTTGGGTGAAGTTAAGCCATGTCTTAACCGCGGGGTTAATTCAACAAGCGGGACTGGCAGCTGGCGATATATTAGCTAGCGTTGATGGTGAGCGCGTTACACCAAGTAGAGTTGATCAATTACTTATTCACTTGATGCAAAAACTTTCACGAGGTGAAGATGTTTCTGTTGAAGCATTTAGGCATGAACTGGCTTTTAGAGTCATTATCCGTGCCAAATATTTGAAGACGGCTTCATTCATCGAGCAATACACACTGACACCAGAAAAAAATTAGTGTTGTCATGATTCATCATCAACAATCAATTCAACTATCAGCACTACTCCCTGATGATTGGGCTCTCCTCATTCAAGACCAATTACAAAATGGGCAATTTAAAGGCTTAGAGGAAAAACTATCTCAAACTTATGCTGACTTTGGAGAGTTGATTCAACCTAACCCAGAAAATATCTTTCGTGCTTTAAGAGAAACCCCGGTGAAGCAAGTTAGAGTCGTCATTCTTGGTCAAGACCCCTACCAAACCCCTGGCTTGGCGCAAGGGTTAGCTTTTTCAATCCCTAAAGAGATTAAACCTGGCTGGCGAGCTTTTCCAAGTTCATTACGGAATATCAGTAAAGCTATCGCCCTAGATGGTTATCAAGCACTCACGCATGGGGACCTAACTCATTGGGCACAACAAGGGGTACTTTTATTAAATGCGACGCTTACCGTGCAATTGGAACAGGCAGGGTCACATGCTCATCTTGGTTGGCAAGAATTTACAGATATTCTGATTCAAGAGCTAGCATCCAAACATGATCAAATCATTTGGTTACTATGGGGCGCTCATGCCCACAAGAAAAAAATACTCATTGAATCAGCCGCCGACAAATTTCAAAAACAACATGTCATTCTTTGCGCTTCTCATCCATCAGGTTTGAGTGTTTATAAAACAAATGAACCGTTTATTTACCCCGGAGACACTCATAGCTGCGGTCACTTTAAACAAACTAACCAAATTTTGAGCGCACGAGGTCAAACAACTATTTCTTGGAATATCTAGAGTTAATCATTAAGCTACTTACTGAAAGCCCTAACTAAGCCTATTACAAGCATAGTGGCCAAAATAGCGCCGATCCACTCGAGCATCTGTCCAGATTTAAAAAGCCCCAAAGTTTGGCCAAAAAATGAGCTAAAGGCACTAACCCCTACTCCTAACAGGCTATACCAAAGAAATTGAAGAAATTTGGGCCTTTTTTTGGGGTAAAAATAAGCGGATAAGACGCCTAAAGCGCTACCAAATATTAAAAAAGCCAGAATGCTCACCTAACCCCCTGAAAAAACTATAATTTCACCTATGCAGATTTTGACATTAGGCATCAATCATCACACCGCACCACTTTCTGTGCGGGAACAGGTCGCATTCGCGCCTGAGATGATTCAGCCTGCCTTGCATCATCTGAAAGATCGTTTAAGCAATGTATCAGAAACCAAGCTACCAGAAGCAACCATTTTATCGACTTGTAATCGCACCGAACTATATTGTGCTGCGAATGATGCCAACTCAACAGAACAACAGTATGCGTTGAAAAATGTAGCCATTGAGTGGCTAGCCCAAACAAGGGGAATTCATAGTAATGAGCTATTACCTCATATTTATGTATTACCTCAATCAGAAGCAGTCAGACATGCTTTTAGGGTTGCTTGTGGATTAGATTCAATGGTTGTTGGTGAAACTCAGATTTTGGGACAACTCAAAGATGCCGTCAGAACAGCAGATGAAGCAGGCTCACTGGGTACTTACCTTAATCAACTTTTTCAAAAAACTTTTCAGGTAGCAAAAGAAGTCCGCGGCAATACAGAGATTGGCGCTCATTCAATCTCTATGGCTGCAGCGGCAGTACGGTTATCTGAAAGAATTTTTGAAAGTGTTGCAGATCAAAAGGTTTTATTTATTGGTGCAGGTGAGATGATTAGCTTATGTGCCACACATTTTGCAGCTCGTAAACCTCAATTAGTAGCAGTTGCTAATCGCACACTAGAACGCGGTCAAACGTTAGCTGACGAATTAGCTGAACAAGGTCTACAGACAGAATCACTTCGCTTATCTGATTTGCCAACACGTTTGCATGACTTTGACATTATTGTTTCGTGCACAGCCAGTACCCTACCCATCATTGGTCTAGGCATGGTTGAAAATGCAATCAAAGCACGTAAACATCGTCCAATCGTGATGATTGATCTTGCTGTCCCTCGTGATATTGAAATAGAAGTTAGCCGTTTAAATGATGTTTACTTATATACCGTCGATGATTTAGGTGAAATTGTTCAAACTGGAGCTGACTCACGCAAAGCGGCTGTTGGTCAAGCCGAGGCCATTATCGAAACGCGCGTATCTCACTTCATGCATTGGTTAGAGAGCCGTGGAACAGTGCCACTCATCCAGGATCTACGCCAACGTGGTGATGATTTGCGTGCCCTTGAAGTTGAACGCGCCAGAAAATTACTGGCTAAAGGTGAAGATCCTCAAGTAGTTCTAGATGCTTTAGCTCAAGGTTTAACTAACAAATTTTTACATGGCTCTTTACATGCGTTGCAACATGCGCAAGGTGAAGAACGTGAAGCTCTCATGAAAATCTTGCCCGGGTTATTCCGTGCTCATCACTCCGATAAATAGATGAAACCTAGTATGAAAGCTAAGCTCGAGCAATTAGATGCTCGACTAGCAGAATTAAACTCGCTTTTGGTGCAAGAAGAAATCACCAAAGATATGGATCAATACCGCAAACTCAATCGTGAGCATGCGGAGATATCTCCTGTTGTCGAACAATTTCAGGCATACCTTCAAGCTGAGGCTGACGAACAAGCTGCCACTGCGATGCAATCAGACCCGGATATGAAAGATTTTGCTGAGGAAGAGATAAAAGAAGCTCGCCTCCGCATGGATCAGATGCAAGCTGATTTGCAGCGACTTTTATTACCTAAAGATCCCAATGATGACAAAAATATCTTTTTAGAAATTCGCGCAGGAACCGGCGGTGATGAAAGTGCACTTTTTGCTGCTGATCTTCTGAGAATGTATACCCGCTACGCTGAACGCCAACGTTGGCAAGTAGAAATTGTCAGCGCATCGGAGTCTGATTTAGGGGGATACAAGGAAGTTATTTTGCGCGTAGTAGGGCCAGGCGCTTTCTCAAAGCTCAAATTTGAATCTGGCGGTCATCGTGTACAACGCGTACCCCAAACAGAAACCCAAGGACGTATTCATACATCAGCTTGCACAGTAGCAGTAATGCCAGAAGCTGACACAATCAGTGATATTGAAATTAATCCAGCTGATTTGCGTATCGACACCTTTAGAGCTTCTGGCGCCGGTGGTCAACATATTAATAAAACTGACTCGGCAGTCCGTATCACGCATATTCCAACCGGTACCGTCGTTGAATGCCAGGATGACAGGAGCCAACATCGCAATCGCGAACAAGCCATGAAAGTTCTGGTCTCGCGCATCATGGATGCCAAACGTCGAGCAGCTCATGATAAAGAAGCTGCAACTCGTAAAAGCTTAGTTGGCTCAGGCGATCGAAGCGACCGTATCCGCACCTATAACTTCCCTCAAGGACGCATCACCGATCATCGCATCAATGTCACACTTTACAAAATAGATGCCATGATGGATGGGGATATTCAAGAACTATTAGGCGCCTTAGCTGCAGAACATCAAGCGGAACTACTAGCGTCTTTAGGTGACAATTAATTCATGATTTGCATTAAAGAGCTATTAGCCACATCAACTTTAGATAAGGTTGATGCCAAAGTGCTCATGGCTCACTTAATTCATCAACACCTTGATTGGCCTAAAAGCTCTTTAATTAGCAGAGATACCGATACACTTCCGCAAGAACTTATCGCTGAATGGTTTTCATTTGAAGCCCGCAGAAATAAAGGTGAACCAGTTGCTTATATTTTGGGTAATAAAGCGTTTTTCAACATCGACTTAAAGGTAGCTCCTGGCGTCTTAATACCTAGGCCTGAAACAGAACTTTTAGTTGAGTTGGCTTTGACACACATTACGCACAACAAGCTTGCAGCGCCCAGGGTAGTTGACTTAGGTACTGGTAGCGGTGCTATTGCTTTAGCGATTGCCAAAAATATCCCTGATGCCACAGTCATAGCAATTGATTTAAGTCTAGAAGCTTTAGCCATTGCCCAGGAAAATGCTCACTCACTAGGACTCCATCAAAACATGACGTTTTACCAAGGTAGTTGGTTTGATGCTCTTCCTAAAGAGATAGCACACCAAACATTTGATGTCATTCTTAGCAATCCTCCCTACATCCCAGCAGGAGACCATCATCTCCGTGAGGGAGATTTACGTTTTGAGCCAGAAGGTGCACTAACAGACTTTAATGACGGTCTAAGTGCCTACAGAACCATTATTGGCGGAGCCAAGAATTATCTAAACTCACATGGTTTTATCGCTCTAGAGCATGGATATGACCAGTCTATGGCAGTAACAGGCCTGCTCAAAGAGCAGGGGTTGATGGATATACAAATCCATCATGATCTTGCGGGTATTCCCCGTGCAGCAAGTGCGAAGCTTAGTTAAAATTAAACCTTCACTTAAGGAATCATCATGGACGTACAAGCAACTATCAAAGAAATCGTAGCAGGACACCCTGTTGTTCTATTTATGAAAGGGACAGCTCAGTTCCCACAATGCGGCTTCTCTGGCCGAGCCATCCAAATTTTGCAGGCTTGCGGCGTCAATGAACCTTACACTGTTAACGTATTGGCCGATGAAGAAATTCGTCAAGGTATTAAAGCATTTTCTAACTGGCCAACAATTCCCCAGCTATATGTTAAGGGTGAGTTCATTGGTGGCTCAGACATCATGACTGAGATGTACCAAAGCGGTGAGTTGCAACAAGTTTTAACTGCTTAACACCTGTCTCACACGACTAAATCTACATAAATATTTTCAAATTAAACTCTGCTAGCTCATCCAAAGAGCTGGCATTGGTTTAGCATGGCGATATGGATACAACTATCGCATTTTTACTTTTAGGTTTTTTCTGCATTATTGCTATTGCCAGCCTCTTCTATGCATGGAATCAGGGGCAAGCACGAGTCAAAGCTGAAACTGAGTTAGACGCTGAACGCAGACAGAGCGCCGATAAATTAGCTACTTTTCAACAGTCTGCGCAAGATGCTAAATCTGCGCTTACTGATCAATTTAAAAATCTTGCTAATGAGATTTTGGAAGAAAAATCACGTCGGTTTGCTGAACAAAACCAACAGAATTTAGATACGCTCTTAAAACCACTCCAAGAAAAATTAACTGATTTCCGTAAGCAGGTTGATGACACCTATCAATCCGAGGCTAGAGAACGTTTTGCTCTAAAGCAAGAGGTAGAAAAATTAGCCGGACTTAATTTGCGGATGACAGATGAAACAAGAGCGCTTACCAATGCACTTAAAGGTGAATCTAAAACTCAAGGTGATTGGGGCGAATTGGTTCTAGAAACAATCCTTGAAAATTCTGGCTTAAGAAAAGGTGAAGAGTATGTGGTTCAAGATACCCATACTATTAGCGATGGTTCACGTTTACAGCCCGATGTTGTCATTCGTCTCCCAGAATCTAAACACCTAGTCATTGATAGTAAGGTGTCTATCACAGCGTATACCCGCTATATGCAGGCTGATGATGAGGCGACAAAAACAGCTGAACTCAATAGCCACGTGCAGTCTATCAAACAACATATTCAAGGTTTATCGAGCAAAAATTATCAAGATTTATATGGCGTTGGATCAATTGATTTTGTCTTGATGTTTATCCCGATAGAACCAGCTTTTTTATCAGCCATGCGGCATGCCCCCGATATTTATCAAGAAGCCTTAAAGAAAAATATTGTGATTGTGTGTCCAAGCACGCTACTAGCGACAGTTAGAACTGTTGCCCACTTATGGCGTCAGGAATATCAAAATAAGAATGCTCAAGAAATTGCCCGTCAATGCGCCATGCTTTATGACAAATTCGTTGGATTTGTTGAAGATTTAGATAAAGTAGGCCAACGCTTAGAGCAAGCACAAGTGAGTTATAACGATGCAGTTGGCAAACTGAAAACAGGTCGTGGCAATTTAATTCGCACGGCGGAAAATGTTAAGAAGCTAGGTGTTAAGCCCAATAAATCATTACCTAGCAAACTCACAGATGTTGCTGATGATGAATGATTTTTCTCTTTTAATAATTTCATACTTGTAGTCTTTTTTCATACAGACAATAAAAAACCCGCCACCTTCTCAGGTAACGGGTTCAGTTCTTAGGCTCAACGCCTATGAAAGGTAACTAATTACTTACGTGTGCGACGAGCAGCAGTCTTTTTAACTGTTGTGCGTGCTGTACGTGTTGCACGAGTAGCTGGCTTAGCTGCAACTGTTGTAGCAGCTGATTTAGCTTGTTTAGCAAAACCTTGGAAAGCTTCAACAGCTTGCTCAGCATTTTGCTCTGCTACTGCAGCAGCTTCTTTAGCAGCTACTTGGAACTGTTCGAAACCTTGCAATGCTGTACCTACAGAAGTTTTCAATGCGTTAACGAAAACATCTGAACCTGCAGGTGCATTAGCTGCAAATGTATCAACCCAGTTTTGTACGCCAACTTGGAATTGTTCGATTTGAGCTTCAGCAACTTCAGCCAACTCAACATTACCTTCACGTACTAATTTAGCTACAGCACGTTGATGAGCTGCTAATTTGTTACCTAAAGGTGCAAATACGTCTGACTGAACTAATGAAGCAAACGCTTGTGGATCTTTAACTGTTAATGCTTGCTCGAAACCGTCTTGAGCTTCTTCTAAAACTGCTTTGCTAGCAGAAAAGTTGATATCAACTAATTGCTGAGCGCGCTCAACTGCTTTTGTGCTCAATGCAAATGCTGTGTTTAGGCTTTCGCTAGAAATTTCTGCAAATTTTGCTGTGATTTGATCTTGGTTCATTGTGTACTCCAAAAATAGGTTAGTTAATCAATTCGCAGCACACATATTGCACTGCACAAACTCTATTTTAGGGTAAACCAGAGGGAATTCAAGGCATTTTTGTTGCAATGCAGTAAAAATGCTCAATTTCTCATAATAAGAAATTATATGGTTGATTTATTTGATATTTTTTGGTGCCCCCTGACAGAATCGAACTGCCAATCCATGATTACAAGTCAAGTGTTATACCATTTAACTAAGGGGGCCAACCTATTCCGCGCTTTTATTACGTCATTTTGGACAAACTTTTACGTAACGCAGAATCACATCTAAGCCCGATATTCTAACTTATTTCACTAGCTTTAGGCTAGGCCTTCCTTTAGAAATCGGTGTATTTTTTTCTTCTACAGGCGTAGCAGGCGGCGTTCTCTCTACGGGGAACGACATGCCTTGCCCATTTTCTTTTGCGTAAATAGCCATGACATGGCTAAGAGGTACCTGAATATCTCGTGGCACACCTGCAAAGCGTGCCTTAAAAGAGATCCACTCATTGTCCATATGCAAATCTTGGCAAGCATCTGGACTGACATTCAGAACAATCTCGCCATTATTTACATAATCCAAAGGCACGCGCACTTGCTCTGTAACAAATACAGCTATATACGGCGTAAACCCATGATCCACACACCACTGATGTAGTGCGCGGACCAAATAGGGTTTAGTGCTCGGTGTGTCACTCATAAAGTTCACTTAACTTAGCTCAAGCACTAATTAACGACGCATCACCTTTTCAGATGGAGTCAATGCCTCAATATAGGCAGGACGACTAAAAATACGCTCAGCGTATTTCATCAAAGGTGCAGCGTTACGAGATAAATCAATGCCGTAGTGTTCTAAGCGCCATAGCAATGGTGCAATCGCCACATCTAACATTGAGAAATCATCGCCTAGCATGTATTTATTTTTAATGAAAATAGGTGCTAACTGAGTTAGTCGGTCACGAATAGCTAAACGAGCTCTTTCGTGATTTTTTTCAGCAGCTTTACCTTTTTCATTTTCCAAGGTTGATACGTGAACAAATAATTCTTTCTCAAAGTTGAATAAGAACAAACGAGCACGTGCACGCGCAACTGGATCAGGCGGCATCAACTGCGGATGAGGAAAACGCTCATCAATATACTCATTAATGATGTTTGACTCATAAAGGATTAAATCACGCTCAACCAAGATAGGTACCTGGCCATAGGGATTCATGACAGAGATGTCTTCTGGTTTATTGAAAAGGTCTACATCACGGATTTCAAAGTCCATACCTTTTTCAAACAAAACTAAACGGCAACGCTGAGAGAACGGGCAGTTTGTGCCCGAATATAAAACCATCATAGGGTAATTCTCCTAATTATTTTTTAGTGGATGTCTTTCCAATATGACTTGTTTAAACCCCAAGCCAATACTGTAAATACTGCCAAGAACATCAATACCCAAACGCCTAAACGCTTACGATCCAATTGCGCAGGCTCGCCCATCCATTGAAGATAAGCAACCAAGTCACCCATGGCATCATCAAACTCTTGCGGTTTCAATTTGCCTGGGGTTACTTGTTCAAAGCCCTTGAAAACATGATGTACCTTAGATTCATCATGTGGATCTTTTTCTTCTACATACTTAGCTGTACGCACACCTTGAAGCTCCCACATCACATGAGGCATACCAACGCTTGGGAAAGCCATGTTATTCCAACCAGTTGCCTTGGTGTCATCTTTGTAGAACGTACGTAAATATGTATAAAGGTAATCTGCACCTTTTGCGCGAGCAATTACTGAAAGATCTGGAGGTGTTGCTCCAAACCATGCTTTCGCATCTTTAGGTGCAATCGCCACAGTCATCATGTCACCTACTTTTTCACCAGTAAATAACAAGTTTTGCTTAATCTGCTCATCAGTAAGACCAATATCGCGCAAACGGTTGTAACGCATGCTCACGGCACCATGACAGTTTAAGCAGTAGTTAACAAACAACTTAGCGCCGTTTTGTAATGCTGCCTCGCTATTAACACGCTTAGGTGCTGCATCTAATGGGAAATCCCCAGTGTTAGCTTGCACCGTGTTCATTGTGGCAGCTACTACTAAGCCGCCAATCATTTGCCATACGAATTTTTTCATTTTTATTTTCCTTATGGGTTCGCGATTAATGCGCAACAAAATTAACGCGGCTTGGAACTTGCTTGAACTCACCCATACGGCTCCACCAAGGCATTGCTAGGAAGAAACCAAAATAGATGATGGTGCAAATTTGAGAAACCTTCTCACCAATTGGTGATGGAGGTTGAATACCCAAGTAGCCCAAAATAATGAAAGCAACAACAAATACACCATAAATATATTTATGGAACTGCGGGCGATAACGAATTGACTTAACAGGTGAGTTATCCAACCATGGCAAGAAAAAGAAAATCACCACTGAACCACCCATCACAATCACACCCCAGAATTTTGCATCAAGGAAGAAGAAGCCAGCGGCTAGGACAGCCAAGATACCTGCACAGATACCTTTTACTTTCTTATCTTCACTGCTACGAATCACTTTACCCAATAACAATGCGGCAAAGATCCACATCGGCAATAAGAATTGTGATGTTGTTGCACGCAACATGGAGTAGAACGGTGTGAAGTACCAAACTGGCGCAATGTGCGGAGGTGTCTTCAATGGGTCAGCTGGAATAAAGTTATTGTGTTCTAAGAAATATCCGCCAACTTCAGGCATAAAGAACACAATAAATGCAAACACCATCAAGAACACACCAACGCCTAGAAGGTCATGCACGGAGTAGTATGGGTGGAAAGGAATACCGTCAACAGGTACACCATTTGCATCCAAGTTCTCTTTAATTTCTACACCATCAGGATTGTTAGAGCCCACTTCGTGCAAAGCCACGATATGAGCTGCTACCAAACCAATCAATACCAATGGCACAGCAATCACGTGGAAAGAGAAGAATCGGTTCAAGGTTGCATCACCCACAACATAGTCGCCACGAATCCATAAAGATAGATCTGGGCCAACTAATGGAATAGCAGCAAACAAGTTCACAATCACTTGAGCGCCCCAATAAGACATTTGACCCCATGGCAACAAATAACCCATGAAAGCTTCAGCCATTAGGCACAAGAAAATTGCACAACCAAATACCCAAACTAGTTCACGTGGCTTGCGATATGAGCCGTAGATCAAACCACGGAACATATGTAAATAAACCACAACGAAGAACATAGAGGCACCCGTTGAGTGCAAGTAACGCACCAACCAACCCCAAGGAACCTCACGCATGATGTACTCAACAGATTGGAATGCTTTTTCTGCATCCGGCTTGTAATGCATCACTAGGAAAATACCAGTAATGATCTGAATAGCCAAAACCATAATCGCTAATGAACCAAAGAAATACCAGAAGTTAAAGTTCTTTGGTGCGTAGTACTTAGTTAAGTGACCTTCAATAGTCGCAGTTAATGGGAAACGTGAGTCAACCCAAGCTAATAATTTTTGTCCGCGCGAGGCGTTCGCTGGAACTTCTTTTTCATGAAATGCCATGTTTTACCCCTTACGCTTTCTTATCTTCGCCAATGATCAACTTTGTATCACTCACATACATATGTGGTGGTACTTCTAAGTTGTCTGGAGCAGGTTTGTTTTTGAATACACGACCAGCTAGGTCAAATGTAGAACCGTGGCATGGACATAAAAAACCACCTTCCCAGTTATCTGGCAAAGATGGCTGTGAACCTGTCTGAAATTTTGCAGTTGGTGAACAACCCAAATGTGAGCAAATACCAACAGCTACCAAGTACTCTGGCTTAATAGAGCGATATTGGTTACGTGCGTATTCTGGCGTTAAAGAGTCTGCATTGCGCTCTGACTTTGGATCAGCAACTTCAGCGTCAGTTTTCTTTAATGACTCAACCATTTCAGGTGTACGACGGACAACCCAAACTGGTTTACCGCGCCATTCAACTGTGCGTAATTCGCCAGGCTGCATGCCTGCGATATCCATTTCAACAGGAGCACCGGCTGCTTTTGCTCGCTCAGATGGAGCAAATGTATTTACCAACGGCAATACAACTGCTGCACCACCTACACCGCCTGCAACTGATGTTGCAATGATCCAGTTACGGCGGCTTTTATCCATGCATTGATCACTCATTACTGATTTCCCTCTTGTAAGGCTTTATTTTTGACGTCAACGGGCAATTATAGCGAAGGCGACCCCCTGATTTAAACCCCATAAGCTTAAAAAATAGGCAAAACCTATAAAAAAGATATCAACTTACAAAGACTTACTGCCATCAACGTTTAAACCGGATTGGGAATATCCACAAAGGTATGCGTCAAACCAAACTTCTTAGCTAAGTGCTCGCCCAAAGCCTGAATGCCATAACGCTCCGTGGCATGGTGCCCCGCAGCAATATAAGCAATGCCCATTTCTCTGGCTATATGGACTGTTTGCTCAGAAATTTCACCGCTGATGTAAGCGTCCACTTTCATTGAAATAGCTTCATTTAAATAAGATTGAGCTGCCCCAGTACACCAAGCAATAGTTTTAATGGGCTGATTAAGATCTCCAATTACTAACGGATCACGGCCCAAACGGCTACTCATACTTCTCGCTAATTGGCCTAAATTTCCCAAATTTTTTGAGGATGCATGAGGCTTACCCTGCCAAATAAGACCATCTAAGCCCTTAGAACCTGATACTGACCATCCCATTATTTTTGCCAACTGGGCGTTATTACCCAACTGCGGATGCAAATCTAAGGGTAGGTGGTAAGCCAATAAATTAATGTTGTAATCCATCAAGAGCTTTAAGCGGGCATGTAACTGCCCCACAATCACTGGCTCATCACTTTTCCAGAACCAACCATGGTGGACTAATATGGCGTCTGCTTTTTGAGCAATAGCTTCCTCAATAAGCGCTTTACTGGCCGTCACCCCCGTCACAATCTTCTTAATAGAAGACACCCCTTGTACCTGTAAACCATTCGGGCAATAGTCCTTAACCTGATCTACTTGCAGCAAATCCGCTAGGTAATCAACAAGAATTTCTCTAGAAATACTAGCTTTACTAGTTTTACTCATGTTTTTTGTTTTTAAGGGGGCTTTTAAACTTGGCTGGCTTTTTTTTGGCATTCGGCTAATCTATCACTATGTTGAAACGACTTTGGTTACTCTTCGCACAGATTGTCACTCTTTTATTGGCAATTTTGTTTATCTTAAGTACTTTTAAGCCTAATTGGCTAGATGGTGTCGGATTGAATGGTGTGAGCAATGTCACCATTCAGGAATCATCTGTTAATCCAAGCGCACCCAACCCAGGCTCACATCATGAGGCTGTTAAGCATTCAATGCCAGCCGTCGTAAATATTTTCACCAGTAAAAATATTCCAAAGATAAAAAAGAATAAAAAAGACTCTAACACCTCACCCAATGATCCTTGGTTTCAATTCTTTTTTGGAGATCAGGGACCTAACAAAGAAGAAGAGTCCTCTAGCCTAGGTTCTGGTGTCATCGTTAGCCAAGAGGGATTAATACTCACCAATCATCATGTCATTGAAGGTGCTGATCAAATTGAGGTAGCGCTATCTGACGGCAGAAAAACTAAAGCGACAGTTATTGGCAGTGACCCAGATACAGATATTGCAGTCCTAAGAATTAATATTGCCAATCTACCAACGCCTATTACTCTCGCAAGAATTGAGTCCGTCAAAGTAGGTGATATTGTTTTAGCCATCGGCAATCCATTTGGCGTAGGTCAAACGGTTACCTCTGGCATCGTCTCTGCTTTAGGTAGAGACCATTTAGGCATTAATACTTTCGAGAACTTTATACAAACAGATGCCGCTATTAACCCTGGCAACTCTGGCGGGGCTTTAATTGACACAAGAGGCCATCTGATTGGCATTAACACAGCAATTTATTCACGCAGTGGTGGCTCAATGGGTATCGGCTTTGCAATCCCAGTTAGTACTGCAAAAGAAGTTTTAGAGGCCATCACAAAAAATGGTGGTGTAACTCGCGGTTGGATTGGTGTAGAGCCACAAAATATTAATCAGGAATTGGCCGACACATTAAAGATTAAACAAGATGGTGTATTAATTGTTGGCACACTGCAAAATGGGCCTGCAGATAGAGCCGGCATAAAACCAGGTGATATTCTTAAAACAATCAATGGCAAACCCATCAAAGACATTACGCAACTACTCAATCAAATTGCAGCCGCAAAACCCGGAGAAAAAATAAGAGCCGAAGTTACCCGTAAAGGGAAAGATATAGAACTTGAAGTACAGGTTGGCAAAAGACCTGGTGCGAAAAGACAAAAATAAAGAGCCATAAAAAAGAGACCTGATAACAGGTCTCTTCTTCAATTCAACACCAACTAATTAGAACTTGTATGTCACGCCCACTGAAGTGGCGATTGGGCTAAGGTTCAAATTACCAATATGCGTATTGGAACTATTAACAATCACATCTGAACTCATCTTGATGTATTTAACATCAACGTTGATGCCCCAATTTTTATTAAGCATATAGTCTGCACCTACTTGACCTGCAAGACCAAAGCTACGGTTTTCAGTAGAAACTAAACCTGCAATATTGCCGGTGTTTAATTCTTTTCTGCTGCTAAAGATTGTGTAGTTAACGCCTGCTCCAATATATGGCTTAATAGGACCTAAATTTGTAAAGTGGTACTGTGCCAATAAAGTCGGTGGCAATGCTTTGACATGGCCTAATGATGTTGCACCAGCTCTTATCTCTACAGTTTGCGGATAAGTTAAAACCAATTCAGCTGCAATATTTTTCGTAAAGAAATAGCTAACATCAAACTCAGGAATTGTCTTATTTTTTGCATTAACATCCAAAGCTTGAACAGTTGCAGTTTGACCGTTATCCCAATTTAAATTGGTTGCACGAACTCTCACCATCCATGGGTTTTCTTCTGCCATTGCATTCAATGACAATGCCGTCAAAAGGCCTAAAGCTAATTTGCTAACTGTTTTTGTGTTCATTTTTATTTCCTCTAATAGTCACAATCTGACAGTTAGAGGTTAAAACGAACTAAATTCTTAAGACTTGATAAGCATCAAATGAAGGATTTATTACATTTGATTTAGATCAATAAATCTCTAGTGGGCTAATATTTTTGATAGAAAATCTTTTGCTCTTGGAGATCGATCTTCTGGCTTATTGAAAAAATCATCTTTAGTACAGTCTTCAACAATTTTTCCTTGATCCATGAAAATCACTCGATTGCTGACTTTTCTGGCAAAACCCATTTCATGAGTCACGCACATCATGGTCATGCCCTCATTCGCCAATTGAACCATCACATCCAATACTTCACCGACCATTTCTGGATCCAAGGCCGAAGTGGGCTCATCAAACAACATCACAATAGGATCCATACTCAAAGCTCGTGCAATTGCAACACGTTGCTGTTGACCACCTGACAACTGCCCCGGAAATTTATCTTTATGTGCAGATAGCCCTACACGCTCTAAATATTTAAGGCCATGCTTTAGAGCTTCATCCTTACTTCTACCTAAAACTTTTATTTGAGCCAAGGTCAAGTTTTCTGTAACCGATAAATGGGGGAACAACTCAAAGTGCTGGAAAACCATACCGACACGTGAACGTAATTTCGGAAGATTTGTTTTGGGGTCATGAACAGCTACTCCATCGACAGTAACCTCACCCTGCTGAAATGGCTCTAATGCATTGATCGTTTTAATTAACGTTGACTTACCCGAACCAGATGGTCCACAAACAACCACAACCTCACCTTTTTTAATGTTGGTTGTGCAATCAGTTAAGACCTGAAAGTTTCCATACCACTTGGAGACATTTTTCATTTCAATCATGGGAGTCTCTTTATCTTATTTATAGTTTTTAATTAATCAACGAATAATTGCAACGCGCTGCTGCAGCACTTTCACTAATCTTGAAAGGCCAAAGCAAATAAGGAAATAAATAACAGCTGCAGCTAAATATGTTTCGATGGGACGACCATAATTTTTACCAGCTACTTCAAAGCCTTTCAGCATGTCATAAGCGCCAATAGCATAAACCAAAGATGTATCTTGAAATAACACAATCGTTTGGGTTAACAAAACAGGAATCATATTTCTAAAAGCTTGAGGCAGGATAACTAAACGCATATTTTGTGCATAAGTCATGCCCATTGCTTGCCCTGCATAGATCTGGCCTCTCGGTATGGACTGAATGCCTGAACGCATGATTTCGCAAAAGAAAGCCGACTCAAATGCAATAAATGTGATGATGGCTGATGCTTCAGCGCCGATTGGGCGCCCCAAAATACTTGGCATTAATAAGAAGAACCACAAGATCACCATTACCAAAGGAATGGATCTCATCATGTTGACATAAGCACCAGCTGGAATAGTTAATGTGCGCTTTCCAGAAAGTCGCATTAGCGCTAATAAGGTGCCAAAAAATATGCCGCCAATTGTGCCAATGACCGTTAGCTGAAGACTAAATAGAAAACCGTTCAGCACATATTGCCGAATCATTTCCAGGGTGTAAAAAGAAAGATCAATATTCATCTATATCTTTCCTTAATGCCCGCCAGAACTAGCTGAAACAATAAATCCTGGCACACGAGTCCTAGACTCAATAAAACCCATAACTCGATTAACTGTTAAAGCAGAAATCATATACAGCGCTGTTACACCTAAATAAATTTCAATACCTCTAGAGGTTTCTTCCTGGGCTTGCATCGCAAAAAGTGTTAACTCGGCAACAGAAACAGCAAAAGCTACTGAGGAGTTTTTAATAATGTTCATCGATTCCGAAGTTAATGGTGGAATCACAATACGCAATGCCATTGGAAGAATGACATATCGATAACACTGAAAGGTTGTTAACCCCATAGCCATAGCAGCAAAACGCTGACCTCTTGGCAATGCGCCAATACCTGCCCTTACTTGTTCAGCAATGCGGGAGGATGTAAAAAAACCTAACGCTAAACTAACCAATATAAAGGAGGGTAGTCCTTTTAAAACAGGAATAATGGCAGGAACAACGTGATACCAAAGAAATACCTGTACTAACACAGGGATATTTCTGAATAGCTCTACCCAAACATTACCTAAAGTAGATAATGCCCGTGTGCCCCAATTATCTGGAGGCAAGGTTCTTAAGGTACCCATCAGGATACCCAAAATCATCGCAATTAAAAGCCCAAGCGCTGATACCGATAAAGTCCAACCCCAAGCCGACAACATCCAATCTAAATAAGTAGTTTCTCCACCTGTACCAAAACATACAGGGGAGAAATCTTCTTCTAAAGTACTCTTACAAAATACTTCCCAATTCCAAGACATTAATTTGTACCTACTTGGTTAGAAAATTATTTCTTAGCGTACTCTTCAGCTGGCTTGTCATTTGGATTAGCCCAGGCATCTTTAGTGCTTGTTGATAAAGCCAAGCCTACCTTGTTGCCTTTTGGTGGAATTGGTTGCAAGAACCATTTATCCCACAATTTAGCCAAGGTTCCATCCTTCATCATCTTCTTAATGCTGTCATCGACAGCTTTCTTGAACTCTGGATCATCTTTACGCAACATGATAGCAATTGGCTCAACTGCAATCACTTCACCAACGATCTTAAAATCTGCAGGATTTTTTGCATTAGCAATGTTACCGGCCAAAATTGAGCCATCCATGACGAAAGCGTCAGCACGACCAGATTCTAATAACAAGAAACTGTCGGCATGATCTTTACCAAAAACCTCATTGAAATCTACACCTGTAGCTTTTTCGTGTTTACGTAATAATTGAACAGACGTTGTGCCAGTTGTTGTTGCAACCTTTTTGCCATTTAGCTGGTTCAATGAAGTGATACCAGAATTGGCTTTAACTGCAATGCGAACTTCTTCAACATACGTTGTTACGGCAAAAGCCACATCTTTTTGACGAGTTGCATTATTAGTTGTAGAACCACACTCGATATCTACTGTGCCATTAACAACTAAAGGTAAACGGTTTTGTGAAGTTACCGCTTGATAGTTAACATCTAGTTTCTTGAGCTTCAACTGCTTTTGAATATCACCCAAAACGCGCTGACAGATTTCTACATGGTAACCCGCATATTTGCCATCACCAACTGTATATGACAATGCGCCAGAAGATTCACGAACACCCATCGTAACGGCGCTTGATGATTTAATTTTGTCTAGCGTTCCAGCTGCCTGCACACCAGACACTAGGCCTAAACCTAACATTGCTGCAATTAATAAGTTCTTTTTCATATTGTTGCTCCTGTATGTACTGTGTATCTATTTAGCTAATCTGCAGATATAACTTACATGTAGTTTTTAGCAGATTTTAGAGATAAAAGGGGTAGATTTTGTTTTTTATGACCCAAATAAAAACCCCGCCTTTCAAAGGAGGGGTTTTTATAACTATAGAATCAAACTTAGAACTTATACCCAAGTCTAATAATGTAGTCCGTTGGGTTCATCGTTAATTTGGTTGTAGTTGTTACGTTACCAAAAGCCGGATTCAAACTAGATAAACCAGGGCCAACTAAAGTGACATCAGTCTTCAATGGAATATAAGAAACTGATGCATTTAGCGACCACTTTTCATCAAAGTTATAGATCACGCCAGCGTTGTAAATTGGTGCCCATGATGAACTCATAGATGCGCCTACTCCAGCCAATTTAGCAACTGTTGCATTGGATGTTTGAGGCGTTACATTGCTAAATCTTGCGTGCGTCACACCCAAACCTAAATAAGGTCTAAACGTACTGTTAGGGCTCATGAAAAAGTACTTTGCCACAAGCGCAGGCGTTAAAGCATCGGCCTTTGCAGCATCCGTTATCGCAGGCTCTGTACCATTTGGTGTGACCAAATTGACGTGAAGTGTAGGCGGCTTACCAATTGATAATTCAGCGCCAATATCATCCGTCAACATATGTAAAACACTAAAGCTGATGGTGTCAGCCTTATCAATATTTGCTGAAGCTCCATTGAGCTTACCTCCAAATAATTGAGCAGATGTAATGCCAGCAATGGCAGTAGGGCTACCAGTTAATGCTGAAGATACCCCTGAGCCTAAAACTTGTGAATTTCCTGTCACAACTGGAGGAGAAATGCTAGCGCTAGGAGAGATATGAGCCCAGCCCAATCCAATAATCGTATCTCCCGCTTTTTGAGCCTGAACTCCCGTTGCTGCAAGCAAAGCAACTGTTAATAAACTTAATTTTATTGTTTTCATATTTTTCTCTCCAGTAAAAAAGAACTACCGTTCTAATTTATTGGCTTTTAAGCCCCATGTATGTTGGTATTAACCCTTGTATAAATGGTCTGAGTCAACCCAATAAATCATACCCTTTATAAAAACTGCCTCAAAGCAGCTTTGGTTGAATCTCTAGCTTAAGTTAATATCTAAAAATGTCAGAAATTAGCTTATTTAATCGCGGTATAGCCCTTTATAGAGAAGGGCTTTTAGACCAAGCCTCTCATATTTTTAAACAATTATCAGGCAATCCATCTGACCATGAGTCCTCTGAATACTATTTAGGGCTAATTGAAGTTGCAAAGAACAATTTTTCAGCGGCAATCACTCATTTAGATCGCGCCATAACGTGTAACCCTCAAAAACCAGAATATCTATTTAACAAAGCAATTGCACTTGGGCATCTAGGTTGCTATCAAGATTGCCTCAATTTACTAGAGCTTGTAGAAAAATTGCTTCCCAATGTGTTGATTGTTCTATTCAACAAGGCAGTTACCTTGGGAAAACTGGGGAAGAAAGATGCTGAACTTTTAATTTATAAAAAAATTCTTGGGGCAGACCCCTCCAATCAAGATGCACTTAACAATATTGCAGTTTGCTGCAATGAATTAGGTCAATCAGAACAAGCTTTAAATTACATTAATTTCCTGCTCAGCCTGAATGTTGATCATGCAAATGCACTTAAAACAAAAGCAGATATCCTACAAAAAACTGGGAAATTGAATGAGAGCCATGAATGCCTAAAAAAATATTTGGCCACCATGCTCAAAAACAAACTAATTTCGCTAGAGATTTATAGTCTTTGCGAACAAATTATTCAGTTAATAAAAATTCCTGCCAACTACAGTCATGTAGATGAAATTAATAGCGCTAGAGCTTTTATAAAAAACTCTATTGATAAAGCCTCACTACTCATCGATAAAGTTCCGCCCTTATCTGCAGAAGAGTTTGAAATAGTTATTTCAATTTTCTTGAGGGTCAATCTGTTCTATTTGGCTTATCAACAAGAAAATGATCGTGAGATCAATGAGCAGGTTTGCACATTAATTACCAGAATCCTAGATCATAGAATTGCAAAATTTGAACAAAAAATAAATCAAGCCTCATCAAAAATAAAACTAGGGGTTCTATCACGGTTTAAATATCACGTAGATACAGATATTCTTGCTTGGATCAAACAATTACCCGCTAATGATTATGAATTTACCTTCATACGGCTGAACGGAGAACCCAGCAATCTCTATCTAGAGGATCTGAAACAATTAGGCCATGTGATCGATATTCAATTAGATGAGTCTAATCTTGTACGTGCTGTATCTCAAATACGATCATTTGGATTAGATGCCCTCTTTATGCAAGATATCGGCATGACATCTGATGGTAAATTTTTAGCCAATATCCGCTTTGCACCACTTCAATTTACCAACTGGTCACATCCCGTCACCTCAGGCTCACATGTAGTTGATTACTATCTCTCTAGCGATCTAATGGAGCCCGCCAATGCACAGGATCACTACACAGAACAATTAATTCGACTGCCTAATTTAGGTCTCTTTATACCAACGTATAGTGGGCCTGATAAATCAGAGACAAAAGTTTTAGATTCAAAGAGATTCAATATTGGCTGTATGCAGTCCTTATTCAAGTATCTACCTCAAGATGATGATGTATTTGTGGAGCTCTGCAAAAGAATCCCAAATGCAAAATTAATTTTTATTGAAGATGTCACCAAAGTATCAACAGATTCTTTTAAGAATAGGCTCATTAAACTGTTCAATGCACATCAGATTAATTTCAAAGATCATGTAGACATCTTGCCACGAAGACCCCACGATCAATTTATGGCACTCATGAATGAAACAGATATCGAACTTGACTCAATTGGTTGGACAGGTGGCAATACAAGTTTACAAGCATTATTTCTTGGAAAACCCGTACTGACCTTACAAGGAAAATATATGCGTGGCAGACACACAAGTGCCATGCTCACAAGAATGCAATTAACGAAATTAAATGCAGCACTAACGAAAAATGATTTATATACAGCAGCAGAATATCTTAGTAAAAATCCAGAAGCCTTAAATCAGATGAGCGCTGAAATATTAGAAAAAAATCATGTCTTATTTGAAGATCAACAGGTCATCGCTGCAATCGATCATCTTATAAAAACTCAGACAAAAAAATAATCGCCTAGGAAAACCCACATAATTTTGCAATGTGAGCAACGCCCTCTTGCAGCTCCGCTGTATTAGGAAGCGTTTCATATGCACATGTGTCACAGGGCTTTTTCTTTTTCCCGTAGGTCAGCAAATCTTTACGCCAATCAGCTAAAGCACTATTCGCATAAATCTCAAATATTGATTTATCTTCAGACACCTTATCAATCACATAGTTTTTATGACTAGGTTCATCTGAGCGTATGTTACAGCAGGGCACCACTGATCCATCGTGATCAATATACATATGCTTATACACAATGAGGCAAGGAGATGTTCGCTCATATTTTTTATGAAGCTTAATCGTTTGGCCGCGATCCACGCCAATCTCATCAAAATTACGGGCATCAAAAGTAACTTCCATACCAGGAAAATCTAATGCTGCCATGTAGCGCACATTCGGCTCTTCAATCGTGAATTGGTAGGGATAGTCTAGCTTTTCAATTTGACGAATTAATCTTGTTTTAATTTTTTCATCAGCAAACTTTTCATTATTTCCCAAGTAAGCTTGAACCCTTAAGGTATTTAAACCGGCAGCTTTTAGTTCACCCAGGTAGTCTCTATCTAAATAATCTCCATTCGTATGGGTATATAAGATAGCTTCTGGCACCATATCTCTTGCCTGTTGAATCCGTTTAAGAATAATTTTGTCAGCCAGCGGCTCGTTATACCGGCTATAAGTAATAACGCCTTTATAGTTAATACTTGCTAAGTCCTCAAGAATTTTCAAATACACGGCTTCATCCATATATTGATTGGAACTGATTCTATCGATATAAGAATTAGGGCAGAACCAACACTTTCTATTACAGTAAGTGAAAACCTCGATCTCTACTTGATCAACAGATTCTTCAAATAATTTTTTAGCCTGATCAAAAGAGAGATCTTTTGAAAAGTGGTGGGGAGTTATATATAAATCAGAAATTTCCTAGCTCCCTATAGTCCTTAAGTACAAGAATCTAAATTTGAAAAAACCGCCAATAGAGATATCTTAGCTTAATTACTTGGCTCAAATAAAAAACCCACTCCGTTACCAGAGTGGGTTTCAAGACTACTTAGTCTACAGACTAATCTTCAACTGGCTAAGCCAGCTTCAAATTAGAATGAGTGACGTAAGCCAAGAGCAACTTGAGTCTGCTTTGGTGTAAATGTTGCAGCAGTGTTGTCGCCTGTTGGCTTGTATTTGCTTTCAAAGTAGCCAAGGTACGCATTTGTACGCTTGCTCAATGTGTAAACGCCAACTAAATCGTAACCTTCAGTTTTGTACATCTTAACGCCGCCAAACTTAAGGTCACCTTCTACATAAGCTGCATTAAGAGCAAGGCTTGCTGTCAAAGGTACGTTAGCTGATAACAATGTATGAGTAGCTTTGAAATCACCAGCAGCAGCTGTGTTGTTTTTCTTCTCATATGTTGTCCAGTTAGCACCCAACTTAGCAAAACCAAAGTCATACTGAGCACCAGCAACGTTGTATGTAAGGTCATTCAAGCCAGCAGCATAAGCTGTTGCTGCTGCAGCAGGAACGTTTGCATCGTTAGCTGCACCAACCAAATTCACAGCAGCAGTCAACGCAGCAAATGGTACATCTTTCAACTTCATCCATGTGTAACCAGCACGCAATTTAGCGTTTGAGTACTCAAGAGCAAACTCTGTACCGTTACCAGTTTTTGTTGATGCAGTTGTGTTTTGACCAGCTGGATCTAAGCTCTCACCCATGTTAACGCCACCTTTAACTTGAACGCCGTTAAATTTTGGTGAGTAATAAGTGATTGAATTTGACCAACGTGGTTGGTTACCAGTCTTGAATAATGACTGAGCACCAGTAGAGTTATTTACACCGCCAGCAGCTGTAGAACCAGCGATCTCACCAGCTGTTGAATCCATAAAGCTGTACTGTGTACCAGCTCTTACTTCACCATATGTTGCATTGTTCAATGAAACATAACCTTGACGCATGTTACCAATAGTTTGACCTAATTGAACCTTGTCGCCTTGGTTAGTAGTAGCAGTACCTTGGCTGTTAGCTGCAGTACCACCAGCTTCTGAACCAGTTAAGTTCACGCCGTACTCAATAACGAAGCCAGCTTTAGTACCTGAACCTAAATCTTCTGTACCGCGGAAACCTAAACGTGTACCGTTCAAAACTCCAGAACCGTTTACTGAGTTCTGACCGCCTAATGAGTTTAATTTAACTGTTGTTGCAGAACCTTTGCTCTCAACTTGAGAGTAAGACATATCGATAATACCGTACATCTCAACGCTTGATTGAGCTTGAGCTACACCAGCTACTGCTGATAGAGCTGCTAAAGCGATAAGTGATTTTTTCATTCGTAAATCTCCATTAATGTGAAATAAACGTACCTAGTTCTCTAGGGACTTGGTCATATTGCATGAGCCTTATTGCTACTATTAGGTGCTTGCGGGTCTAAACATGAGTCTTTCTGTCGATTTATGATTGTTTTTATAGGAGTGTTGCATCTACGCAACAAAATGTTTTTATGGTTATACTTTTCAAAACAAAATTAGGTTTAAATACATATTAACCCTTATAAATATGGTGGTTTTAGGCAATGGCAAGTAGAGAATTTCTGAAAATTATGAAAAATGCCAGATCTGGTGATGCTTTTGCGCAACAGAAAATGGGTGAAATCTATCTGTTTGGAGAGCCTGGAACCCCGAAAAACATATCAAATGCTCTTCTTTGGCTTGAGAAATATTCCGTAACTACTGGATTTATAAAAGATATTTCAAATTTAATCGCAGGAAACATAACTCTTAACGATGCGCTATCTAAGGAACAATCCAAATTTGCCTGGAAGTGCATTACGCACTCAGCTAGCTTGGGCCAAACGCCAGCACGATGGTTTTTTGCGCAAGTTATTGCAGATCTTAATGTTAGCGGGAGTTCATCTTATCCAGCTTTTCAGTGGCTTAGCACGTCTGATTGGAATGAGGCAGGCTCTATAGAAGATTTTAAGGAATTAGCCCTGCGCTATTTAGAGGAACTTGCAGATCTTGATTCCTTTGCAGATCAACCTAAAGCACAAAAGCTTCTGGCTGAATGTTTATGCGATGGTAGATTTGGCAAGAGAGATGAAGAGAGATCTAAAAAAATTACTATTTATCTTGCCAAACAAAATAATGAACTTGGTTTAAATAGTTTAATTGGGCTCACAACCAGCGCTGTAGGAAAAGAGCTACTACCTGCACTGCAAATACATTTGCCTACTTTGCTAAGCTCTAAAAAACATATACCTGAGCATGTCCTCATCTATTGGGCTGCTTGGCAACATCTACAAAATATTGAGGCATTAGAAACTGCTGCTGAATTGGGATATGGGCCTGCCCAATTAGCGCTAGGGCTTCGCTTAGCCAAACTGGAAGAGAAAACACTTTCCCTAGACAATGAAGATGTCACGCCTGAGCCAGGTGGCAATGCACGCTTAAAGCAAGCGGTGTATTGGTTAAAACTCGCTGCCAAGAAAGGGGATCGTGATGCTTGGTTTGCATTAGGCCTCATCAATCGAATGCCCCAGTACTCTAGCTATAGTGCTGAAGATAGTGATATGTGTTTTGATAAGGCGGCTGATCTAGGACATCCTCAAGCTCAATTTCGAAAAGGCTCATCACTCTGGCGCAAACGAGCTCAATTGGATGAGTCTATTGAAGGGCTTCAAGCCTCTTATTGGGTTTGGCAAGCCACGCAACAAGGAGTCAGTGAAGCTCACGAATTGTTATCAAAAATCATGATTAGCTGCCCTGATCCAACAATTAATAAATGGCAGACATTAGCGATCGCCATTAATAGTGCTTTAGAAGAAAGTAGTCATCGCTTTACAGGTGACATGCTATTAACTTGCCACCGAGTCATTGTGGCAAATCAACTCAACTTATCCAGAGCGGAATTATTACTAGCAGACATTTCAAGTATTCAACATGAGCATGGGGCAGTTATTGATATACGAGAACACTCTCCTAGATCCATACCCAAGCTCATACAAATTGAAACACTCGAGCAACGCAAAGCCTTAATGATGGCTAGCAAAGCTTTTGCAAATGCTTTTAACAATAGTATTGTTGATGAAGGAAACTTAAGGCAACGACGTTATCGCTTAGAAAAACTTATGCAAACTTTGAATATTTCCGAGGATGCTGTACCGACTGATGAACTCGATAATTAAACTTCTTCTGTTTACTCTTCTGTAGCTGCTTCACTAGCTGGGTCTAAGGGTGCCTCATAGAATCTAGCCACAAAAATACCTAATTCATAAAGTATGCAAAGTGGCACGGCCAATAAAAGTTGAGAAAGTACATCTGGCGGCGTAACAACTGCCGCAATAATAAATGCGCCAACAATGACGTAAGGCCGAATCTCTTTTAGCTTTTTAATTCTGATCATGCCTAGCTTAACCAGCACCACGACAACAACAGGCACCTCAAAAGTCAAACCAAATGCCAAGAAAGTAGTCATAGCAAAACTGAGATATTTATCAATATCAGTTGCCATATCAGCACCCAGAGGGGCATTGTAGTGCGCCATAAAACTAAAGACGGTTGGAAAGACCAAAAAGTAAGCAAAAGCCATACCTGAAATAAACAGGATGTAACTACTTGTCACAATTGGCACTACCAGTCGGCGCTCATGTTTGTATAAGCCTGGGGCAATGAAAGACCATAACTGATACATGATGTAAGGTAACGCGCCCAAGAAAGCTACCAGCAATGTCACTTTCATCGGAACAAAAAATGAACCGGTGACATCCGTCACAATCATGCGCCCACCATGAGGTAATGCATCTAAAAGTGGTTTGGCAAATAAATGAAAAATATCTGGCGCCCAATAAACCAAACCAATAAAAACAATCAATAGAGCAACAAACGATCGAATCAATCGGTCACGTAACTCAAATAAGTGAGACAAGAAAGTTTCTTGAATGCCATCTTCTTTCTCTGTCCCTGGTATTTGATTCTGTGACATATATATTTCTTATTATCTTGTTCTTAGAAAAAAGACTTTGGGGTCTTCTGTACCGTAGCAGCACGTCGAAAACGCTTCACTCTTGCAGCGCCTGACTGAATACGAGTTCTAACTCCCACTGTTTTTTTATACCACTGAGGCATCGCTGATCGCTTAACGCCCCAACTATCTTTACCTTGGCGTAAATTACTCTTAAAACTAGTAGGAACATAACCGCCATAATCGGCAAAGTCATCATAGTTATCTGTAAGACCAGTACTAACTTCCTGTGTGGTTTGTACAAAACTCGATTCCACATCTCTTAGACTAGATTGCACATCTTTCACTGCACTTGTAGCAGCTTCTTGCATTTTTTTGAGTTCATCTAACTCTACTTGACGATTAACCTCACTTTTAACTTCAGCCATGTAACGCTGGGCTCGTCCCATTAAGGTACCAGCCATGCGCGCGACTTTAGGTAAGCGCTCAGGACCAACCACCACTAATGCAACAACGCCAATGAGCGCCAGCTTGGAAAGGCCAAGATCAATCATATAAAGAAGAGTTAGATTTAAATTGAGCCACTATATTGATGAGTAGTGGCCCATGATTATTAGCTTTTGCTAATATCTTTGGCTTGAACATCAACCGTTTTGCCATCTGCTGTTTGTTGCCCAATCTGATCAGCGGGTTTCTCAGCCTCACCCTTCATGCCGTCTTTAAAACCTTTAACGGCTCCACCCAAATCTGCGCCAATATTGCGTAATTTTTTAGTTCCAAAAACTAAAAGAACAATCAATAAAACAATAATCCAGTGCCAAACGCTAAATGAACCCATTTTTAACTCCTAAATAATTTTCTAACCTTTTTTCCAAGGACGGGGTCCGCCCAAGATATGCATATGTATATGGTAAACCTCTTGGCCACCATCAGCACCGTTATTAACAACCACTCTAAATCCACCAGCATCACCAGGGCGGCAACCTTGCTCTAGGGCCAATCGCGGTGCGAGTGTCATCATTCTACCCAGTAATGCTTCATCCTTGCTATCAGTCGCCATTAAATTAGCGAAATGACGCTTAGGTACTAATAGAAAGTGTACGGGAGCAGCTGGATTAATGTCATGAAAAGCAAATAACTCTTCATCTTCATAAATTTTTTTGCTAGGAATCTGCCCAGCGATAATCTTACAAAAAATACAATTGTCAGAATGTTGGTGACTCATGATTTTCTGGCCGCTTTTTCTGCAATCCCTGATACACCCTCGCGGCGCTCTAACTCAGCGATCACATCTTCAGGTCTTAAATTAAATTGCGACAGTGCCACAAAGCAGTGAAACCATAAATCAGCAATCTCACCCACAAACTTACTTTGCATCTCTGGCGTTAAATTACAAAAGCGACTATCTTTTGCAGCCATCACTGTTTCAGCAGCCTCTTCACCTATTTTTTTCAAAATAGCATCATCGCCTTTACTAAATAATTTGGCGATATAAGAAACCTCTGGATCTGATTTACCCGCAAGAAATTCTGCACGACGAGCATCCACGACATCCGCCAAACGCTTGATAGCATCCATATTGCTAGTTTGATCTTTTGCTTGTGTTGTCATGATTTAATTTCTGTAAATAGGAACTGCACTAATAATGCTAGGAAATGCGATATAAAACTCTAAACTATTTCTTCCAAACGGGCCCAGCCCCTGTTTTTTCTAAATCAAGGAAAAAACAACTATGCGCCCCCGTATGGCAAGCAATGCCATCTTTTTGATCCACCTTGATCAAAATAGTGTCGCCATCACAATCTAAATGAATACTTTTAACCGCTTGTACATGGCCAGACTCTTCGCCTTTATGCCAGATTTTGTTACGTGAACGAGACCAATAAACAGCCTCACCTTTTTCCAGTGTTAATTGTAAAGACTCGCGATTCATCCAAGCCATCATCAGCACATCACCGCTTGAAGCCTCTTGAGCAATCACTGCTACCAAGCCTTTTTCGTTCCAGGTTACTTGATCCAACCAATTTTTTGAATTGTTTTGTAAGTTGCTATCAGTCACTATTTGGTCCGTTCTTACAAAGTCAGGTTATGAAGATTGTTTTGAATCATGCGAGTTACTAATTACTTAAAGTCTAACGGGTATTCCTTGCGAGGCCATTAATCGTTTTGCCTCACCCACCGTATGCTCGCCAAAGTGAAAAATACTAGCCGCCAAAACAGCATCTGCATGACCCTTAGTAATACCATCTGCCAAATGCTGTAAAGTTCCGACTCCACCAGAAGCAATCACTGGACAACTCACAGCATCACTAACAGCACGCGTTAATTCCAAATCAAAGCCATTCTTAGTGCCATCACGATCCATGCTGGTCAGCAAAATTTCACCTGCACCACGCTTCGCTACTTCTTCTGCCCAAGCAATGGCATGAATTCCTGTATTTTTACGGCCACCATGCGTAAACACTTCCCATAAACCGGGTTGGGTTTGTTTGGCATCAATAGCTACAACAATACATTGAGAACCGTATTTGGCGGCAGCATCAGATACCAAATCAGGGTTAGCTACAGCGGCAGAATTCATCCCCACCTTATCTGCACCAGCATTTAATAAACGGCGTACATCTGCCACAGCTCGAACACCGCCCCCCACCGTCAGCGGAATAAATACCTGCGATGCAACATCTTCAATAATATGCAAAATTAAATCACGCTCATCGGAGGTAGCAGTGATATCTAAGAATGTAATTTCATCTGCCCCCTGATCATCATAACGACGTGCAATCTCAACCGGATCGCCAGCGTCACGAAGTTCAACAAAGTTCACTCCCTTCACAACACGTCCGGCGGTGACATCTAAACAAGGAATGATTCTTTTAGAGAGCATTTGAGTGGCTTGGTTGATTATTTATTTTGCAATGTATTCATCTGCATATTTTTGTGCTTTTGCTAAATCTAAGTCACCTGTGTAAATAGCTCGGCCAGCAATCACACCCACAACCCCTTCTGGTTCAGCAGCACACAAAGCATCCACATCGTTCATATTAGTTAAGCCACCACTCGCGATAATAGGAATATTCACCGCTTGAGCTAACTTAATAGTTGCCTCCATATTGATACCTTTGAGCATGCCATCACGACCAATATCGGTATAAATAATAGATTCCACACCATAGTCTTCATATTTTTTGGCCAAGTCTGCAACTTCATGACCAGTTAACTTACTCCAACCATCTGTAGCAACTTTACCCTCTTTAGCATCTAAACCAACAATGATGTGCCCTGGAAATGCAGCACAAGCCTCTTGCAAGAAGCCTGGGTTTTTTACAGCCGCAGTGCCAATGATCACATAAGTTAAACCATCATCTAATAAACGCTCAATTGTTTCCAAATCACGAATGCCGCCACCCAATTGCACCGGAATCTCATCACCAACCGTTTTAAGAATAGATTTGATCGCTGATTCATTCTTAGGTTTACCTGCAAAAGCGCCATCTAGGTCGACCAAATGCAAGCGACGCGCACCCAAATCTACCCAACGTTTTGCCATAGCACCAGGATCCTCAGAGAATGTGGTTGCTTTGCTCATATCACCTTGCTCTAAACGAACACAGTGACCTTCTTTTAAATCAATAGCTGGAATTAACAACATGATGAATATTTAATAAATTAAGGTTGCCAACGGGTGAAGTTTTGATACAAACGCAAACCTAAGTGTGCGCTTTTCTCCGGATGAAATTGTGTTGCAAAAATATTATCCCTTGCAACTGCACAAGTAAATAAATTGCCGTATTCAGTAGCACCAACCGTATCACTCTGATTGGCTGGGACAGCATAGTAACTATGAACAAAATAAAAGCTGCTGTTATCAGGAATTCCTTCCCATAAAGCATGGGCCCTTGTTTGCTGCACTTGATTCCACCCCATATGTGGGACTTTAAAGTGGGACCCATCTGCTTGGCTTTTTCCTACCAAATCAAAACGCACCACCTTGCCTGGCAACAAACCCAAACCCTTGGTTAATGACGTACCAGGAGCGGCATCAAATCGTATTTCTGCACTGGTATCAAATAACATTTGCTCACCAACACATACGCCTAGTAACGGCTTATTTTTAGTAGCCTCTATAACTGCCTCTAACAACCCAGATTCTTGCAAGTGCATCATGCAATCGGGCATCGCACCTTGACCAGGCAAGACAACTTTATCGGCAGCTCTAATTTCTTCAGCTTTTGATGCAATAAGCACCTTAGCTTCTGGAGCAGCATGAATCAATGCTTGAGCAACAGAACGCAAATTACCCATGCCGTAATCAACGATAGCAATACTGGGTGAATTTTTTGACAAGGTGCGAACCTAAATACTTAAAGTTAGTGAGAAAGGGTTACTTACAAACTACCTTTTGTAGAAGGAATCACACCGCTTGCGCGGGGATCAAGTTCTAAAGCCATGCGCAGCGCACGGCCAAAGGCTTTAAATACTGTCTCAATTTGATGATGAGCATTAATACCGCGCAAATTATCAATATGCAAAGTAACACCCGCATGATTAACAAAGCCACGGAAAAACTCAATAGCAAGATCCACATCAAAATCACCTACTCGGGCACGAGTAAATGGTACGTGGAATTCCAAGCCAGGTCGCCCCGAGAAATCAACGACAACACGAGACAAAGTCTCATCCAATGGAACATAAGAATGCCCATAACGAGTAATGCCTTTTTTATCGCCAACTGCCTTCGCCATCGCTTGACCGAGTGTAATACCCACATCTTCAACTGTGTGGTGGTCATCAATATGCGTATCACCTTTTGCATTCACTGTTAAATCAATCATTCCATGACGAGCAATTTGATCTAGCATGTGATCCAAAAAGGGAACGCCTGAATTAAGTTGAGCTTTACCCGTACCATCTAAATTAATGGCAATCTGTATTTGGGTTTCCGAGGTGTTTCGTGTGACATCTACTTGACGCATACCGTCATAATATCACCCTCTTCATGAAATTCCACCCGTGGTACCCTATCAAAGGGCATGATTTATATAGAATTTGTCCTAAAATTTATGTTTTAAGGAAAGTAAGCGTAAAAGATGAGCCGTTTTTGGAGTGAAACAGTTAAAAATTTAACCCCCTATGTGCCAGGGGAACAGCCTAAATTAACCCAACTCATCAAACTTAACACCAATGAGAGTCCTTATGGACCATCGCCTAAAGCTATTGCTGCAATTGCTGGCGCCAACAATGATTCTCTGCGTTTATACCCAGACCCCAACTCTGACAACTTAAAACACGCGATTGCCAACCAGTACCAAGTCAACGCTAATCAAGTATTTGTGGGCAATGGCTCTGATGAGGTACTTGGGCATGCATTTTTGGCCCTACTGAAACATGAAGCACCTATCCTGTTTCCAGATATCACTTACAGCTTCTATCCTGTTTACTGCAACTTATATCAAGTTCCATTTAAGAACATTCCTCTAACTGAAGATTTCTCTATCGAAATTAATGATTACTTGGAATACAACCAAGGTAAAAATGGCGGAATCATTTTTCCTAACCCTAATGCACCAACTGGAAAAGCATTATCTAGAGATCAAATAGAAACGCTACTTCAAAACAATCAGGATAGTGTTGTAGTCATTGATGAAGCCTATGTTGATTTTGGCTGTGAATCAGCCATCCCCTTAGTCAATCAATACAACAACTTACTTGTTGTACACACGCTATCAAAATCTCGTGCCTTAGCAGGTCTAAGGGTAGGTTATGCAATTGGACACCCTGAATTAATTGAAGCTTTAGAGCGGGTTAAAAATAGTTTTAACTCTTACCCAATTGATAAGCTAGCTATGGCTGGCGCTATTGCAGCCATTGAAGACAAAGCTTATTTACAGAAGATAAGTGCTGCCGTTATTGAAACCAGAAAAAATCTAGTGGCTGATTTAGATAAACTTGGTTTTATTACAGTACCAACAGCCGCTAACTTTGTATTTACAAAACACCCTAGTAAAGATGCGGCTGAGATAGCGATGCGTTTGCGTGAAAAACATATCATCGTGCGCCACTTCAAGCTACCGCGCATTGATCAACATTTAAGAGTGACCGTAGGAACCAATCAAGAATGCAAAGCATTAATCAATGCACTGAAAGAAATACTCAATCCTTAAGTTAAAGATTGAAAGTAATTTAGCAATTGAGCTCAGACTTACTTGAGTCTGAGCTCCGCTGCAAGAGCGTGAGCTTGCAGCCCTTCACCATGAGCCAAGGTGCTAGCAATTTTGCCTAATTTTTGCGCTCCAACATCACTCACTTCAATCATGCTTGAGCGCTTAACAAAATCATACACCCCCAACGGCGATGAAAAGCGTGCCGTTCTCATAGTTGGCAATACATGGTTAGGACCAGCACAATAATCACCCAATGATTCGCTGGTGTAAGGACCCATAAAAATAGCACCCGCATGACGAATCAACTCCGCCCATTGACGAGGATTCTCAGCGGATATTTCTAAGTGTTCTGCAGCAATCGAGTTAGCAATCTCACAAGCCTCTTGCATATCTCTTACCAAAATCATGGCTCCACGATCTTGTAAAGACTTCTTAATGACCTGCTGCCTTGGCATCTTCGGTAAAAATTTATCGATACTTAACTGCACCTGATTCATGAAAGCTTCATCAGGGCATAGAAGAATCGACTGTGCTAATTCATCATGTTCAGCCTGAGAAAACAAATCCATCGCCACCCAATCAGGATTAGTTTTTCCATCACATAACACTAAGATTTCTGATGGGCCAGCAATCATATCAATGCCCACCACACCAAATACTCTGCGCTTTGCCGCTGCGACATAAGCATTACCTGGGCCAACAATTTTATCAACCGCAGGAATTGTCTCCGTACCATAGGCTAAGGCCGCAACTGCCTGAGCTCCACCGATCGTAAAAGCACGATCAACGCCGGCGACGGCAGCAGCAGCCAACACTAAAGGATTACGCACCCCATCCGGAGTTGGTACCACCATGACAATTTCACCAACACCAGCAACCTTAGCTGGTATCGCGTTCATTAATACAGAAGAAGGATAGGCGGCCTTACCACCGGGCACATAAATACCCACGCGATCAAGTGGTGTTACTTTTTGCCCTAAACGCGTACCGTCTGCATCCGCATAATCCCAACTATGGCAACCTGATTCTTGCTTCTGGCGCTCGTGATAACTCTTAACCCTAGCTGCAGCAGCTTCTAATGCATCACGTTGATCTTTTGGCAAATTATTAAGCGCTGCCAATAACTCCGCCTTTGGCAACTCTAAAGCCTTCACAGAACTTGCTTGCTCTGGAGATAAACGATCAAATTTTTGAGTGCACTCTAAAACAGCTGCGTCACCACGTGCCGATACATCGGCGAGTATCTTGGCTGTCGCGACTTCAATCGCCGCATCATCTTCTGCAGAAAATGCCAATAGTTTTTTTAGTGCTTGCTGAAAATCAGCACTTTGACTATTTAATCTGCGAACTTGGCAAATGCTCATGGTGTTAGATATTAATCAGTGAAAGATAGCTATTTAAATTTTTGAAAAAGCATCCAAAATTGGCGCCAACTCTTCACGGCGGCGCTTATAAGCGGCTTGATTCACAACCAAACGTGAACTAATCTGGCTAATCACTTCCACTTCTTTCAATTGATTAGCCTTCAAAGTATTACCTGTTGACACCAAATCAACAATAGCATCAGCCAAACCAACCAACGGGCCTAACTCCATGGAGCCATATAATTTAATTAAATCAACATGCACGCCTTTATTTGCAAAATGCTCACGAGCTTGCTCTACATATTTAGTAACCACGCGCAACCGAGCACCTTGCTTAACAGCACTGACGTAATCAAAACCATCCCTAACAGCTACAGATAAACGACATTTCGCTATTCCCAAATCAATTGGGGCATACAAACCATCCATACCGTGTTCAGCTAATACGTCATAACCAGCCACACCAAAATCAGCAGCACCATATTGAACATACGTTGGCACGTCAGAAGCACGGACAATAATTACTCGTAAATTAGCGCTAGAAGTTGAAAGGATTAGTTTTCTAGAGCTTTCAGGATCTTCCGATACAGTTATCCCCGCCTTGGCCAACATCGGCAAAGTTTCATCAAAGATACGGCCCTTTGAAAGGGCTAAGGTCAACATATTAGACATGGCTCTATTATTTCACGCGAGTGATGTTAGCGCCTACTGCTGCTAACTTTTTTTCCATTTGGTCGTAACCGCGGTCTAAATGATAAATACGGTCTACCAAGGTCTCCCCTTCAGCAGCTAAGCCTGCAATGACCAAGCTAGCTGATGCTCTCAAGTCAGTTGCCATCACCGTTGCCCCGGACAAACCAGGAACCCCCTCAGTAATCGCAGTATTTCCTTCAATCACAATCTCCGCACCTAAACGATTCAACTCTTGTACATGCATAAAACGATTTTCAAAAATAGTTTCAGTAACACGAGAAGTTCCAGTTGCTACTGCATTCATAGCCATAAACTGGGCTTGCATGTCGGTAGGAAATGCGGGGTACTCTGAGGTCTTAAAACTCACTGCTTTAGGTCGTTGATTCATTTGCACATGAATCCAATCCACACCTGTCTCAATATGAAGACCAGCATCTCTCAACTTATCAATCACCACATCTAATGTATCAGGGCGGGCATTTTTAATCATTAAATCTGCACCCACCTCACCCATAGCGCCGGCGGCACATAAAAATGTACCAGTTTCAATTCGGTCAGGAATAATGCTGTGCTCAGCCCCATGTAAATGTTTAACGCCTTTAATAACTAAGCGGTCTGTTCCAACACCCTTTATGTCGGCGCCCATCTTGACCAACAACTCAGCCAAATCAGTTACTTCAGGCTCTTTTGCTGCATTCTCTAAAACTGTCTCACCCTCAGCTAATACAGCCGCCATTAATAAATTTTCTGTACCTGTCACGGTAATCATATCGGTGAGGATACGTGCCCCCATCAGCGCATTTGGATTTTTACCAAATTTAGCCTCAATATAACCATGGTGAATATGGATCTCGGCACCCATTGCCTTAAGACCTTTGATATGCTGATCAACCGGCCTTGCTCCAATCGCGCAACCCCCTGGCAAAGAAACTTTTGCAGTGCCAAAACGCGCTAATAAAGGGCCCAATACCAAAATTGATGCACGCATGGTTTTAACCAAATCGTAGGAAGCTTCAGGCGTATGAATATCTGACCCATCCAAAACAACCACTGAACGATCTCCTGGATTAGGGAAAGTTACCTTTAATCCCATTTGCGCCAAGATCTTAATAATCGTGCGCACATCTTGTAAATCAGGCAAATTTCTTAAAGTAATTGGTTCCGCACTCAGTAGTCCTGCACAAAGAATCGGTAAAGCTGCATTTTTTGCACCAGTAATCGCAATCTCACCCTTAAGTGGTTTACCGCCTTGTATGAGTAGCTTATCCAATCATTTCCCCGACTATATCGTTTACTTCCCTGCTTCAAACTCTGCAGGAGTTAATGCCTTAAATGACAAAGCATGTATTTCTGACTTCATACGATCCCCTAAAGCACCATATACTTTTTGATGTCGCTGCACTAACCTAAGACCCTCAAACTGATCACTAACAATCGTTGCGAAAAAATGCTGGCCATCACCTTCAACCTCAAGATGAGTGCAAGCAATTCCATTGGCAATATATGTCTTAATTTGTTCAGGTGTTGGCAACATCATTAAATCTCATGTTTATTAATTATTAATCTGCTGATTGAGCATTTATTAATAACGTAATTTGTATCCTATTGAGAGCATCCTCATAGCAATTGCTGCAACTACTACAAAGAAACCACTTACAACACCTAAACTTAACCAAGGTGAAATATCTGAGGCGCCAAAAAATCCATATCTAAAACCATCAATCATGTAGAAAAATGGGTTGAAATGTGAGACTTTTTGCCAAACGCTAGGCAAGGTGTGTATGGAATAAAAGACACCTGAAAGCATCGTGGCCGGCATGATGAAAAAGTTCTGAAAGGCTGCTAGCTGGTCATATTTTTCAGAGATGATTCCAGCAATTAAACCCAATGCACTCAATACAGCGGCGCTCATCAAGCCAAAAATAATGATCCATAATGGAGCGGCAAAATTCATTTTAGCGAACCAACATGTTGCTAAAAATACCCCGGAGCCAACGACCGCCCCCCTCACAATGGCAGCCAATACATATGCTGAGAAAAACTCTATATGAGATAGTGGCGCTAATAAAACAAAAATTAAATTACCCGTAACCTTCGATTGGATTAAAGATGAAGAAGTATTAGCAAATGAATTTTGCAAAATGCTCATCATCACCAAACCAGGTATCAAAAAAGCTGTATAGCTAATCGTGTCGTAGACCTTCACATGATCTTCAAGGACATGGCCGAATATCATCAGGTACAACAAAGCAGTTAATACTGGAGCCGCAACAGTTTGGAAACTAACACGCCAAAAGCGTTTAACTTCTTTATAAAAGAGTGCATAAAAACCACTCATCACATTGAAAGATTCTTGCGGCATCATGAAGCCTTCTCCTCATTCATGATTTGCATAAATACATCTTCCAAATCACCATCTGCAGCATTAGGGGTCTTTACTCTTTCCAACAGATTAGCTGTTGTATCTAGCGCCACCACATGACCCTTTTTCAATATAGCAATGCGGTTACATAAAGCTTGAGCCTCTTCCAAATAATGAGTAGTCAAAACAATCGTATGGCCCTCTTGATTTAAGCGCCCAATAAATTTCCATAAAGACTGACGCAGTTCAACATCAACACCTGCAGTTGGCTCATCCAACACAATAACTGGCGGACGATGTACTAGGGCTTGAGCAACCAATACGCGCCTCTTCATCCCACCAGATAAGGAACGCATATTCTCATTAGCTTTATCTGAAAGACCCAAGTTAAAAAGAATCTCATCAATCCACGCATCATTATTCTTAACGCCAAAATAACCAGACTGAAATGTTAATGTTTCTCTAACTGTAAAAAATGGATCAAAAACCAATTCTTGGGGAACAATCCCCAATAAGCGTCTTGCAATGCGAAATTCTTTTTGGACGTCGTAGCCCATCACTTCAGCACTTCCACTTGTAGGTCGGCATAACCCTGCCAAAATAGAAATAAGTGTCGTTTTCCCAGCGCCGTTTGGTCCTAAAAGGCCAAAAAATTCACCCTGCTCTATTTGAAGGTTAATACCATCTAAAGCAGTTAATGTGCCGTATTCTTTCCGTAAATTTTTGAATTCTATCGCGCTCATGCAAGCACTAATTCTGCTAAGCCATACACCTTAGCGAGGCTTGCTAATTTGTCAGGAATTGCCTGTAACTGAATTTGAATAGATTTTTCAGATGCACGGCGTTTAATGGCTAATAAAGCACTTAAGGCACTAGAGTCAAAAGCACTTAAGGCTTGGCAATCAACTACCAGAGTTGACTGGGCAGGCAACGATGAAAGCTGGCTAACTGCCGCAACTAATACTTGCTCAACATTGCCGTGATCAACAGATAGTGGAAGTTGATAAATGGTGGTCATAAATTATTTAGCAGCAGCTAAAGCGCTATTACGTTGTTGCAAAAACTGAATTAAACCCTCAACGCCGCCCTTGCTAATCTGATCATTAAATTGATTACGATAAGACTCAACCAACCAAGCCCCTAACACATTGATATCGTAAACCTTCCATCCATTCGCCGTTTTCTCAACACGATAATCCAACTGAATAGGGTCTCCTCGACCAATGACAACGGTTCTAACAATTACATCGGTGTCATCTGCAGCAGCTCTTGAAGGCTTGTACTGAATTTTTTGATCTTTTACTTGAGCTAAAGCTCCGCCATAAATACGGATTAAAAGACTCTTAAACTCTTGGGTAATCAAAGCTTGTTGAGCTGGCGTTGCTTTAGGCCAGTTACGCCCCATTGCCAACTGCGTTGTCTTTTGAAAATTACTATGCGGCAATATTTTCTGATCGACTAAGGCATTAATTTTTCTCAAGTCCCCTGCCTGAATCGCCTTGTCATTTTTAATGGTTGCCATAACATCTTCAACGACAAACTTCACCAAGCCATCAGCAGTATCTGGCGTTTGCGCAAAAGAAAGAGACATGCCCAAAAAGATGCATGAAAAAAATAAAGCGGTCTTTAAAAACAGTCTGCGCATATATATTTGAACCAATTATGTAATATTTCAATTGTATAGGGTTTAACCAAGCTATAAATCTTGGGCAAGGCCATTACTCTGCTAGAGGAGGTGGATCACCATCATAAATTTGATTTCGACGACGTTGTAGATACCCGTCTCGCAAAAAGCTATATTTATCAAATGCAGCATCTTCAAGCAACTGACCGGCGTCTAATAAGTTGGCGCGTTTATCTAAAACTCTTACCGCTGTTACCCCAAGCCTTTGATCAGAATTGAGCTGATTTGTATTAAGCACAAAATCTGTTTTCAAATCCACCGCTAAGCCAACGGTATCTCTAATATTGCTTGGACCAAATAGGGGCAAAACCAAATAAGGGCCATCAGAAACACCCCATACACCTAAGGTTTGACCAAAATCTTCCTTGTGCTTATCAAGCCCCATATCGGTAGCCACATCAAAGAAACCTAAAATACCAATCGTAGAGTTAACCAAAAAACGCCCAACATCACTTGTGGCTTCTTGCGGCTTGCCTTGCAGCAGATTATTAGCCGCCACAAAAATATCGCCAATATTGCTAAAGAAATTAGTAACACCTCTACGGGCTGGATCTGGCAAAACAAACTTATAAGCTTCTGCAGCAGGCTTAACAAGATATTGATCTAGATTCTCGTTAAACGTAAAAATTGCTCGATTCATTGGCTCCAATGGATCAATTCGAGCCACACGTTCATTTTGTTGAGTCGTGGTGGCACATGCGCCCAAAACCAACATCATCGTAAAAATGATTGCCTTATATAAGTGACGCGTGAATGAATTCATAACTATTGAGCTTGTTAATGGAGGTCTGTTGGTATGCAATTGATTTTTTATTTGTTTCTATATTACTTAGTCTTAGCCGGTGCTGGGCCATCAGAGGCTTTGTTATATAAAAACTGTCCAATTAAATTCTCTAAAACAATAGCTGACTGAGTTTGAGACAACTTACTACCCTGCGCAATCATATCCATATCTCCGCCAGCCTCTAAGCCAATATATTGCTCACCCAATAAACCAGATGTCAAAATCTTCGCAGAGCTGTCTTTAGGAAATTTATAGCGATTTTCCAAATTCATGATGACTGTTGCTTGATAAGTTTGATCATCAAATCTAATCTCGGCAACACGGCCGACGACAACACCAGCACTCTTAACGGGCGCTCTTGGCTTTAACCCTCCGATATTGTCAAAACGCGCACTAACTTGGTAAGTTGGCTGGAATGTAAATGCGCTCATATTTCCTGCTTTCAATGCCAGGAATAACAAAGCCAAAAGCCCTAAGGCTACAAATAATCCTACCCAAATATCTAACGATTGTTTTTTCATTTTATGTATGAGCTTTATAAGACTTTATCAATTTGAGAACATCACCGCAGTTAAAAGAAAATCAAGTGCAAGAACTGCTAGTGAAGCAATCACGACGGTTCTAGTGGTTGCTCTTGCAACTCCCTCGGGTGTAGGCTTAGCTTCATAACCTTGATACAAGGCAATAAATGTTACTGCTACACCAAACACCATACTTTTCACAACGCCATTACCAATGTCCTTCATGACATCGACACCAGCCTGCATCTGTGACCAAAACGCTCCATCATCAACCCCAATTAAAGGAACGCCCACTAAATAACCGCCCATAATGCCTACTGCGCTAAAAATAGCTGCCAAAACGGGCATAGCAATAATGCCAGCCCAAAGCCTAGGTGCAATCACACGAGTCAAGGGATCAACGGCCATCATTTCCATGGCACTTAATTGTTCACCGGCTTTCATTAGGCCAATCTCAGCAGTCAATGATGTCCCTGCACGGCCAGCAAATAACAATGCTGTTACCACAGGGCCTAACTCCCTTGTTAAAGAAAGCGCCACCAACAGACCGAGAGCTTGCTCCGAACCATAGCGATTCAAGGTGTAATAACCCTGCAATCCCAAAACAAAACCTACAAATAAACCTGAAACAGCAATAATGACAAAGGAGTAATTGCCAACGAAATGGACTTGATCTGTGACCAAGCGGATACGTTTTAGCAAAGCTGCTGAGCGACGCATAACTGTTAAGAACATGCGTGTAGCATAGCCAAGGCCCGTTAAATTTCCGCGAACAAAAGCACCTAACCCTGCCAAAGTATTGATGACTAGATTCATACACGGCCCCCAAAGTCTTCTGTCAACGAAGCGCCTGGATAGTGAAATGGCACAGGGCCATCTGGATTGGCCGAAACAAACTGTTTTACAAATGGGTCTGCTGAGGCCGCTAAATCAGATGGGGTTCCCTCTGCAGCAATCTTGCCATTAGCAATGAAATAAACGTAATCAGCAATCTCAAATGTTTCCGGAATATCGTGAGTCACCAAAATACTGGTTGCGCCTAAAGCTTGATTCATATCTTTAATGAGTCTTGCTGTAATACCTAATGAAATCGGATCCAATCCAGCAAAAGGTTCGTCATACATAATTAATGGTGGGTCTAATGCAATCGCTCTTGCTAGAGCAACACGTCTGGCCATACCACCTGAAATTTGCGAAGGCATTAAATCTCGAGCACCCCGTAAACCAACGGCATTAAGCTTCATGAGTACTAAATCACGTAAGACTTCTTCAGAAAGGTGTGTGTGTTCTCTTAATGGAAACGCCACATTTTCAAAAACACTCATATCTGTAAAAAGTGCGCCAAACTGAAATAGCATCCCCATACGACGACGAATAGCCATTAATGCCTGTGCATTCATGGTGCCCACATCTTGCGCGTCAAAAAGAACTTGCCCTTTTTGAGCACTTACTTGGCCACCAATTAAACGTAATACTGTTGTCTTGCCGCAACCAGATCCACCCATGACGGCAACCACCTTACCTCTTGGGAACTCCATGTTTAAGCCCGATAAGATCGTACGCTCACCAGGAGCATACGAAAAATCGACGTCTTTAAGAGATACGAGAGATGGTGATTGATTCATATAATCAAAAGCCTGCCACTGTGTTTTCTGTTGAGCTCATAGTGGCAGTGTATCAATGTCTAGGCCTTATTAAAAATTAACGCGGTAAAACGCTACTACCCATTAAAAACTCATCAACAGCACGGGCACATTGACGACCTTCACGAATAGCCCACACAACTAAAGATTGGCCACGGCGCATATCGCCGGCAGCAAACACCTTATGCACGTTGGTGTAATAAGCTTTTTCGCCCTCTGTAGCAGCTTTAGCGTTACCACGATTATCTTTTTCCACGCCAAATGCATCGAGTACTTGCTGAGCTGGAGAAACAAAGCCCATCGCTAAAAGCACAAGATCAGCTTTCATTTCAAACTCACTACCTGCAATTTCTTGCATCTTGCCATCTTTCCATTCAAGACGAACAGCAATGAGCTTCTCAAGCTTACCGTTTTTACCTTCAAAACGCTTTGTCGCAACAGACCAGTCACGCTCGCAACCCTCATCATGTGAAGTAGATGTGCGTAATTTTGTTGGCCAATATGGCCATACAAATGCTTTATTTTCTTGCTCTGGAGGTTGAGGCATTAACTCAAACTGAGCCACAGATGCAGCGCCATGACGATTAGATGTACCCACACAGTCTGAACCAGTATCACCACCACCAATCACCACGACATGTTTACCATCAGCGCGAATGTCATTTTTCTGATCGCCAGCTACTTCTTTATTTTGAGGGATTAAAAACTCTAAAGCGTAATGAACACCGCTCAACTCACGACCCGGAACCGGCAAATCACGTGGCTGCTCAGCGCCACCTGTAATCACTACCGCATCAAAGTCTTTTTGCAATTGCTCAGGCGTTACAGTTTTCTTTGAGTAATTTTTAATTTGTGAATCAAGTGCGTCTTTACCAACAAATACACCTGTCTCAAATTTCACGCCTTCAGCTTTCATTTGCTCTACACGACGATCAATTAAACCCTTCTCCATTTTGAAGTCAGGAATTCCGTAACGAAGCAAGCCACCTACACGGTCATTTTTCTCAAATAATGTGACCTCATGACCAACGCGTGCCAACTGTTGAGCAGCAGCCATACCTGCAGGACCTGCACCAACAACTGCGACTTTTTTACCTGTCTTTTGACTTGGCACCTGTGGCTTTACCCAGCCATTTGTCCATGCCTTATCAATAATGGCATGTTCAATTGATTTAATACCTACCGGCAGCTCATGAATACCCAAGGTACAAGCAGCCTCACACGGGGCAGGACAAATACGCCCTGTAAATTCAGGGAAGTTATTAGTTGAGTGCAACACCTCCATCGCCTGCTGCCAGTCTTGGTTATATACCAAATCATTAAAGTCAGGGATGATGTTATTAACAGGACAACCGTTATTACAAAATGGGATGCCGCAATCCATACAACGAGCACCCTGAATTTTGGCTTCATCATCTGTTAAAGCCATTACAAATTCTTTGTAATGCTTCACACGTTTTTTCGGCTCCTCATAATGCTCACTGAGGCGTTCAAATTCCATGAATCCAGTAACCTTACCCATAGCTAATCCTTTAATCTTTGACCTATATGTTTAAACAGAAGCGGCTTGTTTGCTACCTTGAGATTTCTCCCAAAGCTCACCCAAAGCTCGTCTGTATTCAGTAGGGAATACTTTGACAAAACGTGCCCGCGATTGATCCCAATCAGCCAAAATTGCTTTTGCACGCTCTGAACCAGTGTGTTTGAAATGGCGCTCAACTAGATTCTTCAAAATCACCTCATCGGCTAAGCGTTCACCACCTTCTTTTACATTAACTGGAGCATGCCATTCTGACTTCGGCAACTTAGCTTGTTGATCTGCTTCTTTAAGAACTGGCTCTAGTGTTGCCATTGACGTATTACAACGTTTAGCAAATAAACCGTCTTCATCATAAACATAAGCAATACCACCACTCATACCAGCAGCAAAGTTACGTCCTGTTAAACCTAAAGCCACTACAGTGCCGCCAGTCATATATTCACACCCGTGGTCGCCAGTACCTTCAACTACTGCAATTGCACCTGAGTTACGGACTGCAAAACGCTCACCAGCAACACCATTAAAGAATGCTTCACCGCCAATCGCACCATAAAGAACAGTGTTACCAACAATAATATTTTGAGCTGTATCACCACGGAACTCATGTGGGGCACGAACAATCACACGACCACCAGAAAGTCCTTTACCAACGTAGTCATTACCATCACCGACCAAATCCATTGTTACGCCGTGTGCCAAGAATGCACCGAAACTCTGACCAGCGGTACCATTTAACTGAATATGGATCGTGTCTTCAGGCAACCCTTCATGGCCATAGCGTTTAGCCACTTCACCAGAGAGCATCGCACCAGCCGTACGGTTCACGTTTTTAATTGGTTGAATAAACGACACACGCTCACCCTTTTCAAGAGCCACTTTAGATTTCTCAATCAAAGTGTGATCTAGCGCTGTAGATAATCCATGATCTTGTGTTTCAACTTGGAAACGAGGTACGTTAGCCTCAACAGCAGGAGCTTGGAAGATTTTCGTGAAATCTAGACCGCGAGCTTTCCAATGTTCAATGCTCTTCTTCGTATCCAAGAACTCTGTTTTACCAATGAGCTCATCAAAGGTTCTGATGCCTAACTGAGCCATGATTTCGCGAGCCTCTTCAGCAATAAAGAAGAAGAAGTTAACAACATGTTCAGGTTTGCCAGAGAACTTTTTACGCAACTCTGGATCTTGTGTTGCAACACCCACTGGACAAGTATTGAGGTGACACTTACGCATCATGATGCAACCCTCAACGACCAATGGCGCAGTTGCAAAACCAAATTCATCGGCGCCCAATAAAGCGCCAATCACAACGTCACGACCGGTTTTCATTTGACCGTCGGCTTGAACGCGAATTCGACTACGCAAACCATTCAGAACCAATGTTTGCTGTGTTTCAGCAAGGCCCAATTCCCACGGACTTCCTGCGTGCTTAATAGATGACAGCGGCGAAGCACCAGTACCACCATCATGACCAGCGATGACCACGTGGTCAGCTTTTGCTTTAGCAACACCAGCAGCAACGGTACCCACACCTACTTCAGACACTAACTTGACTGAAATATCGGCTTGGCTGTTCACGTTTTTCAAGTCATGAATTAACTGTGCCAAGTCTTCAATCGAGTAAATATCATGGTGCGGAGGCGGAGAAATCAAACCTACGCCTGGCACTGAGTAACGCAACTTACCAATGTAATCAGATACCTTAGAGCCTGGCAACTGACCACCCTCACCTGGCTTAGCTCCTTGAGCCATCTTGATCTGAATTTGATCAGCAGATGTTAGATATTCAGCAGTCACACCAAATCGACCTGAAGCTACTTGTTTAATCTTAGAACGTAATGAATCACCTTCATTCAAAGGAATATTGGCTTGAATAATGTCTTCACCAATAATGCTAGCAAGTGTTTCACCCTTCTTAATAGCAATACCTTTTAGTTCATTACGGTAACGCTTATTATCTTCACCACCCTCACCTGTATTTGACTTACCGCCAATACGGTTCATGGCAATCGCCAACGTAGCATGCGCTTCTGTTGAAATAGAACCCAAAGACATTGCACCCGTTGCAAAGCGTTTTACGATTTCTTTGGCTGACTCTACTTCATCCAATGAAATTGCTTTACTTGGATCAATCTTGAACTCAAACAAACCACGCAATGTCATATGACGCTTACTTTGATCATTAATGATATTGGCGTACTCTTTATATGTTTGGTAACCGCCTTTTTCTGGGCCTTGGCGTGTTGAATGTTGTAACTTGGCAATTGAATCAGGCGTCCACATGTGATCTTCACCACGAATACGGAAAGCGTACTCACCGCCTGCATCCAACATATTTGTTAATGTTGGATCAGCGCTAAACGCTAAGCCGTGAATCTTCAAAGCTTCTTCTGCCACTTCAAATACACCAATACCGCCTACATTTGATGCCGTGCCTTTGAAATATTTGTCGATCAAATCTTTTGATAAACCAATTGCCTCAAAAATCTGAGCACCTGTGTAAGACATGTAGGTGGAAATGCCCATCTTAGACATAACTTTTTGTAAGCCCTTACCTACTGCTTTAGTAAAGTTCTTAACTACTTTTTCTGCAGAGAGGTCGCCACTAAGACCTTTAGCCATATCAACCAAAGTTTCCATGGCCAAGTACGGGTGAACAGCTTCAGCACCATAGCCGGCTAACAATGCAAAGTGATGAGTCTCGCGTGCGCTGCCGGTCTCAACCACTAAACCAGTGCTTGTGCGAAGACCTTTTTCAACCAAATGTTGATGAATCGCAGAGGTTGCTAGTAATGCTGGAATAGCAACATGATCAGCAGCTACTTTACGATCGCTCACAATCAAAATGTTGTAACCAGATTTCACAGCATCAACAGCTTCAGCACATAAAGAAGCTAAACGAGCTTCAACGCCCTCTTTACCCCAAGCCGCTGGATAACAAATATCCAGCTCGTAAGAACGGAACTTGCCGCCTGTGTAATGCTCAATGTGACGAATCTTAGCGATATCATCAAAATCCAAAATTGGTTGAGCCACTTCTAAACGCATCGGTGGATTGATATTGTTAGTATCTAATAAATTTGGCTTTGGTCCAATAAATGACACCAAAGACATCACCATGTTTTCGCGAATCGGATCGATTGGCGGATTTGTTACTTGAGCAAATAATTGCTTGAAGTAGTTATAAAGCGTTTTGTTCTTATTAGACAAAACTGCCAATGGGCTGTCATTACCCATAGAACCAATTGCTTCTTCTCCTGATTGGGCCATTGGTGCCATCAAGAACTTCAAATCTTCTTGTGTGTAGCCAAATGCTTGTTGACGATCCAAAAGAGTCACTGCTGATTTTGCTTTTTCTGCTTCAGCTTTAACATCTGAAGAGTTCACATCAATCTCATCTAACTTGATACGTACAGCTTCAATCCAACTCTTATATGGTTTGGCTTTGGCAAGTGAGTCTTTTAGTTCAACGTCATCAATAATCCGTCCCTGCTCCATATCGATCAAGAACATTTTGCCTGGTTGTAAGCGCCATTTTTTAACAATCTTATTTTCAGGGAAGGTTAATACGCCTGCTTCTGAAGCCATAATGACTAAATCATCATCCGTTACATAATAGCGAGCTGGGCGTAAACCATTTCGGTCTAGCGTTGCACCAATCTGACGACCATCTGTAAAAGCAATGGCTGCTGGACCATCCCAGGGCTCCATCATGGCTGCATGGTATTCATAGAATGCACGACGGTTGTCATCCATTAATGTATGTTGCTCCCATGCTTCTGGAATCATCATCATCATCGCATGAGCCATTGGATAACCGGCCATCACCAACAACTCTAAACAGTTATCAAAGCTAGCTGTATCTGATTGCCCTGGATAAATGAGTGGCCATAATTTTTGTAAATCATCGCCCAATACTGGCGAGCTAATTGCACCTGTACGGGCATTAATCCAGTTAACGTTGCCTTTAACGGTATTAATCTCACCATTGTGAGCAATCATGCGGTATGGGTGAGCTAATTCCCATGCTGGGAACGTATTTGTTGAGAAGCGCTGGTGCACAAGTGCTAACGCTGAAACAACTCTTGAATCCTTTAGGTCTTCGTAATAAGCACCTACTTGGTTTGCCAACAATAAACCTTTGTAAACCACTGTTCTTGCAGACATGGATGTCACAAAATATTCTTTACCATGTTGCAACTGCAATGCTTGAATTGCATGGCTTCCCGTTTTACGAATCACATACAACTTACGCTCTAACGCATCTGTTGTCATGATGTCACGTCCACGGCCAATGAATATTTGGCGAATAACTGGTTCTGTTTTACGTACAGTTGGTGACATCGGCATATTGATATCTACTGGAACATCTCGCCAACCCAAAACCACTTGACCTTCAATGCGGACTGTTCGCTCTAACTCTTGCTCACATGCCAAACGTGATGCACTTTCTTTTGGCATAAAAACCATGCCCACGCCATACTCACCCGCAGGCGGCAAAGTCACACCCTGTTTTGCCATTTCTTCACGGTAAAACTGATCCGGTATCTGTATCAAAATACCTGCGCCGTCTCCCATGAGGGGATCAGCACCCACTGCGCCACGATGATCAATATTTTCAAGAATCTTTAAACCTTGAGTAACGATGTCATGGCTTTTTTTGCCTTTGATGTGTGCAACAAAACCCACACCACAGGCATCATGTTCATTAATTGGGTCGTATAGACCTTGCGCTTCTGGGCGCAATGAAGGTGAAGTAGTCACAGAAAATTCCCTTGGTAAATAGTCACTAGGCTCTGCACGCAGAGACAGGTTCCCCCAAAAGCTTTGGGGTTTTTGAACACTATAGGGGATTACCCGTGTTGGCGCAATATAAAATAATAGGAGTCTGTCCCTAATTTAATCAAGTTTAGAAAAATACTCTCGTTAATTAGGGACAGAGTTAATCAGACCAATAAATCTCATGCACCAATATGTTGCGAAATTAATCTATGCCCTTAGTTTTAATCGGTCTTCCAGCCACCCTTTTTATTACTGGGCGACTAACTTTTGCAGCTATTTGGCTCAAGAAAGTAGGATTTGCCAGAGGCCATCCCTTTAATAAGTGGTTACTCACTTTCTCTATCTGATCATTAGAAAATGAATCTAAAGTAAACTGCTGCCATGCAGATTGCCGCTCAAAAGGTGTATTACCTAAAGCCCAATATAAGGGGTGGTCTGACAACCAGGAAATAGTCTCCTCCCCAATATGATGGCGGTATGATGACCACAACCAAGTTTGTGGGCTTTGAACCAAACCAGCCCGAACAGGATTTGATTCAATAAATTTTTGCGTTAGAAGAAAAAAAGAATCGGGCTCCAAAAGACAAGATTTAAATCTTCCCTCCCAAATAGTGCCCGTTCTTTGATGATTTTGATTAAATAATTGAGCATATCGTCGACCTACCGATTGCATCGTTCTAGCCACACTTAATTTGGTTTTTGGCGTAGCTAATATATGCACATGATTTGGCATCAAAACATAAGCATGAATTAATAGCTCATATTCACTTGCAGCATCTCTTAACCACTCAAGATAAGTGCGTTTTTCTGCATCATCATAAAAAATGGGCTGACGGTTATTGCCGCACACCATAATGTGCATCGGATATCCAGCCAAAACTAAACGCGGTAAACGAGCCATGTGTGAATTCTATAGCCCTAGATGTCTAACTCAAACTAATTAATTGGCTGAGTCAATTTTTTTAAATTCTTTTGCAGCATAACGATCAGTCATACCAGCAATGTAATGAGCAATACGGCGCTCTAAAGAATCCTCATGACGGAAACCCTCAGGCAATGCTTGCGGATTTTGATGGTAGTAATTAAATAATGCTCTCACCATGTCTGCAGCTTCTTGTGTCATTTCCATCACGCGTGGGTGACGGTATAAGTTTTTAAATAAAAAACGTTTCATTTCAGTCGCCTGACCTCGAATTTCCTCCGAAAATGCGACTAAAGGAGGCAGACATTTAACTTCTTGGATATTTTTTGGCTGAAATTGATCTAATCTTTTTTGAGTTTCGCGAACCAAGTCATCAACCAACACATGAATAATGCGTCTTACTACCTCATAAACTAAGCGGCGCCCATTTAAATCAGGGTATAACTGAATCACTTGCTCTCGTTGAACACGCCACAATGCAACCTCATCCATTTGCTCAATCGTTAATAAGCCTGAGCGAATGCCATCATCAATATCATGATTGTTATAAGCAATCTCATCGGCTAAATTTGCAAGTTGAGCTTCCATACTAGGCTGTCTACCCAAAAGAAATCTCTCACCAAGCATACCTAGCTGTTCAGCATTTTTCTTAGAACAATGCTTCAAAATACCTTCACGCGTCTCAAAGGAAAGGTTTAAACCATCCCACTGCGCATAGCGCTCTTCTAAAAAGTCTACAACCCAAAGACTTTGGAGATTATGCTCAAAGCCTCCATAAGGTTTCATACATTCATTCAAAGCATCTTGGCCAGCATGCCCAAATGGCGTATGACCCAAATCATGGGCCAGTGAAATCGCCTCAACCAAATCCTCATTCAACGATAGTCGCCTAGCAACTGCTCTAGCAATTTGAGCTACCTCAAGACTATGCGTTAGCCTAGTTCGAAAATGATCACCTTCATGATTGAGAAAAACTTGTGTTTTATATTCCAAGCGGCGAAACGCTGTTGAATGAATGATGCGATCTCTATCGCGTTGAAATGGGCTGCGCCCAGACTGCGTTGGCTCTACTGGCTCCACATAGGTACGGCCCAATGATGTCTCAGGCTTTGCGGCGTAACTTGCAAGAGTCATGAGTTAATTTTTAAGCAGCGCCAGTTGCGAATAATGTTTGAGCAACTAAATCATCATTAACAACGGAAATCTTAGATCTACCAAGCCCATCTAATAAGATATATCGAATCTCACCGCCCTCAGCCTTTTTATCGATAGCCATTAACTCCATATATCTATCAACACCAAATTTAGGTGGCTCAACGGGTAAATGTAATTTGGAAATAATGCTTGTTAATTTTTCTGCATCAGCTACTTTTAATAAGCCTAAACGAACAGAAAGGTCTGCGGCCAAAACCATTCCACAACCTACTGCTTCACCATGCAACCACTCGCCATAACCCATGCCTGACTCAATGGCATGACCAAATGTATGTCCAAAATTAAGGATGGCACGCAAACCACCTTCACGCTCATCTTGTGCGACAACACTTGATTTAATTTCACATGATCTTTGTACAGCATGCTCCATTGCCCCAAGATCACATGCATTTAAAGCATCGATATGACTTTCAATCCAAGATAAAAATTCTGCGTCAAAAATAGCCCCATGCTTAATCACCTCGGCCAAACCAGCAGCCAATTCTTTTGCCGGTAGCGTTTTTAGTGTCGTTAAATCAGCAATAACGGCTGCAGGTTGATAAAAAGCACCGACCATATTTTTACCTAGCGGATGATTAATGCCCGTCTTACCTCCAACGGATGAATCTACCTGGGACAATAAAGTTGTTGGCACTTGAATAAACCGAATACCGCGCATATAACAAGCAGCCGCAAAACCAGTCATGTCGCCAATCACACCGCCACCCAAGGCAATTAAGGTTGTTTTTCTATCAGCACCGCTTTCAAGCAAACCATCAAATATTTTTTGTAATGTTTCCCAAGTTTTAAAAACTTCACCATCGGGCAACACAATTAAACGAACTTTTTGACCAAGACCCTCTAGAGTTTTAACAACCGTATCAGCATATAACTTTGCCACCGTTTCATTTGTCACAACAGCAGAAAATTGGCCCTTTAAATGGTTCTTATATAAATCAGCCTGGCCAATTAAATTAGATCCAATATGAATCGGATAACTACGCTCGCCTAAATCTAATTGAAGTGTATTCATGTGGATAGTTCAAATTGCATCATTAATGTATTAACTAACTGGGCCACACTAGGTTTGCCCGTGTCGATTACATGATGCGCAGCCTCTCTATATAAAGGGTCCCGAACAGCATAAAGCTTCTCTAGGGTTCCCTTAGGGTCATTATTATTTAAAAGCGGGCGGCCTTTGTCATTACGTGTTCGAAGCCACAATTCATGAGGGTTCGCACGAAGATAAAAAACCGTGCCACGTTCTCTTAGGTTTTTTCTGTTCTCAGGCAAGATGACCGCGCCACCGCCTGTGGCTAAAACTAAATTTTTTTCTTTAGTTAACTCATCAATAACCTGTGCTTCACGTTTACGGAACCCATCCTCACCCTCCATCTCAAAGATGACAGGAATAGGCACGCCGCATCGTTTCTCAATCTCAACATCCGTATCAATAAACTTTCTATTGAGTTTTTTGGCAAGCAAACGTCCTACGGTCGTTTTACCCGCACCCATTACTCCAACTAAAAAGATATTTTCTGGAATTCCGTTCACAAACAAGATTTTACTGAGGCTTTTGGCTAGAAACCAATGTTGGCGTTAAAAAAATTAATAATTCTGTTTTATCCCTAAATTTGGCCTCTTGTTTAAAAAGCGCACCCAAAATCGGTATTTCACCTAAAAATGGCACCTGGGTACTATCTTTTCGATCAGCCTCCTGAAAAATACCCCCTAAAACAACTGTCCCACCACTTTCTACGAGCACCTGCGTCTTCACATGTTTGGTATCAATAGCAAAGCCTTGCTCGGTCTTTAACCCCACGCTATCTTTATTAATGTCTACATCTAAAACAATCAGGTCATCTTTATGGAGCCGCGGCTTTACTTCTAGCCTCAAATTGGCCTTCCTAAACTGAACCTTCGTGGCACCACTACCCGCCGAAGACTGATAAGGAAGCTCAGTTCCTTGCTCAATAAGCGCTTGACTATTCTCGGCGGCTAAAACTCGTGGATTCGACACAATATTGCCTAGCCCATTTGATTCTAAAGCTGAGAGTTCGACGTTTAATGCTTTAGTTGCCTGTCTACCCAGCAAGCCAATAGCCCCAGTAGAAGCTTCAAAGCCATGTAAACCTGCAGCCGGTAAATTTGATTCAAACTGAGAACCACTTTTCAATTGATAGCCTAATTTAGCTCCTAAATTTTGGGCAAAACGCCGCTCAGCCTCAACAATTTTCGCTTCAATCATAATTTGCCTCAATGTTGAATGGGTTTTCTCCATTTTCTCAACTTGCTGCCCTCGTTCCAGCAAACGTTTCTCATGCGCCATTAACTCCTCATAAGGGCCGACCCATAAAACAGATCCCGTCCTCTTTGCTAACAAAGAACGACTGGCCAAAATCGTATCTAAGACTTCCTGCCATGGCGCATGCTTAATGTGAATGCTTATCTTGCCAATCACCTTTTCACTCATCACCAAATTAAGCGCTTGCATGTCTGCCATCATTTGTAGCAACTGTCTTAAGGAAATTGAAACAAAATCTAAAGAAATATGCGAGTTGGCTTGATTAGGCTTATTCCTCTTTCCACCCAATCCTTGCACAGCCATGACCACAGGGGTCACTAAGCATAGCAACACGCCGGACACTATTTGACGTCTATTCATCTGATGGCTCTTTATAAATAGTAACTTGTTGACCATACTTTGATTCCAATACGAGACGATCTTGATGGATTTTTTTTAAACGCCATTGCTGATCAACCATCTGGTTGTGCGTGAAAAGAATTCCGCCTTGCTCTGTTTCGATCAAAGCCTTTTGTAAATCACCAAACTTAAATAGGCCCATATATTTGAGATGGGTCGGCTCCGGAATATCTTCGATTAATGGATGATCTGATTCAGATGGAGAAGATTGGCTGGGTTTTCTTTCTGTAGTCTCCTGCATTAAATGTCGTAATTTTTTTATTTGCTCTTGCATGACTAATAGTTCTTGCTTTTGCATCTGAAAACGTTCCCCATGCTCAATAACTGAATAGATCAACACCGACATAACTAATAAATTAATTAAAAAATTAACGGCCAAAATATATTTAAGTGGCGCCCTTAAAAACTTGTTTTGGGGAGATGAAGGAAGGCCCTTTATTGGAGCAAACCCAGGAATATCTGCGTCATAGGCGCTTGGATGAATTAATCTCTTAAACATATGGTCATTGTGCTTAGATTCGCACATGAAAAAAATCAGCTAAATAGTATTTATTTGTAGGATTTTTCTGATTTTTGGGTCAGGTTTACCCAAGTCAAATTTCACCGCACTTTATATAAAGCTGTATCTATAATTGGTGCATGAATGAACCTAGACAACCCGTACGCCCACCTTCTCGCTTAGGCGGTAATAACCAACATCGCAGACAAGCAAAAGATTGGCGCGAACATTTCATACGTTGGGGCATTTTCCTGGGTAGCGCAGGTTTAATATTGATCGGCTTAGTGATTGCTTATGCCTTAATTATTGCTAGACCAAACTTACCTGACCTAGAAACGATCACAGACTATAAGCCTAAGGTACCTTTAAGAATTTATACAGCGGACAATGCATTAATTGGCGAATTTGGCGAAGAGCGTCGGAATTTAGTTGCCATTAAAGATATGCCAGAGTACTTAAAGAATGCTGTAGTAGCCATCGAAGATGAGCGCTTCTATGAACACGGTGGGGTTGATTACTGGGGTGTTTTACGAGCAACAGTTGCCAATCTACGGGGACATCTATCGCAAGGCGCCTCAACCATCACCATGCAAGTTGCTAGAAATTTCTTTCTTAGTAATGAGAAATCATTTAGCCGAAAAATTTACGAAGTACTTTTAGCCTGGAAGATTGAGTCTAATCTATCAAAAGATAAGATCCTTGAACTCTATATGAACCAAATCTATTTAGGGCAACGCTCTTATGGTTTTGCAAGCGCGGCTCAAATTTATTTTGGAAAAGATGTCAGAGAAATTTCTATTGCTGAAGCAGCGATGCTAGCAGGTCTTCCTAAAGCTCCTTCTGCCTACAATCCTGTTGTCAACTTCCGTCGCGCCAAAATTAGACAAGAATATATTTTGCAAAGAATGCGTGATTTGCGCATGATCACCCCTACACAATATGAAACTGCATTAGCCGAAACATTAAATGTCAGAGGTGTTGGCAAAGAGTTTGCAACTAAGGCTGATTACGCTTCTGAAATGGTCCGCCAACTATTAATTAGTGAATACGGCGACAGTATTTATACGCAAGGCATGACGGTGATTACCACCATTCGCAAAACTGAGCAGGAAGCCGCCTACGCCGCCGTTAGAAAAGGCATTATGGATTATGAAATGCGTCATAAATACCGCGGTCCAGAAGGCTATATCAAATTGCCAGAGGGTAACGTTGAAAGGCAGCGCGCTATTGATGATGCTTTAAGCGATCACTCTAGCAGCGATGACTTATTAGCTGGTGTCGTGATTGATGCAGACCCAAAACAAATCCGCGCAGTAATTGCCACTGGTGATTTAGTCACAATTCGAGGTGAAGATTTAAAACTAGGCGCGACAGCACTATCAGATAAAGCTCAACCTAAACAACAAATCAGAGCTGGCGCTATTATTCGCGTGATTCCCGTTGAAGGAAGATGGGCTCTTGCTCAAATGCCTCAAGTAGAGGCAGCATTTGTTGCATTAGACACACATGATGGTGGTATCCGTGCACTAGTTGGTGGCTTTGATCATGCCAAGAATCAATTTAACCATGTCTCTCAAGCGCAACGTCAACCAGGCTCATCATTCAAACCATTTATTTATGCGGCTGCTCTCGAAAAAGGTCTGATGCCAAGCACGCTCATTAATGATGCTCCTTTATCTATTAGCGGTTTAGAAACAGGTGGCCAGATGTGGGAACCTAAAAACTACGACGGAAAATTTGAGGGCTACATGAGAATGCGCACTGCATTAGCCAAATCAAAAAACTTAGTTTCTGTCAGAGTTATCAGAAAAATTGGCGCCCGCTATGCGCAAGATTACATCCAACGCTTTGGATTTGAGGCGGAAAAACATCCTCCCTATTTAACCATGGCACTAGGTGCTGGATCAGTTACCCCACTCCAATTGGCTACAGGTTATGGCGTCTTTGCTAATGGCGGTTATAGAGTTGACCCCTATTTAATTAGCAAAGTCATCGATGCCAAGGGCAATGTTCTATTTGAAGCTACACCCACCATGGCTGGGGATAGCAGTCTCAAAGTACTTGATTCAAGAACAGCTTTTGTCATGGATAGTTTGCTACAAGAGGTCACTAAAACCGGCACCGCAGCATCAGCTAGACCAGCACTTTCTAGAAACGATATTGCAGGAAAAACGGGTACAACCAATGAATCAATGGATGCATGGTTTGCTGGCTACCACCCAAGCATCGTTGCTGTAGCTTGGATTGGCTTTGATAAACCCAAGAGCTTGGGTGATCGTGAAACTGGCGGAGGCCTTGCCCTGCCGATGTGGGTTCGTTACATGAAGACAGCTCTGAACGGCGTGCCTGAAGCTGATCGCAGACCTCCTCCGGGGGTTTCGCAACAAGATGGGGATTGGGTGATCCCTGAATTTATGCCAACTTTTGGACGAAATCAAACCCTTGATTAATTTTATCGAGTCGCAAAGACAACTTTTAAAGGGGTCTTTGCTTGTTGACTAGCCAAACGACTCAGTTCATCAAATAATTCAGCACCTGTTTTGGTGTCTAACCATAAGGGCTCTGCCAACGTGCCAGCCCATCGATAATGAAAACCGCCCTCTTTAGCTGCCACCCAAATTTCCTGCAATGGCGGCTGTGTATTAACAACGATGACACTTTTATCTGCAAACTGAATGTTGACAACATTACCACCCTGACGAGCAATGTCTAAATCAAGATCCGTTTCTTGAAAGGCTTCTTCTAGAGATGCCTCAATAGAACGTAAGGTTTTTTCCGCAACAGCATAAAATGTTGCATCAGTAAGTAGCTCAATTTCTAGGTTTGTCATATGAATCTTTTCGTTGTTCACCATGCTATAGTCAGCAATCAATTATTAAACTATTAAATATGCGTTTTATTGTAGCTAGGACTTTCATTTTTTGCGCAGCAATATCCCTATTCGGATGCGGGGTACGTGGCCCCTTAGTGTTGCCCACTGTGCCGCCGCCACCTAACCCACCAGAAAAAGCTGAACCCATGGAAAAACAATGGCCACCAGCTAAGGAACAAAGATGAGCTTGACCCCTGTATTAAATGGTTTTTCTGAAAAAAATCACACTTGGTATGCTGAGGATGTACCGCTTGATCAAATTGCCAAACAATTTGGTACACCTACGTATGTTTATAGCAAAAAAGCCCTAACCGATGCATTTAATGCCTATGATGTTGCCTGCAAAAAACCCAATGGCGACAGGCGTGCACGCGTTCACTATGCCATGAAGGCTAATAGTAATTTAGCTATTTTGAATATCTTTGCAAAATTAGGTGCCGGCTTTGATATTGTGAGTGCAGGGGAGTTAGCCAGAGTCTTAGCAGCTGGCGGGAACGCTAATCAAGTTGTTTTTTCTGGGGTTGGCAAAAGTAAGCAAGAAATGATGATTGCGCTCAAGGCAGGTGTGAAGTGCTTTAATCTAGAATCAATTCCTGAATTAACACGTCTTAATGAAGTAGCCTCTGAATTAAATGTCGTTGCCCCTATTTCTTTACGTGTGAACCCAGATGTAGATCCTAAGACACATCCTTATATATCTACGGGTCTTAAGGGTAATAAATTTGGCATTGCTTATGATGAAGTTCTCAAGACATATCAAGAAGCAGCCAAAATGAGCTCTTGCAAAATTATAGGCATCGACTGCCATATTGGTTCACAAATTACTGAAATTAATCCTTATCTAGACGCCCTAGATCGTGTATTAGATCTCATCAAAGCCCTAGAGAGTGTTGGGATTAAGATTCATCATCTAGACATTGGTGGTGGTCTTGGGATTAGTTATACCGATGAAAAACCTCCAGCCATTGAGGATTTCGCAAATACATTGCTTAACCACATTGAGCAAAAGGGTTATGCTCATTTAGAAGTTTTATTTGAGCCAGGTAGATCCCTCGTTGGTAATGCTGGACTTTTATTAACCACCATTGAATATCTCAAACCTGGCGAAACAAAAAACTTTTGCATTGTTGATGCCGCCATGAACGACCTAATGCGCCCTGCAATGTATGAAGCCTACCATGCGATTGTTCCTGTAAAGACCAATATAAATACAGAAACCCTTACTTATGATGTTGTTGGTCCTATCTGTGAATCTGGTGACTGGTTAGGCAGAGATAGAGCCTTGGCTGTCGAACCTGGCAATCAATTGGCTGTTTTATCTGCAGGCGCTTATGGCTTTACGATGAGCTCTAACTACAATACGCGCGGTAGGGCGGCAGAGGTGATGGTCGATGGATCACAAGTTCACCTTATTAGGGAACGCGAAACCGTCGAAAGTTTATTTGCAAACGAAAGACTGCTTCCTTAATCAAGACTTTAATAAAAAATGCCGTAACTTAAATCAGTTACGGCATCTAAATTAATTATGTTGCTTGATTACAGGGTGCCGTAACTATGCAAGCCTGACAAGAACATGTTCACGCCCAAAAATGCAAAGGTTGTCACTAACAAACCTACCAAAGCCCACCAGGCTGCTACAACGCCACGTAAGCCCTTCATTAAGCGCATATGCAACCAGGCCGCATAATTTAACCAAACAATCAGTGCCCAAGTTTCTTTAGGATCCCAACTCCAATATCCACCCCAAGCATCAGCGGCCCACAATGCTCCTAAGATTGTGGCAATAGTAAAGAAAGCAAACCCAACAGCAATTGCTTTATACATAACATCATCTAACAGCTCCAAACTCGGTAAGCGATCTGCCAGAATATTCTTTTGCTTAAGTAGATAAGCAATTGCCACCATTGCAGCCAAGGCAAATGTGCCATAACCAATAAAATTAGCGGGCACATGGATCTTCATCCACCAACTTTGCAAAGCTGGCACCAACGGTTGAATTTGATGCGCCTCTCTTGCAATGCTGTACCAAAGAATAAATCCCACCGCAGCAACAATAATCCACAAAACAAAAGCGCCCAATACAAGTGATTGATATTTTGCTTCGTAATACAAGTGGAAAAGTGCCGTAATTAAAGAGAAAAGAATAAATACTTCATAAAGGTTTGAAATGGGAATATGCCCAATATCAACGCCTAACAAATAAGACTCATACCAACGAACTAACATACCAGTTACGCCTATGACTACCGCAGCCCAAGATAATTTAGATGCAATAGGGCCCATTGTTTGGGCTCTCAATGCAAATGCCAAGGTGTAAAACAAGGTGCTTAAACAAAATAAAACACTCATCCACAAAATGGCAGACTGACTGGATAGCATATATTTTAGGAAAAAAGCCTGCTCTGCCCTAGCCAATGCGCCCCCTTCAGGCGTCTGGTAAAAGTAAATAGCTAGGAGCGCCAAACCTGTTGCCCCTATCATTAAATTTCTAAGCGGAGACCAACTCCACGCTAAAAGAGACAGTACTGGTACCGCCGCAAATAAAATAATTTGCTCATAGCCATCCATGTATGCCGAGAATTTCATATCAGCAAAAATAGCTGCGCCCAATAAAGCACATGCAAATAAATAGTCGAGCCACCCCAAGCCACTAAAAATTGATCCCATCACTTTTCTTAGCGTTTGAGTCCAGCCACCCTGGGTGGTACTTACGTAATCACTATTCATTCTTTAAAATCTTTCTGATATTTATTGAATTCTCTCTCAAAATCCAAAGTCTTGCGCGAAGCCGACATGGCAAATAGCTGATTGCCATTAGCCAAACTTCTCACCCATATTCTGCGCTCCGGCAAATAGAACATAGCAAAAATACCTAAGGTTAAAAGTAAGCATCCAAAATACACCATACTCTTACCAGGAGACTTCGTGACTTGAAATACACTAGCCTTTACCTCTACAAAATCTTCTAATTCAAAAGTGAGCGGTGCTGGATAAAAATTAGCATCTGATAATGCAGAAGTAGCCATCTGAATAAAACGTTGGCTCGTCTCATCATCTTTAGCTATCTGCAAACCCAACTTAACTCGAGCCTCTTGCCATAATTCCCAAACCACCCCATTTAGCACCTTCAGAATAACTTCTGTTGCTCTTTGCTGCTCAGCTTGTGGAACTGCCGCATCAATGAAACCACCCAAAGCAGCAAACCCCCCTGGGATAGCACCAGACTCTTTTGCTTGCGTAACTGCAAATGGCGCATCTCCTGAAAATAACTCAATAGATCGGAGTGCACTTTCTTGAAGTTGTTTTAAGGCAAGCGGTGATTGCGCAAAATTTTGTTGCTTAGCTAATTTCTCAGAAAACTTTTGCACTGCTCGTTGTCTTGCGCCAGCATCATGCAAAACAGTTCTCAACATCATCCACTCTTTCAAACTCAAATCAGAATCTGCCGGAATCCGTAAATAGCGAAACTCTTGTGCGGCACTTTCTCTAACGCCTAACAAGAAAGTTGGCATGCCATCTAAATTTAAGGGCTGCATGTAATTACTATATTCACGAGCTTGGCCGGCCGCGTCTCGTAATTTATATTGCACAGAAGGCCCTACATTTCTTAGCTCTTTTGTTCTACTTGATTTGCCTGCAGAACCTAACTGCTTATCTAATAACCCTGCTAAACCAGCGTCATGGACTTGAGTAGCAACCCCTCTCACATCCGCTTGACCAGATGCATTGGCAATATTTTCCACATTAGTTGGTCTAAAACCACTGAACTCTAGCGTATAGCTTGAGCCCTCTTTTGATTTTAGAGAAGTGCTTTGCCCAACTTCACCCGAAACAATAAAACTGCCCGTTAAAGAATTACCAGTCCCTTGCATAGGATAAGCGCGCATCTTGAGTTTAGAACCACCATCCTCAAAGCTTGATTGATAAATAGCAACACCTCTATGCACAAAAGGCTCATTAACCTTGATCTTAGCTTCTGACTCTTTACCAGTATCTAAATCTTTAATGAGGACTTCACTCATAAACAGCTTAGGCATACCCGTGCTGTAGTACTCCACATTGAATTTTTTTAACTCAATTGAAAATGGCAATTCCTGAATAATGCTGCCACTAGTAGCATTTAATAAGGCGGTGGCACTCTTGCCACCTTCAGGCACAAAAATATTTGCTCGATAACTAGGATTTGATGCGCTGAGCTTGTGACTATTTGGTATATCTGCCACTAACATGCCCTGCGTATTTTCAGGCAAGACACTCTTGCCGCCAAACCAGATTTGACCGCGCGTAAATAAATCGCCATCTAACAGTCCACCAAGACAAATCAAAACAATAGCGCTGTGTGCCAAGATATAGCCCCACTTATTAGCGGCACCTTTTTTAGCAATGACTCTTGAATGATCCAAGGCAATTTGGGTTTTAACCGCATACCCATCTTTCAAGAAGCGATTGGCTAAATGATTAGCTGCCTCTTGGTGGGACCCTTGTATTGGAAATTCAAAATGATGATGCAAAGCACGCATCCCACCCTCTTGAATTTGCTCTTTCCACGAACTAATGTCTGCCAACATTTTTGGTGCATTTCGTAACACGCAAAACGAAACTGAAATGACTAAAAAAGCCAAAATCAACAAGAACCACCATGCTGTGTAAACAGCAAATAACCCCAAGCCATTAAAAATTTCAGCCCAGAATGGGCCGAACTGATTAACGTAATTAGGATATGGCTCACCTTGCTTAATCACTGTACCAATAATGCTAGCAATAGAAATGATGGTTAACAATGCAATGGCAAAACGCATAGACGACAAAAGCTCTACGCTAACTTGATTAAGTTTTCTTAAATGGTCAGAAATAGTTACTTTACTGGTCATACCTTAGCTATAAAAAATAAAGCCCACAAACATTTGTTCGTGGGCTTTGGTTGATACGATTTTTTCTTAAGTATTAACGCAAGCCCGCCACATAGTCTGCAACAGCCTTAATTTCTGCATCAGACATCTTCGCAGCAATAGCGCTCATTTGAACGCTGTTTTTACGATCACCCGCACGATAAGCTACCAACTGAGCTTCAGTGTACTCAGGCCATTGACCAGAAATACGTGGGAACTGAGCTGGAATACCTGAACCATTAGGCCCGTGGCAACCAGCACAAGCCGCTACTGATTTGCTAGCAATACCACCGCGATAAATTTTTTGGCCAAGTTCAATGCTTGCTTTATTTTTAGCCGTACCAAGACCTGGGGTTTGTTTTGATACGTAAGCAGCCACGTTAGCCATATCTTCATCAGATAATGAACCAGCAAATGCAGACATCACGGCATTTGCACGATCTTTACCTGCCTTATAGTCCTTTAGCTGCTTCACAATATAGCTAGCGTGCTGGCCAGCTAATTTAGGATAAGCACCACCACCGCTAACACCATTGGCGCCATGACAACTCATACAAGCAGCCACACCGCGCTTAGCGTCACCATTGTTATACAAAGCCTCACCCTTCGCCGCATCTGGGGCAGCTGGAGCAGCAGCAGGTTCATTTGCAAATGTCATTGCAGCTAATGAAAGGCCGGCTGCAAGAACCAAAGTTTTTAATGTGGCAGAAATTATTTGACGCATTGTGCACTCACCCTATTTAAATGACGCAATAAGACTTTTTATAAAAATCTTTATTTTTGATTTAACAACTAATTATCGACGAGAGATTTTACAATAGGTCTAACCTATAAAACATCTATGTCTACCTTACATCAAGCACAATTTCTTGTAACTATTAACCATTTGGTTGATTTACCCACTTGGGATATCCCAGAGGTGGCCTTTGCTGGCCGTTCAAATGCTGGAAAATCAACGGCCATTAACGTTTTATGCCAACAAAATAGGCTTGCATTTGCCAGTAAAACTCCTGGAAGAACGCAACATATCAACTTTTTTGGCATTTTAACGAAAGATAAGACCAATTTAGCAAATTTAGTCGATTTGCCAGGGTATGGTTATGCCCAAGTTGATACCAAAACAAGGGCTCACTGGAATAACCTGCTATCCACTTATCTACAAACTCGCCCTAATTTAGCGGGGCTTGTTCTAATTATGGATGCCAGAAGAGGCATGACAGACTTAGACCAGCAAATGGTTGAATGGTTTACCCCGACCGGTAGGCCAATACACGTTTTATTAACCAAATGTGACAAACTAAATCAGTCAGAAAGCCGAATGGCCCTTAAAAAGCTACAAGATAAGCTAAAGCTCTTGAACCCTAATGGCCCCTACACAGCTCAGCTATTTTCCAGCACCAAAAGAATTGGCCTAGTAGAGGCAGATACAACTGTTGCAGGCTGGCTAGGCCTTGAAGCTTCAAGCGCTCATAAAAGCAATGAAAATCGCGTCTCAAAAAATCTAAAACCCCAACTTTCTTAATCAGGTTTTATATGCAACTTACACATCGCCCTAGAAGATTACGTCGCACTGACTGGTCTCGCCGCTTAGTGCAAGAAAATACTCTCAGTCCTAATGATTTCATTTACCCCGTCTTTCTATTAGAAGGTAACAATCGCGAAGAAGACGTGAAATCAATGCCAGGAGTTAGTCGCCTTTCTTTAGATCGACTCATGCCAGTTGCTGAAGACTGCGTAAAACTAGGCATTCCGGTAATGGCGCTATTCCCTGTCATACGCAGCGAACTAAAATCTTTAGACGGCAAAGAAGCATATAACCCTAGCGGGCTAATTCAAGTTGCAGCCAAAGAGCTTAAGAGGTCCTTCCCCAACTTAGGTCTCATGACTGATATCGCATTAGATCCTTATACAAGCCACGGACAAGATGGTGTGATTGATGAAAATGGTTATGTGCTAAATGACACGACCGTTGATATTCTTATTAAACAAGCACTATCACATGCCGAGGCAGGTGTTGATATGTTGGCGCCCTCTGACATGATGGATGGTCGCATTGGCGCAATTCGCGAAGCATTGGAAAACAACGGTCATATTCATACGCTCATCATGGCCTACTCTGCAAAATATGCCTCATCTTTCTATGGTCCATTTAGAGATGCCGTTGGTTCTTCTGGCAATCTAGGCAAAGGCAACAAAAAAACCTATCAAATGGATCCAGCAAATTCTGACGAAGCTATTCGAGAAGTAGCACTTGATATAGAAGAAGGCGCAGACATGGTGATGGTTAAACCAGGGATGCCTTATTTAGATATTGTTAGACGCGTCAAACAAGAGCTAGAACACCCAACATTTGCTTACCAAGTTAGTGGCGAATACGCCATGATTAAGGCGGCTGTGGCAAATGGTTGGCTTGATGGCGATGCGGTCATGATGGAGTCACTACTAGCATTCAAGCGCGCTGGAGCTGACGGCATCCTAACCTACTTTGCTAGAGATGCCGCAAGACTGCTGCAAGCTGATAATAAGTAATTCAGTAATTAACGCAAGCGCTGCAGAAAACGATCAGCACTCATAAACCCAATCACTCGCTTGCTCTGTAGTTCTTGTCCATCAACACCAATGAACAAGATAGCAGGAGGGCCAAAAAGAGCATACTGCTTTAGCACCTGCTGATGCTCAGGTGTATTGTTCGTAACGTCAATCTGAATCAGCTGATATGACTCTAGAACTTTAGAGACTTCTGGGTGATTAAATGTCAGGAGTTCCATCTCTTTACATGTAATGCACCAATCAGCATAAAAATCTACCAACACTGGTTTTTGTTTTTCATTTGCTGATACGATTAGTGCATTGAGTTCTTTTAAATTATTAACTCGCTGGAATACTAAGCCGGAGGCTAGTTGATGCGTTGCCATAACTTTGTCTTGAGGCTTATTAAAAACTGGCCAAATAACCCAAACAGCCAAAGCCACCAGTAAAACGCCAAAAGCACGCTGCACCCCAGTCATCCAAGAACCAGCACGAGGCAAGATTCCTTTAGCACCAATAGCAAATAGGAATAAAGGCAAGCCCATGCCTAATGCCATGACAAATAAAAGTAAGCCGCCCAAAGGAATTGATCCTGTTTGCGCAATAAACGCTAATACACCAGCTAATGGTGCAGTCACACATGGGCTAGCTATGAGCGTTGAAATTGCCCCCAAAAAAAATGCCCCCAATGCGCTACCACCCTCTTGCTTCCCTGCTATTTGATCTATCTTGTTATGCCAAGCATGAGGCAAACGTAATTCATAAAATCCAAATAAGCTAGCAGATAAGGCCAATAACAATAAAGAGAATGCAACCAACACCCAACTACTTTGCAACCATACCTGGATGTTAGACCCAAGCGCTGCAGTTAACATGCCAGCCACGCTATACATCAAGGCCATCCCCAAGATATATGCCAAAGCTAATACTGACGATCTAATTTTGGAAATATTTTTATGTTGCGCAGTCTTTGCCCCAAACACAACACTAGACATAATCGGCAGCATTGGTAACACACATGGCGTTAATGCCATAGCCAGACCCAATACAAAAAAAGCGCTAATTAATACAATTGGTGAAATTGTTTTTAGCAGTGTTGCTAGCAAGCCCGCATCATCTCTTGCTCCCCACAAATCTGTCAAACCTGCAGATGTAATGGCTGTTGATGATTTGCTAGCAATTAACTCATCAACCACTACCCCATCAATTAAATCATTAGCAGATGCAAATTTGAATTGCATTTTCATGGGCGGGTAACAAATGCCTTTATCAGCGCAACCCTGTAGTTCCATCTCAAGAATAACATTTGCTAAGTCAGATTGATCATCAGTAGCAGTGACTTGAAATGGGCTTGGATAAGTTTCTAATTTTTTCCCAAAATTCTCATCAAATTTAATTTTTCCCTTCGGAATATTCACATTCAGCAAATGGCTAGCACTGCCAGATTGACTATTCCCTAGCTTAGCCACGTTAAATTTAAGTGACTCTCTATAAATGTAATAGCCTGATGCTGGAGCTACTGTCACCTCAATATCGGCACCCGCATGCAAACCTACTTTTTTGGAGTGCCATGTCGCCACTGCCGTAAATGCCTGCTCCGGCGGCAAGAAATCTTCGCCAAACACAGAAGAAGAAATTACGATTAGAACAAGGAGGGCTATTTTTTTAATCATTGGCTTCTATCAATTATCTAAATTTTGATTAACCCAAGTAGCATACGACTCATTAACCGCATCTATCTGAATGCTTAATATTTCTGGCACATCATAAGTATGTTTCTCAGCGATGAAGTCTCTCAATGCGCCGTGTTTCATGTCATTAGTTTTAAAGTGCACGGGATACTCAACCGCTTTTTCCACTTGCCCCTTCCACGAATAGATAGATTGGCATGGAGCGTGTATCTGAGCACACGCAGCCAAACCTCTGGCAATAACTTCGCTCGATAGCGCTTCAGCATCTTCTTGGGTAGGTATGGTTGTAATCACCAAAAAAAATTTGCTCATCATCAGATTATCTTCCAAATAAAAAAGCCTGGCATAACCAGGCTTTTTTAATAGAACAACTTACTTTTACTCAGCAGCTGCTTCTTCAGCAACTTCTGGGCGATCAAGAAGCTCAACTAAGGCCATTGGTGCATTATCACCAACGCGGAAGCCAAACTTAAGAATACGCAAGTAACCACCTGGGCGAGTTGCATAACGTGGACCAAGTTCAGTAAAGAGCTTAGTAACCATTTCACGATCACGTAGGCGATCAAAAGCTAAGCGGCGATTTGCCAAGTTATCTTTTTTACCCAAAGTGATCAATGGCTCCACTACACGACGCAATTCTTTTGCTTTTGGTAATGTTGTTTTAATAACCTCGTGTTGCAACAATGAATTAGACATGTTGCGCAACATCGCTAAACGATGTGAGGATGTACGATTTAATTTACGAAGTCCGTTTCCGTGACGCATGGTGGCTCTTCCTTTCTATTATTTCTCAAGACCAGCAGGCGGCCAGTTGTCTAGCTTCATGCCTAAGGTCAGACCGCGTGCGGCCAAAACGTCTTTAATTTCATTCAATGACTTGCGACCAAGATTTGGAGTCTTAAGTAACTCGTTCTCAGTTCGCTGAATGAGATCACCGATATAGTAAATGTTTTCAGCTTTCAAGCAGTTAGCAGAACGAACTGTTAACTCAAGATCATCAACTGGGCGCATCAACATTGGATCAACTGCAGGTGAACGGCTTGGAGCAGCATCTCCAGCAGCTTGAGTGCCTTCGAGTTGCGCAAACACTACTAATTGATCAACCAAAATGCTTGCAGATTGACGAATTGCTTCTTCAGGCGTCAAGACACCATTTGTTTCAATTGTCATTACCAAGCGGTCCAAGTCTGTACGTTGCTCAACACGAGCAGACTCAACTGCGTAGCTAACACGGCTTACAGGGCTAAATGATGCGTCAAGCACAATGCTACCAATAGTCTTTGAAGACTCATCTTGATATTTACGCACGTTACCTGGAACATAACCACGTCCCTTTTCAACCTTGATCTGCATATCTAATTTGCCATTTGCAGACAAATGAGCAATCACGTGATCAGGATTAATGATTTCCACATCATGTGGCAATTCAATATCTTTTGCAGTAACAACGCCAGCGCCTTCTTTGCGCAAGTTAATTGTTACTTCATCACGTTGTTGTAATTTAAAAACAATACCTTTGAGGTTCAATAATAGGTTAACAACGTCTTCTTGAACGCCGTCAATTGTTGAGTACTCATGAACTACGCCAGCAATGCTAACTTCAGTTGGAGCACAACCTACCATGGACGACAAAAGCACACGGCGCAAGGCATTACCCAACGTATGGCCATAACCGCGTTCAAACGGTTCCATAACTACTTTCGCTTGGTTCTCTGCAAGCGCTTCAACGGAAATAATTTTCGGCTTCAGCAGTGTGTTTTGCATATTTTTTCCTTAAAAGGGCGACGCATTAACGTGAGTAAAGTTCGACGATCAAGCTTTCATTGATATCGCCACCGATATCTTCGCGATCGGGAGCTTGCTTGAATGTGCCTTCTAATTTAGTTGCATCTACAGATACCCAGCTGATTTGACCAGACTGAGCAACAAGACCTAAAGATTCTTGAATACGAGTTTGCTTCTTTGCTTTTTCGCGAATTGCAACAACATCACCAGGGCGAACTTGCATAGAAGGAATGTTTGCAACATTACCATTCAATAAAATTGCCTTATGTGACACTAATTGACGCGCTTCAGCACGTGTAGAACCAAAACCCATGCGATATACAACGTTATCTAAACGTGACTCAAGCAATGCAAGCAAGTTCTCGCCTGTATTACCTTTGCGACGCTCAGCTTCCGCGAAATAACGACGGAATTGACGCTCTAGTACGCCATAAATACGTTTAACTTTTTGCTTTTCACGTAATTGATTACCGTAGTCCGATGTACGCGCACCAGATGTGCGGCCATGTTGACCTGGCTTAGTGTCAAGCTTACATTTGTCAGCTAAAGAACGACGTGTGCTCTTTAGAAAAAGGTCGGTGCCTTCCCGACGAGATAATTTGGCTTTAGGGCCTATATAACGTGCCACGATTTTTCCTTTCTTTGCCTTCAGTCCGAAAACTGATGGTGAGTCCACCCTGTACTAGCGATGGACAGTGGTCTTGATTAATGAATTAGATACGACGACGCTTTGGAGGACGGCAACCGTTGTGCGGAACCGGTGTTACGTCCTGAATTTCCGTGATCTTGATGCCAAGGGCATTCAAAGCACGAACAGCTGATTCACGACCAGGGCCAGGGCCCTTGATCTCAACTGCCAAATTCTTAATGCCGCACTCAATCGCAGCACGGCCTGCAACTTCAGCAGCAACCTGAGCAGCAAACGGTGTGGACTTACGTGAGCCTTTAAAACCTTGACCGCCTGATGTTGCCCATGACAACGCGTTGCCTTGGCGATCAGTGATAGTCACGATAGTGTTATTGAATGATGCATGTACGTGTGCGATACCGTCTGCAATATTCTTTTTAACTTTTTTACGGGCGCGAGCCGCGTTATTTTGTTGTGGTTTTGCCATTGTCAGCTTTTCCTAATTATTTCTTAAGTGCGATGCCAGCTTTACGCGGGCCCTTGCGCGTACGAGCGTTTGTGCGAGTACGTTGACCGCGCATTGGCAAGCCTTTGCGATGACGAAGACCACGATAGCAACCTAAGTCCATTAGGCGCTTAATGTTCATTGTCACTTCACGACGCAAATCACCTTCTACTGTGAATTTGCCTACTTCTTCACGAAGTTTTTCTAGGTCAGCGTCATTAAGATCTTTAACTTTTTTATCAATAGCAACACCTGATGCATCGCAAATTTTGCGAGCTAGTGAATTACCAATGCCAAAAATAGCCGTTAAACCAATAACGGTGTGTTGGTGATTAGGGATATTTACCCCAGCAATACGTGCCATGTGTAACGTTCCTTTTTATTAACCTTGACGCTGCTTATG